>Ga0180223_1000017_pt1 | contig 548763 bp, 537 predicted proteins | sample eDN5th30CKraftOP_FD_151337 | JGI IMG/M metagenome (GOLD analysis project Ga0180223, IMG submission 151337) | Enriched Organic Plus compost microbial communities from Emeryville, California, USA - eDNA 5th pass 30_C Kraft OP (version 2) (version 2) ...
CAAGGCGTGGATCGAGGTGGTGCGCCAGCCTGCCAACAGCGTCAACGGCACCAAGGTCGATCTGAGCCGGGGCACGAACGGAAGCACGTTCTCTTCAGGTCAAGCTTTGCAGAAGTAGATTGATCTCCCCCAGATCATTCCTCGTCTTCTGTCGATCCGCCGGATGCGCCCCTTGTCGAGCAACGGCCGGGTATGTGTGTCATGCGCATACCTTCAAGGTGTTGCCATCACGGCAATGCCCTAGACAAGCGAAAGCCCCGCCGGGGACCTCAGCGGGGCTCAAGGTCCATGTCGCGTTTCACGTCGCGTCGAGTAGCCGCGCCTCAGTGAAAATCCTTGAAAATCAAGGATTGTCAGTCGCGACATGGAGGCGGGGGAATCTCGTCTAAGTCCTTGAAATTTATGGCGCGCCCGAAAGGATTCGAACCTCTGACCCCCAGATTCGTAGTCTGGTGCTCTATCCAGCTGAGCTACGGGCGCGCATTTTCGCGGCTTGGCCGACGAATTGGACCGCTACCTAACGAGTGGCCGCGCGAATTGCAAGTGCGCGGATGAAAGTTTGTTACATGGCAGCATGTCCATCTTCATTCGGGCAGCGACGCGCCTGAAAGATCGGAGAGACACGGCAAGACAGCGCCGTGGGCTGCGCCTCTGAAGTGCGACGCGATATTTCGGGTCCGCTTCCTGCGCTTTAATTCCCATTATTGCGCATATCGCCTCCCGAAACCGGCTCCCGCTTTCGGGCTGCATGCTTCAAGCGGGTCGGCGCAGGGCGGCGCGGGCTTCATCGAGGCGCGCCGGCTGGTCGGGAATGGTGATGGCAAACACCGTGCGGCCGCCGCGGCTTTCCACCAGCTCGATGCTGCCGCCGTGCGCGCGCACCAGCTCATGCGCGATGGCGAGGCCGAGCCCGGTCCCGCCCGAGCGGGCGGCGCCGCGGAAGGCGGCAAACAGGTTCTCGCGCGCTTTCTTCGGCAGGCCAGGGCCGGTATCCGCCACGAAGATGCGGCTCACCGCGCCGCGCCGTTCCGCCGAAAGGGTAAGCCGGCGGACGACGGCCTCGCCCGTGTCGCCCGACATGGCCTGAATGGCATTGCGGCACAAATTGGTCAGCACGCGGAAAAGCTGCTCCGCATCGGCATCCACTTCGAGGTCCGCATCGACATCGTTGACGAACTCGATGCGGCCGGTTGGCTCGATGGCGAGCAGCCCATATACGTCCTCGACGAGAAGCCGCAGGCGAATCTTCAGCCTCGCCGGCGGCGCCTCCTGCGCGCGGCCATAGGCGAGCACACCCTCCGTATAGGCGACGGCACGGTCCAGCGCCCGCAGCAGCTTGGGTGCAAAGCCTTGCACGGCAGGATCCCTGATCTGCCGAAGGCGATCCGACATGAGCTGGGCCGAAGCGAGCATGTTGCGCATGTCATGATTGATCTTGGAGACGGCCAGCCCGAGATCGGCCAGATGCTTCTGCTCGGCCAGCGTGCGCTGGAGATTGATCTGCATTCCGGCCAGTTCCCGCTCCGCCACGCCCAGCTCATCGTCGCGGGCGGAGGGCTGGATAATACGGGCCGGGTCATCCGGCGCATCGGCGAAATCCAGCATCGAGCGGGTCATCAAGCGAACGGGCCGGATCATCAGCCGGTCGATGGCATAGAACACCAGCATGGCCGTGATGAGGGAAATGAACAGCGACAGGGCGGCCATGTTGCGCGAATAGATCAGCAGCGCACGGCGCAGTTCGGTATCGGGAATGAGGATCTCGAACTCGCCCGCTCTATCGCCCACAGGACCGAACACGCGCAATATGCGGTTTCCGCCAGCCGACATGGTGTCCAGCGCGTCGGCTATGCCCGTGAGCACACTCGTATTGGCGAGATCGACATGGGCGTCCACCTGAGGCGGCACGGCGCTGACGACGAGGAGGCGGGACACGCCCTCCTCACGGATGGCGATGGCGTGCACGCCCATGGCCGAAAGGAGATCGTCCTGCATGTCGCGCGTGAGGCTTGCCGCGTCGCTCTGCGCCAGGACCAGCGATACGGTCGCGGCCGTATCGAGCCGCTGCTCCAGCCATTGCAGGCGGAAATTGGCAGCCGAAGGCAGGAAGATCAGAACCTCGGCCAGCATGACGAAAAGGATCGTAAGCACGAGGAGCTTGGCGGAGAGGCCGCGCGTCAGCGGGACACTGGCCGGCGCGTGGCCTGCCTTCTCGTCCGTGCTGCTCTCCGCTTCGGTCATGGCTTCGCCTCCGGCCAGGTGGCCGCGACGCGTCCCTTCGGCCGGACGACGCATCGTGCCCGCAAAATAGGACATGGCGGCGCGTTTGCCAATTTCGCTCATGGTTGCATAAGGTGCGACACGAGCGGCCATGATGCCAAAACGGCACGACATATTCGCCGGGCCACGCAAAATCGATTCCGATTTGCCCGCCTATGCTGTAAGAGGGCCACGCTTCTTCAGCGAGGACACCATGACGACCGACATCTCCAATCCCGCCGAGCAGGCGCGCCTTCTGTCGGAGGCGCTGCCCTTCATGCAGCGCTACGAGAACAAGACGGTCGTCGTGAAATATGGCGGCCATGCCATGGGCGACATCGCTCTGGGCAAGGCGTTCGCCCGCGATATCGCGCTGCTCAAGCAGTCCGGCGTGAACCCCATCGTCGTGCATGGCGGCGGGCCGCAGATCGGCTCGATGCTGACCCGCATGGGCATCGAATCGAAATTCGAGGGCGGCCTGCGCGTCACCGACCAAAAGACGGTCGAGATCGTCGAAATGGTGCTGGCCGGCTCGATCAACAAGGAGATCGTCGCGCTCATCAATGCCGAAGGCGAATGGGCCATCGGCCTATGCGGCAAGGATGGGAACATGGTCTTTGCCGAAAAGGCGCGCAAGACGGTCAAAGACCCCGACAGCAATATAGAGCGCGTGCTCGATCTCGGCTTTGTGGGGGAGCCGGTAGAGGTCGACCGCACCCTGCTCGACCTGCTGGCGCGATCCGAGATGATTCCGGTTCTGGCGCCGGTGGCGCCGGGACGCGACGGCCACACCTACAATATCAACGCCGATACGTTCGCCGGCGCCATCGCGGGCGCGCTCAATGCATCGCGGCTCCTGTTCCTGACCGACGTTCCCGGCGTTCTGGACAAGGAGAAGAACCTGATCGACGAGCTGACCGTGGCGGAAGCGAGGGCGCTGATCGCGGATGGCACGATCTCGGGCGGTATGATCCCCAAGGTGGAAACCTGCATCGAGGCCATCGAGCGCGGCGTGGAAGGCGTGGTCATCCTCAACGGCAAGACACCGCACGCGGTGCTGCTCGAACTGTTCACGGAGCACGGGGCAGGCACGCTGATCGTGCCGTAGGCGCTACCCCAGCAGGACCAGCACCACGATGCCGAAGGCGATGAGGGCGCAGCCAAGCGTCTCCAGCGGCGTGATCTTCTCGCGGAAGAAGAAGATCGAAGCGGCGAAAGTGAACAGCAGCTCCACCTGCGCCAGCGCCTTGACCACGGCCGCCTGCTGGAGCGTCATCGCGGCGAACCAGCCGAAGGATGCGCTGGCCCCGACGAAGCCGGTGAACAAGGCGGGCTTCCACGCCTTCGCGATGCGTCCGATCTCGGCGCACTCCTTCCATGCCATCCATGCAAACATGACGACCGTCTGGAAGCAGATAACCCATGCCAGCGTGACTGCCGCCTGCATCACGTAGCTCGGGCCACCGAGGCTGAGCGAGGCGGCACGGTAGGCGACAGCCGAGATGCCGAACAGCGTGCCCGAGGCAAGACCGATCAGCGCGTTGCGGCTGGCGACCGAGCGGAACAGGCTGCGCCAGTTCTTCTCCTCATGCGCAACAGAGATCAACATGACGCCGAACACGCTGATGGCGATGGCAGCCAGCGCGCCCGCCGTTACGCGCTCGCCAAGGAAGATCAGGCCGAAAATGGCCGCCTGCGCCGGCTCGGTCCGCGAATAGGCGGTGCCGACCGCAAAGTTACGGAACGAGAAGAGGTGGATCAGCAGGAATGTTGCCGCGATCTGCCCGAGCGCGCCGACGACGGCCCACAGGAAGAAGGCGCCATTCAATGGCGGGAGCGGATAGCCGGCAAATTCGTTCAAGGCCCAGACGAGCGCCAGCACGAAGGGAAAGCCGAAACCGAAGCGCACGAAGGTCGCCCCGGTGGTGCCCATCACCGCCTTGAGATGCTTCTGCCCCGCCGAACGCAGATTCTGCAGGAAGGCGGCGGCAATCGTTATCGGTATCCAGAGTTCCATCGGGAGGCATTCCGGCGGGATATATGTGTCCGAAACCCTGGTTCCGGGCTGCGGCGGGAACAAGGTGCATAGACCTCGGCCGCGCCGCTGGCAACCGGCCTAGCCCTCCGCCCGTACCGGGCCTGCGTGGCCGTGCGAGCCGTATTCCGCAGGCCTCTTCAGCATGAGGACCAGCACGATTACCAGTGCGAAGGCGACGATCTCGTAGTAAAGCGCCCGCCCCATCGCCTCCACGAAAGCCACGTGCGAGGCCGCGCCGGATCGCAGGCCCCTTTCCAGCACCGAGAAGAATATCTCCCCGGTGATCGCTATGCCGAGCGCGCTGCCTATCTGCTGGAAGGATTGCAGCGCGCCGGAGCCCGCTCCGGCATCCATCGGCGGCACATTGGCCAGCACGGTCTGGAACAGCGACGAGATGGCGATGCCCATGCCGAAGCCGCAAAGGGCGAGCGGCACTACGAAATGCCAATGGTTCAGCGTATCGCCGACGCCGGCCACGACCATGATCATGCCGAGCATGCCGACAATCAGAAGCCCAGCCCCGGCAGCGATGCGGAGGCGGCTCCAGCGCCCGCGCAGCCGTCCCGACACGAAGGAGGCGACAAGCACGCCGCAGGGAAAGGGGATCGTGGTGAGTCCCGACCAAAGCGGGTCGAGGCCGAAGCCGGTTTGCAGGAACACGGCAAAGACCAGAAAGAAGCCTGCCACGCCGGAAAAGAAGATCATCGACATCAGCGAGCCGAGCATGTAGCCGCCATTCGCCATAAGGCTCGCCGGCAATAGCTGCGTCCGGCCCGCAAGCGCGCGGGACCGCTCATAGACATAGAAACAGACCAGCCCGGCAAAGGCGGCCGCGACCATGATGAACGCCCATGCGGGCCATCCGAAGCCGCGCCCCTCGATCAGCGGGAAGACCAGCAGCAGTACGGAGATGCCCGCTATGAGAACGCCGGCCGGGTCGTGGCTGAGCGCGCGATTGCCGGGCATCGGCGGAATCAAGGCCCATCCGGCAAGGATCGTGACGATGCCGACCGGAAGGTTGACGAGGAAGATCGGCCGCCAGTCGAGGCCGAGAATATCCGCCTGGATCAGCAGGCCGCCCACCAGGGGACCGGCGACGGAGGCAAGGCCGGCCGACAGGCCGAAAAAGGAAAAGGCAAGGCCGCGCTCGGAAGGCGGAAAGATCACCTGCACAATGGCCAGCACCTGCGGCATCATCATCGCGCCGGCAAAGCCTTGCAGGATGCGCGCGAGAATCAGCGACGTCATGCTCGGCGCCAGACCGCAGAAGCCCGAAAACAGCGTGAAGAGGGTGACGCCGGCAAGAAACATGCGCTTGCGGCCGATCGTGTCGCCAAGCCGCCCGAAGGGCAGCAGGCCGAGCGCGAAAGCGAGGACATAGGCGGCGACCATCCATTCGATCTGGCTGCTCGTCGCCTCGAAGCTCGCCTGCAGGCGCGGCAGTGCCACGTTGACGATGGTGACGTCGATCAGGTTCATGAAGCCTGCGAGCAGCAGGATGAATAAGGCCAGCCATCGGCGCGGGTGCGGCTCCGCCTCATGTTCCGGGTGCCGGGTGCGGTTCGTCATTTCAGACATTCTGTAGATTTTCCCTGGGAGGATTTGATGACAGCGCGCGCAAGAGTTCTGCACAGACGCGGTCGAAGAATTCGAGGCTGCGATCGGGATAACGCTGTGTCGCGATCAGCGTGCCAACCACCATCAATGCCGCGACGGGCGGATCGATATCCGCGCGGAACACACCGAGGTTACGGCCGGATTCAAGTATGCCGGCGATCTGCGCGTGCCAGAAGCTCTGCATGGGGCGGATGGCGTCGGCCACGTTCGTGTCGCGGCGTGCGCGTTCGGTCAGTTCCGCGAGGACCGGAATGAGCTGAGGGTTTGCGACCAGGTTCTCGCGAAACTCCAGAAATTCCAGTTCCAGCAAGGCGCGCGGTCCAAGACCGTCGCGGGGACGCGACTGATGCTGGGCGATGAAATCGTCGCGGATCGACTGCGCGACGATGGCGATGAGCGCCTCCTTGCTCGGCACGTGATAATGCAGCGTGGCGATGTTGATGCCCACGCGGGCAGCTATGTCACGGGTGCGCAAACCCTCGAACCCGCGCTCCGCGATCAATTCGCGCGCGGCGGCGGCGATCTCGCGCAACCGCCCTTCAAGCTGCTTCTTTTCCGATGACATCGGCTGCCGGTACGGCTCCACGAAATCCATCAATCAGTTGATGGATAAATCGGCATCTGTCAACCGGCCCGGCATGCCTCCAGCAGGCATGCCCGCCGGTCAGGCCGCCGCGTGGCTTTTCGACCGCATGACGAGCCGGTTACGGCCGCTGCGCTTCGCTTCATAGAGGCATATATCGGCCTGTCGCATGAGGGCGGCGACGCTGGCGCCCTCGACATGCCTCGCGCCGCCGATCGAGACGGATAGCGGGACGCGCTGACCGTCCGGAGTGACGAAGCTGATGGAGGCGACGCTCCTGCGGATACATTCCGCGACCGCCTTGGCTTCGTGATCGTCCATATCGACCAGAAACGCCGCAAATTCCTCCCCGCCGATGCGGCCGAGTATGTCAGCGTCCCCCGCGCAGGCGGAAATGGCCGCGGAAATCTTCACCAGCGCCTCGTCCCCGGCCAGATGCCCGTGATTGTCGTTGACCTGCTTGAAATGGTCGGCATCGATGATGAGAAGCACGCCATCCGAGTGGTTTCGGGCTTCATCGAGCGCGGCGAAGAAGGCTTCGCGCTTCAGCATGCCGGTCATGTCGTCCCGCCGGGCCTTCTCCGACAGCTTGGAATGGGCGACGGCAAGCTCGATATGGGCCGCGGCCAGCTGGCCATGCGCGGACATGAGCGCATCGTGCGCGTCAGCCAGAGCCGCTCTCTGCAACTGGACCGAAACGCTGAACGGCACCGCGATCAGAAGCGGGCAAACGACGCACATGACAAGCGAAGTGGCCGTCATCTCCGCGCCAAGCAGCGGAAGCACCACCGATGCGATCCCGAGAGACACGACCATGCACAACGCCGCGACCACGGCTGCTCTTGCTGCTATCCGCTTCATTCCACCTCTTCCTTGCGAAAGCGATCCTAGAAGGCTTGCCTGAAGACGGGGTTCACCGGCAGGGTAAAAATTGAGTAGCATCGGGGAATGTGCAAGAAGCCTGGCCATGACCAACACGCCTGAACCGCAGCGTTTCGCCCATGTCCGCGACTGGGTGTTCGATCTCGACAACACGCTTTATCCGCATCGCTCGAACCTGTTCTCGCAGATCGACGTGAAGATGACGGATTACGTCTCGGAGCTGCTGCAGCTTCCGCCGGACGAGGCTCGCATGCTGCAGAAAGAGCTGTACAAGGAGCATGGAACGACGCTGTCGGGTCTGATGAAACGCTATGCCATCGACCCGGACGACTTTCTGCAGAAGGTCCACGATATCGACTATTCGTGGATCGACCCGGACCCGCGCCTGGGCGACGCCATCCGCGCCCTGCCGGGCCGCAAGTTCATCTTCACCAATGGCGACCGCGGGCATGCCGAACGGACCGCCCGGCGGCTCGGCGTGCTCGAGCAGTTCGACGATATCTTCGACATCGTGGCGGCGGGACTCCTGCCGAAGCCCGCGCGCGAGACATATGACAAGTTCGTAGCCTTGCACCGGGTCGCAGGCCCGAACGCGGTCATGTTCGAGGATCTCGCCCGCAACCTCGTCGTACCCAAGACGCTGGGCATGACTACCGTGCTGATCGTGCCCAACAATTTCGAGCCGACCTTTTCCGAAATCTGGGAGCGCGATCCGGGACAGGTGGACGAGGTGGATTATGTGACGGACGATCTGGCTTCCTTCCTGGAGACCGTCATCGCCGCGACCTGACGAGAGATTACTCCTCGCCCACCGAAATCAGTTCCTCCGCCGGTGCGTCGACCTGCTTCCCGCTTCGCCTGACGCCACGCTCCTGCACCTGTGCCTGCGGGCGCTTCCGGCCCTTGGGGTGGTCCAGCGGATGGCCGAGCTGCCTTTCCTGCTGCGCCCGGATCAGTTCGTCTTTATCGTAGCCGTATTCGTTTTCCGCCATCGGACCTCGCCGCCGTTTCGCTTCGCATAACGAAACGGAGAAGCGGATGTTCCGTTCCGGCGCTGGGGGCGCTCACTCCGCCGGCGCCGGCAGCCGGTAGAATTCCGCGATGAGGTTCCATGCCTCCTCGGCGTCATCCACGAAGGAGATCAGCTTCTCATCGCCGGGCGAGATCGTGCCCTGCTCGGCGAGAAACTCTATGTTGAGGGCCTGCTGCCAGAACTCCTTGCCGAACAGAACCACCGGCACATGCTCCATGCGTCCGGTCTGGATCAGCGTCAGGGTCTCGAACAATTCGTCCATCGTGCCGAAGCCGCCTGGAAACACCGCGACGGCCTTCGCCCGCATCATGAAATGCATCTTGCGGATCGCGAAATAGTGGAAGTTGAAGCAAAGCTCCGGCGTCACATAGGCATTCGGCGCCTGCTCGTGCGGCAGCACGATGTTGAGACCGATGGAAGGCGCGCCGCAATCGGCCGCACCGCGGTTGCCGGCCTCCATGACCCCCGGCCCGCCGCCGGTCACGATGACGAATTCGCGATAATAGGAATTCGCTGAGTGCTGCGAGCACAGACGCGCGAATTTGCGCGCCTCATCATAGTAGTGGCTGTTGGCAACAAGGTTTCTGCGCTGCGTCTCGTTCTTGGCCGCCCACGCCTCGCCGCCCGGCTCGGGTATGCGCGCGCCTCCGAACAGGATGACCGTCGAGCGGATTCCGCGCTCGGCCAGCGTCATCTCGGGCTTCAGCAATTCAAGCTGGAGGCGCACCGGCCGCAGCTCGCGCCGGGTTAGGAACTCCTCGTCGCTCCATGCCAGACGGTAGGTCGGGGAGCGCGTCTGCGGGGTATCAGGCACGCTGCGCGCGCGTTGCAGATCCTCGTCGGAATGGGGCAGCGGCGTCCAGCCATTGGCTTCTTCGCTATTCATATCCAGCCTGTTTTTCCGGGTGTTTTCCGCCATGCCGACCCTTCGCGCCACGCGATTGACCCTCATTGGCGCTTGGCATAGGTTCCGCGCGACCTCGGATCAACCCCTCCTGGCCCTTTGCCGGCCTCGCCGGAACATCATCAACGGAGCTTTTTCATGCCACGTCCGGACCTCGCCTCACTCGAAAAGACGATCGACGCGGCGTTCGACGCGCGGGACGGGGTCGGCACCGATACGCATGGCGAGATTCGCGAGGCGGTCGAAACCGCGCTCGACCTGCTCGACCGCGGCGAGGCGCGGGTGGCCGAGCGGGGCGCCGACGGCGAATGGCGCGTGAACCAGTGGCTCAAGAAGGCTGTGCTGCTTTCCTTCCGCCTCAACCCGATGGAAATCGTCAAGGGCGGGCCGGGGGAGTCCAGCTGGTGGGACAAGGTGCCTTCCAAGTTCGACCGCTGGGGCGCGGTGGATTTCGAGAAGGCCGGCTTCCGCGCAGTACCCAACTGCGTGGTGCGCCGCTCGGCCTTCGTCGCGCCCGGCGCGATCCTCATGCCTTCCTTCGTCAATCTCGGCGCCCATATCGGCGAGGGGACGATGGTGGACACGTGGGCGACGGTGGGCTCCTGCGCGCAGATCGGCAGGAACGTGCATTTGTCCGGCGGCGTCGGCATCGGCGGCGTTCTCGAGCCGCTGCAGGCCGGCCCCGTCATCATCGAGGACAATTGCTTCATCGGCGCCCGCTCGGAAGTGGTCGAGGGATGTATCGTGCGCGAGGGCGCAGTGCTCGGAATGGGCGTGTTCATCGGCCAGTCCACCAAGATCGTGGACCGGGCGACCGGCGCGATCACCTATGGCGAGGTGCCGGCCTATTCCGTGGTGGTGGCGGGCACGATGCCCGGCAAGCCGATGGGCAATGGCGAACCCGGCCCCGGTCTTTATTGCGCGGTGATCGTCAAGCGCGTGGACGAGAAAACCCGGTCGAAAACCTCGATCAACGAATTGCTGCGCGATTGATCTTTGGCCCGTCCCGACGCACCCTCCGATAAACGCGGCGACACCAGGTCCGGACCCGATCACCTTGCCTAGAAATCAGCTCATCTGGCTTTTCTTCGGAACCTCCGGGCGCCTCGGGCGGGCGGCCTATTTCCTGGCCGGCCTGCTCCTCGCCGTCATTCAGGCGTTCTTCCTCTACCGTATGGTGCAGGCGCAGGAAGCCGGCCTGACGGGCGCGTTCTGGGAGAGCGGCTTCGTCGTCACCTTCTTCGTGTCGCTGTGGTCGAACGTCGCGCTCGGCGTGAAGCGGCTGCACGATTTCGACAAGCCGGGGATCGTGGCGGCGGCCCTGTTCATCCCCGCCGTGTCGATCGTCGCCTTCATAATCCTGTGCCTGTTTCCCGGCGACAAGGGCCCGAACCGTTACGGCGAATACACCAACGCTCCCAAATAGCGGGCGAAGGATCGGCACTCCCCGTGACAGGCGCAAGCGATTCCGCTAACGCTCGCGCCATGAGCCTACCCGTCGATCCCGCCCGCAACCTTGCCGCGCTGATCCGCTGCCCCTCGGTCACGCCGTCCGAGGGCGGCGCGCTGACGGCGCTTCAGGAGATGCTCCTGCCGCTCGGCTTCACGGTGGAGAGGCCGGTCTTTTCCGAGGGCGGTACGCCGGATGTCGAGAACCTCTATGCGCGGCTTTCCGGCAATGGCCGGCATCTCATGTTCGCCGGGCATACCGACGTGGTGCCGCCGGGCGACGTCGCCGCCTGGCGGCATCCGCCTTTCGAGGCCGCCGTCGAGAATGGCGAGATGTACGGGCGCGGCGCGGTGGACATGAAGGGCGGCATCGCCTGCTTCGTCGCGGCGGTCGCGCGGCATGTCGCGGAACAGGGAAGGCCGGCCGGCTCTATCTCGCTGCTGATCACCGGCGACGAGGAAGGGCCGTCCATCAACGGCACCTCGAAGCTGCTCGACTGGGCCGTGGCCAAGGGCGAAGGCTGGGACGCAGCCATCGTCGGCGAGCCTACCAACCCCGGCGCGATGGGCGAAATGGTCAAGATCGGCCGTCGCGGCTCGCTCTCCGGGGTCCTCACGGTCAATGGCGTGCAGGGACATGCTGCCTATCCGCACCTTGCCGACAATCCGGTGCGCGGCATCGTCGCGCTGGCCGAGGCATTGCTGCATCCCGCCTATGACGAGGGAACGGCTAATTTCCAGCCGACCAATCTCGAAGTGACGAGCATCGACGTCGGCAACCCGGCCACCAACGTCATCCCGGCCCGCGCGACGGCGCTGTTCAACATACGCTTCAACGATCTGTGGACCGTCGAGGCAATCCAGGAGGAGATACACAACCGGCTGGACCGGGCCGCCGCCCGCACCAGGCTGCGGCCCGGCGCGGAGGGTCCCGTCAGCTACGAGCTTGCATGGCCCGCCCGCCCGAGCCCGGTATTCCTGACGCGGGACGAAACGCTCATCGGCACGCTGTCCGGCTCCATAGAGGCGGTCACAGGCCGCCGGCCTGCGCTTTCCACCTCCGGGGGCACGTCGGACGCGCGTTTCATCAAGGATCATTGCCCGGTGGTGGAATTCGGACTTGTGGGGCAGACCATGCACAAGGTGGACGAGCGCGTGCCGCTTGCCGATCTGGAGGCGCTGACGCGGATCTATGAGCGATTCCTGCGGGACTGGTTCGGACATGCCGCCCGCTGACGCCATCCGCGACTATCTTGCCGGCAGCTTCCGCCTGATGATGGGCAAGCCGGACGGTATCCGCATGCTCGACATCAGCGCCGACGGCTTCTGGAATTCCTTCTATGCGATCGTAGTCGCTTTCCCGGCGCTCGTCGTCGGATGGGTTTCACTGACCAACGCCGTGGAAGGGACGGTCTTTTCGACGCGCTTCTCCATGCTTCTGCGCATCGCCACGATGGACCTCGCCGCGTGGCTGGTGCCGCTGCTGCTGCTCGCCGCCTTCGCCCGGCCGGCGGGCATAGGCGGCCGCTTCGTCCATTATGTCGTGGCAAGCAATTGGGGGTCGGTGCTGTTCACCTGGATGCTGCTGCCTCCCGCGTTGCTGCGTCTCATCTTTCCCGGCAGCGAGGAGTTCGCGGCCACGCTCTCCTTCGTCATCTTCATATGCACACTGGTGCTGTCATGGCGGATGACCAATGCCGTTCTGGGCATGGGGCCGCTGGTGGCCTCCGGCGTGTTCGGCGGCATGTTCGCCGCATCGGTCGTGGTGCTGATGACGGCTCAGTCGCTGCTGGGGCTTTCGCCCGCGCCATAGTCCACCCGGGCGAGATAAAGCCCGTCGGGCGGGGCCACCGGCCCGCAGGCGGCGCGGTCGGCGGCCTCCAGCGCGGCGCGCACATCGGCGGTGGTCCACACTCCTTCGCCCACGCGCTTCAGCGTGCCCACCATCGAACGAACCTGATTGTGCAGGAAGGACCGGGCGGACGCCCTGATCTCGATGGCCTCGCCGCTGCGCGTGACATCGAGCCTGTCCAGCGTCTTGACCGGGCTTTTCGCCTGGCACTGAACGGAGCGGAACGTCGTGAAATCGTGAAGGCCGACAAGCTCCTGCGCGGCGGCTTGCATCGCCCCGGCATCGAGCCCGCGCGCCACATGCCATGCGTGGCCACGCTCCAGCGCCAGCGGCGCCCGGCGGTTGACGATCCGGTAGAGATAGTGCCGGGCGGTCGCCGAAAAGCGCGCGTCGAAATCGTCGCTCACGCGCGACACAGCGACGATCGCGACGGTTTCGCCCGCCATCGCCAGATGCGCGTTGAGCGCGCCCTGCACCCTGTTTGCCGGCCAATCCTTCGCCAGATCGAGATGGGCGACCTGCCCCGTGGCATGGACTCCCGCATCGGTGCGCCCCGCGCCGCGCAGGGAGACCGTTTCGCCCGAAAAACCGTGCACGGCCTGCTCGATGGCCGCCTGCACCGAAGGCTGGTCCGCCTGCCGCTGCCAGCCCGCATAGGGGCCGCCGTCATATTCTATGTCGAGCCGGTAGCGCGGCACGGTCAGGAAACCCCATTACCGCCGCGTATCACCGGATGGCCTCCGGCTTCGCGCCGCGCAGGAAATCGCCGGCGGAAAGCGGCTTGCCGCCGGCACGCTGGAGTTCGGTAAGCCGCACCGCGCCTTCGCCGCACGCGATGGCGAGCGCGCCGTCGAGCAACTGGCCGGGAACGCCGCCGCCATCCGCAATCGTCGACCGCAGCAGCTTCACACGCTCGGCCTTGCCGCCGACGATCATTTCGCACCATGCGCCGGGGAAGGGCGAGAGGCCGCGTATGCGATTGTGAACTTCGCGCCCCGGCAGCGCCCAGTCGATGCGCGTTTCCTCCTTGGCGATCTTGTGGGCATAGGTGACGCCCTCCTCCGCTTGCGGGGTCAGCGCCAGCCGTCCCGCTTCCAGCGCGGCCAGAGCCTCCACCATCAAGGCCGCGCCACGCTCCTTCAGCAGGTCGTGCAACTCGCCCGCCGTCATATCCGGCCCGATGTCCACGCGGTCCGTCATCGCGACCGGGCCGGTATCCAGCCCGGCATCCATCTTCATGACCATCATGCCCGTTCCGGTATCGCCGGCCATGATCGCGCGCTGGATGGGCGCCGCGCCGCGCCAGCGCGGCAGCAGCGACGCATGGCCGTTATAGGCGCCGAGCCGCGTTCCATCGAGAACGGCCGGCGGCAAAAGCAGCCCATATGCGACGACCACCGCCACATCGGCCCGGAGCGCGCGAAACGCTTCCTGTTCCTCCCTGGATTTCAGCGAAACGGGCGTGCGCACCTCCACGCCCAATTTCTCCCCGAGAAGATGGACAGGCGATTTCGTGAGTTCCAGCCCGCGCCGTCCAGCCGGGCGCGGCGGCTGCGAATAGACGGCGGCGATCTCATGGCCGGCGGTCGCCACGGCCTGCAAGGTGGCGGCGGCGAAGTCGGGCGTTCCCATGAAAATGACGCGAAGGGGCATGGTCGGGCATGTTTCCGTTTCAGCCGGCCTCGGCGGGCTTCCCGCTTCAAACGGATTTATGCGGCGGAGGTCAAGCCCGCGGCGTCAGCCGACCATGCGGCCCGGCGCTTTCTCGCGCGCCAGCTTCCTGAACTTGCGTACCACCATGTCGCGCTTGAGTTTGGAGATATGGTCGATGAACAGCACGCCGTTCAGATGGTCGATCTCATGCTGGAGGCAGGTCGCCATCAGCCCTTCGGCGTGCATTTCCCGCGGCTTGCCGTCCCCGTCGAGATAGGTGACGTCGATCGTGTCCGGCCGTTCCACCTCGGCATAATAGTCCGGGATGGAGAGGCAGCCTTCCTCGTGGACGTTCACGCCATCGCCGCGCGCGACGATCTCGGGATTGACGAATATCTGCGGCGCAGGCTCCTCGTCCTCCTTGGCGAGGTCGATGACGAGCAGGCGAAGCGGCTCCCCCACCTGAATGGCGGCAAGCCCGATGCCCGGCGCGTCATACATGGTTTCCAGCATGTCGCCGGCAAATCTGCGCAACTCGTCGTCCACGCGCTCGACGGGCCGGGAAACCTGACGCAGCAACGGGTCGGGAAGGATGATAAGGGGTCGGAGAGCCATGTTCTTCAGGTAATGATTCAACCGCGGGGCGTCAATGTGAACAGTCAGGAACGTTCACGTTTTGGTCTTATGCTGGCCGCCCGAATCGTCTAGTCTTGCGCGATGAACGACCTAACCACCCTGCTTTCGCAGCCCGTGGCGCAGCTTGGCGCGACGACGCTCACGTTCGGGCATGTGCTGCTTGCAGCCGGCTTTGCGATTTTCGGCCTCGCCGTGCTGCTGGGGCTGGCGATGTGGCGCGCATCCAGTGCACGCGCACTGGCGGCGGCCGAAGCGGCGGAACGTGCCCGCGAGGCGGAAGCGCGCATGGCGGAGATCACCCGCGCGCAAGCTGAGATGCAGGGCCGCATGGGCGCGCTGGCCGAAGTGTTCACCACGCGGCAGGCCGAACTCAACAAGGCCATCGGGGAGCGGCTGGACGGGATGACGTCGCGGCTGGGCCAGTCGATCACCGAGCAGACGAAATCCACCCATGAAAACCTCGCCCGGCTGCAGGAGCGGCTGGCTGTGATCGACAGTGCGCAGAACAATATCCAGACGCTCGCCGGCCAGGTCGTGCAGCTCCAGCATATCCTCTCCAACAAGCAGACGCGCGGCGCGTTCGGGCAGAGCCGCATGGAGGCCATCGTCGCGGACGGACTGCCGCAAGGGGCTTACGAGTTCCAGGCCACGCTCTCGAACGGCAACCGGCCGGACTGCATCGTTTACATGCCCAACGGGCAGCCCTCGCTGGTCGTCGATGCCAAGTTCCCGCTCGAGGCGTGGAACGCGATCCGCGCGGCGGCGGAAAGCGAAGGCGGCGCCGATGCGCAGAAATATGCCGCGCAGAATTTCCGCCGCGACGTCGAGGTGCACATCCGGGCCATTTCGGAGAAATACCTGATCCGGGGCGAGACGCAGGACACGGCATTCATGTTCGTGCCCTCCGAATCCATCTTCGCGGAGATTCACGAGAATTTCGAGGCGCTGGTGCACAAGGCGCACCGGGCGCGCATCGTCATCGTCTCACCCTCCCTGCTGATGCTGTCCATACAGGTCATCCAGGCCGTGTTGAAAGACCAGCGCATGCGCGAGCAGGCGCATCTGATCCAGGGCGAGGTGGTGCGGCTAATGGAGGACGTGTCGCGGCTGGACGACAGGGTGCGCAAGCTGCAGACCCATTTCATGCAGGCCAACAAGGATATCGACCAGATACTCACCTCCGCCGACAAGGTGACGAAGCGCGGGCAGAAGATCGAGGCGCTGGAGTTCGGCGAGGCGGAAGGCCCGGAGGGCTCCGGCGAGGAGCCTGCTCCGCGCGTGGCGGAATCGCGAACCGGCCAGCTGCGCCTGCGGGTGGTCGAGGACGAGTAACGCATGTCTCCCGAAAGTGGGCACCGGTTTCGGGATAAACACATGCGTAAAATCAGGAAGCTGAAGCACGCGGCGCGAATCTGAAAGATCGCGACACGTTTCAGGGTCAGGCTTCCCGCCCGAGCAGCCTGGCCAGCGGTTCCACCTCGCCCAGATGCGCGACCTCGCGGAAGCGTGGAGCCTCGACCGGCGCATCCACATGCTCCAGAACCCATGTCAGGTCATGGGGCACGTGCACGCCCCAGCTTCCGGCCTCGATGGCCGGCACGACATCGGATTTCAGGGAATTGCCGACCATCATCGCCCGCTCCGGCCCATCGCCATAGCGCGCGAATACGCGGCGATAGGTTTCCGCGTTCTTGTCGCTAACGATCTCGACGGCGTCGAACAATTCGCCCAGGCCGGACGCGGCCAGCTTGCGTTCCTGGTCGAACAGGTCGCCCTTGGTGATCACGACCAGCCTGAAATCGCCGGCCAGCGTCTCCAGCGTCTCGCGCACATATGGCAACGTCTCGACAGGATGATCGAGCATTCCCCGCCCCGCTTCGAGGATGCGGCCGATGACCTCACCCGGCACCCGGCCTTCCGTCACCTCCAGCGCCGTCTCGATCATGGACAGGGTGAAGCCCTTGATGCCGAAGCCGTAGAGCCGGAGGTTTCGCCGTTCCGCGTCCAGCAGCCGCGCCGACAAATGCTCTGCCTCGGCGTAATCCGCGAGCATCGCGGTGAAGTTTCTTTCCGTCATGCGGAAAAACTGCTCGTTCTGCCAGAGCGTGTCGTCGGCGTCGAAGCCGATAGTGGTCAGTGCAGCCAAGGCCGTCTCCTTGCCGTTGCCCGCTTCTAGCTCAAGCCCGGCTGCGTCGAAAGCCGCCCGGCAAAAGCCATGATCGCATCGCAACCAGCCCGGCGGCAGACGAACGATTCGCAAGCAGGGGGCCACAGGCATGGAGAGGATCGACGCTGAAAGACGGCGGCTCGCAGCCGGTATCGCCGCCCTCGTATCCGCAGCCGCGCTCGCCTCCTGCCGCTCCGTCCTGCCGGAGACGAACGGCGCGGGCGCCTCGATGACGGCGCGCAAGCATATGCAGGCCATCCGTGAGGCCGAGGGGCTCGAGGCGCTCTCGCCCGATGAAAGGCTGGAGAAGGCCGCCCTGCAGCAATCGGGCTACATGGCCGTGGCGGGCAGGATGGAGCACACGGCGCTGCGGGGACGGGATTTCGTCAGCCGCATGAAGGCGAACGGCGTGCCCGCCCCGGCGGCAGAAAACCTCGCACACGGACGCATGGACCTCGACCGGCTGTTCCGCATGTGGATGGAGTCGCCGCCGCACAGGCGCAACATGCTCGACGGGCGCTTCGGCAGATACGGCCTCGCCTATGTCGAGGACGGCAACGGCCTGCGCTACTGGACGCTTGTGCTGGGCGCGTAAAGCACTTTGCAGCCGAACGGATCGTTCGGCGCTGCATGAACAAGCATCGGGAAATCGGGCTGGAACGGCGGCCCGCATTCGCGGAATGCGCGTTGTCCCAGGCAAGAATTTCCGGCGGGCCGGCGCCCGTTGCGGTAATTGGAAGAAATATCGCGCCTGCCCGCAGGGCGGGCGCCGATCATCTCAATCCCGTCATGAATGCGCCCGTGACGCGGCGCTCAGCGTTTCTGGCGCGCCTTGCGGGCAGCATAGCGCGCGTCGCGCTTGGCCTTGCGCTCCGCCTCATCGGCCAGGAGGCGCGCGACGAGATCCTTCTCCGCCTCGGCCTTGGCCAGCGCCTCCGCCTGCCGGGCGGCTTCCTCCGCCGCTTCGCGCTCGGCCTTCTCAGCCGCCTCGCGCGCCATCTTCTCCTGCTTCAGCCTTTCGCGCTCGGCCTCGCGCGCGGCGCGGGCTTCGGCGATGGCCTTGCGTTCGGCGAGCTTCGCCTGCATTTCCGGCGAGTCGAGCGACGGCCGGTTCTTGAGCTTGTCGAGCAGAGCCTTCTTAGCCTGCGCCTGATCGCTCAGGCGGTCGGCAAAATTCTTTTCCTTGAAACGTGCCAAGTGGGGCCTTCGTAAATTTGTGATGAGGCGCACTAAATGATGCGTCCGGCCCGTTCGTTCAAGCGCAAAATCGACGCGGGGCGCAAGTTTCCGCAGCGGCGCGCAAGATGAGCCTCCGCAAAGCGGGCCTCCGCCATTGGCAGCGCGCGCACCGCCCTCCATATTGCGAAGATGATCCCGCTTTCAGTCCTCGATCTTTCGCCTATCGTGCAGGGCGGCAGCGCCTCGCAATCTCTCGCCAACACGCTCGATCTCGCCCGCCATGCCGAGAGGCTCGGTTATAGGCGCTTCTGGCTGGCGGAGCACCACAACACGCATGGCATAGCCAGCGCAGCCACCTCCGTGGTCATCGCCCACGTTGCGGCCGGCACCTCCACCATACGGGTCGGCGCCGGCGGCGTCATGCTGCCCAACCACGCGCCGCTGGTGATCGCCGAGCAGTTCGGCACGCTCGAGGCGCTGCATCCGGGACGGATCGACCTCGGCCTTGGCCGCGCGCCGGGCACCGACCAACTCACGGCCCAGGCCCTTCGCCGCAATCTCTCCGCCGGGGAAGACACCTTCCCGCGCGACGTGGTGGAACTGATCGGCTATTTCGAGCCGGAGCAGCCCGGCCAGCGCATACGCGCGGTTCCGGGCGTCGGCCTCAAGGTGCCGATCTGGATTCTCGGGTCCAGCCTCTATGGCGCCCAGCTCGCGGCCATACTCGGCCTGCCCTATGCCTTCGCCTCGCATTTCGCGCCGGCGGAACTCGACAACGCCGCCCATGTTTATCGCTCGCGCTTCGAACCGTCTGCATTTCTGGACAAGCCCTATTTCATGGCGGCCATGAACGTCTTCGCCGCCGACACGGACGCCGACGGAAGAAGGCTGTTCAGTTCCCTCCAACAGGCTTTCATCAACCTCAGGACCGGGCATCCCGGCCCGCTGCCGCCGCCTGTGGACGATTTCGAGGAAAGGCTGGAACCGATGTCGCGCATGATGCTCCAGCAGGCGCTGAGCTGCTCGGCGGTGGGGTCGCCCAGCACCGTGCGCGCCGGGCTGGAAGCGTTCATGGAGCGAACCCGCGCCGACGAGATCATCGTCACCGCGCAGATATTCGATCATGCCGCACGCTTGCGCTCCTTCGAGATACTGGCCGGCATACGCGACGAAATCTCCCGCGCCGCCTGAACGGCGCGGGAGCGTTTGCGGTCTACCTGCCGCATTCTCCGGGCCGGACCACGCGATAGCCGGCAACCCCTGCCTCGCAGCTATTGCCGAACGTGCGCCGGCTATTGCCCCGCACCGCGCAGACGGGATCGTACTGCATGGTGCACGACACACCGCCCCCACCTCCGGGACCTGGACGATCCGGGCCGGGGAAGCCCGGACCTGGCCCGGGCCTGTCGGGACGCGTCGGGCCGGGACGATCCGGCCTCGGCGGGCGAGGCTCCTCCGGGCGCGGCGACCAGGGCGGACGCGATTCGCCGCGGCATTCGCCGGGATGCACGACCCTGTGGCCTGCTCGGTCGGCCTCGCATGCATTGCCGAAAGTCTGCCTCTGACCACGCCGCTCGCCGCAGACGGGCTGGTATTCGCGCGTGCAGAATTGGGGACCCGGTCCCGGAAAAGGCGGGCGCGGCGATGGCCCTTCGACCACCGTACAGGCGCCGAGCCCGACGCTCAGGAACAGCGCCACCACGCCGGCGGCGCGAAACTGGTTTTTCCCCTTGCTCATGAAACCTCCATCGTATCCCCCGGCCCAGCGTAAACCAGCCAAAGGCCGGATTGAACCCCCGGCTCTGCCTTTCGCGCATACCCGCAGGCTTTCGCGCATACCCGCGGGAACCGGCGGCGCGACCGATGGAGAAGGAACGGCTATTTCAGCCTGCCGACCAGCCCGCGATCCGGAAAGCAGGTCGGGGCCAGACCGTTACGCGCCTGCCAGTCGCCGATCGAGCGGCGCGTCCTGAAACCGGCAAGCCCGTCCGCGCCGCCGACATCGTAGCCGGCCCGTTCGAGGCCGCGCTGCATGGCGGCGACATCTGAACGCAGCAGGCCGCCGACCTTGCCCCACGCGGCGGCGAAGCGCCGGTCGCCATAGGCGATGCGGTCCGCCGCATGGCCAACGAACAGCGCGTAGAGATCGCTCTCGTTATATTCCTTCAGCACGTAGAAATTGGGCGTGACGATGAAGGCGGGACCATGCCGCCCCGCGGGCATCAGCAGGAAGCCTTCCGCGCGCCGTTCGATTTCGGGAAAGGGCCTGCCGCCGACGCGGGAAATCCCCATCGCCTGCCAGTCCGCGATGCGGCGTCCCTTGTCAGGCCCTTCCAGAGCGCAGGACACGCTTTCGGGCACCGTCACCTCGAAGCCCCAGTCGCGCCCCTTCACCCAGCCGAAATGGGCTAGATAATTGGCGATGGAAGCCAGCGTGTCCGGCACCGAGTTCCATATATCGGCGAGGCCGTCGCCGTCGAAATCGATGGCATGGGCGAGGTATGAAGTCGGCAGAAACTGCGGCTGGCCCAGCGCGCCGGCCCAGGAGGATTTCATCGCCGCAAGCGGCGTGCCGCGCCGCGCCATTTCAAGCGCCGCGAGTATCTCCGCGCGGAACATCTCCTTGCGGGTCGCCATGAACGCCTTGGTCCCCAGCACCTCGATGGCGTTGTAGGGGATGCGCGCGGTGCCGAAGCCGGATTCCCTGCCCCAGATCGCCAGCAGGATTCCAGCGGGCACGCCATAGCGCGCCTCGATACGGGTAAGCGTATCGGCATGAGCCCTCGCTCGCTGGCGGCCGCCCGCAACCACCGCCGCGACCGTCTTTTCCGCAAAGTAATTGCCCGGCGATCCGAACTCGGCCTGATGCTGGCGCTGTGGCGTCGCAGGCTTCTGATCCGGCATCACTAGGTCCGGCAGTTCGAGATTGGGCTTTATCCCGGCGAAGGCGGCATCGAAAATCTCTTTCGATATGCCCCGCGCCTGCGCGTCCGGCCACAGATCGTTCTGGAGCCATTGACGGAAAAGCGTTTCGACATTCCGGGCGGAAGCCGGCAGCGGCGCGAGCAGGACCGCAAGCATAAGAAGAAAGAGCGGGACAATTCGCGCGTGACGGTTATTCATGCCGTTTCGTCTCCCGCGATTGCGGTCAAAAGGCGGTGCGCGATTTCAGCGCGGCGGCGATGGTGCCCTCGTCCAGATAGTCCAGTTCGCCGCCAACCGGGACGCCATGCGCAAGCCGCGTCACCTTAACGCCGAGGCCGGAAAGCTGGTCGGTGATGTAGTGCGCCGTGGTCTGCCCCTCCACCGTGGCGTTGACGGCGAGGATGACCTCGCTCACCCCGCCGGCGGCTACCCGCGAGACGAGCGCGGCGATGGTCAGGTCGTCCGGCCCGACGCCATCGAGCGGCGAGAGCGTGCCGCCCAGCACGTGATAGCGGGCGTTCATGCCGGTGGAACGCTCCAGCGCCCACAGGTCCGACACATCCTCCACCACGATGATGGTGGAGCCGTCGCGGCGCGGATCGGTGCAGACATTGCAGGGATCGGAGGTATCCACATTGCCGCAGACGGAGCAGACGCGCACCCTGGACACCGCGTCGGACATCGCCACCGAAAGCGGAGCCATGAGCTGCTCCTTTTTCTTGATGAGATGCAAGGCGGCGCGGCGGGCCGAGCGCGGGCCGAGCCCCGGCACCTTGGCCAGGAGCTGGATCAGGCGTTCGATCTCGGGACCGGCGATTCGCTTGGACATGATGCCGGTTTAAAGCATGTCGCCGGAAAGTGGGAACGGGTTTCTGGCGACATGCGCAAAATCGAAAGGCAGCGTGCGCTCACCTGACAGGTACGGCGGGACGCGACTGGCTGAGGATCAGCGCACCGATGGCGTCCACCGATTTCTGGTCGATATCGTAGGAAAGCGCCGTGACGGACGAGCTGTTCGTCCCTTGCTGCAGAGGGCGGCTTTCAGCGACGGTGACGGGCGAGGCCGCGCGGCGCCGGCTGCGCTTCTCGTAGAAGGCGTTTCCGCCGGCTTCCAGCACGTAGTGCATGTTCTTGTAAGGAAATTTCAGTCCCGCCTGATGGAAGAATTTCGCCTTGCGTACAGCAGGGTGGCGCTCACCCGCGAGCACGGAGTCCGCGGCGGCCATGACATCGGGCAGCGCCTTGGAGTTCATGGAGCGGCTCAGCACGCCGGGCGCGAACTGGTTCTTCTGGCCGACGACGCCACAGATCGAATCGGGATATTCGCCCGACTCGACCCTGTTCATGACGACGGTGCCGACCGCCACAAGTCCCTCGCGGCTGGAGCGATGCGACTCGAAGAACATGGCCCGCGCGAGGCACTCGCGCTCCTTTGTCGTGGCGTAGCCATAGGACCTGGCGGTCACGGCGGAGGTGGTGACACCGTCCAGCACGTCGGCGCTTTGCGTGCAGGCGGCAAGGGCGCCCGAAAGCGCGACGGCGCACAGGGCCGGGAAACGACTCAACACAAACTATCCCTCTCCGAACGGCCCCCGCCGTTTCAGATTTGCGCAAATAGCGTTGGATTTCCGGCAGAATCATGGCCAAAGCGGGCGCGAGCCCCCCAAACGCCGAATTCCCCGTCCGTTACCGGCTTCAGAAAGGCAGCTTCATGCCGGGCGGGATCGGCAGGCCGGCGGTCAGCTCCGCCGTCTTTTGCTGCATCAATGTCTCCACCTTCGCGCGGGCGTCGTTGTGCGCGGCGAGGATCAGATCCTCCAGCACCTCGATATCGTCCTCCTTGAACAGGGACGGATCGACCTTCAGCACGCGCATCTCGAACTTGCCGGAGAGCGTGACCGTCACCAACCCGCCGCCGGCCTGACCGGAAGCCTCGATATTGGCGATTTCCTCCTGCATGGCCTGGAACCTGGCCTGCATTTCCCTCGCCTTGCCCATGAGGCCGAGAAGGTCCTTCATCTTCGTCTCCGTTTTCGGTCAGAGTTCGTCGTCGTCCATCGGGTCGAGTCCCGGATCGGTCCCGATATCGTCGGCCGCTTCCGCCGCGGCTTCGGGAATGCGCACGTCGATGATACGCGCGCCGGGAAACTGGGCGAGGATCGCGGCCACGGCGGGATCGCTTCGTGCATCCGTCATCGCCGAGGCGCGGCGCTCCTCCTCCATCTCGGCGAGCGTCCGGCCGCCTTCCTCCCGCGACAGCGAGACGATCCAGTTCCGGCCGGTCCAGTTCTTCAGCTTGCCGCTCAGATCGTTGAGCAGCGAGCGCGGCGCATCCTCGGTCAGCCCAACCTCGATATGGCCCGCCTGGACCCGCACCTGCCGCACGGCGCGGCGCAGCATGGACATCATCGCCATGTCGCGATTGGCCTCGGCGAGGGCAACGATGTCGGCGATGGACGCTATCCTGACCGCCGGTTCCGGCTCCGGTTCCTGCCGGCGCACAATACCGGGAGCCGGGACAGAAGGGGCGCGCTCGACAAGCCGCATCGCCGCGCCGCCGCCATTGCCTGACGGAGCACGGGAAACGGCCACGGCGCTCGCGCCATTGGCAACGCCGCTCGCGCCATTGGATGGCCGAGGCGCCACAGCCGAGGGCGCGCGCGAAACGCTTTCGCCGCTTTCCAGCGATCTCAGCGCCTCGTCCAGCGTCGGCAGGTGCGCGGCATGGGCGAGCCGGATCAGCACCATCTCCGCCGCGCTTGCGGGGCGGGTCGCGCCCTGCACCTCGGTGATGCCCTTGAGCAGCATCTGCCAGGAGCGCGACAGGACGCGCACGGAAAGCCTGCCCGCGAAATCGGCGCCGCGCACGCGCTCGTCCTCCGACAGCGAGGCGTCGCCGGCGGCGTCCGGCACGAATTTCAGGCGCGTCACCAGATGGTTGAACTCTGCCAGATCGGTCAGCACCGTCGCTGGGTCCGCCCCCGAATCATATTGTGCGCGGAATTCCGCAAGCGCGGCTGCAACGTCGCCCGTCATCGCATGGCCGAACAGGTCGATGATGCGCGCGCGGTCCGACAGGCCGAGCATGCCGCGCACGGCGTCCGCCGTCACGGTCCCGGCCGCATGGGCGATGGCCTGGTCCATGATAGACAAGGAATCGCGCACCGAGCCTTCGGCTGCGCGAGCGATCATTGCGAACGCCTGGTCCTCGACGGCGATGCCTTCCTTCTCCGCGATGGAGCGCAGATGGCCGACCAACGTGCCGGCCTCCACGCGGCGCAGGTCGAATCGCTGGCAGCGCGACAGCACCGTGATCGGCACCTTGCGTATCTCGGTGGTGGCGAAGATGAACTTCACATGCGGCGGCGGCTCCTCCAGCGTCTTCAGCAGGCCGTTGAAGGCCTGGTTGGAGAGCATGTGGACCTCGTCGATGATGTAGACCTTGTAGCGTGCGGAAACCGGCGCGTAGCGGACCTGCTCGATGATGTCGCGTATGTCGTCGATGCCGGTGTGGGAGGCGGCATCCATCTCCATGACGTCGACGTGACGGCCCTCCATGATGGCCCGGCAATGCTCGCCCGGCTCGGCCAGATCCACTGTCGGCCTGTCTACCTCCGCGGTCTTGTAATTGAGCGCGCGGGCGAGGATGCGCGCAGTGGTCGTCTTGCCGACCCCGCGCACGCCGGTCAGCATCCATGCCTGCGCGATGCGGCCGCTGGCGAATGCGTTGGTAAGCGTGCGCACCATCGGCTCCTGGCCGATGAGGGCGCTGAAATCGGCGGGCCTGTATTTGCGCGCCAGAACGCGGTAGGCGCCGTTCCGTTCGTTTCCGTCTGTCGCGGCGTCGCTCATCTTGCGGTGGCGCTCCGTTTCCCTGTGGAGGTCCGGCAGACCGGAGGAATGCAATGTCGCCCCTGCCCGGCGGCAGCGTCAATGGCGGATCGGCCGACAGATCGGGAGAAGGCGGGAGGCTGGAACAATGACCCGTTCCTGGCTCGTTAGGGCTGCTTCCTTCCGGACCTGACCCGGTTGGCGAGTGGCGCGTCCACCACCAACCTCCCGCAACCCATATCGGGAATTGCAGCCACGAATGCAAGTGCCTTGATCGCACGGGCAGCGCGATCATTTTGCCTGTACGGCCGACAGGAACCGCTTGCCCGCGCCCTGCGGCGCATCTAGCTTCGCAGAAAACGAGGAAGCGCCATGCTGCCGGGCAAAAGGGCAGGTTTTGAACTTGATCGCCGTCTTGAAGCCGCCACACGACCCGTCATGTGGCTCGGCCTGTGCGAATTACGGGTCATGGACGACCGCCGCTGGCCGTGGCTGGTGCTCGTGCCGCAGAGGCCGGGCGTCGAGGAGGCGCATGAGCTGACGCCGCTCGACCAGGCCATGCTGACATTCGAGGTCAATACCGTGGCGCCGGCGCTCAAGCGGCTTACCGGATGCGACCGCGTGAACGTGGCGGCGCTCGGCAATCTCTACCGGCAGCTGCACATCCATATCATCGCCCGCAGGCGCGGCGATCCCGGCTGGCCCGGTACGGTCTGGGACTTCGGGCCGCCCGAAGGCTACAGACGCGAGGAGCTGCATCATTTCATCGACACGGTGCGCGACGCGCTCACTTCCTGACGATCATTCGAGGCATCATGGATTTTCCCTTCTTCTCCACGCCCGAGCGCGAGCCCAGCCAGTATGTCGGCTTCTCCGGCAACCGCATTGACCGGCAATCGGAGAACCGCACGGAAGCCTCCCTGCAGCTCGCGCTTGCCGACCCCCGGCTACGGGTCATCGTGATGCAGGGCGGACGGCTCTATATGCGGGTCGGGACTCCCGAAGCTGCCGGCTTCTTCGATACCGAAGGCGCACATGCTCTTGGCGCGGATTTCGGCGAGGCTATATTGCTCGGCACATCGGAGGCGGGGCCGGTGGTCGTCGCCCCCTCGCGGGTGGAGCCGGATGCGCTGCCCGAGCCTTTCAAGGCCATCGACATCCGCTCCGTGCTCAATCAGGGGCTTCTGGACACGGCGTCTCTGGGCGCGATGGCGCAAGCCGCCTCCCTCCTCGCATGGCAGGCGAGCTGCCGCTTCTGCGGACGCTGCGGCGCGATCACGGAAAAGCGCATCGGCGGCTACAAGCGCGTCTGCACGGCCTGCGCCACGGAATTCTTCCCGCGCACGGACCCGGTCGTCATCATGCTCGCCATCGCTGGCGGGCGGTGCCTGCTGGGGCGCAGCCCGCGTTTCGCGGAGGGCATGTACTCGACGCTGGCGGGTTTCGTGGAGCCGGGCGAGACGATCGAGGATGCGGTGCGGCGCGAGACGCTGGAGGAAGCCGGCATACGGCTCGGGCGCATCGTCTACCACGCCAGCCAGCCCTGGCCCTTTCCCCACTCGCTGATGATCGGGTGCTTCGGCGAGGCGCTGAACGAGGACATCGCGTTCGACGAGCGGGAGCTGGCCGACTGCCGCTGGTTCAGCCGCGACGAGACGCGCGCGATCCTTTCCGCCACGCATCCCGACGGGTTCCGGGCGCCGCCAGCCACTGCCATCGCCCATCACCTCATGAAGGCGTGGGCCGAGCGGGGATAGGCGTCCGCGCCGGAAAATCCTCGCTGGCGGGCCCTAAAGCATATAGCCGGAAAGCCTGAACCCGCCTTCCGGGAGACACGCGTTAATCGTCAGGGGATTGCGTGGCTCGGAAGGGATGCGCCTCGTAGACGCCGAGAATGCGCACCTCTCGTGAGAAGAAGTTCAGCTCCTTGAGCGCCTGCGCCACATTCGGATCGTCGGGATGCCCTTCGATGTCGGCGTAGAACTGGGTCGAAAAGAACTTGCCCCCGAGCTGGTAGCTTTCCAGCTTGGTCATGTTCACGCTGTTGGTGGCGAAGCCGCCGAGCGCCTTGTAGAGCGCGGCGGGGATATTGTGCACCCGATAGACGAAGGTGGTCATCATCGCCTGCCCGGCCGATCTGCGCGGCGCCCAGGACTTCTCCTTGGACAGCACGACGAAGCGGGTGACGTTGTTCTCCGAATCCTCGACATCCTCGGCGATGATGTCGAGACCGTAGAGCGATGCCGCCAGCCGCGGCGCCAGCGCCGCCCATGAACGGTCGCCTTCATCCCTGATCATTCTGGCGGCGCCTGCCGTGTCGCCTGCGACCACAGGCTTCCAGCGATGCCGGCGGATGACCTTGCGGCACTGCCCGAGCGCGTGGATATGGCTATGGACAGACTTGATCTCCTCCATCTTCACGCCCGGCAGGACCATGAGCTGGAAATGGATCGGCAGGAAATATTCCGCCACGATATGCAGGCGCGATTCCGGCAGCAAATAGTGGATATCCGCCACGCGGCCCGCCAGCGTGTTTTCGATCGGGATCATGGCGAGATCAGCCTTGCCCGTCTCCACCGCGTTGAAGGCATCCTCGAAGGTGGCGCAGGGCAGCGGCTCCATCTCGGGGTACATGTTGCGGCTGGCCGTGTCCGAATTGGCCCCCGGCTCGCCCTGAAAGGCTATCCTGTTGGTCTTCATGTCAGCGTTCGTGTCAGAAAGAGAAGAAAAAGGGGCGAACAGAAACGGCCCGAACGATGCCGCGGGCGCCGCTTTCGCGGATGTCTGGAGCGGTGTTCACGGCTATTGTCGCGCGGGCGGAAAAGGTGTCAAAAGGTCTCACTCCCCGGACACCTTATAGGTGTTGCAAGGTCGGAGCAAAAGACCTAGTTTCCGCGCGATTTCGCCGCTGCGGCGGTATACCGACATGAGACGTGCGCCTTGTCCGGTCCGGGCGCGGGTCTTGCAAGGGAGCGCTGGGCATATGGATTCGTTCGAAGTCAACAAGCTGATCGGAGCGTTTCTGGCTACGGTCTTCGTGGTCTTCTCGATCAGCATCCTTTCGGACGGGATTTTCGCGTCGCATGCGCCGGAGCAGCCCGGCTTCGTCATCGCCGTGCCGGACGCGCCGGCCGCCGGCGGAGCCGTGGTAGAGGAGCGTCCCTCCATCGCCGCGCTGCTGCAGACGGCGGACGCCGCCGCGGGCGAAGCCAGCTTCCGCAAGTGCACCGCCTGCCATACCGGCGAAAAGGGCGGGGCCAACAAGATCGGCCCGAATCTCTGGGGCATCGTCAATCGCCCGATCGCCTCGCATGAAGGCTTCTCCTATTCTTCCGCGATGCGCGAATTCTCCCAAGGTGGCTCGGTCCATTGGGACTACGAGCATCTGAGCCAGTTCCTCGTCGCGCCGCGCTCCTTCGTCAGCGGCACGGCCATGTCCTTCGCCGGTATCAAGAACCCGCAAGAGGAGGCCAACCTCATCGCCTATCTGCGGACGCTGGCCGACGAGCCCGCCCCGCTGCCGGAGCCTCCGGCTGCCGAAACCGAGGCTGCGCCCGAAGGCCAGGCCGAACAACCCGCCGAAGATGCGCCTGCCCCGGAAGCGGCTCCCGCCTCGCCCGCGCCGCAGCAATAACGGAATTGTCATCGACTGATCGCAAAAAGGCCGGGTTTCACCCGGCCTTTTTGCTTTGAATAAACCCGCACGGGTGCATTTCGGCTTTCAATTACCGGCAGGTGCTCTAGCTTAGCCGCATAGCAATTCGTTCGAAGGTGAAAGATGCACGGCAAGGCCCGCAGCGCAATCGCATCCGCTCTCGCCGGGGTGTTTCTCCTGCTCACCCCCGCGCCCTCCTTGCCCCAGGAAGAATGGCTCACCTCGTCCTCGCTGATCGACACCGAGGCCGAGCATCAGGCTTTCGAGCGTTACAGCTACGTCAATCCCGATGCGCCCAAGGGCGGAACGCTGAATTCGGCGGCCTTCGGCACCTTCGACAGCTTCAACCCGTTCATCGTGCGCGGCACGCCGGCGGCAGGCTTCACCGAGTTCGGCGGCCTGCTCTGGGACACGCTGATGCAGCAATCTCCCGACGAGCCGGGGACCAGCCATCCGCTCGTCGCGGAAGCGTTCAAATATCCGGCGGACTATTCCTCCGCGACATACCGCATCAACCCGGCGGCGCGCTGGCATGACGGCAAGCCGATCACCGCCGAGGATGTGATATGGTCGTTCAACACGCTGAAGGAAATCAGCCCTTCCTACAATCGCTACTACACCAACGTGACCGAGGCGGTCGCGCTTTCCGAAAGAGAGGTCGAGTTCCGATTCGACCAGACGGGCAACCGCGAGCTGCCGCACATCATGGGCGACCTCGCGGTGCTGCCGAAGCATTGGTGGGAGGGGGAAAACGAGAAGGGCGAGAGACGGGACATCAGGCGGCCATTGCTCGAAATGCCGCTCGGGAGCGGCGCTTATCGCGTCGAATCGTTCCAGCCCGGATCACGGATCACGTGGAGGCGTGTCGAGGACTATTGGGGCGCGACGCTCCCGGTGAACATCGGCAGGAACAATTTCGACCGGCTCGTCTACACCTATTTCCAGGATGACAATGCCGAATTCCTCGGCTTCACCAAAGGCGGCGTCGAGGACATGCGCCGCGAACTGAGCACGCGCCGCTGGGCCGTCGAGTATAATTTCCCCGCGTTTGAACGCGGAGACGTGGTGAAGCGGGAGTTTACCTCCGGCGGCATCCAGCAAATGCAGGCTTTCGTCTTCAACATGCGGCATGAACGGTTCCGGGACCGCCGCGTCCGCCATGCACTGACGCTGGCTTATAATTTCGAGGAGCAGAACCGGCTGCAATTCTTCGGCCTCAACAAGCGTCTCTCCAGCTATTTCCAGAATTCGGAGCTGGCTTCGAGCGGCCTGCCCACGGGGCGCGAGCTGGAAATACTCGAAGCCTATCGCGACAAGCTGCCCCCGGAGCTTTTCACCGAGGAATTCAGGCTGCCCGCCTTCGACAGTTCCCAGGCGTCACGCGACAATCTGCGCGAGGCGGCACGCCTGTTCGGCGAGGCCGGCTGGATCATCCGCGACGGCAGGATGGTGAACAAGGAAACCGGCGAACAGTTCAGGATCGAGTTCCTCGGCGGCTCGCCGACGGCGGAAATCATCACCGGGGGCCTGATCGAGAATCTGCGGCGCCTCGGCATCGCTGCATCCCTGCGCATCGTCGATACCTCGCAATATATCCAGCGTTACCAGGCATTTGAATTCGACGCCGTGACCGCCGGTTTCCCGCAATCGGAATCTCCCGGCAACGAGCAACGCGACTACTGGAGCTCGCAGGCGGCTGACACGCCCGGCTCCCGCAACATTCCCGGCATCAAGGACCCGGTTGTCGATGCTTTGATCGACCGGATCATCTTCGCCAAGGATCGCGAGGAACTGGTGGCGGCCACGCGCGCGCTCGACCGGGTGCTGCTCTGGAACTATTATACCGTGCCGCAATATTTCCAGCCGACCATGCGCTACGCCTACTGGAACAAGTTCGGCATACCGGAGAAGCAGCCGCGCTATACGGGCATCGATCCGATGTCATGGTGGGTCCTTCCGGACCGCGAAAGCGCACTGGGCGACCAGTACAAAGGAACGGAATGACCGGGCCGATGCTCGACCGCCGCTCCTTCGTCAAGCTCGGGGCAGCCGTGCTGGCCGCGCCGATGCTGCCGGGCAGGCTTCTCGCGGCGCTGCCCGTCGAAACGCCACTTTACGGCATCTCGACTTTCGGCGAACTGAAATATCCCAGGGACTTCCCCCATTTCGACTATGCGGACCCGGATGCCCCGCAGGGCGGGACCTTCAATTTCTCACCGCCCAACTGGGTCTACAACCAGTCGCCCCTGACCTTCAACACGCTCAACACATTCGTGCCGCGCGGCGACGCGCCGCCCCGGATGGAGCTTTGCCACGACACGCTGATGGCGGGCTCGCTCGACGAGCCGGATTCCTATTACGGACTGCTGGCGGAAAGCCTCACAATATCCGCGGACCGCAACAGCTTCACCTTCCATCTGAGGCCGGAAGCGCGCTTCCACGACGGCGCGCCCGTGACCGCCGGGGATGCCGCCTTCACCTTCGCGACATTGAAAGAGAAGGGCCATCCGGCGCTCCAGCTTCCGCTTTCGGACATGACGGAGGCGGTCGCGGAGGGCGGGCAAGCATTCCGTGTGACCTTCAACGGAAACCAGTCGCCACAGACGATCTTCGCAGTCGCCGGCTATCCGATCCTCCAGAAGGCATTCTTCGACAGCCACCCCTTCGACGGCTCCCAGCTTGCCGCGCCGACGGGCTGCGGTCCCTACAAGGTGGGCCGCTATTCGGCGGGGCAATTCATCGAATATGAGAAAGTGCCGGACTATTGGGGCGCGGCGCTCGGCGTGAACGCGGGCCTCAACCATTTCGATCGCATCCGCATCGAGTTCTTCCGCGAGCGGCAGGCCGGATTCGAGGCATTCAAGAAGGGCGACGTGCAATTCCGCCAGGAATTCACGGCGCGCGTCTGGGCGACGGAGTATAATTTTCCGGCCATTCAGGACGGCAGGGTGGTGAAGCGTGAATTCCCCGCCGATTTGCGCCCCTCCATGCAGGCATGGGCAGTCAATCTGCGGCGGGAGCGTTTCCGCGACCGGCGCGTGCGCGAAGCCATCGCGCATTGCTTCGATTTCGAATGGACCAACCGCACCCTGTTCTACGGCCTGTATGACCGCGCGCAATCCTGCTTCGAGAAGTCGGACTTCAAGGCGGAGGGCATGCCGTCCGCAGAGGAACTGGCGCTGCTGGAACCCTTCCGCGAGGAGTTGCCAGAGGCGGTATTCGGCGAGGCACCGCTACAGCCGAGATCGGACGGGTCGGGCCGCGACCGCGCGCTGCTCCGGCGCGCCGGCCAGCTTATGACCGAGGCCGGTTGGGAACGGCGCGGCGGACGCTTCGTCAACGCTGCCGGAGAGCCGTTCCGCGTCGAATTCCTCGTCCAGGAGGAGGGGCTGGAGCGTCTCACCTCCCCCTTCGTGGAGACCATGCGCGCCATCGGCATGGACGCCTCTATCCGCATGGTCGATTCCGCCCAGTACCAGCTTCGCCAGACCGATTTCGATTTCGACATCGTGATGATGGCGCAGTCCTTTCCCGGCACGCCGACGCGCGACGGCCTTGCCAACACCTTCCACTCGCGCGCGGCGAACCTGCCCGGCTCACGCAACCTGACGGGGACGGAAAGCCCGGCCATCGACGCTCTCGTGGACGCAGCAGGCCGCGCCGCGAATCGCGAGGAGCTGATTATCGCGCTCAGGGCGCTCGACCGGGTCTTGCGCGCACGCATGGACTGGATTCCAAACTGGTATGCGGCGAATCACCGGGCGGCGTTCTGGGACATGTTCGGCTATCGCGAGCCGAAGCCCGACTACGGCTTCCCGGTCGAATCGCTGTGGTGGATCGACGAAGAAAAGGCGAAGGCGATTGGGAAGGGCTGACGACCGCATGATGGGCTTCCTGACGCTACGCACTTCCCCGCATGCTCGCCTCGCTGCGAAAAAGAGCGCAGCCTGATGGCCGCCTATATACTGCGCCGCCTGCTGCTGATGATCCCGACCCTGTTCGGGATCATGGCCGTTTCCTTCGCCGTCATCCAGTTCGCGCCGGGCGGGCCTGTCGAGCAGGTCATCGCGCGCATGCAGGGACAAGGCGGCGGCGCGATGGACCGTATCTCGGGCGGAAGCTCGGATATGGGGCAGAGCTTCGACCAGCAGGGCGGTTCCAATTATCGCGGCGCACAGGGACTGGACCCCGCCTTCATCGCGCAGCTGGAAAAGCAGTTCGGCTTCGACAAGCCGCCGCTCGAACGATTCTTCGGCATGCTGTGGAACTATATCCGCTTCGATTTCGGCGAGAGCTATTTCCGCGACATCTCGGTAATCGACCTCATCATCGAGAAGATGCCCGTTTCCATCTCGCTCGGCCTGTGGATCACGCTCATCTCCTATGCGATCTCGATTCCGCTCGGCATCCGCAAGGCGGTGAAAGACGGTTCGGCCTTCGACATGTGGACGAGCGGCATCGTCATCGTCGGTTACGCCATTCCCGGTTTCCTGTTCGCCATCATGCTGATGGTGCTGTTCGCCGGCGGCTCCTTCTTCGACTGGTTCCCGCTGCGGGGGCTCACCTCGGAAAACTGGGCGCAGCTCTCTTGGCCGGAGCGCATCCTGGACTATTTCTGGCACCTGACGCTGCCGCTGCTGTCTATGGTGCTGTCCGCCTTCGCGACCACGACGCTGCTCACCAAGAACTCGTTCCTCGAGGAAATCCGCAAGCAATATGTCGTCACGGCGCGCGCCAAGGGCCTGTCGGAACGGCAGGTGCTCTACGGGCACGTGTTCCGCAACGCCATGCTCATCATCATCGCCGGTTTTCCGGGCGCCTTCATCTCGGCCTTCTTCACCGGCTCGCTGCTGATCGAGAACATCTTCTCGCTCGACGGCCTCGGCCTGCTCGGCTTCCGCTCCGTGCTCGACCGCGACTACGCCGTGGTATTCGCCACGCTCTACATATTCTCGCTGATCGGCCTGCTGGTCGGCCTGCTCTCCGATCTCATCTACACATGGATCGACCCCCGCATCGATTTCGAGCGCAGGGACGTCTGAGATGGCGGAATTGGCCGAAAAGAGCAATGTTGAAGCCGCACACGCGAAGCCGGCGCGCCCCTGGCTCTCGCCGCTTAACCAGCGCCGCTGGCAGAACTTCAAGGCGAACAGGCGCGGGTACTGGTCGCTCTGGATATTCCTCGTCCTCTTCGTACTTTCGCTGTTCGCCGAGTTCCTCGCCAACGACAAGCCGGTCGTCGCCTCCTACAGGGGGGAAATCCTCTTTCCCGTCCTGATCGACTACCCGGAGGAGAAGTTCGGCGGGTTCCTTGCCGTGACCGATTACCGCGATCCGGTCATACAGGACGAGATACAGGCGAATGGCTGGATGGTCTGGCCACCGATCCGCTATTCCTACCGTACCGTCAACAACGAGATACCGGAGGCCGCGCCTGCAAAGCCGTCATGGCTTTACGACCGGGAAACACGCTGCAACCGCTATCCCGCCGGGACCGGCGACCCGAACTGCAATCTCGGCAACTGGAACTGGCTCGGGACCGACGACCAGGCGCGCGACGTGCTGGCCCGCATCATCTACGGCTTCCGCATCTCGGTTCTGTTCGGCCTGACGCTGACACTGGCATCGGCGGTGATCGGCGTGTCGGCCGGCGCGGTGCAGGGCTATTTCGGCGGATGGACGGACCTCATCTTCCAGCGATTCATCGAGATATGGTCGTCCATCCCGGTGCTCTATCTCATTCTCATCATCGCCGCCGTGCTGCCGCCGGGCTTCTTCATCCTGCTCGGCATCATGCTGCTGTTTTCCTGGGTGGCCTTCGTCGGCGTGGTGCGTGCCGAGTTCCTGCGCGCGCGCAATTTCGAGTACGTCAACGCAGCGCGCGCGCTCGGCGTGCCCAACCGCACAATCATGTTCCGCCATTTGCTGCCAAATGCGATGGTTGCGACGCTGACCTTCCTGCCCTTCATCCTGAACGGCTCCATCACGACGCTGACCTCGCTGGACTTCCTCGGCTTCGGCCTGCCGCCTGGCTCCGCCTCGCTGGGTGAATTGCTCCGGCAAGGGCAACGCAACCTCAATGCGCCGTGGCTCGGTATCGCCGGCTTTCTCACCCTGTCCATCATGCTTTCGCTGCTGATCTTCATCGGCGAGGCGACACGCGACGCCTTCGATCCGAGGAAAACCTTCCGGTGAGCGGCGGCCCCCTTCTTTCGGTCCGCGATCTTTCCGTCGCCTTCGCACAGGGCGGCAAGGAGACGCTCGCCGTCGACCATATTTCCTTCGACATCGCCCGCGGCGAGACTGTGGCGCTGGTGGGCGAATCCGGTTCCGGCAAGTCCGTCTCGGCGCTTTCGGTCCTGAAGCTATTGCCCTATCCGCCGGCAAGCCATCCATCCGGCAGCATCCGCTTCAACGGAGACGACCTCCTCGCCAAGGGCGAGAAGGCACTGAGGCAGGTACGCGGCAACAAGATCACGATGATCTTCCAGGAGCCGATGACCTCGCTCAACCCGCTGCACACCATCGAGCAGCAGATTGGCGAGATCCTGCGCATCCATCGCGGCATGAACGACCAGCAGGCGCGCGCGCGGACGCTGGAGCTTCTGCACGAAGTGGGCATACGCGAGCCTGAAAGGCGGCTCGGCGCCTATCCGCACGAATTGTCGGGCGGGCAGCGCCAGCGCGTCATGATTGCAATGGCTCTGGCCAACGAGCCGGAATTGCTGATCGCGGACGAGCCGACGACGGCCCTCGACGTGACCGTGCAGGCACAAATCCTCGAATTGCTGGCCGGGCTCAAGGCAAAGAACGGCATGTCGATGCTGTTCATCACCCATGATCTCGGCATCGTGCGGCGCATCGCGGACAGGGTGTGCGTGATGACGAAGGGCAAGATCGTGGAGAGCGGCCCCACGGCCGAAATCTTCGCCCGCCCGCAGCATGAGTATACGCGCCATCTGCTCGCTGCCGAACCCAAGGGGGAGCCGCCAGCCGGCCGGGCCGACGCGCCGACTGTGATCGAAGGACATGACGTGAAGGTCTGGTTTCCGATCCGCAAGGGCTTCTTCCGCCGCACGGTGGACCACGTGAAGGCCGTGGACGGCATCGATCTTTCAGTGCGCGCGGGCGAGACGCTGGGTGTCGTAGGTGAATCCGGCTCCGGCAAGACGACGCTCGGGCTGGCGCTGACGCGCATGATCTCGTCGGAAGGCCGGATCGACTTCGGCGGAAGCGACATCTCGAAGCTGAGTTTTCGCGGAATGCGGCCGTTGCGGCACGAGATTCAGATCGTGTTCCAGGACCCGTTCGGCTCGCTCAGCCCGCGCATGTCCGTATCGGAGATCATCGAGGAAGGGCTGAAGATCCACGAGCCGCGCCTTTCCGGGGACGAACGCGACGACCGCATCGTCTCCGTGCTGCGGGAAGTCGGCCTCGATCCGCAGACCCGCTTCCGCTATCCGCATGAATTTTCCGGCGGTCAGCGCCAGCGCATCGCCATCGCCCGCGCGATGGTGCTCAAGCCGCGTTTCGTCATGCTGGACGAGCCGACTTCCGCGCTCGACATGAGCGTGCAGGCGCAGGTGGTGGACCTCTTGCGCAACCTGCAAAAAAAGCACGACCTCGCCTATCTGTTCATCAGCCACGATTTGAAGGTGGTGCGCGCGCTCGCCAACAATGTGATCGTGATGCGCAACGGCAAGGTGGTCGAGGCAGGCCCGTCGAAGCAGATATTCAGCGAGCCGCAGACCGACTATACGAAGGCGCTGATCGCAGCCGCCTTCGATATTGCGACGGCCCCTGCGGGCGTGGTGAGCCAATGACGGACAAAGCATCCATGAGGGAAGAGGGCAAAGGCCGCGTGCTGGTCTCCATCGGCAGCATGGACCCGGAAATCTGGCTCCGCTCCATCGGAAGCAGGCGCGAGGCCGTGCTCCGCCTTGACGATCCGGCCGATCCGACCATCCACTACGCGCTGGTGTGGAAGCAGCCGGTCGGAATCCTGTCGAGCCTTCCGAACCTCAAGGCGATATTTTCCGTCGGTGCCGGCGTGGACCATATCTTCGCGGACCGGGAACTGCCGGATGTGCCGATCGTGCGTGTCGTCGCCGATAATCTCACCCAGCACATGACGGAATATGTCGTGTGGCGGGTGATGGACCATCATCGCCAGGGCATCCTCTATCGCACCAACCAGTCCCGCGCGACCTGGTGCGGCCTGCAACAGCCCCCGGCGAGCGACATCACGGTCGGATTCATGGGGCTGGGCAATCTTGCCGGCGCGGCAGCGCGAGCACTGATGGCGCTAGGCTTCAACATCAACGGCTGGACGCGGCGGCCCCGGCGGATGGAAGGCGTGAACTGCTTCCACGGCCCAGACGGCCTGCCGGCGTTCCTTGCGGCGACGGACATGCTGGTCGTCCTGCTGCCGCTGACGCCCGACACGGAAGGCGTGATAAACCACGACCTGCTGCGGCAACTGCGGCACGACAACGCCCTGGGCGGCGCCGTGCTGATCAATGCCGGGCGCGGCAGGCTGCAAAAGGACGCCGACATTCTTCGCGCGCTGGAGGACGGAACGCTCAAGGAAGCCAGCCTCGACGTGTTCGAGGAGGAGCCGCTCCCTGCCTCAAGCCCTCTCTGGAGCCATCCGCGCATCGTCATCACGCCCCATGCCGCCGCAAATTCCAACCCCGAACATCTCATGCCCGGCATGCTGGCTCAGATGGACGCCTGCGACCGCGGCGAACCGCTCCTGAACCTGGTGGATCGCAAGGCGGGCTATTGAGGCCGGTCAGGAACGCCTAAAACCGGTCGGCGCGCCATAGAGATAGGAGATACGGCGGACGGCATCGTCCAGCCGCTCGCGCGAAACGGTCATGGTATGGCCGTTGGCGTGAATCAGGTTTTCCGCGTCGGTCATGATCGCAACATGGCCATTCCAGAAAACCAGGTCGCCGCGCCTGAGATCGCGGCAGTCCCGCCCGGGATCTATCTCCGTTCCAACCGAGCGCGCCTGCATATCGGTATCGCGCAGCACAGGCCGGCCCGCCATGCGCATGGAAAGCTGAACCAGCCCCGAACAGTCGAGGCCGAAGGCACTGGCTCCGCCCCACAGATAGGGCGTGAATTCCAGCGTTTCGGCTACCGCAACGAAATCGGCAGCCTCGTCCGAGACCGGACGCAGATGCGCGGCGATCACGAAGCCGCCTTCCGCCAGCTCGGCATAGGCCGTACCACGCCGCTCGGACGTACCGGCGATCGTCAGGAGCGTGCCTATCGACAGCGCGTCCGCACGCGGCGATTTCATGTCGTCGGCGGTGTAAATGAATGTCCGCGGCGCGGCGACGATATGGGTCGCAGGCGCGCCGCGCCGCGCCAGAGCATCCGCCTGAAGGTAGCCCACATAGGAGTCACGTTCCGACTGGACCCATCCCCAGCCGCCGTGCTCCTCGAAAACCAGCACCTCGTCCCCACGCAGAAGCTGGCTGCCGAGGCCGGCGGACAAGGTAGGGTCGTTCCTGAGATCGGCCACCGGCGCGGCGATCCGCGCCGGGCGACCCTCGACGAGACGAGCCGACCCCGCCTGCCCGGCAAGCCGCGCGTCGGCAAGGTCGGGACGGAAGGCATTCAGGCGGGGGTCGAGGCTCATGCCGGCAGCCGCTCCGTCTGCGCGATCATTTCGTCCCCGAAACGCTCGACGAATAGGGCGCCTTCCACCGTCCGCCTGATCACCACATTGCGGCGGTCCAGTTCGTCGCGATGGCGCGACACCAGCTTCAGCTCACCCATCGTATCCAGCGCGCGCGTTATCACCGGCTTGGAAACGCCGAGCCGCGCCGCCAGCCCACGCACCGTATGGGGCGGCGCATCGAGATAGATCGTCAGCAGGATCGCCATCTGGCGCATGGAAAGATCGGGCTGCCCGGCCGTGACCTCGGCCAGCGCAACCTGCTGCCAGAGACGCAAGGCCTGGGATGGACGCATGGAAACCGCCATGACGGAACCGGATATGGGCAATCGTTTCGGGTCCGTATCATTCAACCGGCGAAAGATTAAGAAAGCACTTGTTCGCTATCCTGGATAGCGCGCCCGCAATATCTCCGACAGAGCGCGGATCGCCTGCGCCTCGCCGCCGATGGGGCAATGCGGCCGCTCGACCGGGCTCCAGCCGAAAACGTCGAAATGCGCCCAGCTTTTCGCCTTGCAGACGAAGCGGCGCAGGAACAGGGCCGCGATGATCGCGCCGGCGAAGCCGTCCGTATTGACATTGTTGATGTCGGCCACGCGCGAGGAATAGCGCGCGTCGTAACCGTTCCAGAGCGGCAGGCGCCAGAGCGGATCGGCGGTGGCCAATGCCGCGGCGGACAGGTCGGCGGCCAGCGCCTCGTCATCGGTGAAAAAGGGGGGCAGGTCCGGGCCGAGCGCAACGCGCGCAGCTCCCGTCAGCGTCGCCATGTCGACCAGAAGTTCCGGTTCTTCCTCATCGGCGAGCGCCAGCGCATCGGCGAGGATCAATCGGCCTTCCGCATCGGTATTGCCGATCTCGACGGTGATGCCCTTGCGGCTCGTCAGCACATCGCCAGGACGGAAAGCGTTGCCGGCAATCGCGTTCTCCACCGCGGGGATCAGCACGCGCAGCTGCAACTTCAGCTTCGCCGCCATGATCATGGAGGCAAGGCCCAGCACATTGGCCGCGCCGCCCATATCCTTTTTCATCAGCAGCATGCCGCTCGCCGGCTTGATGTCGAGGCCGCCCGTGTCGAAGGCCACGCCCTTGCCTACCAACGTGACCTTCGGCGCATCCTTCGGGCCCCAGCGCAGATCGATCAGGCGCGGCGCCTCCGCCGAGGCGCGGCCCACCGCATGGATCATGGGGAAATTGGCGTCGAGCAATTCGTCGCCCGCGACGGTATTCACTTCGGCCTTGTGCTTCTTCGCCAATGCGCGCACGGCGGCCTCTATCGCTTCCGGCCCCATATCGTTGGCCGGCGTGTTGATAAGGTCGCGCGTGAGGAACACGCCGTCTGCAACCTGCCTCACCTTGTCCGCATCTACGCCTACCGGACAGGACAGGCGGACGTCGCCAGCCGGTTTTCGGCCATAGCGCGTGAAGGCATAACCTCCCAGGATTGCGCCGAGCGCGGCAAGCTCCGGCTGCGCAGGCGGGGCGGCGAAATACCACTCGCCCTCCGGCAGGGCGCGCGCCAGAGCACCTGTAACGAGCGGAGCCATGCCGCCCGTTTCCCCGCCCAGCCCCAGGAAAGCGCCTGCCACCGTCCCGCCATCGGGAATCAGCAGAACCTTGCCGTGCTCCCCTGCAAAGCCGCAGGCCCTGGCCCAGCCGATGGCGGCATCGGGCGCGCCGGAGGCGGCGAGATCGTTAAGGGGAGCGAGATAGACAGGTCTGGACGCGGCGGATTTCTTGTCGGCAAGCGTGACGGGCATCGGTTTCCTCATGCGCGGCCCGAAGCGGGACCGGGCAGGCAGATTCGTCGTTTCCAGGCAGGAAATCAATCGCCTCGGGCAGCCGTATCTCCGCATGGAAAGCGACCGGATTAACCATCCATTAGGGTTAACGGAATATTTCTCGGCTTCGAAAGCGGCCCTCGCGGCCCGTCGAATCTGGAGATCCAGCCTGATGACCCGCAATCGACGCCCAGCCGCCAAGCGCCTCCTTCTGGCGACCGGCGCAGCCATCGTCGCGCTGTCGCTCGCCAGCTGTGCCAGCGACCGCAACATGACGACCGGCTCCGTCTCCCGCAGCGCGCACACGGGCGCAGGCATGTCGCTCGACCAGCTCGGGCAGGCCTATGTCAAGGACACGCGGAACGGCGCGCTTGCGATGCGCTATGCCGAGGCGTTGCAGGCAGCCGGCCAGACAGACCAGTCGCTCGCAGTGATGCGCAAGGCCGCCATCGATTTCCCCAACGACCGCACCGTGCTCGCCGCCTATGGCAAGGCGCTCGCGGCCGCCGGCGAGCTGGAGCCTGCGCTCGATGCCGTGCGGCGCGCGCAAACACCGGAATATCCCGATTGGCGGCTGATGTCGGCCGAGGCGGCGATCCTCGACCAGCTCAACCAGACCAATGAAGCCCGCGCGCTCTACCGCCGCGCGCTGGAGATGCGGCCCGACGAACCGTCCGTCCTGTCCAATCTCGGCATGTCCTACGTGCTGGAAGGCGACCTCAAGACGGCCGAAATCTACATGCGCAAGGCGACCGCGACGGCGGGCGCCGACAGCCGCGTGCGCCAGAACCTCGCTCTGGTCGTCGGCCTCCAGGGCCGCTTCCAGGAAGCGGAGCAGATCGCGCGGTCGGAGCTTTCGCCGGAGCAGGCGAAAGCCAATGTTTCCTATCTCCGCTCCATGCTTTCGCAGCAGAACGCCTGGAACCAGCTGGAACAGGAAGAGAAGAACACGAACTGAAAATGATCGGGAATCGGAAAAAGCCGCGCTGAGCGCGGCTTTTTTTGTTTGCGGGTTCACAGAGCCGCGGCAACCCCGAAATCGCCAAGCCCCTGGGGAAGCCGCTTCGCGTTTTGCGGAGGATGCCTCAGCCGCCGCCGAAGATGCCCCGCTGCGAAACCTGGATGCCCGCCGGTCCGAGAATGACGGCGAACAGGACGGGCAGGAAGAAAAGGATCATCGGCACGGTGAGCTTGGGCGGCAGGGCTGCCGCCTTCTTCTCCGCCTGGTTCATGCGGTGTTCACGGCTCTCATTGGAGAGCACGCGCAGCGCATGAGACACGGGCGTGCCGTAACGCTCGGCCTGTATCAGCGCCTGGCTGACGCTCTTGACCGTTTCCAGCCCCGTGCGGTTGGCAAGGTTCTCGTAAGCCTGCCGGCGCTCCTGCAGGAACGACAATTCGGCGTTGGTCAGCACGAATTCCTCTGCCAGCTCCACCGATTGCGTGCCGATCTCGTCGGCGACGCGGCGGAAGGCGGCCTCGACCGACATGCCGGATTCGACGCAGATCAGCAGCAGGTCGAGCGCGTCCGGCCACGCCTTCTGGATCGAGTCCTTGCGCTTCGACGCGCGGTTGGAAACATACAGCACGGGAGCATAAAAGCCTGCGTAAGCGGCAACGACGCAGACGAACAGCTTGACGAAGGCCGGCTGAGCCGGAAGCCCGCCGAGCAGGAAAAGATAGACTGCGGCGAGCGCAAAGCCGACAAACGGGAGCACGAGCCGGAAGAACAGGAATTTCGTGAGCGGATTCTGGCCGCGGAAACCTGCCATCCTCAGCTTGTTGAGGGTTTGCTCGTCGGCCAGCGCGCGGCGCAGGTCGAGGCGGTCGACGATGTTGCGCATGCCCACCGACTGCTCCTCGCGCAGGCCGCGCCGGCGCCGCTCCGCCTCGGTGGCAAGGCGCGCGCGCTGTTTCGCGCGCAGCTCGTCGCGCTCCAGCGCGACCGATTTCATGCGCGCCTTGAGCGGATCGCCGCTCAGAGCCGGCAGCAGCGTGAACACGGTGGCGAATACGGCGATCGCCACCAGCATGGCGATCAGGAAACCGGGATCGAGAAGCGACGCTGCGATACGTTCGGTCATTCGCCTACACCTCGAAGTTCATCATCTTGCGCATCACGAAAATGCCCATCGACATCCAGATGGCGGAGAAGCCGAGGATGAGATGGCCGGCGCTCGTCGTGAAAAGCGGCATGATGTAGTTGGGGCTCGACAGGTAGACCAGCAAGGCGACGATGAAGGGCAGCGCGCCGATGATGACGGCGGACGCCTTGGCTTCCATCGACAGCGCCTGAACCTTGGCCTTCATGCGCTTGCGGTCGCGCAGCACGCGCGACAGGTTGCCGAGCGCCTCGGAAAGATTGCCGCCGGCCTGCTGCTGGATCTGGATGACGATGCCGAAGAAGCCCGCTTCCGGGCAGGGCATGGTTTCCTGCATCCTCAGCGCGGCTTCGGGGATGGACATGCCGAGCTGTTGCGCCTCTACGATGCGGCGGAACTCGGTCTTGACCGGCTCCTGCGCCTCGCTCGCGATCAGCCTTATGCCGTCATTGAGAGGCAGGCCGGACTTGACCGCGCGCACGATCACGTCGAGCGCATTGGGAAACTCGTTGAGGAACGCCTTGACGCGGCGTGTGCGCATAAATGCCACGAACCAGCGCGGAAGGCCGACCGACCCCGCGAGCAGGGCGCCCGGCAGCACCAGAAGCGGCGCGCCGAGAATGTAGGCGAGCAGGGTGACGGCGACACCGCAGGCAGCCGAATAGAGGTAAAAACGCTCCATCGTCAGGTCGAGCCCCGCCTGCCGCAGCTGGACGCGCAGCGGCGGCTTCTTGATGTTGCGATCGACGGCCTTCTGCTTGTCGTCCAGCTCCTTGAGCGAATCCTGGACTGATTTGCGCCGCTTGGCGGCTTCAGCCACGCGGTCGCGCGACGCCTTGACGAGCATGCGGTCGGTTTCAGCCCGCTTGACGGTTTCGAGGCGCTTGCCCGCCTTGCGCTCGTCGGCGATGGTGTTGAACAGGAATACATAGGCGACCAGCCCGGCGCTGACGCCGGCCAGCAGGATGAAGAGGAGCGTCGTGCCTCCGAGTCCGAACATGGTCAGCCCCGTGCCTCGCTCATGAGTTGCGCTTCTCCATCGCTTCCAGCGCAGCGGCCAGCCGCTGTTCCTCGCCGTAGTAGCGCGCGCGATCCCAGAAGGCAGGACGGCCCACGCCGGTCGAGATATGCTGGCCGAGAATGCGTCCGCCGGTATCCTCGCCCTTGATATCGTACAGAACCAGATCCTGCGTGATGATGACGTCGCCCTCCATGCCGATCACCTCGGTGATGTGGGTGATGCGGCGGGAGCCGTCGCGCAGGCGGGCGGCCTGGATGATGACATCCACCGAGCCGACAATGATCTCGCGCACCGTGCGCTGCGGCAGGGTGAAGCCGCCCATCGCGATCATGGATTCCATGCGGTTCAGGCATTCGCGCGGGCTGTTGGAGTGGATCGTGCCCATCGAGCCGTCATGGCCGGTGTTCATGGCCTGCAGGAGATCGAACACCTCCGGGCCGCGCACCTCGCCCACGATGATGCGCTCGGGCCGCATGCGCAGGCAGTTCTTGACGAGATCGCGCATGGTGATCTCGCCTTCGCCCTCCAGGTTGGGCGGGCGCGTTTCGAGACGGACCACATGCGGCTGCTGGAGCTGCAGCTCGGCGGAGTCCTCGCAGGTGATGACCCGCTCCTCGCGGTCGATATAGTTCGACAGGCAATTGAGCAGCGTCGTCTTGCCCGAGCCCGTGCCGCCGGAAATGATGACGTTGCAGCGGACGCGGCCGATGATCTTCAGCACCTCGGCGCCTTCGGGGGTAATGGCCCCGAAGCGCACGAGCTGGTCCAGCGTCAGCTTGTCCTTCTTGAACTTGCGGATGGTGAGCGCGGCGCCGTCGATGGCGAGCGGCGGGGCGATCACGTTGACGCGGGAGCCGTCGGGAAGGCGGGCGTCGCAGATCGGCGAGGATTCGTCCACGCGGCGGCCGACCTGGCTGACGATACGCTGGCAGATATTGAGCAACTGCTGGTTGTCGCGGAAGCGTATGCCGGTCTGCTCGACCTTGCCGCCCACCTCGATGTAGACGTTCTTGGCGCCATTCACCATGATGTCGGCGATGTCGTCGCGCGCCAGCAGCGGTTCCAGGGGGCCGTAGCCCAGAACGTCGTTGCAGATATCCTCGAGCAGTTCTTCCTGCTCGGCGATCGACATCGCGAAATTCTTGATCGCGATGATGTCGTTGACGATGTCGCGGATTTCCTCGCGCGCGCTGTCGGCATCGAGCTTGGCAAGCTGCGACAGGTCGATGGTGTCGATCAGTGCCGAGAAAACCTGCGACTTGGTGTCGTAATAGCTCTCGCTGCGCTCGCGCGGACCGCTCCTGCGGGACGCCGCCGCGGCCGCCTGTGGCGGCTCGGCCGGCCGCCGCTGCTGCACGGCGGGCTCGTACGCGCCTTCGGAACGCGGCTCCACCGGACGGTTGGCGAGCGCCACGTCCGAAACCTGCACAGGGGGCGGCGGGGGCGGCACCGGCCGGAACTCCGGCGGCTGGCGCCCTGCGCCGTCATTGCCTCTCTTGCCAAACATCTTTCACCCGGCCCGTTCACCCGCCGCCATAGGCGGCTGTCACTTCCTCTTGAGCTTCAGCCGCTCGAACAGGCTGCCCAGCCCGGCCTTCTTCTTCGTCCGGCTCTCGCCGCGCCCCGTCAGCACGTGGGCCAGCTCGTTCATCTTCTGGACGACCGCATGCTGCGCATCCATCTCGCCCAGCATCCGGCCATTATTGGCGGCATTGCCGAAAAGCTGCGGCTCGAACGGAATGACCGCCAGCGGCTCGATGCCGAGCGGCTCCGAAAAATCCGCTACCGAGATTTCCGGGCGCTTCGGCACGCCGGCCTGATTGAGGATGAGCTTCGGCGCAGGGTCGTTGGGCCGCAGCCGCTTCAGCGTGTCCACCATGTTCTTGGTGTTGCGGAGATTGGCAAGCTCCGGCGTGGCCGTGATGACCACCTCGTCGGCCTGCGCCAGCGTGTTCTTGCTCCATCCCGTCCAGATATGCGGCACATCGAGCACCAGCACCGGCGCGCTGCGCTGCGCCGTGTCGATGATCTGTGAGAATGCCTCGGGATCGAAATCATATACCCGATCGAGGGTGGAAGGGGCGGCGAGCAGCGACAGATGCTCGGCGCATTGCGCCAGCAGCCGGTCCAGATAAACCTCGTCTATGCGCTCGGGCGCGAATACCGCCTCGGCGATGCCCTGCGCGGGATCCTGGTCGAAATTGATGTTGGCGGTGCCGAAGGCAAGGTCGAGATCGGCCACCACCACTTCCGACGCGAACAGGCTGGACATGGTCCAGGCGATGTTGTGCGCGATGGTCGATGAGCCGACGCCGCCCTTGGCGCCCACGAAGGCGATCGAGCGCCCGATGGGTTCGGCGTCGGGATCGACGAAAATGCCGGAGATGACACCGACTACATCGGCCATCGAGATCGGCGCGACGATATATTCGGAGATACCGTTGCGGATCAGCTCGCGATAAAGGCCGACATCATTGTAGTGACCGACGACGACGACCCGGGTCGAAGGGTCGCAGACCTCGGCGAGCTGCGCGAGCGAATCGAGCAGCTGCCGGGGTTCACGGCGCGATTCGATGATGACGAGGTTGGGTGTGGGGGCGGACTGGTAGAACTCGATCGCCGTGGCGATGCCGCCCATGTGGACGCGTACATGGGCCTTGGCCATGCGGCGGTCCTCGGCGGCGCGCTCGATAGGGCCCGATACTCCTTCCGTCTCGCAGAAGGCCTGGATGGAGATGCGTGGGACCGGCCGCCACTGGCGCATGGCGGATACGTCGGCATCCTCCATCCCATCCGGCAAATCGTCGTAAGCGAGATTGGTCATGTCCGTTTGCCGCCTTGCCCCTAGTAGTCGACCTCGGAATTGCTAAGGAACTCGTCAGAGATTCCCCGCTGCTTGTAGACGTCGATGGCGTGACCCCTGTTTTCCGGGTCGATTTCCGTCGTCCGGCGCGGGCCGATGAGATCGGCCGGATTGGCGATCTGCGCGGCCAGATTGTTCTGGTAGGAACAGCCGAAATTGGCGTAATGCTTGTTGTCGGCCGTCTTGGCCAGATCGTCGGGCCAGCGGCCGCAGGGAGCGACCGTCGCCTTGAGGGCGGTATAGGCGACCCGCACCGGAGCGGCCGTGTCGGGCGCATTCACGGAATAGGATTCGATACGTATCCGGTCCTGCGGAACGCCCTGCGCGCGGATGACGCCGGCCATGTCGCTGGCAACGCGGGAGGCGGCAGCCGCGTTGGCGGAACCATAGGGCAGCATGATCCGGACCTCGGCGCCGGAGCTGGCGTCGTAGTCGCTCATGAAGCCGGCGAGCACCGATTTATAGCGGCGCGAAAGGCGATATTCCGACGAGGCCACCGGAAGGTCGATCACGCGCTCGGCCTCCCCGATGACGATGGGATGGTTGGTGCGGTAATCGTCGGGGATGGAGCCGACGGAAATGCTGTCACGCTGGGCACAGCCGGCCAGCATCCCCGCCGACAGGAGGGCGATGGCAAGCATGCTCCGTGCCGGGCCGCGCTGCGATGAAATCGTCAAGGACATGGCTGCACCGCTCATTTGTAGATGTAGCCGACCACGCCGTGGTAGCGGCCGTTGGGCTTGTTGGTCTTGGTGGTTCCGTAGACGCGGTTGACGCGGCCGAGGAATATGCCGGCGCCGTCGCTGGCCGCATTGAAATTGTCGTCCGGCTTGGCCAGCTGGTTGCGCGCGACCGGCTTCGACAGATAGGGCGTCACGATGATGACCAGTTCCGTCTCGTTGCGGACGAAGTCGCGGCTGCGGAACAACGTACCCAACACAGGTATCTTGGAAAGGCCGGGCAGGCCGGCGACATTCTGGCGAACATCGTCGCGGACGAGGCCGGCGATCATCATGGAGCCGCCGGAGGGCAGTTCTATGGTGGTGTCGGCCAGACGCTTTCGGATCGAGATGACGTTGATGTTGTTCTGGACGACCATGCCTTCGGTGGTCGGCTCCGAAACCTGCGTGCGCACCTTGAGGCTGATGCGCCCCGGCGACAGTACGACGGGCTGGAACTCCAGGCCGATGCCATATTCCAGCCGCGTGTTGGTGACGGTGAGATCGCCGTCCAGATTGTCCTCGCTGCGGGCAGCCGATACGTTGGTGACGAGGTTGAACTCGCCGCCGACGCGGAAGGTGGCCTTCTCGCCGGATACGGCGGTCAGCGTCGGTTCGGCCAGCGTCTTCATGACGCCCGATTGCTCCATCGCGTTGAGATAAGCCTGGATGGAGCCGGTGGGCGACCTGTAACCGGCGATCTGCGGCGCGGGCACGCCGCCCAGGCCGCCCGGTATCAGGCCGCTGAACTGCCCCGTCGTGATGCCGTTGCTGCTCGCATTGGCAAGCAGGTTCACGCCGAGCTGCTTCATCACCGTGCGGCTGACCTCGGCCACCGTCACCTTGAGCGTGACCTGATCCTCGCCGATGATCTTGAGCATGTTGACGATCTGGCTGGTGCGGCGCTGGAAATCGGGGTTGTCGATGTCCACGCCGCCATTGGCGCTGCCGCCGGCGGCGGTCTGCGAATACTGGCCGGTCGTCGCCTCGCCGCCGGAGACAAAGAGGGTGGCGAGCTGGGCGGCGCGTGTCGCATCCAGCGGCGTCTCGACTGTGCCCGTCAGCACGACATTGTCATTGATCAGCTCGACGGTGATGTCCGAATTGGGAATGAATCGCTTGAGATAGCCGTCGAGGCCCGACACGTCGCGCTCGATGGCCAGGTCGAGGCTGGCGATCTGTTCGCCGTTCGCGCCGAACACGAAGATGTTCGTTTCGCCGACCTGCTTGCCGAAGAGATAGATACGCCGCGCCGTGCGCGTCACCGCATCGGCCACCGCGGGATTGGCGACGAGGATGTCATAGGCGTCGGACGGCAGGTCGATGACGATGGACTTGTTGAGCCCGAGCTTGAGGCGCTGGCTGGCGCGCGAATTGCCCTCGACACGCGCAAAACCGCTGGCGTTGGCCTCCATCGGCGTGAGCACCGCCGGGCTGGCGACAACGGCAAGAGCGCAGGCCAGCAGCGCCGCAGACATTCCCGTCAATCGGCCTCGCCCGGCTTTGCTGCTCGTCCTGCTGATCGGCATGATGCTGCTCCTGATCATTATCGGGCGCCCACTTCGCTGACTTCGCCACCACGGATCAGGCGTACGGTGCCGCGCCGGCCATTGCCCGAAACGAGATAGTCGCCGCCGCTTTCGGTCGGCTCGCTGGCGTCCACGATGGGACGCAGGGCAAGCGACAGGCGGTCGGCCATCTGCTGCGCGACGGTGATGATCTCGGCCTGCTCCGGGGAAAGCTCGAGCGTCGCAGTGTCGCCGACGCGGACCTTGCGGCCTTCCTCGTCCTCCTGGATCGCCTGGTCGATGGCCAGCACGCGGATGTTCTTGAGAATGGTCTCGGTGATGAAGCCCTCCGCCGCGCCGCCGGAACCGGAGGACGCGCGGCGCGTCATGATGACGTCCACATAGTCGTTGGGCAGGATGAAACCGCCGGCGGAGGTGTCCGCCGCGATCTGGGTAGCGACCGCGCGCATACCGGACGGCAGGATGGAGGACATGAAGCTCTGCCCCTCGCCGATGAGCTTGGAACGGCGCAGCGGCTCGCCTGAATAAAGCGGCACGCGCGCGATGGCGCCCTTCAGCTCCTCCACAGCGTTCTCGTCCGTCTGACGCGTTATGAAGTTCTCGCCGATCGTATCGGCCGGCCAGGACTGCCAGCGCAGCGCCTCTCCGAGGACGGAACCCATCGCGACATCCTGCGAGAGGACGAGCACGTCCTTGAGCTCTATCGCGGGTTCCGGCGGCGCAGACTGGACGACGGCGGGCGCGGATGGCCGGGCCGTCATTCTTTTCGCGACATAGCCGGCCCCCACGGCGGCTGCTATCGCAACGCCCAGAATAATCAGGCGGGAGGAATTCATCTGCGGACCTCTTACGCGGCGATCCCAATCGATCTTGCCGAGAGTGCAGGCCCAATCGTCAAATTACGGTTAATGATCCGCTTACAATCGTGCTTAATTTAAAGTTTATGAAAATATAGCGTAACCCGGCCGGCAACGATGCTTTCAGGGCACGCTGCCGGCATCGCAATCGGCATCGTTCAAAAGAAAAGCCGGCCCATCGGCCAGCCTTAAACGAAACGCGATGGCGTTACGCGGGGCGGACCAACCTCCGGGAAAACCTATTGGGCAGCGAAGCGGGCGAGCGCCCAGAGCATGGGCTCGGTCTGCGGATAGAGCATGAGCCCGGCGCCGCCGAGCGCGACGCCATAGGGAATGCCCGCCTTGCCGTCGGCAAAATGGCGCAGGAAGCGATTGTTGCCCGTATAGACGGCCAGCGCCGAGCTCCGATAGCTGAGGATCGCCAGCGTCAGCGCGCCGCCGGCCACGGCGCTCAGCACCACATATTGCAGCAGGAGCGGCGTGAAGCCCATCCAGAGCGCGGTGGAGGCCAGCAATTTGGCGTCGCCGCCGCCCATAGCCCCTATGGCGAATATTCCGAACGCGACGACAAGCACCATGCCCGCGGCGGCGAAGTGCATCCCGTAGGTTGCCCAGTCCATGCCGGTGAGCGGCGCGATCACGGCAAAGGCCGCGACGAGAACGAGGGAGACGCGGTTTGCGATGGTCATCGACAACGCATCGGATATGGCCGCAAACAGCATGCAGAAAGGGAATATGACGAAAATGGCAGCTTCGAGCATGGCTGCACCGACCCCCGGCGTTCGCCGGCCCGACGCCGACGCGGGCGCAGCCTAACCGGCGGTCTGTTAAGCAATTGTAAGCTGCGGCGTCACGCGCCATCGCCCAAGCAAAAAGGCCGCCAATGGCGGCCTTTTCGTAATCATGGCTGGAAAGCGATTATTATTCGCAACCTTCGCCGCTGGCGGTGTCAAGGCAGTCGGCGATGCGCTCGAACTGGTTGTTGATCGAGTTGCCGAGCATGCCGGCGCCAACCATGATGGCGAGCGCGATAAGAGCAGCGATCAGGCCGTATTCGATGGCGGTCGCGCCGGATTCATCTTTGGCGAAGCGAGCGATAAGCTTGGACATGACTGAACTCCTGGTCCCACTTTGTTGAACAGCATTCCGTCAACATTCTTGGATGCGTCGATCGGATGGCCGGACACTAGGAGAAAGCTGTTGCAGACGGCTTAACGAACAGGATTAACGAAGCCTGTATCGGCTCAGACGGGGCGTTTGGTTAACCAGCGAATAAAGGCTGGCGCCTTTCCCGTCAGATTTGCCGCGAGGCCAAGGGCGCCATGCGCCGCTTAACGCTTGGTTCACCAATCTCGTTCATGGTTCGTTGAGTTCGGAGCGAACGGAGAGCCCGATGGCGGCCCATCACACTTGCCTGTTGCTGAAAGCGGCCTGCGCGGCGGCGTTTGCCTGCGCCCTTCCCGCTGCCGCCCTGGCGGAAGCCGGCATCAGCGTGGTGATGAACCAGGCCAAGATCGTAAAGCTCGCCCGGCCCGCCGATACCATCGTCGTCGGCAACCCGGCCATCGCCGACGCGGCGGTGCAGGATTCCAGCACCATCGTGCTGACCGGGCGCGGCTTCGGCGTCACCAATCTGGTGGTGCTGGACGCGGAAGGCAGCCCCATCGTGGACGAGCAGGTGGTGGTTTCACGCGACAATCCCAATTCCGTCCGCATCTACCGGCGCGGCAATGTCCAGACGCTCTCCTGCACGCCCTTTTGCGAAAGCTCCTACAAGAGCGACGCCGAGCGCACATCCGAAGTCGAGTTGAACGCCGAGTAATCGACGGCTTTTCGCGATGGAGACGCGCCGACCCACGGCCCTGCCGGACGGTTAACGCAACCTTTTCCCAGAAGCTCCAATTCTACGCAGCCCCAAAACGGGACTTCAATTCCTTGCCGCTATGGTGGCGAAGGGTGATGAACCGTGGGGCGGATCAGGGGTTGTGGATGCGTAGCGGCATAAAATGGCTGGCCGGCGCGAGGCGGCGGGGCCGCGATCTTGCACATGACCGGAGCGGCAGCGTGGCGATCGAATTCGCAGCACTTGCCATACCCTTCGGCCTGCTGGTCTTTGCCATACTGGAAAGCTGCATCTCCTTCGCCGGGCAGCAGATGATCGCGAACGCGACCGACGATATCGCCCGAGAGATGCGCACGGGCCAGATAAAATCCGCCGCCGTCAACGAGAACACGCTGAAGCAGATGGTCTGCGACAGGATCGGCCTCGTCGTGGCCACAGGCTGCCCCGGCCTCGAAGTCGATCTGAGGCATTTCGACACTTTCGCGGAAGCCGCCGCCATACGCGTGAAGCTCACGGCCGACCGCGACATCGACACCTCGGATTTCCGCGTCGATCTCGGCCCGTCCATGTCGAGGAACATGCTGCGTGTCTTTTATCGCTGGCCGGTCATGCTGGATTTCCTGCGGCGCTCCATGTCCAACCTCAAGGGTGGGTATACGCTGCAATTCGCCACGGTGACGTGGCAGAACGAACCGTTCGACGACTGAGGCTGCGACCATGACATCCAGCCTGAATTCCATGAACATGGCGCTGCGGGCGCTGGGACGGAAGCTGTGCCGCTTCGCGTCCGAGCGGCGCGGCGTGGCCGCCGTCGAGTTCGCCATCATCGCGCCGCTGCTTCTGTCGCTCTATCTCGTAACGATGGAGGTCGGCCAGGGCATCGAGATCAACAAGAAGGTCGGCCGCGTCGGCAGCATGGTCGCCGATCTCGTGACGCAGCAGCAGACCATCTCCCGATCCGAGCTCAACGCCATCCTCAGCATCGGCGAGGCGATCCTCCAGCCTTACAACCGCTCGCGCCCCACCATCGTGATTACTGCGATTCAGATCACCGACGAGAACAATCCCCGCACCCAGGTCGTCTGGTCGCGCAAGATCCAGGACGGCGTAACCGCCGTCGGACCCGCCAGGAATTCACTGACGACCGTTCCAGACCAGCTGAAGATCCGCAACACCTTCCTGATCCGGGTGGAAAGCCAGCTCGCCTATGAGCCGGTCATCACCTATACGGTCGAGCAAAAGGGCGCGCTCGGCCTTGCCGCCGCCTTCGACGGGATCGGCATGAACGAGGTCTACTACCTGCGCCCACGCATGAGCCCGACCATCCCATGCGGGGATTGCTGATCTACAGCTCATCGCCTCAGGCAGGTCCGACAGCCCGCCCCGGACATTCCGGCCCGGCGCTTCAGCGCGACGCCTCGCCCGCGATGCCGGCGACCAGCGCGCGGGCGGTGGCGTAGTCGCGGTCATCGGCGGCGATGAAGCCGCCGCTTCTCTCGAGTTCGAGCAACCGATAGATTTCGGGCTGCCGGTCGCGCAGGCCGGTGAGGAATTTCCGCAGCCTCAGCCGCGGCTCCAGCGGCAGGTCGGCCAGCATGGCATGGGGGCCGTAGCGCAGTACCGGGGACGACCAGAGGATCTCAACGTCGCTTGCCTTCACGCCGCGTGCCGCCAGCCGCGCCAGCGTGCCGGTTTTGGCCGGATCGCCCTTCGTGGCCGGCTCCCAGCCGAGCAGCATATCGGCCTCGCCCGCGATGAAACGGTCTTCCGCCCGTGCCGCCGTCTCGCTGCGGGCAAGCGCGGCGCTGCCAAGCTCGGCCAACGCAAGCTCCTCCACACCGAGGCGGCTTTCCGGCCCGGCGGCCACGCCCGCAGCCTTGACCTGGGAACGGGTCATCCCCTTCCTGCTGAGCACGACCGCGCGCACGCCGTCCGCTCCATCCGCATCGAGGGGCGAGGCCACCGGCTCGACACAATGGCAATAGTCCCGCGCGGCGGCATAGGCGACGGCGGAATAGATCGCATAATGCACACGCCGCGACGCCTGCGCCTCGATGAGCGCCCGATAGTCCCGCGCCACGAATATCTCGACCGGCAGGCCGATGGCCCGCGCATAAGCCGTCCTGATGGCCGACAGCCCCTCGACGGTCCTGCCCGCTCCCGGCCGCGCGACCATGCCGATGCGCAGCGTGCCTATCTCCTCGCGCCAGTCGGCGCGCGCGGGGACGGCAGGCATGGCGAACGCCAGGACTGCCGCCAGATGGAGGAATCGCTTCGCAGTGCGGATCATGCCGCCAAGCATGGACGCTCCGGGTTGCGGAATGGTTTCCGAATTGCCAACCGCCGGCTTCGCTCCTATCTGTGGGCGGCATGGAACAGCCTCGCAACCGCGCCTTCATCTTCGTGCTCGATTCCTTCGGGATCGGCGGCGCGGCGGATGCGGCGCGTTTCGGCGATGCCGGCTCCGACACCTACGGGCATATTCGCGACGCCTGCGCCGCAGGGCGCGGCAACCGGGAGGGCCTGCGGTCCGGTCCGCTCCGCCTGCCCAATATGGAACGGCTCGGCCTGGCCCACGCCGCCGCCCTCGCGACCGGACATGCAGCGCCCGCCGGCCCCGCGCCCGCCGGCTTCTTCGGCGCGGCTGAGGAGGTTTCCAGCGGCAAGGACACGCCGTCCGGCCATTGGGAGATCGCCGGCGTTCCGATCCGTTTCGACTGGGGCTATTTTCCCGACACGATACCGGCCTTCCCGTTGGCGCTGACCGAGGCAATCGCGGAAGAAGCGGGATTGCCGGGCATATTGGGCAATTGCCACGCTTCCGGCACTGAGATCATCGAACGGCTGGGCGAGGAACATCTGGAGAGCGGCAAGCCCATCTTCTACACGTCGGCGGATTCCGTGATCCAGATCGCGGCGCATGAAACGCGCTTCGGGCTGGAACGCCTCTACGAGCTTTGCCGCATCGCCCGCCGCCATGCCGATCCATATAATGTCGGGCGGGTTATCGCGCGGCCCTTCGTGGGTACGAATGCGGGCGACTTCATGCGCACACCCAACCGGCGCGACTATGCCGTGCCGCCGCCGGAGCCGACCCTGCTCGACCGCGCGGCCGCCGCTGGCCGAAGGACGATCGCGGTCGGCAAGATCGGCGACATATTCGCCCATCGCGGCGTGTCGGAGCTGCGCAAGGCGCCGGACAATATGGCGATGTTCGACACGGCCCTGGCGGCGATGCAAGATGCCGGGCCGGGCGATCTGGTCTTTGTCAATTTCGTCGATTTCGACACGCTCTATGGCCACCGGCGCGACGTGCCCGGCTATGCCGCCGCACTGGAAGCGTTCGACAGGCGGCTGCCGGAAGCGATGGAACGACTCGGGCCGGGCGACCTGCTGCTGCTGACCGCCGATCACGGCTGCGACCCGACATGGACCGGCACGGACCATACGCGCGAGCGCGTGCCGGTGATCGGCACCGGGCCGGGACTTCATGCCGCCAATATCGGCATCCGCGCCAGCTTTGCCGATATGGGGGAAACCGTCGCCGCCCATCTCGGCCTCGCGCCGGGACCGCACGGCACCTCGTTTCACGCCCTGCTCCATGCCTGAGCTTCCCGAGGTCGAAACCGTCCGGCGCGGGCTTCAGCCGGTCATGGAAGGCGCACGGATCGAGCATGTCGAGCAGCGCCGGCCCGACCTGCGCTTTCCCTTTCCGCTCGATTTCGTGCAAGCACTCGGCGGGCGGCGCATCGAGGCTGTCGGCCGGCGCGCCAAATATCTGCTTGTCCATCTCGACAGCGATCCGGTGCTGATCTGCCATCTCGGCATGTCCGGCTCGTTTCGTATCGAGGGGCCCGAGGAGGCCACGCCCGGCCTTTTCCATCACGAACGCGGCAAGTCGGCAGCGCACGACCATGTCGTCTTTCATCTGCGCACGGCATCCGGCGAAGCTGCACGCATCGTTTTCAACGACCCGCGCCGGTTCGGCTTCATGCTGTTCTCGGATGGCGCGCATCTGCATGAGCATCCGCTGCTGGCCGGCCTGGGTGTGGAGCCGACCGGAAACGCGCTGGACGGCGCGCTGCTGAACAGATTGCTGGCGGGCCGCAAGGCGCCTCTCAAGGCCGCGCTGCTCGACCAGCGGCTTATCGCCGGCCTGGGCAATATATATGTCAGCGAGGCGCTGTGGCGGGCGGGGCTTTCGCCGCGCCGCCCAGCAGGCTCCATCGCCTCGCCGCACAGCACTTCCACCGCGCGCACGACCGTGCTTTCGGAGGCGATCCGCGCCGTCATCGCCGACGCCATTGCGGCGGGAGGCTCCTCGCTGCGCGACTACGTTCACGCCGACGGCTCGCTCGGCTATTTCCAGCACGCCTTCAGCGTCTACGACCGCGAGGGCGAACCATGCAGGCGCGCCGGTTGCGGCGGCACCGTTTCCCGCATCGTCCAGAGCGGACGCTCGACATTCTATTGCGAGGCTTGCCAGCATTGAGCTATCGCTGGCGCCGTATAGCAGGGCGACCCATGCAGGCGGAGGAACGATCATGGCCTATGAAACCATCATGGTGGAGACACGCGGCAAGGCCGGGCTCGTCACGCTCAACAGGCCCAAGGCGCTCAACGCGCTCAATTCCACGGTGATGCGCGAACTGGTGGACGCCCTGAACGTCTTTGACGCCGCTCCCGGTATCGGCGCAATCGTGCTCACCGGCTCCGAGAAGGCGTTCGCCGCCGGAGCCGACATCAAGGAAATGCAGGACAAGCAGTTCGCCGACGCCTACGCGGAAGACTTCATCGCCGGCTGGGAAGGGGTGACGCGCATCCGCAAGCCCCTCATCGCCGCCGTGGCCGGCTATGCGCTGGGGGGCGGGTGCGAGCTTGCCATGATGTGCGACTTCATCATCGCCGCCGATACGGCCCGATTCGGCCAGCCGGAAATCACGCTCGGCATCATCCCCGGCATCGGCGGCTCGCAAAGGCTCGCCCGGTTCGTCGGCAAGTCGAAGGCGATGGACATGTGCCTCACGGGGCGCATGATGGATGCGGCGGAAGCCGAACGCTGCGGTCTGGTGTCGCGCATCGTGCCGGCGGCGGATCTCGTCGAGGAGGCGCTGGGCGCCGCCCAGAAGATCGCCGGCTTCTCCACGCCGGCCGTCATCATGGCCAAGGAAGCCGTCAACCGGGCCTATGAGACAACGCTGGCCGAGGGCCTGCGCTTCGAGCGCCGCGCCTTCTATTCGGCCTTCGCGCTGGAGGACCAGAAGGAAGGCATGGCCGCCTTCGTGGAGAAGCGTTCGGCCAATTTCCGCAATCGATGAATCCGGCCGGGCCGGGCCGAAAGCGGCGTTGACGCCTCGCGGAAACTGCATTACAAGCCGCGCACGATTGAGGCGGCCGGCAAGGCTGCCCGGAATGTTTTGTGCCCCGGCACGCCTGACGGCTCCGGTGCAGCATGATGGATAGGAACAGGTCATGGCCAATACGTCTTCGGCCAAGAAGGCAACGCGCAAGATCGAAGCCCGTACAGCGGTCAACAAGAACCGCCGTTCGCGGGTGCGCACCTATGTCCGCAAGGTGGAAGAGGCTCTCGCCGCCGGCGACAAGTCCGCTGCCGAGGCGGCATTCAAGGCCGCGCAGCCCGAATTGATGCGTGCCGCCACCAAGGGTGTTCTCCACAAGAACACGGCATCGCGGAAAGTTTCGCGGCTCGCGCAGCGCGTCAAGGCGCTCGCCGTCTAACTTACATCGGGTTCGCCAGAATCCTTACCCGGCGTAAGGCGCCGGGTTTTTCTTTTTGCGCGCAAGGGGTTGCCAGAGGCGCTCTTGCGGCGTGAATTGTGCTATTCCGATTTTTGCCGGCTGAGTTGCATCGCAACATAAAAGCGAACCTGCCGTCCTGCATGTCGGTCGCGACAAATATCTTTTTAAAATCATACACTTGTAGAATGTTATCCACAGGCTGCCATCAGCCGGGCTGGATAAGTTTCGCGCGCCCGGAGTCAAGCAAATTTTTTAATTTTTTTTTGCGCGGCAGTCCCCGCCCGCATGGATGCATGAAACGTTTGATTCCAAACGGCTTAGGCGTTTTCGAGCATTTTCAGGCTCGGATCGAAACGCTTCCGCGCGGCCGGATTCGCAAAAATCAGGCAGGTTCGGCCTTGCCCTCCGCATCAGGGTTTTTGTAAAGTCCAGCCATCGAAAGGGACGGGCGAGCGCCCTTACCAAAAGCACCAGATAGCGATGCGTTTTGGCGCGGGATAATCCCGTGAGCGGTTGGTTATTGCCCCTTTTCGAAGAGAGGGATTCAGCGTCCGCGTGCGGAGTTTGTTTGTCCGGCTTTCGGGCCGGGATGGTTTCGTGTGTCTTAAAATCGAGAGGCGATGCGACACCGATGGATGAGCGAAGCGATTGGGAAGAGGTGAGGAGAGTTTTTCCGGAAGAACCGGCGCCGGAGAGCGCCAACGAGGACGCGCGGCAGAACCATGTTCCTGGCGGAGGCATGGTGCATGCAGCGCGGATAAACAGGCAGAACAGGGGTTATGACATGCGAAGCGGCACCGTACCGAACGCGCTGATCGGCGCACCGGAAGCAGCAGGCATCGGCGATGGCGATGCAGGCGATCCGGGACCGGGCGAGCAAACTTTCGAGCGCGTGAAAACGCAGCTCCGGGCGCAACTTGGCGCGGAGGTCTATTCGAGCTGGTTCGGGCGCATGAAGGTCGCCGAGGCGTCCAAGGGTCTTGTGAGGCTTTCGGTTCCCACCGCGTTCCTGCGGTCGTGGATCAACGGACATTATCTCGATCTGATCACCTCCCTATGGCGTGAATCCGATCCCGATCTCCTCAAGCTCGAGGTGATCGTGCGCAGCGCGACGCGCCAGATGCGCGGCCCTGCGGAAGACGACCAGCCGCAGCCGCGGCGCAACATCCGCGCACCGCAGACGGCGCTCGCCACGGGCACCGTCAATCCGCTGCGCACCGAGCGCGCGCCGGCGGTCCGCAACAACACGGCCGACGCCGAATTCAAGGGCAATCTGGACGGGTCGCCGCTCGACGGGCGCTACACGTTCCAGTCCTTCGTCGAGGGACCGTCCAACCGCGTTGCCTTTGCGGCGGCGCGTTCCGTGGCGGAATCGGCGTCCAACGCGGTGCGCTTCAATCCGCTGTTCCTTCACGCGTCGGTGGGGCTCGGCAAGACCCATCTGCTGCAAGCCATCGCGTCCGAGGCGCTGAAGCGGCAGCCGCAGTCGCGCATCGTCTACCTGACGGCGGAATATTTCATGTGGCGCTTCGCCACCGCGATCCGTGACAATAGCGCGCTGACGCTCAAGGAGCAGCTTCGCGACATCGACCTGCTCATCATCGACGACATGCAGTTCCTGCAGGGCAAGTCGATCCAGCATGAGTTCTGCCATCTCATCAACCTGCTGTTGGACAGTGCGCGGCAGGTCGTCGTGGCGGCGGACAGGCCGCCATCCGAGCTGGAATCGCTGGAGCCGCGCGTGCGCTCGCGCCTCAATGGCGGTGTCGCGCTCGAAATGTCCGCCCCGGACTACGAGATGCGGCTCGCCATATTGAGGCAGCGCCTGGCCGCCGCGCAGAGCGAGGACGGCACGCTCGACATACCGGACGGCATCCTCGAGCATGTGGCGCGTTCCGTCACCGGCAGCGGGCGCGAGCTTGAAGGGGCATTCAACCAGCTCATCTTCCGCCGCTCCTTCGAGCCGGAAATCACCATCGAGCGTGTCGACGAGATCATCGGCCATATCTGCCGCGCCGGCGAGCCGAAGCGCGTGCGGATCGAGGAAATCCAGCGCATTGTGGCGCGGCACTACAATGTGTCCAAGACGGAGCTTCTGTCGAACCGGCGTACGCGCACCATCGTCAAGCCGCGGCAGATCGCCATGTATCTGTCGAAAGTGCTGACGCCCCGTTCGCTGCCCGAGATCGGACGGCGCTTCGGCGGCCGCGACCACACGACAGTGCTTCATGCGGTGCGCAAGATCGAGGAGCTTTCCGACAGCGACAATACGCTGGCACAGGAAATCGAGCTGCTGAAGCGCATGATAAACGATCAGGTCGCCTGATTTCCAGCTGGCGGGGCGCGCTTCCGGCGCATCCCGCCGCTTCAGCTGCGACAAGCCGGGGAAAGGTTCGCGAAAGGCCCGCCAAGGCTTGCCTTTCGTACTGAATTCCTGTCAGTTTGCTCCGATTCTGGCCCATTCGCGGCCGAGCCGGAGGGGCTGTGGGGAACAGTCGCTCCGCCGTTTCTAGCGAGACCTGTCAGTCATGCGTGTAATCCTCGAACGCTCCAGCCTCCTCAAGTCGCTGAACCACGTGCATCGGGTGGTGGAGCGCCGCAACACCATCCCGATCCTTTCTAACGTGCTGCTCAACGCCCAGGGCGCCAGCCTCGAGCTGAAGGCGACCGACCTCGACCTCGAGGTGACGGAGGCGACGGCGGCCAATGTCGAGCAGGCAGGCGCGACCACGGTGCCGGCGCATCTGCTCTACGACATCGTGCGCAAGCTGGCGGACGGCTCCGAAGTGATGCTGAAGACCGATGAGAGCGGCGGCTCCATGTCGGTCATCTCCGGCCGTTCAAGCTTCAAGCTCCAATGCCTGCCGCAGGCGGATTTCCCCGAGCTTTCCGCCGGATCGCTCAGCCACATCTTCCGCATGGACTCCACCGCGCTGAAGGCGCTGATCGAAAAGACGCAATTCGCCATCTCGACCGAGGAGACGCGCTATTACCTGAACGGCATCTATCTGCACACGCACGAGACCGGCGGCGAGCTGAAGCTGCGCGCCGTGGCCACCGACGGCCACAGGCTGGCGCGCGCCGAGGTGGAGGCCCCAGCCGGTTCGGAGGGGATGCCCGGCATCATCATACCGCGCAAGACGGTGAGCGAGCTGCAGAAGCTGGTGGACGACCCCGATGTGGCCGTCACCGTCGAGCTTTCGGAAACCAAGATCCGCTTTACCATCGGCTCGGTCATCCTCACCTCGAAGCTGATCGACGGCACCTTCCCCGACTATCAGCGCGTGATCCCGACCGGCAACGACAAGCGGCTCACCATAGACAGGCAGAGCTTCGCCGCCGCCGTGGACCGCGTTTCCACCATCTCCTCGGAGCGCGGACGGGCAGTCAAGCTCTCCATCGCAAACGGTCAGCTGACGCTAACGGTCAACAATCCCGATTCCGGCAGCGCGACCGAGGAAATCCCAGCCGACTACGATTCCGATCCGATAGAGATCGGCTTCAACGCCCGTTATCTGCTCGACGTGGCTGCGCAGCTCACCGGCAGCGAAGCGCGCTTCATGCTGGCCGATTCCGGTTCGCCCACGCTGATCCAGGACACGGCCGACGAGCGCGCGCTTTACGTGCTGATGCCCATGCGGGTCTGAGCCGGCGGGCGGCACAACGACAGGGAGGACGGCCTTGTCCTCTTCCGGCGGCCGGGAACAGACGCGCGTCGAGCGGCTGAAGCTCACAGATTTCCGCAACTACGCCTCGCTGTCGCTTGCGTTGCGGCCCGGTCCTGTTGTTCTCGCGGGCGAGAACGGCGCGGGCAAGACCAATCTGCTGGAAGCCATTTCCTTTCTCTCGCCGGGCCGGGGGCTGCGGCGCGCCACGCTGGCTGAAATCGCCCGGCAGGGCGGCAGCGGCGGCTTCGCCGTTCATGCGGAACTTGCCGGCCCCTTCGGCGAATGCGAGATCGGCACCGGCACGGCAGGGCAGCCGGGCGGCGACGAGGCGGCGCGCAAGGTGCGCATCAACGGCGCGAATGCCCGCTCGGCCGACGAGATGCTCGACTGGATGCGCATCATCTGGCTGACCCCGGCGATGGATGCGCTTTTCACCGGGCCTGCCGCCGACCGCCGCCGCTTCCTCGACCGGATGGTGCTGGCGATAGACCCCGCGCATGGGCGCCGCGCGCTCGACTTTGAGAAGGCGATGCGCGCGCGCAACCGCCTGCTGGCCGAAAGCTCCTCCGACGACCGCTGGTTTTCCGCGATTGAGACGCAGATGGCGGAAACGGGGGTCGCCATCGCCGCCGCGCGGGCCGAGCTGGTGCGGCTGCTCGCAGGCATGGTCGCGCTCCTGCCCGGCGACGGCCCCTTCCCGCGCTCCGGCCTTGCGCTCGACGGAACGCTGGAGGCGCGCGTGGCGGACATGGCTGCCGTCGATCTGGAGGAGGAATATAGGCAGGCGCTGGCGCAAGGACGCTATCGCGACCGCGCGGCGGGCCGCACGCTGGAGGGGCCGCACCGCAGCGACCTTCTGGTGCGCCATGCACCGAAGGACCAGCCAGCCGAGCTTTGCTCCACCGGCGAGCAGAAGGCGCTGCTGGTCGGGCTGGTGGTCAGCCATGCCCGGTTGACCGGCGATATTGCGGGCTCGACGCCGATATTGCTGCTGGACGAGATCGCGGCACATCTCGACGCCGGCCGCCGCGCCGCGCTGTTTGCGATCCTCGACGCGCTCGATTGCCAGTATTTCATGACCGGGACGGAGCCGGCCCTGTTCGACAGCCTTGCCGGCCGCGCGCAGTTCCTGACGGTATCTGGCGGAACGGTGCGCGAGGCATGACCAGGCAATCCGGGCGGCTAAAGCATGCCGTGATCTTCCAGATTCGCGCCGTGTGCTTTAGCTTCCCGATTCTACGCATGTCTTTATCCCGAAACCGGTGCCCACTTTCGGGAGACACGCTTTGGAAACCCGGTTATGTCAGCTTCCGCACTCTCGCCTGAGGAAATCGAACGCTATGCGCGCCATATCGTGCTGCCGGAGATCGGCGGCGCGGGCCAGCAGCGTCTGAAGGCCGCAAGAATTCTGGTCATTGGCGCAGGCGGCCTCGGTGCACCCGTCATCGCCTATCTGGCCGCCGCTGGGATCGGCACGATCGGAATCGTGGACGACGACACCGTTTCGCTCTCCAACCTGCAAAGGCAGATCATCCACGATACCGCCTCCATCGGCCTGTCCAAGATCGACAGCGCGCGCGCGGCGGTTGCGCGGATCAATCCGCATGTGACGGTGACCGGCCATCGACTGCGCCTCGATACCGCCTCCGCCGGCGGGCTGGTGGCGGGATACGATCTGGTGGCGGACGGCTCGGACAATTTCGAGACGCGCTACGCCGTGGCGGATGCCTGCGAGGCAGAAGCCCGGCCCCTGGTGACAGCCGCCGTCGGCCGCTTCGACGGTACGCTCACCGTGCTCAAGCCCTTCGAGGCCGGCCTGGACGGCGCGCTCAACCCCGGCTATCGCGACCTTTTCCCCGAGCCCCCGCCCGCCGGCATGGTGCCTACCTGCGCGGAGGCCGGCATTGTCGGCGCGCTGACCGGCGTGCTGGGCACGCTGCAGGCGATGGAGGTCATCAAGCTGATCGCCGGCATCGGCGAGCCGCTGATCGGAAGGCTGCTGATGTATGACGCGCTCGGCGCGCGGTTCGACACGATCCGCTATCGCCGCCGCGCGGCCTGACGGTTCACACCCGGTTCGGCAGGACGCGATCCGGCGGGCGGTGCCCGTCGAAGAAGGCGCGGATATTGATGATGACCTTCTCGCCCATGTCCACGCGGCCTTCGATGGTCGCCGAGCTCATATGCGGCAACAACGTCACCTTGCCCTTTGCCGCCAGCCTCACGAGCTTGGGATTGGCCACCGGCTCGTTCTGGAACACGTCAAGCGCGGCGCCCGCCAGCTTGCCGTCCTGCAGGAGCTTGATGAGCGCGTCCTCGTCAATGATGTCGCCGCGCGCCGTGTTGACGATGTAGGCGGTCGGCTGGAGCAGCGCCAGCCGCCGCGCCGAAAGCAGGTGGTATGTAGCCGGCGTGGAAGGACAATTGACCGATATGATGTCCATGCGGGCGAGCATCTGGTCGAGGCTTTCCCAATAGGTCGCCTCCAGTTCGTCCTCGACGGCCGCGGCCACGCGATGCCGGTTGTGATAATGGATCGACAGGCCGAAAGCCTTGGCGCGGCGCGCGACAGCCGTGCCGATGCGGCCCATGCCGACAATGCCGAGACGCTTGCCCCAGATCCTGCGGCCAAGCATCCAGGTAGGCGACCAGCCGGTCCATTTGCTCCCGCCACGCAGCACTTCCGCGCCTTCCACCAGCCGGCGCGGCGCGGCCAGCATCAGCGCCAGCGTCATGTCGGCAGTATCCTCGCTCAGCACATTGGGCGTGTTGGTGACGGTGATGCCCTTGGCGGCGGCGGCGGCGACGTCGATATTGTCGATGCCGTTGCCGTAATTGGCGATCAGCCTGAAGTCCGGGCCTGCCTGCTCGATCAGACCGGCATGGATGCGGTCCGTCACCGTCGGCACCAGCACATCGGACTCCCGCATGGCGGCGGCGAGTTCGTCTTCCGTCATGGCGCGGTCATCGACCACAAGACGGGCATCGAAAAGCTCGCGCATCCGCGTCTCCACCTGGTCAGGCAGCTTGCGCGTGATGACGACGAGAGGCTTCTTCCTGCCAGCCATTGTTTCCCCGATGCGGGCCTTTGTTGAGACCTCTTTAACCAAGACAGGCGACACTTGGTAGCCGTATCGGCCTTGCCTCTCTCTACCAGCAGCAGGGGCGAAAACAAAGGGCGGCGCGGCCGCCGCTCGACGGACCAAATACCATGTTGCCACGCGTTGCGTTCAGGTTCCTCCTTTCCGCCGTCCTTCTCGGCTGGACCTTTCTCGCCGCTCCCTCTTCCGGCTGGGCGCAGGCCGGCTCCGGCCAGAACCTGACGCTCGGGCCGAGCGGATTGCCGCTGCCGCGCTTCGTCAGCCTCAAGTCCGGGCGCGTCAACCTGCGCGTCGGGCCGGGCATCAACTACGCGGTGGACTGGATGTACCTGAAGCCCGGCCTGCCGATGGAAATCATCCAGGAATACGACAATTGGCGGCGCGTGCGCGACGCGGACGGCACCGAAGGCTGGATCAACCAGGCTCTGCTGACCGGGCGCCGCACGGCGATCGTCACTCCGTGGCAGCGCGGCAAGGAGGCCCCCGTCCCGCTTCTGGACGACAGCAAGAGCGACGCAAGGCTTGTCGCGAAGCTGGAACCGGGCGTGCTCGTCACCATCCGCATGTGCAATGGCGAGTGGTGCCAGGTCGATGCCTCCGGCCATCGCGGCTGGCTCAACCAGTCGCAGCTCTGGGGCGCCTATCCCGGAGAATCAATCAAGGATTAGGCGTTCTGCCTCGTCCGATCCGGCCCATATGCGTGTCGGTGAAGCCGGAAGCGAGCTTCAGCCCGTAGCCCAGCATACGGTCGAGCCCGATATGGGCGATCCAGATGAGTGACAGGTCCAACGCCAGCGGCTCGGGGCCGGCAAGGCCGAGCAGTCCGAGCAGGAGCGGCCCGATCAGGGCGTGGACGAGATTGTAGGCGAACGCGCCAATTCGCGGCCCCGCCAGATAACCCAGCATGGACAGGTCGGGCGCAAGGAACAGGATGGCAAAAAGCAGCCAGTCGCCTCCCAGGAACCAATAGACGGCCAGCGCCGCCGCCAGAACCGCCGCCCATTCGAGGCGGACGAGAATATCTATGGGACGCGAGGAGCCTATGGCCGGTCAGGCGCGCTTGGGCCGCAGCCTGACTACGATGTCCACATTCGCGACTTCCATGCCCTCGGGCGGCTCTGGCAGATTGTGGACCGTTACGGGACCGCCGCAAATATCGACGACGGTGTTCTCGCCCTCGATGAAGAAATGGTGGTGGTCGGAGGTATTGGTGTCGAAATAGGTGCGCTGACCCTCGACGGCGAGTATGCGCAGCAGGCCGGCCTCGGTGAATTGATGCAGGCAATTGTAGACGGTGGCGAGGGAAACCGCGACCCCGGCGGCCAGGGCCTCCTCGTGAAGCTGCTCGGCGGAAAGATGGCGGTCACCCTTCGCGAAAAGCAGCTCGGCCAGCGCAACGCGCTGCCGCGTCGGCCGCAAGCCAGCCTCACGCACGTGCTGTTCTATCGAAGTAAGCGCCACGTTCCGTCCGACCCTCTCAACCATCCCGTTCATGTCCTGCGACCCGCAATCTGCCATTTTCGCCCGTGGGAACGCTTAAACGGCTGCAATTCGCACAACATGCACCTGATTTGTATATATTCTGTCGCGTTCACGCGATCAATAGAAGCCGGCACGCCGGAATTTTTGCTACAGCCGCCCTAAAAAGGGCTGTTTCCACGCGCGAAGCGGTTGTGTTAGGGAAGCCGAAACATTCATTCAGGGGGCGGCGAATCTTCATGGCGGAACGGAAATCTGGCTACGACTACGAGGATTTGCTCGCCTGCGCCCGGGGAGAGCTTTTCGGTCCCGGTAACGCGCAGCTGCCTTATCCGCCGATGCTGATGTTCGACCGCATTACCGACATCAGCGAGGAAGGCGGCGAGTTCGGCAAGGGATATATCCGCGCGGATTTCGCCATCCATCGCGACCTGTGGTTCTTTCCCTGCCATTTCATCCAGAATCCGGTGATGCCCGGTTGCCTTGGCCTCGACGCGCTGTGGCAGATGACAGGCTTCTTCCTCGGCTGGCTGGGAGAGCCCGGCAAGGGCATGGCGCTCTCCACAGGCGAGGTCAAGTTCAAGGGCATGGTCACGCCCAAGACGAAACTTGTGGAATATGGCGTGGACTTCAAGCGCGTGATGCGCGGACGGCTCGTGCTCGGTATCGCGGATGGCTGGCTGAAAGCCGATGGCGAGACTATCTACACCGCGACCGACCTGCGCGTCGGGCTTGCCAAGCAGGACGCGGCAGCCGCCTGACACGCCGGCAACAACCGCAATAGGAGCATGCAATGAGACGGGTGGTCGTCACTGGGCTCGGAATCGTTTCTTCCATCGGAAACGACGCCAAGGAGGTGCAGGCTTCGCTGCACGACGCGCGTTCGGGCATCAGCTTCTCGCCGGATTTCGCGGAGCACGGCTTCCGGTGCCAGGTCTGGGGCAAGCCGACCCTCGACCCCACCGACCTCGTGGACCGGCGCGCCATGCGCTTCCTGCATCAGGGCGGGGCGTGGAACCACGTCGCCATGCAGCAGGCCATCGCCGATTCGGGGCTGGAGGAAGGCGACATCACCAATGAGCGGACGGGCATCGTCATGGGTTCCGGCGGCCCGTCCACGCGGACCATCGTGGAAGCCTCCGAGATCACGCTGAAGAACAACAGCCCGAAGCGCATCGGCCCGTTCGCCGTGCCGAAGGCGATGTCCTCCACCGCGTCGGCCACGCTCGCCACCTGGTTCAAGATCCACGGCGTCAACTATTCCATTTCCTCGGCCTGCTCGACCTCGGCGCATTGCATCGGCAATGCCTATGAGCTCATCCAGTGGGGCAAGCAGGACGTGATGTTCGCCGGCGGACATGAGGACCTGGACTGGACGATGTCGAACCTGTTCGACGCGATGGGCGCGATGTCGTCCAGGTTCAACAACAGCCCTTCCTCCGCCTCGCGCGCCTATGACGCCGACCGCGACGGCTTCGTCATCGCCGGCGGCGCGGGCGTGGTGATCCTCGAGGAACTGGAGCATGCCAAGGCGCGCGGCGCCAAGATCTATTGCGAACTCGTCGGCTATGGCGCCACATCGGACGGCTACGACATGGTTGCGCCGTCTGGCGAGGGCGCGGTGCGCTGCATGAAGCAGGCCATCGCCACCGTCGAGGGCCCCGTCGACTACATCAACACGCACGGCACCTCCACTCCCGTGGGCGACGAGCGCGAAATGGCGGCCATCCGCGAGGTGTTCGGGGAAAACCTGCCCTATATCTCCTCCACCAAGTCGCTCACCGGCCACAGCCTGGGCGGCGCGGGCGTGCAGGAAGCGATCTACTCGATCCTGATGATGCAAGGCGGATTCATCGGCGAGAGCGCCCATATCGAGACGCTCGATCCGCAATTCGAGGGAATGCCGATCGTGCGCAAACGCATCGAGAACGCCAGGATCGACACGGTGCTGTCCAATTCCTTCGGCTTCGGCGGTACCAACGCCACCCTCGCCATGCGGCGCTACAACGGCTGACCGGAGCGCGGCATGGATGGACTGATGAAGGGCAAGCGCGGCCTCGTCATGGGGGTCGCCAACGACCACTCGATAGCGTGGGGGATCGCAAAGCGGCTCCACGACCACGGTGCCGAGATGGCGTTCACCTATCAGGGCGAGGCATTCGGGAAGCGTGTGAAGCCGCTGGCCGAGCAGGCCGGCGCATCGCTGCTGCTTCCTTGCGACGTCGAGGACAACCTGTCGGTGGACGGCGTGTTCGACGCACTCAAGGCCGAATGGGGCACGCTGGATTTCATCGTCCACGCCATCGGCTATTCCGACAAGAACGAGCTGAAGGGCCTCTACGCCGATACAACGCGCGAGAATTTCGTGCGGACCATGGTGATCTCCTGCTTCTCCTTCACAGAAGTCGCGAAGCGCGCGGCGGAGCTGATGGAAGACGGCGGCAGCATGATCACGCTGACCTATGCCGGCTCGGTGCGGGTCATGCCGAACTACAACGTCATGGGCGTCGCCAAGGCCGGGCTGGAAGCCAGCGTACGCTATCTCGCCAATGATTACGGGCCGCGCGGCATCCGCGTGAACGCCATTTCCGCCGGCCCGGTCCGTACTCTCGCCGGCGCCGGCATCTCGGATGCGCGGCACATGTTCTCCTATCAGCAGCGCAATTCGCCGCTGCGCCGCACAGTGACGAATGACGAAGTGGGCGGGGCCGCGGTCTACCTGCTGAGCGAGCTGTCCTCCGGCGTTACCGGAGAAATACACTATGTGGATTCCGGCTACCACGTGGTGTCGATGCCGACACTGGAAGAACTTAAGAAATCCGATGCTTCGGGCTAGTTTAGACGCCACGCGAAACATCTTCTTAAGGGGAATCACGCTAGGTGCGCACCGCTAGAGGCGGCCTTTTTCATGCGCGATTCGACCAACCATCCTTCACGTAGCCCGATCTTCCGACTGACCACCGTCGCCGCTTCGGTATTCGGCGGTTTCATGCTCGGCCTATGGGGCCTTCGCTACCTCATGGGCGCATACACCATGCTGGCGCCCTCGGAGCCGCTGGGATGGGTCATCGCCGGGCTGTGCGCGCTGGCCGCAGGTGGCGCATCCTTTTCCTTCTTCGCGGGCGTCGATGAGTCCGCGGGCTATGTCTACCGCGAGACGCAGGTGGACAAGCTGACGGGGTTGCATGCCCGCGCAGCCATGATCGGGAAGATCGCCGAAGCCGCCGTCGCGACGAGCCGCACCGGCGAGCCGGCCTTCCTCGTCGATATCGACATAGACCGCTTCAAGCAGATCAACGACGCCATCGGCTACAGCCAGGGAGACGCGCTCATCCGCGCCATCGCGCGGCGGCTGCGCGAGGAATTGCCGACGGGCGCGACATTGGGCCGGATCGGCGCGGGCGAGTTCACGGTGCTGCTCTCCGACCGGCAGGAGGTCGATGCGCTGGGCGAGATGATGGAAAGGCTGATCGAGGAGCTTTCGCGGCCCTACCAGCTCGATTCCCATCTCCAGACCGTCAATCTCTCCGTCGGTATCGTCTCCATGCCGAAGGATGGGACGGACCCGATCCTGCTGCTGCGCCGGTCCAACCTCGCGCTGCAGAATGCGCGCGCCAACGGAACCAACAACTGGTCCGTCTATCATTCAGATATGGGCTATGTGGCCGACTACCGGCAATGGATCGAGTCGGAGCTGCACCCCGCCTTCATGCGCGGCGACTTCACCCTGCACTACCAGCCGCAGCTCGACCTCCACACCCACCGTATCGTCGGCTACGAGGCACTGATACGCTGGCACCACCCGGAGCGGGGCATGATCCCGCCCGTGGAGTTCATTCCCATCGCCGAGGAAACCGGCATGATCGTGCCGATCGGCCAGTGGGTTCTGCGCAAGGCCGCCAGCGATGCGAAATTCCTGCCGGAAGATTGCTTCGTCGCGGTCAATATCTCGCCGGTCCAGTTCATGACCAAGGATTTCGTATCGCTGGTCAAGTCCGTGATGCAGGAGACAGGCATCGCCCCGCACCGGCTGGAGCTGGAAGTCACTGAAACCGCGATGATGCAGGACCGGGAACGCGCGGCCCAGATCCTCGGCGATTTGTCGGCTATGGGGCTTTCCGTCGCCGTGGACGATTTCGGCACCGGCTATTCCAACCTCAGCTACCTGATCGACTTCTCCTTCAAGAAGCTAAAGATAGACCGCTCCTTCGTCAGCCGCATGGAGGAGGATCGCAGCTCCGGCGCGGTGGTATCCACCATCGTCGGGCTTTCGCGCGCGCTCGGCGTCCGCACCATCGCGGAAGGCGTGGAGACGGAGACGCAGGCCATGATGCTGCGCGCGGCAGGCTGCGAGGTCGTGCAGGGCTATTTCTTCGGCCGGCCAGCGCCGCTTGTCGTCGACATCGAGCCGGAGCAACTCACGGTCCAATATCACTGACGGCGGGCAACGGTTCGAAGGCCGGGGCCTGAAGCATTTTGCGGCTCTAAAGCATGACTCCCGAAAGTGGGAACCGATTTCGGGATAAGGACATGCGTGAAATCAACAAGCTAAAGCATATGGCGCGAATCTGAAAGATCGCGACGTGCTTTAGCGTTTCCCCCACAGCACCTTGAAATGCGCGTCGCGCAGCAATTCGCCATGCGTGGAAAAGCTGTCGCGCAGCGCAGTCTCATAAGGCAGGGCGCGGTTCGCCACCATGAACAGCCGGCCGCCGCGCTTCAGCGCCTTCGCCGCCGCGCGGATCATGCCCCGCCCCAGTTCCGGCTCCGCGGCCCTCCCGGAATGGAAAGGCGGGTTCATCACAATGGAATCGTATCGCTTGCCGATGTCCTCACCGATCAGATCGATCCAGTGGAAGCCAAGCGTTTGCCGGGCGCCGGCTAGGTTTTCGCGGGCAGCCTCAAGAGCCTCCCGGTTCGCCTCGTAAAGGTCTATCGCGGCGACGCCGGGCAGTTCGGCGAGACGTGCTGACAGATAACCCCAGCCCGCACCGAAATCGGCTATTTCGCCGGCTAGATCATCCGGCAGATTGTCGGCTAGCAGCCGCGAGGCGGGATCGACCGCATCGGCGGAAAACAGACCGGGGCCGGTGCGGAACCTGCCTTCGACCAGCGGATCGGAGACAGGTGACAGCGATTGTGCGGCCCGCCGCGCATCGTCCATTGCAGGCCGCGTGAGCCAGAAAACCATGCCATGATGCTTGGAGGCGCGGCCGTCGATGGCGAGCATCGCAGCGGCCCGTTTGCACAGGCTGGAAACGCCATCCGTCTTGCCGCCGGCGACCGCGATCAGCCCGCCTTCGCGCACGCGCAGCAGGGCGTCCGCGAGGCGCGCCTCGTTCTGTGCGCGGAAGCGCCCGCACAATAAAAGGGCGGCGTCGAAGCCCTCGCCCTCCGCGGCGGGGCGAACATCGACGCCCTGTCTTTCCAGCGCCAGAAAATGCGGGCGGAAAGGCTGGACGGCAACGATGTCCCTAGGAAAGCCCGCAGGCAGCCGGAAACCCGGTTCCGCGCCAAGAAAAAGCACGCGCGCATCCGGTGGAAGCTCCAGCAGCCCCTGCGCGAAAGGATGGAACAAGGTCGCCATACGGTCGTCGCTCATGGGCGCGGTTCCGGTGCGGAAGGCTGCCGGCGAGCGGTAGCAAGGTCGGGCACGTTCACCTTCGTGTACATCGCTGCATCAAAAGAAAGGGCGCGACCCGAAGGCCGCGCCCTTTCTTCAATCCATGATCGCCCGATCAGGCATCAGCCTCTTCGGCGCTTTCTTTCTTCGATTCCCTGGCGATCTCCTTGCCGGTCGCCTGATCGACAACCTTCATGGAGAGGCGGACCTTGCCGCGCTCGTCGAAGCCCATGAGCTTGACCCAGACCTTGTCGCCTTCCTTGACCACATCGGTGGTCTTGGCGACACGCTCGCCGGACAGCTGCGAAATATGCACGAGGCCGTCGCGCGGGCCGAAGAAGTTCACGAATGCACCGAAATCGGCAGTCTTCACCACGGTGCCCTCGTAGATTTCGCCGACTTCCGGCTCCGCCACGATGGTGTGGATCCACTTCTTGGCCGCCTCGATCTCCTTGGCGTTGGACGACGCGATCTTCACCGTGCCGTCGTCCTCGATGTTGATCTTGGCGCCGGTCTTTTCGACGATCTCGCGGATCACCTTGCCGCCGGAGCCGATCACGTCACGTATCTTGTCGGTCGGGATGGTCATGACCTCGATGCGCGGGGCGAATTCGCCAAGCTCGGAGCGGCCCTCGGTGATGGCCTTGGACATCTCGCCCAGAATGTGCAGGCGGCCATCCCTTGCCTGGTCGAGGGCGATCTTCATGATCTCCTCGGTGATGCCGTCGATCTTGATGTCCATCTGCAGCGAGGTGACGCCGTTGGCGGTACCGGCCACCTTGAAGTCCATATCGCCGAGATGGTCCTCGTCGCCCAGGATGTCGGAGAGCACCGCGAATCGCTCGTCTTCCTTGATGAGGCCCATCGCGATGCCGGCAACCGGCTTGGCCAGCGGCACGCCGGCATCCATCAGCGCCAGCGAGGTGCCGCAGACGGTCGCCATCGAGGACGAACCGTTGGACTCGGTGATCTCCGAGACGACGCGCAGCGTGTAGGGGAACTGGTCCGCAGCCGGCAGCATCGGATGGACGGCGCGCCAGGCCAGCTTGCCGTGGCCGATCTCGCGACGGCCCGGCGAACCCATGCGGCCCGTCTCGCCCACCGAATAGGGCGGGAAATTGTAGTGCAGGAGGAAAGTTTCCTTGCGGGTGCCGGTCAGCTCGTCCACGAACTGCTCGTCCTCGCCGGTGCCGAGCGTAGCGACCACGAGGGCCTGCGTCTCGCCGCGCGTGAACAGCGCGGAACCGTGGGTGCGCGGCAGCACGCCGACCTCAGCCACGATCGGACGGACTGTCTTGAGATCGCGGCCATCGATGCGCGAGCCGGTGTCGAGGATGTTCCAGCGCACGATCTTGGCCTGGAGTTCCTTGAACACGGTCGAAACCTGCTCCGCGGTCCACGCGCTCTCCCCGCCTTCCGGCAGCAGGGTCGCCTTGACCTTCGCCTTCGCGGCGTCGACAGCGGCGTAGCGTTCCTGCTTCACCGTGTTCTTGTAGGCGGCGCGCAGCTCTTCCTCGACGAGGCCGAGCATGGTGGCTTCCAGCTCGGCATAGCTGGGAACGACGTGCTCGCGCGGCTCCTTGGCGGCAACTTCGGCCAGCTTGATGATGGCGTCGATAACCGGCTGGAAGGAGCGGTGGCCGAACATGACCGCGCCGAGCATGATGTCCTCAGGCAGTTCCTGCGCTTCGGATTCGACCATCAGGACGGCTTCGGAGGTTCCGGCCACCACAAGGTCGAGCTTCGATTCCGGCATCTCGTCGAGATGCGGGTTCAGCTTGAACTCGCCATTGATGTAGCCGACGCGCGCGCCGCCGATGGGGCCCATGAAGGGCACGCCGGAGAGCGTCAGCGCAGCCGAGGTGGCGACGATGGAGAGAATGTCGGGGTCGTTCTCCAGATCGTGCTGCACCACCGTGACGATGATCTGGGTGTCGTTCTTGTAGCCGTCGGCGAAAAGCGGACGGATCGGCCGGTCGATCAGGCGGGAGACGAGCGTCTCCTTCTCGCTCGGGCGGCCTTCACGCTTGAAATAACCGCCGGGAATCTTGCCGGCCGCGAAGGTCTTTTCCTGGTAGTTGACGGTCAGGGGGAAGAAATCGAGGCCGGGCTTGGGTTCCTTTGCCGAAACCACGGTGGCGAGGACCACCGTCTCGCCATAGGTCGCGAGCACTGCCGCATCGGCCTGGCGCGCGATCTTGCCGGTTTCGAGGATGAGCGGACGGCCGCCCCACTCGATTTCCACTTTGTGATGATTGAACATGTCTTGTCCTTGATGTGATGAAGCCGCCGCGCCCTGCGGGCATGGTTGCTTCCCTGGCTTCCTTCGGACGAGCCACGGGCAAGACAACGGGAAGCTCGCGAATGATGCGCGCGGCGCATCGAGCTACCTGCAATCCTGCCCCATGACCTGCCCAGGGGCGGCTCCCGTCCGAACCATTTCGTGCCGGGAACCATGCTCGGAACCGTCGCCGGCTCCGGGAACTTGCGGACGGCGGAGCTTTTGCGACCCTGCCGTCCGAATTTGCCTGACCGTTCCACCGTTTCCTCGGAAACACCGAAATGGTCCGGCTTTCTGCCTTCTGCGTCTGCGATGCCGGACGAAACCGCCCGGCTGCAAGCTCTAGCGGCGCAGGCCGAGCTTGCCGATCAAGTCCTGATAGCGGCCTTCGTCCTTGCCCTTGAGATAGTCAAGGAGACGGCGGCGCTGGGACACCAGCTTCAGGAGGCCACGGCGGGAGTGATTGTCCTTCTTGTGGTCCTTGAAGTGCTCGGTCAAATTCCTGATGCGCTCCGAGAGAATCGCCACCTGGACTTCCGGCGAGCCGGTGTCGCCCTTGACGGTCGCGAATTCGGACATCAGTTCCTGCTTGCGCTCTGCGGTAATCGACATCGTGCTTTCCTTTCAGATCTTGAGGAAACGGGACGCCCACGGCCGGGATGTCGTCCAGCGGGGGCCAGATACGCCTCCGCGCATGGCGCATGAAGCTGCCGCGCATATAGTGGAGTTTTCCGGCAAAAGCCAGCGCAAATGCCGGAGGGGCTTCGGAGGCTCCGCTCCGCTCACCCGCCGGGCATGGCCTCGGCGGCGGGACGCAACCTGTCGAGCGGTATGGAGAAGCGGCATTCCAGCCCGTCCGGGTGGATGATACGCTCGATGCTGGCGTCCAGCGTGCCGCCCAGCATGCGCTCGATCACCTCGGTGCCGAACCCGCGCGTTTCCGCGCGGCGGCGCAGGCGCGGCACATATTCGCGCCAGACTAACGCCAGCCGGCCGTCGGCAATACACCACGCGACCGAGAGCCGCCCCGCCGAGCCGGAAAACGCGCCGTATTTCGCAGCATTGGTCGCAAGCTCGTGTACGGCGAGACCGATCGTCTGCGCCGCCTGATTGCCGAGGCGAAGGGCCGGACCGTCCAGTTCCATCCGTTCCTCCTCCGGTGGCCGGAAGGGCTCGATCTGCGTGGCCAGAAGGGCGCGCAACTCCACACCGGCAACGCCCCCCGCCACCAGCAGGTCGGTCGAGCGCGCAAGCCCCTGCAACCTTTTCTGGAAGCTGTCCTGAAATGCCGTGAGATTGCGGGCGCTGCGGGCCGACTGCTTGGCAATGGACGACACCACGGTAAGCTGGTTCTTGGAACGGTGCGCAACCTCGCGCATCAGGAACCTGATTTCGTTCTCGGCGGCGCGGCGGTCCGTCGAAGCCTGCGCCAGCGCCTCCGACACCGTTGCGATCTCCGCGATGGGATAGTCCACCGCCGCGACCTCCTCGCCCTTGCCGAGTCTCTTGGCGTCGCGCGCCAGCCGCTTGACCGGCCCGGCGATCTGCCGTCCCAGAAGCCATGCGGCGATGGCCGCCAGCAGCCCCACCCCCAGCGCGCCCAGCGCCAGACTCAGCATGGAGCGCCATAGCGGCCCGTCGATCACCGCGCTGGGCGCCCAGACGCCCACTGTCCAGCCGGTGAGCGGCGATTTCTCCGTCACCAGCGAATACTCGGCGGAATCCGCGTTTTCGTCCACGCGGCCCTCATATTGGCCGCTGGCAGGATAGCCGCCGAGAAAGAATGGCTTGCCCGTTTCGGCGGGAAGCTGGGACGAGGCGAGCACGACGCCGTTCTGGTCGATGAGAGACGCCTCCCAGCCACCACGCAAGGCTTGCTGGGACAAGGCCTGGGACAGGTTTGTCGCGTCCTGCGTCATGATGAGCGACTTGCCGGGAAGGCCGGCCGCCGTCAGCGGCAGCACGACATTGAACACCCAACGCTGCGCCGTGCGGCCGAAAAACGCGTTCGAGACGACGGCGACGCCGGTTTCCAGCGCGCGCTGCACCGACGCGGTGTCGGAAGTGCCTTCCAATGGCGTGCCAAAGGTCACGCGGGTGTTGAGCAGCTGGCGCATGTCGTTGTCGACGAGGATCACATAGGCACCCTTGCCCGCCAGGGCGCTGCGCGCGCGGTCGTGGAAGCGGGCATATTCGCCGCGAGGCAAGGATTCCGCCGTGGACAGCACGCGCAATGTCGTGACCATGCCGAGGATTTCGCGGTCCACGGCTTCGCTGATCGAGCTTGCGGTTGCGCCGGCCAGCGTGTCGATAAGCTCTCTTTGCGCCCTGTGATTCCGCTCCAGCAGCACGACCGAGAAGGTCAGCGCGGGAACGAGGATCACGGCAACCAGCAGGAAGAGGAACAGGCCGATAGGCCGCGGGCGCACGCTTCCGCGCGGGGGAGCCGATGGCTCATCCCCGTCCGTCCCCTCGTCTTCCCTCCTGAAGGTCATGCTCAAAACCCTGGCCAGTGAAACAAACAATATCGCCGCAATTGCCTGCCTGCCCGCCCGGAAGCGACGGTTCGGCATGGTTTGCGATATTGGGGTTGCCGACGCCGCGAACCGGCGCCCGCACCCTTGCCCCTTTCGGACGCCGGCTCAAAAAAAGCCGGCGCTCGTCTTCCGCCCGGCTTATCGCCGGAATACGGGCACGATGTCGCCCGCGGCGGTCCCCAGCCAGGACCATTCAAGAAACGCACTATGCGTGAAATAGGCCATCAATGCGGCACGGGCGCAAGCGGCATCGCGATGCAAGGTCATGACGCGGGGGAAAGCTGCCCGGACCCAAAGCGCGTCGCGATCTTCCAGATTCGCGCCGCGCGCTTCAGCTTCCTGATTTTAAGCATGTCTTTATCCCGGGACCGGCGCCCATTTCAGGGAGACATGCTTCAACCCTTGAAGACGCGGCGGGGCTTGAACATGCCGGCTTCAACGGAGCCGATGGCAAGCAGCTTGCCACGCGCCGTAGCGCAGGCTTCCTCGGCATCCAGCGGCGCGTCGCGGCCCCTCACGATAGCGGGATTGCCGAGCCGCACCTTGTGGGCCGCATCCTCGCCCAGCGCGATCTGCGGCAGCGATGCGAGCGCCGCTCCCGTATCCACCATGAGCGCGTCGATGGCGGCGAAACGCTCGCGCAGCGGGGCCGGGCCGCCGTCCTCGCTCTCCGCAAGCGGGCCGGGGGCCGCCTGCTCCAGCATTTCGAGCGTGACCAGGTCGCTCGCCGCGAAGGGATCGACCTCCGTGCGGCGAAGCTCGCTGATATGGCCGAAGCAACCGAGATCGCGGCCCATGTCACGCGCGAGGGAACGCACATAGGTGCCCTTGCCGCATTCGATCTCGAATACGGTGTGGCCGGCATCGGGCATGGCCACGATGTCGAAGCGGCCGATCTCCACCTCGCGGGGAGGGATTTCAACCGCCTCGCCATCGCGGGCGATGTCGTAGGCGCGCTCGCCGCCGATCTTGATCGCGGAGAATTGCGGCGGCGTCTGCATGATGATTCCGGTATATTTCGGCAGGAGAGCGCGGATTTCCACCTCGGAGGGACGCAGTTCCGACTGGCGGGTAACCGTCCCCTCCCGGTCGTCCGTGGTGCGTTCCTCGCCCCACTCCACGGTGAAGCGATAGATCTTGGCGCCATCCTGCACATAGGGAACCGTTTTCGTCGCCTCACCCAGCGCGATCGGCAACATGCCTGAGGCGAGCGGGTCTAGCGTACCGGCATGGCCGGCCTTCTCGGCATTGAACAGCCATTTGATCTTGGAGACGGCTTCGGTGGAGCCCATGCCGAACGGCTTGTCGAAGATCACCCAGCCCGAAACCGGGCGGCCCTTTTTCCTGCGGGGTCGCGACATTATTCGCCGTCCTCGCTGTTTTTCGGGCCGTCCAGGTCGCGCGCGACATCGGGCGAGCGCAGCAGATCGTCGATCCTGGCCATGTTGTCGTAGCTCGTGTCGAGCCGGAAGCGGAATTCGGGCATGTATTTCATCTGGCGCAGCGCAGGCGACATGCGCCCGCGGATAAACTTCGCATTCCGATTGAGAGCGTCCACCACGGCGTCATCGTCCTTCGCGCCGAGTGGCGAGACGAAGGCCGTCGCGATCTTGAGGTCCGGCGACATGCGGACCTCCGACACGGAAATGACGGCCGCCTCCACGAGATCGTCACGCACCTCGCCACGCTGCAGCATCTGCGACAGCGCGTGGCGAACCTGCTCGCCCACACGGAGCTGACGCTGGGACGCCCCAGCCGATAAAGCCTTTTTCATTGGAAGCCTCGTCTTTCAATACGGAATCGAACCGTAGTGCACGCGCAATTAGCGTTCTTACGTCCGGTTGACCATAGGCGGCTGCGAATTGTTGGCGATCACGCGGCAGCAGCCTCCCTCCGCCTGTCCACCGATTCGCCAAAGGCGCGCGGAGGCAGGATGACCGGATCGCCACGCATCAGGATGAAGACATGGCTGCCGCCGATCAGCACCTTGCCGATCGTTTCCATCGCTATGTGGCGCGGGCCTGCGGCGCTGCGGATCCGCAGATGTAGCCCCACGCAACCACCAACGCCGCCGCCGTGCCCCAACGCCACCAGATCGGCCAATCCTCCGGCAGGCCGAATACGCCGCCAATGGCGGCGAACGATACGATCATCCCGAATTTCGTCCAGCCGCGCAATTCGCCCGGCAGGCGCTCATAGGCGAGAGCGTCAGCCGGGCGGAGATCATAGCGAAGCGCGCAAATGGGCGTTTCCGCCGTGCCGGACACGGTTCATCCCCTGCCGGGGACGGAGACCTTCTACAGCGACCGCGACACCATCTCGACGCGATAGCACTCGATGATGTCGCCCTGCCGGATGTCCTCGTAGTTCGCGAAAGCCATGCCGCATTCCTGGCCGACCGGCACTTCGGCCACCTCGTCCTTGAAACGCTTCAGCGTTTTCAGCGTACCTTCGTGGATCACCACATTGTCGCGGATCAGGCGAACGCCCGCCCCACGCTCGACCTTGCCTTCCGTCACGCGGCAGCCGGCCACCTTGCCGACCTTGGTGATGTTGAAGACCTCCAGAATCTCGGCATTGCCGAGGAAGGTCTCGCGGCGTTCCGGCGAGAGCAGGCCCGACATGGCCGCCTTCACATCGTCCACGAGGTTGTAGATGATGTTGTAGTAGCGGATTTCGATGCCCGCCTGCTCGGCGGCCTGCCGCGCCTGCACATTGGCGCGGACGTTGAAACCGATGATCGCAGCGCCTGACGTTTCCGCCAGCGACACGTCGCTTTCCGTGATGGCGCCGGCACCCGAATGGACGATACGCGCGCGCACCTCGTCGGTGCCGAGCTTTTCGAGCGCCGTCGCGATGGCCTCGATGGAGCCCTGCACATCGCCCTTGATGACCAGCGGAAACTCCTTGAGGCCCGAGGTCTGGAGCTGCGACATCATCTGCTCGAGCGAGCCGCGTTGGCCAGCCTGACGGGCCACGGCCTTCTCGCGGGCGAGACGCTGGCGATACTCGGAGATCTCGCGTGCCCGCGCCTCGCTTTCGACCACGGCGAAGCGGTCGCCGGCTTGCGGCGGCCCCTGAAGGCCGAGCACTTCCACCGGCATGGCCGGCGGCGCATCCTTGACATGCTCGCCCCTGTCGTTGACCAGCGCGCGGACACGGCCCCACTCATTGCCGGCGACGATGATGTCGCCCGGACGGAGCGTCCCGGTCTGGACCAGCACGGTCGCCACGGAACCGCGGCCACGGTCGAGCTTCGCCTCGATGACGACGCCTTCCGCGGTACGGTCGGGGTTGGCCTTCAGGTCGAGGATTTCCGCCTGGAGCAGGATGGCCTCGAGCAGCTTGTCGAGATTGGTGCCCTTGGTGGCCGAAACCTCGACGTCCAGCACCTCGCCGCCCATGGACTCGACGAACACTTCGTGCTGCAGGAGCTGGGTGCGCACCTTCTGCGGGTCGGCCTCCGGCTTGTCGATCTTGTTGATCGCCACGATGATCGGCACGCCCGCCGCTTTGGCATGGCTGATGGACTCGATCGTCTGCGGCATCACGCTGTCGTCGGCTGCCACCACCAGAACGGCGATGTCGGTGGCCTGCGCGCCGCGGGCGCGCATCGCGGTGAAGGCCGCGTGGCCTGGGGTATCGATGAAGGTGATCTTCTGCCCGCCCTGCTCGACCTGATAGGCGCCGATATGCTGGGTGATGCCGCCCGCCTCGCCGGACACCACATTGGCCTTGCGGATGGCATCGAGCAGCGACGTCTTGCCATGATCGACGTGGCCCATGATCGTGACCACCGGCGAACGCGGCTTGAGATCCTCGGCGCGGTCCTCGACGTTGAACAGGCCTTCCTCGATATCGGACTCCGCGACGCGGCGCACCGTGTGCCCGAACTCGGAGGCCACCAGCTCGGCGGTATCGGCGTCGATCACGTCGCCGGGCTTCATGATCTGGCCCTGCTTCATGAAGAACTTGACGACATCCACCGCGCGCTCGGCCATGCGGCCCGCAAGCTCCTGGATGGTGATGGTCTCGGGCAAGATGACCTCGCGCGTGATCTTCTCGCGAACCTCGCCCTGCATGGCGCGCTTGAACTTTTCCTGGCGGCGGCGCATCGACGACAGGGACCGACCGCGAGCACCTTCCTCGTCGGAAAGCGCGGTGTTCAGGGTCAGCTTGCCGCGACGGCGGTCTTCCTCGCCCTTGGCCTTCGCCGGCTTGGGCGCGACGACCTCAGGCTTCACCACGCCGCGCTTCACCGCCGTGCCGCGGCTCTTGACCTCGCCTTCTTCCTCTTCGACGGCAACAACCTCGGCGGCTGCCGGCGCGCGGCGGCGCGCTTCTTCCTCGGCGCGGCGGCGGGCCTCGGCCTCGGCCTGGAGGCGAGCCTCTTCTTCCGCCTGACGGCGCGCGGACTCGGCACGCTCGCGGTTGCGGCGTTCCTCCTCCTCGGCCCGGCGGCGCGCATCCTCGGCGGCGCGCTTGCGCTCCTCGACCTCGCGAACCCGCGAATCCTGGAGTGCGCGGCGGCGCGCTTCCATCTCTTCCGTCGAAAGCTCGTTCAGCACGACGCCCGAGCGTTCGGCCTGCACGGGTGCCGGCCTCGGTGCAGCGGGCGGCGCAGCCGGGGTCGCAACAGGCGCAGGCGCGACCGGAGCCGCTGCAGGCTGCGGCGGGCGCGGCTTGAACAGCGTCTGGGCGGCTTCCTGCCGCTCATCCGGGCGCGAGAACTTGCGCTTCTTCGTTTCGACGACGACAGCCTTGGTGCGGCCGTGCGAGAAATTCTGCCGCACGGTTCCCTGTTCCACACCCGGCCGCTTCAGCGTCAACGTCTTCTTCGTGTTCACGCTCAGCGTCTTGTCGTCACCAGATTTCGTATCGCTCATTCCGTATCCTTTGCCGCCTCGTCATCGAGAACAGCCGCAACCGCAAGCCGGTCGTCGGGGGAACCGCCCCGATAACGGTCAAGCGCGACCATGCGCTTAAGCGCAGCCTTGCCCGCCTCGGATGCGAGCACGGCTGCATGTATCACATTTGTGCCCCCCAATGCCAAACCCAATTCGGCCTCGGGGAAGAGTTTGTAGGCCGGTATAACCGGACCATCCATATATACAACCGCCCGGCGCGCTTGGGTCAGCTTGCGCACGCCGTCGTCGGACGCCTCGAAGGCGTGGGTCACGGCAATGGCCTTGCCCGAACGGATGGAGGCCTCGGCCTTCGCAGCGCCCAATGCGACCACGCCTGCCTTGCGGGCCAGACCGAGAGCGCCGAGAGCGGATTTGACAAGCAGGCGGTCGATGAGATCGGCAAGATCGGCGGGAACGCTGACTTCGGCCTTGAGCGCGCGGGCAAAGAGATTCCGCTTCGCCGCGCGCTCTACATGTAGGCGATCCGCAGTGACCCAGCAACCGCGGCCGGGAAGATTCCTTTTCAGGTCAGGAACGAGGGCCGCATCCGGCCCGGCGACGAACCGGATCAGATCATCCGGCGCGCCTGCCTTGCGCGTGACGATGCATGTGCGATCGTTCATCTCGTCCAAGTGCACCTCTCAGGGCATCCACGGAGCCGCAGGCGCGCATGTCACGCACCGGCCGCCTCGTCGACCTGCTCTTCCTCGGTGGCCAGATCGTCCTCGCTGATCCAGCCGGCCTTGAGACGGGCGGCAACGACCATCTGCTCCGCATCGGCGCGGCTGATGCCGAAATCGGCCAGAACGCCCGGATAGAACTTCGTCTCGCCGTCCTTGCGTTCCTTCCAGCCAACGAGATCGTCAGCCGCATAGCCGGCAAAATCCTCGATGGTCTTCACCCCGTCCTCGCCCAGCGCAACCATCATGGCCGTGGTAACGCCCGGTATCTCGCGCAGCTCGTCGGCGACGCCAAGCGCACGGCGCTTCTCATCATGCTCGGCCTCGATGCGGTCGAGATATTCGCGGGCGCGCTGCTGGATTTCCGAAGCGGTGTCCTCGTCGAAGCCGTCGATGGACGCGATCTCGGCAGAATCCACATAGGCGACTTCCTCGACGTCGGTGAAGCCCTCGGAGGCGAGCACCTGGCCAACCATCTCGTCCACGTTGAGCGCATCCATGAAGAGGTTCGACCGCTCGACGAATTCCTTCTGGCGGCGCTGCGATTCCTCTTCCTCGGTGAGGATGTCTATATCCCAGCCGGTGAGCTGCGAAGCCAGGCGTACATTCTGGCCGCGTCGGCCGATGGCCAGCGAGAGCTGGTCGTCCGGCACCACGACCTCGATCCGCTCGGCATCCTCGTCCAGCACCACCTTGGCGACCTCGGCCGGCTGAAGGGCGTTGACGATGAAATTGGCGACGTTGTCGCTCCACGGGATGATGTCGATCTTCTCGCCCTGCAACTCGCCGACGACCGCCTGCACGCGCGAGCCGCGCATGCCGACGCAGGCACCGACGGGGTCGATGGAGCTGTCGCGCGAGATGACCGCGATCTTGGCGCGGCTGCCCGGATCGCGGGCCACCGAGCGTATCTCGATGATGCCGTCATAGATTTCCGGCACCTCCATGGCGAACAGCTTGGCCATGAACTGCGGGTGGGTGCGCGACAGGAAAATCTGCGGACCGCGCTGCTCGCGCCGCACGTCGTAAACATAGGCGCGCACGCGGTCGCCATATTTGAAGTTCTCGCGGGGGATCAGCTCGTCGCGGCGGATGATCGCCTCGCCACGGCCCAGATCGACGATCACATTGCCGTATTCGACGCGCTTGACGGTGCCGTTGACGATCTCGCCCACGCGGTCCTTGTATTCCTCGTACTGCCGGTCACGCTCGGCCTCGCGCACCTTCTGCACGATCACCTGCTTGGCCGACTGGGCGGCGATGCGGCCGAAATCCATCGGCGGAAGCTGCTCGGCGATGAAGTCGCCAAGCTGGGCGTCGGGGTTGCGAGCGCGCGCATCCTTCAGCGAAATCTCGCGCGCATATTCCTCGACATTCTCGACCACCTCCATCAGCCGCTGCAGCTTCATCTCGCCGGTCTGCGGATTGATGTCAGCGCGGATGTTGGTTTCCTGACCGTAGCGCGAGCGCGCCGCCTTCTGGATCGCGTCGGCCATCGCGGCGATCACGATCTGCTTGTCGATCGACTTCTCCCGCGCGACCGCATCGGCGATCTGAAGAAGCTCAAGCCTGTTCGCACTGACTGCCATCGTTCATTCTCCCTGTGCACACGCCGGCTTCCGGCCGCGCAATGCCTTAGTTCTCGTCCAATTCGTCGCCGGGGCCTTCGTCCGGCCCGTCATCCGTGTCGTCCACCACGTCGCCATCGGCGCGGGCGCGGCGCTTGCGCTCCTGACGCAGCTTCTTGTCCTTCTTCAGCGCGTCGCGGATCAGGTCGTCCGTGAGGATCAGCCGCGCGTCCGAGAGCGCATCGAAGGGCACGGTCACCACCGGCTCGTCGCCATAGCTCGCCTGGTCGCGCTCGATGGTCACGCCGCTCTCGTCGCAGGAGGCGATGCGGCCACGGATGCGCTTGCGGCCCCCGACCATCACCGACGTCTCTATCTTGACGAGATGGCCCAACGCGTCCGCGAAATCCGCCTTGCGGACCAGAGGCCGGTCGATGCCCGGCGAGGACACCTCCAGATGATACGCCTTCTCGATAGGGTCCTCCACGTCGAGGACGGGAGAGAGCGCGCGGCTCACCTCCTCGCAATCCTCCACCGTCATGGTGCCGTCCTCGCGTTCGGCCATGATCTGGAGGGTCAATCCGTTCTGCCCGGACAGCCGCACGCGGACCAGCCTGTAGCCGATGGCCGCCAGCACAGGGCCGACGATCCCCGCGACGCGGGCGTCGATGCCCGTCTCGCGAATGATGCGGTCGTCCGCCGCCGATAGCTCCGTCGTCTGTTCCATCCGGTTCCGGTTGGTTGCGGCCGGTCCTGACGGACCTCAGGTAACAAAAAAGAGCGGGACCGGGTGGACCCACTCTTCGTCATACCGACCAAGAATTTGCGACCTATATAGCGGCTTCGCGGCTTCATGACAAGGCTTGCATGAAATGGCCGCAGAGAGCCGTCACACGCCGCAACCCATGCAGGAAACGCATGGCTGGCTTACGCTTTTCGCTCTCCTATTTTCCGCTGGTCCTCACTATCTATTGTGCAACGCACAATGAAAGGGTCCTCAAATGTTCAACAGCAAAAACAAATGGCGCATGGGTGGCTTCCTCGGCACGCTCACCGACGCGATCTCGGTCAGCAACGCCGTCCGCGAGCGCCGTCAGCCGAACGCACACAGCCTGCGCCGCCTCGGCATCGACCCCGAGCAGTTCAACAGGATCGGCCGCTTCAACTAAAGCAGCCTTGCGATCTTCCAGATTCGCGCCGCGTGCTTTGGCTGCTTGATTGAACGCATATCTTTGATGCAGCGCGGGTTCCCGCTCTCGGGAGACATGCTTTAAGCGCCGTTCTCGCCGCATGACGCAAACCGCCGGCCCGAAAGGGCGCGGCGGTTTTGTTTTGAGGCGGCTGCCGGATCGGTCAGTCCTCGTCGCCGCCGAGCTGCTCGAGCAATTTGCCCCGCCCCCGCGCCCGCAGGATCAGGGGGAGGACAAGCGCGACGACGGCCAGCAGGAACAGCACGACAGAAATCCACGAATGCAGCAGCACCACGGGGTCGCCCTGCCCGATGGCCATTGCACGGCGCAATTGCTGCTCCGCCATCGGCCCGAGGATGAGACCCACCACGACCGGGGCGAGCGGATAGCCGAACAGGCGCAGTCCATAGCCCAGCAGACCGAAGGCCAGCAGCATCCCCAGTTCGAAGGGCGAGGGATTGGCGCCGATCGTGCCCAGCGTGGCGAAAACGAGGATGCCCGGATAGAGCCAATGCCGCGGGATGGTGAGCAGCTTCACCCATAGCCCGATCAGCGGCAGGTTCAGCACAAGCAGCATCAGATTCGCGATCAACAGGCTGGCGATCAGGCTCCAGACGAGCTGGCTGTTGGTGGCGAACAGCAGAGGCCCGGGCTGGAGGCCGAATTGCTGGAAACCGGCAAGCATGATCGCCGCCGTCGCCGTGGTGGGCAGACCCAGCGTCAGCAGCGGCACCAGCGTGCCGGCGGCGGAGGCGTTGTTGGCGGCCTCAGGCCCCGCCACGCCCTCGATGGCCCCGGTGCCGAACTCCTCCGGCCGTTCCGCGAAGGTCTTTTCCGCCGAATAGGACAGGAAGCTCGAAATATCCGCGCCGCCGGCCGGCATTGCCCCGATGGGGAAGCCGATGGCCGTGCCGCGCAGCCACGGCTTCCACGAGCGCCGCCAGTCCTCGCGCGACATCATCACGGAGCCTTTCACGGCCTCGACCTTTTCAGCCAGCCTGCCGGGCGAGCACACGACGATCAGCGTCTCGCCGATGGCGAAGAGCGCGACGGCGAGCGTCGTGACCTCGACGCCGTCAAGCAGAGCCGGGATGCCGAAAGCCAGGCGCGCCTGGCCCGTCTGCAAATCTATGCCCACGAGGCCGAGCGTCAGCCCGATGAACAGGGCCGTCAGCCCGCGCAGGGTGGAGCCGCCGAAGGCCGCCGAAACGGTGGTGAAGGCGAGCACCATCAGCGCGAAATATTCGGACGGGCCGAAGGAGAGCGCGAAGCGCACCACCCACGGCGCGATGAAGGCGAGCGCCAGCGTCGCGATCAGCCCGGCGACGAAGGAGCCTATCGCGGCGGTAGCGAGGGCAGGCCCGCCACGCCCGGCGCGGGCCATGCGGTTGCCTTCCAGCGCCGTGACGACCGAGGCGCTTTCGCCCGGCGTGTTGAGCAGGATCGAAGTGGTCGAGCCGCCATACATGCCGCCGTAATAGATGCCGGCGAACATGATGAGCGATCCAGCCGGATCGAGCTTGTAGGTGACGGGCAGCAACAGCGCCACCGTCAGGGCTGGCCCTATGCCCGGCAGCACGCCGACGGCGGTACCCAGCGTGACGCCGATCAGCGCATAGAGCAGGTTGGCCGGCTCGAGCGCCCCGAGCAGGCCCTGTGCGAGCAATCCGAAAGTGTCCATGTCGAATCCGGGTGGCCGCGTTCAGAAGAGACGTTCGAGCGGACCGGCGGGCAGCGAAAGCTGCAAGCCGCGCGCGAAGATGAACCAGACGATGAGCGACAGTACGATGCCGATGGGGATGGTCCTCCACAGTGGGCCCTTGCCGAACGCCTTGGCCGTCGCCGCGAAAAGCAGTCCGGTGGCGATGGAGAAGCCGGTCGTGGTCAGCAGCAGCATCTGCGCGGCGAGCCCGCCGACAATCCAGAGCAAAGGCGAATAGTGCTGCTCCTCCCGCTCGGGAAAATCGCCCCGGAACCCCTCGATCGCCGTCCAGACGGCAAGCCCGGCAAGGCAAGCGCCAACGACATAGGGAACGGTCGTCGGACCGATCCGGGCATAGGCGCCTCCGCCGGAAAGGCGGGTGGCATCCCAGATCACCACGACCGCTAGGACGAGAAGCCCCGCCGCGATGGCCAGCGCCGCCCCGTCCGGGCGGCGCCGCGCGCGGTCATCCGCGCCCTCGCTCATTTCACGAGACCGATGTCTTTGAGAATGACTGCGGTCGATTCCATGTCCTTGGCGAGCTGCGCCTTGAAGTCATCGCCGTCGAGAAAGGTGTTGGCCCAGCCGCGCTCGGAGAGCACCTTCTTCCAGCCTTCCGATTCCACCATCTTCCTGATGTCGGCGTGGACCGCTTCCAGCTGCTCTGCCGAGAGGCCCGGCGCGGCGGCGACCATGCGCCAGTTCTGGATGGAAACATCCACGCCGCCTTCCTTGAAGGTGGGCGCGTCTATTCCGGCCAGCCGCTCGTCGCTGGAGACGCCGATGAGCCGCAACTGGCCGGCCTGGACCTGCGCGGCGAACTCGCTGTAGCTCGATATGCCGACCGTCACCTGCCCGCCGAGGATCGCGGCCAGAGCCTCGCCGCCGCCGGAAAAGGCAATGTAGTTGACCTTGGTCGGATCGACGCCCACCGCCTTGGCGACGAGGCCCGCCGTGATGTGATCCGTGCCGCCGGCAGAGCCGCCGCCCCAGGACACAGCGCCGGGATCGGCCTTCAGCTTCGCCACCAGCCCGGCCATATCCTGAATGTCCGAAGCGGCGGGCACGACGATGGCCTCGTACTCGCCGGTCAGGCGCGCGACCGGATTGACCTGATCGAGAGAGACGGGCGAATTGTTGGTGAGCAGCGCGCCGACGAGCACGTAGCCGCCAACGAAAAGCTGCGAAGGATCGCCGTTCGCCTGATTGACGAATTGCGCAAGGCCGATGGCGCCGCCCGCGCCCGGCACGTTGGTGACCTGCACGCTGCCGGAAATGCCTTCGTCCTGCAGGACCGTCTGCATGGCGCGCGCGGTCTGGTCGTAGCCGCCGCCGGGCGCAGCCGGAGCCATGATCTTGTAGTCGGTCGCGGAAGCCGTGCCGGCAAGAGCGATGCCGCCCGCCAGAACGATCGCGGAAAGAATGCTTCGCATGAGTTCCTCCACTCGATAGCGCGCATCGGGCGCGCATGGGGCCGTCGGCCATTGAGGACTCGTGCCGGCGAAGGCAGGCTATGCACCGTCCAGGCGCGGCAAAATGTCCCGCATCAAACTAATCTTGGCCGGGGGGAGCTTGTCAACATCGCCGCGCAGGAGACGACGCCTCGGGGCCTGCAGCCGATCAGGGCTTGCGGAACGTCAGGTAGGCGGGGGTCCGGCCTTCGCGCAGGGCCTTGGCCTCGTAGCGTGTGCCGGGCCAGCCCGGATAGGGGCTGCGCCAGTCCTCCGGCGAGGCCGCCACCCATTCGAAGCCGCCATGCGCGCGAATATGAAGCAGCGTCCAGTTCACATAGGTGTCGATGTCGGACGCGAAGCGGAAGGCCGCGCCCGGCTTCATCACCCGATGGAACCGCGCGAGATTGACCTCGCTGACGAAACGCCGCTTCCAGTGCTTCTTCTTCGGCCACGGATCGGGATAAAGCAGGTCGATGCCGCCGATGGACTGCGCGGGCAGCCAGTCGAGCAGCCGCGTGGCATCGTCGTCATAGACGCGAATATTCGGACGCGGCTCCTCCGACAGCGCGGCCATCAGCTTGGCCATGCCGTTCACGAACGGTTCGACGCCGATGAAGCCGATGGACGGATTAAGGCCAGCGCGATGGTGGAGATGCTCACCGCCGCCGAAGCCGATTTCGAGCCGAATATCCGAAACCGGCACGGGAAACAGCGTTTCCAGCCGGTCAGGCGGCGGCGCGGAGAGATCGAGCTTGAGCCGGGGCAGAAGCAGTTCGACCGCCCCGGCCTGGAGCGGTCGCAATGTCTTGCCGTGCCTGCGGCCGAAAAAGGCTTCGGTAGAGCGTGTGGGGCGGCCCTGCGTCATCTTCAATACAAGAAGGCCGCCCGGCGCCGCCTAGGCGGCGATGGCTTCCTTGAGCGCCTTGGCCAGATCCGTCTTTTCCCAGGAGAACGAACCGTCGCGGCCGGCCTTGCGGCCGAAATGGCCATAGGAGGAGGTCTTGGCGTAGATCGGCTTGTTGAGGTCGAGATGGCGGCGAATGCCGGAAGGCGACAGGTCCATCACCTCGCGCAAAGCCTTTTCCAGCTTCGCTTCCTCGACCTTGCCGGTGCCATGCAGGTCGACATAGATGGAGAGCGGCTGCGCCACGCCGATGGCGTAGGCGAGCTGGATGGTGCAGCGGTCTGCCAGACGAGCCGCGACCACGTTCTTGGCAAGGTAGCGCGCCGCGTAGGCAGCCGAACGGTCCACCTTGGTGGTGTCCTTGCCGGAGAACGCACCGCCGCCATGCGGAGCCGCACCGCCATAGGTGTCCACGATGATCTTGCGGCCTGTCAGGCCGGCATCGCCGTCCGGACCGCCGATCTCGAACTTCCCGGTCGGGTTGATGTACCAGTTGCAGTCCGCGGCGATGCTGAGGTCGCCCAGTGCCTCGCGGATATAGGGCTCGACCACCTTGCGGACCTTCTTGGAATCCCAGCTTCCATCGAGGTGCTGGGTGGAGAGCACGATCTGCGTGACCTCGGCGGGCTTGCCGTTCACATAGCGGACGGTGACCTGGCTCTTGGCGTCGGGGCCAAGCCTGCCGGCTTCACCCTCGCCCTTGTGACGGGCGGCGGCGAGCAGCTCGAGGATCTTGTGCGAATAGTAGATGGGCGCCGGCATCAGGTCCGGCGTCTCGCGGCAGGCATAGCCGAACATGATGCCCTGATCGCCCGCGCCTTCCTCGCCCTGGCGGTCGGCAGCGTTGTCGACGCCCTGGCCGATGTCGGTGGACTGGCCGTGCAGCAGCACGTCGATCTTGGCGGTCTTCCAGTGGAAGCCGTTCTGTTCGTAGCCGATGGCACGGATGGCGCGGCGCGCGACCGAGCGGAATTTCGACGGATTGACCACCGGCTGGCCGGAGGCGTCCTTGAGGACGTTGCCGTCCTTGTCCTTCTTGAGCAGCGAATCGGGAACACGCACCTCGCCCGCGATCACCACGCGGTTGGTGGTGGCGAGCGTCTCGCAGGCAACGCGGACCTTCCACGGGTCCATGCCTGTCTTGCGCGCCTCGCGGTAGACCAGATCGACGATTTCGTCGGAGATGCGGTCGCAAACCTTGTCCGGATGTCCCTCGGACACCGATTCACTGGTAAAGATATAGTCCTGTCTCGCCACGGGTGTCCCCTCTCGAACAAATGCCGGCAGCGAGGGCCGCTGCCGGGGCGCCTCGTGTTAGCCAAGCGGACTCCTTTCCGTCAAGCACGCATCGCGCACGGAACACGGCAAAACGGTTCGTTTTTTGCGTATTTCGCCGATGATTGGAAAAGAGCGGAAAGGCGCGGGCCGCAAGCCCGCCGCCGCTCACTCGGTCTCGTCGGACAGCGATTTGACGAGGTCGACGATGCGCTTGCGCACCTTGGCGTCGCCAATCTTCACAAAGGCGCGGTTGAGCTGAAGCCCTTCCGTAGTGCTCAGGAAATCCACCACGTAGTTTGTCGAATTCTCCTCGGAGAACCCGCCTCCGGCCTGCTCCGATCCCGGCGCGTCCTCGAAGAAAAAGGATACCGGCACATCAAGGATAGAGGCTATCGCCTGAAGACGGCTGGCGCCGACACGATTGGAGCCTTTCTCGTATTTCTGGATCTGCTGGAAAGTGATTCCCAGACTTTCACCCAGTTTTTCCTGACTGATACCGAGCATGTTTCGGCGTAGCCGCAGTCGGCTTCCCACATGCACATCGATAGGATTCGGCTTCTTCTTGTTGTCGGTCATTGTCCCTCTTGCCGTCGTAAAACGGCCAGCCCCGTTTGCTTTCAACACTCCTGGCCGCGCACAGTCTGCCCCGGAGCTGTACGCGGATGCCATGTCAGGAGAACCAATGGGTACACTATGAAATTCTAATATATGCCTGTCAATTCAGAGAGGTTGCCGGCGCAGCCGCGCAGCCAGCGCAAGGGCGGCAAGCAGGCCGGCCACGATCCACCCCGCAAGGCCGGGGCGTTCGGGAACAATGGGCGTGGCACGATCGAGCGGAACGGCCGCATCGAGGACGCCGACGCCGTCAAGTTCCAGCGCATCGACGACGCGCCCGTAGGAATCGACCACGCCGGAAACGCCATTGTTCGCCGCGCGCACCAGCGGCCGCCCCGCCTCGACCGCCCTGACCTGCGCCTGCCGGAAATGCTGGTACGGGCCGGGGCTGTCGCCGAACCAGCCGTCATTCGTGACGTTGAGGATGAGATCGGCATCCGCCGCCTCGGCGCGCGGCAAGCCGGGAAAGATCACCTCGTAGCATATGTAGCCCACGGCCGAGACGCCTTCGGCCACGCGCATGGGCTTGCGCGCGCTGCCGGCGGAAAATCCGCCGGGCAATTCGACCAGCTTGGTGATCCCGATCCTCGCCAGCCAGCTTTCAAAAGGCACGAACTCGCCCAACGGCACGAGATGCACCTTGTCGGTCGCGTCATATTGCTCGCCGGACGAATTTATGGCCACCAGCGAATTATAGTACCGAACATCGGGATCGTTGGCCGATTCGCCCTCGCGGCGCACCGCGCCCGCCATGAGAACCTGATCGTCGTCGATCAGTTCACCCAAGGCCACCAGCGCATCCGGGCGGTCGTTGAAAATGAAGGGCACGGACGTCTCCGGCCACAGAATAAGCCGGGGCTTGCGGGCACCCTCCTCCGGCGGCCGCGCGGACATGTCGAGATAGGTCCGGAAAATCTCGTCGCGCAGCGCGCGGTCCCATTTACGCGACTGGTCGATGGACGGTTGCACCAGCCTCACATCCAGCACGCGACCATCCGCCGCGACCGGCGCAAGCCGCAGGTGGCCGTAGCCGTAATGGAGCGCGACCAGCGCGATCCACAAGGCGACAGCGGCCCGGCGCGCGCCGGGGCCGGCCGCGAGCATGGCCGGCAGGGCGAAAACCAGGACCGCCAGCGCGTTCATGCCCATCATGCCAACCGCCGTGACGGACTGCATCAGCACGGGGACGGGCATTGCGGCATAACCGATGGCGTTCCACGGAAAGCCGGTCAGGACGAAGCTGCGCAGCCATTCCAGCAGGGCGAAAGCAGCCGCGAGCGCGGCGATACGGCCAATGCCGTCGCTCCACAGCAGGCGTGCGAGAGCCGCGGCCAGCCCGTAGAACACGGCCATGCCGGCCGGCAGCGCCAGAACCGCTATCGGCAGTGCCCACGCATAGGCGCGGATGTCGACCAGCATCGCATTGCCGACCCACCAGAGGCCGCCGGCGAAATAACCGAACCCGAACCACCAGCCCGTCGCGAAAGCCGGCCAGAGCCGCCCGGCAAGAGTGCGGCCGCCATCGCCCGCCGCGCCGTCGAGCAGCCAGACCAGCACCGGGAATGAGAGAAAGCAGACGGCGAAGAAATCGTAGGGCGGCAGCGCGAAGGACGCCGCGCCGCCGGCGATGAAGGCGGCGAGCGCCCGGCGCCATCCCCACAGAAGCATGCAGCGGCCGGCGAGGGAATTCATGCCGTGCAAGCCGGCACGATGCCGGACAACGCGAATCGGATTCCTGAGCAGCGTGCATTCAGGCGGAAACGGCACGCCGCGCCATTTGCCCATCCACGCATCGGATTTACCCGGAAGCCGCCCTGCATTTTTCGGTCCGATGCCCTTGCGAACCTGCACCACCTTCCCGACGAGCCTGCCGGATGCGGCTCACGCGCCCGAATCCCGCCGGAAGAATCACGGGGGCAGCTTTACCATGCGGGGCTGGAGCGGGCCATGCGGCGGCGGCTCTCAGGCTTCCGTCTGGGCCGGTTCCCTGGGCTGGCGCCTGCACCGGTCAGCCGCCTTGCCGGCTACGATACGCACGCGCTTGACGCGGCGCGGGTCCGCGTCAAGCACATGGAACTCGAAGCCGGGCACGGGTTGAACCACCTCGCCACGCGCAGGCACGCGGCCCAGCGTGTTGAAGATCATGCCGCCGATGGTGTCGACATCCTCATGCTCGCCAACCTCGAAGCTGTCACCGATGGTTTCGGCGACATCCTCGATTTCGGCCCTGCCATCCACGATATAGACGCCCTCGCCGCTCTTGACGATCATGGGCTCATCGTCATCGTGCTCGTCCTCGATATCGCCGACGACCATCTCGACGATGTCCTCGAGCGAGGCCAGGCCGTCGGTGCCGCCATATTCGTCGATGACCAGCGCCATCTGGATATGGGCGGCCTGCATCCGCGCCATCAGGTCGGAGGCCAGCATGGACGGCGGCACGAACAGAAGCGGCCGCACCAGCCCCAGATCGGCGATGGAGCGCGTCAGGTCGATATTGCCGAAATCAAGCGGGTCGGCCGGGTTCGGCTTGCGCGCGCCGTGCCCCTTTTTCTGCCGGGCGAGACGCGTGATATGGGTCACGACATCGCGGATATGAACCATGCCGCGCGGATCGTCGAGCGTCTCGCTATAGGCGGGCATGCGCGAATGCCCCGATTCCTCGAACATCTTGAGCAGGTCGCCGAGGCTCGTGGTTATATCCACGGCCTTCACGTCGGCGCGCGGGATCATCACATCCTCCACGCGCACCTCACGCAAGCGCAATATGTTGTTGAGCATCGCCCGTTCGCCGGGCGAAAAATCGTCCGTGCTGACGGTTTCGGACAAGGCGTCCGTCAAATCCTCACGCAATGTGGAGCCGTTACGCGGCTTCACGAACCCGAACAGCCGCGAGAAGAAAGGTGTTCGGGCGGGAGGTTGCGAAGGTTCAGGACTCGGACTGTCGCCTGGCTGTTCGGCAGAGGCCGGCGCTTCGCCGGAATCGGCAACGGCGGCGGTGGGCTGAGGGTTCTGGCTCATCGTCTTCCGGTCAACATATTCGTTTCACTTAGGCATAGGGATCGGGAATGGCAAGGGCCACAAGCGCCCGGCGTTCCAGCCCCTCCATCAGTTCCGCCTCGTCATCCGTCTCGTGGTCGTAGCCAAGGAGATGCAGGACGCCGTGTACGATAAGGTGCCGGAGATGGTTTTCAAAAGGCTTTTCTTCATCCACCGCCTCGCGCGCCACCGTCTCGAAGGCGAGGGCTATGTCTCCCAGCATCGGCGGCAGGGCGTCTCCGGGATGAACGGGGAAGGCGGGGAAAGACAAGACGTTGGTGGGCTTGTCCTTCCCGCGCCAACGGGCGTTCAGCTCACGGACGCCTTCGTCGCCGGTAAACAGCAGGCTGAGTTCGCTGCTGCCGCCATCCATGCCAAGAATCTCCAGCACCGCCTCGACCGCCTGCGCGGAAAGCTCGCGCAGAAGCGTTTCCTCCGGCCAGCCCCCGCCCTCGATCGCAATATCGATGGCCACGCCGCTGACGGAATCATGCTCGCCGCCGGACATGAACCAGGCTCAGCCCCGCGTGTCGCGGTCGTAGGCGGCGACGATCTCCGCGACCAGCGGATGTCGCACCACATCCTTTTCGTCGAAACGAACGGTGACGATGCCTTCCACGCCGTCCAGAACGCGCAACGCCTCCACCAGCCCCGATTTGGTGTTCGGCGGCAGGTCGATCTGGCTCGGGTCGCCGGTGACGATCATGCGCCCATTCTCGCCCAGGCGGGTGAGGAACATCTTCATCTGCATCGGCGTGGTGTTCTGCGCCTCGTCGAGGATAATGACCGCGTTCCGCAGGGTGCGGCCACGCATGAAGGCCAGAGGCGCGATCTCGATGACCTCGGCGGCGATGGCCCGTTCCACCTTGTCTGGCGGCATCATGTCATAGAGGGCGTCGTAGAGCGGCCGCAGATAGGGATCGACCTTCTCCTTCATGTCGCCGGGCAGGAAGCCCAGCCTCTCGCCCGCCTCCACCGCCGGGCGGGAGAGGATGATGCGCTCCACCATGCCGCGCTCCAGCAACATCGCGGCATAGGCGACCGCCAGATAGGTCTTGCCCGTTCCGGCGGGGCCGACGCCGAAGACGAGCTCGGAACGCTCGAGCGCCCGCATATAGGCGTCCTGATTGACCGAACGGGCGTAGAGCGTGCGCTTGCGCGTCGAAAACTGCGCGGCGGCCATCTTTCCCTTCCGCTCCAGCGTGGGCAGCGAGAGCTGATCGTCCGCCGCGATCGCCATGCGTACAGCGCCGTCCACGTCGGACGGGGCAATCTCCGTGCCCTTCTGGAGAAGGTCGTAGAGGTAGTCCAGAGCGCGGCGGGCCTGCTCGGCGGCGACCGGATCGCCCTTTATGGAAAGCTGGTTTCCCTTCGAGCGGATGTCGACGCCGAGCCGGCGCTCCATTCGCGCAAGGTTTTCGTCGAACTGGCCATACAGTGTGCTGGCAAGCTTGTTGTTGTCGAAGGTCAGGACGATATGCGCCATATCCGAGGCGCCGGAGGGCGCGTGCTTCAGTTCGGAGGCTGCGCTCAAGCGTTATTCCTCATGCGAGGGCCTATCCTTGTTCCGGCACGGCGAACAGGCTGTTCGCCGCTGCCTGCGTGATTCGCACCTGCACAATGTCACCGATTTCGCCGGCGGTTTCATCAACAATCACCGGCTGGAGCCAAGGCGAGCGGCCGACGATCTGCCCGGCACGGCGACCCGGCTTCTCGATCAGCAAGTCGATGCTACGCCCGACCAGCCCTTCCGCAAAGGCCGATTGCTGCCGCGACAGAAGTGCCTGCAACCTTTGCAGCCGCTCATCCTTAACCGCTTCCTCGACCTGAGCGGCATTGTCGGCCGCCGGCGTGCCGGGGCGCGGCGAATATTTGAACGAGAACGCCTGCGCGTATCCCACCTCGCGCACAATGCGCATCGTCTGCTCGAAATCCTCGTCCGTCTCGCCGGGAAAACCGACGATGAAATCGCCTGACATGGCGATGTCGGAACGCGCCGCGCGGATGCGTGCGATCAGGCGCAGATAGTCGTCAGCGGTATGCTTGCGGTTCATCGCCTTGAGGATGCGGTCCGACCCGGCTTGTACCGGCAGGTGCAGATAGGGCATCAGCGCCGGCAGGTCGCGATGGGCAGCGATCAGCGCGTCGTCCATGTCGCGCGGATGGCTGGTCGTGTAGCGCAGGCGCGCGAGGCCCGGAATCTCCGCCAGCCTGTAAAGCAGTTCGCCAAGGCCCCATTCACGGCCATCGTCGCCCTCGCCATGCCAGGCGTTAACGTTCTGGCCGAGCAGCGTCACCTCGCGCACGCCGCCCTCGGCCAGCCGTTCCGCCTCGGCGACGATCTGCGCGACGGGGCGCGAGACTTCCGAGCCGCGCGTATAGGGCACCACGCAGAAGGTGCAGAACTTGTCGCAGCCCTCCTGCACGGTGAGGAAGGCCGTTACGCCCCTGTTGCGGACCGCCGCCTTGCGCGGCTGCGGCAGGTGCTCGAACTTGTCCTCGATGGCGTAGTCCGTCTCGACCACGCGCCCCCCGGCGCGCGCGCGGCGCACGGCGTCCGGCAGGCGATGATAGGTTTGCGGGCCGATGACCAGATCGACAGCCGGGGCGCGGCGGATGATCTCCTCGCCTTCGGCCTGCGCCACGCAGCCGGCGACGCCGATGACCATCTCGCGCCCGGCCCTGAGCCGATCTTCCTTCATGCGCCGGATGCGGCCCAGCTCGGAATAAACCTTCTCGGCAGCCTTCTCGCGGATATGACAGGTGTTGAGGAGGACCAGATCGGCATCCTCCATCACGTCGGTCGCGACATAGCCGTCCGCCGCCAGCGCATCGGCCATGCGCTGCGAATCGTAGACATTCATCTGGCAGCCATAGGTCTTGACGAAATAGCGTTTCGTCACGTCCGTCCCGGCAACGCCGCGTTCTTCCAGTTCCGCTTCCATGCCGCGTTCCTAGCCAGTTTCGGAGAGAAAATACAGGTGGCCCGCTTCACTTCCGCGCGCGGGCGTCGCGCAGGGCCGCAGTGAACATGTCGCGCACGCGCCGCTCGACCTCCTGCGCCACCTGCTTGCGGCTGTCTCCGCGCCGGTACTCGACCGGCGCGCCGAAATGAACCTCGACATCGACCGCGCCCTCGCGCAGCAAGGCGAGGATGTGGGGCACCAGATCATTGTCGCCGATCCATGAGATATGCGGCCGGTGCTGACGGCCCATCGGCATGCCGTGGAAGCGCGGGTAGGCAATGGCCACCGGCTGGACGGAGACGGCCTCCACAGCACCGCCGTCCACCGCCATGCTGGCGGCGCCGAACAGCGTCGTCTTGAACGGCATCAGCAGATTGCCGTCCGAGGTCACGCCCTCGGCAAACAGCACCATCGGGTCGTCGTCGTTGAGCCGCCGCGCGATCTCGCTGGCCTGATCGCCCGATCTCCGCTTTTTCTCCCGCTCGACGAAGACGGTGCGCTGCAGCCGCGCGAAGGTGCCGAAGACCGGCCACGACTTCACCTCCGCCTTGGAAATGAAGTGAAGCTCGGCGACGGCTCCCATCACCATGATATCGGTCCAGGAGATATGGTTGGCGACTAGCAGTAGCGGGCGGCGCTCCGATATGCCGCCGTGGACGGACAACCGGAAATCGAGAACACGCAGAATGAAGCGATGCCACAAATGCGGGATCTTGCGGTCGTCGAACAGGCCGGTCCTCACCACGAGAAGCTGGGCAAGCAGCATCGGCACCGTGACGAGCACGACAAGCGCCAGCGCGACGAACGTCCTTATCCTGCCGAGCATGGGTTTCCGGTGTCCACCTTCGGGTCCGGCGGCTACCGGAGATCGCGGCGCATGACAAGCGCGGAGGATTTGCGGCCCTCGCGATCCGCATAATAGGCATCGCGGCGGCCGACCTCGCGGAAGCCCAGCCGGCGGTAGAGCGCCAGCGCCGGGATATTCGTCTCATCCACCTCCAGAAACAGCGTTTCGGCGCGCTCCGCATGGAGATGACGCAGCACCGCCTCCATCAGCATGCGGCCAAGGCCGAGGCGGCGGCTCGCGTGCCTCACTGCAATGGTCAGGATTTCAGCCTCCCCCGCCGCCAGGCGCGCCAGCACGAAGCCATGCGCTCCCGCCGCCGGGCGGCCGATCTCCAGCACCGAGAAGCCGAACACCGGTTCCTGCGCCAGCAGGGCCGTGAATTCGTCGGGCGACCAGGGGCGCGCGAAATCTTCAGCATGGAGCGCCGCCATGAATTGCGCGTCCGGCGGCGCGAGGGCCGCGACCGAGAATTCACGCGGCGGAGAAACATAGGGCAGCCGCATCATTCCGCCTTTCGCGGCAGCACGAAGCTCGCCTGCGGCTTCGCGCCGGAGTCGCGCAGATAGAGCGGACTTGGCTTGCCGCCACCGAAGCCCTGCCGCACCGCCAGCCGCGCATAGACGCCGATATCGGCCGTCGCCGCGGTGGAAGCGACGTCGAAGGATTGTCCGCCAGCCGCCATGAGCGTTTCCGCGGCGCTGCCGGCAAGGACCGTATCGGCGCCGAGAAACGCCCGCGCTTCGGGAAAATCGGCAATGCGGGGGCCGTCCACCAGCACGCCTTCCGCATCATAGCGGGCGACGTAGAACTCGCCATTGCGGGCATCCAGCGCCGCCAGCACCGCCCGTCCGGGAAAGCGTTCCCTTGCCACGCAGGCAAGCGCATCGAGCGTGGTCACGCCCGTGGCGGGAATGCCCAGCGCCAGAGCCAGCCCCCTCGCGGTGGAGACGCCGACACGGATGCCGGTGAAGGAGCCCGGCCCGACCGAAACGGCGATGCCGCCCAGATCGCCATAGGCGATCCCGGCGGCTTCCAGCGCGTCTGCGATCACCGCCATCAAATGCTCGGCGTGGCCCTTGCCGAGATCGAGAACCGCGCGACCGCGCTCCACGCCCGCCTGCGTATCGAAAACGCAGGCTGCGCAGAGATTGGCTGCGGTGTCTATGACAAGGAGGTTCATCGACGGATTCCGCCCGGACTGCCGTGCGAATATCCGCCCTCACCCCCCTTGAAGGGGCGATGGCCGGCAGGCTGGAAAGGGGTATCGCAAGGCATGGGCATGTCCGGTTACCCCGAGTCCGGTCGGCGCTTCCGTGCGGCGGTGCTGCTAAGCCGCCGCATCCCTTGCTTTCAGCTCCAGCCGGCGCGCATGGAGGATCGGCTCGGTATAGCCGCTCGGCTGAACGCGGCCCTTGAAAACGAGATCGCAGGCGGCGGCGAAGGCGATGGAGCCCTCGAAATCCGGCGACATGGGCCGGTAGAGGGGATCGCCGGCATTTTGGCGGTCCACCACGGCGGCCATGCGCTTCATCGTTTCAGTCACCTGGTCTTGCGTGCAAACGCCGTGATGCAGCCAGTTCGCGATATGCTGCGAGGATATACGCAGCGTGGCGCGATCCTCCATCAGGCCGATATCGTTGATGTCCGGCACCTTGGAGCAGCCGACACCCTGGTCGATCCAGCGCACCACATAGCCGAGGATGCCCTGCGCGTTGTTGTCCAGTTCCTTCTGGATGTCCTCCGGCGACCAGTTGGGCCGCGTGGCGACCGGCACCGAAAGGATATCCGACAATTTCGCGCGCGGCCGCGACTTCAGTGCCGCCTGCACCTCAGCCACGTCGACCTTGTGGTAATGCGTGGCGTGCAGCGTGGCGGCGGTGGGCGACGGCACCCATGCCGTGTTCGCGCCCGCTTTGGGGTGGCCGATCTTCTGCTCCAGCATCGCGGCCATCAGGTCGGGCATGGCCCACATGCCCTTGCCGATCTGGGCATGGCCGGACAGGCCGCATTCGAGGCCGATATCGACGTTCCACTGCTCATAGGCGTTGATCCACGCGGCCTGCTTCATGTCGCCCTTGCGGATCATCGGCCCGGCCTCCATCGAGGTGTGGATCTCGTCGCCGGTGCGGTCGAGGAAGCCGGTATTGATGAACACCACGCGCTCCTTCGCGGCGCGGATGCATTCCTTCAGGTTGATCGTGGTGCGGCGCTCCTCGTCCATGATGCCCATCTTGATGGTGTTGGGCTTCATGCCGAGCGCGGCCTCGACACGGCTGAAAATCTCGACGGCGAAGGCCACTTCCTCGGGTCCGTGCATCTTCGGCTTGACGACATACATGGACCCGGCGCGGCTGTTGCCCCTGCGGCCGTTCGCGCCGATGTCGTGCAGCGCGATGGCCGCCGTGATCACCGCGTCCATGATGCCTTCCGGCACCTGGTTGCCCTCGCTGTCGAGAATGGCCGGGTTGGTCATGAGGTGGCCGACATTGCGCACCAGCATCAGCGAACGGCCGGGCAGCACGAGCGCCGAGCCGTCCGGCGCCGTCAGCGTCACGTCGCCGGCAAGCACGCGCGTCGTGGTCGAGCCGCCCTTGTCGAACGTCTCCTTGAGGTCGCCCCGCATCAGGCCGAGCCAGTTGCGGTAGACGACCACCTTGTCCTCGGCGTCGACGGCGGCGACCGAATCCTCGCAATCCTGAATTGTGGTCAGGGCCGATTCCAGGATCACGTCCGATATGCCCGCCTTGTCGGAACTGCCGATGCGGCCCGAAGGATCGACGACGATACGCACATGAAGGCCGTTGCGCAGCAGCGCCACCTCCGTTGGCCGGGCCGGCTGGCCCGCATAACCCGCGAACTGTGCGGTATCCTTCAGGCCGGCCGCGCCCGACGCGGTGTTCACGACCAGCTTGCCCTCCTCGACGGAAAGGCCGGTGACGTCCGACCATGAGCCGGAGGCAAGGGGAGCGGATGCATCGAGGAAATCGCGCGCCCAGGCGATGACCTTCTGCCCGCGCACGGGGTTGTAGCCCTTGCCCTTCTCCGCGCCGTCCGTCTCGGGGATGGCGTCGGTGCCGTAAAGCGCATCGTAGAGCGAGCCCCAGCGTGCGTTGGCCGCGTTGAGCGCGTAGCGGGCATTCATGACCGGCACGACAAGCTGCGGGCCGGCGACGACGGCGATCTCGGGATCGACATTCTCGGTGGTCACGGAGAAATCCGGGCCTTCGGGCAGGAGGTATCCGATCTCGCGCAGGAAAGCCTCGTAGGCGGCCATGTCGGCGGGCGCGCCGTTCTGCCGGTACCATTCGTCGATCTTTTCCTGAAGCTCGTCGCGGCGGGCGAGCAGCGCGCGGTTCTTCGGCGCGAGATCGCGGATGATGGCGGCAAAGTCGCGCCAGAAATCCTCCCCGTCGAGCCCGGTTCCCGGCAGCGCCTCGCGCCCCACGAACTCGTACAGCTCGCGCGCAACCTTCAGGCCATTCGTATCGACGCGATCCGTCATGCATCCTCTCCCGATTTTTCTCAGCCGGCGTTCTGCCGCTTTCACCACGCCGGGCCGGCGCGGTCAATTCCATCCCGTCTCCCACCGGACGGATCGGGACGGTTCAGCGGCGCATATCGCGGTCCTGTTCGACGGTCAGCGGCGTTATGCCATCGGGTACGGTGTAGACGACCGGCGCCGGCTGCACCGGCACGCGCGGCGCGGCGGAGCAGGAGGCGAGCAGAAGAAGCAGGGGCAGGAGGCGCATGCAGCCTGTTCGCCGGAGATTGGGGCGGAAATGGATCGAGAAGGTATCGCGCGGTGCCGCCCGGCAACCGCCGGGCGAAAAAAGCAAGGCTCAGTTCTCGCCCATCTTGAGCGCCTGTATGAACGCTTCCTGCGGAATATCGACCTTGCCGAATTGCCGCATGCGCTTCTTGCCTTCCTTCTGCTTCTCCAGAAGCTTGCGCTTGCGGGTCACGTCGCCGCCATAGCACTTGGCGGTCACGTCCTTGCGCAGCGCGCTGATCGTCTCGCGCGCGATGACCCGGCCGCCGATGGCCGCCTGGATCGGTATCTTGAACATATGCTGCGGAATCAGCTCCTTCAGCTTCTCGCACAGCACACGGCCACGTTTCTCCGCCGCCGAGCGGTGGACCAGCATGGAAAGCGCGTCCACCGGCTCCTCGTTGACGAGGATCGACATCTTGACCAGATCGCCTTCGCGATAATCGGTGAGCTGGTAGTCGAAGCTGGCATAGCCCTTGGAGATGGACTTCAGCCGGTCATAGAAGTCGAACACCACCTCGTTGAGCGGCAAATCGTAGACCAGCATGGCGCGCTTGCCGACATAGGAAAGATCGACCTGGACACCCCGTCGCTCCTGGCAGAGCTTGAGGATCGCACCGAGATATTCGTCCGGCGTCAGGACGGTGGCCCGAATCCACGGCTCCTCGATATGGGCGATCTTCACCACATCGGGCATGTCGGCGGGGTTGTGCAGCTCCTTCACCTCGCCGCTGGTCATCGCCATGCGGTAGACGACCGAAGGCGCGGTGGCGATCAGGTCGAGGTCGAACTCGCGGCTGAGGCGCTCCTGGATGATCTCCAGATGCAGCAGGCCGAGGAAACCGCAGCGGAAGCCGAAGCCGAGCGCGGCGGACGTCTCCATCTCGAAGGAGAAGCTGGCGTCGTTGAGGCGCAGCTTGCCCATCGCGGCGCGCAGATCCTCGAAATCCGCCGCATCGACCGGGAACAGACCGCAGAATACCACCGGCTGAGCCGGCTTGAAGCCGGGCAGCGGGGTGTCGGTCGGGCGGCGGTCCTCGGTGATGGTGTCGCCGACGCGGGTGTCGGCCACTTCCTTGATGGAAGCGGTGATGAAGCCGAACTCGCCCGGACCGATCTCGTCGGCCTGAATCATCTTGGGCGTGAAGAAGCCGGTGCGCTCCACCGGGTATTTCGCGCCGGTACCCATCATGCGGATGGTCTGGCCCTTCTTCAGCACGCCATCTATCACGCGGACCAGGACGATCACGCCGAGATAAGCGTCGTACCAGCTGTCCACCAGCATGGCCTTGAGCGGCTTCGACGCGTCGCCTTCGCGCGGCGGGGGAAGCCTGGTGACGATGGCTTCGAGCACATCGGAGATGCCGATGCCGGTCTTGGCCGAGATCAGCACCGCGTCCGACGCGTCGAGGCCGATCACCTCTTCCACCTGCTCCTTGATGCGTTCCGGTTCCGCGGCGGGCAGGTCGATCTTGTTCAGCACCACGACGATCTCGTGGTTGTTGTCGAGCGCCTGATAGACGTTCGCCAGCGTCTGCGCTTCCACGCCCTGCGAGGCATCCACCACCAGAAGCGAGCCCTCGCAGGCCGAGAGCGAGCGCGATACCTCGTAGGCGAAATCGACGTGGCCGGGCGTGTCGATCAGGTTGAGCACATAGTCCTGCCCGTCTTTCGCGCGGTAGTTGAGCCGCACCGTCTGGGCCTTGATGGTGATGCCGCGCTCGCGCTCGATGTCCATCGAATCGAGCACCTGCTCCTTGCCGGCCATCTCGCGCTCGTCCAGCCCTCCGGTCATCTGGATGAGCCGGTCGGCGAGCGTCGATTTGCCGTGGTCGATATGCGCCACGATGGAGAAGTTGCGGATGCGGGAAAGGGGCGTCGTCATGGAGCGCGTTTAGCAGGGGGCGCATGGCTCCACAAGCGTCGCGCGGGGGCGCCCGCGAGCGGTTGCGTCGTTGAAATTTAAACCTGACTTCGGCAATCCACTATTGTCAGGCGGATATGGCGGGACTAATGTTCGCCGCGCCTGCCGATCTCCGCTGCCATGCGAGCATGTCTCGCGGCAGGCGGTTCAATGTGGCGGTGAACCGGAGAAACCCATGAAATCCAGCTTTATCCTCGCAGCGACGGCCACCGCCGCGCTCACCCTGCCCGTTCTTCCCGCTCATGCGGCCGATGCCGCGAAGATCCTCGACAATTACGCCAATATCGCGCTCGCGGGCTATGAAGACAGCCTGACGACCGCCAGGACGCTCGACGCCGCGGTGGACGCGCTGATCGCGACACCGTCCGAAGCGACGCTGAAAGCGGCGCGCGAGGCATGGCTGGCGGCGCGCACGCCCTACCAGCAGACGGAAGCCTACCGCTTCGGCAACGCCATCGTGGATGAATGGGAAGGCCGCGTGAACGCATGGCCGCTCGACGAAGGGCTGATCGACTATGTGGACGCCTCCTACGGCACCGAGTCCGACGCCAACAGCCTCTACACGGCAAACGTCATCGCCAATTCGGAAATCACAGTGGGCGGCGACAAGATCGACGCCTCGACCATCACGCCGGAGGTGATCCAGTCGCTGCAGGAAGCCGGCGGCATCGAGGCCAACGTAGCCACCGGCTATCACGCCATCGAGTTCCTGCTGTGGGGACAGGATCTGCACGGTACCGAAGCGGGCGCCGGCGAACGGCCCTACACCGATTTCGACACGGCCAACTGCACCGGCGGCAATTGCGATCGCCGCGCGGCCTATCTCAAGGCGGCTTCCGACCTGCTGGTCGCCGACCTCGAGGAGATGGTCGCCAACTGGCAGGCGGACGGCGCGGCGCGCAAGGCGCTGGCCGAGGGTGGCGAGACCGCTGGCCTGACCGCGATCCTGACCGGCCTCGGCTCCCTCTCCTATGGCGAACTGGCCGGCGAGCGCATGAAGCTCGGCCTTATGCTGCATGATCCCGAGGAGGAGCACGACTGCTTCTCCGACAACACCTACAATTCGCACTTCAACGACGTGAAGGGCATCAACAACGTCTATTTCGGAGTCTATGAGCGCGTGGACGGCAGCAAGGTCGAGGGCGACAGCCTTGCCGCGCTGGTGCGCGAGAAGGACGCCGCGCTGGCCGAGGAGATGGAAGCCAAGCTGGCGGCGACGCTCGCCGCGGCCGAGGCGATGAAGGCGCGCGCCGAAGGCGGGGAGGCTTATGACCAGATGATCGGCGAGGGCAATGACGCGGGCAACGCGGCCGTGCAGGCGGTGATCGACGGTCTGGTGGACCAGACCCGCACGCTGGAGCGCGTCATTGCCGCGCTCGACCTCGGCGGCGTCACCATCGAAGGGTCGGATAGCCTCGACAACCCCGGCGCGGTGTTCCAATAAGGCGGCCTCCGGCGGCCGCCCGTCGGCCGCGGACATGAAATGAAACTGCCTTTCGTCATAACGGGACTGATACTCGCCGCGGCAGGCGCTGCCGCGGCGGATTTCGTTCGCGACGACCTCAGCACGGAAGACGCGAAGCGGGTGGCGGCGGTGACCGCCCTTCCCGCCGATTTCAGCAAGCCGGAACAGTTCGAGGCGATGCCTGCGGGCGCGGCCACCGTGCGCAAGGCGCGCGACCAGAACGGCTTCTCGCATCCCTCAGGCAATCTGACCTTCGAGGACCAGGAGAAATTCCTTCTCGGCAACGGGCTTTTCCGCAAGGACTGGGTGTCGGCCCCGTCCTCCACGCAGGCATCGGACGGGCTTGGCCCGCTGTTCAACGCGCGCGCCTGCCAGTCCTGCCACATCAAGGACGGGCGGGGCCACGCGCCGGCCCACCCCGAAGACGATCCCGTATCGCTGCTGGTGCGGATTTCCGTGCCGCCCGACGCGGCGCAGGAGGCGGCCATCGCCGAAAGCAGGCTCGTTGCCGCGCCCGATCCCGTCTATGGGACGCAGCTTCAGGATTTCGCCGTGGCCGGCCTGCCCGCCGAGGGCAAAGTACGGATCGATTACGAGGAAGTGCCCGTTTCCTTCGCCGACGGCACCGGAATCTCGCTGCGCAAGCCGAAGCTCTCGATCGAGAAGCCCGGCTTCGGGCCTTTTGCCGGCGGGCTGATGATGTCGGCGCGCGTCGCGCCGCCGATGCTCGGCATGGGACTGCTGGAGGCGATCCACCCCGCCGACATCATGGCGCATGCCGATCCCGACGATGCGGATGGCGACGGGATTTCCGGCCGCCCCAACATGGCGCGCGACGGGGACGGCAACCTCGTCGTGGGCCGCTTCGGCTGGAAAGCGGTGGAACCCGATATCCTGCACCAGACCGCACATGCCTTTTCTGGCGACATGGGGCTTTCGACACCCGTTTCGCCAAATCATTGGGGCGAATGCACGAAACGTCAGCCGGACTGCCGTGCCATGCCCAACGGCGCGCAGCCGCAATTCGGACCGGAGGAGGTGCCGCAGGACCTGCTCGACCTCGTGGTGTTCTACTCGAAGAATCTCGGTGTGCCGGCGCGGAAGGACGTATCGGACCCGCAGGTGCTTCGCGGCAAGGAGATGTTCCACGCCGCCGGCTGCGCCGCCTGCCACGTGCCGAAATACGTCACCAGCCGCAATGCGGACCATCCCGCCCAGCGATTCCAGCTCATCTGGCCCTATACCGACCTTTTGCTGCACGATATGGGCGACGGGCTTGCCGACAACCGCACGGAAGGGCTGGCGAATGGCCGCGAATGGCGCACTCCGCCGCTCTGGGGCATCGGTGCGACCCATGCCGTCAGCACGGAAGCCGGCTTCCTGCATGACGGACGGGCACGGACGCTGCTGGAGGCCGTCATGTGGCATGGCGGCGAGGCGCAGGACGCGCGCGACCGGGTGGCCGGGCTGGACACCGCCGACCGCGAGGCGCTGATCCGTTTTCTGGAGTCGCTATGAAATCCATCCTCCTTGCCCTCGCACTCACCCTGCCTTTGATGGCGGCTCAGCCTGCGGCGGCGCAGGACACTTCGCTGGCGGAAACCTATGCGCGGCCGGCGCTGGCGGCGCTTTCAGCGGCAGCAAGCCAGATGGAGGGTCGGCTCGGGACGCTTTGCGAGGCGCCGGGCGAGGCCACGCTTGCGAAAGCGCGCGATGGATTCGCCGAGCTTCTCGGCGCATGGGGCCGCGCCTACGCGCTTCGCTTCGGCCCGCTGGCGGCGCAGGGGCGCTTCGAACGCATCTTCTTCTGGCCCGATCCGCGCGGATTCACGCTCCGACAGGCGCAGCAGGTGCTTGCGGCAAAGGACGAGACAGCCACCGACCTGACGACGCTGGCCGGTAAGAGCGTCGGCATACAGGGCCTGACGGCGCTGGAATTCCTGCTCTATGGCGACGGCTCCGAGACGCTGGCGGCGGGCGGGGACGGTTTCCGCTGCCGCTTCGCCGCCGCCATCGCCGGCAATATCGCCTCCGTGGCGAGCGCGGTGGAAAGCGAGTGGCAGGACGGGCAACCTTACCCGCAGGCGCTTGCCAATCCCGGTCCCGGCACGGACCTCTACCGCAGCCAGACGGAGGTTGACGCCGAACTGGTCAAGGCGCTGGTGACGGCGCTTCAGTTCCTGCGCAGCGCCGAGCTTGTTCCGCCGCTCGGCGAGGATGCAGCCAAGGCGAACGGCCGGCGCGCGCCGTTCTGGCGCAGCAACCTGACCTTCGCTTTCATCGCCGCGCAGGTGGAGGGCGCGCAGGCGCTCTACGATGCGACCGGCTTCAATCCCCGGCTGCCCGATGACATGAGCTGGATCGGGCAATCCTTCGCCTTCGAGCTTGCCAATGCACGCCGAATGCTTGAGCAGGCACAGCAGCCGGCTGAGACGGCCTTCTCGGACGAAGCAGACCGAAGCCGGCTCAATTTCGCCTCGCTCGCCGTGGAGAACGCCACCAAATACATTGCGCAGCAGCTTTCCGCCGCGCTGGGACTGACGATAGGGTTCAATGCACTCGACGGCGATTGACAGGCGCGCCTTCCTGGCGCTGCTCGGCGCGGCGGCGCTCAAGCCGGGCATGGCATTCGCGGCTCCCGGCGAGCCGCTTTTCGTCGGCGCGCGCGCCGCCGCAGGCCGCTACGAGGTGGCAGTGATCGACGAGAGGGGGCACGACAGGCTCGTGCTGCCGGTCGAGGAACGAGGCCATTCCTTCGCGCTCGATCTGCCACGCCGGCGGGCGGTCGCCTTCGCCCGCTCGCCGGGCCGGCATGCCGTCGCCTTCGACATGGACGGCAAGGCGGAACCGCAGGCGATCGTCGCGGCGGAAGGGCGGCATTTCTTCGGGCACGGTATCTTCACGCCCGACGGCAAATTGATGCTCGCGACCGAGAGCGACTACGAGGGCGAGCGCGGCGTGACCGGGCTCTACGATGCGACCAACGGTTTCGCCCGCCTCGGCGAGATCCCGAGCGAAGGCATCGGGCCGCACGAGATCGTGCTGATGCCCGATGGCCGCACGGCCTGCGTCGCCAATGGCGGCATCCTCACCCACCCCGACTATGAGCGGATCAAGCTCAACATCGACACGATGGAACCCAACATCGCCTATTTCGACATCGCCAAAGGCGAACTGGTCGAAAAGGTGTCGCTGGCGCCGGAACTGCACAAGCTCTCCATCCGCCACATGGTGGTGGACGGCGCGGGCGCGGTCTGGTTCGGCTGTCAATACGAGGGCGATCCGGCGGACCGGCCGCCGCTGGTCGGCAGGCATGTGCGGGGCCGCGAGCCGGAACTTTTCCCCGGCCCGGCGGAGCTGCTGCGCGCGCTCGACAACTACATCGGCTCCGTGGCGGTGGACGCATCGGGCACCATCGTCGCCACTTCCTCGCCGCAGGGCGGGCTGATCGCCTTCTGGGACACGGAGAGCGGCCGCTACCTTGGCCAAAGGCCGATCCCCGACGGTTGCGGCATCGCTCCGCTCGAACGGGGCCATGTGCTGGCCACCAGCGGACGCGGCGCGATCAGCGACATGACGCCGGAAGCCGAGCAGGAGATCGTGCCGGCCGGGCGGAACGTGCCCGCATGGGACAACCACCTTCGCCGCTTCGGCTGAAACAGGATGGATCGAGGTTCGGTACACGGGCGGACAGCGGCACGCCTGTTGTCTCTGAACATGCAATGTTGATGCTTTACATATCATAAATCAGTGTCTATATACGTATTGTAACACTTCAGACTGCACCGCATGATAACCGCCGCTCAAATGCGCGCCGCCCGCGCCCTCGCCGGCCTCGACCAGAAGACTCTGGCCGAGCGCGCCGGCGTTTCGCTGCCGACGATCCAGCGCATGGAGGCGAGCGACGGCGTGGTGCGCGGGGTGGTGGATACGCTGATGAAGGTCATCGAGGCGCTCGACGCGGCGGGCGTGGAACTCATCGGCGAGAACCAGGCCAGCGAAGGCGGCGGCCGCGGCGTGCGCCTCAAGAGCGGAGCGGGCGGCAAGCCCGATACTAAAAGATGACAATGCGTGGCGAGGCCGGACAGCTGGGGCGCAGCGCGCCGCAGGATCGTTCACCCGGATTTGCCGAACTTTTCAAGCCCAAGCTCCTGACCGTTCTGGCCGAGGGCTACAATCTCGCCAAGCTGCGCGCGGACGCCATTGCGGGCCTGACCGTCGCCATCGTCGCCCTGCCGCTGTCGATGGGCATCGCCATCGCCTCCGGCCTGACGCCGGAGCGCGGCCTTTTCACCGCCATCGTCGGCGGCTTCCTCGTCTCGCTGCTCGGCGGAAGCCGCTTCCAGATCGGCGGGCCCGCGGGCGCCTTCATCGTGCTGGTCGCCTCGACCGGAATGCGTCACGGCGTGGATGGACTGCTGCTCGCAACCTTCATATCCGGCCTGTTCATGCTGGCGATCGGCTATGCGCGGCTCGGCACCTACATCAAGTTCATCCCCTATCCGGTGACTGTGGGCTTCACCGCCGGCATCGGCGTCATCATCTTCGCCAGCCAGCTGCGCGACCTGCTCGGCCTGACGCTGACCGTACCGGAACCGGGCGAGCTGCTGCCCAAGCTGGAAACGCTGTGGCAGGCGGCGGGCACCTTCACGCCGGCCGCGTTCGGCGTGGCGCTGCTGACCATCGGCGTAGTGCTCGTCGTGCGCCGCTTCCGCCCGGCATGGCCGGTGATGCTGATCGCCATCCTCGTCGCCTCCCTGACGGTCTTCCTCACCGGCCTGCCGGTGGAGACGATCGGCACGCGCTTCGGCGGCATTCCGAGCTCGCTGCCCTTTCCCGCCCTGCCGAACCTGTCGCTCGACAAGGTGCAGGCGGTGCTGCCCGACGCCATAGCCTTCGCGCTGCTCGGCTCCATCGAATCGCTGCTGTCGGCGGTCGTGGCCGACGGCATGACCGGACGGCGGCACCGCTCGAACTGCGAGCTGGTGGCGCAGGGCTTCGCCAATATCGGCGCCTCCCTGTTCGGCGGCATGCCGGTGACGGGCACCATCGCGCGCACGGCAACCAATGTACGCGCCGGCGCGGTCGGCCCCGTATCGGGCATGCTGCACTCGCTGTTCCTGCTCGGCATGATGATGGTCGCCGCCCCGCTCGCGGCCTATGTGCCGCTCGCCGCGCTGGCCGGCATGCTGGCCATCGTCTCGTGGGACATGGTGGAAAAGACCGCGGTGGGCGCGCTGCTGCGCTCCTCGCGCGGAGACGCGCTGGTTCTGGTCGTCACCTTCCTCTTGGTCATCTTCCGCGACCTGACCGAAGGCATCGTGGTGGGCTTCACGCTCGGCGCGCTGCTGTTCATCGACCGCATGGCCAAGGCTATCGCCGTGGAGGAACACGCGCCGCCGAACGGGGAGGACCGCGCCGACAGCGACGAGTTGCGCCCTGCCTACGATCCCGCCGACGCGAGCGACCCGAACGTGGTCGTCTACCGCATCTCGGGTGCCTTCTTCTTCGGTGCGGCCGCCACGGTCGGCGCGGTGCTCGACCGCATCGCGGACCAGCACAAGGCGTTCGTGCTGGATTGCAGCGCCGTGCCGTTCCTCGATTCGACCGCGGCGAACGTCATCGAAGGCGCTGCGCACAAGGCCCGGCGAGCAGGCGTGCGCTTCTACATAGCCGGTGCGGCGCCGGCCGTGCGCAAGACGCTGGTGGCGCATGGCGTGCGGCCGCCGTTGGTGCGCTTCAAGGCGAGCACGGAAAGCGCGCTCAAGCAATTGAGGCAGGTCCGGCAGACTGACGAGGCGGCCTGACCGGCCGTGAAGAAAACGGGGCGGGAACCGGCCCGCAACAAATGCCGATAAAGAAACGGTGATCGGCTCTGGCGAAGATGGCGGTGCGCCCAATATCAAGGGCATCGCCATCGTCCCGCAGGAGAACCGACCATGTACCGCTCCGCCCTGCTGCCAGCCGCAGCGTCCGCCGCAATCCTGGCCGCGAATCCATCATTCGCCGTAGAAGAGACATTCGAAACGGAATCCGGCTCCATCCGCGTGACCACGCTGGCGGACGGGCTGGAGAATCCTTGGGCCATCGCCTTCCTGCCCGAAGGAGGTATGCTGGTAACGGAACGCCCCGGCGCGCTGCGCTTCGTCAGTGCCGAAGGCGAGGTGTCAGGCCCGATCGGCGGCGTGCCGGCAGTTGACGCTCAGGGTCAGGGCGGGCTGCTCGACGTGACGCTCGACCCGGATTTCGCCGGCAACCGGCTAATCTATCTGAGCTTCGCGGAAGCCGGCGACGGCGGCAACGGCACGGCTGTCGCACGCGGTGCGCTCAATGCCGATATGACCGCGCTGGAGAATGTCGAGGTGATCTTCCGCCAGGCGCCGAAGGTGGCGAGCCGCGCCCATTTCGGCTCGCGGCTGGTTTTCGACGGGGAGGGCCATCTCTATGTGACGATGGGCGAACGCTCGAACGCGCAGTTCCGCACGCAAGCGCAGGATCTGGACTCGCATCTGGGCAAGATCGTCCGCATCAACCCGGACGGCTCGGTGCCGGACGACAATCCTTTCATCGGGCAGGACGGAGCGCGCCCGGAAATCTACGCCTATGGCGTGCGCAACGTGCAGGCGGCGGCCATCCATCCGCAAAGCGGCGAGCTGTGGGAGATCGAGCACGGGCCACGCGGCGGCGACGAATTGAACATCATCCGGCCCGGCGCGAACTATGGCTGGCCGCTGGTGACGCTCGGCATCGAATATAGCGGCGGCACGATCGGCGAGGGCCTCAAGACCGCCGAAGGCATGGTGGACGCAATCTATAGCTGGACTCCGGTGATCGCGCCCTCCGGCATGATTTTCTATGACGGCGACGCCTTTCCCGGCTGGCAGGGCAATCTCTTCGTCGGGGGACTAGCCTCAACCGCGCTGGTGCGGCTCCAGCTCGACGGTGAGCGTGTTACCCATGAGGAACGGCTGCTGGAAGAGCTCGGCCTGCGCATCCGCGACGTGGCGCAGGGACCGGACGGCGCCATCTATGTCGCCACAGACGAGAGCAATGGCGAGATATTGAAGATCGAGCCAGCCGCGACGGAGTAGCTACTCGACCTCACCTGCCACCGGGCTCAACCACGCTGGAGTGCTCCGCCCATTCGGCGGTTCAGCAGAAAGAGGCCGAGAAGCGCGCAGAAGGCGAAGATCGAGATCGCCAAGGCCAGCCAGAGCGCGGTGTGGGGGCCCGCAGAGGTCACGATGGCGGCAAACACCGGCGGCGCTGCGGCGAAGGACAGGTTGAGCGGCACCGCCAGTTGCGCCGAAGCGCGGGCATAGGCCCTGGCAGGGAATATCTGCAGCGGCAGCGTGGCGCGGGCGACGGCGGTGATACCGCCGGCAATGCCGTAGAGCGTGGCGAAAAACACGGCGCCGGCAAAGCTGCCGGTCAGCAGGAGGACGACGAAGCTCACGGGAAACAGGGCAGCGGCGGCGAGGCCGGTAACGAAGCCCGACCAGCGCCTGCCGCCAAGGAAATCGGCCATGCGCCCGGCCCATTGAGCGATGCCTATGAAAGCGGCCGCCGTCAGCGCGCTGGCGTGGTCGAGGCCGGCAGCCTCGAAAAGGACGATGATCGTAAGGGCGAAGCCCCATGTCACGAAGCCGTTCGCCGCGAAACTCACGGCCAGCAGCGTAAAGCGCGGTCCGTCGATGAGGGCCGGCCCGGCCGCCTCCTTCGACGCCGATTTTTCCGTCGGCCGCTCCCTGGGCCGCCGGGCGAGCGTGGTCCAATGCAGCGGCAGGCAGACAAGCAGCATGAGGGCGGCATAGATCATGATCGTCGGGCGCCACCCCCATTCGCCCTGCATGAGCCCGGTCAACGGCCATACGATGGTTGGCGTCAGCCCGCCGGCGAGGATCAGCATGCCGAGCGCGTGGCGGGCCTTGTCGCCGGCGATCTCGGTCACGGCGACCTGCGCCGGGGTCGTCAGCATGCTGGCGCCGGCAAGGCCCAGAACGAACCAGGACAGGACATAGGACACGGGGCCGCCGGCAAGGCTCATGGCCATGAGGCCGGCTGTGCCCAGGACCGACCCCAGAACCATGACCAGGCGCGCGCCGTATCGCTCGAAGGCCGCACCCAGCGGCCAGGAGATCAGGGCCATGACCACCAGCATGATCGTCGGCCCCGCCATGACCGCTGGCAGCGCCATGCCCAGATCTGCGGCCATTGCAGGCCCTGTTACCGCGGGCAGCCAGAATGTCGCGCCCCAGCCGATGAGCTGGGTCAGCGACAAGGCGGCGACGGCGCGGATCGTGGGAGAGTGGAAAGGCATCGGGAGAATCGGCAGCCGGAGGAGAACGGCCGGGATGATGGTGCATGGCGGACGAGAGGTCCAGACAATTGAGCCGTGCCTGCCGCCGGCGACCGTCATCGCCGGCGGCAGCGGTCGGTCAACCGCGCCGCTGCCCATTCTGGGGAGCGGGCAACGCGGTCCGGCGCCAGCCTTCCGTGGACCCGGCCGGCCGCCGCGTCACGCCGCGCCATGCCGTGAACGCGCCGGCGGCAACGATGGCGGCGGCGGTCACGACGCCCGTTTCCGGTGACGGCCCACCGAACAGCACCTCATACATGATGCGGCCCGGCAGGAAGGTGAAGATGCCGGCGATGACGAGCGCGCCGAGATAGGTGCCCTGCATGGTGAAACGGTGGCTGGCGATGTTGCGCCGCCGCACCTGCCAGATCGCCCAACCGAGCGAGAACAGCGTGCCGACCGAGAGCAGATGGATGGGGCTCCAGATGCCGAAGGTGCGGATGGTGTGGATGAAGAAGGAGGTAACGCAGACGGCCACCATCAGGCCGACCCAGATACGTCCGCCGAGGCGGTGGAGCCGGTCGCCCTTGCGGCGGAAGAGGACAAAGCCGCCCAGAACGAAGGCGAGCATGGCGGCGGCGACGTGAAGCTGGATAGCCGGCGAGGCGTGAAGCAGGGGTTCGAGGGTCATCTTGTCCTTCCCGATTTGCGGGCGCTTGATGGACATGAGCTTTTCCCTCGCTAGACTGCGCGGCAAACACAGTTTCGCCAGCGACGGATTTGCTTCGTGACCGACGGCCCCCTGCAATTCACGATGCGCGAACTGCAACGCCTCGTCTCCGCACCGCGCTTCTGGGGAGCAATCGCGGGCGCGTCGGTCCTCCTTGGAATCGTCGGTCCGTTCGGTACCTATGACGCGCTGCGCCTCCCGGGGCGGCTCGCCTATTGGGCAGCCGTGGCGACGGCGACCTATCTCACCGGCTTCGCCAGCGTGCACCTGCTGTGGCGCCTGCTGCCCATGCCCCGTCTTTCGCCGGCGCCGGTCTACGCGCTCTATGGCGCGGCGGCGGGGTTGCCCGCGACACTGGTGGTCTGGGGCCTCAATGCGGCGGTTTTTCCAACCGGAGGCGGGATTCCCTTCCTGCCCTTGCTCGGCTCGACGGTCGCCATAGGAGCGGTGGTATCCACGCTCGTCGCCGGCTTTTCCATGCAGTATGAGGAAGCCCGACGGGTGACGGCGGAGCCCTCATCCTCCTCGGGGCCGACACGCCCGCGCATCCTCGACCGGCTGCCGCCGCATCTCAGGGGCGAGCTCAGCCATATGTCGATGCAGGATCACTACGTGGACATACGCACCGACAGGGGTGGAACGCTGGTGCTGATGCGCCTTGCCGACGCCATTGCCGAGACGGAAGGCGTGGAGGGGCTGCAAATCCATCGCTCGCACTGGGTGGCGACCGCGCAGGTGGCGCAGTCAGTGCAGGTCGGCGGGAGGCTGATGCTGAAGATGCGCGACGGCACGCTGCTGCCGGTGAGCCGCAGCTATGTCGCCGATGCGCGCGCGGCCGGGCTCGCCTGACCTTCGCCCGCCTTGTCTTTCGGGACCGCCTCCTCGAACACTTCCGCCGATTTCATCGCGGGGCCAGCCCAGACCACGGATTTGTAGTCGAAGCCATAGGCGAGCGTCGGCTTGACGATCTGGAAGTAAGGCGAAAGGTCGAAATCGCGCGGCGTGTAGAGCGAGTGGTGGCGGATATGCATGATCTCACGCCGCGAATAGGTCGATTGCGCGGAAGCGCGCCCCGGAGCGTGGGTGATCTCGGGCAGGATAGGATAGCGTATCTGCCCGTAGGCTTCCGCGATCATGGAGGAACAGATGGCGCGGGTGGGATCGCCCGAGCCGAAAGCGATCATGCGGCGGCGCCAGCGCACAGGCACGGGCGGCGTCGGCAGGAAATAGCGCAGCATGTCGAAGATGTTCTTCATGTCGTATCGCAGGCCGATGCGCTCCACCATGAAGCGCACCACCGCCTGCCGGTCCTCCGGCGTCAGCCCGCTCGCCCGGCAGATTCGGGTGTTGTAGGTGCGGTATTTCGACAGCGGCACCGCCACGCAGCCGGCGCCGAGATTGACCTCCACGAGGCGCGGGCGCTCGGTCCCGTCGCCGGGATCGGGCAGGGCGTCGCCCACATAGAGCGCGGAATGCGACCATGTGGACTGGGTGAGATATTTGATCGCGGCGGAAATCTTCTGGTTGCCCTCGACCAGCAATATATCGCCCGGCTGCAAGGTGCGTCGCAGCGTGTCGGGATCGGAAGGCGTGTAGGGCTCGTAGCCGGACGACTCGGCCTGCAGCCGTCCCGCGAGGAAACGTCCGAAGCGATCCAGAAGCGTATCGGGGCTTGTCTGCACGTGGCCTCCCGCGAACGACTATGACGCGGGGAGGCGCAAAGATGAAGCCGCCTCAGCCGAGGCGGACATTACGCCGCTCCTTGCCGCCAGCCTTGAGCCACGCGGTGAAGCGATGCGTGGCCGCCGCGAAGGAAATCCGCATGGCGCGGGCGACGGCATAGCGCGACTTGCCTTCGTCGAACATGCGGTAGCAGCATTCGACACCCTGATCCGTAAGTTTGCCGTCGCAATTCTTGTTACGCGGGTCGGAGGGTTCGAACTCGCCCGGCCGGGGCTGGAGCAGGCCGCGCAGGCGCTCGAGATCAGCCTGGATGGATTCGATCAGTTCGAGGACCGGCCCCGGATCGAGCACGGCGCCGTCCGCTGCCGGCGGGCTGGAGCTGGTGGTATCCATGCTTGCGGATTTGCCGTTTGCGGCTGGCATCGGCTGTCCCTCTATAGGTGAACTTCAGCCAATATAGGTGCGTGCGTTCCAGCCGCAAAGGCGGGCCGGCGTTTTCCGGCCGAAAAGAAGCCCGCCGGAGGGGGCGGGCCGAGATGCCTGCGGCGCGCGGAGCGCCCCAGGTGCCGGCTGCCTTACTCGGCAGCCTGAAGGTTGATGCGGGATTCGGCCAGTTCGGTGAGCTTCCTGTCCGTCGCCTTCTCTTCATCGAGGTTCTGCTGCAGAACAGCGGCACAGTCGGAACGGCCAAGTTCCTTCGCCCAGGCGATCAGCGTGCCGTAACGGGTCATCTCGTAGTGCTCCACCGCCTGGGCGGCGGCGATTAGCGCCGCGTCCAGCACCTGCTTGTCGTCCACCTCGCCGGCAACCTCGTTGGCTTCCTCGATGATGCCGTCGATGGCCGGGCAATTGACACCCTTGGCATCCACGCCATGCATCGCGAATACCTCCTCAACACGGCTCACATGGCCTTCCGTCTCGCGCAGATGCTTCTCGAAGCCCTGCTTCAGCGCCGGATTGGTCGCCTTGTCGATCATCTTGGGCAGCGCCTTCAAGATCTGCTGCTCGGCATAGTAGATGTCACGGAGAGTGTGGACGAAGAGGTCGTCCATATTCTTGATGTCCTTGGAAAACAGGCCCATTTCGCTTGCCTTTCATAGGTTCTCTGTTGACGGGCACGACCACGCCCCACCCGAAACGCGAAGCGTCGGGTCATCTGTCCGGTTGAAGCGTGATCCACGTTGACCGGCACCGCAGCCGGATGCCCTCCCAACGTCCGGTTCGCCTGCTTGTTCCAACTATTTTCCATTCGTGAACCGATACGGCCTTGCCCGGCACTTGCGGCTGAAAAGCGCATTGCATGAACGGCATCCCTGTCTTAGTTTAGAATTATTCTAAAAAGGATGACCTTCATGCTGCAACGGCACTTGTTTTCCGGCCGGAGACGGTTCGATTCCCTGAGCCAGCAGGAAATCCTCGCGCTGGCCATTTCATCCGAGGAGGACGATGGCCGCATCTACCGCAGCTATGCGGAAGGGCTGCGAGAGGAGTTTCCCGACACGGCCCGCGTCTTCGACGCGATGGCCGAAGAAGAAGACAATCATCGCCGCTGGCTGATCGACCTGCACCGGAAGCACTTCGGCGACACCATTCCATTGATCCGGCGCGAGCACGTTTCCGGTTTCTACAGCCGCTCGCCGGACTGGCTGGCCCGGCCGCTCGGCATTGCATCCGTGCGCGCCAGGGCCGTGGAGATGGAACAGCAGGCCCAGCGTTTCTATGCGGAAGCCGCGAAGCGCGCGTCCGATGCCGAGACGCGGAAGCTGCTGGGCGACCTCGCCGCGGCCGAGGACCGGCACAAACATCTGGCGGAAGATGCCGAGGCGGAAAACGTGCCGCCGGACATCGCGATGAAGGAAGAGCAACGCGAGCGCCGCCAGTTCGTGCTGACCTATGTGCAGCCGGGGCTGGCAGGGCTGATGGATGGTTCCGTGTCCACGCTGGCGCCCATCTTCGCCGCGGCCTTCGCGACCGGGAACACCTGGAACACGTTCCTCGTCGGCCTGTCGGCCTCGGTCGGCGCGGGCATATCGATGGGTTTTACCGAGGCTGCCCATGACGACGGCAAGATTTCGGGGCGCGGCTCGCCGATCAAGCGCGGGCTTGCCTCCGGCATCATGACCGCCATAGGCGGCCTGGGCCACGCGCTGCCTTACCTGATCCCCGATTTCACCCTGGCTACGGCCCTCGCCATCGCGGTCGTGTTCGTGGAGCTGTGGGCGATCGCTTTCATCCAGAACCGCTACATGGAAACGCCGTTCCTGCGGGCCGCGCTTCAGGTGGTTGTCGGCGGCAGCCTCGTGCTCGCGGCAGGCATCCTCATCGGCAATGCCTGACTTTTCGCCCATGTGGCGCGGATGACACAGCAAAGCCGGTATGCGCGGCGGGGCATCGAAAGGCCCCGCAAAGGCCCGAATGCAGCCATGATTCGAGGCTGTTAGCCCCGATCGTTAAGATTGCGTTCACCGGCCATTCACGAGTCGCTGCTATCGTCGCGGCAGTCGGAAGGGACACCGGCAATCAGGGTCAGTAAAATGTCGTTCTGGGCACTCATCATGCGCTGCATCATGTCGGTACGCGAGTTCATCGCGCCGACCTACCGCCCGGAGCGCCATTACATGCGCGGCCCCGGACCGGCCTGCGAGCGGCGCAGCGCCCGCTGAAGCGGAGCAACCCGGTTTCGGTCAGCCTATGCCATCGAACAATGCGGTTGAAAGATAGCGTTCCGCAAAATCGGGGATGATGACCACCAACGTCTTGCCGGCATTCTCCGGCCGCGAGCCGACGACCACAGCCGCCTGCAACGCGGCGCCCGACGAGATGCCGACCGGCACGCCTTCCAGTTTCGCCACAAGCCGCGCATTGGCGAATGCCTCATCGTTTGAGACGGTGACAACCTCGTCATAGACATCGCGGTCGAGAATGGGCGGCGCAAAGCCGGCGCCGATGCCCTGTATCTTGTGCGGACCAGGATTGCCGCCGGAGAGCACGGGCGAATCCGTCGGCTCGACGGCGACCACCCTGAGGCCCGGCTTCTTCGCCTTGAGCACCTGCCCCGCCCCAGTGATCGTGCCGCCGGTGCCGATGCCGGCGACGAAGATATCCACCTCGCCCACCGTGTCGTTCCAGATCTCCTCAGCCGTGGTGCGGCGGTGAATCTCCGGGTTCGCCGGATTCTCGAATTGCTGCGGCATGATGGAGCCCGGCGTTTCGGCCAGCAATTCCTCGGCACGCGCGATGGCACCGCGCATTCCCTTGGCGCCTTCGGTCAGCACCAGTTCCGCACCCAACAGGGCCAGCATCCTGCGGCGCTCGATCGACATGGTTTCCGGCATGGTCAAGATCAGCCGGTAGCCCTTGGCGGCGGCGGTGAAGGCGAGCGCGATACCGGTATTGCCGGAGGTCGGCTCGATGAGCACCGTCTTGCCCGGCTCGATGCGGCCATCAGCCTCCAGCGCCTCGATCATGGCCACGCCGATACGGTCCTTCACGCTGGCGATCGGGTTGAAGAATTCCAGCTTGGCCACGAGATTGGCGACGACGCCCTTCTCTCGGGCGAACTTGTCGAGGCGGACGAGCGGCGTATTGCCGATGGTCTCGGTGATCGAACCGTAGATACGGCCGCGGCCGGCGGCGTCCTTCGTCGTTGCAGGCTTGTCCATCGCGCATCCTCCTTCAAGCGGGCGGGCCGACCATAGCGCGGCAGCGCAGGACTTCAAGCAGACTGTGGAGCAGGAGGCGCCCGTATTGAACGCCATCCGCTCCATTTCCTCCTTTCAGCATGATCTTCATCCGAAAAGCCGTGCGGGCTTTTCGGGACCGTGCCCTACTGCCTGAGCGCGATTGCCGCCGCCGCCCCGCCCATGAACACCGCCGCCGTACGGTTGAGCGCCTTCAGGGCGCGCGGCGCGGCGAGCAGGCTGCGAGCGCGGGCCGCCAGCACAAGATAGGGCATGAGGACGACCAGCAGAACGGCAATTGTGACCGCCGCCAGCACACCGTAATCCGCCAGTGTCACCGCGTTGAGATCGACGATGGTGGGCGTCAGCGCCAGATAGAAGATCATGGTCTTGGGATTGCCGAGCGTGACGACATAGCCCGCAAGGAAGCTCGACCATGCGCCGCCGCCCTTGCTGGCTTTCACCCCGGCGATGCTGATGCCGGCGCGCCAGAAACTGAAGGCGAGCCAGGCCAGATAGGCGACGCCCAGCCATTTGACGATCAGGAATACCATGCCGAATGTCTGGGCCAGCAGAGCGAGGCCAAGGACCACGGCGGTGAGATAGGTGAGATCGCCGAGCACGAGGCCGAGCGCCATGAAGAAGGATGCACGGAAACCGGAGCCGAGCGCGCGCGCGATCAGCGCCGTCACGCCCGGACCTGGAATGGCGGCGGCGAGCGCCAGCGCGCCCGAATAGGCGACGAAGCCTGGAAGCGTCATCATCAGGGTCTTTCAAGCAATTCGAGCGGGGCGCTTTAGCTCCTTCCGGCCCGGAAGGGAATGGGACAGTCAGACGCTGCCGGTCGAGCCAAAGCCACCCGCCCCGCGCGCCGTCTCGCCCGCCTCCGCCCGCAACTCGACGCGCGCCCGGCTGACCGGCGCGATGACGAGCTGGGCGATGCGCATGCCGCGCGTGACGATGAATTCCTCGTCGGAGAGATTGGCGAGGATCACCTTGGCCTCGCCGCGATAGTCGCTGTCGATGGTGCCGGGGGAATTGAGGCAGGTGACGCCATGCTTCAGCGCAAGCCCGGAGCGGGGCCGTACCTGCCCCTCATAGCCTTCCGGGATTTCGAGGATCAGCCCCGTCGGCACCAGCGCACGCTTGCCCGGAATCACGATAAGCGGACGATCTTCCGGCACCGCCGCGCGCAAATCCATGCCGGCGGCCCCCGCAGTTTCATAGGCGGGCAGCGGCAGGCCCTCGCCATGCGGCAGGCGGACGACGACGAGCAGCGGCGCGGAATCAGATAGAACGGGCATGATCGATGCTATGTCGCGGCTGCCGGCAAGGGTCAATCGCCGCCGCGCGGCTGTCAACGGGATTCAACCGGACCGGCTGGTATGGGCCTTCGCGATAGAGGGCCTGTTCGACGGCCGCCATCCTCGAGGGATTCGGCGGCCAGACCCGCTATTCGACCGTCTTGCTGTTCGAGACGATGAAGGAGCGTAACGCGATGGCCGCGGCCGACACGGAGCGGGGCGCTGGCGAGAGCATTGATCGACTTGAGGAGTTGACGGCCGCGCTTGCGCCGCTCGGCAAGGGGTTCTCACGTCCCAACGAACCCGTTCCGGGCACGCCGCCTATGCATAAGGTGTCGCGAGCGACGGCGCAACAACTCGGCCGGCAAAGCCTTACGGACCATCCGCCGAGGAAACGGAAAGCTTCGTTTTCCGTTCGGGTGCTGCTTGCTCGACAGAGCCGCCGCACCCAATTATAAGCGCGGCAACCGAACGGAATCCCCTGACATGGCCGAGACTATCCAGCAGGCGGTCGCCCGCCGCCGCACATTCGCGATCATCGCACACCCCGACGCCGGCAAGACGACGCTGACGGAAAAGCTGCTTCTTTTCGGCGGAGCGATCCAGCTTGCCGGCGAAGTGAAGGCCAAGAAGGATCGGATGAACACGCGCTCCGACTGGATGAAGATCGAGCGCGAGCGCGGCATCTCGGTCGTCACCTCGGTGATGACGTTCGAATATGGCGACAACGTATTCAACCTGCTCGACACGCCCGGCCACGAAGATTTCGCCGACGACACCTATCGCACGCTCTCGGCGGTGGACTCCGCCGTCATGGTGATCGACGCCGCCAAGGGCATCGAGCCGCGGACGCTGAAGCTGTTCGAGGTCTGCCGTCTGCGCGACATTCCCATCGTCACCTTCGTCAACAAGATGGACCGCGAGGCGCGCAACACCTTCGAGATACTGGACGAGATCGAGGCCAAGCTGGCGCTCGACACCGCGCCGATCACCTGGCCGATCGGGCAGGGCAAGAGCTTTTCCGGCACGTACCACCTCGCGGAGAACGCCGTGCGCGGCTCCGACGCCGACCTCGAACGGCGCAAGGTGAACGGACCTGATTCCGACCATGCCGCCGGACTGTTGCCGGAAAACGAGCGGGACGCGTTCATCGAGGAGATGGAGCTGGCGCGCGAAGCCTGCCGGCCCTTCGACCTGAAGGCCTTCCGCGAGGGGCACCTGACCCCGGTTTATTTCGGCTCGGCCTTGCGCAATTACGGCGTACGCGACCTGATCGAGGCGCTGGGCGCGTTTGCCCCGCAGCCCCGCGCGCAGGAGGCCGACCGCCGCAAGGTCGAGGCGACGGAGGAAAAGATGACCTCCTTCGTTTTCAAGATCCAGGCGAACATGGACCCCAATCACCGCGACCGCATCGCCTTCGTGCGCGTTTGCTCCGGCAAGCTGGAGCGCGGCATGAAGGCCAAGCTGGTGCGGACCGGCAAGCCGATGAGTCTTTCTGCGCCGCAATTCTTCTTTGCACGCAGCCGTATCACCGCCGACGAGGCCTATGCCGGCGACGTGGTGGGCATTCCCAACCACGGCACGCTGAGGATCGGCGACACGCTGACGGAGGGAGAGGAAATCCTGTTCCGCGGCGTGCCGAACTTCGCGCCGGAAATCCTGCGGCGCGTGCGCCTCGGCGATGCGATGAAAGCCAAGAAGCTGCGCGAGGCGCTGCAACAGATGGCGGAGGAAGGCGTGGTGCAGCTTTTCCTGCCCGATGACGGCTCACCCGCGATGGTCGGTGTCGTCGGCGCGCTCCAGCTCGACGTGCTCAGGGAGCGGCTCAACGTGGAATATTCGCTGCCAGTCGATTTCGAAATGGCGCGTTTCACGGTCTGCCGATGGATCTCGTCGGACAGCAAGATGGAACTGGAGCGGTTCGTCGAGGCGCATCGGGGCGACATAGCCCGCGACCTCGACGGCGACCCGGTGTTTCTTGCGCCGCACGAATTCGGCCTGAACTACGAGGCCGACCGCTGGAAGGCGATCAGCTTCGCGGCGGTGAAGGACTACCAGGTGCGCGAGGCGGCCTGAACCCCTCAGAACCTGACGATGTGGTCCTGGCCGGACAGGATCGTGGCCGCCACGTAAAGGGTGAGCACAAGCGCGATCCACGCATCCGACAGGAAAGCGATGTTCTCCATCCGGTTGCGCCGGTCGTTCCTGAGACGTCCCATCGCGGCGAGGCCGCAGAAGATCGCGCCGCACACGGCGGCAGGCATGATCCATGTCTGGAAATTCATGCTCGCCAGCCCGAGCACGCCGATGGCGACATTGCCGAAGCCAAGCCCCGGAACGATCCTCAACGCGCCGGAATCCTCGGTTCCAAAGACGGTGCGCGCCGTGAAGGCCGGATTCAGCACCTGCCAGAAACCGGCGACCAGCAGCCTGGCCCCGACAGACCAGAACACGAACCACTTGCCGACCAGAAACACCACCGAGGCATTGCCGACCAGCATTTCGACGGCGATTGACGTGACCGGCAGGCCGAACACCAACGCCGCTACGACGATCAGATAATACATTCAATCCTCCCCTGCCGCCTCCTCCCAGGCAACGGGGAGAACATACGCCCTGAACACGGGACCGCGATACCGGAAACCTCACTCATGGTTAGCCGGCCCGCCGTCGTGCGCCCTCCGGGCCCATTCAGGCGGCGGGAATGCCAAGTGCTGGAATATGTTTTCGATTGACGCGGCGAGAAGGAACGGGATTCCATTCGGCCCCGACCATATGGACGCTTCTTCCTCGCAGCAGGGCCGCCGGGAACATAGTCTGGAAGCAGCAGAGAGGATACGCCGATGAGCCTTCGCATCAACGACACCGCACCCGATTTCACCGCCGCGACAACGCAGGGCACCATCCATTTCCACGAGTGGATCGGCGATGGCTGGGCCGTGCTGTTCAGCCATCCCAAGAACTTCACCCCGGTCTGCACCACCGAGCTGGGCACGATGGCGGGCATCGCGCCGGAATTCGCCAGGCGCGGCGTCAAGATCATCGGCATTTCCATCGATCCGGTGGAAAGCCACGACAAGTGGAAGGCCGACATCAAGACGGCGACGGGCTTCAGCGTCGAATATCCGCTGATCGGCGACCGCGACCTGAAGGTCGCCAAGCTCTACGACATGCTGCCCGCCGAGGCCGGCGACAGTTCGGAGGGCCGCACGCCCGCCGACAACGCCACCGTGCGCTCGGTCTACATCATCGGCCCGGACAAGAAGATCAAGCTGATCCTCACCTACCCGATGACCACCGGCCGCAACTTCAACGAGATCCTGCGCGCCATCGATTCCATCCAGCTCACCGCCAAGTACAAGGTGGCGACGCCGGCCAACTGGCAGCAGGGCGAGGACGTCATCATCACTTCCGCGGTTTCCGACGAGGAAGCCAGGGAGAAGTTCGGCGGTTTCGAGGTGGTGCTGCCCTACCTGCGCAAGACGAAACAGCCGAGCGCCTGACGCCTTGAAGGCATCGACCCCGAGGAAGCCGGGCCAGCGCCCGGCTTTTTCATTCGCGATTGTTCAACCGAATGCCTATGGTTTTCGGAATGCGCGGCCACCAAGCTATATGGCTGGCATTCGACAGCACATGCTCGGCCGGGTTTTCCACGCACTTTCCCGCCGCATGCGGCGGGGAACTCCGACGCGGCAACCTCATCCAACTGCATGAGGATGAATGAGACGACCTAGCTCTGGCTGACGCTCCCGGCCAGCTTCTCCGCCACGAGGCTGGCCAGCCTTTCGGCCACCTCGTCCTTTCCCATTTCCGGCCATGCCTCGATGCCGGTGGCCGAGACGAGGCGAACGCGGTTGCGGTCGCCGCCCATGACGCCGGCAGCTCCGCCAATGCCACTATCGGGCGATACGTCATTGGCGACGATCAGATCCGCGCCCTTGCGCTTCAGCTTGCCGGCGGCATTCTCCTCGAGGTTCTGCGTTTCTGCGGCGAAACCGATAACGAACGCGGGACGTTGCGGGTGGTGGCCGACGGTCGCCAGAATGTCGGGGTTCTCGACCATCTTCAGCACGGGCGGTCCCTCGCCGGCGAGCTTCTTGAGCTTTTCCTTCGCAGCACCTTCGGTGCGCCAGTCGGCCACGGCAGCGACGAAGATCGCGGCATCGGCGGGCAGCAGCGAGACGACCGCGTCGCGCATCTCGCGCGCGCTCTCGACATGGGTGACGGTCACGCCAGCAGGGTCGGCAATGGAAACCGGGCCGGAGACAAGCCGCACATCGGCGCCCAGCCGCGCCATTGCGGCGGCAATGGCGTGGCCCTGCTTGCCGGAGGAGCGGTTGGCGATATAGCGCACCGGGTCGATCGGCTCATGGGTCGGGCCGGAAGTGATGATGATTCTGCGGCCGGCGAGCGGTTTCGGCGCGCCGTCCAGCACCTGCTCCACCACCGCAACGATCTCCAGGGGCTCGGCCATGCGGCCCTCGCCCGCCTCGCCGCTCTCGGCCATCTCGCCGCGCTTCGGCCCGACGAAGCGGATGCCGTCGGCTGCCAGCGTGGCGCGGTTGCGCCGTGTCGCCGGATGCGTCCACATGCGCGGATTCATGGCCGGCGCGACGAGCACCGGCTTGTCGGTCGCCAGCAGAACGGCTGAAGCGAGGTCGTTGGCAAGCCCGGTGGCCATCTTCGCCATCAGGTCGGCGGTGGCAGGCGCGACCACGATCAGGTCGGCCTCGCGCGACAGGCGGATATGGCCGACATCCTGCTCATCGCTGCGGTCGAACAGATCGGTGAATACGTGATCCGCCGACAGGGCACCCACGGCAAGCGGGGTGACGAATTCCCGCGCGGCGGCTGTCATCACGCAGCGGACGGATGCGCCGCGCTCCCGCAGGCGGCGGATAAGGTCGAGGCTCTTGTAGGCCGCGATGCCGCCGCCGATGACAAGCAGGACGCGACTGCCGGAAAGCGCCATGTGAAGATGCCCTCTCATGCCGGCCCGCGGGGGCCGCAGACGGTATGGACGAAATCTCCGGCTTTGGGAAGGCGCGGACGGAATCCCTTGACGCAAGCCGATTAATTTAACAAATTAATTATATGACGCGCGAAATGTCGGGAGAACCACGACGCGTCGGGTCAGGGAGGACCAGATGAAACCGTTCATCATCAACGGGGCCGCAAGGCTCATCGCGGGGGCTGTCGCGCTGGCGGGATTTTCGGCGGCCGCGCTGGCGCAGGAAACGCCGCGCAGCGGCGGCACCCTCCGCTTCGCCACGCAGGGCGAGCCGACCACGTTCGACTGCGCCGCCGGCACCTCGATCGTGGCGCTGCAATATCTGGCGCCGCACTACTCGACGCTGATCACGTTCAGCCAGCAGAACTACCCGGAAATCGTCGGCGACCTCGCCAAGGAATGGACGATCTCGCCGGACGGGCTCACCTACAGCTTCACGCTCAATTCCGGTGTCAAGTTCCATGACGGCACGGTGCTGACGGCTGACGATGTCAAGACCACCTTCGACCGCATCGCCAACCCGCCCGAGGGCGTGGTGTCCGTACGACGCTCGGCCTATTCCAAGCTGGATTCCATCACCGTCACCGGGCCGGACAAGATAGAGTTCAAGCTGAAAAGCCCCTCGGCCGGCTTCCTGTCCACGCTGGCAAACCCGTGGAACTGCATCTATTCGGCGGCAAAGCTGAAGGCGGATCCCAGCTACCCGGCCAAGACGATCATGGGAACGGGGCCGTTCACCTTCGCCGAATATTCGGCCGGCGCCTATTGGCGCGGCACAAAGTTCGCCGACTATTTCCGCGAGGGCCGGCCCTATCTCGATGGCTTCGAGGCCACGCTAGTGAGCGGAGCAGCCGTGGTCAACACCATCGCCGGGCGGCAGCTCGACGCCAATTTCCGGCTGATCTCCGTGCCGGAGCGCGACCGCATCGGCCAGGTGCGCGATGACGTCACGTTCCAGTCCACCCCTTCGACCAGCGTGACGCTGCCGGTCATCAACACGCGCAAGGCGCCGTTCAACGACGTGCGGGTGCGCCGCGCGCTCAGCCTCGCCATCGACCGCGACAAGGGCGTCGAACTGCTCGGCGACCTCGCCTCGCAACGCTGGCAGCACGTGATCTTCCGCAACGGCCACCGGCTGGCGCCTGCCCCGGACGATCTGCGCAAGGTGCCGGGCTTCAGCGGAGACATAGAGGCACAGCGGGCCGAAGCGCGCAAGCTGCTGGAGGAAGCCGGCGTGAAGGATCTCAAGTTCCGGCTGCTGAACCGCGCGATCAAGGTGCCTTATGAGGCGCTGGGCGTGTTCTTCATCGACCAGTGGCGGCAGATCGGCGTCGAGGTGACGATGGACCCGCTTGACAGCGGTCCGTGGGCGGCGAAGCTCGCATCCGGCGATTATGAGGTGGCTATCGACCTCAATGCGCCGACAAGCGACGACCCGACGGAAGTGCTGCAGAAATATGTGCCCGGCGTGCCTGTCAACTACACCGGCATCGAGGACCAGAAGCTGGTCGATCTCTTCGCCGCGCAGGATTCCGCCACCGATCCGGCCGAACGCGACCGGCTGGTGAAGGAGTTCGTGGATCGGGTGGTCGAGCTGCAATATGTGATCCCGACCTTCAACGCCGAACGCATCGTGGTGCTGGACAACAAGGTGCGCAACTGGACGGTGCCGCCAAGCTTCCTCGTCGGCCTGAGCATGGGCGACGTGTGGCTGGCGGAGTAAACCGCCCAGCTCCCTTCCATCGGAAGCCAACCCTTCCTTTCCCCGTGAAAACGGGGAAAGGAGCCTTGCCAGCGCAGGGATATCCGGCTGCGCTCAGGCTACATTCCACGCGATTACGGCCAGAGCGATGGCGATAACCCAAAGCGCGATGCGGCCGGATCGGGTGTGCCGCGCCTCCGCCTTGCCGATAGCCTCGGCGGTCTGACGGTCGAAGCGCAGGCCGTGTTCGGCCATCAGGTCGACCTGCCGCGACAGCCGCTCGGTCCGCGCGGCAAGCTCCGGGGCCTGACGGGCGAGCGCGACAATCGCCTGCACGCCGTCGCGCATGTCGACCAGCAGCGCCCTGGCTCCCAGATTGTCCCTGATCCAGCTTCCGACCACCGGCTCGGCGGCCTTCCACATGTTGAAGTGCGGATCGAGCGTCCGGGCGACGCCCTCCACCACCACCATCGTCTTTTGCAGCAGCACCAGTTCGGTGCGGGTCTGCATGTCGAACAGCTCCGTTACCTCGAAGAGAAGGGTGAGCAGCCGCGCCATGGAGATCGTCTCGGCAGGCTGGCCGTGGATCGGCTCGCCGATGGCGCGGATCGCCTGCGCAAAGGCAGCGACATCGTGATGCGCCGGCACGTACCCGGCCTCGAAATGCACCTCGGCCACGCGGCGGAAATCGCGCACGATGAAGCCGTAGAGGATTTCGGCCAGGAAGCGCCGCTCCTTCTTGCCCAACCGTCCGGTGATGCCGAAATCGACGCCGACAATCGTGCCGTCCGCTTCCACGAACAGGTTTCCGGGGTGCATGTCGGCATGGAAGAAGCCGTCGCGCAGCGTATGCCGCAGAAAAGACTGGATGAGGCTGGCGGCGAGCTTCTCGAGGTCATGGCCGGCGGCGCGCAGGCCGTCAATGTCCGACATCTTCACGCCGTCGATCCATTCCATCGTCACGACGTCGCGGCCGGTGCGCATCCAGTCCACGGCGGGAACGCGGAAGCCGGGATCGTCGCGCGTGTTCTCGCCCAACTCCGAAAGTGCGGCCGCCTCCAGCCGCAGGTCCATCTCGATCTTCGTGGTCTGCGCGAGGGTCTGCGTGACCTCGACCGGCCGCAGGCGGCGGCTCGACGGGATGAAACGCTCCTGCAGGCGGGCGGCGAGGAAATAGCTTTCGAGATCGTTGAGGAAGCGCCGCCGCACGCCCGGCCGGATGACCTTGACGGCAACCTTGCGCGGCGCTCCGTCCTCCAGCACAGTCGCCGGATGCACCTGCGCGATGGAGGCGGCGGCAACCGGCTCATCCAGCGTCTCGAAAAGATCGCCCAGAGGGCGGCCCAACGACCCCTCTATCGCGGCGACGGCATCCGCGCGCGAAAAAGTTTCCATGCGGTCCTGAAGGCGGGACAGATCGGTGGCAAGCTCGTCTCCAACCACGTCGGGCCGGGTCGCGAGGAACTGGCCGAGCTTCACATAGGAGGGGCCGAGGCGGTCGATGGCGCTTGCCAACCGTTCCGCCCGGTCGCGGCGATGCGAGCGGCGGCGCGCCAGGAGCTTCGCCATGCGCCAGCCGAAGCGCGGCAGGCCGTCGAGCTGGTCGCCCGGCAAGGCCGCCACCACGCCTTCGCGTACGAGAATCCAGCCGGCGCGAGCGAGCCGGAAATATGCTCCGAGCGTCGTCATCCGCGAAGGCTGCTCAAATCTTCCAGCCGGAATGCAGCGCCGCGATGCCGCCGGAATAGTCGCGCCATGTGACGCGGCCGAAGCCGGCACGCTCGATCATGGCGGCAAAATTGCGCTGGTTCGGGAATTTGCGGATGGATTCCACGAGGTAGCGATAGGAATCCGCGTCGCCCGTCACCATGCGGCCGATGCCGGGTATGGCGTTGAAGGACCATGCGTCATAGGCGCGGTCGAGCAGCGGCATATCCACCTCGGAAAATTCGAGGCACAGGAAGCGGCCGCCAGGCTTCAGCACACGGAATGCCTCGGCGAGCGCCACCTCGATGCGCGGCACGTTGCGGATGCCGAAGGCAACCGTATAGGCATCGAAACTGGAATCCTCGAAAGGAAGCTCCTCGGCATTGGCCTCGACGAAATCGACGGAGGCGGCCAGCCCGCGCTTTTCGGCGCGGTCGCGGCCTACGCCGAGCATAGAACCGTTTATGTCCAGCACGGTGGCGTGGGCGTTGCCGCGCGAGGCATCGACGACGCGGAAGGCAATGTCGCCGGTGCCGCCGGCCACGTCGAGCAGCTTCCAGCCCGGCCGCGCCGGCGGGTTGAGCCAGGCGACCATGCCGTCCTTCCACAGGCGGTGCATGCCGGCGGACATGAGGTCGTTCATCATGTCGTAGCGGCGCGCGACGCTGTGGAACACGTCGTTGACGAGTTCCTGCTTCTCGCCTTCACCGACGTCGCGGAAACCGTAGGAGGTTTCCATTCCGCCCGCCGCCGTAGTGCGCTGTTCCGACATTGCCGCATTCTTCCTGTCAAAAAAACCGGGCTTCCTGTCAAAAAGCCGAGCTTTCCGCCAAAGCCGGGCGGACCATAGCCGATCCCCGGCGGGGGCGCTATTGTCCCCGCCGCGATGAACGGCCGCGCCGCGCGCGAGGGGTGGATGATAGCGAAAGCGGAACTGCACTGCCACATAGAGGGAGCCGCCGATCCCGACCTGGTCGACGCGCAGGCGCGCAAATATGGCCGCGATACTTCATCCTATATACGCGACGGCGCCTTTGTCTGGCACGATTTCACCTCCTTCCTCGCCGCCTACGATTTCTCGGCGGGGCTTTTTCGCGACGAGGAGGACTATGCGCGGCTTGCCGAGCATTACCTGACCGGGCTGGCCTGCGACGGCGCGATCTATTCCGAAATCTTCATCTCTCCCGACCATGCGCGTGAATCGGGGCTCTCGCCCGCCGCCTATATGGGTGCGCTGGGAGAGGGGATCGGGCGGGCGAAGGCCGCGACCGGCATCGAAGGCCGCATGACCGTCATCGGCGTGAGGCATTTCGGCGTGGACTGCGTGGAGCAGGCCGCGCAATTCGCCGCGACATGCGGCCATCCGCTCGTCACCGGCTTCGGCATGGCGGGCGAGGAGCGACATGGCCATCCGCGCGACTACGCTCGCGCTTTCGACATCGCCCGCGAGGCCGGGCTGGGCATCACCGTCCATGCCGGCGAACTGGCCGGATGGGAAAGCGTCGAAGCGGCTATGGACCATCTGAAGCCCGCAAGGATCGGACATGGCGTCCGCGCCATCGAGAAGCCGGACCTCGTCAGGCGCATCGCGGCGGAAGGGACCGTGCTGGAAGTCTGCCCGGCATCCAACGTGGCGCTGGGCGTGTTTCCCTCATTCGCGGAGCATCCCTTTTCCGCGCTGATGCGGGCCGGCTGCAAGGTGACGCTCAATTCCGACGACCCGCCCTATTTCCTCACCAGCCTAGGGCACGAATATGAGGTTGCCGCGGAACATTTTGGCCTTTCGGAGCAGGCCCTGAAGCGGGTGACGCGAACGGCCATCGAGGCCGCCTTCGTGGACGAGGCGACGCGCGGGGCGCTGCTGGCGCGGCTCGACACGGCGAAATGAGTCGGCAAAGCCTGTGGCAGGCTGCTTCGGCCGTGTTTAAGGTGACGGCGGGAACATCATGGAGAACCGCCAATGAAGAGCGTCACCGTCGTCGATCATCCGCTCGTGCAGCACAAGCTCACCATCATGCGCGACAAGGAGACCTCGACGGCAGGCTTCCGGCGGCTGCTGCGCGAAATCTCGCTGCTGCTCTGCTACGAGGTGACGCGCGACCTCGAACTGACGACCCGTACCATCGAGACGCCGCTGATGACGATGGAAGCGCCGACGCTCGAAGGCAAGAAGCTGGTCTTTGCCTCGGTGCTGCGCGCCGGCAACGGGTTGCTGGACGGGATGCTGGATCTCGTGCCCGCCGCCCGCGTCGCTCATATCGGGCTTTATCGCGACCATGAGACGCTTGAGGCGGTCGAGTATTTCTTCAAGGCGCCCAGCGACCTCGGCGACCGGCTGGTGATCGTGGTCGATCCGATGCTGGCGACCGCCAATTCGGCCATTGCAGCCGTCAACAAGCTGAAGGAGCGCGGCGCGGGCAATCTTCGCTATCTGTGCCTGCTGGCGGCACCGGAAGGCATAGAGCGTTTCACCACGGCGCATCCCGACGTGCCGGTCTTTACCGCGTCCATTGACGAACGGCTCAACGAAAAGGGCTACATCGTGCCCGGCCTGGGCGATGCGGGCGACCGCATGTACGGCACGAAGTAACCCAAGGTTGAGTTAGAGATTTCTAATTCAATTTTTCGTTCACCACACCAGCGATCAACCGCCCGCGTTAAGCAGGCGGTGACGCCTGCGATGCTAGAGCCTTTTTCGCGGAAAAGGGCGATGCGATGCTGCGCAAATTGCTGACATTGGGCGTTCTGGCCGGGACCGCCGCATCGGTGCCGATCCTGTACCAGACCAACCCGCAGGCATTCGAGAACGGGCTGGTGCGGCTGTTCGGCGGCGAGCCCGCGCCGACGCCGCAACCGGCGGCGCAGACGCTCCAGTTCAAGGCGGAGGCAAGGCCGGCAACCCTGTCAGGCCGCAAAGTGCGGATCGAAGCGGATGCGCGCGGCCATTTCCAGGGCGATTTCCGCCTCAACGGACGTACGGTCGAGGCACTTGTCGATACCGGCGCGACATTGGTGGCGATCAACCGCAGCACGGCGCGGCGCATCGGCATCGAGCTTGCGCCGGGCGATTTCCGCTACGAGGTCGGCACCGCCAACGGGAAGGTGGCGGCAGCGGCGGCAATCATCGACCGTTTGCAGATCGGCCGCATCGACGTGACCGGCGTGCAGGCCGTCATCCTCGACGACCGGGCGCTGGAAGGCACGTTGATCGGCATGAGTTTCCTCAATCGGCTGGCAAGCTATTCGGTCGAGAACGGCTCGCTGGTGCTGGAGCAATAAAGGCTCAGGGCGCGATGCGGCGCAGGATCAGCGGCGCCGCCGCAGGCCGCTCCTCCACGATCCGATAGGCGTCGCGAATGGCAGCGATGGCGCGTGCTGCGCCGTCTTTCGACCGTGCGTGGACGAGCGCCAGCGGTTCGCCCCGCTGCACCTCCGCGCCGATGGGCAGGAGGCTGCTCAGCCCGACCGCCGGGTCGATACTCGCCGCGGGGTCCGTGCGCCCACCGCCCAGAGCGACCACCGCGAGGCCGATATCGCGGGTGGCGATTTCGCCGACATAGCCGTCGCGTTCGGCAGGAACCGGCAGTTGGACCGGCGCGCGCGGCAGAATGGCCTCATGTTTCTCCACGAAATCTGCCGGGCCGCCAAGCGTTGTCACCATGCGCGCGAAATGCTCCGCGGCTGCGCCGCCATCGAGCGCCGCGAGCGCCTTCGCTCTGCCCTTGCGGGCATTGGCGGCCAGCCCGGCCGAGACGAGCATTTCGGCCGCGAGCGCCAGCGTCACCCCTTCAAGCCTTGAATCTCGTGCGCGGCCGGTGAGGAAATCGACCGCGTTGGCGACCTCCAGCGCATTGCCTGCCGCGGAGGCCAGAGGCTGGTCCATGTCGGTCAGCAAGGCGGTGGTGCGCAAGCCGGCACCGTTCGCCACAGCGACGAGGCTTTTCGCCAATGCCGTCGCATCCTTCCGCGTACCCATGAAAGCGCCGTTGCCGGTTTTCACGTCCAGTACGAGCGATTGCAGCCCGGCGGCGAGCTTCTTCGACAAGATGGAGGCCGTGATGAGGGGGATCGACTCGACCGTGCCGGTCACGTCGCGGATGGCGTAGAAGCGCCGGTCGGCAGGCGCGAGCCGCGCCGTCTGGCCGATGATGGCGCAGCCCGCCTCGCGCACCGTCTTGCGAAACAACACGCTATCGGGCTGGGCGCGGTAGCCGGGGATGGATTCCATCTTGTCCAGCGTGCCGCCCGTATGGCCGAGCCCGCGCCCGGAGATCATCGGCACATAGGCCCCGCAGGCCGCCACTATGGGCGCCAGCATCAGCGATACATTATCGCCGACACCGCCGGTCGAATGCTTGTCGGTGACAGGCCCCGGCAGATTCGACCAGTCGAGTACCTCGCCCGAATCGCGCATGGCGAGCGTCAGCGCCACCGCCTCTTCACGCTCCATGCCGCGCAGGAAGACCGCCATGGCAAGCGCCGCCACCTGACCGTCGCCGAAGGAGCCGTCCGCCAGGCCGGCGGCGAAGGAACGCAGCTCCGCCTCCGACAGCCTGCCCCCGTCGCGCTTCCTGCGGATGATTTCCTGCGGGAGCATCAGCCAGCCGCCGGGCCGGTCGTCATCTCAGCCATCCAGTCCCTCCCGGAACATCTCGCGCAGGATCATGGCGAGCCGCCGGCCTCCGAGCGGAGCCATGTCCTTGGTTTCCTGATGCGAAAGTTCGGCCTCCGTCATGCCGGCGGCGAGATTGGTGATGACCGAGCAGGCGGCGACGCGCAGGCCGAGGAAGCGGGCAAGGATCACCTCCGGCACGGTGGACATGCCGACGGCATTTGCGCCCATCATGCGCGCCATGCGGATTTCGGCCGGCGTTTCGAATGAAGGACCGGAGAACCACATATAGACGCCCTTGTGCAGGGGCGTGCCGGCCGCCACCGCCGCACGCTCGAACGCGGCGCGCAAACCCGGATCATAGGCTTCGGTGAGACCGACGAAGCGCCGATCGGTCGGCTCGCCGATGAGCGGATTGGCCCCGGCGAAATTGATGTGGTCGGTGAGCAGCATCAGCGCGCCGGGCGGCATGTCGGGTTCGAGCGAGCCGGCCGCGTTGGTCAGGATGAGCTTGCCTATCCCGATGGCCGCCAACGCCTCCAGCGCCGGGCGCATCACGCCGGCATCTCCATGCTCGTAATAATGGGCTCGGCCGGACAGCATCAGCACCGGAGCGCCCGCGAAGCGGCCCGCGACCAGCTCGCCGGCATGGCCGGTGACGCCGCCCGCCGGAAAGCCCATCAGATCGGCATAGGGGATGCGGACGGCATCCTCGACCTCGTCGGCAAGGAAGCCGAGGCCGGAGCCGAGCACCAGAGCGGTCGTCGGCTTCAGCCCGCCAAGGCGGGCCACGATATGCTGCGCCACGCTCATTTCAGCGTATCGCCGCGAAAGCCGAGCGGCAGGATATCGGCCAAGGTCAGCGTCTCGACCACGCCTGTCTCGTCGCAGAGATGCAGCCGCGCGTCGGGACCTGCGAACTCAGCCAGCCGCTGCCGGCAGCCGCCGCAAGGCGTGATGCGCGCCATCTTCTCAGCCGTCACCACGATGTCGGTGATGCGCCCCCCGCCCGCCATGACGTAGTGGCTGAGCGCGGTCGTCTCGGCGCACCAGCCTTCGGGGAAAGAGGCATTCTCGATATTCGCGCCGGTAAAAACACGGCCATCCTCCGTGCGGATCGCGGCGCCTACCGGGAAGCTCGAATAGGGCGCGTAGGCTTTTGCCATCGCCTCGCGGGCGGCGAGGAAAAGATCATGGATGCCCGAGAACAAGGCTAGCGCTCCTTCACATAGGGTTGGCCGCCGGCGCGAGGCGGGATGGCCTTGCCGATGAAGCCGGCGAGCAGGATCACGGTCAGGATATAGGGCAGCGCCTGCATGAGTTGCACCGGCACGCGGCCGACCAGCGGCAGCGGCGTGCCTTGCAGGCGGATCGACAGCGCATCGAGGAAGCCGAACAACAGCACCGCGAACATGGCCGGCACCGGCTTCCATTTGGCGAAAATGAGGGCGGCCAGCGCGATATAGCCGCGCCCCGCCGTCATGTCCTTGACGAAGCCGGCATTCATGGCGAGCGCCAGATAGGTGCCAGCCGCGCCGGTGAGCACGCCGGTACAGATGACGGCGCGATAGCGCAGCCACGCGACCGAAATGCCTGCGGTATCCACCGCCGCCGGGTTCTCGCCCACAGCGCGCAGCCTGAGCCCGAAGCGCGTGCGGTACAGCACCCACCATGTGAACGGCACCATGAGGAAAGCGAGATAGACGAGGATGGAATGGCCGGAAAGAAGCTCCGAATAGAGCGGGCCTAGCACCGGCACGCTGCGCAGTTCGCCCGCGAATGGCAGCTCGATGGCATTGAAGCGCGCGCCGGACGGCAGCGATGGCGTGCGGCCGCCCTGATTGAACCAGGCCTGCCCGAGGATGACGGTCGCGCCCGCGGCGATGAAATTGATGGCGACGCCGGAGACGATCTGGTTGCCACGATGGGTGATGGAGGCGAAGCCGTGCACCAGCGCCAGCCCGACGGCCACCAGCACGGCTGTGCCGAGGCCGGCCCATGCGGAACCCGTGACAGCGGCGGCGGACGCGGCGGCGAAGGCTCCCGCCAGCATCTTGCCTTCAAGCCCGATGTCGAAGATGCCGGCGCGCTCCGAATAGAGACCTGCAAGGCAGGCCAGCAGCAGCGGGATCGACAGGCGGACGGTCGAATCCAGCACCAGCACGAGGGTGTCGAAGAACCCCATCAGCCGCCCTCCGCCTTCTGTGCGGCAAGCCCGACGGAACGCGGGCTGAAGGCTGCGAACAGCGCCTGTATCTGCGGCCGGAACATGTTTTCCAGCGCGCCCGCGAACAGGATGACCAGCCCTTGTATGATGACGATCATGTCGCGGCTGATGCCGGGCATCTCGAACGCAAGCTCGGCGCCGCCCTGATAGAGAACGCCGAACAGGATCGCGGCGGGTACGATGCCCGCCGGGTGCGAGCGGCCCATGAGTGCTACGGCGATGCCGACAAAGCCCGCGCCCGTGACGAAATCGAGCTGGACGCGATGCTGGTCGCCCATGATGGGATTGAGCGCCATCATGCCCGCCAGCGCGCCGGAAACCAGCATGGCGATGACGACGATGCGCGCCTCGCCTATGCCGGCATAGCGCGCGGCCTTCGGGCTGTGCCCCTGCGTGCGGATCTCGTAGCCCAGACGCGTGCGCCAGATCAGCACCCAGACGAGGAACGCGCAGGCCAGCGCCAGAAGGAAGGTGACGTTGAAGGGCGAGGAGCGGATCGTGGTGCCGAACAGCTCGATCAGCCAGTTCAGCTTGGGCAATTGCCCGCCTTCCAGGAAGGTGCGGGTCTGCGGCGCCATCGAGCCGGCCGGCTTCAGCGGGCCGACCAGCAGATAGACCATCAGCGAGGCGGCGATGAAATTGAACATGATCGTCGTGATGACGATGTGCGAACCGCGCTTCGCCTGAAGGATGGCGGGGACCAGCGCCCAGAGCGCGCCTATGGCCGCCGCGGCGAGGATCGCCAGCGGAAAATTCACCCACCACGGGAAAATGCCGTCGAACGACAGGCAGACGATGGCGACGCCAAGACCGCCGACATAGGCCTGCCCCTCGCCGCCTATGTTGAACAGGCCGCAATGGAAGGCGACCGCCACGGCCAATCCGGTGAAGATGAAGCTCGTCGCATAATAGAGCGTGTAGGCGATGTTCTGGCCGCGCCCGAACGCGCCTTCGATCAGGATGCCGGCGGCTCGCAGCGGGTTCTCGCCGACAAGCAGCACGACCAGTCCCGCGACGGCGAAGGCGACCAGCAGGTTGATGAGCGGGATCAGCCCGTAGTCGGCCCAGGCGGGCAGCTTCGCGTAGGGGGTGCTCAAGCGGCCTCCTCCTTTTCGACACCCGCCATGAGCAGCCCCAACTCGCCCTCGCTGGCCGCCGCATCGCGCTCGCCGACGATGCGGCCCGCGAACATGACAAGGATGCGGTCGGACAGCGACCTGATCTCGTCCAGCTCCACCGAGACGAGCAGCACCGCCTTGCCTGCGTCGCGCATGGCCACAAGCTGCCGATGAATGAACTCTATCGCGCCGACATCGACGCCACGCGTCGGCTGGCCGACGATGAGGACGCCGGGATCTTTCTCCATCTCGCGCGCGAGCACGATCTTCTGCTGATTGCCCCCCGAGAAATTCGCGGTCTTAAGGCGCGGATTGGGCGGGCGTATGTCGTATTTCTCGATCTTGGCCCTTGCATCGTCGAGAATGGCGGGAACGTCGAGGAAGGGGCCATTCAGGTAGCCTGTTCGGTCGTGATAGCCGAGAATGGAATTCTCGTTCTCCTCGAAGGCGAGCACGAGGCCGACATGGTGACGATCCTCCGGCACATGGGCCAGTCCCCGGTCGCGCAGCTCGCCCGGATCGCACCCCGCTACGCCGCCTATCGGCTTGCCGTCGAGCAGAATTTCGCCGGATGCAGGCTTGCGGATGCCGGCGATGGCCTCGATCAACTCGGATTGCCCGTTGCCGGCCACGCCCGCTATGCCGACGATTTCACCGGCGCGCAGGTCGAAGGACACATCGTCCACCATTGTGACGCGGCGCGAATCCTTCACCACGAGATTGCGGATGGAAAGGCGGACCTCGCCGGGCGTGGCGTCGCCCTTCTCCACACGCAGCAGCACGCGGCGCCCCACCATCAGCTCGGCCAGCTCCTCGACCGTCGTTTCGGCGGTCTTGCGGGTCGCGACCATCTCGCCCTGCCGCATGACGGAGACATTGTCGGTGATGGCCATGATCTCGCGCAGCTTGTGGGTGATGAGGATGATCGTCTTTCCCTCGCTGCGAAGCTGGTCGAGGATGCGGAACAGATGATCGGCCTCGGCGGGCGTGAGCACGCCGGTCGGCTCGTCGAGAATCAATATGTCGGCGCCGCGATAGAGCGCCTTGAGGATTTCGACGCGCTGCTGCAAGCCGACCGACAGTTCCTCGATCACCGCGTCAGAATCGACCTCAAGCCCGTAATCGCGTTCCAGCCTTTGAAGCTCGGCCCGCGCTTTCGAGATGGAGGCGTTGAGCAGCGCCCCGCCTTCCGCGCCGAGGATGATGTTCTCCAGCACGGTGAAGTTCTCCACCAGCATGAAGTGCTGGTGGACCATGCCGATGCCCGCCGCAATGGCGTCGTTGGACGTGGCGATGCCCACCTTCCTGCCGCCGATGCGGATCTCGCCGCTGTCGGCCTGGTAAAAGCCGTAGAGGATCGACATGAGCGTCGATTTGCCGGCCCCGTTCTCGCCGATGATGCCATGTATGGTGCCGCGCGGAACGGAAAGGTTGATGTCGCGGTTGGCCCGCACAGCGCCGAAGCTCTTGCTGATGCCGACAAGCTCTATCGCCGCTTCCGCCATTCGCCGGTCCCACCTCGCTCGGCCATGTTGCCCGGCCTTGCCGTTTCCGGCCCAAAAGCCGTATCGCAGTCTCGACAAAACGTGGGACGGTTGTCAATTTCGCAGATATGACAATGACGGCAATGCCATGAAACCGGCGGACGAACGCATCACCGATCTTGAGGTCCTCGCTGCCGAGCAGGAGCGGACGATCGCGGAACTGTCGGAACAGATCGCCGATCAATGGAAGGTGATCGAGCGCCTTCAGAAAAAGCTCGACGCGCTGACGGAACGCTTCCTTGAGCTGGAGGAACAGGCCGCCCCGGACATACCCGTCACGAGGCCGCCGCACTGGTAGCATCCGGGAGCGTCAGGGCGCCCTCCCCACGCCAGGGGAGAGCTACCGGACACAAGCCTTGTCATCCAGCCCGGATCACAGCGGGCAGCTATTGTCCGTCGAGAAGTCGTGCACGCTTATCGCACCCGAAATGATGTCGGCCCTGGCCTTCTCGACCGCCGCCTTCATCTCGTCCGTGACCAGAGACGCGTTGTGCTCGTCCACGGCGTAGCCGACACCGTCCTCGGCAAGGCCGAGATTATAGACGCCTGCGGTGAACTTGCCGTTCCTGGCGTCCATGAAGGCATTGTAGACGGCCACGTCCACGCGCTTGATCATAGAGGTCAGGACGCTGCCGGGATGCATCCAGTTCTGGTTGGAATCGACGCCGATACCGAGCTTGCCGGCATCCGCCGCCGCCTGAAGCACGCCGACGCCCGTGCCGCCCGCCGCGTGGTAGACCACATCCGCCCCCTGATCGATCTGCGACTTGGTGATCTCGGCGCCCCTCGTCGGATCGTTCCACGCCGACGGCGTATCGCCCGTATAGTTGCGCAGAACCTTCGCGTCGGGCTTGGTCGCCTTCACGCCCTCTACATAACCGCACTCGAACTTGCCGATGAGCGGCACCTGCATGCCGCCGACGAAGCCGACCGTGCCGGTCGTGCTGGCCATGCCCGCAAGAATGCCGACCAGATACGATCCTTCCTGCTCCTTGAACACCACGGAGCGGACATTCGGCTTGTCGACCACCATGTCGACGATGGCGAAGCTGGTGTCGGGGAACTCCGCGGACACTTTTTCCAGCGCCGCCGCCCAGTTGAAGCCAGCCATGACGATGGGGTTGCGGCCATCCTCGGCGAAGCGCAGCAGCGCCTGCTCGCGCTGCGCATCGTTGGAAATCTCGAACTCGACATATTCGATGCCGGTTTCGCTCTTGAACTTCTCGGCGCCGTTGAATGACGCCTCGTTGAAGGACTTGTCGAACTTGCCGCCCAGATCGAACAGCAAAGCCGGCTTCACCTCCTCCTGCGCGAAGGCCGGAAGTGACAACGCTGCGGCGGCCAGAAGGCCCAGAACCAATTTTCTCATGTGCTCCACACCCTGTCGGTCTTTGTTTTTCCGCGTCTCCCGGCTGGGAGCAGGCGGGTTGAAAGCCAGTCTCGCATGGGGCCGGACAAAGTTCACGCGGAAATTTCGCGCGCGCAGCACAGGTGACGATGGCGCGGGCCAGCCACCCCATTCCCCTGCCTGTATACTGGAAACATCAGCTCTGGGTCGTCCACAGCGTGGCCCAGGGGCCGTGCTGCGGTCCCTCCCGGTCGATACGCTCGAAGCCATGCGCGCCGAAGAAATCGCGCTGCGCCTGGATGAGATCGGCTGTGCCGCGCGGCTGGCGATAACCGTCGAACCAGGCGAGCGCGGCGGAAAGTGCCGGCACCGGCAGGCCCTGAAGCGCGGCGCGGCCCACCGTGACGCGCAAGGCGGGATGGGACTGGTTCATCATCTCGGTGAAGGCGGGCGCGGCGAGCAGGTTCGGAATGTCTCCCGCGCTTTCGAAAGCCGCAGCCATCTCGCCGAGGAACTGCGAACGGATGATGCAGCCGGCGCGCCAGATGCGTGCGATGGTGGACATGGGCAGGTTCCAGCCGAACTCGCGCGAGGCAGACGCCATGACGGCGAAGCCCTGCGCGTAGGCCGCTATCTTGCCGGCCAGAAGCGCGTGCTCCAGCTCGCTCACCAGGTCGGCCCGCGGGGTGGAGGTGGCGGGCGCCGCGCCGGCAGGGAAAAGGGCTGACGCTGCCTGCCTTTCGGTGCGGAGCGAAGAAAGGCTGCGGGCCGCGACGGCGGCTTCTATCGCGGTTGCCGGCACACCCATGCGCTGCGCTTCGATGGCCGCCCAGCGGCCCGTTCCCTTCTGACCGGCGCTGTCGACGATCACATCCACGAGCGGCTTGCCGGTGTCGGGATCGGTCACGCCCAGCACGGTGGCGGTGATCTCGATCAGATACGAATTGAGCCGCCCCTCGTTCCAACCGCCGAAGATGCGCCCGATTTCCTCCGGCGCGAGGCCGAGCCCGTCGCGCAATATGCCGTAGATCTCCGCGATCATCTGCATGTCGGCATATTCGATGCCGTTATGGATGGTCTTGACGAAATGTCCCGCGCCGCCCGGCCCCAGCCACGCCGCACAGGGTTCCTCGCCATATTTCGCGGCGATGCCCATGATGATCGGCTCGATGCGCCGCCAGGCGATCTCGTCGCCGCCGACCATGATGGAGGGACCGTGGCGCGCGCCCTCCTCGCCGCCGGAAACGCCCATGCCGACGAAGGCGAACTTCTCGTCCTTGAACTGCTCCAGGCGGCGAACCGTATCGTGGAAATCGGCATTGCCGGCGTCGATGACGATATCGCCATCGCCCGCCAGAGGAGCAAGCGCCGCAGCCATCTCGTCCACCGGGCTGCCAGCCGGGATCATCAATATGACCGGGCGCGGCGGGCGGATCGCCGACATGAGCTGCTCCAGCGTCTCGCAGGGAACGACACGCTCGGCAAGCGACCCCGCCGTCTGTGCGAATTCGAGCGTGCGGTCGTAGTTGCGGTTCCACACCGCGACCCGCCAGCCCTTCTCCGCAATGTTGAGCGCGAGGCTCGACCCCATGGTTCCGAGGCCGATCAGGCCAATGTCCGCATCGCTCATGAAAGCCGCCTTCGCTCTTGAAGCACGCCGTCTCGAAACGGGTTCCCGCGTCCGGGCGGCATGCCTTGAATCCGGGCGCGGAACATGCCGCACCGATATGACGGCCGGATGATGGCGATGGCCGCTGCGGGCGTCAACCGCGCGGGATCAGCGGCGGCGTCGCTTGCGCCCATACAGCTCCAGCCGGTGATGCACGATCTCGTAGCCCAGCTCGCGCGCGATGGCGTCCTGCAACTCCTCGATGCGGTCAGACTGGAACTCGATCACGTCGCCCGTGTCGAGGTCGATCAGATGGTCGTGATGCTCGCCGCCGGCCTGCTCGAAACGGGCGGGACCGCCCTCGAACGCATGGCGGTGGATCGCGCCCAGCGTCTCCAGCAGCTTCATGGTGCGGTATACGGTGGAGAGCGAGATGGAGCGGTCGATGGTGCTGGCGCGCTGATGGATCTCCAGCGCGTCCGGGTGGTCGTCCATGCTGGCGAGAATGTCGAGGATCACGCGGCGCGGCCGCGTAATGCGCACGCCGGCGCGGCGCAGCTCCTTTTCGTAATCCCGCCTGGTTTCGACCTGCCGATTCATGGGCGCGATTATGGGCCAGTTGACAGCCAGTTGCAAAATTTTCCTTCCGTCGTCGCAGCCGTCATACGCGCAAACCCAAGGAAATCCACGGCTTCGCATTTTCTTATTGCAAACGATTTGCAGTTGCATTGACATGTCCCTGGAACGATTCTAAGTAAGGATCGTCCGCATCCTCCCGCGGCCGCCAGAATCATGGAGATGCCCGATGCCCCGACGACTGGGCCTGTTGCTTGCACTCGCTCTTTCGATGGTTACGCCTGCCGCCGCCCAGGACGGCGACAAGTTCAAGGTCGTGACCACCTTCACCGTCATCGCCGACATAGCGCGCAACGTCGCGGGCGATGCCGCGACCGTGGAATCGATCACCAGGCCCAACGCCGAGATCCACAATTACCAGCCGACGCCCGGCGACATGCTGCGGGCGCAGGATGCCGACCTGATCCTCTGGAACGGCCTCAACCTCGAACAATGGTTCGAACGTTTCCTGCGCAATCTGCGCGGGGTTCCCGGTGTCGTCGTCACGGAAGGCATAGAGCCCATGAGCATCGCGGAAGGCCCCTATGAGGGCAAGCCGAACCCCCATGCCTGGATGTCTCCGTCCGACGTGAAGATCTATATCGAAAACATCCGTGCCGCGCTGGCCGAGCACGATCCCGGCAACGCCGCCACCTATGCGGCCAATGCGGAAGCCTACGCCGCCAGGGTGGACGCGGCGGCGGAGCCGGTGCGCGCGGCACTCGCCTCCATTCCCGAGGAACGCCGCTGGCTCGTCACTTCCGAAGGCGCGTTCAGCTACCTTGCCCGAGATTTCGGCCTGCGCGAGCTTTATCTGTGGCCGATCAATGCCGACAGCCAGGGCACGCCACAGCAGGTGCGCCGCGTGATCGACGCCGTGCGGGAACACCATATCCCCGCCGTCTTCAGCGAAAGCACCGTATCGCCCGATCCGGCCATGCAGGTGGCGCGCGAGACGGGGGCGAAATATGGCGGCGTCCTCTACGTGGACTCGCTGTCGGACCCCGACGGGCCGGTTCCCACCTATCTCGACCTCATCAGGGTCACCACCGAAACCATCGTGAAGGCGCTGACGGAATGAACGACCGCGCAACAGCTGAAATGCAGGCCGGCGATATCGCCGGCCTTGCCGTGTCCGGCGTGACCGTGACCTACCGGAATGGCAACACCGCGCTGCGCAACGCCAGTTTCGCGATTCCCGCCGGCACCATCACCGCGCTGGTCGGCGTCAATGGCAGCGGCAAATCCACCCTGTTCAAGGCGATCATGGGTTTCGTGCCGCTCGCCGCGGGCAGCGTCTCCATCTTCGGCGCGCCGGCGGGCCGCGCGCTGAAACAGAACATCGTCGCCTATGTGCCGCAAAGCGAGGATGTGGACTGGAACTTCCCTGTCCTCGTGGAGGACGTGGTGATGATGGGGCGCTACGGCCACATGAACTTCCTGCGCATCCCCACCGCCCGCGACCGCCACATGGTGGACGAGGCACTGGAGCGCGTCGGCATGACAGCCTATCGCAAGCGGCAGATCGGCGAGCTTTCCGGCGGGCAGAAGAAGCGCGTGTTCCTCGCCCGCGCGCTGGCGCAGGAAGGCCGCGTCATCCTGCTGGACGAGCCCTTCACCGGCGTGGACGTCAAGACCGAGGACGCCATCATAACCCTCCTGCGCGTGCTTCGCGACGAAGGACGGGTCATGCTCGTCTCGACCCACAACCTCGGATCGGTTCCGCGATTCTGCGACCGCGTCGTGCTGTTGAACCGCACCGTGCTCGCGTCCGGGCCGACGGCGGAGGTGTTCACCCACGACAATCTTCAGACCGCCTTCGGCGGCGTGCTGCGGCGGCACACGCTGGGCGGCGCCGATCTCCACGAGGATTCCGACACCGACACACGCAGCGTCACCGTCATCACCGACGACGAACGGCCGCTGGTCTTCTACGACGAGGTGACCGCGCCGGAAGAGAAGGGCCGATGATGGACATTCTGCTGGAACCCTTCACCTACAACTACATGGTCAACGCCATGTGGGTCTCCGCGCTGGTCGGCGGCGTCTGCGCGTTTCTCTCGGCCTATCTGATGCTCAAGGGATGGTCGCTGATCGGTGATGCGCTCTCGCACGCCATCGTACCCGGCGTGGCGGGAGCCTATATGCTCGGCCTGCCCTTCTCGCTTGGCGCGTTCCTGTCGGGCGGGCTTGCGGCCGGTGCCATGCTGTTCCTCAACCAGCGCACGAAGCTGAGGGAAGACGCCATCATCGGCCTGATCTTCACCTCCTTCTTCGGGCTCGGCCTGTTCATGGTGTCGCTGTCGCCCACCTCGGTGAACATCCAGACCATCGTGCTCGGCAATATCCTCGCCATCACGCCCGCCGATACGCTGCAACTCGCCATCATCGCGGGCGTGACCCTGGCTATCCTGACGCTCAAGTGGAAAGACCTGATGGTCGCCTTCTTCGACGAGAACCATGCCCGCTCCATCGGGCTGAGGCCCGGCCTGCTGCGCGCCGTGTTCTTCACGCTGCTGGCGGCTTCGACCGTCGCGGCGCTGCAAACGGTGGGGGCCTTCCTCGTCATCGCAATGGTGGTGACGCCGGGGGCGACGGCCTATCTGCTGACCGACCGTTTCCAGCGGCTGATCCTGCTTTCCATCGCCATCGGCGCGACGTCGAGCTTCGTCGGCGCCTATGCGAGCTATTTCCTCGACGGGGCGACGGGCGGCATCATCGTGGTGCTGCAAACCCTCGTGTTCCTCGCGGCCTTCATCTTTGCCCCGAAGCATGGATTGCTGGCGGCACGACGCCGGGCAAGAGCGGCGCTGGAGGCCGGGGCATGATAGACACACTCCTCCTCCCCTTCGCCTTTCCCTTCATGCAGCAGGCATTCGTCATCGCCGTGCTGGCGGCGCTGCCGATGGGGTTGCTGTCGCCATTTCTCGTGCTGAAGGGCTGGTCGCTGATGGGCGACGCGATCAGCCACGCCGTGCTGCCGGGCATCGTGCTCGCCTATATCGCCGGGCTGCCGCTTGCCGTCGGGGCTTTCGCCGCCGGCATGGTCTGCGCGCTGGCGACGGGCTATTTGCGCGAGAACAGCAGGGTCAAGGAAGATACGGTGATGGGCGTGGTGTTCTCCGGCATGTTCGGCCTCGGCCTCGTGCTCTACATCGCCATCCAGACCGACGTGCATCTCGACCACATATTGTTCGGCGACATGCTCGGTGTCGGCTGGAGCGACATCGCCGAAAGCGGGGTCATCGCCGCCGTGGTCGTCGGCAGCGTCGGCCTGCTGCGGCGCGACCTCGCCGCCCACGCCTTCGACCCGCAGCATGCACAGGCCATCGGACTGCCGGTGCGGCTGCTTCATTACGGGCTGCTCGCCGTGCTGTCGCTCACCATCGTTGGGGCGCTGAAGGCGGTCGGCATCATCCTCGCCATCGCCATGCTGATCGCGCCAGGCTCCATCGCCTTCCTGCTGACTCGCCGTTTCGGGCCGATGCTCGGTCTTTCAATCCTGATTGCGGTCGCATCGTCGTTCACAGGCGTCTACCTGTCCTTCTTCATCGACAGCGCACCGGGACCTACCATCGTGCTGCTGATGTCGGCGCAATTCGTGGCTGCGTTCGCCTGGAGCCAGCGGAAGGCGCGGCGGACGGAGGCGCAACTGGCCGAAGGTGCCTAGGCATGTCTCCCGAAAATGTGCACCGATTTCGGGAGACATGCGTAGAATCGAGAAGCTGAAGCACCTGGCGCGAATCTGAAAGATCGCGGCGCGCTTTAGCCCACTCCGACATATCTGCGCACCAGCTCCGGCTCGGTGCGCAGGCGTTCCACATCGACCGTCTCGCGCACGCGGCCCGTCTCGACGAAGGCGATACGGTCGGCAACCGGCAGCACCGCATCCACCCGTTGCTCGACGAGGATGGTGGAGACGCCTTCACCGCGCAGCCTCGCCACCGTCGCGCGGATCAGCGCGATCATGGACGGCATCAGGCCCTCGGTCGGCTCGTCCAGCAGCAGCACGCGCGGCTCGATGCAGAGGGCGCGGGCGATGGCGAGCATCTGCTGCTCGCCGCCCGACAATGTGCCGGAACGCTGGCGATAACGCTCGCGCAGGACGGGAAAGAGGCCGAGCACTCTTTCGCGCACCGCATCGCCCCCGCCACGTGTCATCAGGCCGATCTCGAGGTTCTCCGCCACGGTCAGTTCCCCGAACAGGCGGCGGCCCTGCGGCACATAGCCTATGCCGAGGCGCGGGACTTCATGCGCCGGCAAGGCCGTCAGCGCGGTTCCGTCCAGCCGGATCGAGCCGGAGGACGCCCGCACCAGCCCCATGATCGCCTTGAGCGCGGTAGTCTTGCCGGCCCCGTTGCGGCCGAGCAGGCACAGAACCTCGCCCTGCCGCAACGCGAGGCTGAAATCGCGCAGAACGGCAATTTCGCCGTAACCGGCCTCGACATGCTCCATCGTCAGCAGGTCAGCCATCGGCAGGCGCTCCGAGATAGGCTTGCTGCACGGTGGAATCGGCGCGGATTTCGGCCGGCGTGCCTTCGGCGATGACGCGCCCCTGATCCATGACCGTGATGCGGTGGGCAAGCGCCATGACCACCTGCATATTGTGCTCGATGAGCAAGACGGTGGCATCGGCGGCAACCTCACGCACCAGCGCGACGAAACCCTCGATCTCGCCGTCCGAAAGGCCCTGCGTCGGCTCGTCGAGGATGAGCAGGCGCGGCTTCAGCGCCAGCCCCATCGCCACCTCCAGGAGCCTCTGGTGGCCATAGGCGAGGTTGCGGGCAAGCTCGCCGGCGCGGTCGGCCAGGCCGACGCGGGATAGCGCCTCCATCACATTCGCCCGCAACTCGCCGCCCCTTCGCTGGGCTGCGAGCGCCACATTGTCGAAGACGGTCAGGTTGGGGAAGATGCTGGTGATCTGGAAGGTATAGGCGATACCGGCCAGTACGCGGCGGTCCGCCGGCATTGTAGTGATGTCGGCGCCGTCGAACAGGATAGCGCCTTCGGACGGCGCGATGCGGCCGCAGACCATGCCGACGAAGGTCGATTTGCCAGCGCCGTTCGGGCCGATGATGGCGCGTATCTCTCCGGCCGGCAGGGCGAAATCGACGCGGTCCACGGCGATCAACCCGTCGAAACGGCGCGTCAGGCCGCGTGTCGCGAGCAGCGGGGTCACGGCAGCCATCGCACCCACCGGTCGCGCAATGCTCCAAGCAGCCCTTTCGGAAAGAACAGGACCAGCAGCACGAGCGCCAGCCCGACCACGCCGAGCGAGCTGAACTCCCAACCGGGCAGAAGGCGGTTGAGCGCACCGCCCGACATGTCGACCAGATAGAACATGAGCAGCGTCCCGAGGAGCGGACCCAGCACCGTGGCCGCGCCGCCGACCAGAACCCATAGAAGCGACAGTATGGAATAGCCGATGGCGGCAAAGCCGGAGCCTATATAGCCGAACAGCAGCGCATAGGCCGCACCCGCCGCCGCGCAGATCGTGCCCGACGTGACGACCGCCACGAGCTTGGCGCGGAACGTGTCGTAGCCGAGCAGGCGCGCGCGCTCCTCGTTTTCCCGGATCGCCACCAGCACGCGCCCGAAGGGCGAACGGACGAGGGTCAGGGTGGCCAGCAGCACGATCGACAACAGCAGCAGCGCCGCGAAATAGCGCGTGGCGGGGTTCGTCAGGTCGAAACCGGCCACGGTGCGCGCTGCTTGCGGCAGCGTAAGTCCCTCGTCGCCGCGGGTATAGGCGTTGAAATGGAGAGTAAGCAGCCACACGGCCTGTCCGAACATCATGGTGACGATCATGAAGGCGACGCCGGCTGTCCTGAGCGCCAGCAGGCCGACACCAAGCGACAGGACCGCTCCACCGGCGAGGCCCGCCGCGAAGGCTGCCGGCACCGGCCAGCCGAGATGATAGACCGTCAGCCCGGCTCCGTAGAGGCCGGCGGCGAAGAACATGGCGTGGCCGAGGCTAAGCAGCCCGGCATAGCCGAACAGCAGATTATAGCCCGCGGCAAAGACGGCCAGCACCATGACGCGCGCCATGACGCCATGATGATAGACGGGCAGCAGGAATTGCAGCGCAAATAGCAGCGCGATCACCGCCAGATGGAGGGCCAGCGGGCGCGTGGTCATCGCGTCTTTTCTCCGAACAGGCCCTGCGGCCGGAACACCAGCACCAGCGCCACGGCGAGCGTCGCTATGATCTTGGCGAGCGTGGGAGAGAAGAATACGGATACGATGCCGTCCGAAAGGCCGATCAGAAGCGCGGCGACCAGCGTGCCGCGCAGGGAACCCAGCCCGCCGATTATGACGACGGCGAAGGAGAGCAGCAGAGGATCGCGGCCCATCAAATAATGCGCCTGCTGGATCGGCACGACCAGCACGGCGGCGACCGCCGCCAGCATCGCCCCCAGAGCGAAGACGCCGGCATAGACGCGCTCGACCGGGATGCCGAAGGCAAGCGCCGTTTCGCGGTCATATTGGGTGGCGCGCATGACGAGGCCGATGCGCGTGCGGGTGAGCAGTAGCCATGTCGCGGCAAGCAACGCCGCCGAGGCGGCGACGATGAAAAGCTTGTAGCCGGAATAGCCGAACCACGGAAACTGGATGCGGATGTTGAAGGGCGGCACGACTGCGCGCGCCTCCGGGCCGTAGAAGGTCAGCGCCGCCTGCTGCGCCAGATAGAGCAGGCCGATGGTGGCGACGATGGTGGCCTCGGGATTGTAGTCGAGCCGCCGCAGCACCAGCCGGTCGGCGGCAAGCGCAACCGCGCCGACGGCCAGCGGCGCCAGCGCGAGTGCTGCAACGAAGCCGATGGCCGGGTGGCCGCCGAACTGGCCGGCGACGAACCAGGCGGCCACCGCGCCGAGCATGAAGAACTCGCCATGCGCGACATTGACGACGCGCATGACGCCGAAGACCAGCGACAGGCCGAGCGCCGTCAGCGCCAGCACCGCTGCCATGACCAGCCCTTCCAGCGCCGCCAGCAGGAGATGGGGTCCGAAGGCCATATCAGGCGCGGCCGTTGCCGGTCAGCAGGTCAGAGCGCCTGCGTCGTATAGTCGGCCTCCGGCTCGTACTGCCCGTCCTCGATTGCGGTACGGTGCACGACCTTCAGCTTGCCGCCTTCGACCACCGAAATATTCTGGTGCCCGAAGCACTGGTGCAGCTTGCCGTCGAATATCTTGTCGCCCTGCGGATGCTCCGGGCCGGCGGCAAAGGCGGTCAGCGCCTCGGTGGCCTCGACCAGCTTCGCGCGGTCTTGCGGCCCCTGATAGCCCGACGCCTCCAGGGCCTGCTTGATGATGTAGAGCGTTTCCCAGCAGCCGAACATATGGGCGGCGGTGGAGACGTCCTTCGCGTCGACAATGCTGGCGCCATTGTCGTCGATGCCGACGGCGGCGCGATAGGCCTTCACCGCGTCGCTGTCGTCGGGCTGGGCATAGCGCGGCATGCCCTCCCAGAAATGGCTGCCATCGAGGAACTCAAGGCCGGGACTGGCGATATCGACCGCCTCCAGACTGTCGATGAAGCCGAACAGCTTCGGCCCGGACGAGCCGTAGAACTCGCCCAGCTCCTTGACGAAGGTGAGCACGGCCGGGCCGACCATGACGTGATATATCACATCCGTATCGGTCGGGATCTGCGGGAAATAACGGGTGAAGGAGGTTTCGGTCGGCGGAATCGGGATCTGCGCGACCACCTGTCCGCCGGCAGCCTCGAGCGCCGGGCCGAAGAAATCGCGGTGATCGTAGCCGAAGGCATAGTCGGGATAGATCATGGTGATCTTCTTGCCGATATTGCCCGCGATCCACGGCGCGACGGAGCGTACCTGCGCCTTAACGTCGGTGATGCCCGGCTGGAACACGTAGCGATTCAGCTTGCCCGACGCGACGTGGTAGCCCTCGCTGACCACGTAATAGGGGATCTTCAGCTCGCCTGCCGTCGCGGCGGAACCGACCACCACATCGGAGAATAGCGTGCCGTATACGATGTCGGTCTTGTGCTGGTTGGCGAATTTCTCGACCACCTCGGCGCCACGGCGCGCATCCGTGCCGTCATCCTCGATGACGATTTCGACGGGGCGGCCATTGATGCCGCCGGCCTCGTTGATCAGCTTGACCGCCGCCGTCGTGGTGCGCTCGTACCAGCGTCCATAGGCCGCGCCGATGCCGGTGCGATGACACTGGAAGCCGATGCGTATCGGCGCGGAGGACTGCGCCTGCGCATAGCGGACAAAGCCGGGAGCAAGCGCCACCGACGCGGCAGCACCGGCGCCTTTGAGCAGGGCGCGCCGGCCAACCGGCTTGCGCAGGGAATTGAGGATGGTGCGACCGTCAGACATGCGGCCCTCCCTTCAGACAGCAACCAGACCAATGCTTCGCACTCTAGGCGAAGCGTTCGGATTGTGCATGGCAACATTCCTTACCCGGCGTCAAGCGCCTCACGCGGTCGGAGACGACAGAAGCCAGAGGCCGAGCACCGTATAGGCGACCATCAGCAGCGCCAGCGGAAGCTGGCTCAGGGCCGCACGGCGGACATCGCCATACAGTCTCCACGCAATGAGATGGGCGACGGCCACGGCCAGCACATGACCGCCGACGATGGCCGCGGCCTGGAGGTTCCAGATGATCCAGGCCGAATCATAGCCTACCGCGACGGCGGCGGAGACATGATAGCCGGCTGTGCCGAACAGGTTCCAGCCAAGCACGAAGGGGTCGGAGATTGCGGCCAGCGCATATTGCCCGTCCACGGCCAGCGACACGAGATAATGCGAGAAATGATAGGCCAGCGATATGGGGATGATCGACCAGACGAGGCGGCCCGCAGCACCGGGCGGCGCATCGCCCGCCAGCCTGCCGCCGAGCCAGATAGCGGTGAAGAAGGCGGCGGCAAGCAGCGCGAAGGCAAGGACAAGGCCGGCGGTGCTCGATCCCATGACGGCGCTGCGGCCGGGGAATTCGAGCGGGTTCACGCCGATCCGGCCAAGCCAGAAGAAGGTGCGCATCAGCCCGTCGAAGGAAACGGTGGACAGCGCCAGCAGCAGGAAAAGCGCGCCGCTGACGGGGAGCGGTTCCGCATCCGCCAGCTTCGCGCCGGGCAGCAGCAGAGAGAGACGGGAACCCGCGCGCTCGAATGGCGACAGCCGCGCGATCATGGCGAAGAATACGGAAAAACATTCCGCGCGGCTTGTCCACACGGAATGGCCGAACAGCAGGCTTCCCGCGAAGGATATGCACCAGTAGACCCCGGCGGCTATCGCCAGCCTTTCCGGGTCGTCGGGCGCCGGATAGACCAGCTCGAACCACGCAAAACCGGCAAAGAAGGCGATCGCAAGCCAATATTCCGCGGAGACAGGCAGCGACAGCGGCGGACGCTCGGGCGCGATGCGCAGAATGGCTGCCGCGACACGCCAGGGCGCATACCACGGGTCGAGCCAGCGCCAGAGATTGCCGAGGAGGCCGCAGAGCAAGGTCAGTCCCACCCACCAGACGGTCCAGATGATTAGCGGCAGGGGATTGGACAACGGATCGCGGCTGCCCCACATGCCTGCCGCGAGCAGGCCGGCGAAAGCAAGGAAGGAAATTAGGCTGGTTGCGAAGCGCCCGTCCACGCCGATGGATGCCAGCCGGAGGCGACGGCCCGCGAGGCGATCGAGCGGGCGGGGCGGCACCAGCGCCAGCACGAGAAAGCTCGCGGCCACCGCCGCCGCGCCGCTCCACATGTAGTAGCCGGTGGGCAGCAGCATGACGAAGCCGCGGTCGGCCGCATGGGCGAAAGCCTGCGTGACCGGGACTGCGAGCATGAACAGAACCGCAGGAGCCGCCGCGCGGCGTATCGCATGCCCTGCCTTCAAGTCGCATCTCCTCCCGGCCCTGCCGCGCCGGCAAATTACAGCCCGGCGGCGGCGCGGCAAGCCCTGACACTGGCTTTTTGCCGTCGCGTTGCATAGACACTGATCGAGGATCGGGAGCCGGAGGATTTCAGATGGCGAGGACAGACATCGCGCGGCGTGTCTACAACCACACATGGAAGCTCGATCCGATCGTGCGCAGCCTGCTCGACACGGATTTCTACAAGCTGCTCATGCTGCAGATGATCTGGAGCCTCTACCCGAAGGTGGACGCGACCTTCTCGCTCATCAATCGCACCAAAAGCGTGCGGCTCGCGGAAGAGATCGACGAGGGCGAATTGCGCGCGCAACTCGATTATGCGCGCACGCTGCGGTTCAGCAAGAAGGAGATGATCTGGCTGGCCGGTAACACCTTTTACGGGCGCAAGCAGATATTCGACCCGGAATTCCTCGCCTGGCTCACCGATTTCCAGCTCCCCGACTATGAGCTGAGCAAGCGGGACGGACAGTACGAGCTGGATTTCCACGGGCGCTGGACCCACACGAGCATGTGGGAAATCCCGGCGCTGGCCATCGTCAACGAATTGCGCTCGCGCGCCGCGCTCAAGGGGCTCGGTCCCTTCGCGCTCGACGTTACCTATGCCCGCGCCAAGGCCAAGATGTGGGACAAGGTGGAGCGGCTGAAGAAGCTGCCCGAAATCCGTATCTCGGATTTCGGCACGCGGCGGCGGCATTCCTTCCTGTGGCAGCGATGGTGCGTGGAGGCGCTGAAGGAAGGCATAGGCGACGCCTTTACCGGCACGTCCAACGTGCTGCTGGCGATGGACACGGACCTCGAGGCGCTGGGCACGAACGCGCATGAGCTGCCAATGGTGGCGGCGGCGCTGGCCGACAGCGACGAGGAACTGCGCGCCTCGCCCTACAAGGTGCTGCAGGACTGGAACACGCTCTATGGCGGCAATCTGCTCATCGTCCTGCCCGACGCCTTCGGCACCGCCGCATTCCTGCGCGACGCGCCGGACTGGGTGGCCAACTGGACCGGCTTCCGCCCGGACAGCGCGCCGCCCATCGAGGGCGGCGAGCGCATCATCGACTGGTGGAAGGCGCATGGCCGCGACCCGCGCGAGAAATTGCTGATCTTTTCGGACGGTTTGTCTGTGGACACGATCATCGAGACATATCGGCATTTCGAAGGACGCGTGCGGATGTCGTTCGGCTGGGGCACGAACCTGACCAATGATTTCGAGGACTGCGCGCCCTTCGAGAACGAGCGCCTGACCGCCATCTCGCTGGTCTGCAAGGTGACGGAGGCGAATGGCCGCCCGGCGGTGAAGCTCTCCGACAATCCGGCCAAGGCGACCGGGGAGGAGAGCGAAATCCGGCGTTATATCCGCGTGTTCGGCAATGCGGAGCGCGTCGAGCGGGCGGTGACCGTATGATGACGCCCTTCGCTGTCGCTGTGGCGCCCAACGGGGCGCGGCGCGGCAAGGCCGATCATCCGCGCCTGCCGGTCACGCCGGACGAAATCGCGCGCGACGCGGCGGAAGCACTCGATGCCGGCGCGGCGATGATTCATCTGCATGTACGCGGCGGTGACGGCGGGCACACGCTCGATGCGGGGCTCTACAACGAGGCGACGGCAGAGGTGCGTACCGCCGTGGGCGACGATCTGGTGATACAGATCACCACCGAAGCGGTAGGCCGCTTCACGTCCGCCCAGCAGATGGCGGTGGTCGATGCAGTCCGGCCGGAATCGGTGAGCATCGCGCTGCGCGAGATATTGCCCGACGGCGCGGACGAGACTGCAACGGCAGCGTTTTTCCGGCGCACGCTGGAGCGCGGTACCCTGCTGCAACTCATCGTCTACGATGCCGGTGAACTGGCTCGCGTGGAAGCCTTGCAGGCGCAAGCGGTGCTGCCCGCGGGCCGGTTGGCGCTGCTTGCCGTGCTGGGACGCTATAGCGAGGCCGGCGCAACCCAGGGGGAACTTGACGCCTATCTCGCCGCCGGCATCGGCCGGCACCACTGGATGCTGTGCGCCTTCGGGCCGCAGGAGGCACATTTCATGGCGCAGGCGGCGGCAGCGGGCGGCCATGCGCGGGTGGGCTTCGAGAACAATCTGTGGCTGCCGGATGGGCAGATCGCGCCATCCAACGCGGCCATCGTGCGGGCCACGGCGCAAGCCTGCACCTCCGCCGGACGGCCACTTGCGAGCGCCCACGATCTGCGCCGCCTCTGGCCCACGCCGGCCTATGCCTGACGATCGGGGGACCGCATGACTGCTGTCGAAAACTATGAAGACTGGATCGGGCGCGGCGAGGAGCACCAAGACCTGATAAGCGCCGGGCCGCTCGACCGCCTCTCGGCCACGCTGGACCGCGACGATCCACCCTTCAAAGACGGTGACGCGGTACCGCCGCTCGGGCACTGGCTCTATTTCCTGCCCAGGGACAGGCAGTCGGTGCTGTCTTCCGACGGCCATCCGCGCAGGGGCGGTTTCCTGCCGCCCGTCGAGCATCTGCCGCGCCGCATGTGGGCGGGCAGCCGGCTGACATTTCCCGGCACGCTGCGGGTGGGCATGAAGGCCGTGCGCCGCTCGACCATCGCCTCGGTCAAGACCAAGCAGGGTGCTTCCGGCGAGCTGGTTTTCGTCACCGTTCGCCACGAGATCGGCGAACCGGGCGGGCCAGCCCTCGTCACAGACGAGCACGATATCGTCTATCGCGGGCTGGAAGGACCAGCGGCCAAAACGCCGCCCATGTCCTTGCAGGGCGTCTGGCAGCGCAGCCTGGTGCCCGACGAGGTTCTGCTGTTCCGCTATTCCGCACTGACCTTCAACGCCCACCGCATCCACTACGACCGCGCCTATGTGACGAAGGAAGAGGGCTATCCCGGCCTTGTCGTCCACGGCCCGCTGACCGCCACGCTGATGATCGACCAGTTGCGCCGGGAACTGCCGGAGGCACGAATCGAATCCTTCAAATTCCGCGCCGTTTCGCCGGCTTTCGATGGGGCGCCGCTGCACCTGCACGGCAGCCCGCCCTCCGGCGACGGGACGGTGGAGCTATGGACCAGCAATGCGGAGGGCGGGCTTGTCAGCACGGGCAGCGTCGTCATCGGCGGAGCCACCCTAGCCGGCGACCGATAAGCGCGCCCAAACAAGGACATGCGGCTCATGCCCGCTTTGACGGCGCATGCGCGGCAAAGGCCGAAGGTTACGCTTCTTCAAACTCGTTAACGCGGTAACAATTCACTGGATTCGCCGCCTGTCTTGTGCGACTAGCACGGCCAAGCCATGTTGACCTCACGCAAGGATAGGATCGCGCTTCCGGCGCGGCGGACGCTCCCATCGCGTCGGCACACCGCCCGTCTCGGAGCGGGCCTAGCACCGGCACAGGCTGCCGCGCGGTGAGGTGGCGGCGGGTCATACTCACGATGGCGCTCGGCGCAGCCGGGGGATGGCTGTTCTTCCAGTTCAGGCTGCCGCTCGCATGGATGCTCGGGTCCATGTGCGTGTGCATCGTCGGCGCGCTGCTGAGGGCGCCGCTCGAAGTGCCGATGCGGCTTCTGCCGTTCATGATAGCCATCATCGGAGTGATGCTCGGCTCGGGCTTCACACCCGACATGTTCCACGACCCCGGCCGATGGGTGATGACGATGACGGGGCTTGCCGTGCTGATGGTCGTGGCGGGCTTCATCTCCGTCTGGTTCCTGCGCAAGGTGGCCGGCTACGACCTTGCCACGGCCTATTTCTCGGGCATGCCGGGCGGCATCACGGAAATGGTCATCGCCGGGGAGGAAAAGGGCGGCGACGGCAGACGCATCGCGCTCGCCCATTCGGCCCGCATCTTCATCGTCGTTTTCACGCTGCCCTTCATCGTGGCCATGCTGGGCTTCGATCCCACGCTCAGCACCGGCCAACGCAACGCGGTTTCCGTGATCCACACGCCGATCCTGAGCTGGCTGTGGCTGCTGTTCTGCGTGGGCGCGGGGCTGCTGATCGCGCGCATGCTGCGATTTCCGGCCCCTTTCCTCGTCGGGCCGATGGTGGTGAGCGCCATCGCCCACGGCGCGGGCCTCACCGATTTCAAGGCACCCGGCGAGCTCATCATCTTTGCCCAGATCGTGATGGGCAGCTCCGTAGGCTGCCGCTTTCTCGGCATCAGGCCGGTGGAAATATTGCGCGTGCTCGGCTATTCGCTCGCCTGCAACGGCGCCGTGCTCGCCATCACGCTCGCCTTCGCCATTCTCGTCGGATCACTGTCCGGCATGGGCACGATGCCGCTCTTTCTCGCCTACTCGCCCGGCGGCCTCACCGAAATGAGCCTGATGGGGCTTGCCTTCAACGTGGAGGCATCCTTCGTGGTGCTGCATCATATCGTCCGTGTCATCGTGGTGATGTTCAGCGCCGCCACCGTATTCGCCGCCGTGGCAAGGCTGCGCAAGCCGGACAACGAATAGCGCATATGTGGAGGGACTGCGCGATTGACAAGCGCGCAGCCATAATTCACATGTTAATTATCAACGGCTCGGGGAGAGGCGATGCCGCATCTGACCATCGAATATTCGGCCAATCTGGATGGGCGCACCGACATCGGCGCGCTGTGCAACGAGTTGCACCGGGCCATGCTGGAAACGGGCTATTTCGAGCTTGGCGCGGTGCGCGTGCGCGCGGTGCGCTGCGCGGACTATGCCGTTGCCGACCGCATGGCGGAGAACGCGTTCATCGACATGTCGCTCAGGATAGGCGAACGCCCCGACCGCCCGGCGGAGGGGATCAAGGCTGCCGGCGATTCGATCTTCGCCGCTGCTTCCGGCTTCCTCTCGCCGCTTTTCGAGACGCCGCATTTCGCGCTCTCCTTCGAGATCCGGCGGATCGACCCGGAACTGAGCTGGAAGAAGAATTCGATGCACGCGCGGCTGCGGAACACATAGCGGGGAGGCCAGATGTCGAAGCTCGACGAAAATCTGAAGAAGGCCGAGGCCTATCTAGAACGCTTCGCGCGCGACGGCGTGAAGAACCAGATCGGTGGCGAAGCCGTCGATGCCGCCGACGGCGCGACCTTCGAGACGGCATCGCCCGTGGACATGAAGGTGCTGGCGCGCGTCGCGCACGGCAAGGCCGCTGACGTCGACCGCGCGGCAAAGGCGGCAAAGGCGGCATTTCCCGCGTGGAAGGCTATGCCGGGAGACGCCCGGCGCGCGCTGCTGCACAGGATTGCCGATGCCATCGTGGCGCGGGCTGAGGAAATCGCCTTCGTCGAATGCATGGATACAGGACAGGCGCTGAAATTCATGTCCAAGGCCGCGCTTCGCGGCGCGGAGAATTTCCGCTTCTTCGCGGACAAGGCGCCCGAGGCGCGCGACGGACGTTCGCTGCGCACCGAAGGCCAGATGAACATCACCACCCGCGCGCCGATCGGGCCGGTGGGCATCATCACGCCGTGGAACACGCCCTTCATGCTGTCCACCTGGAAGATCGCGCCGGCGCTGGCGGCGGGCTGCACCATCGTCCACAAGCCCGCGGAGCTGTCGCCACTGACCGCGCGGCTGCTGGTCGAGATCGCGGAGGAGGCGGGGCTGCCGAAGGGTGTGTGGAACCTCGTCAACGGCTTCGGCGAGGAGGCTGGCAAGGCGCTGACCGAGCATCCCGACATCAAGGCCATCGGCTTCGTTGGCGAGAGCCGCACCGGCACGCATATCATGCGGCAGGGCGCCGACACGCTGAAGCGCGTGCATTTCGAGCTGGGCGGCAAAAACCCGGTGATCGTCTTTGCCGACGCCGATCTTGAGCGCGCCGCCGACGCCGCCGTGTTCATGATCTACTCGCTCAACGGCGAGCGTTGCACATCCTCCTCGCGCCTGCTGGTCGAGGAAAGCATCTATGAGAGCTTCACCCGGAAGGTCGCGGAGAAGGCGAAGCGCATCAGGATCGGCCATCCGCTCGACCCGGACACGGTAATCGGCCCGCTGGTGCATCCGGTCCACGAAAAGAAGGTGCTTTCCTATTTCGAGATCGCAAGGCAGGAAGGCGCCACCATCGCCACGGGCGGGCGCAAGGTCGAGGGCGCGGGCTGCTATGTCGAGCCGACTTTGTTCACCAACGCGACCAACGGAATGCGGATCGCGCAGGAGGAGATTTTCGGGCCTGTGCTGACCGCGATTTCCTTCAAGGACGAGGCGGAGGCGCTGGCGCTCTCCAACGGGGTCCAGTACGGCCTCGCCGGCTATCTCTGGACCTCCGACGTGACGCGCGCCTTCCGCTTCTCCGAGGCGCTGGAGGCCGGCATGATCTGGGTGAACTCGGAAAATGTCCGGCACCTGCCGACGCCCTTCGGCGGCGTAAAGAATTCCGGCGTCGGGCGCGACGGCGGCGACTGGTCCTTCGACTTCTACATGGAAACGAAGAACATCGCCTTCGCGACCGAGGCGCACAATATCGCGAAGCTCGGCGGCTGAGAGGCGTCCATCCGTCCGCGCCCATGCGCCAGATCAAGGACCACATGCTTGCCGTGCCCCATAAGGTGCTTTCGGCAAGCCAGGAGGAATGAATGCCAGTCCCCGCACCCAATCTCTATCCCGCCTTCAACATCGTGCGGTTGTCCCATGTCGAGTTCGTCGTGCGCGACCTCGCCGCCAGCAAGGCGTTCTACGCCGACACGCTCGGCCTGCAGGTCACATATGAGGACAATGAGCGCATCTGCCTGCGCGCACTGGAAGAGCGCGGGCATCATTGCGTGGTGCTGAAGCGCGGCGCGGAGCCGGTCGCCAATGTGCTCGGCTTCAAACTCTATTCGGAAGAGGAACTCGACAAGGCAGAAGCCTGGTTCAGGGGCAAGGGCCTGCCCACCTCATGGGTGGAGCAGCCGCATCAGGGCCGCACGCTGCGCACGAGCGACCTCCACGGCATTCCGCTCGAATTCTACCACAGGATGGACCGGCTCCCGACGATCCACCAGAAATACGCGCTCTACAGAGGCGTGAAGCCGCTGCGGATCGACCATTTCAACGTGTTCTCCGTCAATGTGGACAAGTCGGTCGCCTTCTACAACGAAATGGGCTTCCGCCTCACCGAATATACGGAGGACGAGGAGACGAAGCGGCTCTGGGCGGCGTGGATGCACCGCAAGGGCGGCGTGCACGATATGGCCTTCACCAACGGGCGCGGGCCGCGCCTGCACCACACTGCCTTCTGGGTGCCGACGCCGCTCAACATCATCGACCTGCTCGACCTGATGTCCACGACCGGATACCTCGCCAATATCGAGCGCGGGCCGGGCCGCCACGGCATCTCCAACGCCTTCTTCCTCTATATACGCGACCCCGACGGGCACCGCATCGAAATCTACTGCTCGGACTACCAGACCGTCGATCCCGACCACGAGCCGATCCGCTGGGACCTCAAGGACCCGCAGCGGCAAACGCTGTGGGGCGCGCCCGCGCCGCGAAGCTGGTTCGAGGAAGGTTCGTCCTTCCCCGGCGTCCCGGTGAAGGATGCCGAGCTCAACGCCCAGCCCATCGTCGCGCCGTGAGGTGACCATGACCGCCCGCCTCCGCCTCGCCGGCTTCGCGGCCGCAGGAAAGACCCGATACGGCCTCGTCAGGGATGACGGCGTGGTGGATTTGTCGGCGCGCAATCCTTGGCCGACCTTGCGGGAAGCCATCGAGGACGGCGCGCTGGCGCGGCTGGCGGAGAGCGGCGCGGCGCTGCCCGCCGATTTTGCGCTTGCGGACATCGCCTATGCGCTGCCGGTGCCGCATCCCGAGAAGATCATCTGCGTCGGGGTCAACTTCCCCGACCGCAACGCCGAATACAAGGACGGTTCGGAAGCGCCGAAATACCCGTCGCTGTTCCCGCGCTTTCCGGGCAGCTTCGTCGGCCATGAAGCGGCGATCCTTCGCCCCTTCGTCTCGCCGCAGCTGGATTATGAAGGCGAGATCGCCATCGTCATCGGCAAGGCGGGGCGGCATATCGACGAGCGCGACGCGCTTTCCCATATCGCCGCGCTGACGCTCTGCAACGAGGGCACGCTGCGTGACTGGGTGCGCCACGCCAAGTTCAACGTCACGCAGGGCAAGAATTTCGAGGCGTCCGGTTCGATAGGACCGTGGCTCGTGCCTTATGAGGACGAAAGCCAGATCGCCGATGTGCGCCTCACGACGCGGGTGAACGGCGAGGTTCGGCAAGACGACCGCACCAGCCGCATGGTGTTCGGCTTCCGGCAGCTGATCAGCTACATCTCCACCTTCACGCGGCTGATACCCGGCGACATCATCGTCACCGGCACGCCGACCGGCGCGGGCGCGCGCTTCGACCCGCCAAAATGGCTGGTGCCGGGCGACGTGATCGAGGTCGAGGCCGAGGGAATCGGCCTGCTGCGCAACAGGGTGGCGGACGAGGAAAAGCCGGCATGATGACGCCCGACGAGATTGCGAGGGCCGCCGACGCGCTAGATGCAGCGGAGAAGAACCGCGCGCAGATCGGCCTGCTCAGCCTCGCCCATCCGGGCATGAACATGGACGACGCCTATGCGGTGCAGGGCGCGTGGGTGGCGCAAAAGCTCGCCGCTGGCCGCCGCAAGGTGGGCTGGAAGATCGGCCTGACCTCCAAGGCCATGCAATATGCGCTCAATATCGACATTCCCGATTCGGGCGTGCTGCTGGACGACATGGTGTTCGGCGACGGCGCGACGATCGCGCCCGACCGCTTCATCCAACCGCGCATCGAGGCCGAGATAGCCTTCGTCATGAAAGCGCCGGTCAAAGGACCGGGCGTGACGCTGTTCGACGTCCTGAACGCCACGGACTACATCACGCCGGCGCTGGAAATCCTCGACACGCGCATATCGCGTGTCGATCCCGAAACCGGGAAGTCCCGTAGCGTATTCGACACCATCGCCGACAACGCAGCGAATGCCGGCATCGTCATGGGCGGCCGGCCGATCAGGCCGCTGGACGCCGACATGCGCTGGATCGGGGCTATCGTCTCGCGTAATGCGGAGGTGGAGGAGACCGGCCTCGGCGCGGGCGTCCTCAACCATCCCGGCACCGCGGTGGCATGGCTCGCCAACCGGCTCGCGCAATATGGCGGCGGCTCCATCGAAGCCGGCGATATCGTGCTGTCCGGCTCCTTCATCCGGCCCATCGAGGCGACGCACGGCTCCACCATCGCGGCCGACTACGGAGCCTACGGCACGGTAAGCTGCCATTTCGCATGAGGTGAGACGATGCCCGCACCGGCAAACAGCTTCAAGGCGGCGCTGGCCGCCGGCAAACCGCAGATCGGCCTGTGGCTGGCGCTGGCCAATGCCTATACCGCTGAGATCGCGGCTGGAGCGGGCTTCGATTGGCTGCTGATCGACGGCGAGCACGCGCCCAACGACATACGCTCCATGCTGGCGCAGCTCCAGGCCATCGGTTCGGCCAGCCATCCGGTGATCCGCCTGCCCGTCGGCGAGACATGGATGGTCAAGCAGGCGCTCGACATCGGCGCGCAATCCCTGCTGATCCCGATGGTGGAAAGCGCGGAGCAGGCGCGGCAGCTGGTGCGCGCGGTGCGCTACCCGCCACGGGGCGTGCGCGGTGTGGGCGCATCCATCGCCCGCGTTTCCGCCTTCGGGCGCATACCGGACTACCTGCAGACCGCAGACGACGAAATATGCCTGCTCGCGCAGGTGGAGAATCGCACCGGCCTCGCGGCGCTCGACAGCATACTCCAGGTCGAGGGACTGGACGGGGTGTTCGTCGGTCCGGCTGACCTCTCCGCCGATCTGGGCCATATCGGCCAGCCGGGGCTGCCCGAGGTACAGGCCGTGGTTGAAGACGCACTCACGCGGATCGTGAAATCGGGCAAGGCCGCTGGAATCCTGACTTCCGACGCGGCGCTGAACCGGCGCTATCTGGAAATCGGCGCCACCTTCGTCGCCGTCGGCACGGACGTGACCCTGTTCGCCCAATCCACCACCGCGCTGGCCAGATCCTACAAGGCGGGTTCATCCGAAGCGCCGAAGCAGACGGGCGGCCAGACCTACTGAACCCCGGCGGATTGCCGGACCCTGCCCTGCGGGATAAACAAGTTAAATAATTCCGGCTCGTGCCGGGATCGGGAGGGGTCATGTCCGACGCGCACGTCATCATCGAGAAACGGGACGGGATCGGGCGCATCACGCTCAACCGCCCCGAATCGCTCAATGCGCTTTCGCGGGGCATGTTCGAGGCGATGCGGGCCGCGCTCGCCGATTTCGGCGCGGACGATACTGTGCGGGCGCTGCTGCTGACCGGAACCGGGCGCGGCTTCTGCGCCGGCGCCGATCTGGCCGACCCGATGATGGGCACGCAATTGCCGGTGGAGGAAAGGGCCGCCGCCTGCGCTGCGACGCTGGACGGGCTGATGAACGCGCTGATCCGCGAATTGCGCGCCGCGCCTTTTCCCACCGTGGCCGCTGTTAACGGCATTGCAGCGGGCGGCGGCGTCGGGCTGGCCCTGACAGCCGATATGGTCATCGCGGCACGCTCGGCGAGCTTTGCCGTGACGTTCACGCCAAGGCTCGGGCTGGTGCCGGACCTCGGCGCATCATGGCACCTGCCGCGCCATCTGGGCCGCGCACGGGCGCTCGGCATGGCGCTTACCGGCACGCCGCTGACAGCAGGCGAGGCCGCGGCGCAGGGGCTGATCTGGAAGGCGGCGGAGGACGAGGCGCTTGCGGCGGAAAGCGAGGCGCTGGCCGCCCGGCTCGCCGCCGGGCCGCGCCTGGCGCAGGTCGAAGCCAGGCGGCTGGTGGACGGCGCGCTTGAGCGCGGCCTGTCCGCGCAGCTCGACGCCGAGCGCGACGCGCAGGCGCGCATGGTCGTCACAGACGATGTGGCGGAGGCGATGCGGGCCTTTGCGGAAAAGCGCAAGCCCGCATTCAGGGGCCGCTGAGATGGCGGAACGCAACCCCGACATACAGCTCATCCGCGACTACCTCGCAGGCGACCGCAGCCCGCGCATGGTGGAAAGCAACCAGCTCGCCCGCGCGCTCGGCACGGAAATCACCGGCTACGACGCGAACAGGGGCGAGCTTCGCATCGCGTTTTCACCCGGCGAAGCCTTCAAGCAGGGCGCCGGCGTAGTGCAAGGCGGCGCGGTGGCGGCGATGCTCGATTTTGCAATGGCCTATGCCTGCTTCACCGTCCTGCCGGACGGAAGCACGGTGGCGACGACCACGATGAGCGCGAATTTCATGGGCGCGGCCTCGGGCGACAGGATCGAGGCCACCGGACGCATCGACAAGGCAGGCCGGCGCGTCATGTTCGCCTCGGCGGAACTCAGGTCGGGCGGCCGCCTCGTCGCCTCCGCCACATCCAGCCTGCTCGTGCTGCCGGGCGGATGATCATCTGCCGCGATTGAACGTGGGCCGCTCGCGGGCGAAGAAGGCGCGCATGCCTTCCGCGACATCGGGGGACGCACCAAGCTCGGCGGCATGGCCGCGCACCAGCGCCTGCAATTCCTCGTCCCCGAACGTCCAGCGCGACCGCATCGCCTCGCGAAGCCGGCGCTGCGCAAGGCGCGGCCCCCGCGCCAACCGGCGGGCCAGCCGGCTCGCCTCCTCGCGCGCCGCGCCTTCCTCCACGAGCCTGTTCGCAAGTCCCCAGCCCAGCGCCGTCGCCGCGTCCACGTCCTCGCCAAGCAGCATCATCTCGAGCGCCCGCGCATGGCCGATCCGCCGGGGCAGGCGCAGCACACCTCCAGCGCCGGGATAGACGCCGAGCCTGATCTCAGGCAGGGAGAAACGCGCCCGGCCGCCGACCACAATCAAATCGCAGCACAAAAGCAGCTCGACGCCGCCTCCCGACGCCGCTCCCTCGACCGCCGCCACGACGGGCTTGGCGAACTCAGCCAGCCGGTCGAACGCCCTGTTTTCCAGATCGAGCACCGGCAACGGCCCGCGCCCGGAATCGTTGAGCGCCTTCAGCTCGCCTATGTCGGACCCCGCGCAGAAATTCGGTCCTGCGCCGGCAATGACCAGCGCGCCGATGTGGTCGTCATCGCCGAAACGCCCGAGGTGATCCATCAGCTCGTTGAGCATGGCCGCCGTCAGGCTGCCGGACGGGCCGTTGTCTATCAGGAGCGTGGCAACGCCCTCGCTGGTTTCTGCCTGGATTGCGGCCACCGGCTTGTCCCTCCCCGATCTTGATAAATTTGTTAAGCGAACCGGGTGCCCGGAGCAATATGGTAAGGCCTTTTCGGACAGGCGGAAGCGGCCGCGCTTCCAATTCGCGCCGAAATCGTTTTCTTTAGCAGAAAAGGGGCATGGCTTTGCCGGCTGCCTTCGGAGATCGGGTATCCCGCTTCTCCTGCCATTCTGGAGGATCGCAGTTGGAGAATTCCACGTCACAGGGTCGCACGCAGGTGCGGATGCGCGAATTCTCCAAATCGCTGCCTATGTCGCTGCTGCGGGCGCGCGAGGCGGTCATGCAGCGATTCCGCTCCTCGCTGCGCGCCTTCAACATCACCGAACAGCAATGGCGCATATTGCGGGCGCTCACCTCCATCACCGAGATCGAGGTGACGGCGCTTGCCAACGCCACCTTCCTGCTGCCGCCATCGCTGTCGCGCATCCTCAAGGATCTGGAGGAACGCGAACTGGTCGTCCGCCGTTCCGATCCGGACGATTTGCGGCGCAACCTCGTTTCCATCAGCCCGAGCGGGATGACGCTGATCGAGGTCGTCGCACCCCATTCGGAGGGAATCTATTCCGAGATCACCACGGCGTTCGGCGCGGAGAAGCTGCAGACGCTCCAGGCGCTGCTGCGGGAACTGGAAGCGACCCTGCAACAGCTTGCACCGGTGCAGGCTCCGACCGACGGCGCCGCAATGGCAGCGCAGCTTCGCGCCGGCCCACGCGGCCGGCCACGAAAATCCAGCCTCTAGAAACCATCAAAGGTCTGCCGGCGGAAGCGGGGGCCGGCCAAGCATCATGTCGGCGGCCTTCTCGGCGATCATGATGGCGGGCGCGTTGGTATTGCCGCCTATGAGCGTGGGCATGACGGAAGCGTCCACCACCCGCAGCCTTTCGAGCCCATGCACGCGCAATTGCGGATCGACCACCGCGCCCGCCGAGGCATCCGGCCCCATTGCGCAGGTGCCGACCGGATGAAACACGGTGACGAAATTGTCGCGGGCGAAGCGGCGCATCTCCTCATCGGACTGTATGGCCTCGCCGGGATTCAGCTCCTCGCCGCGATAGGGATCGAACGGCTCGGAGCGCAGCATGGCGCGCGCCAGCCTTATGCCCTTCACCAGAAGGTCGAGGTCCGGCGATTCCTCAAGGAAATGCGGGTCTATCAGCGGTGCGTGGCTCGGGTCCGCGCTGGCAAGCTCGACCGTGCCACGGCTTTTCGGCCGCAGCACGATGGCGATCAGCGCGAAGCCATGCCCCCGGCCCATGCGGCCGGTCGCGTCGCGGTGGGTGGGCATGAGGATGAGCTGCACGTCGGGGCGCGGCAGCGCCGGGTCGGTTTTCAGGAAGCCCCCGGCATGCAGCATGTTGTTGGCGAAGAAGCCCTTGCGCCGAACGGCGTAGCGCAGCGCCTGCCACGCCATCCACGGCACGGTGCGCCATGACAGGCCCCACGGCACGGTGGTGGGGCTGGAATATTGAACGGCGACGGAGACGTGCTCGCGCAGGTTCCGGCCAACGCCCGGCAGGTCGAGCACCGGCGCGACGCCCTTCTCCTTTAGCTTTTCGGCGTCACCTATGCCCGACAGCATCAATATTTGCGGCGAGCCGAATACGCCGGCCGAAAGCACCACCTCGCGGCGCGCCTTCAGCACCTCGACCCTGCCGCCGCGCTCGACTTCGATACCCGTCGCGCGGCCGTTCCCGACCAGCACCCGGCGCGTCAGCGTCTCCGTCATCACGGTCAGGTTGGGCCGGTTGCGAACCGGCTTGAGGAAGGCTTCCGCCGTCGAGTGGCGGCGGCCGTCCTTCATCGTCACCTGACGGCGCGCGAAACCTTCATGGTCAGGGCCGCAGAAATCCTCGATGCGCCTGTACTGCATGCGCTCGGCGGCGTCGAACATGACCTCGCAAAGCGGGTTGTACATGTCGAGGAACTGCACGTTCAGCTCGCCGCCCTTGCCGTGGTAGGGGCTGTCGCCGAACTCGACATTGTTTTCCGAGCGCCGGAAATAGGGCAGCACCTCGCGGAACGACCAGCCCTCATTGCCGAGGGCAGCCCAGTCGTCATAGTCGGTGGGGTGGCCGCGCGTGTAGATCATGCCGTTGATCGAACTCGACCCGCCGAGCACCTTGCCGCGCGGCACATAGATGCGGCGCCCGCCCGCATGTTCCTGCGGCGTGGTCGAGAAGCGCCAGTTCAGCACCTTGTGGTGGAACAACCAGGCGACGCCGATCGGCAGGTGGACAAGGAAATTCCGGTCCTCCTTGCCGGCTTCGACAAGGCAGACGCGGATATTCGGATCGGCGGAGAGCCGGTTGGCCAGCACGCAGCCGGACGAGCCGGCGCCGACGACGATATAGTCGAATTCCGCACCCATCGCCGGTTCAGACGACCTTGTAATAGCGCACGCGGTTGCCGACCTCCATGCGCTCGCCGACGCCGATGAATACGTGGCGGCCCATCCATTCATGCTTTCCGGGCGGCACGTCGAAGAGGCTGATCGCGCGGAAATAATATTCGTCCGGCGAAACCGTGTCGCCTTCGCGCAAGGCGAACAGGCGTTCCATCACCTCCGGCGATGCGTGGCGATAGCCACGATTGTTGACCATGATGACAGTGCCGTCATCGGCTTCCAGATGATAGCGCGCGTCGAAGCAGAAAACGCCGTCCTCGCGAACATGCGGATATTCGCCGCCGCCGGGACGCACGACGCCTTTCAGGCCGGAGCCCTCGAACTCGCCGCTCTCGATCTGAACGCCAAGCCGGCTTCCGCCTATCGGCAAGGGGGCGATCTCGAGGCGCGGCTTCCTCAGCATCAGCCGGACTTCGAGGACGAATTCCAGTTTCGGTTCCATCGCACCCCCCTCACAGAACTTCGTGGATGTCGATGACCGAACGGCTGCCGCTGAAACGGCCCGTTCCCACGAACAGCGTTTTCGTCAGCCAGTCATGCGGGCCGACCGGCGTGTCGAACCAGGGCGCCGTCCGGTAGTAGCCGTCGCCGCCGTCGAGCGCGCCGTTCGCCTCGTACTCCGCAAGCTGCCCCGGGCGGACGCGCAGCACGCCACGGCTGCGCAGATAGATCAGCGTGCCGTCCGCGGCGCGGATGACGAGGCGGCTATCCGTTTCGACGACGCCATCGGGACGGAAGGCGATCCAGTCGCCGCCATCGTCCACCACCTCGCCGTTGAGCCGTTCGCCGGAAACGACTCCTTTCGCGATGCGGAAGAAACCACGCTTGCCGGCCAGCGTGCCGATCCTCAATGTCCGGTCGAAATCCAGCTCGATGCGGAAAGCCGGCCGTGTGGCCAGCGCGTTCGGTTCAGCCAAACTTGTCCCTCCCGGAGCGTTTCCGCTTTTCACGGAAGCGCAGAAACGCTCCATCTTTCCGTTTCACGCAATTCCAGACACAAACCGGTTCACGCTTTTGCTGGAATTGCTTTGAGGTGCCAGCCTCCCCGGTGGCAAATTTAACTTGTTTAATATCTGCAAGCTTTGCCGCCTGTCCAGCGGAAAGGGTGACGTATCATCCACGTGCTACGATGACGCTGGCGGCGGGATCGGCGGCGTGGAGCGCATCCACCTCGGCGGCGCGGGTCTTGAGCACGATCTTCTGGCTGACGCTGCCCTTGTCGGTCACCTCGCCGGCCGCGGCATTGGGCGGCTCTGACAGGATGGCGGCGCGGGCGACGAAGGTGGATGAGCCTGTGCCCTGTCCGGCCAGCCCGTCGAGTACGGATTGAAGCGTCGCCCGTATAAGCGGATGAGCGAAAGCCTCAGCCGCCGCCGCATTTCCGGGCAGGCCGGCATGGCGGCGCGCCTGCACGGGATCGAGGAACAGCAGGACGCCGATTTCGGAACGGTTCTCGCCGGTGATCACCGCATCCTTGATCAGAGGCGAGGCGGCGGCGATCAGCCGGTCGCGCAACAGGCCGACGCTGACCCAGGTGCCGGTGAGCAGCTTGAAGTTTTCGCCCAGCCGTCCCTCGTAGCGCAGGCCCTGCGACCAGTCGTCAGGGTCGAGCGGCGCGACCGCATCGCCATAGCGATAGAAGCCTTCGGCATCGAATACCTTTGCCGACAGCTCCGGCTGCCGCCAGTAGCCGGGCATGACGTTCGGCCCGCGCAGGCAGGCTTCCAGCCTGCCGTCCACCGGCTCCAGCTTCAGCTCGACGCCGGGTACCGGCAGGCCGACAAGGCCGCCGCGCGGATCGGGCCAGTTGACGGCCAGCGCGAATGGCGCGGTTTCGGTCGCGCCATAATTGGAGAAAAACGGCACGCGCGCGCCGATGGTGGCCACCGCCAGCTCGTCCATCGCCTCGATCAGCGGCTCCGGCATGGTCGAGCCGGAATAATAGAACATGGAGAGGTCGCGGAAGAACGTGCGCCGCAGCGCCTCGTCGCGGCGCAACACGGGGATCAGTTCGTGAAAGGCCGATGGCGCACTGAAATAGGCTGTAGGCGAGATTTCCCGCAGGTTCGCGATGGTGCGCTCCATCAGCCCGGCGACGGGCTTGCCGTCATCTATGTAGAGCGTGCCGCCATTATAGACGGTCATGCCCAGGATCATGTTGGCGCCGGAGGTGTGATGCCAGGGCAGCCAGCTCAGCAGCACTGGCGGGCGCATGGCGATGACCGGCAGGGATTGCAGGAACATCTGTTGGTTGGAGCAGACCATGCGGTGCGTATTGGACACGCCCTTGGGCGCTCCCGTCGAGCCGGAGGTGAACAATATCTTGTTGACGTCGTCCGGGACGATGGCGGCATGTGCCTCTTCCACCGCCCCCGTCGGCTGCGTGCCCAGCAAATCCGCGAAAGCGGTGAAGCCGTGCCCCTCGGCCCCGCGCGCGGCGACGATTTCGAAGCCGGATATGGCCGTCCCGCGCAGCGCGCGCCGAAATTCATCCGCATCCTCGACGAAGACCAGCCCCGGCGTCAGCAGGCCGAGCACATGGTCCAGCCGTCCGAAATCCTTCGCCAGCAGCGAATAGGCAGGCGAGACAGGGCAATAGGGGATGCCGGCATGGGTGGCCGCAAGCGCCAGAAGCGCATGCGCTATCGAGCCGGGCGACAAGATCGCCATCGGCCGGGCCATGCCCAGGCCGCGGGAAATGAGCGCCTGCGCTATCGACCGCACCTGCGCCGCCGCCTCCGCGTAGGTGAGGGTCCGCCATGCGCCGGACGCATCGCGCTCTGCGATAAAACGGCGGGCGGGATGGACTGCCGCGACGGCTAAAAGCCGCTCCGTCAGCACGCGCGGATAGGAGCCGAGCGTCTCCGCCGAACACAGCAGAACGCTGCCGTCCGGGCGCTCCCGCGCCTCCACTTCCCGCGAGCCGAGCGGAATATCAACGAAGGGCGCACGCGCGGCCCCGCTGCGAATCGATTGTATATCCATATGCCGTCCTCCCCCGGCTCCGTTCAGATAGCGCGAACGAGGCGGCGGCAAAAGCCCGGCATCAATTTACAGTGAAAGGCCGCCGGCTCCGGCGGACGGAAACGCTCAGCCGGCGACGGCGCTCGGGCGATGGCCGAGCACGGCGGAAATCTGCATGGCGGCATCCACGACCAGCGGCGCGATGCGCTGCGCCTTGCTTTCGTTGAGCCTGCTGGACGGCGCGCGCACGCAGATGCTGGCCTCGATGCGGCCGCCATTGCCCCAGACCGGCGCTGCGATGCCGCTAACGCCGGTGGAGAATTCCTCGTCCTCGAAGCTCCAGCCCCGCTCGCGGATATGGGCGAACCTCTTCATCAATTCATCCGGGTCCGTGATGGTTTTGGGCGTGTACATGGTCAGCTCGGAGGCGAGGAGGCGTTCGCAGACGGACGGATGATCGAAGGCGACAAGCACCTTCCCCGCCGCGCCGCAATGAAGCGGAATGCGGCGGCCCAGCGCGGAAACGACCCGCACATCCTTGGTGCCCTCGCGGATGAGTTCCACGACGTTGAAGTTCTCGTGGCGGCCGCACAGCATCACGGTCTCGTCCAGCCGCCGCGCCAGCTCGGTGACGACCGGCTCGGCAGCGTAAAGCAGTTCGGATCGCGTGACGCGGCTCGCACCCAGCTCCAGCAGCGCCGGGCCGAGTATGTAGCGGCGGTTGACGCCGTTCTGCTGTACCCATTGCTCGCGCATCAGCGTCTTCAGGATGCGGTGGACGATGGCCTTGTCGGTGTCGATGGCGCGGGCGAGCTCGGAGACACCCCATTCAGCCTGCTCGCTGAATTTCCTGACAATCACCGTCACCTTTTCAACTGTCCGCATTTCCTCCTCCGGCGATGTTTTGTTGATATATAGACAACGACATACCCGTTTCCAAGACCGTTCAGGGCCAGTGTTGACGAAAAATCACCCCGGGCGTATAGAATTCAACCAAGAACTGAATGGCATGGCGTTGACTATATAGCAACGCTAGAAGTGCCTCAATACAAGGCGGAGGAAATGCTACAGACAGTCCAGAATGATCGGTCCGTCCGGGCGCTGCTTGCCGGAGCCATCGATTGCGATGTGCATCCGCGCGCGCCTCATACCAGGGATCTCATCCCGTTTCTCGGCAAGCACTGGGTCGACACCGTAAGCTTCCGCGACGTGGTGATGCGCGAGCTGACCTCCTATCCGCCGAACGCGCCGTTGACCCGCCGCCCCGATTGGGGCGTGAAGGGCGAATCCGGTGCAACGCTGGAAGGCATCCAGTCACAGCTTCTCGATCATTGGGGCCTGCGCGCCGCCATCCTGACGCCGCTGTTCAGCGGCGGCTTCCTGCATGACCCGGTGCTGGGCAATGCTCTGTGCGCGGCCCACAATGACTGGATCGCCAGGGAATGGCTCGACAAGGACGACCGCCTGCGCGGCTCCATCGTCGTCAATCTGGGCCGCCCCGAAGTCGCCGCAGACGAGATCGACCGCACCGCGGCCGACCAGCGTTTCGTGCAGATCATCCTGCCGGTGCAGGGTGAGATTCCCTACGGCCGCACCATCTACCGGCCGATCTTCGAGGCGGCGGTGCGCAACGGCCTGCCGATCGCGCTGCATGCCGGCAGCATGTTCCGCAACGCGCCCTCCACCAGCGGCTACTATTCCACCTTTACCGAAGACTATTCGCAGCACATCTCAGCCTTCACCGCGCAGGTGGCGAACTTCATCGCCGAGAACGTATTCAACGAGTATCCCGAGCTGAAGCTGGTGCTGATCGAGTCCGGCGTAAGCTGGATGCCGCCCTTCATGTGGCGCTTCAGCAAGGACTGGCGCGGCGTGCGCAACGAGGTGCCGTGGATCGATCGGCAGCCTTCGGACGTTATGCGCGATCATGTTTTCCTGACGGCGACGCCGTTCGACGCACCGCCCGAGAATGTGGGCAAGATCGTCAACCACCTCGGGAATCCGGGAATGCTGCTTTTCGCTTCGGACCACCCGCATTGGCACTATGATGGCGACAACGCCGTGCCTGAGGGCATGCCCGAGGAACATCTGGCAGGATTGCTGTCCGGCAATGCCCTGCGTGCATATCCACGACTGGGAGGTCTGAAATGAGCGACGTAGCCGAACCCAAGGCCGCAGCCCCCGCCAGGGTGCGTGCGCGCCTCGACATCGTAGACTGCGACATCCACCCGGTTGCCCGGAAGAGAAGCGACATATACGGCTTCATGCCCAAGCACTGGCGCGAGCATGTGGAGACGTACGGCCCGCGCGGCACGCAGCCCTTCCTCGGCAGCGGCCATATCCCCCGCGTCCAGCAGGCGCGCCTGGATTCCATGCCGGATGTCGGCCCCGCGGGCTCCGACCTCAAGCTGATGCAGAAGCAGCTGCTCGACTTCTACGACATGCGCTTCGGCATCCTGCAGCCTTTCGGTCCCGGCGGCGGCGCCAACCTGCTCAATCCGGGCCTGGCCAACGCCATTTGCGCGGCGCTCAACGACTGGCAGATCGCCTTCTGGCTCGATCCCGAGCCGCGCCTGAAGGGCTCCATCTCGCTCCCGCAGGAAGATGCGGCGGCGTCCGTCGCTGAGCTTGAGCGGCATGCCGCCAACAGGCAGTTCGCGCAGATCACCGTGCATGCGCATGGCAACGAGCCGCTCGGCAAGCGCCGCTACTGGCCGATTTTCGAGGCCGCGCAGGCGGCCGACCTGCCCGTGGCGATCCATTCCACCGCCTATGGCCAGTACCCGCAGTCAGGCGCAGGCTGGATGTCCTTCTACATCGAGGAGCATCATTCCTACGCCCATTCGATGCAGACGGCGATCACCAGCATGATCATGGAAGGCGTATTCGACGCGTTCCCAAAGCTGCGTTTCGTCGTGGTCGAGGGCGGCTTCGCCTGGGCGCCGGCGCTCGCGTGGCGCCTCGACAAGCTGGTGCACCGCAACCGCAGCGAGGTTCCGCACCTGAAGCGGCTGCCGTCGGAATATATGCGCAGCAATATCTGGTACGCGACCCAGCCGATGGAGGAGCCTGACAATGTCAGCGACCTTCACGACATCATCAACTGGATCGGCGCCGACCGGCTGCTCTTTGCCACCGACTACCCGCACTGGGACATGGACGATCCGCGTTACGTGTTCAAATTCCCGCTCGAGAAAGAAGCCCAACGCCTGATCCTGGGCCACAATGCACGGGAGCTGTACAATCTTGAGTGGTAAGGAAAAGCACGTCGTCGCCCGGGTGGAGGAGGTCCAGCCGGGCAAGCCGCTGCTGCGCGAGGTGAAGGGCCGCCAGATCGGCATCTTCAACATCGACGGCGATTTCTATGCGCTGCACAACCGCTGCCCTCATCAGGGCGCGGAATTGTGCCGCGGCCGCCTGACCCATCTCGTGCAGGCGGAAACGCCCGAGAAGATCAGGACCAGCCGCGACGGCGAATTCCTCAAGTGCCCGTGGCACGGATGGGAATTCGATGTCCGCACGGGCCAGTCCTGGTGCGATCCGAATTCCATGTATGTCCGCCAGTTCGGCGTGAAGGTGGAAGACGGCGAGACCCTGGTGAAGGGGCCTTTCGTCGCCGAGAGCTTCCCGGTCACGGTGGAAGGAAACTACGTCGTCGTAGAAATGTGACGCATATCGGCCGCCTCGGGGCGAAGCGGCCGACAACGCAATTCCGTGCATCGGCAGATGCCGGGGGGAGACGAATTGATGACTTTCATACGACGCCGAAAAGGCGCCCTGGTCGCTGTTGCGCTGGCTTTTTGCGCCGGCGCCGCCGCGCTGCCCGCACAGGCGGAGACGCTGCGCCTCCTGATGCCCTGGAACATGAGCAGCGCCGGCAATACCGCGCTCGGCGAACTCATCACCACGCTGATCGAGGAGAATACCGATGGCGAGGTCACGCTGCAGAAATTCGACAATGGCGTGGTGCCGCCATTCGAGCAGCTCGAGCCCGTCGCGAGCGGCGTGTTCGACATACACTACACCGACCCGAACTATCATGCCGGCGACACGGTGGTCGGCCAGATCATGGACACGGTGATCGACGATATCGAGAAGCGCCGCTCATCCGGCATCTGGGACATGATCGACCAGGCCTACCAGAAGCGCAACCTCAAGCTCGTCGCCGCCGCGCCGCATATGGGCTACCAGTTCATCCTGCGGACCGAGCCATCCGCCGAAGGCGCGCTGAACGGACTCAAGATCCGCAGCAACCCCGCCTATGACGGCACCATCCGCTCGCTCGGCGGCGCGCCGATCCAGCTGCCCGTCACCGAGGTCTATTCGGCGATGGAGAAGAACCTGATCGACGGCACCGCCTTCCCGGTGCATGGCGTCCTCTCCTCCAAGATCGGCGAAGTGGCCAAATACCAGATGCGGCCGACCTTCAGCCAGAGCTCGGCGCTGATCCTGATGAACCTCGACAAGTGGAACAGCCTGTCGCCCGAGCTTCAGGAGAAGCTCCTGCAGGCTGGCCGCGATTTCGAGGCGCAGGCATCTGGGGTCATCGACGAGATCGCCGCGGAGGACGAAGCCGGCCTCATTGCGCAGGGCGTACCGACGAAGAGATTCGGCGACGAGGCCGCCGCCAGGATCACGCTGTATCACAATGAAGGCATATGGAATCAGGCGAGCAAGAACGGCGGTGAGGAAGCCGACCAGCTCATCCGGTTCGTAAAAGATAACAATCTCGTCTTCAGCGGTCGCTAGCTGAGGAACGGGAGGGGAACCAGTGGCTGTCCAGCGGCCGGCTCTACCCTGAAGCGGGGCGGTGCCGGACAGCGGGCCATGTTCGGTAGCAACGAGACACGGGAGGAAAACATGTCTCTTCACGCACGGAACTTCGGACTGCGATCAGCCGCCATAGCGATCGTTTCCGCCTGCTTGGCAGCCGCGACTCTGCCGGCGCAGGCACAGGAGACAATCAAGCTGCTGATGCCCTGGAACATCAGCAGCGCCGGCAACATGGCGGTCGCGAACAGGCTCATGGAGCTCGTCACGGAGGAGACGGGCGTCACCGTGCAGCGGTTCGACAACGGCGTGGTGCCGCCTTTCGAGCAGCTCGAGCCGGTCATGAGCGGCGTATTCGACATCCACTACACCAACGCTTCCTACCATGCCGGCGACACGGTGGTGGGACAGTTGCTGGACACTGTCGTGACCAATTCGGCCAGGCGGCGCGAGTCCGGAATCTGGGACATGATCGACAAGGCCTACCAGAAGCGCAATCTGAAGCTGCTCTCCGTCGCGCCTTCCGTCGGCTACCAGTTCCTGCTGCGCAGCGATCTTCCCGCCGACGGCACCCTGAACGGCATGAAGATCCGCAGCAATCCGGCCTATGACGGCACCATCCGCGCTCTGGGCGGCGCACCGATCCAGCTACCCGTCACCGAAGTCTACTCCTCGCTGGAGAAGGGCCTGATCGACGGAACCGCCTTCCCGCGCCACGGCGTCGTTTCCGCCAAGCTCGGCGAGGTCATCAAGTACCAGGTCCGCCCAAGCTTCGGCCAGGGCACCGATGTCGTGCTGATGAACCTGGACAAATGGAACAGCCTAACGCCCGAGATGCAGGAGAAGTTCCTGAAAGCTGGCCAGCGCCTGGAAGGCGACAGCTACAAGATCGGTGCCGACATCGCCGAGGCCGACGACGCGGCTTTGGCGAAGGACGGCATCACCATCAAGCAGCTCGGTGAAACCGCGGCTGCGAACGTCAACCTCTACTACAACCAGGGCATCTGGGATCGCGCCGCGCAGAATGGAGGCGAGGAAGCGGCGGCGATCATCAAGTTCATCAAGGACAATGATCTGGTCTTCAACGGCTACGAGTGAGCCGTTTGCAATGCAATCAAGCCAAGGGAGAAACTAATGTCTTATCATATACGTAGTGCCTGTTTGCGGGCCGCGGCGGCAGCGGTGGTGTCCGTCTGCGTGGGGGCGGCTGCGCTGCCCGCGCATGCCGAGACGCTGCGCTTGCTCATGCCGTGGAACGTCAGCAGCGCCGGCAACATCGCCGTCGGCGACCTTTTGATGAAGATCATCCAGGAAGACACCGGCGGCGAGATCACTATCCAGAAGTTCGACAACGGCGTCGTGCCGCCTTTCGAGCAGCTCGAGCCGGTGATGAGCGGCGTGTTCGACCTGCACTACACCAACCCGTCCTACCATGCGGGCGACACGGTGGTCGGCCAGGTCATGGATACGGTGGTCGCCGACGCAGAAAAGCGCCACAGCTCCGGCATCTGGGACATGGTCGACAAGGCCTACCAGAAGCGCAACCTCAAGATGATCGCCGCCGGCCCCTCGACCGGCTTCCAGTTCCTCGTGCGCAGCGACTATGCCGCCGACGGCACGCTGAACGGCATGAAGATCCGCAGCAACCCGGCCTATGACGGCACCATCCGCGCTCTGGGCGGCGCTCCGATCCAGCTGCCCGTCACCGAAGTCTATTCGGCGATGGAGAAGGGCCTGATCGACGGCACCGCCTTCCCGGTTCACGGCGTGGTTTCCGCCAAGATCGGCGAAGTGTCGAAATTTCAGGTCCGCCCGACCTTCGGCCAGGGAACGGCGCTGGTGCTGATGAACCTCGACAAGTTCAACAGCCTGTCGCCCGAGCTTCAGGAGAAGATCATGGCCGCCGGCCGCCGCTTCGAGGAGGAGTGCTTCAAGGTCGTGGACGATATCGCCAAGGCCGACGAGGCCGCTTTGACCGCCTCGGGCGTCCCGCCGAAGATGCTCGGCGAGGAAGCCGCTTCCAAGATCAACCTCTACTACAATGAGGGCATCTGGCAGCAGGCTTCCCAGAACGGGGGCGCGGAAGCCGATGAGCTGATCAAGTTCATCAAAGACAACAACCTCGTCTACAACGGACGCTAAGTCCGACCGCACAGGCCGCGGCCCCTTGCCAGGAAGGGGCTGCGGCACGTTGCGTTACGGGGCAACGCAAACAGAAAGATAACGCCATGTCCTTCTTATCATGGCTTGGTTACCTGCACGATCAGCTGACCAAGGCAACCGCGGTTCTATCCGCGATCTTCATCGCGATGATCAGCGTCCTCTATTGCAGCGAGGTCGTGACCCGCTATTTCCTGCACACGCCGACGAGCTGGACCGCGGCTGTCGCCATCTACCTGATGCTCTACACCACGGTCCTGATGATGCCATACCTTGTCATGGTCGAGGACCATGTGTCGGTCACCATCGGGGATTACCTGCCTCCCAAGGGGGCATACGCCCTTGCGGTCATCGTCCTCATCACCGCCGTCATCGTTTGCGGCGTCTCGACCTTCATTTCGGCCGAAGAGACGATCCGGGCATTCAGACGCGGCGTCCGCACGACGGATACGCTGTTCATTCCCAAATGGTGGCTGCTGGCCCCAATCGTCTATGGCCTCGGAAGCTCGACCATCCATTTCGCGCGGCAGCTCTACGTGAAGCTGTTCAAGAACAACACTCATGCGCAACGCACGGAGGTTTCCGGTGCTGCTTGATTGGCCCTGGTACACGACGCTCAGCGTCATTTTCGGCAGCGTCATCTTCCTGACGTTCCTTGGACTACCGGTTTTCGTCGTCTTCCTTCTCATTAACGTCGTCGGCATCGTCTTCCTTCTCGGGCCTTCGGCCTTCGGCATGTTCTCGAACAGCCTCGTGGCGACGCTGACCAGCGAATCCTTCATCGCGGTGCCGCTGTTCCTGTTCATGGGCGAGATGCTGTCGCGCAGCCGCGCGGTGGACGAGCTGTACGAAGCCTTCGATTCCATCCTCGGCCAGACCCGTATCCGCCTCTATGCGCTGTGCAACCTGGTGGCGACGGCGGTGGGCACGGTGTCGGGTTCGGCAATGGCGGACGCCGCCATGCTCGGTCGCTCGATCTATCCGGGCATGATCGAGCGCGGCTACGACAAGAAGATGTCCACCGGCCTGATCCTCGCCGGCGCAACCATCGCCCCGATCATCCCGCCGAGCATCCTCACGGTCGTGCTGGCCACCATCGCCAATGAATCGATCGGAGAACTGCTCATTGCCGGCATATTGCCGGGGCTTCTGCTAGCCGGCCTCTATCTGCTCTATTGCTACATCCGCGTGCTGATCAATCCGAAGCTGGCGCCGCCGATGGATACCAGCATCCATCGCACCTGGCGCGACCGTGTCCACGGCCTGCTGCGGATGTTCCCGTTCGTCTTCGTCATGTTCGTGGTCATCGGACTCATCCTGCTCGGCGTCGCGAGCCCGACAGAGTCGGCCGCGCTCGGCGTCGCGGCAACGGTGCTGATGGCGTTCTGGCTGCGGAGCTTCTCGTTCAAGATGCTCTGGACCTCGGCGACGGGAGCGGCGAAGATTTCCGGCTCGGTGTTCGTGATCATCATGAGCGCCAATCTGTTCGGGCAGCTTTTGTCGTTCACCGGCGCCACCGAGCAGATGGTGTCAATCGTCGAAGGCTGGGACGTGGCGCCGTGGATGATCTTCGTCATCCTGATGGGCATCACGCTGTTGGCCGGCATGTTCCTCGGCGCGACCGAGTGGATGCTGATCTCGGTTCCGGTGTTCTCGCCGATCATCGACGCCGTCGGCTTCGACCCGATCTGGTTCTGGACGCTCTACCTGATCAACATCGTCACCGGAGGCATGACCCCGCCGTTCGGTATGACCATGTTCGTCTTCAAGGCGGCCGTCCCAGGCAGCAACATCATCGACATCTACAATTCGACCTGGCCCTTCGTGGCGGTGATCTTCCTGGGCATTGCCATCATGGCCGTGTTCCCGGACATCGTGACGATCCTGCCCCAGCTGATGCGATAGGAACCTCGAACGCGCCGGGGCGCGGCATCAGCCGCGCCCCGGACACGACCGCGCTTGCGCAGGGACCAACGGGCTGCGCCCGCTCCAGAGGTACAAATGCAGAGGAGCCAACGGTCCAGCGTGGCCGGGCGAAGCTGTTCGGCAGACCCGGAGGCGGGCCGGAACGGCAAGCTGACCACCATAGGAGAGCTGCAATGGCAAAGATCACCTATATCGAACATGACGGCACGGTTCACACCCTGGACGTCGAGAACGGCCTGACCGTGATGGAGGGTGCCCGTGACAACAATATTCCCGGCATCCGGGCCGATTGCGGCGGCGCATGCGCCTGCTCGACCTGCCACGTCTATGTGGATGCCGAATGGGTTGACAGGCTTCCTGAAATCGAGCCCATGGAAGCGGACATGCTCGACTTCGCCTACGAACCCGATCCAGCCCTTTCGCGACTGACCTGCCAGATCCGGGTGTCCGACGAACTGGACGGCCTTGTCGTGCGCATGCCGGAGATGCAGTCCTAGGCCCGAGGGCCTATCTTATCGATAGCCATATGAACGAAGATGCGGCCTCTCGACGGGCCGCGCCGGGAGTGAAATGAGAACAGCGCACGAAACCCAGGACGAAAAGATCGTCATCATCGGCGCCGGCCAGGCAGGCTTCGCGGCAGCCGCGAAGCTCAGGGCGCTCGGCCATGCCGGCTCCATCACCATCGTCGGCGACGAGCCCCTGCTGCCTTATCAGCGCCCCCCGCTCTCGAAAGCCTATGTGCTCGGCCAGATGGAACGGGACAGGCTGTTCTTCCGTCCGCAAAGCTTCTTCTCCGAACAGAATATCGAGCTGATCCTCGGCGGCGGCGCCACCGCCATAGACCCGGCCTCGCACACGGTGCGGCTCCATGACGGGCAGCAGCTCGCCTACGACATCGCGATTCTGGCGACCGGCTCGGAAGTCCGCCGCATGCCGGAAGCGATGGGCGGTTCGCTTGACGGCCTCTACTACGTGCGCACGCTGGAGGATGCGGACCGGATGGGCAAGGCACTCCAGCCCGGCCGGCGCGCTCTGGTCATCGGCGGCGGCTATGTCGGCCTCGAAGCGGCGGCGACAGCCGCCAAGCTCGGCCTCACCGTCACGCTGGTCGAAGCGGCCGACCGCATATTGCAGCGCGTGGCCGCGCCCGAAACCTCGGACTATTTCCGCGAGCTGCACCGCGAGCATGGCGTCACCATCATCGAGGGCAAGGGCATTTCCCGCCTCGAAGGCACCGACGGGCATGTCTCGAAAGCCGTCCTGTCCGACGGACAGGAAATCCCGGTCGATTTCGTGATCGTCGGCATCGGCATCCTGCCGCGCACCGCGCTGGCGGAAGCGGCGGGCATCGCCATCGAGAACGGCGTGCGTGCCGACGAGTTCGGCCGCACCTCCGACCCGAGCATCTTTGCGGTCGGCGATTGCGCCTCCTTCCCCTATCGCGGCGTGCGGCTCCGGCTTGAAAGCGTCGGCCACGCCATCGACCATGCCGAGCGTGCCGCCGAGATCATCATGGGCGCGGAAACCCCCTATCACGCAAAGCCGTGGTTCTGGTCCGACCAGTTCGACTGCAAGCTGCAGATCGCCGGCCTCAATGTCGGTTACGACCGCGTGGTGGTTCGGCCCGGCTCGCAGCCCAATGCGGCCTCGCACTGGTACTACAAGGGCGACGAGCTGCTGGCTGTGGACGCGATGAACGAGCCCCGCGCCTTCATGGTCGGCAAGCGCATGCTGGAGGCGGGCAAGAGCCTCGATCCGGCGAAGGTCGGCGACCCTTCGGTGGATTTCAAGGCGCTGATGGCCTGAACGCGGCCCGCCGGCGGCCTTCGCTGCCGGCCTCAGTTCGCGAAGGCTGCAATCCCGGTGATGGCGCGTCCAAGTATGAGGGCATGGATGTCATGCGTGCCTTCATAAGTGTTCACCACTTCCAGATTCACCAGATGACGGGCGATGGAAAACTCGCCGGAAATCCCGTTGCCGCCCAGCATGTCGCGGGCATTGCGGGCGATCTCCAGCGCCTTGCCGCATGAATTTCGCTTGTGGATCGAGGTCAGCTCGGAAGGCGGGCGGCCCTCGTCCTTCATGCGGCCGAGCCGCAGGCAACCTTGCAGGCCGAGCGCGATCTCGGCCGCCATGTCGGCCAGCTTCTTCTGGATGAGCTGGTTGGCGGCAAGCGGCCGGCCGAATTGTCAGCGGTCGATCACATATTGGCGGGCTGTCGCGTAGCAGCTTTCCGCCGCGCCCAGCACGCCCCAGGCAATGCCGAAGCGGGCGGAATCGAGGCAGGTGAACGGCCCTTTCAGCCCGGTCACGCCGGGCAGCATGTTTTCCGCCGGCACGAACACTTCGTCCATCAGGATCTGCCCGATAATCGAGGCTCGCAGGCCGACCTTGCCAAGGATTGCGGGCGCGGAAAGCCCCTTCCATCCCTTTTCAAGGATGAAGCCGCGAATAAGGCCGTCCCGCGTTTTGGCCCGGACGACGAAAATATCGGCGACGGGCGCGTTGGTGATCCATGTCTTGGCGCCGCTGAGCAGATAACCGCCTTTCGTTTCCTCGGCCCGCGCCGCCATCGAGCCGGGATCGGAACCATGATCGGGCTCGGTGAGGCCGAAGCACCCGATCTTCCGGCCGGAAATAAGACCGGGCAGGTATCCGCGCTTCTGCTCCTCGCTGCCGAAAGAGAGGATCGGCCCTATGACCTGCAAGGATTGCACGCTCATCATGGAGCTGTATCCTGAATCGATGGTCTCGATCTCGCGCGCGATCAGCCCGTAGGAAACGTGGTTGAGTCCCGCCCCGCCATATTCCTCCGGTACGGTGGGCCCGAGCAAACCGAGCGCACCCATATCCGCGAAGATGGACGGGTCGGTCCTTTCGTGGCGGAAGGCTTCCTGTACGCGCGGGGCCAGCTTTTCGCGCGCATAGGCCCGCGCAGTCGCTTGCGCCATGCGCTCCTATGCGTCCAGTTGCTCGTCCAGATCGAACGGGTCCGCCCGGTCGAAAACGCTCCGCGCGACTTTATTTCCATTGTCCGTCCCGATCGTCAGGCGCCGTCATGCCGGCGTTCTCCGCAATCAAGGCATGAAGAACCGGCAAAGTCCCGCGCGAGAGGCTTGCTGGGCATGGGGACGCCGATGGCGCGTCGGGTGGAGAACCCGGCGTGCACCTCAAGCATGTTTCCCGAAAGCAGGCACCGGGTTCACGATAGAGACGTGCGTAAAATCAGAAAGCTGAAGAACAGGGCGCGAATCTGAAAGATCGCGACACGCTTTAGCGTCCGGCGCCTGCGGTCATGTTGCGGCTTTCGACCGGCGAATCCCGTTCCGGCAGGCAGCGTTTGGGCCAATGCGCGGCGCGGTTCCTCATCCAACCGACAAACTCCGCCTCCGGGAGTGGCCTGGAGAACAGATAGCCTTGCGCGACGTGGCATCCGAGCTCCGACAGGATAGCCCGCTGGATCTCGTCCTCAACCCCTTCGGCGACGACGGTCAGGCCGAGGCTTTGCCCGATGCGGATCACAGCCGTCACCAGCGCCCGCGCGCTCTCATCCTGATGCAAGTCCTGCATGAAGCTGCGGTCGATCTTCAATTCGCGGATCGGAAGCCTGTGCAGGTTCGACAGGCTGGAGAAGCCCGTTCCGAAATCGTCCATGGAAAGGCCGACTCCCATCCGGCCTATCGACTGCACAGCGTCGAGAACTCTCGGATCGCCACCCATCATCACGCTTTCGGTTATCTCCAGCACGAGGCTTTCCGGCGGCAATCCGAACTCATCGAGCACGCTTTCCACGAATGAGGGGAAATCCGGCTCGCGGAATTGCAGCGGCGATATGTTCACAGACACGGCAGGCACGCGGATGCCGGCACGCCGCCATTCCGATATGTGCCGGCATGACTCGCGAAGCGCCCAGTGGCCCAGCGGGCCGATCAGGCCCAGTTCCTCGGCAAGCGGAATGAACTTGTCCGGCGGGATCGGGCCGAGAGCCTCGTCCGTCCAGCGTGTCAAAGCCTCGACGCCATGAAGCTCTGGAACATCCGTATGAACCTGCGGCTGGAAATGCAGTTCCAGCTTTCGCCGCTGCAACGCCTCTTTCAGCGCGGCGCCGAGGGTCAACCTGTCGCGGGCAACCCGGTTCATTTCCTCGCCGAAGAAACGATAGATCGCGCGGCCGTCGGCCTTGGCTTGCGACAGGGCCGTCTCGGCGTGTTTCAGCAGGCTGTCGGCATCGAACGCCTCTCCCGCTGACGACAGACCGATGCCGACGCTTACCGAGAGGGCCAATGGCGTGCCGGTTATGACGACCGGCTCCGCGAAGGCGGCGAGCAATTGCTCCGCCCGGCGCGTGACACGGGCCGCATTCCTGCTCGGCAGGATGAAAAGGAACTCGTCACCGCCAAGCCGGTACAGCGTCTCGCGATCGCCGCAAATCCGGCGCAGCCGCTCAGCAACCTCGATCAGCAGCAAATCGCCGGCCATATGGCCCATCGCCTCGTTGACATTGCGGAAGCGATCCACGTCGAGGAAAAGGAAGGCAAGCCCTTTCGACATGTCCGAGCAGTATTGCGCCACATCCGCCTGGAAACGCGAGCGGTTGGGAAGGCCGGTCAGGGGATCGAAGTGGGAGAGCTGGGCGATCCGGCTGCGCGCCTGGCTTTGCTCGATCGCGATCATGCACAGATGCAGGCAGGCATCGACGATGCGGTGATGCCACGGGCCGGGGCCGCGGTTTTCCCGGAAATAAAAGGCAAACGTTCCAAGCACCGTCCCGTCGCGCCGAACGATGGGGGACGACCAGCACGCCTTCAGCCCTATCGGCAAGGCGAGCGACCGGAACTGCTCCCAGCGCGGGTCCGTCGCGATGTCGATGCTCAGTACGGGTTCGCCCCGATAGGCGGCGGTTCCGCAGGTGCCGATATTCTCGCCGATCTTCACGCCGTCGACGGCGGCGTTGTATTCGTCCGAAAGGCCCGGTCCGCTCAACGGACGCAGCCGCTTCTCATCATCCACCAGCAGGATGGAAGCCAGAATGTCGGGAGCCATCCGCTCGACCCGGCGGCACAGGAAATCGCCCACATCCGGCAGCGACATGCCGCTCGCCATCGCCTCGAGCATGTCGCAGCGAAGATTGTCGATTTCCTTGTTCTCCGTGATGTCGGAGAGGATCACCACCATGTTGCGCACGACGCCGTTCTCATCGACGATCGGGTTGGCGGTGCTCGACAGCCAGATGTCCCTGCCGCGCTTGTCCAGCGCCAGTATCTCCATGCCGAAGCTGTCGGTTCCCCAGGCCCTCTGGCGCAGGAGACGCAATGTCTCGGGATCGGTACGCGGACTGGTCAGGAATTCGCTCGGGAGACGGCCCACGGCCTCCGACGGTTCATAGCCGAACAATTCCGAGAAGGCGTGATTCACGTAAGCGATGCGCCGGTTCTCGTCGAGGATCATGATGGGCTGGCTGGTTTCATTCGCGGCCAGCGAGATCAGGCGCAGCTCCTCGCGCTTCGCCCGGTTCGCCTCGTCCGCCGCTCTCGCCACTCCCATCACCGTTCCCGCCGAATGCGAAAGGGAAATCCCGCCGTCGCTTTCCAAGGCTGCAATTGTCCAGGGAAATGCGTGAGGCAGCTAGTATCCTCTCTGGACTTTATCGCATCACAGATAAACTTCCGTAAACCGCTCAATTCAATTGTAGTAAACTTATATGAAATCTCGCGAGCTGTCATTCGGCAGCGATATTGTCCTGCCGGCTCGCCGGAAGCGAAGGGGCCGAGCTAGCCCTGTTTCACTGAAGCCGCCGCCTCCAACAACCGCACCACAAATCGTCCGGCGCCGTCAGATCGGCAAGGGGCCGGGAGCGCGCCCCGCGATCAGCCAGGCCGGGCTAATGCGCAGGGCCACGGCGATGGCGTAGACATGATGCGGTTCGGGCGCGGACCTGTCGGTCTCCCACGCCGTCCAATCCGCATGCGCGACATTCACCAGCCGCGCGGCGTCATCGACCGAAAGCCCTGCAACCTCGCGCGCCAGAGAGAGGCGACCGCCAAGCGTATCCTCCGCCGCGCGGTAGAAATCCTGTTCCATCGCGGGCGCTTCAGGACGGCATGTTCGGCGAATGGCGAGCCAGCGCGCGGAATACCTGCCGCGCGGAGACGCGCCCTATCTGCCGGCCGCTGTCGTCCGTCACGCCGACCCATTGATGCTCGGCGAAATAGGGCAGCACATCCTCGCAGCGCGCATCCGCCAACACTGTGGCTTCGAGCGGATCGAACGTGCCGGAATCCATGATGGTACGGATATGGATCGCGCGGGCCTTGTTCACCTCGCGGACAAATTCCTCGATATGCTCATTGGCCGGGTTCAGCACGATCTCCTCCGGCTTGCCGATCTGTTGCACCGCGCCGTCCCGAAGCACGGCGATGCGGTCGCCGATCTTCAGCGCCTCGTCGAAATCGTGGGTGATGAACAGGATCGTCTTTCCCAGCGATTTCTGCAGCCGAATCAGCTCGTCCTGCATGCCGGACCTGATCAGGGGATCGAGCGCGGAGAACGCCTCGTCCATGAGGATGATGTCCGTGTCCATAGCCAGCGCGCGGGCAAGGCCGACGCGCTGCTGCTGGCCGCCCGAAAGCTGGCGCGGCTTTGCGTTCTCATAGCCGGAAAGGCCGACGACCTCGATCCATTTCGCGGCGGCGTCCTGCCGTTCCTTCCTCGGCACGCCCCGGACCTCCAGCCCATAGGCCACATTGTCGATCACCGACCGATGAGGCAGCAGGCCGAATTTCTGGAAGACCATAGCCACCTGCGTCCTGCGGAAGGCGCGCAACTCGTCCATGTTCATGGTCAGCACGTCCGTGCCGTTGACCTCTATCTCGCCCGCCGTGGGGTCGATCAGCCGGTTGACGTGGCGGATCAGCGTGGACTTCCCCGAACCGGACAGGCCCATGACCACGAAAATGTGCCCCCGGTCCACGTCCAGCGAGACATCCTGAAGTCCGACGACGCAGCCCGTTTCGGCCAGTATCTCCGTCTTGGAGCTGCCTTCCCGCAACAGCGCGAGCGCCCTGTCCGTATCGGCACCGAATATCTTGGTGACATTCCTGATCGCGATGGCCGTGTCGTTCATGGGCGCTGCTCCGCAAGGCCGATGCGGGCCTGAAGGCGGCGGCCGAAAGATTGTGTGATCCGGTCGAACACCACCGCCAGCACCACGATGCCCAGCCCGGCCAACAGGCCCCGGCTGACCTCCAGGCGCCCGATGCCCTGCAACACCTGATAGCCGAGGCCGCCGGCACCGATCATGGAGGCGATGACCACCATCGACAGCGCCATCATGGTTGTCTGGTTCACCCCCGCCAGTATGGTCGGCAACGCCAGGGGTATCTGCACGCCGAGCAGGCGCTGGCGGGAGTTGGTTCCGAAGGCCCGGCTGGCTTCCATGATCGCGGGATCCACCGACCTCAGGCCCAGATCGGTGAGCCGGACCAGCGGCGGCGCGGCATAGACTATCGTGGCGAGGAGAGCCGGTATCTTGCCCGGCCCGAAGATCATGACGGTGGGGATCAGATAGACGAAGCTCGGCAGCGTCTGCATGAGGTCGAGGATCGGCGTAACGACCAGGCGCGTGCGCAGCGACCGCGACATCCAGACGCCGACGGGGATGGAAATGACGACGGCAGTCAGCGTCGCCGCGATCATCAACGCCATCGTCGCCATAGCATCGCGCCACAGTTCCATCACGCCCAGGAACAGGAGCGATACGCAGACCAGCGTCGGAAGCCGCCAACTCCGCGTCGCCAGCCAAGCGATAACCGTCAGCGCCAGGATAATCAGCCACCACGGCGTGACGACCAGCAATCGCTCAATGGCATTGAGAAGCAGAAGCAATGGGCGGGCGATCGCCTCGAGCTGGCTGCTCCAGTTGGAAACGATCCAGTCGAGCCCGTTGTCGATGGCCCGGCGCAACGGACGCGTATCGAAGAGTTGCGGAAACATGGATGACTCTCCTGCGGTGCGGTCGCCCTTGCAGCCCCGCGGCCTGCGAAGGCAACCGAAACACAGGGCGGCTGGAACTCGATCCAGCCGCCCTGAGGTTCATGACCGTCAGCGACGGGTTATTGGAGCGATGCGCGGACCTTCTCCGCGACATCGGCCGGAACCCATCCCGCCCATACATCTTCCTCGGTCTTGAGGAAGTTCTCGGCGGTCGCCGCAGCGTCGGCCTTGTTCTCGTCGCCATAGACCAGCAGCTTGCTGATCTGCTCGTTGCTCAGGCCGACCTTGGAGAAATATTCCGCCACGACCGGCGCTTCCTCCCCGATCCACGCAGCCGCGCCGACGATCGCCGGCGACGACGGATAGGCTGTCTTGCCCGGCTCGCCGGTGCAATCGGGATCGGTGTTGCACGCATAGACATCCGGCCTGGCCTCACCGAGATCGAGCGGCACGGCATCGTACTTGCCGAGGATGGCGCTCGGGCCCCAGTAATAGAACAGTATGGGCTCCTCGCGCAGGAAGGCGCGGGCTATGGACGCGTCAAGCGCGCCGCCGGAGCCGGGTGAGAACAGGTTCCACTTGTCCCCCATCCCGTAAGCCTCGAACAGGGCGCTCGTGGAGAGCTCGCACGCCCAGCCCGGAGGGCAGGAATAGAGTCGTCCCTTCGAGGAATCCTCCGGATCCGGAAAGAGATCAGGGCGCGCAATCACGTCATCGGCGCTGGCGAGTTCGGGATTGGCTTCCTGCACATAGCGGGGAATGAACCAGCCTTCGACGGTACCATCGGTGATGGCGTCTCCCAGCTTCACCACCTTGCCGTCCTCGATGCCCTTCTGCCAGGGCTCCTCGATAGTGCTGGTCCACAGTTCGGGCGCGATGGCGGGCGTGCCACGCGACAGCATGGACGAGGAAGTCGGCACCGTATCGCCGGCAACGATCTCGACCTTGCAGCCATATCCTCTTTCAAGGATCACCGCATGGATATGCGCAAGTGCGGCCGCCGAGGGCCACGTCATCTCAGCAATATCGATGGTGCGGTCGGTTCCGCAGACGGTCGGATCGGCGCCTTGCCCGGATTCCTGGGCGGTGGCGAATTGCACGGATGCGACCGTCAGAGCGATTCCGGCAAGAAAAGCGATAGGCCTGCCATTCATAGGCATAAGGCACAACCTCCTGATTTCGTTGAGTATGTCGGAAGGCATACAGAGTCGATAACACACAATCAACCCATTTTCTGGCTTGAAAAGTAATAATTCAGCGATATTCTTATAATATCGTTTCTATATTTTCTCATCATGTATATTAAAAATAACTGATACCGCCTCTTTTTTGACGTAATCCGATCTCTAATATTCAGCCGCTCGAATTTTATGGATTTATGTATATCTACCGTACTTCGGAGTATTTTACGCAGGACATTCCTTTTCCGAAGCGGGCGGTTCGTGCGGATCGGCGGACACGGGCATAGGGTCGCGTGTGCCCAAATCGCTATTGTTCAGGGCCGTCCAGGCCGATAAGAGCGCGGGCAGCGATGATGCGCGCGAGGTCAGGAACGGACATGGCAGACGACGACTACGTTTACGACGAAGCGACCGGCGAATGGCGGCCCGCCTCCGAGATGGCTGCGGCGGCCGCACAGAAAGCGGTCGTGCGCGATGCCGCCGGGAACACCCTCTCCGACGGGGATTCGGTTGTCCTCATCAAGGATCTGAAGGTCAAGGGGGCGAACCAGACCCTCAAGCAGGGCACGGTCATCAAGTCGATCCGCCTCACCGACAATGAGGAAGAAATCGACTGCCGCCACGAGAGCATCAAGGGCCTCGTGCTGCGCACGGAATTCGTCCGCAAGCGTTGAGGATGCCCGGAAGGGCATCCGCATAGCCAGGGGCTGCTTTCAGCCGACCGGATGGCGGAGGCGTGGAAAACCGGATGGCTCCAGCCTTCCGGCCGATAGTTGTGCGGGCATTTCATCCGGTTCGTGAAAGGTGCTCACGCTAAATAGCGCATTCACAGCGCAGTCCGATCATTCTTAGGTTCGAGCGGGAGGAAATCGGGACCGGAGATCCCGAGACGGCGCTATGCGTCGTGGACCTGAGGAGCGCGGAGGAGTTTCAGCAAAGCAACACGGCCCCTCGCGCGGCTGGCTCCAGCCATGCCACGGGCGGCATATGCGCACGACCGCGTCGCAGACTGCGCGGGCGTCGTACTGACATCGACACCACGCATAAACGCCGCGGGAAGATGGGAAACACCCACACCGCACAAGGATTGAAACAGGGAGGAGAACCGATGGATTCGCTTGTGAAAGGTGCCGGCCTGCGCCGGCGCGATGTGCTGAAGGGAGCCGCCGCGCTCGGCGGCCTGCTGGCCTTGTCAGGCCCCTTGTCCGCCCAGACCGACACCCCGCGCCGGGGCGGACGGCTGAGGCTCGTCATTCCCTACAATCCGGGCAGCGTCGATCCGATGACCGGCCGCAACCTGCCGGACTTCCACACGCTTTTCCCGGTCTACGACGCGTTGATCGACTTCGATCCCGTTTCGTTCGAGCTGCGTCCGGGCCTCGCGAAAAGCTGGACCTTCGAGGACAGCAAGACGCTGGTGCTGGATCTGGCCGAGGACGTCATGTTCCATGACGGCACGCCCTTCAACGCCGCCGCCGCCAAGTTCAACCTCGACCGCTACAAGAACGACGCGCGTTCCAACATCAAGGGCGACCTCGCGCTGGTGGACACCATCGAGGCGGCGGGCGACGCCCGCTTGATCCTGCGGCTCAGCCAGCCGAATTCCGCGCTGCCCACCATGCTGACCAACCGCATCGGCCTGATGGTTTCGCCCGCGCTCATCGAGAAGAACGGCAATGTGGATCGCGTGGCGTCCGGCACCGGGCCGTTCAAATTCGTGGAATGGCAGGACAATTCGAGTTTCCGCTTCGACCGGAGCGAAAATTACTGGCGCGATGGCCTTCCCTATCTCGACGGGATCGACGTGCGCATCATCAACGACCTGAACACGGCTGCGCGCGCCGTGATCATCGACGAGGGCGACCTCGTCCTGAACATGCAGGCCCCGCAGGCGATGATCGCCCAGCGTTCCTCCGACGTCGCCACGGTGATCGAGCCGTCAATGGTCATGTACAGCGTCTTCCTGAACTATGGGCGGGCCCCGCTCGACGATGTTCGCATTCGGCAGGCGCTCAACTATGCGATCAACCGCGACGAGCTGAACCAGGTCGTGTTCAACGGCATGGCCGAGGCGTCGAGCGCCATACTTCCGCGCGCCCACTGGGCCTGCGACGCCGAGACGGCGGACTACTATAAGCACGATCCCGAGCGGGCACGCGCCCTGCTGGCGGAAGCTGGCTACCCCGACGGGATCACGCTCGACGGTTTCGGCTGGCCCGACCAGACAGCGATGCGCCGGCAGGAGGTCATCATGGCCCAATGGGAGAAGGCCGGTATCCGCGTGAACCTCACGCCGGCTCCGCCGCCGCAGACCGTCCAGCGATTCATGCAGGAAAAGCAGGGCGCGTTCCTGATCAGCCCGGTCAGCGCCTATCCCGATCCCAGCCAGGCCTATGAGGGCCTGTTCGGCGCGAGCGCGCTGCGCAATGCCGGCGGGGTGGAACTGGACGGTTTCCGCGCGCTTCTCGACGCTACCACGGAGGCGCAGACGCAAGAGGAGCGCAAGGCTGCTTTCAAGCCCCTGCAGCGATTTGTCATCGAGAACGCCCTGCAGGTGCCCCAGTTCCTTTCGCCCGGCATTTCGATAAACCGGCCAAAGGTGCGGAATTTCGTCAACGGCCTGCTGACCACGCCGAAATTCACGGAGGTTTGGCTGAGCGAAGGCTGAAGCCGATCCGGGTGTCTTTCGGAGGAATGGCCGGCGGTCCATCGGGACGCGCCGGTCTTTTCATGCCATCCGAAGAAGGCGCTTTCGCCGTATCAAGACGTTGACATGAAACGGCGTTTTCGTGCCTGATGGCGGCACGTGAATACGGTCGCCAGACCGGAGAGGCCGCACGCGGATCGCTGGAATCGAGGAGCCAGCCTTCCGCTTTCGCAGGCACGGAACGCCGCGGGAGGAGAGCGCGGCTCTGGCGAGAGGCGCGCCACGCGCCGTCGCATGGCAAGGGAGGGTTACGCATGAAATTGAAGGACAAGGTGATCGTCATCACCGGCGCAGCCGGCAATATCGGCGCGGCGACCGCGCGGCGCTGCGCTCGCGACGGCGGCACGGCGGTGCTGCTCGACCGCGATAGGGACGGCATCGAGGCGCTGCGGGCGGAGCTTGCCGCCGGTGCGGACACCTCCCACGGCAAGCATGTGGCCATGACGCTCGACGTCACCGACCCCGCGCAGGTCCGCGAGGTGCTGGGACGCGTGAGGCAGCAATGCGGGCCGATCGACGTGCTTTTCGCCAATGCGGGCATCGAGGGCGAGAACGCCGTCTTGGAGGACTATCCCGACGAGGCTTTCGAGCAGGTGATGAAGGTCAACGTCACCGGCGTCTTTTACACGATGAAATATGGCGAGCCGCTGATGCCGGACGGCGGAAGCATCGTCATCACCTCGTCCGTGGCCGGCTTCACCGGCAGCACCATGTCCATCGGCTATTCCGCCAGCAAGCATGCGGTGATCGGCATCATGCGCAGCGGCGCGAAGCATTATGGCCGGCGCGGCATAAGAGTGAATACCATCCATCCGGGCATGGTGAAAAGCGCGATGCTCGCGCGCATCCTCGACGCGCGCGGCGGCGCCACCACCCTGGAGAACATCATGGCCGGCATTCCGCTCAAGCAATATCTGCTCCCGGATCACATAGCCGACACCGTTGCCTATCTGGCCAGCGACGACAGCCGCATGGTCACCGGCCAGACATTGGTCATCGACGCCGGCTACATGCTCAAATGAGCGGGGCAAGAGGAGGAGAACGACCCATGAGCAAACCGAACCTTCCGGGCCCCGACCCCCGGCAGCAGCTCCAGATGCTGCGCACCATGAAGCTGATCCGGGCGATGGAGGAAAGACTGAGCAAGGACAGCCTGCAGGGCGCCCTGCCGGGTACCGTCCACCTCTATATCGGGCAGGAAGCGGTGGCGGCCGGAGTCTGCTCGCAGCTCACGGACGAGGACAAGATCACCAGCACGCATCGCGGGCACGGACACTTCCTCGCCAAGGGCGGCTCGCCGGAGGCCATGATGGCTGAAATCCGCGGCAAGGATACCGGCGTGTGCCGGGGCATGGGCGGCTCCATGCATGTCGCGGATGTGAGCAAGGGAATGCTCGGGGCCAACGGCATCGTCGGCGGCGGCTTCGCGATCGCGACCGGCGCGGGCTGGGCCGCCAGGCTGGAAGGACGAGGCGGCGTCTCCGTCTGCTTCTTCGGCGACGGCGCGTCCAACGAGGGCGTGTTCATGGAAACGCTCAACATCGCGGCAGTCTGGAAACTGCCGGTGATCTTCGTCTGCGAGAACAACGGCTATGGCGAGTTCACGCCGTCGCGCACGGTGACGGCCGGGCGCATCATCGACCGGGCGCGCGCCTTCGGCATCCCTTGCCACGAGGTCGACGGCAACGATGCCGACGCCGTGTGGTCCACCGCCTCCATCGCCATCGAACGGGCGCGGGCCGGCGAAGGGCCGTCCTTCATCGAGGCTGCGACCTACCGCATCCACGGCCATTTCGAGGCCGAGGCGACAATGCTCAAGACGCCCTACCGTCCCGCCGAGGAGATCGAGGCGTGGCGCGGCCGCGACCCGATAAGACTCTATGCCGGGCGGCTGGTCGCCAGCGGCGTCGCATCCGCGGCCGATATAGCCAAGCTGGACAGGGAAATGGAGGAGATCGTCGAGAACGCCGTGCAGGCGGCCGAGGCCGCACCGCCGCCCGACAACGACCTCGCGAAATCGCTCATGTTCACCAATCGCGTCGTGGAGGTTCTCTAGTGAAGAAGCGTTACGCAGCGGCCATCAACGAGGCGCTTCACGAGGAGATGGAGCGCGACCCGCGCGTCGTGCTGTTCGGCGAGGACGTGGAAGCGAGCATGTTCGGCGACACCGCCGGGCTTCTCGACCGCTTCGGGCGCGACCGGGTGAAGAACACGCCGATCAGCGAGCAGGCTTTGGCCGGCATGACCGTCGGCATGGCGGCGTCGGGATACCGGCCCGTCCTGCACCTGATGTTCGGCAATTTCGTCTATACGGCGATGGACGCCATCGGCAACCAGATGGCGCGCATCCGCCTGATGACCGGCGGGCAGATGGAGCTGCCGCTGACGGTGATCGCCGTCTATGGCGGCGGGCGGTCCTCCGCCGCGCAGCATTCGGATGCGCCGCATCCGGTGCTTATGAATATCGGCGGCATCAACGTGCTGATGCCCACCTCCCCGGCAGATGCAAAGGGCCTGCTCAAGACCGCCGTGCGCGACAACAATCCCTGCTTCTTCCTCGAAGCCGGGGGACGCGGCGGCGAGATGGGAGAGGTTCCCGATGGCGAGCACCTCGTTCCGCTGGGTTCCGCCTCGATTTTGCGCGAGGGGCGCGACGTGACGCTGGTATCCATAGGCACCACGATGCGGCATACGCGCCCGGCGGTGGACAGCCTCGTGGCGGACGGCATCGACGTCGAGCTGATCGATCCCAGAACGGTGGTTCCGCTGGACTATGCGAGCATCATAGAATCCGTCCGCAAGACCGGGCACCTCGTGGTGATGGACGAGGCGCGCGATGCATGCAGCGCCGCTTCCCAGATCTGCGCCGTGATAGCCGGGCAGGCGTTCTCCGCGCTCAAGGCCGGCCCGATGAGGATCACCGTGCCCGACGTTTCGCTACCCTACGCGCCGGTCGCCGAGCGATCCCTCATCCCCAACCCCGACCGGATCGAACGGCAGGTCCGCGCGCTTCTCGGCCGCGCACCGAAACAACAGGCGAGGACTGGAACTTGAAGGTTACGCTGAAACTTGGCCGCTACGGCATGCAGATGGAGGAGGCCACCGTCATCAAGTGGCACAAGCAGCCCGGCGATCCGATCGCGACGGGCGATATACTCTACGAGATCGAGACGGAAAAGGTGACGCAGGAGGTCGAGGCGCCAGGTGAGGGACGCTTCGTGGAAGCCCTTGTGGCGGAAGGCGACGTGGCGCAGGTCGGGCAGCCGGTCTGCGTGGTCGAGACGGCATGAGCACCGGATACTGGCACACCGGCATCACGGTGTCGGACGCGGCGCGGACAGCCGAATATTTCCGCACAGTGCTCGGCCTCGAAATATCCGAGCCCTACGACCTGGCCGAGGAGACATCCTCGACCGTCACCGGCGTGAAGGGGGCGAAGCTGCGTGCCATCTTCGCCAGCAATGACGCGATCACCATCGAGATATTGCAATATGCCACCTCGGGACCGGCCGCCGACGCCTCACCGCCGGATCGCGTCGGCGCGGCGCATATCGCGCTCATCGTGGACGATCTGGACCGCGTGCTTGCGCAGGGCGCGAAATGGGGACGGCGGCTCATGGCCGGCATCCACCAGTCGGTTGCCGGCCCAAGGAAGGGATGGCGGATCTGCTATACGGTGGACGGCGACGGCATCGTGATCGAATTCGCCCAGCCTGCGCCAGCCGCATAGAGCGATGCATGCCGTCTTTCGCGGAGGAGCTACCTGTCCCAAGGCGGGGCGGGCTGGCACGCTTCCACCAGATAGGTGAGCATCAGGCGGACAGCCGGATCGCGCATCCGCCGTTCCGGCACATGCGCTTTCAGCATCATGGCCTGCACGCGAAAATGCGGCAGCGCCTCCACCAGCTCGCCGGAATCCAGATAGGTCTTGACCGCATAGGTGGCGACCTGCGCTATGCCGGCCCCACGGCGGGCAGCCTCCACGAGCGCGGCGGAATCGCTGGTCGTGAAGCGCGGATGGACCTCGATGCTCACCGTGTCGCTGACGCCCTCGAAGTTCCAGATATTGCCGATCGCCTGAAAGGCGAGGCAGTCATGGTCGAGAAGGTCGCGCGGATGCGCCGGCCATCCGTTGCGGTCCAGATAATCGCGCGACGCAACAAGCTTGCGGGTGAGCGGGCACAAAGCGGTGGATGTCACGCCGTGAAACGCGCCGGCCGTCGCGCCTATGGCGATGTCCAGCCCGTCCTCTACCGGGTTCACGGAACGATCCTGCAACACCAGCTCGACCTTGACGCCCGGATTGTCGGCGACAAAGCGCGCAACGACGGCGCCGGTATAGGCCGCGCTGAGCGATGACGTACTCTTGACGCGTATGGCTCCGGTTATGCCGTCGTTCTTGCGGATCGACCCGCGCAGGGCATTGTCGGCCTCCGCGATGAGCCGCAGGAATTTGGGATAGTACCGCTCCCCCGCGAAGGTCAGCTCCACCTTGCGGGTGGTGCGGTTGAACAGCTTCACGTCAAGCTGGTCCTCGAGTCGGCGAATGCGTTTCGTCACCAGTGACGGAACCGTGCCCAGCTCACGCGCCGCGGCGGAAAAATTACCCGTCCGCACCACGGCGATGAAGCATTTGATGTTCTCGAGCGTGTCCATCCTGTCCTGCCGGAATCGAGCGGCGCGGTGCCAAAGCGTGCCGCGATCTTTCAGATTCACGCCGTGCGCTTCAGTTTCCCGATTTTACGCATGTCTCCCGAAACAGGTGCCCACCTTCGGGAGACATGCTTTAGACTATGCCTGAAGCTGGCATATGCCAGCCCCCCGAGACGGCGCGGTCCAGTCTCGGCATCCTTCGGACAGCAATCGGTTGTCAGACGGTGACAACCACGTAACGGCCGCGCGTCGTGACCTCGAACGTCTCGACCCTGTAAGGCCCTTCGACGAGGTTCGCGCTATCGGCTACCCTGACGTCGAAGCTGCGGACCCGCACCCTGTTGGGGTCGCAATAGGACCGGCCCGTCGCAAGATCGAATTCCCAGCCATGCCAGGGGCAGCGCACGATGATCCTGCCGTCGATCACCCTGTAGTCGCCCGGCCCCTGCGACTCCGTAAGTGGGGCGGTCCTGCCGTGGCACAGGCTCGCGCCCTCATGCGGGCAGCGGTCCGCGACGGCGGCAAAACGCTCGCCGAGGTTGAATACCGCAATGGCGCGCCCTTCCAGCTCGACCCGCAGGCCTTTTCCTTCCGCGATCTCCTCGACGCGGCAGACGACATGCTCCGCCATAGGCTGCTTCTCCGGGCCTTATAACGGAAAGACCGCGCGTGCATTGTCGCGGAAGATTGCCTGCTTCTCCTGCGGTGTCAGGCTGACGCGGAACGCACGGTCGGGATGGTCGAAATCCCAATGAGGATAGTCGGTCGAGAACATCAGCCGGTCCGTGCCGATCCATTTGAGCAGATTGGTCATGTGCCGCACATTGATCGGCTCCTCGACCGGCTGCGTGGTCAGCCAGACATTGCGGCGGACATATTCGGACGGCTTCATCTTGATATGCGGAACCTCGCCGCGCAGCCGTTCCCATTCGCGATCCATCCGCCACATCAGCGGCGCGAGCCAGCCGAAGCCGCCCTCGATCAGCACCAGCTTCAGCTTCGGGAAACGCTCGAATACGCCCTCGAAGATCATGCTGACCAGCGCGCTCTGCGGCGGATGCGCGTTACTGTAGTGCTCTTCTATGTAGAAGGAGGTCCAGCCGGCGGGCGTATTGGCGTGTGTGCCGGCCGGCACCGGATGCATCCCGATGGGCAGGCCAAGGCTTTCGGCGGCCTCGTAGATCGGCCAGTAGCGTTCGCGGCCGGAAGGCTCGATGGTGCGCGGCGGCATGGCGATCTGCACGAAGCGCCTGTCTCGCGCGCGCGCCTCGATCTCGCGCACGCTGGCCGCCGTGTTTTCCTGCGTGATCTGGATGGACCCTTTCAGGCGCTTTTCCTTCGACAGCCACACTTCCGCCTGCCAGTCGTTCATGGCGCTGCTGACGGCCACGCCCAGCTCCAGATTAAATGTCGCGCCGCCCGGCCCGATGGGCTGGAGAATGCCGACCTCGATGTTGAGGGGGTCGAGCAGGTGCTCGCGCATGAAGCTCAGGCTGGAGCCCGGCATGCCGCCCTCCGGCGGATAGCTGTCCCGCCGCATCGCATCGTTGATGCGGGGATAGGGCAGCGCGCCGAGGGTCGGGTTGGCCGTGCGCATGCCGTAGTCCCGCACATGCTCGCGCCAGCACTGCGGCAGGAAAGAAGCGAGGTCGTTGCGGGTGACGAAGGACGGATGGATGTCGCAATCGACGATCCCCGTCATTTCATCGGCAGCCGCCGTGCGTTCGAGAAGCTCCTGGGTCATTGCGGCAACTCCAGTCTCGGATAGGTCGCCAGCGCGTTGCCGCGGCAGATCGCGGGCGCGTGGGCGAAAGGAAGGATGCGCGGCCATGCGCCGAGCGGCTCCGGGTAGGCATGCGGAAAGTCGCTGGAATAAAGCAGCATGTCGGGCGAGCCGAGGCAGTCTATGATGACCTGCCCTTCCTCCGAATCCGGATCCGGCGGCGCGTCGAACGGCGTGACCGTGAGCCGGACCTGCCGCTCGATCAGCACCTCCGGGCTGTCCTTGACCCACGGCACCTCGACGCGGATGCCGCGCCATTCCTTCGCCAGCCGCCAGTTGACCGCGAACAGCCAGCTCACGCCGGATTCGGCCAGCACCAGCTTCATGTCCCGGAATTCGTCCAGCACGCCTTCGGTCAGCAGGCTCACCATCTGGTTGGCGAAGCCCTGCGTCCATTGCGCATGCTCTTCCACGAGGAAGGAGGGAAAGCCGAGCTGCGTCGGTGAATGCCGATATGCGCTGCCGGGATGGAGCTGCAATGCGAAGCCGGCTTCGGCGGCCGCCTTGTAGATCGGCCAGTAGAAACGCTGGCCGAGCGGGTTTGCCGTGCCGGTGATGGCGAGCACCTGCACGAAGCGGCGGTCATCCGCATAGCGGCGGATTTCCTCCGCCGCCGCCTCCGGATGCTGGAACGGCACGAGCAGCGTCGCCCTCAGCCTGTCGTCCTTGTCCAGCCATTCGGATGCGAGCCAGCGATTGGTCGCCTCGCAGATCGTCCTTGCCATGTAGGGATCGTAAACCGCCTGCACGCCGCCCACCACGTTGAGGATGGCGGCTCCCAGGCCCAGCGGGTCGAGCAAGTGCTTGCGCAGGCCCTCGACATTCTCATCCGCGCCGCGCAGCTCGGGCCGCCCATAGGGCTTGGTCGAAGTCGGGTAGGAGGTCAGCTCGAGGCGATCGACGCCACGATAATCGAATATCTCTTTCCAGTAGGCGCTGAGGAAAGGCAGCAGATCGGCACGCTGCGGTGTTCGCGGATGCACGTCGCAATCCACCGCGCCCAGCGATGCCACGTCGCGCGGCGTCTCCTCCGTTGCCGGCAGAATATCCAGCATCGTGCCTCCCGTCACAAGCCTGGCCGCGTGCTTACGCGGCATCCTCCGCAGTCAATTATAACGCCCCGGCTTGATACGATAAGAACCATATGTTGCAGATGATTTGTTCCGTATCGTGAACGATGACAGCGATTGCATCGCTTGACATGCAGGTATTTACCTGCATATTATCGCCCCATGACAGCGGTCCCGACGCCGCAGCCCTCTTCAAGCCGCCAGGAACGTCATGGTGGATGAGGAGCTGAGGTAGCGTTGATCCGCCGCGGTCGTCCGGGAAATTCAGGCAGACGGGGACACGCTATGCCTCCCCGGCGGAGGAATGCGAGGAAACCGGATGGACACGGACAAGGTTTTCAGGGCGCTGGGCGATCCGACACGCCGAAAGCTGCTCGACCTTCTTTACGAAAGGAACGGACAGACGCTCGGGCAGCTTTGCGAAAACCTGGACATGGCTCGGCAATCCGCCACCCAGCATCTCGGCATACTGGAGGAGGCCAATCTGGTGAGTACCGCCAGACGCGGACGGGAGAAACTGCACTTCATCAATCCCGTGCCGTTGCACGAGGTCTACGAGCGGTGGGTGCGTAAGTTTGAACGTCAACGGCTCAGCCTGCTGCACGACCTGAAGAAAGAGATCGAAGGAGAATGACGATGAACAGGGAAACGACCAGCTTTGTCTACGTGACCTACATTGCCTCGACACCGGAAAAGGTTTTCGAGGCTATTACAAGGCCCGACATCGCCCGGCGCTACTGGGGCCACGAGAACATCTCCGACTGGAAACCCGGTTCCGACTGGCAGCATGTCCGCGCCAATGACGAACGGACTGTCGAACTCGTGGGCAAGGTGGTGGAAATCTCGCCGCCGAGCCGCCTCGTCGTCACCTGGGCCGCCGCCTCCAAGGCTGCCGATCCATCGAGCTACAGCCGGGTGACGTTCGAGATCGAGGAGTATGAAGACATGGTGCGACTGACCGTCACGCATGATGAACTCGAAGCCGGCAGCGGGATGGCGAACGGCATCAGCAAGGGCTGGCCGATCGTCCTGTCGAGCCTGAAATCCCTGCTCGAAACCGGCAAGGGGCTCGACGTCTTCGCCAGGCCCAGGGCAGCCTGATCCCGGAACGCCGTCCGGCATTCGTCGGAGATGGAACGAAACGGCTGCGGAAACTCGCTCGCTTCCGCTCGATGGTCCCGGAAGACGACATCAATACCGCAAGCTGGTTGACGCCGGCGGGCGCAGAGGGTCCAATCCGGCGATCCCGGAGACCTCGCGATGCGGCGCTTCATCAGCTTGCTATTGCCAACCGTCCTGGCTGTCAGCCTGGCAAGCGGCAGCACTGCGTTCGGACAGCAACCGGACGACGCCGCGGGTGGACAGCGGATACAGGCAGAACCGCTTGATGGCGGGCAGGACGAAGCCGGGCTGGACGAAGGCCTCGACGCATACCCGGACGGGCCGAGGCCGCAGGAGACGCTGCTGATCACGGACCGGCCGGGGCCGGCGCTGGAGATCAACTGGGCTACGGAACTCGTCGGTGGTGACTACGACAGCGGCGAGACGAATCCGCGGCTCGCCGGCATCGGCTTCCGCGAATGCCACGTGCTGTGTATGCTTGACGATCGCTGCAAGGCCTATACGCATGACGGGCCGACGCGCATATGCACGCTGAAGAACGGCGTCGGCGAGAAGCGCGAGCTGACTGATTCGATCTCGACCATCTTCGTCGACCGCAAGGCGGCCACCCAGTCCCGTTTCGTCTACCGGGGCTGGTCGTCGATGAGCTACGACCCCAACCTGACATGGTGGCCGGACGATACGGCGGAGAGTTACATCAAGCGGACGCGCGACGCCGCGCAGCAGTTTGGCAGCAGCTGCGACGACGAAAGGGAGGAACTGAAGGCGGTCGCAATTCGGCCTGAGATCGACCGCGACGGCACTGTAGGCCAGAGCTTGAAGATCGGCTGGTCCGGTAACGGACTGACGGCGCTCGATCCGGTCTGGCTGGTCGTCTCGACCAAATCTCCGGTGCGCTTCACCGGCAAGGGCTTCTATGGCCTGAACAAGGGCGCCTACGGTCCCTTCGGCATCGAGACGGCTCTGGACGAAACGCGCGCGCTCGTGCCGCTCTACAACCAGGCGGTCGGCGCCGCCGGGAGCTTCGGCGTCGTGCCGCTGGAGGCCGGCGAGACGACGCTGACGGCTACCGTCGTCGGCTATCTGCGGGAATGCCAGCAGGTGGTCGAGCTGGGCCGCGAGATGGCGACGGTGCAGGTGCAGCCGGCCGCGCCACGCATCGTGCTGCACGACCCCTATGCGCTGGACATCTACACGCGCAAGGCCGAGATTGCCCCCCTGCGGCGCCGGGTTCTTTACAATGACCACCGCCTGCTGATCCTCGAGACGGAACTGGGCGGCGAGATAGTGGAGCGCAGCGGCAGCGACGTCCGCTTTTCGCCGACCGGCCGCTACGTCGCGGTGCGCAGCGATAATGCCACGGACGTCATCGACGTGCTCGATGGGGCCGTGGTGGCCCGCATCGGCGACACCATGTCAGCGGAGCAGGAACTGATGTGGCTGCACGAGGATAGCTTCGTCGCAGTGACGCGGCCGCCCTACGGGCGCGCATGGCTTGCCTCGACGCTCAATCCGGGCCGTCCTGTCTACTATCGCGAAACCGGTCCTGCCTGCTGCGACATGTCGCCGGAGGACAGCGTTATCGACGTCAACCTGGAGAACAATGTCGTGCGGCTTTGGGGTCCGAATGCCGGCGTGGCAGCCAATTTGATCGATTTCGATCTCGGCGTCGACCTGCCAGGCACGACACCGCTGGACGATGAATTCTCTGCGTCCTCGGCGATCTTCCTCGATGCGATCGGCCCGGTTTCCGCGTTGCCCAACGCTTTCGGCTACAACATGCCGTTCCCCAGCGGCACAAGCCCCGTGGTGCTGAACGAGAATACGGTAGAGATCACCGCCGCCGCGCCTGCGGCGCGGGGCGAACTCGGGGCGACGCGCGGGGCGGTCAGCCTGATCAAGCCGGAGCAGCGCGCAGAGGACCGGGGGGGCGTCGATCTCACCCCGTTCGGCTTCGCGCTCGCGAAGGAGGTCGCGGCCGAATCCTTGTTGTCGCCGGCAGACGTGCCCGACTGGGGCGGCGAGACGGCGCTGGATTCCGAACCGTTGAAGGCACGTGCGCGCGACACGGTCGCGCATGCGCTGGCGGCAAGGGACATCAACGTCGACTGGATGGTGCCCACCGGCAGGGAAAGCGATCAGCGGTGCGGCTATATCCTCGATGACGGCGACGCCCAGCCGTCGCAATTGCCCGGCTCGTTGAACAGCGTGCAGCGCATCCAACGGCCCGGAGGCTCGATATGGATCATCCGCAGCCAATGCCAGGGCGGCGGCACCAGCGCCACCCAGTCGTTCCGTTCCTCGCTGATGATCGTCGATGAGGCCCGGCAAGCCGGCCGGCCGGCACGCGAAACCATCGTCGAGCAGAACGCGTCGGACAACACGCAGTTCGACTATGCATTCTATGACGCCGATTTCCGTACCAAGCTGGCCAACGATCATACCGTGCTGTTCTACGTGCCGTCCGGCGGCGCAATCGCGTTGTACGACCTGGAAACGCGGCGCTTTACCTACAAGCAGCAGAACCTGCCGCGCGGCGACCTGCTGGCCGACGCCCATCTGCGCGCGGATGGCGGCTTCGTGTTGCAGGTCAATGCCGATGACAGCTTCGCATTGCTGCGCACGACGGACCAGACGCTGGCGCTGGAAGGACGGCAACTCGACGGCGAGACGGTTTTCTGGTCGTCCGACTTCCGCTTCGATTCGACGGCCGAAGGAGCCAGCTTCGTGGAGCTGCGGTTTCCCGGCGTGAGCGGACAATACACGTTCCAGCAGTTCGACAGCCGCCTGCGCCGGGCCGGGCTGCTCGACGCCGCGTTGCGCGGAGAGCTTGAAGCCTCCCCGGTGGCGCTGCATGTTCCGCCGAGATTGACGGGTGCGCTGGAGATTGCCGGCGAAATGCTGACCGGGGAGGCCGTTCCATCCGCGCTGTCCCCGCTCAAGGAGATCCGTCTCTATCAGGATGGCGTGTTGACCGACACGTTTCCCGTTTCGGCCAGCGGACAGCGTATCGCGATCTCGGCCAGGCGCCTGCCGGGAGCACGCTGGGTGAGCCTGGTCGCGGCGGATACCGAAGACCTCGTCAGCCTGCCGATCGGCCGCGACGTCGGTGCCGACGCAAGCCTGCCGAAAACGCATGTGCTGGCAATCGGGATCAATGCCTACGAGGACGAAAAGCTGCCAACGCTGACCCTGGCCAAGGCCGATGCGACCAGGCTGACGGCGGCGCTGAAGGCGGTGGCCGGCAGGGCCATCGCTCTGGATCCGGACTCGACCGTGCTGTTAACCGACGCAGAGGCGAGTAAATCCGCAATCCTCGATGCGGCCCGCCATATCGTTGCCGAGACAAGACCGGGCGACAATGCCGTCATATCCTTTGCCGGTCATGGCCTTCAGGGCAATGATGGCCGCTTCTATCTCGGCCTTTCCAACACCAGGGCGGCTGACGTCGAAGGCACGGCACTCGCCTGGGACGATCTGGCTGCCATCCTGTCAGCGGCACAGGGACGGGTTACGGTGCTGCTCGATGCCTGCCATTCCGGTACGGCGGGAACAGGCTTGCTCGCCAGCAATGACGAAGCCGTCGATACCATTCGCAGGGCGATCCCTTCGGGGCTCACGGTGCTGTCAGCTTCAAAGGGCCGCGAGCTTTCGGCTGAAATCCCAAGCCTCGGCGGCGGCGTGTTCACCTATGCACTGACGCGGGCGATCGCCGACGATCGAACCGCCGCCGATCTCAACGGCAACGGCCGCATCGAGGTATCGGAACTCTACAGGTACGTGAAGGACGAGGTAGGAGCGATACGTCAGGGCGAGCAGACGCCCTGGCTGGCGCGCAACCAGATGATCGGCGATTTCGCGTTGTTTTGAACGATGTATCGCGTGATGCACTCTGCGGCGATTGGAGTTGCCGCCGCCTTCCCCTGGCCGATAGCGGGCGATGACGCCGAAGCGAAGCGCAGGATTATCGACCTTGTGAACAACGCGGGCTTTGACGACATCGACGCGGGTAGCCTCGCGGAGTCGCGGCGGCGGCAACCGGGAACGCCTGCATACCGCACGATACGGAGAGCCTGCGGGCGTGGCTTACCTTCGTCGTGCCTGCCCATAACCTGCCCGACGACGACCGGTTTCGGGTAATCTTCATCTAGTCTTTTTTGATTTTATTGGGATTTTTGGCGCACCCGACAGGATTCGAACCTGTGACCTCTGCCTTCGGAGGGCAGCGCTCTATCCAGCTGAGCTACGGGTGCATTGCGGCGGAAGCCGCAAGGCATGGCCACGGAAATCGTGGATGCCCGGCTTCATAACCCATGCGGCATGGCGCTTCAACGTGGAAATGGACTTCATCCGCTCCTCCGGCCGGTGGTAGCGACAGGCGCCCGCTTCCGCGGCGCGAAGCGCGCGGCTTCGCCAACCCCACAGCGCATTTTCACCGGCTGCACGGACGAGCGGGCGAAGCCCGAAAACGAGGCAACAACCCGCGCAAGAGAATGCTCTGCCGGAATCCAATAAGCGCCGGCAGCGACAAATCACGACGAACCGTATGACAACGACACCGTCCGATCCGTGGCGCTTACGATCGCCTGTCACCGAAACGACGAATTTCAGGTGCTAAGGCAATGGCAGGCGGGCGGTTTGGAGCGATGGACATATTACACGCCGCGCTCCAATATTTCGCCGCGCGACGGGCTGGCAGCGAGCGCATGGCGACCGGCCGGCTCCTTGGGCAGCAGGGGCATCTGATGACGCAGCTTTTTCGATATTGCGCGCGGCTCGCTGCACGGCCGCTTCCGGCGATCCGGGCTGCCGGGCTCGCGGCGGCGATCATGGCCGGAAGCCTTTCGTTCCCGGTACCGACCTCCGCGCAGGAATTCGATCCGTTGCTCGACGTGCGCATCGCCGAGGCGGTGCAGCAGGGCGATACAGATGGTGCGCTGGCGCTGATCGACGGCGCCCTGGCCGGAGCCGACGATTACCGCCTTACGGAAGACCTTCTTTCCCGCAAGGCCACAATCCAGAAGGATGCGGGACGCGCCGCCAATGCGCTCGCCACCTATCGCGCGCTTGAGGCCGCCCTGACGGAACGGCTGGGCGAGACGGCACCGGAGCTGGTTCCCGTGCTCGATCAGATCGCAAAGCTCTCCGTAGCTGCAGGCGCGGCCGGAGACGCCGCGGCGGCGCTGGGACGCATCCTCGACATATTGCTCGCCGCCGGTCGCAGGGAACAGGCCGAGCCTTATCTGGCCCGGCTTGAGGAGCTGGCAGGCCAGCGCGATGCAGCGGCGGCAGCGCGGGCTGACGCAATCATCCGGCAATTCCGCGAGGCGAGCGAGGAAACCTCGCGAGGGCCTTTTGCGGTCGATCCCGAGCAGGGCTACAGCACCGTAAAGATCTATTACGCGACAGATCGCGCGCGCAGCGGTTCGGACGAACCGGAGGCATTCTATGGCGGCGAGCGTGGCACGCTCGAGCTTGGCACTGCGGAAGTGAGCATCCCGCCGAGGCACATGCCCGGCAAGATCGAGCGGCCGTCGATCTGGACGCTGGAATTCCGCGAGGATCCGGGTCGTCATATCGTGCTGAAATCCGTGACGCCCGGCGACAGCGACACGGTGTTCGGCGAGATGCGGGGCCAGCTGGCGGAAAGCGGCGCCGATTCCGCCTTCGTCTTCGTCCACGGCTTCAACGTGCCGTTCGCGGAGGCTGCGCAACGCACAGCGCAGATGGCCTATGACATGAATTTCGACGGGTTGCCGATCCTCTATTCCTGGCCGTCGCGCGGATCGCTGCTGAGCTATATCGCGGACACGGCGGTGGTGAATTTCAGCGGGCGGCGCCTTACGCTGTTCCTCGAAGACCTCGTGGCGAAGTCCGGCGCGAAGCGCATACACCTCATCGCGCATTCGATGGGCAACCGCGCGCTGACTGACGCGCTGGAGCTTTACGCGCTGCGCCACCGGGGCGAGGAGCCAGCCTTCGACCAGGTGCTGTTCACCGCACCGGACCTCGACGCCGGTCTTTTCTCGGTCATGGTGGAAACGATCCGATCCGCCGCGCGGCGCATCACGCTCTACGCCTCCGACCGGGACTGGGCGCTCGCAGTATCGCGCAAGCTGCATGGAGACGCAGCGCGGGCAGGACAAGGCGGACGCAATATCGTGCATGCGGCGGCGGTCGATTCCATCGACATGACACCGATCGGCGACGACATGCTGGCGCACAGCTACTACGCCAACAACCCCTCGGCGCTGACCGACATCCTCTCCCTGTTCTGGCGGGACGCGCCGCCGGAAGCGCGCTGCGGCATGGTGCGCACCGCAGGAGAAAACGGCGATTACTGGCAATATACGCCGGAGGAATGCGACAGCAACGCGCTGCTGTCCACGCTTTCCTTCCTACGCCGGGCCAGCATCGTCACCTTTCCCGAAGCCCGTAGCTTCATGAACCGCTTCGTCATGCCGGCTACGGCGGACCCGGACGAGCGTTCACGCCTTGAAACGGCGCTCGCCCGGCTGTTCCGCGATTGATGTTCGCGGTATCCGCGACAGGCTTCAGGGGCGCGGCGGGATGTTCAGCGAACGCTGGCTCGCCGGGCGTGCAAGGCATCGCTCCAGCCAGGCGGTGACGGCCGGCAGCGAGGCGAAACCCAGGAGATCGTCCTCGTAGAGCGTCTTGGCCGTGCGTACCCACGGGAAGATGGCGATATCGGCAATCGTGTATTCGTCGTCCATGATCCATTGCCGGCCGGCGAGACGGCCTTCCAGAACGCCGAGCAGGCGCTTCGACTCGTCGCGGTAACGCTCCCTCGGGCGCGCATCCTCGATCGCCTTGCCGGCGAAGCGGTAGAAGAAACCGACCTGTCCGAACATAGGGCCTATGCCGCCCATCTGGAAGAACAGCCATTGCAGCGTCTCATAGCGGCGAGCCGGGTCCGCGGGCAGCAGCTTGCCGGTCTTTTCGGCCAGATAGTGGAGGATCGCGCCGGATTCGAAGAGGCCGAAGAGCCTGCCGTCGGGCCCGTGCGGATCGAGGATCGCCGGAATCTTGCCATTCGGGTTCAGGGCGAGGAACTCCGGCGTCCAGCTCTCGTTCTTGGTGATATCGACGCTGTGCGCCTCGTAGGGCAGCCCGATCTCCTCCAGCATGGCCGAAACCTTGATGCCGTTCGGCGTCGGGAAGGAATAGAGCTGGAGCACCTCCGGGTTGGCGGCGGGCCAGCGCGCCGAGATCGGGTGACGGGCGAGGTCGGTCATGGATCGTCCTTTCTGGAACTGTCCTTGCGGCGGCGCGGGCCGCGTTTCGTCGGGCGCCGAGTCCGGCTGCATTCGAGCCGCCGCACTTGATATGCTGGCGTCGAGCTTCTGCAAAGACACAGCGTCGAGAGCGGTCAGGAACGGGAGGGACGGCTTGTCCCTGTCAGCGCGCCGGATCGTCTCCGGCGGCGAAGATGGTCACGTCTCCCCCGCTACCGAACTCGACTGCCACCACGTTGCGCAGCAGGATCGAGCGGGAATCGACGGCATGGTAGAACATGGCGCTGCCCTCGATGGCGGTGCGCAACTCGTCGAGGGCTTCACGATTTTCCGCAAGACGCGCGGCCAGCGGCGAATCCTGCTCGTCCAGATCCGGAAGGAATACAATCTCCACCTTGTCGAGTGCGAAGCGCCTGCGTACTTCCTCCGCCGCCTCGCGGCTGTGGTCGATGGCGGCGGCGATGCGCTCCTCTTCATCGCCGACGCTGGCGACGCCGGTTTCCACTGGCGCGTCGATAATGGTGTCTATCGCGCCTTCCGCGTCGAGCCCTTGCGCCCGCAAAGGCAGGGAGGGGGCGGAGAACGCGGCCATGACAGCCAGAATCGCCAGTATATGGAAGGCGGGCAGCATCCAGCCCGCATCGTCTCGAATCATACCTGCACTCCACTCCATCCTTTATTCCAAGCCAAGCCGCGCCGGTTGACGCATGGAGGAAATGCGCGGCGATGCGACCGGTTCCCTTATGGGCTCCACCCGCGCAACCATTGCGGGGAGGCACATGTCCCGGCCCTGTTCCCGCCCGTCCGAGGTATGCCAACGGCGAGCCGGATCTGCAAGCCGGCGACCAAGCTGCCGATGGCGCGGCACCGCTTTCTGTTCTAGGCTTGCGGAAAAGAAACCTTGCCGCCGGGTGGCGGGGGAAGGCGCCGCATGAAGCTCAACATCACCACCGATTTCACCAAACTGCCGAAGGCGCATTCCGTCCTGCCGGCCTCCGGGGTTGCGTCCCATGCGGTCACGCCCGCCGACATCATCGTGCTGCCGCATGACGACCGCCATCTGCGCCGCAAGGTGCTGACCACGGTGCATGACGAGAAATTGCTGGTGGACCTTCCCGAGCCGGTGCAACTGCGCCAGCATGACCGGCTGGTGCTGGACGACGGACGGCATATCGAGATCATGGCTGATGAGGAGGAACTGCTGGAGGCGCGCCCGCGCGACGCGGTACATCTGGCGGAACTTTGCTGGCATATCGGCAACCGCCATCTCGCCGCGCAGATCGAGGCGGACCGGCTGCTCATCCTGCGGGACCACGTCATCAAGGCCATGCTGGAAGGGCTGGGTGCTGCCGTAAAGGAGGTGTCGGAGCCTTTCGAGCCGGTGCGGGGGGCCTATTCGGGCCATTCACACGATCATGATCATCATGGGCATGATCATCATGCGCACGACCATCACGGACACGACCATCATCATGGGCATCGCGACCATGACGGCCATCATCGTCACGGACATGACTGAGCCGGTCTGCGGCGTGGCGCGGCCAGCGTAGGGGTGGGCTGACAACGGCGATACGGAGAGCACCGGCGGCGGCGCTTGAAGGCGGTGCAGACCGGCAAATGGCAAGTGGAATTTTGCAAAAGGGCGTGCTAGCGAAGCTCCGATCTTAAACATGTTAATTTTGGAGGAGTTTCCATGTCCGTCGCAAAGCCGCCCTACCGCGCGGACCATGTCGGCAGCCTTCTGCGGCCGGAAAAGGTCAAGCAGGCGCGTAAGAAATTCTACGACGACAAGTCCATCTCAGCCGAGGAACTGAAGGCAGCGGAAGATGAGGCGATCCGCGCCGACATCAGGATGCAGGAAGATATCGGCCTGCCGGTCGTGACCGATGGCGAGATACGGCGCGCCTTCTGGCACTATGATTTCATGGACGGGCTGACCGGCTTCGAACTGGTGGAGCGCGGCGAAGGCTTCCAGTTCCACGGCAAGCAGATGAAACCGCTACACCCCACCATCCACGGCAAGCTCGATTTCCCCGACGATCATCCGATGCTGGAGCACTACAAATTCGTGGCGGCGAACACGAAAGTCATGCCCAAAATCTCGATCCCCGGCCCCTCCTGCTGCCACTTCCGCACGGATCCGAAGGATATCACGCCAAAGGAGTATCAGGACGCGGACGTACTGTTCACCGATCTGGCGAAAACCTTCGCCAAGGCGGTACAGGCATTCTACGATGCGGGCTGCCGTTACCTGCAGATGGACGACATCTTCTTCGCCTATCTCTGCGACCCGAAGCACCGCCAGGCCAAGAAGGATGTCGGGCAGGACCCCGACTGGCTGATCGACCGCTATGCCTGGATGATGCATGAATCCATCAAGGACAAGCCCGCCGACATGGTGATCGGCATGCATATGTGCCGGGGCAATTTCGCCTCCACCTATGCCGCCGAGGGCGCTTATGACCCGGCTGCCGATGCCATTTTCAACAAGACCGGCGTCGATATCTTCTTCATGGAGTACGACACGGAGCGGGCCGGCGGGTTGGAGCCGCTGCGGCTGCTACCCAAGGGCAAGCAGCGCGTGATGCCGGGCTTCATCACCACCAAGACACCCGAGCTGGAGAAGCTGGACGACATCAAGCGCAAGTTCGACGAGGCGTCGAAATATGCCGATCTCGACCAGTTGGGCATCGCGCCGCAATGCGGCTTCTCCTCCACCGAGGACGGCAACAAGGTGACCGAGGACGACCAGAAGCGGAAGCTGGAACTGGTCGTAAAGACCGCCGAGGCGATCTGGGGCGGCACGACCGCCTGAACCCGCGGGCGCCGGCGCGAGGGATACGCCAACAAAAAGCCGCCCGGTCGGGCGGCTTTCTTTTATCGGCTGGCGGCCGCCGATCAGGCGACAGCGCGCGCTAGGGCACATTGCGACCACAAGCTCGACAGCGCGTCGACGAGATGATCGATATCGGCGTCGGAATGAAGCGGCGTCGGCGTGATGCGCAGCCGCTCGGTTTTCTTCGGTACGGTCGGATAATTGATCGGCTGGACATAGATGCCATGCTCGTCGAGCAGGATATCGCTGATCCATTTGCATTTGGCGGCGTGGCCGACCATCACCGGCACGATATGGCTGGGGTTCGGAATGGTCGGGATGCCGATGGCCTCGAGCCGGGCGCGGACCTTGGCCACACGCTCGCGATGGCGCGCACGCTCCATCTCGCTCTGCTTCAAATGGCGGATGGCCGCGACCGCGCCGGCCGCGACATGAGGCGGAAGGGCGGTGGTGAAGATGAAGCCGCTGGCGAAGGAGCGGATGAAATCGATCAGCTTCGCGGAACCGGTGATGTAGCCGCCGACCACGCCGAAGGCCTTGCCGAGCGTGCCCTCGATAATATCGATGCGATCCATCAGGCCCTCGCGCTCGGCGATGCCGCCGCCGCGCGGGCCGTACATGCCGACCGCATGAACCTCGTCCAGATAGGTGAGCGCGCCGTGCTTCTCGCAGACGGCGACGATCTCAGCCAGCGGCGCGATATCGCCATCCATGGAGTAGACGCTCTCGAAGGCCACGATCTTGGGCACATCCGCGCCGAACTCCGAAAGCTGGCGGTCGAGATCGGCCACGTCATTATGCTTCCAGATACGCCGCTCGGCGCGCGAATGGCGGATGCCCTCGATCATGGAGGCGTGATTGCTGGCGTCGGAAAAGATGACGCAGCCGGGAATCTGCGCACCGAGGGTCGACAGGCTCGCCCAGTTCGACACATAGCCGGAGGTGAAGATGAGCGCGGCTTCCTTGCCGTGCAGGTCGGCCAGCTCCTGCTCCAGCATCACGTGATAATGGTTTGTGCCGGAGATGTTGCGCGTGCCGCCCGCGCCCGCGCCGCAGCGGTCCAGCGCCTCATGCATTGCCGCGATCACCTTCGGATGCTGGCCCATGCCCAGATAGTCGTTGGAGCACCATACGGTGACATCCTTGACGGTGCCGCCGGCGTGACGGGCGGCAACCGGAAACGCGCCCGCGCGGCGTTCCAGCTCCGCAAAGACCCGATAGCGGCCCTCTTCATGAAGGCCGGCGAGCTTTCCGTCGAAAAATGCGTCGAAATCCATAATGCGTACTCGCATCCTGTTTGCCGCGTCCGGCCAGACCTATGGTCGAGATCGAACGGCCACGCAATATTGCAGGCCGATCATACGGTGCGGCCAATTGCCATGCCATAGACCATCCGCGGGATGCGGAGAATTGATCGGCGTCAAGAAACCGGCTGCCCGGCGGCGTCAGGCCGTCTTCTTCGGGCGTCCGCGCTGCTTGGCGGGCGCTATGGTCAGAAGACCCGACGCCGGGGCGTCCTCCCCGCCGAACTCGATGTCGAGCGAGGCGAGCTTCTGCTCAAGCTCGCTCAGCAAGGCGTTGAGCTGACGCAGCTTCTCATTGCCCATCGCGTCGCGGATCGCGGCATAGATCGTCTCGCATTCGGGCGAGGCCATCTCCACGAGCAGGCGGCCGGAATCGGTGAGCCGGACCAGCATCCGGCGCAGATCGCCGGGGTCGGCCTCCTTGCTCAGATAGCCGCGTTGCTCCAGCTCACGGACGATGCGCGAAAGCGACGGCATCAGCAGCGCGGTGATGCGGGACAGCTCGGTCATTTCGAGGCTGTCGAGATGGCTGATCGTACGCAGCACGCGCCATTGCGGCTCGGTCAGGTTGTAGCGGCGCAGCAACGCCCGGAAATGGCCCATCACGCTCTCGCGCGCCCGCACCAGCGACAGCGGCAATGCGTTGACGATGCTCTTCCTGGCTTTGTCGGGGGCCTGCTCGTTGGAGTTGGCGATCTGCATACGATACCCATGCGTGGCGGTACTGCGCGTCTCGGGACCGCGCTGCAGCGCAAAAATAACCTGTTCAACATCTCACAAACGGAGCTGCAATCCAATAGGCGCGGAATCGCGCAGGAACAAGGCAGTCATTTCGCTTGCATGCGAGCCATGCAATGCGGGCGCCTCCGCCGTTCCCGTTTCAGGCGAGCGCATCGACCAGCCGGCGCGCCTCCTTCTGGCGGTCGAAATCCATGACCAGATCGGCCAGCCGGTCGGCGGCGGTGGGCGTCATCCCGGCAACCGCCGCGCAGGCAACGAACTTGGCCAGCAATTCGGCGTCGCTCATCGGATTGACCATGCTGCCGCGCGGCTCGGCCACATCGCGGGTGAGCCGCGAACCGTCTACGACCACCGTGACGCCGCCGCCCATCGCCTCGCGGATGCCCAGCGAGTGATCGACCTCCACCTTCACCCTCTCGGCAAGCGCCGGCACATCCGCGCGGGAAAGCGCGGCATCGGAGAAATCGTCCAGCGTTACCTCGCCGCGCAGCAAGGCCGTGGCCAGCACGAAAGGTATGGAGAATTTCGCTTCCGGCGCGGTGCGCGGATGCGCCTTCTCCTCCATCGGGCTGCACAGCGTCGCATAGAACGGGCTGACGCGGACCGACAATTCCTCCATCGCGGTAAGGTCGAAGCCGGGACGGCGGCGCAAATCCAGCGCGGCCTCGACAAAGGCGTGGGTGCCCCGGCAGCTTGGCCAGGGCTTGTAGCTTACGGCGGCGTTTTCCCATCGCGTGTCCAGATCGCCCGCCAGAACTTCCTCGTCCACCAGTCCCCTGCTGTAGAGGTTGTAGAAACCCCACGGCGGATCGAACGTGCCGTGGAAGCCGACCGCGCCGGACCGCGCCAGCCGCGCGCCGATAAAACCCGCCTGTGCGTTGAAGGCGTCGCGCACGGCGCGAAACTCCGTGCCCGGCGTCTTCTTCACCATGGTCGAGGCAGTCGCCTGGCAGAAGGCGAAGGAAAAGGCGTTCTCCGTCTGGATGGCGGTGGCTCCCGACAGGCGGGCGGCTGCGGCTGCGGCGCCGTAGACATTGAGCATCGGGTTCAGGAACCAGCCCTCCGGCTCCGGGTTGTGCAGCATGGCGAGCGACACGCGGCAGACGAGGTTGGCCCCCTGCGCGATGGCCGCGATGAAGGTCTGGCCGTCCACCTCATCGGTTCCCGCCAAAGCGGATAACGCGGCGGGAATCGTCGCCGCATAGGGATGGACGATGGCGGCGTCATGCGTGTCCTCGAAATCGAGCGCGTGGGCGAGCGCCCCGTTGGCGAGCGCGGCCAGCGACGGCGCGGCGCGAAAGCCCAGCCCGACGACCGGCGCGCCGTTTTCCATCCGGGCCTCTCTCGCGAGTTCGACGAAGGGCATGGCCGCGTCGCCCAGGCGGCTGGCGGCAAGCGTGACGCCCAGCGCGTCGAGCAGGCTGCGCTTGGCGGCGAGAACCGCATGCGGCGGGATCGACGCCGCCGGAAATTCGGCCACATGCGCCGCAAGTCTTGCCGTGAGGCCCGGATTGGCGGATACCAAGAGAGACACCTGAGTTATCGTGCGATCAGCTTGCGGCTCAAGCTTAATTTGTTAATGAATCGAACTCAACGGAGTTCATGCGGGGAGGTGTGACATGCGGGAATTCGGCGTCGGACAATCCGTTGCACGTTTCGAGGACGACCGGCTGATAACCGGGCGCGGGCAATACACCTCCGATTTCGACGCACCGAACCAGTGCTGGATGCACGTCATCCGGTCGCCGCTTCCCCACGCGCGCATCCTCTCCATCAACACCGAGGCCGCCTTGCAGGCGGAGGGCGTGCTGGCCGTCCTTACCGGCGAGGACGTGATCGCCGACAAGCTCGGAACCTTCATCCCCTTCATGGCCGCGACGGGACCGGACGGAAAGCCGGCGGTGCTGCCGCCCTACCGGATGCTGGCGCATGAGATCGTCCGCTTCGTCGGAGAGCCGGTGGCGATCCTCATGGCCGAGACCCGCAATCTCGCGGCGGACGCCGCCGATCTGGTGGAAATCGACTATGAGCCGCTGGAGGCGGTGACCGACGCGCAGGCGGCGCTGGAGGACGGCGCGCCGCAGCTCTGGGACAACGTGCCGGGCAATCTCTGCTCGGTCATGAAGGTGGGCGACAAGGAAGCGACCGACGCCGCTTTCGAGAAGGCCCATCACATTACGCGCGTGGAACAGCGCATATCCCGCATCACGACGGTGCCGATGGAGACGCGTGCCGCGCTGGGCAGCTATGACCGCCGCAGCGAAAGCTATGTCCTGCGCACCGGCGTGCAGGGGCCGCATTCGATCCGCAACGAGTTCGCCCGCGTGCTGGGCATCCCCACGGCGAAGCTGCAGGTCATCTCGCTGGATGTCGGCGGCGGCTTCGGCCTCAAGGGCATGCCGCATCCCGAGCAATTGCTGGTGCTATGGGCGTCGAAGAAGGTGGGCCGACCGGTGAAATGGGTCAGCGACCGGGCCGAGGCCTTCCTCGGCGATCATCATGCCCGCGATGCCTATACCGTGTCGGAGCTGGCGCTGGACGAGAACGGCAAGTTCCTCGCGCTGCGGATCGAGAATACCGTCAATCTCGGCGCTGTCGTATCCGCCACCGGCATCCATTGCTCCGTGGGCAATATCGGCGGCGCAGCCGGCGTCTACACCACGCCCGCCATCAGTGCCGTGGCGTATGGCGTGCTGACCAACACCAGCCCCACCTCCGCCTATCGCGGCGCGGGGCGGCCCGAGGCGGCGCTGATGATCGAGCGCGCCATCGACCAGGCGGCGCGTGAACTCGACATGGACCCCGCCGAGCTGCGCCGCCGCAACCTCATCCCGCCATCGGCCATGCCCTTCAAGACCGGCCTGACCTTCACCTATGATTGCGGCGACTTCGAAACCAACCAGAACCGGGCGGTAGAGCTGTCGCGCTGGAACAGCTTCGAGGAACGGCGCGCGGAATCGGCCCGACGCGGCATGCTGCGCGGAATCGGCATGGCGCATGTCATCGAGATCGCCGCGAACATTCCCAACGAGATGGCGGAGCTGCGCTTCGACGCGACGGGCCGGGCCATGCTCATCATCGGCACCCACAATCACGGACAGGGGCACGAAACAACCTTCCGGCAGATCCTTGCCGAAACCCTCTCCCTGCCGCCGCAGGACGTGGAGATCGTGTTCGGCGATACGGACCGGCTCCCCTTCGGCGGCGGCACCGGCGGCTCCCGCGCCATCGCCATCGGCTCGCTCGCCATCGACGCCGTGGCGACCCGTGTGGTCGAGCGCGGCAGGAAGATCGCCGCCCATCTGCTCGAACACCCGGAAGACCAGATCGAGTTTGCCGAAGGGCTGTTCTCCGCGCGCGGCACGAACCGCTCGATCAGCCTCCAGGACGTCGCCCGCGCCTCGTACCAGATGCCGCGCATGCCGGCCGATATGGAGCTTGGCCTGATGGAACGGGCGATGGTACGTGCCGGAATGCCGACCTTCCCCAACGGCGTCCATGTCTGCGAAGTGGAGATCGACCCGGAAACAGGCGTGCTGAAGATCCTCGCCTATACCGTGGTGGAAGATTGCGGCCGCGTGGTCAACCCGATGGTGGTCAAGGGCCAGATGCATGGCGGCATCGCGCAGGGCGTGGGCCAGGCGCTGGCCGAGCAGATCGTCTATTCCGAGGACGGTCAGCTGGTGACCGGCTCGCTGATGGACTACCAGATGCCGCGCGCCGACATGCTGCCCAACATCGAGATCGAGAGCAACGAAGTGCTGACGAAGGCCAACCCGTTCGGCATCAAGGGGGCCGGCGAGGCGGGCACGGTGGGCGGCCTGCCTTCCACCATGAACGCCATCCACGACGCGCTCAGGCCGCTCGGCATCACCCATTTCGACATGCCCGCCACGCCGCTCAGGCTCTGGGAGGCCATCCAGGCGGCCAGCGCAAAATCCGAGGCGGCCTGACGGCGTAGCGCATCCCCCATTTCCCTTCCGGCGCTGTACAGGCCGTCGCTTAATTTGTTAAGCAAGACGGCGACGCTTCGGGAGGATGGCGTGGGGGAGAGCGAATATATCGTCGTGGGCGGCGGCACGGCGGGTTGCGTCGTGGCGGCGCGGCTGGCCGAAGCCGGCGCGGGCGTCCTTCTGCTCGAGGCCGGTCCGCGCGACAGCAATCCGTGGATCCACGTGCCGGCGGGCGTGATGTTCCTGCTCAACAATCCGGCGATCACGCTGGGCTTCCCCACCTTGCCCTCGCCCGGCGCGGGTGGGCGCGACTTCGTATGGCCGCGCGGGCGCGTGCTTGGCGGCTCGGGCTCGATCAACGGCATGATCTTCTCGCGCGGCCACCGCGCGGATTATGATGGCTGGGCGCAGGCGGGCGCCCTCGGCTGGTCGTTCGAGGACGTGCTTCCCTATTTCAAATCGCTTGAGAGCTATGCCGGCGGCAATGCGGAATGGCGCGGCCGCAGCGGGCCGCTGCGCGTGGAAGACCCGCGCCTGCTCCTGCCGCTCACGCGGGCCTTCGTGGACGCCGCCGCGCAATGCGGCCATGCGCGGCTTGACGACATCAACCAGCCGGAATCGGAAGGCGTCGGCCTTTCGCAGATGAACCGGCTCGGCCGGTTCCGCGGCTCGACCGCGCGTACATTCCTCAAGCGCGCGATGGGCACCGGCAATATAAGGCTCGTCACCGGCGCGCAGGTCATGCGGCTCACCTTCGACGGCACAAGATGCACCGGCGTCGAATATGAGCTGGGCGGAGAACGTCACACCGCCAGGGCCGGGCGCGAGGTGGTGCTGTCGGCCGGCGCGCTGCAATCGCCGCATCTCCTGCAATTGTCCGGCATCGGCGATCCTGTCCACCTCACCGGGATCGGCATCGAGCCGATACAGAGCCTGCCGGGCGTCGGCCGCAACCTGACGGACCATTACGGCGTGCGCGTCTGCGTGCGCATCAAGGGCGCGCGCACCGTGAACGAGCTTTCGCACATGCCGCGCCTCGCCTGGCAGGCGGTGCGCTTCGCACTGTTCGGCGACGGCGCGCTGACCACCGGCATCACGGCGGCGATGGTGTTCTGCCGCAGCCGCGACGGGCTGGCGGCGCCGGACCTGCAATTGCTGTTCACGCCGACCAGCTTCGACCGGGAGCGTTTCGGCAGGCTGGAAACGGAACCCGGCGCGTCGATCACCGTTTCCGCGAGTCGGCCGGAAAGCCGGGGCAGCGTGCTGGCCCGCTCACCCGACCCCCATGAACTGCCGGCAATCGCGCCCAACTACCTTTCGGCCAAGCAGGACATAGCCACGCTCAAGGCGGGCATGGCGCAGGCGCGCCGGATCCTCGCCGCGCAGCCTCTGTCAGGCTACGTGGACCACGAGACGGTTCCCGGAGCAGGGCTTTCCGAGGCGGAACTGGAAAACCATATCCGCACGCAGGGCCATAGCATCTTCCATCCGGTCGGCACCTGCCGGATGGGCGTAGACCCGATGGCGGTTGTCGATCCGCAATTACGGGTACGCGGCGTTTCCGGCCTGCGGGTGGCCGATGCGTCGGTGATGCCTGCCATCACCTCCGGCAACACCAACGCGCCGACGGCTATGATCGCGGAAAAGGCAGCCGCGATGATGCTGGAAGCGCGGCGAGCCTGATGCCGAAGTCTCAAGCCGCCTGCGTTCCCGTTCAATCGCGGACCGGCTTCTCCCAGAGGTTGACGCCGCCCTCAACCGCATATTGGTCGATCTCGGCAAGCTCCTCCGCCGAGAAGGCGAGGTTCTTCAGCGCGCCGACATTCTCCTCCACCTGCGCGGCCGAACTCGCGCCGATCAGCGTCGAGGTCACGCGCGAGTCGCGCAGCACCCAGGCGAGCGCCATCTGCGCGAGGCTCTGGCCGCGCCGCGCCGCGATTCCGTTCAGCGCGCGGGCGCGCGAGATGTTCTGCTCGCTCAGATGCGCGCGCTGGAGCGAGCCGCCGCCCGGCTTGTTGACGCGCGCGTCGGCCGGAATGCCGTCGAGATAGCGGGCTGTCAGCAGACCCTGTGCCAGCGCGGTGAAGGCGATCACGCCGGCGCCCACCTCTTCGCAGGCGGCAAGCAGATCGCCTTCCACCCAGCGGTTGAACATGTTGTAGGAAGGCTGGTTGATGAGCAGCGGCGTGCCACGCTCGGCCAGCAGCTTAGCCATTTCGCGGGTGCGCTTGCCCGAATAGGAAGAGATACCGACATAGAGCGCCTTGCCCTGCCGCACAGCCGAAGCCAGCGCGTCCGCCGTCTCGTCAAGCGGTGTCTCGGGGTCGAAGCGGTGCGAGTAGAATATGTCCACATAGTCGAGGCCGAGCCGCTTCAGGCTCTGGTCGAGGCTGGCCAGCAGCGCCTTGCGCGAGCCACCACCCGAACCATAGGGACCGGGCCACATCGGCCAGCCCGCCTTGCTGGAAATGATGAGCTCGTCACGGTGCGCAGCAAATTCATCGCCGAGGATGCGGCCGAAATTCAGCTCCGCGCTGCCGGGCGGCGGGCCGTAATTATTGGCCAGGTCGAAGTGGGTGATACCGAGGTCGAGGGCCTTGAACAGTACCTCGCGCTGGCGATCCAGCGGGATCGAATCGCCGAAATTGTGCCACAGGCCCAGCGAGAGCGGCGGGAGGCGCAGGCCGGAGCGGCCGACGCGGCGAAACTGCGCGTTCTCGTAGCGGTCGGGAGCGGGCTGGTAGGTCATGTTATCGTTCCATGTATGGGGCGGTCCAGCGATCTTTGCCGGATGCGCGCCGCCGGTACTACATTCCCTGCTACGCGGGGCGCGACCGTATCGCAGGATGGAGTGGGCGCAAGCCTTTCCGTGCAGGCCTCCCGTCGCCGCCGGATCAAAGCTTCGTGCTCAGGCCGCCGCCTGAGCCAGCCTGTCTCCCGCGATGCGGTACGAAATCGCTTCCGCCAGATGGATTCGGCTTACGCTCTCCTGCCCGTCGAGATCGGCCAGCGTCCGCGCCACCTTGAGCACGCGGTGATAGGCGCGGGCGGAGAAACCGAGCTTTTCGCTTGCCTCCCTGAGCAGGGAAAGGCCCGCCGCATCCGGCGCGGCGATCTTTTCGATCGCGGCAGTGCCCAGATGCGCGTTTGTGACGGACGGCCCCAGGCCGAGAGCGGCATGGCGCTCGTGCTGGATATGACGGGCGCGGGCGACACGCGCGGCCACCGCAGCACTTGGCTCGGCCTTGCCCGGACGCGTGAGATCGGCGGCGGATACGGCGGGCACCTCGACGCGCAGGTCGATGCGGTCCATCAGCGGGCCGGAAACACGCGCCTGATAGTCGGCCTGGCAGCGCGGTCCGCGCGCACAGCGATGGCCGGGTTCCCCCGCCATGCCGCATCGGCAGGGATTCATCGCCGCGACGAGCTGGATTCGGGCCGGATAGGCAACCCGATGATTGGCGCGCGCGATCACGCATTCGCCCGCCTCGATAGGCTGACGCAGCGAGTCGAGCACGGTCGGCGTGAATTCGGGAAGCTCGTCGAGGAACAGCACGCCATTATGCGCCAGCGACACTTCGCCCGGACGCACGCGCAGGCCGCCGCCCACCATCGCCGCCATCGAGGCCGAATGATGCGGGGCGCGGAATGGACGCCTGTCCGACAGACGCCCCTCCGCCAGCTCGCCTGCGATAGACGCGACCATCGACACTTCCAGCATCTCGCGCGGCGAGAGCGGCGGCAGGATGGAGGGCAGGCGCTGCGCCAGCATGGATTTTCCCGAGCCGGGCGGGCCGACCATAAGCAGATTGTGCCCGCCCGCTGCCGCCACCTCCAGCGCGCGCCGGGCGCTTTCCTGCCCCTTGATGTCGGCGAGGTCGGGCAGGGCGGAGGGCGCAAGCTGCACCGCCGGCTGAGGCCGCGAGAGAACCTGCGTGCCGCGGAAATGATTGGCGACCGCGATCAGACTGCGCGGCGCCAGTATGTCGATCTCGGCACCTGCCCAGGCGGCTTCCGGCCCCGAGGCATAAGGGCAGATCAGCCCACGCCCCAGCGCGTTCGCGCCGATCGCCGCCGGCAGAGCGCCTGCGACATGAGCGATGGTGCCGTCGAGGGAAAGCTCGCCCAGCACGACGAAACCGGAGAACGCATCGGCAGGGATAGCACCCAGCGCCGCCATCAGGCCAAGCGCGATGGGCAGGTCGTAGTGACTGCCTTCCTTCGGCAGGTCGGCCGGCGCGAGGTTCACCGTCACTTTCTTGGCGGGCATGGAGAGGCCGGATGCGTGAAGCGCGGCCTGCACCCGCTCGCGGCTTTCGGCCACCGCCTTGTCCGGCAGGCCCACGATCTGCATGCCCACCTTTCCGGGCGCGACCATGACCTGCACATCGACCGGAACGGCCTCTATGCCCTGAAACGCAACCGTGCAGACATGCGAAACCATCTTGCCCCTCTGCCGGCCCGCGCCGCCTTGCGCGATCCGTTCATCCCCTGAAGCGCACCTGCCGAACGTGCCGGATGCGCTTCATGCCCTTTCGCTCGCGGCATGCCGTCATGCCGAAGCCGGCCTCAATCAAGCACGCCCACGCTCGATTGGCAAGAACATTACGGGAACAAATAATCGTCCCACGTGCAGTTCGGTTGCAGCAGGTAGAAAAGGCGGAACGGATGTTCCCGGTGCCGCAGGGTCAGGTGCGCCTGGCTTCGACCGCATCCCAGAACAGGGCGGCTATATCGGCACCGCCGAAACGCTTCACCTCACGAACGCCGGTCGGCGAGGTGACGTTGATCTCGGTCATGTAGTCGCCGATGACGTCGATGCCGACGAGTATGAAGCCCCGTTCCCTGAGCGACGGGCCGATGCGCGCGCAGATCTCGCGCTCGCGCGGGGTCAGCTCGGTAGCCTCGGCCCGCCCACCGACATGCATGTTGGAGCGGGAATCATGTTCCGCCGGAACGCGGTTGATAGCGCCCGCCGGCTCGCCGTCGATCAGGATGATGCGCTTGTCGCCCTTGCGCACGTCCTTCAGGTAACGCTGCACGATGAAGGGCTCCCGGAACATCTGGGTGAACATTTCCAGCAGCGAGGCGAGGTTGCGGTCGGCCTCGGCCAGGTGGAAGATGCCCGCGCCGCCATTGCCGTAGAGCGGCTTGACGATGATGTCGCCATGCGCCTTGCGGAAGGCCGCGACCTCGGCCGGATCGCGCGTGATGAGCGTTTCCGGCATCAGGTCGGGAAATTCGGTAACGAAGATTTTCTCGGGGCTGTTGCGCACCCATGCCGGGTCGTTGACCACCAGCGTCTTGGGATGGATGCGCTCCAATATGTGCGTGGTGGTGATGTAGTTCATGTCGAAGGGCGGGTCCTGCCTGAGCAGCACGACATCCATTTCCGACAGGTCGGCGCGCACCGGCTCGCCCAGCGTAAAATGATTGCCCTTCTCGTCGCGCACCGACATCTCCTCAACGCGCGCGAATACCTTGCCGTTCTCCATGCTCAGGCGATCCGGCGTGTAGTGGTAGAGCGCGTGGCCGCGCCGCTGCGCCTCCAGCGACAGGGCGAAGGTCGTATCGCCGGCAATGTTGACGGTGGAGATGTGGTCCATCTGGACGGCGACGCGAAGGGCCATGAGCGGAATCCGAGACTTTCAGGGAAGCGCAATTGACGGGCGGCGGCGGCGGCTGTCAAGCCACGCGGGGTTCAACCGTTGACGACCACGAGGCCCGCCACGATCAGGCCCACGCCCAGCGCATAGCGCAGGCTGATCGGCTCGCCGAGCAGCGCCCAGGCCAGCAGCGGCACGGCGCAGAAGGTCAGCGCCATGAAGGGGTAGGCAACCGTGAGCGGAACGGATTTCAGCACATAGACCCAGACGACGGTGCCGAAGCCGTAGATGGCGAGCGCGGCCAGCAGATAAGGGTCACGCGCCAGCGCCAGCAGGCCGGTGGCATCGGCATTGCCGGCGCGGGCGCTGGTGAGCTTGAACAGTATCTGCCCCGCCGAGATCAGCAGCGGCGTCAGCAGCAGGCCCGCCAGCACCGGCAGCGGCAGCGCGCCCATCACTCCGCTCCGGGCCGGTCTTCGCAATAATAGATGTCGCGGCCGATATCCACGCAGGCATGACGGGGCGGCACGGGATGCATCGCCCGCAGGAAGGAGTGCGTATAGGGAAAGAAATTGAAATGCGGGTTGAACGAATAGCGGTATTCGCGCTCGCGCGGCACGACGACGATCAGCCGGCGCCGCGCGATCCGCCGCAGTTCGGCGATGGCCTGCCGATAGTCCAGTATGTGCTCGATGACATGGGTGCAGATCACCGTGTCGAACGCGCCGTCCTCGAAAGGCAGCGCCTCGATGCGGGCGGCGACATAATCCACGCCGGGAATGGCGGCGGCGTCCTCGACGACGAAGTCCACACCGGTCAGCTTCAGCCCGTCGCCTTTGGCATCCCGTATGTGCTTGAGGAGAACGCCGGTTCCGCAACCCACGTCGCAGACGCGCGCACCCACCGTATCCGCCAAGATGCGCTCGATGCAGGCGCGTGAATTGTCGGTTCCCTCATGGACGCGCGGATGGTCGCGGTAGAGCGCCTCGTATTCCGCTTCGCTGAGGAAAGGCGCGCGGGCGCGGAATGCCGCGAGGCGCGTGACGTGGCCGCCCCATGCGAGCCGTGCCGCGCCCCGGAACAAGGCTGAATCGCGCAGGACCGGCGGCAGCAGGTCTTCCAGAACGTAACGGATGCGGTTGGTGGTTTCGCGGTTCAATCTGTCTTTCCCTCTTGTGCGGCGGGATTTCTCAGGCGGCCGGGCGGCGGGCCATGCGGGGCATCGTTTCTGCCTGCGCGGCGCGGTCGGAGCGCGCCACCGGCACGGCGAGGTAGAATATGCGCTTCTGCTCCGCGCGCCCGCGCGACACGGAATCGAGGATAAGGCCGGTCACCGCCATCAGCACAGACAGCATCAGCAGGCCGATGGAAGTCACCCAGGTCGGCATGCGGGGCACCAGCCCCGTCTCGAAATATTCGATCAGGACAGGCATCATCAGTACGAGGCTGATGGCCAGCAGCGCGACGGAGATCGCGCCGAAGAAGCGGACCGGGCGCGTTTCCTTGAGCAGCATGGCGAACATCCAGAGGATCCTCGCACCATCCGTGAAGGTTGAGAGCTTGGAGGAAGAGCCTTCCGGGCGGCGGCCATAATCCAGCGCGATCTCGCAGACCGGCAGCTTGAGCATGGAGGCGTGAACCGACATCTCCGTCTCGATCTCGAAGCCGGTCGAGACGGCGGGAAAGCTTTTCACGAAGCGGCGCGTGAAGGCGCGGTAGCCTGAAAAGATGTCGGTGAAATCGCGCCCGAACAGCCGGTGGTAAAGCGCGTTGAAAAGTCTGTTTCCGGCAGCGTGCCCCGTGCGGCCGGCATCCTTGCCGACGCCGCGACGCGTGCCCACTACCATGTCGGCGCGCTCGGTCAGCAGCGTGTTGACGAGAAGCGGCGCGTCCTCCGGCGCGTAGGTTCCGTCGCCATCGGCCATGATGTAGATGTCGGCCTCAACATCGGCGAACATGCGCCGCACGACATTGCCCTTGCCCTGGCGCAGCTCGCGCACCACCTCCGCGCCAACGGCGCGGGCCTTCAGGGCGGTCAGGTCGGTCGAATTGTTGTCATAGACATAGATCGCGGCGCCCGGCAGCGCCTCGCGGAAACGCCGCACCACGCCGGCTATCGTCGGCTCCTCGTTGAAGCAGGGAATGAGCACCGCGATGACGGGCTCTGCGCGGGTCGGACGAGGCATGGGCTTCCTTCTCGGAGCGACGGCCGCTCCCCGGCTTTACTCTTTATTGAAGCGGTTAAGGTTAGGTGTAGGTCCCGCAACAATCCGGCGAGCAGCCATGTCTTCGATAGCCGTCGCCCATGAGGCAGGCCGGCGCAATCCGGCGTGGGATTTCCTGCTTGCCGCCGCGCTGGCGCTGGCGGCGCTGGCGCTCAATGCCGCGCAGGGCTTTCCGCGCCTCGCCGACAGCGGCGGCGACAATGACAGCCTGCTGAGGCTCGTCCAGATCCGCGACCTGCTGGCCGGGCAGGGCTGGTTCGACCTACACCAATACCGCATGGGACCGGAAGGCGGCTTCGTCATGCACTGGTCGCGGCTGGTGGATGCGCCCATCGCCGCGCTGATGCTGCTGTCCGGCGCGCTTGGCGCGGAGCAGGCGACGGCGGAGCAGGCGGCGCTCATAATATGGCCCACCCTGCTGCTGGCGGCTGCCCTGTGGCTCATCCTCCGCGCGGCACGCTCGCTTGCCGGCGACGCGGCGGTGATGCCGGCGGCGATCCTCGGCTGGATCGCGCTTCATTTCACCGGCATCTTCGCACCGGGCGCCATCGACCATCACAATGTGCAGCTCGTTCTGGTGCTTTCGGCGCTCGCCCTGCTGATGGCCCCCGCCTCGCTTGCGACCGGACTATGCGCCGGGCTGGCGGCGGCGGCTATGATCGCCATCGGCATGGAGGCCGCACCCTATGTGGCGGCGCTGGGCCTGACGGTCGCCGCGCGCTTCTGGTGGATCGGCAGGGAGGACAGCCGGCTCGCGGCGGGCTTCGGGCTGGGGCTTGCGGGCGGCAGCGCGGCGGCGCTCGCCTTCACCATCCGGCCCGAAAACTGGCTCGATACGAGCTGCGACGCCTTTTCCTTCCCGCAGGCCGGCAGCGGCCTGCTCGCCGGGCTGGGCATCGCGCTTGTGGCGATGCCGGCGGCACAGGCAGGACGGCGCAGCCGGGGCATGGCGCTGGTGCTGCTCGGCGTTCTGGTCGCCGGTTTCGCGGTCGCGGCCTTTCCTTCCTGCCTCGGCGATCCGTTCGCCGATCTCGATCCGCGCCTGCAACGGTTCTGGCTGCAAGCCATCACCGAAGCTCAGCCCCTCTGGAGCATGGCCGTCAACCGGCCCGCCGACGCCGCGGGTTATTACGCGACGCCGGCCTTGGCGCTCCTGTTGCTGGCGGCAACCATGCTGCGCGGCGGCGTCCATCGCGCGCCGGCAACAGTGGCGGCGTTGCTCGCGGCTGCCTTCCTCGTCTCGGTCTGGCAGGTCAGGGGCGGCATGTTTTCGGTGCCCATCGCGGTCGTGCCCCTGGCCGGATGGATTGCGCATTGGCGCACGCGTGCGGCAGCAGGCGGCATGCAGGCAACGCTGCGCATGGTCGCGGCATGGCTCCTGTCCGTGAACGTGCTGTGGAGCGGAGCCGTGGATCGCGTCGTCGGGATCGCCGCCCCGCGCGCTGCTGCCCCGGCCATATCGGATGCCGGAGGGAGCACCTGTGCCGCCGCCACAGACTATGCGGCGCTTGCCCGGCTGCCTGCAACGAACGTGCTCGCCGTCTCCAATCTCGGCTCGGCCATCCTCGCCCACACGCCGCACCGCGCGCTGGCCGGTCCCTATCATCGCAACGTCGCCGGCAATCTGGCTGCGCTGGATGCCTTCATGGGGACGGAAGCCGACGCGCAGCGCGTGGTTCGGGAAAACAGGGTCGGGCTGATTGCCATATGCCCCGGCAACGCTGAAACGCAGGTTCTGGCCGCATGGGCGCCGGGCGGCTTCCTCGTCCGGATCGCTCATGGCGAAATGCCGGGCTGGCTGGAAGCGGTTCCCGGCACGGAAGGAGGCGCGCTCCGTCTCTACCGGGTCCTTCCCGCGCCCTGACCGTTCCGCCAGCCTTGACTTTTACCGCCGCCGCTTCCGATATCCACCCGCTCGCCCAGCGCGGGCGGTGAAACCGGATTTGCCGTCATGATGCCCAGTGTCCGCCACATGGATCTCGAACATGCCTCCGTCCTCATCACAGGCGGCGGAACGGGCATCGGTGCGGCGCTCACCGAAGGCTTCGTGCGGCAGGGCGCCAAAGTGGCCTTCATCGACATCGCGGCGGAAGCCAGCGCGGCGCTCTGCGACCGGCTCGAAGCCGAGACGGACAACCGGCCGCTGCATCTGGCGACAGACCTGACCGATATCGAAGCCCTGCGCTTCGCCGTATCGGCAGCCGCCGCCGCGCATGGGCCGATCTCGGTTCTGGTCAACAACGCGGCCCGCGACGACCGCCACGGCGTCGGCGCGGTGGAAGCGGAGGACTGGGACGATAACCATGCCGTCAACCTCAGGCCGCATTTCTTCACGGCGCAGGCGGTCGCCGGGCAGATGAAGGAAGCCGGCAAGGGCTCCATCGTCAATTTCACCTCGACCGGCTTCATGATGAACGGGGGCGAATATCCGGTCTATGCAGCCGCCAAGGCGGGCGTGATCGGCCTCACCAAGAGCCTTGCTGGCGCGCTCGGCCCCTTCGGCATCCGCGTCAACGCGCTGGCGCCGGGCTGGGTGATGACGGAGCGCCAGCGGGCGCTCTGGGTCACGCCGGAACGCGTCGAGGCACATGTGGCGCGGCAGGCGCTGCGGCGCGAGATGAAACCTGAGGACATCGTGGGGCCATGCCTGTTCCTCGCCTCGGACGCATCCGCCATGCTGACTGCACAGACGATCATCGTGGACGGCGGCATTCTCTGACATAGGCAAGAGGAAAAACGACATGACGCAGCCCAGGGTGAGCGTGCTCAGCCATACGACCTGCGAGCTCGGAGAGGGGCCGACCTACGAAGCGGCGACGGATACGCTGTGGTGGTTCGACATACTCGGCAGGAAGCTGCTCGAATACCGCTTCGCGACAGGCACCGAAACCGTGCACGCGCTGCCGGAAATGGCGAGCGCCCTGGGCGTGGTGGACAGCGGGCGGCACCTGATCTTCACGGAGTCCGGCCTTTACCTGCGCGATACGGCGTCGGGCCGGCTGGACCGCGTGGCCGAAATAGAGGCAGACAATCCCGTCACCCGCTCCAACGACGCGCGCGTGCATCCTTCAGGCTCGTTCTGGCTGGGCACGATGGGCCGCAAGGTCGAGCCGAAGGCCGGCTCGGTCTACTGGTATCGCGCGGGCGAGGTGCGGAAGCTGTTCGACGGCATCACCATCATCAACTCGATCTGCTTTTCACCGTCGGGTGAGATCGCCTATTTCGCCGATTCACGTGAAAACAGGCTCTGGCGCGTCGGCTGCGACCCGGAGACGGGGCTGCCAGCGGGCGAGCCGGAAATCTTCCTCGACCATCAGGGCCAGCCGGGAAGCATAGACGGGTCGATCTGCGATGCCGACGGCAACATCTGGAACGCACGCTGGGGCACGGGCCGGCTCGACGCCTACGATCCGCAGGGTGCGCGCTTCGCCAGCATCGACGTCCCGGCATCGCAATGCGCCTGTCCGGCCTTCGTGGGGCCGAAGGCCGACCGGCTCGTGGCGACTTCCTCGGTGATACCCGCCGATAAGCACGCCGACGATCCCGAAGGCGGCAAGACCTTCATCGTGGACTTTCCGGTCAGGGGCGTGCTTGAACCGAAGGTGGTGCTTTAGGCCCGCAGCCGCCGTCCGCTTCATTTCCGCGTGAACGGGCATGCGCGGTGATGCGCCCGGCCCCGCGCCTGCGCTATGGGGCGGAAAGCGAAGCGAAGGACAAGCCATGTCTCCCACAGTCAAGCTCAATGATGGCGCCAGCATCCCGCAGGTCGGGCTCGGCGTCTGGCAGGTCGATCCGGCCGTCACCGCGCAGGTCGCCGGCTGGGCCATCGAGGCCGGATACCGCTCCATCGACACGGCGGAGGGCTACCTGAACGAGGAAGGCGTGGGTCAGGCCATACGCGAAGCCGGCGTGCCGCGCGGCGAGCTGTTCATCACCTCCAAGCTGCGCAACGGCGCGCATCGCCGCGACCTTGCGCTCGCCGCCTTCGACCGGACCATGCGCAACCTGGGAATCGAGCGGATCGACCTGTTCCTGATCCATTGGCCGATTCCCAGCCAGAATGCCTATGTCGAGGCGTGGAAGACGCTGATCGAGCTTCGCGAACAGGGCAGGATAGGCTCGATCGGCGTGTCCAATTTCAACCAGGAACCATCTGGAGCGGATCATCGGCGAGACGGGCGTGGTGCCCGCCGTCAACCAGATCGAGCTGCATCCTCGCTTCCAGCAGCGCGACAAGCGCGAATTCCACGCACGGCACGGCATCCGCATCGAAAGCTGGAGCCCGCTCGGCCGCGGCCGCCTTTTCCAGGACCCGGTGATCGGCGCGGCGGCTGCCCGGCATGGCAAGACGCCGGTTCAGGTCATCCTGCGCTGGCATATCCAGCAGGGTCTTATCGTCATCCCGAAATCGGTCCACAAGGACCGCATCGCGTCGAATTTCGACGTGTTCGATTTCGAGCTGGACGCCGACGACATGAAAGCCATCGACGGGCTCGACGCAGCGGACGGCCGGACGGGACCGGACCCGGCAACCGCGTCCTTCATGTTCTAGGCATTTTGCACCCGGACCGAAAGCGGCGGTCAGTGCCGCTCCATGCAGATCTTCGTATGGCCCGAACGCACGAAGCCCAGCGCCTGCGCGGCTGCCTTCGAGAGGTCGATTACCCGGCCCCGGACGAACGGGCCGCGATCGTTGATCCGGACCACCACGGCCTTGCCGTTGCGCTGGTTGGTGACGCGGACCTTCGTGCCGAAAGGCAAGGAACGATGGGCGGCGGTCAGGGCCTGCGGGTTCATGCGCTCGCCCGAGGCGGTCCTGGATTGCAGCGCATACCATGAGGCGCTGCCGCACTGGGCTTCGGCGTTCGAGACTCCGAGGACGGAAAAGGCTGCGAAGGCAAGACATGCCACGCGCGGCTTGGCTGACGCCATGCTGGTTACCCCTCTGCTGTTCCAGACCTTCGGCGCGTGGAGGGGAATTGGGGCCATGCAGAGGCGCGCGGCCCCGCGCCCGGACAATTCCGGTTTCGCGCGGTCACATTTCTTGAACCGGCGGTTCAATCGAGCCTGACGCCGGCCTCGCGCATGCGCCCGGTCATGGCCGCCAGCGAACCGCCAAGGTCGATGGCGCGGCTTGCCTCCATCACCACGTCCACCTCGAAGCCGAGCCGAGCCGCATCCAGCGCGGAGAAGCCGACGCAGAAATCCGTGGCCAGCCCGGCAAGCGTGACGCGGCCTATGCCGCGCTCCTTCAGGTAGCCTCCAAGCCCGGTGGGCGTGATGTGGTCGTTCTCGAAAAAGGCGGAGTAGGAATCGATCGCGTTGCGGAAACCCTTGCGGACGACCAGCTCGGCCTTCGTCCATTCCAGACCGGGATGGAATTCGGCCCCGGGCGTGCCCTGCACGCAATGGTCTGGCCAGAGGGTCTGCGGACCGTAGGGCATCTCCACCATCGAGAAAGGTTCGGCACCGGGGTGAACGGAGGCGAAGCTCGAATGGCCGGCCGGATGCCAGTCCTGCGTCAGCACCACATGGTCGAAGCGCGCGATCAGCCGGTTGATGAGCGGCACGATCTCGTCGCCGCCGGCCACGGCCAGCGTGCCGCCGGGGCAGAAATCGTTCTGGACGTCGATCACGATGAGGGCTTGGTCGGCCATGCGGGACTCCCTGCTGACAATTGGGGGCAAGAAAGCGGGGAAGCTGCGCCTTTGCAAGAGCCGGCTGGAAAACGGGCGATTTCTCAAAGACCCCGAAAAGGCAGAAATCCGGCCCACACGGGGCCGAGTCTTTGGAAATCGCGTCCGCCGCCGCCGGTTGACGCGATTTGCAGCCGAGATTACTTAATGCGGCTGACAAGCCATACCCGTTTCGACCGGCCGGTCATCGTACCCGGCATATCGCGGTCCAGTGGTTCAGCGAAAGAGGTCCGCGAATGCAGAACGCCGCCTTGCGCGACGCCGCCAATACGCCGGAATTTCCGATCCCGGCTGGAGTCTATGCCGAGAAGGTCGTCTCGGTGGAGCATTTCACCCACGATCTGTTCCGCTTCCGCATCACCCGGCCGCAGGCTTTCCGGTTCCGTTCCGGCGAGTTCGTGATGATTGGCCTGCCCAACGCCGAGAAGCCGGTGTTCCGCGCCTATTCCATCGCCAGCCCGTCATGGGACGAGGAGCTGGAGTTCTACTCGATCAAGGTGCCCGACGGCCCGCTGACGCAGCACCTGCAGAAGATCAAGCCGGGCGACACGGTGCTGCTGCGGCAGAAATCCACGGGCACGTTGGTGGTCGACGCGCTGACGCCGGCAAAGCGTGTCTACATGATCGCCACCGGAACCGGCCTCGCGCCCTTCGCCAGCCTGATCCGCGACCCGGAAACCTATGAGAAGTTCGAGGAGATCGTCCTCACCAATACCTGCCGCGACGCGGGCGACCTCGCCTACGGCAACCGGCTGGTGGAGGAGATAGCCAATGATCCGCTGATCGGTGAACTGACCGAGGGCCGTCTGCGCTACTACGCGACGACCACGCGGCAGGAAAGCCCGCGCATGGGCCGCATCACCACGCTGATCGAGAACGGCAAGCTGTTCGCCGATCTGGGCGTGGCGCCGCTCGACCCCGCAACCGACCGCGTGATGATCTGCGGCTCGATGGCCATGCTCAAGGACGTGAAGGAACTGGCCGAGAAGGCGGGCCTCACCGAAGGTTCCGTGAGCAATCCGGGCGAGTTCGTGGTCGAGCGCGCCTTCGTCGGATAGGATATTTGCGGCCGGACGGTATCGTCCGGCGCCGCGCAAAGACAGCTGGAGAAACCAGGCCCTCCCATGCGGGGGAGAAACAGGCGCTCAGAATGCCTTGAAGGTCAGCGTCGTCAGGGAACGGACGATGCCGGGGACATTGGCGACATTGTCGTTGATGAACTTGCCGATGTCCTGCCGCTCCTCGATATAGATCTTCATCAGCAGATCGTATTCACCGCTGGTCGAGTAAAGCTCGGATACGATCTCGCGCTCGAAAAGCTCATCGGCGACCTCGTAGGTCTTGCCGGGCGCGCATTGCAACTGGACGAAAACGGCTTTCATCATATCTCCTGAACGGCTCAAGCTTCACCGTATGAGCCTATGCTGTCAACAGCGCGCGGGTCAGCGCATGACGGGCATCCGCAAGCCCGTCGAGTATGGTGAAATGGTTGCGGTCGGGTTCGGAAACGAACGCGGTTTCCGCGCTCAGCCCCGTCCAGACATTGGCCAGCAAGGCGCTCTGGCGGATGAACTCGGAACGCTCGGCCCCGCCCACCCAGCAGACGATGCGCGCACCTGTCATCGGCTCCAGCAGGGCCGGGCTTTCGGACAGCGCCTCGGTGGCGTCGATGCGGAGCACATCGTTCATCGCCGTCCGCATGACGGGCCGCAGGTCGTGCAGGCCGGAAATGGACATGGTGTTGACGACGCGCGACCGAACCGCCTCCGGCAGGGGCGAGGTGGCCGATATCATGCGCGCGGCCAGATGCCCGCCTGCCGAATGGCCCGCGAGACGTATCGGTCCCGCCACCTCCGCGGCGGCAAAGGCGATCGCCTTGCCGATTTCCTCCGTGATGCCGGCAATGCGCGTCCCGGGGCAAAGCGTGTAGGATGGCACGGCGACCGCATGGCCGCTTTCGACCGCGCCTTCGGCAAGATGCGAGAAATAGCTCCTGTCGAGCGCACGCCAGTAGCCGCCGTGCACGAACACGACCAGACCCGCCGGCCTTGCCGCCGGCAGGAAAAGGTCGAGCCGGTTTCGCGGCCGTTCGCCATAGGCGAGATCGAGCCGCGACCGGCCCGCCATGCGCTCGCGAAAGGCGGTGGCCGCGTCAGCCCAGAGCTGGGGCCAACGCTCGCCGCCGGCTATGTGGATGCCGTTGGCGTAGGCGTCGTCCCAGTCGGTGACACGGCGGGTCAGCATCAGTCGTTCTGCGCCGCCACGACAATGATCTCGACGCGATATTGCGGGGCGGCGAGCACCACCTGCCCCGTTGCGCGCGACGGCGGGTTCTTCGGGTCCACCCAGGCTTCCCAGGCGAGGTTCATCTCGGCGAAATCGGCGATGTCGGCAAGCCAGACCTGCGCGGATAGGATGCGCGATCTGGACGAGCCAGCCGCCGCCAGCAGACGGTCGATCTCCGCCAGCGCGGCGGCAGTCTGCTCGCGCACGGTCGCGCCTTCCGCCACCTGTCCCGCCAGATAGACCAGGCCATTGTGGATGCTGGCCTGGCTCATGCGCGGGCCGCTCTCCAGACGCTTGATGTCGCTCATGGAATCCTCTCCGATTGTATGAAGCCAACCACGTGGCCGGCATTGACGCAGCCTTGTAGCGGCGCTGCGGCGGCGCGGCAATCCGGCTCCCGAATGCCGGCTGTTTGCCTCGCGGCTAATTGCGGAACTTGGGATCGAGCCAGTCGCGCACGGCATCGCCGAACAGGTTGAAGGCGATCACCGCAAGGCTGATGGCGAGGCCCGGAAAGACGATGAGCCACGGCGCCGTGATGAAATAATCGGTGGCGTTGCCCGACAGCATGAGGCCCCAGGCAGGCGTCGGCTCGGCCACGCCCAGCCCGAGGAAGGAGAGCGACGCCTCCAGCAATATGGCCTGCGCGATATAGGCCGTGAGCATGATGAGGTAGGGCGCGGTGAGGTTGGGAGCCATGTGGCGCATTATGATGCGCGCGTGCGAATAGCCGGCGGTGCGCGCGGCGTCGATATAGGACATGTTGCGGATCGACAGGGCGGCGGCGCGGATCACGCGCGACACCTGCGGGATGATGGGGATGGCGATGGCAAAGACCAGCCCGATGTCGATGCCCAGCACGATATTGCGGCCAATCACCGCCGCAACGACCAGCGCCAGCACGACCAGCGGGAAGGAGAGCAATATATCGACGACACGCTGGATGATAGCGTCGGTGCGGCCGCCGAAATAGGCCGAGGCCGCGCCTACCAGAGCGCCCAGCGTGCAGCCGATGAAGGAAGCCGAAAGACCGATCACGAGCGCGGTGCGCGCGCCGTAGATGAGGCGGGAGAACACGTCGCGGCCGAACGGATCGGTGCCTGCGGGATGCGCCCAGCTCGGCGGCGTCAATATGCCGAAATAGTCGATGTCGAGCGGATCGTAAGGCGCGATCCATTCTGCAAAGATGCTGGCCACCATCATCAGCAGGATGAGGAAAAGGCTGGCGGCGCCGACCGGCTGCTGGCGGCAGAAATCGTAGAGCGCGGCGAGGAACCCGCGGCGGCGGCCTTCGAGGCTTATGGCTTCGGTGCTGGTCATCGCCGCCTCACCGATAGCGCACGCGCGGGTCGATCGCCGCGTAGAGGAGGTCGACCGCCAGATTGGCGATGACATAGACGGTGGCGAACAGCATCACCATCCCCTGGATCATGGTGTAGTCGTTGTGGCTGATGGCCTGGATGAACAGCTTGCCCAGCCCGTTGAGGTTGAACACCTGCTCCGTCACCACCAGCCCGCCGATCAGGAAGGCGAATTCCAGCCCCACCACGGTGATGGCCGGCAGCAGGGCGTTGCCCAGCGCGTGGACCCAGACAATCTTGCGCTCCGATGCGCCCTTGGCGCGGGCGGTGCGGATGAAATCCTCGTTGAGGATTTCCAGCAGCGACGATCGGATCAGCCGGGCCAGCACGGCGGCGAAACGGTAGCCGACCACCATAGCGGGCCAGATCAGCTGCGAGATATTTGCCAGCGGGTCGCGATAGATCGGCGTGAAGTTGATCGGCGGCAGCCAATTGAAGAACCACAGCAGCCCCATGAGCAGCAGGAGCCCGACCCAGAAAGTCGGCAGCGCCAGCCCGCCCATCGTGATGAGCCGCACCGCATAATCGATCCATGTGCCGCGCCACAGCGCCGAAACCGTTCCGAGCGGCACCGCCACGAGCACCGCGAACAAGGTGGCCAGAATGGCGATCTCGAAGGTGAGCTGGAAGCGCGTCGCAATCTCCGAGATGACCGGCCTGCCGGTCCACATGGACTGGCCGAGATCGAGGGTGACAAGGCCGCGCATCCAGTCCGCGAACTGCACCGGAAGGGGCTTGTCGAGCCCGAGCCGCGCGCGCTCGGCCTCGATGGCCTCGATGGAAACGGCGGCGCCGTCCGCCCGCATCTTCACCTCGACGATATCGCCCGGCACGATGCGCAGGATGAAGAAGGTGATGATCGCGACACCGATCAGCGTCGGCACCATCATCAGCAGGCGATTGGCTATGTAGCGCAACATCGGGTTCAGACCTTGATGCAGGCGGCGAAATGGCCGGGCCGCCTGGCTTCGAGCGGGGGGATCACCTGACGGCACTCCTCGCTGGCCATCGGGCAGCGGGTGTGGAACACGCAACCCTGCGGCGGGTTGAGCGGGCTCGGCAGGTCGCCCTTGATGAGACGCGGCGCGCGCGCCTTCTCGACCGCCGGATCGGGCACGGGCGCGGCATCCAGCAGCAGCTTCGTATAGGGATGCAGCGGGTTGGCGTAGAGCTCGTCGCGGTCGGCCAGCTCCATCATGCGGCCCAGATACATCACGGCGACGCGGTTGGAGATATGGCGCACCACGGCGAGGTCGTGGGCGATGAAAAGATAGGTCAGGCCGAGCTTGCGCTGGAGGTCCTCCAGAAGATTGATGATCTGGCCCTGTATGGACACGTCGAGCGCCGAAACCGCCTCGTCGCAGACGATGAATTTCGGCTCCAGCGCCAGTGCGCGCGCAATGCCGACACGCTGGCGCTGGCCGCCCGAAAGCTGGTGCGGATAACGCTCGGCCAGCTCCGGACGCAAGCCGACCTGCGACAGCAGCTCCGCCACGCGGGCGCGGACGGCAGCCGGGTTCGGCGCCAGCCGGTAGACCTCGACCGGCTCGGCGACGATCTGGCCGATGGTCATGCGCGGGTTGAGCGAGGAATAGGGGTCCTGGAAGATGACCTGTATCTTGCGGCGCAGGTCCCTCCTGCGTTCGCCCTCGACCGTGGCGAGATCCGTCCCCTCGAAGCTGATGCTGCCCGCCGTGGGCGTCTCGAGCTGGAGCAGCAGGCGACCGACCGTTGTCTTGCCGCATCCCGATTCGCCCACCAGACCGAGCGTCTCGCCGGGCGCTATGTCGAAGCTGACATCCTGAACGGCCTTGACCATCCCGCCGGCCCTGAAGAAGCCGGCGGCGACCGGGAAATGCTTGGTGAGGCCGCTGACCGACAGCAGCGGCGGCCCCTGATTGGAGACATCGGGGCGCGCCTCGACAGCGGCCGTGTCGTCCCATTTGATCGCGCCGGCGGCGATCTCTCGCCAGCGGAAACAGGCGGATTTCGCGCCGGTGTCCGTTTTGGCCAAAGGTGGCGCGGCATCGCAGGCGTCGATGCGGAAGGGGCAGCGCGGCGCGAATCGGCATCCCTGCGGCACATGGGCTAGATTGGGCGGCAGCCCGTCTATCGTCTGGAGCTTGCCCCGCCGCACCCTGTCGAGGCGCGGCACGGAGCGCAGCAGGCCCATCGTGTAGGGGTGGCGGGGGCGGCTGAACACCTCGTCGGCGGGTCCCTCCTCCACCAGCCGCGCCGCATACATGACGGCGATGCGGTCGGCATAGCGCGCGACCACGCCCAGATTATGGGTGATGATGATGAGCGCGATGTCGAGGCGGCGCGACAGATCCTTGAGCAACTCCAGAATCTGAGCCTGAATGGTCACGTCGAGCGCCGTGGTCGGTTCGTCGGCGATGATGAGGCCCGGATTGCAGGCCAGTCCGATCGCGATCATCACGCGCTGGCGCATGCCGCCGGAGAATTGATGCGGATATTGTTCCAGCCGGCGTTCGGCATCGGGAATGCCGACCATGCCCATCAGCTCGACGGCACGCCTGCGGGCTTCCTCCCGGCCCATGTTGAAGTGGATGCGCAGCGGCTCGGTGATCTGGTAGCCGACTTTCATGATCGGGTTCAGCGAGCTCATCGGCTCCTGGAAGATCATGGAGATGCTGCGGCCGCGTATGTTGCGCATCTCCTCCTCCGAGAATGTGCGCAAATCCTTGCCGGCAAGCTCGATGCGACCATTGGCGATGCGGGCGATGCGGCCGGGAAGGAGCCGCATGATGGAAAGCGCCGAGACGGACTTGCCGGAGCCGGATTCCCCGACGATGGCCAATGTCTCGCCCGGCGAGACGTGAAGGTCGAGGCCATCCACGGCCCGCAGGCGCCCGCCGGATGTGGCGAACTCGACCTCCAGCCCCTCCACCTTGAGCAAAGGCGGTTTCAGGAACGCTCCCGCAGCGGCACTCACGGGTGCCTGCCCCCGGCGGGCCGAATAGCCGCCAACCGATCACGGACGTCGGACATGCGCCGCGTCTCCTCCCTTATGACCACCGGCGGCGTCCGCGACGCCGCAGGAACGCCGGTCCTCCCCCGGCAATCCAGCCACTAGTTAACGAATTAAATAAATGCTGTCACCCCCGAATCGCTGGCAGACGCGCCACCTTCGCCATCGGTGAAATGCGGTTGTGAGCGTCCGGGAGCCGTGTTATTTATCAAGTTAAATAACTAACCCCTCCGTGGATACGCCTGCGCGGCCGCGAGAAGGGATAAAAGTTCGTTCAAGGGAGGAAGACTATGCTCAAATTCGCAGGATGGCGAGTGGCGCTTGGCGCCGCCGCACTTGCCGGCGCGATGGCGGCCTTGCCCGCCGCCGCGCAGGAGACGCCGAAACAAGGCGGCGTGCTACGGCACATCGTGGAGGCGGAAGGCAGCACCTATGACTGTCATGCCGAATCAAGCTCGTTCGGGTTGCAGGTGCTGGCGCCGCAATATTCGACGCTGCTCCGCTTCAGCCCGGACAATTATCCCGAAATCATCGGCGACCTCGCCGAGTCCTGGACGATCTCGGACGACCGCAAGACCTACACCTTCAAGCTGCGGCCCGGCGTCAAGTTCCACGACGGCAGCGACTTCTCCTCGGCCGACATCGTCGCCACGTGGGAGCGGCTGCGCAATCCGCCCGAGGGCGTCGTCTCCGCCCGCAAGGGCCAGTTCCAGCTCATCGACACGATCACGGCGCCCGACGCCAGCACCGCCGTATTCACGCTGAAGCAGGTCAATCCGGCGGCATTGGCGATGTTCGCCAATCCGTGGAACTGCGTCTATTCCGCCGCCAAGCTCAAGGAGGACCCCAACTGGCCCGCCAAGAACGTGATGGGCACGGGACCGTTCACCTTCGTCGAGCACGTGCCGGGCTCGCACTGGGAATCCAAACGCTTCGAGAACTACTGGAACAAGGGCAAGCCCTACCTCGACGGTATCCGCGCCCACTATATCAGCGGTGCGGGCGTGGTGAACGCTCTTGCCGGCAACCAGGTGGACGCGGCACTGTTCGCGATCGCGCCGCCCGACCGGCAGCGTCTTGAAACGATGAACCCGGACATCGTCTACCAGACCGGTCCGTTTAACATCGTCAATTTCCTGACCCTCAACCTGACCAAGCCGCCCTTCGACGACGTGAAGGTGCGCCGCGCGCTCAACCTCGCCATCAGCCGCATCGAAGGCAACCAGATCCTGCCGCGCATCGCCGCCATCGACGGCTATGGCCTCTACATGCCGGCCAATTCGATGGCCGAGCGCAAGCCGGAGGAGCTTTCCACGCTTCCAGGCTTCAGCTCCGACGTAGCGGCGCAGCGGGAAGCCGCCAAGACGCTTCTGGCCGAAGCCGGCCACGCCGATCTCAAGCTCACCCTGCTCAACCGCAATCTGCGGCAGCCGTGGGAGCCGCTCGGCGTGTTCATCCTCGACCAGTTCCGCAAGGTGGGCATCCAGGCCGACCAGATACAGGCCGAGACGCCGCAATATTTCTCCGCCCTGCAGAACAAGAATTTCGACATCGCCATCGACTACAACAACACCGTCAGCCTCGACCCAAACGAGGTGCTGGTGAAGTTCATGCCCGGTTTCCCCAATAATTACTCGGGCGTGCAGGATCCCAAGCTGACCGAGATGTTCGACGCCCAGACCAATGCCGCGACGGAAGAGGAACGGGCGAAGATCACCAAGGATATCGAGGCCTATATTCTCGATCAGGCCTATTTCATTCCGATGTTCCGGTCGCCGCGCATGATCGGTCACAACAAGGCCGTCAAGGGCTGGAAGCTGCCGCCAACCACAGTGCTGAACCTTCAGCTGGATACGCTCTGGCTCGACCGCTGAGTCACCTGCATGAAAGCGAAAGCCGCGCCAAAAGCGCGGCTTTTTCATTGCCGGGCCACGGCGTGAAACGATCGACCGTCCGATGCGGAGACTTATTCCACCGCGCCGACCAGCATGTTCTGGTCGTCCAGCAGGCTGACCCAGCGGCCCGTATGATAGCTTGCCTGGCGCTTGAGGAAGCGATAGCCGGTGTCGCGCCACGACTTCACCTCGTCACTGAGGTTATCGAGGATGAAATCGCCCGCGTCCGTACGGACGGTCAGCACGGCATGGCCCTCCCCGTCAGGCTTGCGCACGACGGTGATCAGCAGATTGGCGAGCGAGATGCCGGCGCCCGCCAGCCGGCGGCGCTTTTCCAGCACGTAGTCCTCGCAATCGCCGACACCTTGATCGGGATAGGCCCAGACCTCGTCCTTGCCGTAAATGTCGATGTCGTTCTTCGGCAGGATCGCGCCGTTCACGTCGAGATTGACCGTATCGAGGAGGCGCCATGTCGCCTCGCTGGTCCTCAGGACGTTCTGGTTGCGCGGCTGGATGGAACACTCGGCAGGCCGCGTCTTGCAGAACTCATAGTGACCGATCGGCTGCGAGGTCTGCCGGCCGACCTGCATGGCACCGGCGACGGCGGTTTTCGCACCCGATGTGCCGACCGCCACCAGAGCGACCGCCACACATAGCCTCACGCGGAGTTTCCGCGTTGCCAGACCCATCCGCCCGTTCCCCAAACGCCTCGTTTCACTCGTTAAACAAACGTTAAGTGGGCGCCACGGCGAATGTCAATTCACTTGCGGCGCCGTTTTCCGTGATGGTTAGCCGGAAAGGCAAACTGTGGCCTCGGCCCCACACCTCGTCGCGCGAATATGGATGCTCACCGCCGGAACAGGGATGCTTTCGCGGCTTATTTCCCGCGCGAGGCGACGATCCTCGGCCGCGCAGCCGAGCGGCCCGATTTCGCGTTGCTTTTCATGAAATCCTTGATCCGCGGCACGATATCGGCGCGGAAGCGGGAGCCGTTAAAGACGCCATAATGGCCCACCTTCGGCTGGAGGTAGTGGGCGCGTTTCTCGGCGGGGATGTTCGGGCAGATGTCGTGCGTCGCCTCGGTCTGGCCGACGCCCGAAATGTCGTCATTCTCGCCTTCGACCGTCAGCAGCGCGACATTGCGGATGGCGGAGGTGTCCACCTTCTCGCCGCGATGCGTCATCTCGCCCTTTGGCAGCGCGTGACGCACGAACACGGTATCAACCGTCTGCAGGTAGAACTCGGCCGTCAGATCCATCACCGCCAGATATTCGTCGTAGAAGTCGCGGTGCTTCTCCGCGGAATCCCCGTCGTCCTTTACGAGATGCATGAAGAAGTCCTTGTGGGCGATGATGTGCCGGTCGAGGTTCATGCTCATGAAGCCGGAAAGCTGGAGAAAACCCGGATAGACCAGCCGCCCGAAGCCCGGATTGGGCCAGGGCACGTTCATCACGACATTGTCGCGGAACCAGTCGATGCCCTTCTCCTTCGCGAGGATATTCACCGCGGTGGGATTGCGCCGCGTGTCGATGGGGCCGCCCATGAGCGTCATGGAAGCCGGAGCGCAGGGGTCGCCGCGCTGCTCCATGAGCGCAACCGCCGCCAGCACCGGCACGGACGGCTGGCAGACCGCCATCACATGCGTGTCCGGCCCCAGCAGGTGAAGCATGTCGACCACGTAGTCGACATAATCGTCGAGGTCGAAGCTGCCTTGCCCTACCGGCACCATCCGGGCATCGGCCCAGTCGGTTATGTATACCTCGGCGTGCTGCATCATGGATTCGACCGTGCCGCGCAGAAGCGTCGCATAGTGGCCGGACATCGGCGCCACGATCAGCAGCTTCGGGTCGGGCCGGCGGCTGGCGGGCACGTCCCGCTCGAAATGGATCAGGTTGCAGAAAGGCCGCGACCAGACGATCTTCTCCGCGACCGCCACCGGCTGGAAATCGAGCTTGATCTCGCGGAAGCCGAAGGACGGCTTGCCGTAGCGGCGCGTGGTGCGCTCGAAAAGTTCCGCCGCGCCGGCGATGGAACGGCCAAACGAAGTATGCGACACGGGATTCAGCGGATTGGAATAGAGAAGGCGCACCGCATCCGCATAGGCGCGGAACGGCTGCAGCGCGGCATGGTTCAGTTCGTAGAGCTGATAATACATGTCGAGAAAGAGACCCTGCACAGCATCCCGCAGCGGAAACCGGCGGGAAAGATCGTTATCCAGCAAAGCTATCAGGCTTTTGCTGCGTTGCAACAAGAAAGCGGAGCTGTGCATACATCGGATTCCGCGGAAATTGCCTTGAGGCCGCCCCGGATATACAGATCGCGAAGGTCCGGTTTCATGCGGGCGCGGAGATGACGGTGAACAGAAGCAGCAGGACGCCAACACGCGCACCGAAGGAGCGCGGCCTTATCGACCTGCAGAACTATGTTCCGGCCTATCTGACCTTCATCGCCAACAAATGGTCGCGCAGCGCCTCGCGGCTCTACCTCACGCGCTTCGGCATCGGCATAGAGGCCTGGCGGATCATGGTGCTGCTGGCGATCGAGGGTCCGATCACCGCCAACCGCATCTGCCAGGTGATCTTCATGGACAAGGGCTCGGTGAGCCGCAGCCTGAAGGCGATGCACCGCATGGGGCTTGTGTCGCTCACCGACAACCCCGCCGATGCGCGGCAACGCTTTTCCGCGCTCACGGAGGCCGGTTTCGACCTGCACGACCGTATCGTCGGGCTGGCTCTGACGCGCGAGGCAAGGCTGTTGGCCTGCCTCGACGAGAAGGAGCGGGAAACGCTGACGCGGCTGCTGGCGCGGGTCCACGCCAATCTGCCCGTGCTCGACGAGGAAACCGGCGGGGACTGATTTCCTGCCGGCGGTAAAGTCTCCGCGTTCGGCCTGGTTCGTTGACAAACCAACGATCCTCGGGCAAGTTCCCGGCAGGTTGCGGACGCATTCGTCCGCGATTGCCCCATCCGACGCAGAAGCGGAGCGGGGTACGGGAGGAGAAACGACGATGGACAGCGAAAGCGGGCTGATCAGCCCCGATATTCCCGCCTGGGACGGCGATTTCTTCGACGAGGCGGTGCTGACCGATCTCGAGCCGTTCTATGCCGAGCTACGACGGCGCGGGCCGCTCGTCCATCTCACGCGGTATGGGGTGCTCGCCTGCGGACGCTACCGGGAAACGCAGGAAATTTTCTCCGACTGGAAGCGGTTCGTCTCGTCGCGCGGCGTCGGCCTCACCGACTTCAAGAAGGAAAAGCCGTGGCGCCAGCCGAGCATCGTGCTCGAGGTCGATCCGCCGGAGCATACGCGCACCCGCACCGTGCTCACGCGCGCTCTGTCGCCGCGCGCCGTATCCGCGCTTATGGAAACCTTCCGCGCCGAAGCGGACATGCTGATCGACCGGCTCCTCGAAAAGGACACGTTCGACGCGGTGACCGAGATGGCGGAAGTCTATCCGCTGAAGGTTTTTCCAGACGCCGTGGGCATTTCGCCGGAGGGGCGCGAGAACCTGCTGATCTATGGGTCTATGGTCTTCAACGCGCTCGGCCCCGACAATCCGACGCGCCGCGCCGCAATGGCCCATGCGGCAACGGTGCTGCCCTGGATCAACGAGCGTTGCGCCCGCGATGCGATCACGGCTGACGGCTTCGCGGCCACGATCTATGCTGCCGCGGATGCTGGCGACATCACCGAGGCGGAAGCGGCGATGCTGGTGCGCTCGCTGCTGTCGGCAGGTGTGGACACCACGGTGACCGGCATCGGCAGCGCCATGTTCTGCTTCGCGAAGAACCCCGATCAATATGCGCTGGTGCGCCACGATCCATCGCTGGTCAGGCCCGCCTTCGAGGAGGTGTTGCGCTACACCTCGCCGGTCACCGCCTTCTGCCGCACGGCCAATGTGGACACGGAAGTCTCCGGCCTGCCCATCCGCGAGGGCACGAAGATATTATGCGTGCTCGGCGCGGCCAATCTGGATGAGGAGAAATGGCCAGGCGCGGATCGCTTCGACGTGACGCGCAGGCCGAGCGGCCATCTCGCCTTCGGCACCGGCATACATGGCTGCGTCGGCCAGACGCTTTCCCGCGCCGAAACGGAAGCAGTCATCGGCGCTTTGCGCGAAAGGGTCGCCACCATAGAGCTGGCTGGAGAACCGGTCTGGCAGCCGAACAACTCCATGCACCTGCTGAAAAGCCTGCCGGTGCGCATCACGGCCAAAGCCTGAAGCGGTTTCGCGCCTTAATCGGCAAACAGGGGGATGGAGCATCGGAGGCGATTCCGCCTCCGCCAGCGATGCTCCAGCACCCGCACCTCAACGGCACGGGCTTGATCTCCAAAGCGTGTCGCGATCTTTCAGATTCGCGTCGCGCGCTTCAGCTTCCCGATTCTACGCATGTCTCCCGAAACCGATGCCCGGTTTCGGGAGACATGTTCTAGATCTTGACCGTCTCCAGCGTGGAGGGGTGGAACAGTTCCTCCACCTCCACACGCCGCCGTGACAGGCCCTGCGCATGATGGTGGCGCAGGAATGTGTCGAGCACATGCCGGTTGGCATCGACACCGTAGGACCAGTAATCCGCGCCCATCACTGTTTGCGCACGCCCCACCTGCTCCTCGATGAAGGGCAGCGTCACCTTGGTGGCCGAATTGTCGATCAGCCGCCGCACGGCAATGTCCTTGGCGGCTGTGAACGCCTTGAGGATGGAGGCAGGCAGGAAGCCGTGCTTCTCCACCAGTTCCCGGCGCACGCCCAGCACATGCATGATCGGAAACAGCTTCGTGCGGCTGTAATAGCCCATTGCCGCCTCCATCGGGTCGGGAAACAGCCAATCGACATTCGGCGCGCCGCGCTCGAAGCAGGAGGGCGGGCGCGGCGCGACGATGGCGTCGATCTCGCCATCGGCCAGCATCATGGAGAGAGAACGGTCGGCGGGCGCGGCTTCCAGCACCACGTCGGGCGGCAGGTTGAGGTCGATCTTCTCGAGCCTGCCGGGATCCTCGACGCCGCCGCGCACCCATGTAACGTCGGAGGGCTTCACCCCGTATTCGTCCTCCAGCATGGAGCGAATCCAGACGCAGGCGGTAAGCTGGTATTCCGGAAGGCCGATCCGGCGTCCCTTCAGATCCTGCGGACGGTCTATGCCCCGGTCGGTGCGGATATAGATGCCGGTATGCCGGAAAGCGCGAGACAGGAAGGCGGGAATGCCGACATAGTTCGCCCTGCCTTCGCTGACCGCCACGGTCGTGCTGCTCAGCGACATCTCGCAGACGTCGAATTCGCCGTGACGGAAGGCGCGGAAGAAAATCTCCTCCGGCTCCAGCCGAAGAAAGACCGGATCGACCCCGTCGATCTGGACTTCACCGTCGATGAGCGGACGCGTGCGATCGTAATTTCCTACGGCAAAGGACAATGAAAGACGTGACATGAAATTTCCATCCGGGGAATTGGCGATGTGGAGGGTTGCTCTGGGAAAGGGCGCCGGCTCCGTGGCCGGCGCCCCTGAAGATCAGATGCCGAAGGTGTCGCGGAACTTGTCCTGAACCTCGGGCAGATCGGTAACGACCTTCTTGTCCTCGACCATGATGAATTTCATGTCATCGAGCGGCTTCAGCGTCTCGGGCGGCGTGGTATCGGCCCGCAGCGGGAAACGTTGGTCGCCCTGATAGTAATTGGCCACCTCCTTGCCGAGTATGAATTCCGCGAAAAGCTTGGCGGCGTTCGGATGAGGCGCGCCTGCAAGCAACCCGGTAGAGCCCGGCGGAAGGACGAGCCCGTCGGTCGGGTAGACCGGCTCGACCGGCGCACCATTATACGCATCGACCGCCGCGCGGTTGACCGGCACGACGGCGATCTTCCGCTCGCCGGAGACGATCAGGTTGGCGCTATCGGCCACGCTGCGCGATATCTGGGGCTTGTTCTCTTCCAGCTTGTCGAAAAATTCCCAGCCATACATGTCGCGCATGGCGATCACCCATGTGCCGGCGCTACCCGAGAAACCGGGATGCGGAATGGCGACCTGATCCTTCCACTTCGGATCGAGCAGATCGGTCCAGTTCCTGGGCGCGTCGGCCTCGCTGACCAGATTGGTGTTGTAACCGATTGCATAGGGGGCGATGCTGGATGTGAACCAGTAGCCCGGCTCGCCGAACTTGCGGATTGCCGGCACCATGTATTGCAAATTGTCCGGCGTATATTCGACAAGCTTGTCGGTCGCTTTCAGCTCGACCATCTGCGCCACGTCGTTTGTGCTGAATACGTCGGCCTGCATGGCGCCGGCGCCGATTTCCTGCATCAGCCGCTGATAGATGACCTGGCCGGTGGCGCGTACGGCGTTGCACTTGACGTCAGGATAACGCTCCGTGAACAAGCGGCAGACGGCGTCGGCATCCTCCGTGTTGAACTGCGAGACATACCAGGTGATCGAGCCTTCGGGCTTGGCGGCGGCATAAAGCTCGGCTTCGCGCGGCGTGAGATCGGCGGGCTGGGCGCTCGCCAGCATTGTCGTGGCGAGCAGCGCGGCAACGCCACACAGCCCCTTAAGGGCATGCATCTTCATAGGGTTCTCCTCCCAAAGCGTTTACGTTATGCGCCTGGCTGGCGCATACGGGAAACGCTCCTCCACAGCATTTCCCGTGTATACGACGATAGACGGATTGTTCGCGATTGCAACGCGCTTGTACGCGCCCTGGAAGAAAGATCGGGCTGTCCCCGTCAGTCCCCGACACCTTCCAGGAATACGATGTCGGTATCCGCCACGGGCTGCCGGATCGCCTTCGCTTTCTGGTAATCGGGCGAGTTGTAGCAATCCTTTGCGGCCTGCATGGAAGCGAACTCGATGATGACGTTGCGGGCGCGCCCGTTGCCTTCCATCACGTCGTAATTGCCGCCGCGCGCAAGTATCTCGGCACCGAAGCGGCTGAATACCGGCGTGGCCGCCGCGATATAGTCCTTGTAGCGTTCGGGATCGCGCACATCGACATGGGCTATCCAATAGGCTTTCGGCATGTTCTCCTCCCTGAGATCGCCGTCCAGACTTATCGCGTGGAAGCCATCTCCGCCAGTATGGCACGGGCGGCTGCCGCCGGGTCGGGCGCGGCCACAATGGGACGCGCGACGACGAGATGGCTCGCGCCGGCCTTCAGCGCGTCGGCGGGCGTCATCACGCGCTTCTGGTCCCCGTGCTCTGCGCCGGCAGGCCGGATCCCCGGCGTCACCACGACCATATCCGGGCCGGCGATAGCGCGCACCTGCACCGCCTCCGCCGCCGAGCAGACGATGCCGCCCATGCCCGCGGCGCGCGCCTGCGCCGCGCGGTGGCGCACGAGAGCCTCGGCGGTGCCTCCATAACCGGCCTCGGCCAGATCGGCATCGTCCATCGAGGTCAGCACCGTCACGCCGAGCAGGCACAGGCGCGAGCCGCGCGCGGCCTCCACGGCGGCGCGCATCGCCTTCGGATAGGCATGGATCGTCAGCATGGACACGCCCATCCGGGCGACGTTCTCCACGCCCCTGGCTACCGTGTGGTCTATATCCAGCAGCTTCATGTCGAGAAAGACCTTGCGGCCATCGCGCGCAAGGTCGCGCGCAAGCTCCAATCCGCCGGCAAAGACAAGCTGGTAGCCGATCTTGTAGAAGGACACCACGTCGCCCAGCGCCGTTATGGTCCGCTCCGCTTCGGCCACCGTCGGCACGTCCAGTCCGACGATCAGCCGGTCATGCATCGAATCAGGCATGGGCATTCCCCTCGAAAAGCTCCATCGGCGTCCAGTCGCACAGAAGCGCGCGGTTCTCCAGCCCGAAGGCAAATATGTTGCCGCCGCCCGCCGGCTGGTCCTCGCCGCGCGAAATCGGCCGGCCGGCCATCCGGCATTTCAGCAATGTGCCGACGGCACCGTGGCCAACAAGAAGAACGGCCGTCTTCGTATCATGCCCGCCGAGGACATCCCTCACCGCGGCATCCATGCGCTCCGATGCGTGGCGGGCCGTTTCCCAGCCCTGCCAGCTCTCGTCCGGTGCGGCGAAGAAGCGGTCGGCCGCTGCCTCGAAAGCCGCCGGTTCCAGGAAACCGGTCGCGGACCGGTCATTTTCACCCATTTCGCGGCGCTGCTCGACGCGTATCCCGAAGGCTGCCCCGATGATAGAGGCGGTTTCGACGGCCTTGCGCTCCGCACTGGAGACGATGCGCCCCATGCGCGCCAGCCAGGGTTTCGCGAGCAGCACCTCCACACGCCGCCGCCCAAAAGGAGAAAGCGGCCAATCGGGAACGGGAATGGAGGGTTCGATGGTGACTTGTGGGTGGGTAAGATAGATCCCGATCATCAGCCCGCCCGCGCGGAGCGCAGGTTTGCCGCCTCGATCAGCGCGGCGCAGGCGCGGGCCATGCCCTTGCGCAGGCGCTCGGCCACGAACTCCCCGTTCTCGTCGAAAGCCTCCGCGCCGTAAGGCACGGATACTTGCGGCGCGATCACCTCCATCTGGATGTGGGACAGGACAGCGCGCAGATGGGCGGCGCTGCGTATCCCGGCGAAATGACCGTCGGACGAGGAGCAGATGCCGACCACCTTGCCGGGCAGGGGATGGATCGGCTGGCCATTGTCCTTGCGGACGCGGCTCACCCAGTCGATCGCATTCTTGAGCAGCGGCGGCATGGACCCGTTATATTCCGGTGTGCAGATCATCAGCGCGTCATGCGACGCGAACAGGCGGGCGAGCTTCACGGCGTTCTCGGGAACGCCTTTCTCCTTTTCCAGGTCCTGATCCATGATCGGCAGGGGATAGTCGCCCAGCGAGATGCGCGTCACCTCCGCACCCTGCACGGCCAGCTCGCGCTGGGCGATATCTGCCGTCCGGCCCGAATAGGCTCCGCTGCGGGTAGAGCCGGCAAAGACGAGGACGCGGGCGGCCATCCTGTCAGCCCCTAGCGCGGAAGGACGGGCTCACCCCGGCTGTAGAGCCAGAGCTGCGTCGGGGGAATATTGCGGACGATGAAGTTGAAATGCGTCACCTTGTAGTTGCCCATGCCGGGCGGCACCGGCGACAGCGGGCCATAGGTGAGCTGGACTATGGGCCTTCCGCGCGGCAGGCGGTCAAGCAGCGATTCCACATATCGCACGCGCTGCTGGACCGGGAAATTGAGCAAGGGTACCGCCGAAACGATCGCATCGAAGGTCGGCGCAACGCTGCGCGGCAATGTCCTGTCTATATCGAAAGCATCGCCGTGAATGACGTTCACGCCCGGATAATGACGGCGCAGATGCTGCACGAAATCCTCGGAATACTCGACCGTGTAGAGATTTTCCGGGGCAACGCCGCGTGCCAGGATTGCCTTGGTGATGACCCCGGTGCCCGGCCCGAGCTCGAGAACGGGCAGGCCGGAATGCGGGTCGATGACCGAGGCCATCTTGCGGGAGGTGATGGAGCTCGTCGGAACGATGGAGCCGACGGCCTTCGGCTTGTCGATCCATCCCTTGAAGAAACGCAGTTCCTCGTCGAAGCGCGTGGCGAGCGTCTTGCGCAGACCGGCTCTCTGGTTCAACGGAGTTCTCCTCGTCAGGACACGGCCACACGGACCGTAAATCCTAATTACGACCATCCGTGGCGCAATCAAGCCCGCTTGCCGGAACGGAAGCAGATTTCCCCCGCGCAGATGGAGGCTACACTATTCGCCGAAGGACTCGAAAAAATCCTTCATGCGGCTGAAGAAGCCGGCCGATTGCGGGCTGTTTTCCTTGGAGGAGAGCTTCTCGAACTCCTCCAGCAGCTCACGTTGTCGGCGCGACAGGCTTTGCGGCGTCTCCACCGCGACCTGTATATAAAGATCGCCTACCTGCGGCTGGCGCAGCACCGGCATGCCCTTGCCCTTCAGGCGGAACTGGCGGCCGTTCTGCGTGCCTTCCGGCACCTTGACGCGGGTCTGCGTGCCATCCAGCGTCGCCACCTCGAACTGGCCGCCCAGCGCCGCCGTGGTCATGGAGATCGGTACCTTGCAGTAGAGGTCCGCGCCGTCGCGCTGGAAGAATTCGTGCGGCTTGACAGACAGGAAAATGTAGAGATCGCCCGAGGGGCCGCCGAGAAGGCCGGCCTCGCCCTCGCCGGAGAGGCGGATGCGCGTACCATCCTCGATGCCAGCGGGGATGTTCACCGACAGCGAACGCTCCTCGGTGACGCGGCCCTGGCCGCCGCATTTGCCGCACGGGTCCTTGATGGTCTGGCCGCGGCCATGACATTGCGGACAGGTGCGCTCGATCGAGAAGAAACCCTGCGCGGCGCGCACGCGCCCGGAGCCGCCGCACATGGAACAGGGGACGGGCGAGGTGCCCGGCTTCGCGCCGGAGCCGGAACATTCGGAGCAGGTGACGGAGGACGGCACGCGGATCTGCGCGGTCTTGCCCGCATAGGCTTCTTCCAGCGTGATCTCCATATTGTAGCGCATGTCGGCGCCGCGCTCGCGTCCGCCGGCGGAGCGGCGCCGACCGCCGCCCATCATCTCGCCGAATATGTCCTCGAAAATATCGGCAAAGCCGCCGCCGCCGAAACCGCCGCCCGGCGCGCCCTGCTCGAAGGCAGCGTGGCCGAAGCGATCGTAGGCGGCCCGCTTCTGCGGATCCTTCAGGATCTCGTAAGCCTGGTTGATTTCCTTGAAGCGGTGTTCCGCCTCGGCGTCACCCGGATTGCGGTCGGGATGGCATTGCATCGCCAGCTTGCGGAAAGCACTCTTGAGCTCCTTGTCGTCGCATCCGCGCGAGACACCAAGCAATTCGTAGAGATCGGCCTTCATCTCATCCCGTAACCCGAAAAATCCGGCGCTGCCGTCCGGCACCCGCTCGCAAGCGATTTAGTTATCCCGCGCCCTCAATGCCATAGTCGTTCGGCTGAGGCTGGGTTTTTTCGCCGTCTTCATTCCGAAAAGCTGAAATTCGCTCCCGCCGGCATGCGAAAGGCCCGGATAGCTCCGGGCCTTTCGTTATTCGCCGCCCTATGTCAGGCGGATTTCTTCTTGTCGTCGTCCTCGTCGATTTCCTCGAAATCGGCGTCCACCACGTCGTCGCCGCTCTGGGCGGCGTCCGCGCGGGCGTCGGCTTCAGCGGCTTCCGACTGACTGGCCTCGTACATGGCCTGGCCGAGCTTCATCGACGCTTCGGCGAGCGTCTGGGTCTTGGCCTTGATGTCCTCGGCGTCGTTACCCTCGACGGCCGCCTTCAGCGAAGCCACGGCATCCTCGATGGCCTTGCGGTCGTCGGCGGAAACCTTGTCGCCATAGTCCTTGAGCGACTTCTCGGACGAATGGATCAGGGCTTCCGCCTGATTTTTAGCCTCGACGGCCTCGCGGCGTTTCTTGTCGGCCTCGGCGTTGGCCTCGGCGTCCTTCACCATCTTGTCGATGTCGGCATCGGACAGGCCGCCCGACGCCTGGATGCGGATCTGGTGCTCCTTGCCGGTGCCCTTGTCCTTGGCCGAGACGTTGACGATGCCGTTGGCGTCGATGTCGAATGTGACCTCGATCTGCGGCACGCCGCGCGGCGCGGGCGGAATGCCGACCAGGTCGAACTGGCCAAGGGCCTTGTTGTCCGCAGCCATTTCGCGCTCGCCCTGGAATACCCGGATCGTCACGGCCGACTGGTTGTCCTCAGCGGTGGAGAAGGTCTGGCTCTTCTTGGTCGGGATCGTGGTGTTGCGCTCGATCAGCCGGGTGAACACGCCGCCCAGGGTCTCGATGCCCAGCGACAGCGGGGTCACGTCGAGCAGCAGAACGTCCTTGACGTCGCCCTGCAGGACGCCCGCCTGGATGGCGGCACCGATGGCCACAACCTCGTCGGGGTTCACGCCCTTGTGCGGCTCACGGCCGAAGAACTGCTTCACGACCTCCTGCACCTTGGGCATGCGGGTCATGCCGCCGACCAGAACCACCTCGTCGATCTCGCCAGCCTTGAGGCCGGCATCCTTCAGCGCCGCCTTACAGGGGGCGATGGTGCGCTCGACGAGATCGTCCACCAGCTGCTCGAACTTGGCGCGGGTGAGCTTCATCGTGAGGTGCTTCGGCCCGGTGGCGTCTGCGGTGATGAAAGGCAGGTTGATCTCGGTCTGCGCGGAGGACGACAGCTCGATCTTGGCCTTCTCGGCGGCCTCCTTGAGCCGCTGGAGGGCGAGCTTGTCGTTCTTGAGGTCGATGCCCTGTTCCTTCTTGAACTCGGCCGCCAGATATTCGACGAGGCGCATGTCGAAATCCTCACCGCCGAGGAAGGTGTCGCCATTGGTGGACTTCACCTCGAACACGCCATCGCCGATCTCCAGCACGGAAATATCGAAGGTGCCGCCGCCGAGGTCGTATACCGCGATGGTGCCGGCGGTCTTCTTGTCGAGGCCGTAGGCGAGCGCCGCCGCCGTCGGCTCGTTGATGATGCGCAGGACTTCCAGCCCCGCGATCCTGCCCGCATCCTTGGTGGCCTGGCGCTGGGCGTCGTTGAAATAGGCGGGAACGGTGATGACGGCCTTCTCGACCTTCTCGCCGAGATAGTTCTCCGCCGTCTCCTTCATCTTCTGGAGCGTCATGGCCGAAATCTGGCTGGGCGACTGCTTCTTGCCGCCTGCCTCGACCCATGCGTCGCCATTGTCGCCCTTGACGATCTTGTAGGGCACAAGATCCTTGTCCTTCGCGGTCACCGGGTCGTCGAAGCGGCGGCCGATGAGGCGCTTCACGGCGAAGATGGTGTTTTCAGGATTGGTCACCGCCTGACGCTTGGCCGGCTGACCGACGAGCCGCTCGCCATCGGCGGTAAACGCGACGATAGACGGCGTGGTGCGCGCGCCTTCGGCGTTCTCGATGACCTTCGCGTCCTTGCCGTCCATGACGGCGACGCAGGAATTGGTCGTTCCCAGATCGATACCGATTACTTTTGCCATTTTCTTCTCTCCTAAGCAGGCTCTCAGGACCCAAATTCCGGCGTTCCGGCGAAAGCCCCTGTCACAAGAATAAGCCGCCTTGCCTTGCCCGAAGCAGGGGCCCGCGGCGCTGCGGCGTATATAAGAAAGCGCAATTTTGCATGCAAGCCACGGCCGGTTCGCTACTCAAACAATGCTTGCGCCTGTGCGCCGCCCATATGGGCAAAGAGCGCGCGAATGTCCATATTCGGTTTATGGACCAGAACCCGCCTCTCTCGATTTTCGAGGAACGCCGCCACCGTTTCCTCAATACCGCGCATACGGCGCTGCTGGCCGCGGGCAGCCTGCTGCTGCTCGCCGTCACCGCCTATATATTCGCCGGCCCCACCGGCGTCGTCGCGGCTATCATTTTTGGCGCGATCTCGATGGCCGCGGTGCGCCGTATCAGCCCGCAGATTGTGCTCGGCATGTACAAGGCGCAGCCCGTCTCGGCGGCGCAGTTTCCCACCGGCGTCGCCATCGTGGAGGAATTGTCGCGCCGCGCCGGCCTGCAGGCAACGCCGAGGCTGCATGTCATCCCCTCGCAGATGATGAATGCCTTCGCGGTCGGGCGGCGCGAGGATTCGGCCATCGCCATCACCGACGCGCTGGCGCGCAGGATGTCGGCGCGCGAACTGGCGGGCGTGCTTGCCCACGAGATCAGCCATATCGCGCATGAGGATGTGCGCGTTATGGCATTCGCCGACATGGTGTCGCGCTATACCTCGATCATGTCGACGGTGGGCATATTCTCGCTCTTCCTCAACATAGGCAGCTTCGCCGGCGGCTTCGGCATGCCCGTGCCGTGGCTTGGCGTGCTGGTGCTGATCGTGGCGCCCACCATAGGCGGGCTGCTGCAGCTCGCGCTTTCGCGCACGCGGGAGTTCGACGCCGACCTCGGCGCGGCGATATTGACCGGCGACCCGGACGGCCTCGCCTCGGCGCTCGCCAAGCTGGAACGCGCGCAGGGCCGCCTGTGGGAGGGCATGATGCTGCCCGGAGGACGCATCCCCGATCCCTCGATCCTGCGCAGCCATCCACCGACCACGGAGCGCATCGCACGGCTGATGCGGCTCAAGAGCAGAGCGGCGACCGCCACACAGGATCCTATGGTGAAGCCCGGAGCCTTCGACAAGCCATTGCCGAAACGGCCCTCGCCGGTGCCGAGAATTACGCTCGGGCGGCGAAGCGGCGGCAATCTCGATCACGCAGCGCGGCTGCTTTCCGCAGGCCCTGCCTTCGCGGTGGAACCGGGCGACGGGCCATGCTCAGCCGCGCCGCTCGCGCCGCCGGAGGGCAGCCCCCGTATCCGGCTTCGCCGGGGCGGCGTGTGGTGGTGAGGCACGGCCCGGCATTATGGGCCGCGCCGAGGATCAGCCCCGCAGCACGCCGCCGGTCTGCTTGGCGACGTTCTCGACGATCTTCGCGCCCAGCGCCTCGAAATCCTCGTCGGTCAGAGTACGTTCCAGCGGCTGGATCGCCACCTCGATGGCAACGGACTTTCGGTCCTCGCCCAAAGCCGCCCCCTCGAACACGTCGAAGACGCGCACATCGGTGATGAGCTTCCTGTCGGCGGCGGCGGCAGCGCGGGTCAGCGCGCCGGCCTCGACATCCCGGCCCACGACGAAGGCGAAGTCGCGCCGCACCGCCTGGAACGGCGAGAGGTCGAGGCGCGGCCTGGTGCGCGTGGCGCGCGCCTTGGGCTCGGGGATGGAGTCCACATACACCTCGAAGCCGCAAAGCGGGCCGCTCACATCCAGCGCCTCGAGCGTCTTGGGATGGAACTCGCCGAACGTACCGAGGACGACCTTGGGACCGAGCTTGATCGTCCCTGAACGGCCCGGATGATACCAGCCGGGGCCGCCTGCCTCGATCTGCAGCTTGTCAACCGGCGCACCGGCTGCCTCCAGCGCGGCAAGCGCGTCGGCCTTGGCGTCGAACACGCCGACCGGACCGGCATTGCCGGTCCAATGGCGGCCCTGCCCTTCGGGTTTCGCCGTGCCCCGGCGAATGCCCGCCGCGACGCGGCGCTGCCTGTCGGGCGTTTCGCCCTCATAAGTACCCGACACCTCGAACAGCGCGACATCGCCGAAACCACGATCCGCGTTGCGCCGGGCGGCGGAGATAAGGCCCGGCAGCAGCGACGGCCGCATGTCGGACATGTCCGCCGCGATGGGGTTGGACAGGCGCAGCTCCGGCTGGCCGCCGCCGAACAGCTCCGCATGCGCCTGCGGGATGAAGGACCAGGTGACCGCCTCCATCATGCCGCGCACGGCCAGCGCGCGCCGCGCGGCGCGTGTGCGTATCTGGATCGTCGTCAGGATGCGGCCATTGACGGCGCCGTGGCTGCCCAGCGGCTGCGGCTCTATCCTGTCCACGCCGTGAATGCGCATGACCTCCTCGACCAGATCGGCCTTGCCGTCCACGTCGGGCCGCCATGAGGGCACCGTCACCTCCACCACATCGCCGTCGCCTTTCGGCCCGAAGCCGAGGCGCTTCAATATGTCGAGGCTGGTTTCCTTCGGCACGTCGAGGCCGGTCAGCCGCTTCACCTCGGAGACCGGGAACGAGATGGCCTTGGGGGAATGGCCGGCATAGCCGGCGATTTCCGCCTGCGTCGGCGCGCCGCCGCACAGCTCCAGCACCATGCGGGTGGCCAGCTCCAGCCCCGCGGCCATGAATTCAGGATCGACGCCGCGCTCGAAGCGATAGCGCGCATCCGTGATGATGCCGAGCGCGCGCCCCGTGCGGGCGATGTTCAGCGGCTCCCACAATGCCGATTCGACCAGCACGTCGGTGGTGTTCTCGTCGCAGCCAGAATGCTCGCCGCCCATGACACCGGCGATCGATTCCACGCCATTGTCGTCCGCGATGACGCACATTTCCGCGGTCAGCTCATATTCTCGCCCGTCGAGCGCCAGCACCTTCTCGCCGTCACGCGCGCGGCGCACGACAAGATCGCCGGCCACCTTGCCTGCGTCAAAGACATGGAGCGGGCGGCCGCGGTCGAAGGTGATGTAGTTGGTGATGTCCACCAGCGCGTTGATGGGGCGAAGCCCTATGGCCGTGAGCCGCTGCTGCATCCATTTGGGCGACGCGCCGTTCTTCACGCCGCGCACCAGCCTGAGCGCGAAACCGGGGCACAGCTCCGGCGCCTCGATCTTCACCTTGACCGGACACGCGCCCGCACCAGCCACCGGCTCGACCGCGCCATGCTTCAGCGTGCCCATGCCGCTCGCAGCGAGGTCGCGCGCGATGCCGTAGACGCCGGTCGCGTCCGGCCGGTTCGGGGTCAGGTTGATCTCGATCACCGGATCGTCGAGCTTCGCCCACGTCGCGAAGCTCTCGCCCACGGGCGCGTCCTGCGGCAGCTCGATGATGCCGTTATGCTCATCGGACAGCTGCAACTCGCGCTCGGAGCACATCATGCCGAAGCTCTCGACGCCGCGTATCTTGCCGACGCCCAGCGTGGTGTCGATGCCGGGAACATAGGTGCCCGGCGCGGCGAAGGCGCCGACCAGCCCGGCGCGTGCATTGGGCGCGCCGCACACAACCTGCACCGGCTTGCCGTCGCCGGTATCCACCGTCAACACCTGAAGCCTGTCGGCCTCGGGATGCTTCTGCGCCGTCAGCACTTTCGCGATCACGAAGGGCTTCAGAACGGCCTTGTCGTCAACGCTTTCGACTTCGAGGCCGATCATGGTCAGCCGCTCGCAGATTTCCTCCAGCGAAGCGCCGGTGTCGAGATGGTCCTTGAGCCAGGAAAGTGTGAATTTCATCGTTCTCGTCCGCGCATCAGTTCAATATTCAGTTCGACCGCTCGCACGCGGCGGCGATGAACCGTCTCACGCACTCAGTCCCCCGAACAGCGTCGGCAGGTCGAGCGGGCGGAAGCCATAGTGGGACAGCCAGCGCACATCTGCGTCGAAGAAGGCGCGCAAATCCGGCATGCCGTATTTCAGCATGGCGATGCGGTCGATGCCCATGCCCCAGGCGAAGCCCTGATATTCGTCGGGATCGAGCCCGCCATGACGAAGCACGTTGGGATGGACCATGCCGCAGCCGAGGATCTCCATCCAGTCGTCGCCCTCGCCGAAGCGCACCTCGCCCGGCCGCGAGCGGTCGCACTGGATGTCCACCTCAAGCGACGGCTCGGTGAAGGGGAAGAAGCTCGGGCGGAAGCGCATCTTCACCGCAGGCACCTCGAAGAAGGCCTTGCAGAATTCCGTGAGCACCCACTTCATGTTGGCGACGTTCGCCGTCCGGTCGATCACCAGCCCCTCAACCTGATGGAACATGGGCGAGTGGGTGGCGTCCGAATCCTGGCGATAGGTCTTTCCGGGGATGACGATGCGGATCGGCGGCTTCTGCGCCTCCATCGTGCGTATCTGCACCGGCGACGTGTGCGTGCGCAGCACCTTGCGCTCGCCATTGGCGTCCGGCGGGAAGAAGAAGGTGTCGTGCATCTCGCGCGCAGGGTGGCCTTCGGGGAAGTTCAGCGCGGTGAAATTATAGTAGTCCGTCTCGATGTCCGGCCCCTCGGCGATGGCGAAGCCGAGATCGCCGAAGATCGCGGTGATCTCGTCCACCACCTGGCTGATGGGATGGATGCGGCCGCGCTCGGCCGGCGTCTGGCGCACGGGCAGGGTGACGTCCAGGCGTTCCGCCTTCAGTCGCGCCTCTATCGCCACGTCGCGCAGCGCGGCGCGGCGGGCCGAAAGCGCGTCGTTGACGCGGTTCTTCAGCCCGTTGATGGCGGGGCCTCTGGTCTGGCGCTCCTCCGGCGTCATCGAACCCAGCGTCTTTAGCAGCTCGGACACCGCGCCCTTCTTGCCCAGGGCCGCAACGCGCACGGCCTCCAGCGCGGCTTCGTCGCCTGCGGCCGCTATGTCGGACAGAAGCGTCGCTTCGAGGATTTCCAGATTGTCGCTCATCTCGGAAGTCACTTCCCGGCTGGTCGTCACGTCAATGGTGAAATGCGGTGCAAAGAAAAACCCGCGCCAGCCCAGCCAGCGCGGGTTTCCCAAATCAGAAATTCCAAAGCTTGGGAAGGCGCTGGTTAGGCTACAGCGCTTTCAAAAGCGTTCGGCGTGGTGTCCTTGAGGTATTCGAGCGCGGCCTTCGACTGGGCGACCAGCGCCGCGAACGCCTGCGGCTCGTGGATCGCCAGATCGGACAGTACCTTGCGGTCGATCTCGATGCCGGCCTTGTTCAGGCCGTCGATGAAGCGGCCATAGGTCAGGCCATGCTCGCGCACCGCGGCGTTGATGCGCTGGATCCACAGGGCGCGGAAGTTGCGCTTGCGGACCTTGCGGTCGCGATAGGCATATTGCAGCGACTTCTCGACCGCCTGCTTGGCGATGCGGATGGTATTCTTGCGGCGGCCATAGAAGCCCTTCGCGGCGTCCAGGACCTTCTTGTGCTTGGCGTGGGCGGTAACGCCCCTCTTCACGCGTGCCATGTCATGATCTCCTTAATTCGTCCTGAAAGCTCAGATCCCGCCGCCATTGGGCAGGAAATTGCGGATCACCTTCTTGCCGTCCGGTTCAGCCAGAACCATCGTGCCGCGGGCGTCGCGAATGAACTTGTTGGAACGCTTGATCATGCCGTGGCGCTTGCCGGCGGCCTGCGCACGGACCTTGCCCGTCGCAGTGATCTTGAACCGCTTCTTCGCAGCGGATTTGGTCTTCATCTTGGGCATTTTGCTACTCCGTTCTTGGCTCACGGCGAGTTCGCTTTCGCTCACCGCCTCCGCACGGGCGGCCAGACATGGCCGACGCGCGGTCGCGCTTGCCTCGCTTTCGCTCGGAAGGCGCTTTGTTCGAGCTGTTTAAGCATTAAGAACCGCCACGGCATGCCCTGCCGGGCGGTTCTGGACGCGGCCATATAGCAATGTGCCGGTCAAAGAGCAACAGGCTTCGCGGCCTGCCGCCGATGCGCCGGAACGCAATCCTGACAAGGCCCTAGCGGGGAGCGAGCACCATCATCATCTGGCGGCCTTCCAGCTTCGGCTCCGCCTCGACCTTGGCGATGGTTTCGACCTCGGCCTTCACGCGATTGAGGAGCTGCATTCCCAACTCCAGATGCGCCATCTCGCGGCCACGGAAGCGAAGCGTCAGCTTCACCTTGTCGCCTTCCTCGAAAAAGCGGCGAACGGCCTTCATCTTCACCTCATAATCATGGGTGTCGATGTTGGGGCGCATCTTGATTTCCTTGATCTCGATGATCTTCTGGCGCTTGCGCGCCTCGGCGGCCTTCTTCTGGCCCTGATATTTCAGCTTGCCGAGATCGGTGAGCTTGCAGACGGGCGGATCCTGGTTGGGCGATATCTCGACGAGATCGAGGCCGGCTTCCTCAGCCGCCAGCAGCGCGTCATTTATGGAAACGACGCCCCTGTTGTTGCCGTCATCATCGATAAGCTGAACCCGTGGAACCCTGATCTCCCGGTTGGCGCGCGGACCGTCCTTGACGGGTGCCGCGGCTTTGAATGGTCTGCGAATGGTCGTTCTCTCCTTAGTCCGTTGACGACATCTGCGAATATAGTGTGCGGGCGCGCCAATTTCCCGTCCGCCGTGCGCGTGTCAATAGCACAAGACGGAACATGAATCACGTCTTTAGCGAGCGCCAAAGCCGCTCTTTCGCGCTCCGGCGCTTCAATATCCGTCTCGTCCGTGCCATAGGCGGCTAAAACGGGCATGGAATCGCCATGATGGAACCTGACCATATCGATGTCGCCGGCAACAGCATAGCGGTGCGCCATCGAGACGGCGCGGCACCCGGCGTGATGTGGCTGGGCGGCTACCGTTCCGACATGAAGGGCACGAAGGCAGCCGCGCTGGACGAATGGGCGGCGGCAAGCGGCCATGCCTTCACCCGCCACGATTATTCCGGCCACGGCGAATCGGGCGGCGACTTCGCCGAAGGCACCATTTCGCGCTGGCTGGAGGAAAGCCTTGCGGTGATGCGCGCCTTTACCAAAGGCCCGCAGATCCTCGTCGGCTCGTCGATGGGCGGATGGATCGCGCTGCGCATGGCACAGGAGCTGGCCGGAACCGGCGAACGGCGCGTCGCCGGCCTGCTGCTGCTGGCGCCCGCGCCCGACTTCACCAGCGAGCTGGTGGAGCCGCAGCTTTCCGACGCGCAGCGCCGCGCGCTCGACGAGAAGGGCTATTTCGAGGAGCCGTCCGGCTATTCCGACCAGCCCTATATCTACACGAAGGCGCTGATCGAGGACGGGCGAAGGAACAGCGTCCTCAAGGGCACCATCGACACGCATTGCCCCGTCCACATCTTGCAGGGGATGGAAGACCCCGACGTGCCCTATAGCCACGCGCTGCGGCTGGTGGAGCACCTGCCTGCGGACGACGTCACGCTGTCGCTGATCCGCGACGGCGATCATCGCCTGTCGCGGCCGCAGGATATAGCGATGCTGGTCCGCACGCTGGAATCCCTCATCGCGCTCACCCGGTAGACCGCCCGCAAATTTTGCGGGAAACAATGCTTGAATCGATTGGATGCCGTTCCCATCTCCGATTCATGCAGCCAATGGAGGTTGCCACCCAACGCAAGAGGAACGGGTGACCATGACCAATTCCGCTCTTATCCGTCCCGCCTGGACCCCGGCGACCATCGCGCTGATGGTGATCGGCTTCATGGTGTTCTGGCCGCTCGGCCTGGCGATGCTCGCCTATATTCTCTGGGGCGACCGCCTCGGGGAGTTCAAGTCCAATATGAGCCGCGCGACCGGCGGCGTCTTTACCGGCTGCCGTAAGCACAATCGCGGCTTCTCCGCACGCACCGGCAACGTGGCCTTCGACGATTGGCGTGAGAAGGAGATGGCCCGCATCGAGGAAGAGCGCCGCAAGCTCGACGAGATGCGCGAGGAGTTCGACGGCTATCTGCGCGAGCTGCGCCGGGCCAAGGACCAGGAGGAGTTCGACCGCTTCATGAGCGAGCGCAACAAGTCCACCCCGCCCGCGACCTCTTCCAAGAAGGGCAAGCCGGGCCTGCTCGACGAGTAAGCCGGCAGAGATGACGAAATCGGACGGCGCCCCTCGCGGGCGCCGTTTTCTTTCGCCCGTGCCGCCCCGCGAATCGCTTAATATCGCGCCGATGTTCAAGGCACTCTTGCGAAAACTCCCTACAGCCGCGCCGCCCGCGGAGCCCATCCTGCGCGCGCATAGCGTGGCGGGCCGCATGATGCCGCTGCGCGTGGTGGAGAACGCGCGGGCGCGGCGGCTGACGCTCAGGATCGACGCGGGCGGGCGCAGCCTTCGCGTCACCGTGCCGCCGGGCGTTCCCGCGCGGGAGATCGACCGTTTCCTCGACCGCCACAAGGGCTGGCTGGAAACGCGGCTGGCGAAGCTGCCCGACCGGCCGCAGGTACGGCCCGGCATCAAGCTCCCATTGCGCGGGGTTCCGCACCTCGTCGTGCATGAGCCGTCGAAGCGCGGAACGGTCGAGGTCGGCACGCATGACGGCCAGCCCGCGCTGATCGTGCATGGCGACCGGCGGCATCTGCCGCGCCGGCTTGCCGACTTCCTCAAGCGCGAGGCCAAGGCGGAGATCGAGGCGCTGGTAGCGAAACATACCGCTGCCGCCGGCCGCAAGGCGAAGGCGATCCGCTTCAAGGATACGTCGAGCCGCTGGGGCTCCTGCACCGCCGACGGCACACTGTCCTTTTCCTGGCGCATCATGATGGCCCCGCGCCCGGTGATCGACTACCTCGTCGCGCATGAGGTCGCGCATCTGAAGGAAATGAACCACGGGCCGAAATTCTGGAAACTCTGTGGCGAGCTTTGCCCGGACACCGATCGCTGCAAGGCGTGGCTCAAGAAGAATGGCGGCGCGCTGCAGGCTATCGCGTTCGAGTGACCGCCGTGCGCTCCTCGACTCCGCCACGATTTCGTGGCACTCCCCGCTCCATGACGCTCGACATCAAGATATGCGGCCTGAAAACACCGGAGGCGCTGGAGGCGGCGCTAACCGGCGGAGCGAGCCATGTCGGCTTCATCTTCTTTCCGAAAAGCCCGCGCTATCTGGAACCGGAAGCGGCAGGCCGTCTGCGGCGGGCTGCGCTGGGCCGGGCGGACGCCGTGGCCGTCACGGTGGACGCGGATGACGCCTTCCTCGACCGGATCGTGACCGCGTTATCTCCCGACATGCTCCAGCTTCACGGGCGTGAGACGCCGGAGCGCGTGACCCAGGTGAAGGCGCGTTACGGCCTGCCGGTGATGAAGGCGCTGGCGATCAGCGATGCATCCGACCTCAAGGCGGCAATGGGCTTTGCCGGGGTGGCCGACCGGCTGTTGTTCGACGCCAAGCCGCCGAAAGGCTCGGTGCTGCCCGGCGGCAACGGCGTCTCCTTCGACTGGCGGCTGCTCGCCGCCCTTGACCTCAGTATCGAATACATGCTTTCCGGTGGCCTCAACGCCGCCAATATCGGCGACGCCCTGCGACTGGCGAACCCGCCCGGAATCGACATCTCCTCCGGCGTGGAAAGCGCGCCGGGCATCAAGGATGCGGGGCTGATCGCAGAGTTCTTCAATTCCGTCCGCGCGGCGCGGACAAACGCCGCCGCCTGACGCCCGCATTCGGAGGAGACCGGCCGTGAACACGCCCGTCGTGCCCAATTCATTCCGCACCGGACCCGACGAGCAGGGCATGTTCGGCATTTTCGGCGGGCGCTTCGTCGCCGAGACGCTGATGCCGCTGATCCTCGACCTCGAGGCCGAGTGGAACGCGGCCAAGAACGACCCCCAATTCCGTGCCGAGCTGCAAGGGCTTTCGACCTTCTACGCCGGCCGGCCGTCCAAGCTCTATTTCGCGGAAGGGCTGACGCGCCATCTCGGCGGCGCGAAAATCTACTTCAAGCGCGAGGACCTGAACCATACGGGCTCGCACAAGATCAATAATTGCCTCGGCCAGATCCTGCTCGCCCGGCGCATGGGCAAGACGCGCATCATCGCGGAAACCGGCGCCGGCCAGCACGGCGTCGCCTCGGCCACCGTCGCGGCGCGCTTCGGCTATCCGTGCATCGTCTATATGGGCGCGACCGACGTCGAGCGGCAGAAGCCCAATGTCTTCCGCATGAAGCTGCTCGGCGCGGAGGTGCGCCCGGTCAGCGCCGGCCACGGCACGCTGAAGGACGCCATGAACGAGGCGTTGAGGGATTGGGTGACGAACGTCCACGACACCTACTACCTGATCGGCACGGCGGCGGGTCCGCACCCCTACCCGGAGATGGTGCGCGAGTTCCAGTCGGTCATCGGCTCGGAAGCGCGCGCGCAGATCATCGAGCAGGAGGGCCGCCTGCCCGACGCCATCATCGCCGCCGTCGGCGGCGGCTCGAACGCTATCGGCCTGTTCCACCCGTTCCTCGACGACAAGGACGTTGAGATCGTCGGCGTGGAGGCCGGCGGGCGCGGGCTGGACGGCATCGAGCATTGCGCCTCGATGAATGCGGGACGGCCGGGCGTGCTGCACGGTAACCGCACCTACCTGCTGCAGAACGATGACGGGCAGATCCTCGACGGCCATTCCATCTCGGCCGGCCTCGACTATCCCGGCGTGGGGCCCGAGCATAGCTGGCTGCGCGACACGGGCCGCGTCACCTATGTGCCGATCCTGGACGACGAGGCGCTGGAGGCGTTCCAGCTCACCACGAAGGTGGAAGGCATCATACCGGCGCTCGAATCCGCCCACGCCATCGCGCAGGCGGTCAAGGTCGCGCCGGGCATGGGCCGCGACAAGATCGTGATCGTCAATTTATCCGGCCGCGGCGACAAGGACGTGCACACCGTCGCCAGGATGATGGGCATGGAGATCTAGTACCCGGATGGCCGGCCCCTTCATCGACATATGGGTGAATTGCCCCGATCGCGAAACCGCCGAGACGATCGCGGATGCGCTGATCGCGGCGCGTCTCGTCGCCTGTGCCAACATCTTCCCGCCGGTGGAAAGTCGCTATCGCTGGAAAGGCAGAGTCGAGACGACGCAGGAGATACCTCTCCTGCTCAAGACGCGCGCCGCCCATTTCACCGAGATCAGCGACCGGATCGTGGACCTGCACCCCCATGAGGTGCCGTCCGTGGTCGCTACCGAACTGTCCCATATCGAGCGCAAATATGCCGACTGGCTGGGCGCGGAAACCGGCAAGGCCTGACAAAGATGCCAGAGACTCACAGAGAAACCCGCATCGACCGCCGCATGGCCGAACTCAAGGCCGAGGGACGGCCCGCTCTCGTCACCTATTTCATGGGCGGCGACCCGAACTACGACACCTCGCTCAGGATCATGAAGGCGCTGCCGAAGGCGGGCGCCGACGTGATCGAGCTGGGCATGCCCTTCTCCGACCCGATGGCCGACGGGCCGTCGATCCAGGCGGCGGGGCTGCGCTCGCTGAAGGCGGGGCAGACGCTGGCCAGGACGCTGCAGATGGCACGCGACTTCCGCGAGGGAGACGACGCGACGCCCATCGTGCTGATGGGCTATTACAATCCGATCTACATTTACGGCGTCGACCGTTTTCTCGCAGACGCCAGGGCTTCCGGCATCGACGGGCTGATCGTGGTGGACCTGCCGCCGGAGATGGACGAGGAGCTTTGCGTCCCCGCGCTCGAGGCCGGCGTAAACTTCATCAGGCTGGCCACGCCGACCACCGACGACAATCGCCTGCCGACGGTGCTGAGGAACACATCCGGCTTCGTCTATTATGTCTCCATGACCGGCATCACTGGCTCTGCGCTGCCCGACACCGGCAAGGTCGGGTCGGCAGTCGCCCGCATAAAGGGTCATACCGGCCTGCCGGTCTGCGTCGGCTTCGGCGTCAAGACGGCGGAGCAGGCGCGGGCCATCGGCTCCTCCGCCGACGGGGTGGTTGTCGGCACGGCCATCGTCAACGCGGTGGCCGAAGCCGCCGGCGACCCGGCGGAAGCCGTGTCGGCGCTGGTGGCGGAACTGGCGCGCGGGGTGCGGCAGGCACGCCTTGCCGACGCCATATAAGGCCGGGGCCTACGCAGAAGGAATGCTTCGATGAACTGGATCACCAATTTCGTCCGTCCGAAGATCAACTCCATGCTCGGGCGGCGCGACATGCCGGAGAATCTCTGGATCAAGGATCCCGAGACGGGCGAGATGGTGTTTCACAAGGACCTTGAGGAGAACCAGTATGTCGTTCCCTCGTCCGGCCACCATTTGCGGATCACCGCAAAAGAGCGGCTGAAGCATTTCCTCGACGATGGCGCTTATGAGGCGCTGGAGAACCCGAAGGTCGCGCTCGACCCGCTGCGCTTTCGCGACGAGAAGCGTTATGTGGACCGCCTCAAGGAGGCCAAGGCCAAGACCTCGATGGAGGATGCCGTGCTGGCCGCGCGCGGCTCCGTGGAGGGCCTGCCTATCATGGCGGTGGTGCAGGATTTCGCCTTCATGGGCGGTTCGCTCGGCATGGCGGCCGGTGAGGCGATCATCGGCGCGTTCGAGGCCGCGCGGCAGGAGAAGCGGCCATTGGTGCTCTTCGCCGCCTCCGGCGGGGCGCGAATGCAGGAAGGCATCCTCTCGCTGATGCAGCTTCCCCGCACCACGGTGGGGGTGGATCGGCTGAAGGAAGCCGGCCTGCCCTATATCGTCGTGCTGACCAATCCGACGACCGGCGGCGTTACCGCCTCTTACGCCATGCTGGGCGACGTGCACATCGCGGAGCCGGGCGCGCTGATCGGTTTCGCCGGTCCGCGCGTGATCGAGCAGACGATCCGCGAGAAGCTGCCGGAAGGCTTCCAGCGATCCGAATATCTGATGCAGCACGGCATGGTGGACATGGTCGTTTCGCGGCTGGAGATGAAGGCGACCGTCGCCCGCCTGCTCAAGATCCTCATGAAGAAGCCGGGCGAAACCATCGCGCTTCCCGCGCCCGCCGAAGCCGGTTCCTGACGATTCCAGCCCTCCCCGCATCCCAGTTTCCGGGAATCACGCCATGACCACGCTTACCGCCGAGCAGGAAATCGAGCGGCTTATGTCGCTCCATCCGAAGGGCTTCGACCTTTCGCTCGACCGCATCTCGCGCCTGCTCGACCGGCTTGGCAACCCGCAGCGCCGCCTGCCCCCGGTAATCCACATCGCCGGGACCAACGGCAAGGGGTCCGCCGCCGCCTTCGCGCGCGCGCTGCTGGAAGCCTCGGGGCGGACCACGCATGTCCATATATCGCCGCATCTGGTGCGCTGGCACGAGCGTTACCGCCTCGGCGCGCCGGGCGGCGGCAAGCTGGTCGGCGACGACGTTTTCGCCGATGCGGTGCGCCGCGTGGCCGAGGCCAATCGCGGCGAGACGATCACCGTTTTCGAGATCCTGACCGCAGTCACCTTCGTGCTGTTTTCCGAGCATCCTGCCGACGCGGCGATCATCGAGGTGGGGCTGGGCGGCCGTTTCGACGCGACCAACGTCATCACCGATCCCGCCGTCTCGCTCATCATGCCCGTCTCGCTCGACCATGAGGCCTATCTGGGCGACCGGGTGGAGCTGATCGCCGCCGAGAAGGCCGGCATCATCAAGCCCGGATGCCCGGTGGTCATCGGCGCTCAGGAATATGACGAGGCGCGGGAGGTGCTGGCCGAGACAGCGGAACGCCTCGACTGCCCGCTTGCCGTCTATGGCGAGGACTTCCTCGCCTATGAGGAGAACGGCCGCATGGTCTATCAGGACGATGACGGACTTATCGACGTGCAGCCGCCGCGCCTGCCGGGCCGCCATCAATACGCCAACGCCGCGGCGGCTATCGCCGCCGTGCGGATGGCCGGCTTCGAGCTTTCCGAGGACGAGATCGAGCGCGCCATGCAGTCGGTGGACTGGCCGGGGCGCATGCAGAAACTGACGGCTGGCCGGCTGGTAGACCTCGCGCCGAAGGGCGCGGAAATCTGGATCGACGGCGGCCACAATCCGGGCGCGGGGCTGGTCGTGGCGGAAGAGCTGGCCGCCCAGGAGGAACGCTCGCCGCGTCCGCTCTTCATGATTTCCGGCATGATCAACACCAAGGACCAGACCGGCTATTTCCGTGCCTTTCAGGGCATGGTGCGCCACGTCTTTACCGTGCCTGTCAACCATAGCGATGCAGGGGTGCCGAATGACGAGCTTTCCGTGCGGGCGGCGGCTGCCGGACTGTCGGCCGAGCCGGTCAGCTCCGTCGCCAACGCACTGATGCTTCTGCGCGACACATGGGATGCCGGCGAGATTCCGCCGCGCATCCTCATCGGCGGCTCGCTCTATCTGGTCGGCGAGGTGCTGGAGGACAACGGCACGCCGCCGCAATAACCGGCGACAGACGCAAAAGAAAAGCCCGGCTCAGCCGGGCTTTTTCATTCTCGTGACACGCCCGAAATCAGGCGACCGCGCCGTTGATCCAGGACGAAAGCGCCGTCTTGGGCGCCGCGCCGACCTTCATATCGGCCACTTCGCCGCCCTTGAACAGCATCAGAGTGGGAATCGAGCGCACGCCGAACTGGGCGGCCAGCTCGGGATTCTCGTCGATATTGATCTTGGCGATCTTGACCTTGCCGCCAAGCTCCGCCGAGATTTCCTCGAGCGCCGGGGCGATCATCTTGCACGGACCGCACCATTCGGCCCAGAAATCCACGACGACCGGCTCGGCGGATTGCAGGACATCGCTCTGGAAATTGCTCTTGTCGATCTTGACGGTGGACATGTCGGTCTCCTTGACCCGGAATTGCGTTAGCGGAATGTAGGTCCGCGCGGCGCGCGTTCAAGCAGCCTTTCTGTCACGGAGCCGCGAGCCGGGCAAGGGCCGCGTCCATCGCCGCTCCGTCCAGCTCGATCATGGAAGGGGTTTCGGTGAAAAGCAGCGCGGCCCGCACGATCCTGCCCGGATAAAGCGGCGTGAGCAACGCCCGGTAAAGCGCGAGCTGCATGACATAGGCTTCCGGCAGGCCGGTCTGTCCCGAAGGCGCGGGGCCGGTCTTGTAGTCCACGATCAGGATTTCGTGATCCGTGACGGCCAGCCGGTCGATCTTGCCGGACACCGCCCGCTCGCGCCCCCCAATCTCCAGAACGCCCATGATGCCGGCTTCCGCCCGCGAACCCGGCGCGAAAACGGGACCGAAGCGGGGCTCCGAAAGCACCGAAAAAACGCTGGCCAGAGCGCGCTCCCGCTCGGCCTCCGGCCAGCCTGCGCCCGCCAGCATCAGATAGCGCCGCGCCGCCGCCTCCCGCTCGCCTTCGGCAAGGCCGGGCAATATCTGGAGCAGGCGGTGGATGGCGCTGCCGCGCTGCGCCGCGAATACCGATGCGGCAGCCGGCTCCAGCACCGACGAGCGCAGCAGCGATGCACCCGCCGCATCGCCGTCGATATAGGCGGATGCACCCGAAGGGCTGAGCGGACGCGGCAGCGCCGGCAGGGGCGGCAGCGGCTCCGTCAGCGCGGCCGGCAACGGCTCGGCAGCGGCGGGGGCATCGCTGGCATCCTCCCGCGCCTCCACCGCGCCGGGCGGCGTCACCCTGAAGCGCAGCACGGGCAGGCAGGCTTCCGGCTCCTCCTGCTCCTCGACCTTCCCGGAAGCTGTCAGCCCCTCGGAGACGAGCATGTGCCACGTGCCGGGTTTCTGGCCCTTCACGCCATGATAGCCGCAAACGACCAGACGGTCCTCGGCGCGGGTCATGCCGACGTAGAGCAGGCGGCGATATTCCTCCTCGGCCCGTGCGCGGATGGCAAGGCCCAGCTCGCGCGACACGGAATTCACCGTGTCGCCGCCCGCCTGCCAGAGATAGAAGTCGCCGCGCCAGTCCGCTTTCTTGGGGCTGAAGCGCAGCAGGCGCGGCTGGTGCTGGGCGCTGAAGGCTTCGCTGCCGGGATCGACAAGAAAGACGACCGGCGCTTCCAGACCCTTCGAGGCGTGGACGGTCATGATGCGCACCTGATCGCGCGTCTGGTCCATCTCGCGCTTGATCTCGGGCGCGGCGCTGTCCAGCGTGGCGATGAAGGATTCGAGGCCGTCGCCGCCCGCGCGCTCCACGGACAGGGCGAAGGACAGGAACTCGTCCAGAATATCGTCCGCCTCGGGTCCGAGACGCGCGACGAGACGCCGGCGCGCGCCTTCGCGGCCGGGCGCGCCCGCCAGGATGCCTCCATAGAACTCGAATACGGGGCGGTAGCCCGCCTGATCGCGCCAGTCCTCCAGCGTCGCGGCGATCTCCGCCAGAGCGGGATCGTCCTTCGCGCGGCTGCGCAGGGCATCGAACAGCGGAAGCTCGCCGCGATCCCATGCGATCTCGAACAGGCGTTCCTCAGCGAGGCCGAAAACCGGGCTTCTCAGCAGGGCGGCGAGCGAAAGGTCGTCATGCGGCTGCAGCACGAAGCGGCCGATGGCGAGCAGATCCTGCACGGCGATATGATCGGTGAGCAGCAGGCGGTCGGCACCGGCAACGGCGATGCCCCGCTCCTTGAGGCTGCGCGACAGCGCGTGCACGAAGCTGTCGCGCTTGCGCACCAGCACCATGATATCGCCGGGCCGGACGGGACGGCCCTTGCCCTCCAGCAGGTCGCCGCGCCCGATCCAGCCCGCAATTGTCCCGGCAATCGTGTCGGCGAGCCGCACGGCAGGCGCGGAAGCATGGTCGACGGCTTCCGTCCAGTCATCCGGCTGCTGTACGGCCTGCGGCCCGAGCGAGGCCCAAAGCTCGACATAGCCCGGCTCGCCTTCGCGTATCCAGTCGTGGCGGATGGGCAGGCCGTCCTGCGTCAGCCCGCGCCTTGCATCGGGCAGGGCAAAGACGGCATCGACCGCCGACAGCACATCGCCGGTCGAGCGGAAGGACTGGGTGAGGCGCACTTCCTCGAAGATCGCGCCCGCACCGCCGACACGCGCCCGGAACGCGCGGCCGCTCAGATCGAAAGCCTGCGGCTCCGCGCCCTGGAAGGAATAGATGGACTGCTTCTCGTCGCCCACGGCAAAGACGGTGCGATGCACGCCGTCGCGCGCGCCGCTGCCGGAAAAGAATTCGTCCGCCAGCCGGCGGACGACGTTCCACTGATCGGGGCTGGTGTCCTGCGCCTCGTCGATCAATATGTGGTCGATGCCCTTGTCCAGCTTGTAGTGGACCCATGCGCCGGCATCCTCGCGCGCCAGAAGCGTGGCGGTGCGTATGATGAGGTCGTTGAAGTCGAGGAAACCACGGGCGCGCTTCAGCGTCTCGTAGCGGGCGATCAGCCAGTCCGCCACGATCAGCGCCGAGCGCGTCGCCGCCAGCATGGCGAACAGCGCAAGACGGTCGCGCGCGGCGATCACCGCCTGCGCCGCCTCGTTGTAGCGCGCGGCCACGTCCGGCAGACGTGCGACCAGCGCCTTGGTGAAGGTCCTGTCGCCATAAGGCTCGCCCTTGCCATTCAGCATGCCGCGAACCAGCCCGCGCAGCCGCTCGGCGGGGTCGGCTTCCGCGAAGGCCGGGATGAGATCGGGCAGCATCCATTTCTGGATATTGGCGGCGCCGACATCGATCGCGGCCTGCGTGAAGGCGCGGAAATAGGCCGGATCGAAGCCCGGCAGCGGCCATGCCGCGTCCGCTACGGACGCCTCCGTCTCGCCTGCGGCGAAACCGAACTCCTCGAACAGCGCAGCGTAGGGCGCGTCGTCCACGGCGACGGCATCGATGAAGCGGCGCAAGCCGTCGCGCTGCCGCACGATGTCGCCCAGAAGGCCCTGAAGCCCGCTTTCGCCCGCCCGCGACAGAACCTCCGCGAAGGCTTCCGCCAGTGCCGGATCGTGGCCGCCCGCCGCGCCGGTGATCAGGTCGCGCCGCGCCTCGGCCAGAAGTGCCGCCTCCATCTGGCCGTCGAGCATCTCGAAATGCCCGGCTATGTTGGCTTCCAGCGGAAACTGGTGCAGCACCGCTTCGCAGAATGCGTGAATGGTCTGGATCTTCAGGCCGCCGGGCGTCTCCAGCGCGCTGGCGAAGAGGCGGCGCGCGCGCTCCCGATCGGACGCCGACGCGGCGTGTCCGGTCAGCGCCGCTATCTCCGCCGAAAGCGCGGCATCGTCCAGCAGCGCCCAGCGCGACAGGTCACGAAAGACGCGGTTTGCCATATTGGCCGCCGCCGCGCGCGTATAGGTCAGGCACAGGATGCGCGACGGCTCAGAGCCCTGAAGCAGCAGGCGTATGACGCGGCGCGACAGCACATGCGTCTTGCCCGAACCGGCATTGGCCGACACCCAGGCCGAGCGGGCGGGATCGGAGGCCAGCGCCTGCTTCTGCAATGTCTCCCGCGGCACGATGCGGACCGGCCTCATTCGCCACCTTCCGCCTCGCCCACGCCGGCCGACCATTCCAGCACGCGCGCCAGATGGTCGTAATCGCCATCGGTGTCGCTTTCCCGGAACGGCAGCGCGCGGGAGAGATAGCCCGTTCGCGCATCGAGATAATGCGCAACCAGCCTTTCGAGGCGCTGCCATGCCTCCTCCGAAAGGCTTTCGGCGCTGCGCGGCTGGTTCCTGTAGTCCAGCACCGATTCCTCGAAAACCTGGCCATTCGGCTTCAGCCGCACATAGGCAAGCTCGGACGGGACGCGCTTGCCCGCCCGCGCGAAAGCGCCACGCATGAGCAGCGCCCCTTCCAGCGCAAGCTGCGGCGACAGCAGCGTGTGGGCCTGTGCCTTGGACGGCGAGGAGCCGGTCTTGTAGTCGAGCAGGTCGGCCATGCCGGCCCGGTGCAGGTCGATGCGGTCGGCGCGGCCATGCAGCGTCGCACCGGTTGCGCCGATCGCGGTCCTCGCGGCATCCACCTCGGTCAGCCTCGCGGCGATGCCGGGGGGGCGGATATTGCGCTCCCAATCGAGCAGCTCCGGCACCATGCGCACGAAGCGCGGCCACCACACGGCATCGACATCGGCAGGCAGCGCCGCTTCGTCGAACAGGCGGCGCGCCAGCTCCGTCAGCCGCGCCTCCGCATCGGCTGCGCGCGGGTCGGCGCCCGAAGCGATGAAGGCGTGCAGTATATCATGGAACAGATTGCCGCGCTCCAACGCGCCGGGATCGCGGATCAGCGGATCGAGCGGACGCAGCTTCAGCACGCGTTTGGCATAGATGGCGTAGGGATCGCGGCGCAGCGTCTCGATCTCGGTAACGGAGAAGCTGCGCGGGCGAGCGTCGAGCGGAGGCGTGGGCCGCGGGCGTTCGGCGGGCGGTATGCGGGACGCCGCGTCGAGCTGGCGCGCCCAGCCCAGCAGCCGTGCGCCCCGCGCGCGCAGCACCGATGCCGCCTCGTCGCCCATATAGGTCGTCAGGCGTTGCAGCCAGCGCGAGGCGACCGCCGGCGCATCGCCGGCGCGCTGGGCGCGCGTCAGTACCACTTCCGGCGCACCCATCGCCATCATGAAATCATGCGCGGCAAGGCCGATGCGGCGCTCCGGCGGGTCGAGCTCCAGCCCGCCTTTCATGACGCGCGACATGAAGCGGTCGGCATCCGCCCGGCGCGGCCAGCTTCCTTCGTTGAGGCCGCCCAACACCAGCATGTCCACCGATTGCAGCCGCGCTTCCAGCGCGCCCCAGATCAGCACCCGATTGTCCGCACCCTGACGTGGCTTCACCACCTCCGGCGCGATCAGAGCCGCGAGGATGTCAGGCCATTCCGGCGGCTCGAAGCCGAGCGACGTCTCGACCGCGCAGACATTGCGCAGAAAGGCGGCCAACGCCTCGCCCGCCTCGCCGCGATAAAGCTCCGCCAGCGAGCCTTCCTCGTCACGGCCCAGATTCTCCAGCGCCATGACACTTGCCTCGGCCATCCGCGCAAGCGAAGCGGACGCCCCACCGCGCAAGGAGAGCAGCGGGGCCAGGGCGCCTTCAAGCGAAGCGGCGAGCTTGCGTGCCTCTTCGATATCGGCTGGTGCGAGCCGCTTCAGCCAGAAGGGCGCGAAGCCTTGCCCGTCGCGCAGCAGGCCGAAGCGGCGCTCGAAATCCGCGCCGAGCGTGGCGGCGTCCGGCCGCCCGGCCCCGCCGCGCAGGGCGATCAGGTCGATGGTTTCGGCTGCACGCCGCACCAGAGGGCGCGGCAGCCCGCAGCGCAGCAGCGGATGCTTGAGCAACGACAGGATGGCGACGGGATCGCCCGGCCTGAAGGCGACCTCCACCGCCAGCCGCAGGAGTGCGGCAGGCGGCGTATTGGGCAGCGGCGTGCCGCCGGAATCGTCGGCGACGATGCCGAAACGGCGCAATTCGACGGCAACGCGGCGGGCAAGCGCGCGGTCGCCCGTGACGAGGGCCGCCGTCCGCTCCGGTTCCGCGACGGCGCGGCGCAACGCGACCGCTATCGCGAGCGCCTCGTCGCGCTCATTCGCCGCCTCCACCAGCGAAACCGCATCCAGCGCGCCGGCCAGGACCATGCGGCCGGCTTCGCCGCGCCCTTGCGCCCAGGCATCGGTCGTCTCGGCGGGCCGCAGCGCCTCGGAAACGAGGCGTGCGCGCGCCGCAAGCGCAACGGAGGGCGCGCCGATCTCGATGACGTCCTCGCGCCCGATGCCCAGCTTGGCAAGCAGGCGGCCAAGGCCGAATTGCGGGTGGCCGCAAACGGATGGCGGCGCATCGGCCGCGCCGAGCGCATTCCACGATCCGGCATCGAGGCCACGGTCGAGCCCCGGCAGGACGACCGCGCCCAGCGGCAGCCGCGCGATGGCCGACAGCAGGCGCGCCGTCGCCGGGATCGAGCCGGTGGAACCGGCGGCTATGACGGGGCCTGCCGGCGGGTTGCGCAGCAAGCGCGCCGTCTCCGCATCGATCATGGCGGCCCGGTGCGCGCCGGGGCTGGAGCGCGACCGTTCCGCGAGCGCCGCCGGGAAATGCTCGGTGACGATGGACAGGAACTCCAGCGTCACCTGCCACCAGCCGGCCAGCTCCTCGGGCACGAGGGTGCCGAGCCGCGACCAGTCCGCCCCTTCCGTCTCCACCTCGTCGATCAGCGCGGCAAGGTCGCGCGCCAGCCAGATCGCGTCGGCAGCCGAGGCGGGAATGGTGACGTCCTCGCCATAGCGGGCGGCGATATGAGCCGGCAAGCGGCGCTTCCATGCCTGCACCAGCGGCGCGAGCAGCAGCAGCCGGTCGAGCGCAGCGATGGGCGGCGCGAGATCGAGCGCGGCGCTCTCGGCATCGAAGGCAGCCATGTCCTCGTCGAACTCGCCCAGCGGACGGATTACCGGCAATATGGCCGAGCGCGCGCCGGACACATCTACGAAGATGCTGCGCAGCTCGCGCGCGGCGCGGCGCGTCGGCACGTAGATCGTCACATCGGCCAGCGCCAGCGGATCGCCGTCATGGCGGAAGCCGGGCACCAGCTCCCCGTCGAGCAGCGCCCGCGCCAAAGCGGGAAGGAAGGGCACGCCTGGCGCGATGGACAGGACGCGCGGCGCGGCGCGCAGGCTCATGCCCCGCCCCGCGCGCGGGCGACGGCGGCTTCTGCTCCGGCGATGGCCTCCGGCGTGCCGACCGTGATCCAGTGGCCTTCCATGCGCACGCCGTAGAGCCTGCCGGCCTCTATCGCGCGGTCGAAATAGAGGTTGAGCGAATGGGGTTCCGCCGCCGCATGTGCGAAGATGCGTGGATGGACGATCGCCGCGCCGGCATAGATCAGCCCTTCCGGCGCACCCCTGGCGCGCGCCAGCCGCCCATCGGGCGCGAGCGTGAAATCGGCGCCGCCGGCATGGCCGGTCGCGGATTCGAAATCTGCGAGCATGAGGAGAATATCCATCGCCGCATCGTCCCAGGCAAGCGCCAGCCGCCTGAGGTTCGGCTCTCCCCGGTCGATCCAGAACGTGTCGGCGTTGAGGACGAAAAAGGGCGATGCGCCGAGCAGCGGCAGCGCCTTCACGATGCCTCCGGCGGAATCCAGCAGTTCAGCCGTTTCGTCGGAGATGAGGATTTCCGGCTTCGTCCGGCCAGCGACATGGTTGCCGATCTGCGCACCGAGATAATGGATATTCACGATCGCCCGGTGGACGCCCGCGGCGGCGAGGCTGTCCAGACCCCAGTCGAGCAGGGTCTTGCCCGCGACCGGCACGAGTGGCTTGGGCATGGTGTCGGTGATGGGGCGCATGCGTTTGCCCAACCCCGCCGCAAGCACCATCGCGGTGCCGGGCATCGTCACGACGCCGGACCTTCCAGCAGCCCGAGCCGCGTGTAAAGCTCGCGGACCGGGGACAGCGCCGGATGAGCCAGTGCGCGGGCGAGATAGCTCCCGATGCGCGGCAGGTGCCGCAGATAATGCGGCTTGCCGTCGCGCGCATCGAGGCGCACGAAGATGCCGAGGATCTTGGAGTTGCGCTGCGCGGCCATGATCGCATAGGCCACCTCGAACGCCTCCCGGTCGAAGGGGCCGGAACGCATGCGGGCGGCGCAATAGGCGTCCACGACCGCCTGTTCCAGCTCCGGCGTCATGTCCACGCGTGCATCCATCGCCAGCGAGGCGACGTCATAGGCGGCGGGACCGATCAGGGCGTCCTGAAAGTCGATCACGCCCAGCCGGTCATTACCATTCCGCGTCTCGCGCCAGATCAGGTTCGGCGAATGGAAATCGCGCAGGACCAGCGATGTTTCGGATCGCTCCAGCAGATCGAACGTTTGCGCCCAGGCGGCAGCGAATGCCTCCCGATCCGCCGCCGATGCAGGCTCGCCGGTGACGCGCGGCACATACCAGTCGAGCAGCAATTCCGTCTCGATGAGCATGGCCTCGGCGTCGTAATCCGGCACGGGATAGGCCATGCCCTCGGCAACCGGAAGCGCACGGGGCCAATCCACCGCGTGCATGTCCGCCAGCAATCCGGCGGCGGCTTCGTAACGCTCCCGCACCGGCTTGCCTTCCTTATCCAGCACGGTAGCGGAACCCAGATTCTCGATCAGCAGCAGGCCGGCATCCAGATCCTGCGCATGGATTTCGGGCGCGGCGAAACCATGTTCGCGCAGGGCGCGGTCAATGGCGACGAAGGGCACGACGGATTCGGCCAGCTTCGCGATGCGGCTATAGGGCCGGCCGCCGCGAATGGGCGGCCCGTCGGGCTGGCGCGGCGAATTCATCAGGATGACCGGCTGCCGGTCCGGCAACTCCACCCGCTCATAGGCGCGCGCCGAAGCGTCGCCCTGAAGATAGGAGCGCCGCGCGCCGGCCCAACCGGCAAGGTCGAGGAAGCCGCGAATCGAGAAGCTGCGCCCAATGCGCGCCAGAGCATGTGCCGAGCCGGAGATCGCCACGCGCCGACCGCCATTTTCCTCAGCCAGTACGATGTCCATGCCGTCGGCGCCGAGGCGCCCGGCCGCCCGCTCCGGCCATTCGACGAGGCAGACGCCGGCCTCGCGGGCCTCGTCATAGCCCAGCTCCTCGAGCTCATCCGGCGATGAGAGTCGGTAAAGATCGAAATGGTGGACGGGAAAGCGCGCCGTGTAGTCCTGAACCAGCGTGAAGGTAGGGCTGGGTACGTCGAGGGCCGGATCGGCGGCCAGGGACCGGATGATCGCCCGCGCCAGCGCCGTCTTTCCCGCACCAAGGTCGCCATGAAGGGCCACGAGGTCGCCAGGCCGCAGCGCAGCGGCGAGATCGTTGCCCAGGCGCGCGGTGGCGTCGTCGTCGGCAAGGAAAAGCGAAAGCGCCGTCAAAGGCAGGCCCTACTCGGCGGCAGCGCGGAATCCGCCGTCGGGAGAGGCGGGGAAGCCATCCGGCGAGGGCGGGAAGCGGCAGATGACCGTGGTTCCCGCGCCGCTGTCGGTCCTGATCTCGACCGTGCCGCCATGCAGCTCCACAAAGCTCTTGACGATGGACAGGCCAAGCCCAGGGCCGCGCCGCCTGCCGCCGTTGGGGCGCGGCTCGAAACGGCGAAACACCGTGTCCAGCATCTCGGCGGTCATGCCCGGGCCATCATCGTGGACGACGAATTCGACACCGCCGCTCCAGGGCCTCGCGGCCAACGTGACCGTGCTGCCCTCCGGCGCGAAATTGGCGGCGTTGCTCAGGAGGTTGAACAGGATCTGGCGAACCCGGTGCTCGTCGGCGCGGAAGGAGGCGGGCGCTTCCGCCGTGTCCAGCCGGAGGGCGATATTATGGTCGCGGAAACGGTCGGCGACCAGCTCGGCCGCCGCCTCGACCGTACCCGTGACCGGCACGTCGCCGATATCCAGCTTCATGATGCCGGCATCGACCGTCGCAAGGTCGAGTATGTCGTTGACGATGGTCAGCAGCACCGCGGAGGACGTGCCGATATGGTCCACATATTCGCGCTGGCGCGGCGTCAGCGGCCCGAACTGACCGAGGCCGAGCAGCTCTGTGAAGCCGATGATGTTGGTCAGGGGCGAGCGCAGCTCATAGGAAACATGCTGGACGAAATCGTTCTTGAGCTGGTCTGCTCTTTGCAGCGCCTCGTTCTTTTCCTTCAATGCGCGCTCGACATTCACGCTGTCGGTCACATCGACGAAGGTGATCATCATCTGCCCGTTGGGCAGGTAGATCACGGCGTAGCGAAGGACGATCCCGTCCCTCAGCTCGATCAGCCCGTGACGGTCGCGGCGCTCCTCCTCGAAGCCGGTCGCGGCTGCAACGAAGCCGGGCCACGGATTCTCGACCGCTGCATTCTGGCAGAATACCCGGATGGAGGAGATGTGCGTATCGGGACGCACCAGATCCTTGTCGATGCCCCACAGCGTGGCGAAGGCGGGATTGGACAGGCGCAGGCGTCCGTCCGACCCGAACACGACGACACCTTCGGCCAGATTGTCGAGCGTGACGTCCTGCACCCGCATGGCAGAATTGAAGCGCGTCTCGAGGTCGATCTTCTCGGTCTGGTCCTCGAACACCCAGATGACGCCGCCGCGCGGCTGCGGCGTCGCCACGACGCGGAGCGTACGGCCATCGGGCAGGTGCCACCAGTCCTCCTGCGAATCCACCGTCCGGTATGCGCCGAGCAGGCCCTCGCGCCAACGCTGCCAGTCGGGCCGCTCGGCAAGCTTGTCCTCGCTGCGCAGCCTGTCCAGCAGCAGGGCATGGTCGGGCGCACTTTCCAGATATGCGATGTCCAGCCCCCACAATTCCTGGAACGCCTGGTTGAAGAAGCGCAGCTTCTTCGTCTCGTCGAAGATGGCGACCGCCGTGTTGAGCTGATCGAGCGTCGCCGCGTGGCTGCGCACGGTCCGCTCATATTCCTCGCGGACGGCTTCCACGTCGGTGAGGTCGACCGCGATGCCGGCGGAACCTTCCGCGCCGGCGAAATCGGTGACGTCATAGACGCGCCTGTCGCCCGCAACGACGGTTGACAGCTTCTGGCTGAAGGCGGGCTGGGATTTCTGATGGCGCACAATCGCCTCGCGCGACTGGCTGGACAGGAACTCGCGCCCCTGCCGCGCGGCGGCTTCGCGTGTGCCGCCCTCGACCGCCTTCGCATAGGCGCTGTTGACCCATGCCAGCTTGCCCTCGCCGTCGCGCACCCAGACCGGCAACGGCAGGGCTTCGGCCAGGCCGAGCAGGATATCGCGCTCGGCGGAAAGGCGCTGATGCTCCATCCTCAGCCGGGCATGGGCGCGCTCGCTGGCGGACAGGGCGGCGAAGCGCAGCACGCGGCCGGTGGGCGAGGTCCGTCCCTGCGCTTCGAGCAGCGCGCCGCTCTGCGTCTCGATGACCAGATCGAAGACATGGCCATTTTCCCGCAGGCCGTCCAGCGCGTGTTCGAGCGCGGCGGCGGAGCGGGCTTCCAGCCAGCGGCCGAAGGCAAGGAAAGCGCCCCGGTCCTCAGGCGCGCCGCTGCCGGCGGGCAGCGCACCGACCAGCTCCGGCCGCGACGAGCCTTTCATCCAGACGATGGAACGCTGGTCCTTCAGGTTGAGCAGCGCATCGGATCGCTGCAGGCGCGAATCGAGATCGGCCACGCGCCCGCGCAGCTCCATGTTCTCGGATGCGGTTCGGCCGCGCTCGCGGATCAACCAGATGGCGGAGATGATGGCAGCCCCGGTGACGCCGACGAAGACGGCGAGCTGGATGACGTCACGCGTTCCCATGGAAACGGAGATGCCGGGTATCGCCAGCGCCTGCTGCGCAGCCATTGTAGTGGCCGGCCACAAAGCCGTAGCGCCGAGAAGCAGGCAAAGGCGCCGCAGAGGCCTGCCATGCAGCGCGCGCCGCATGGCGCCGGCCGCATCGTCGTTGGAATCGTTCGACCGGCCGTCCCCGGCCTTTCCCGCCTCGCGCGGGACAATTCCTGGCATGCCTTGTTCCTCTCCGCCGCCTGAATGGCAAGACCGCCATCGCGCGCTTCGTCCCCGAACGAAGCAATACGAATCACATCAACATACCGCGTGGGCGAATCGGCGGGAAGAAGGCAGTCGACAAAATGAAGGCCGGGCGAAAGTCAAGCGCCCGGCCTCAATATGTTGTGCGATGTCAGTTCGGAATCAGTAGCGGTAGTGTTCCGCCTTGAACGGACCCTGCTGCGACACGCCGATATAGGCGGCTTGCTCGGAGGAAAGTGTGGTCAGCTTGGCGCCGAGCTTGTCGAGATGCAGACGTGCGACCTTCTCGTCGAGATGCTTGGGCAGCACGTAGACCTTGTTCTGGTACTGGCCGTGCTTGGTCCACAGCTCGATCTGCGCAAGCGTCTGGTTGGTGAAGGAAGCCGACATGACGAAGCTCGGATGGCCGGTGGCGTTACCGAGATTGAGCAGGCGGCCCTCGGAAAGCAGGATCATGCGCTTCCCGTCCGGGAAGGTGATCATGTCCACCTGCGGCTTGATGTTGGTCCATTGCAGGTTGCGCAGGGATGCGACCTGAATCTCGTTGTCGAAATGGCCGATATTGCCGACGATGGCCATGTCCTTCAGCGCGCGCATGACATCGAGCGTCACCACGTCCTTGTTGCCGGTGGTGGTGATGACGATATCGGCGGTCGGCGCGGCCTCTTCCAGCGTGACGACCTCGAAGCCGTCCATCGCCGCCTGCAAGGCGCAGATCGGATCGACCTCCGTGACCTTGACGCGCGCGCCGGCGCCTGCGAGCGACGCCGCCGAGCCCTTGCCCACGTCGCCATAGCCGCAGACCACGGCCACCTTGCCGGCCATCATCACGTCGGTGCCGCGGCGGATGCCGTCGACCAGCGATTCCTTGCAACCATATTTATTGTCGAATTTGGACTTGGTGACGCTGTCGTTGACGTTGATCGCCGGGAAGGGCAGCAGGCCATTCTTCTGGAGCTGATAGAGCCGGTTGACGCCGGTGGTCGTCTCCTCGGTGACGCCGCGAATGGCTTCCCTGTTCCTCGTGAAGAAGCCGGGCGTGGCGGCCATGCGCTTCCTGATCTGCGCGAAGAGGATTTCCTCCTCCTCGTTGCCCGGATTGGACAGGACGTCCTCGCCGGCCTCGGCGCGCGCGCCGATGAGGATGTACATGGTGGCGTCGCCGCCATCGTCGAGGATCATGTTTGTCGGCTGGCCATCCGGCCACTGGAATATCCTGTCGGTATATTCCCAATATTCGGTCAGGCTCTCGCCCTTGACCGCGAATACGGGCGTACCCGACGCTGCGATGGCCGCAGCGGCATGGTCCTGCGTGGAGAAGATATTGCACGAAGCCCAGCGCACGTCGGCGCCGAGCACCTTCAGCGTCTCGATCAGCACGGCGGTCTGGATGGTCATGTGCAGCGAGCCGGAAATGCGGGCGCCCTTGAGCGGCTGCGACGCGGCGAACTCCTCGCGCGATGCCATCAGGCCCGGCATCTCCGTCTCAGCGATCTCGATTTCCTTGCGGCCCCAGTCGGCCAGCGAAATATCCTTCACGACATAATCATTGGTGCCCGGCATGGCGCTCCGCTCCGTTTTCCAGCTTGATTTCCATTGGATGGCAAGACTGGCGCCTGACTACCAGATCGGGCGCCTATCGACAATGCCGTATAAAGATTTCTTTATGCGTGCATATGGATGAGAGGTTCAGACCTCTTCGCCGAAGCGCGAGGCGATCAGCGCCTCCAGCGCCGCCACGACCTCGGCGGCGGCGGGGCCGCGCGCAGTGACGCGGATGCAGCAGCCGGGTCCGGCGGCCAGCATCATCAGCCCCATGATGGAGGTTCCGTGCACCCTCATTCCGTCCTTCTCGACCTCGACGGTCGCGTCATACGCGCCCGCGACCTGGACGAACTTCGCCGAAGCGCGCGCATGGAGGCCGCGCTGGTTGACGATGGGAAACTCGCGCATGACCGGCGCCGCGCCGTGGCCGGCCGTCATTTGCCGGACAGGACCTGGCTGGCGACATTGATATATTTGCGGCCGGCGCGCTGCGCCTCGTCGAGGGCGGCCGCCATGTCGTCGTTCTTGCGCACGCTGCTGAGCTTGATGAGCATAGGCAGGTTCACGCCGGCGATCACCTCGACGCTGCCGGGCTTCATCACGGAGATGGCGAGGTTGGACGGCGTTCCGCCGAACATGTCGGTGAGGATGATGACGCCGTGGCCCGTATCGACGCGCCGGACCTCCTCGATGATCTCGGCGCGGCGCGCTTCCATATCATCGTCGGCACCGATCGAGATGGCGCCGAAATTCTCCTGGGGGCCTACGACATGTTCAACGGCGTGCCGAAATTCATCGGCAAGATGGCCGTGCGTCACCAGCACGAGTCCGATCATGCGCTAAAGGCTCCCGTCATGCCCACCCGAACCCCCGGGCTATCTGCGACCGCTTTCAACCCGGCACGGCCGGACGGCAAGGGCGCTATCTTGTCAACGGCGAAGTCGTTTACAAGCCCCAATCTTATCATCGAGGGGCCATTTTGCCGCACCGCAGCGTAAAAATTGCTTAACATCGCCTACTCCGTACCGAAAGGCGGCGCGGAAAACCATGCCGCAACGGCAAGAACGCCGCCCACCGCGTCTCGCGCCGGCAGGTCGAGGCACGGCAGTTCGCAGCCCTCGATATGGACCCGCCGATTCCCGGCCATGCGCGGCGCCTCATGCGGTTTCACGAGATGCACGACGAGGTCGGCGACCATGCGCGGCTCCGTGCCAAGCGCGGCGGGGCCATATCCCCGCGCCTCCGCAAGACCCCGGATCGGGACCGGGGCGCTGACGACGAGCCTGCCGCGCCGGCCCGCGACGAAAACCTGGTCGTCGGCGACCATGAAGGCGGGACGGCCGCCCGAGCGCCAATGCGTGAGCAGAGCGAGGCCGAGCGCCGTCTTTCCCGACCCCGAATCACCGCGGATCAGCACGCCGCGATCGTCGAGAATGACGGCGACCGCATGAAGATTCGTTTCGCTCAATCTAGTCCTCGGCCGGCAGCGACATGACGAAGCGCGCGCCGCGAATATCGCCCGGCTTGCCGCCGGGGATGTTTTCGGCGGTGAGCGTACCGCCATGCGCCTCGACAATCTGGCGGCTGATCGAAAGGCCCAGCCCCGAATTCTGGCCGAACGCCTCGCTGGAAGGCCGGTCCGTATAGAAACGCTCGAAGATGCGCTCTATCGCGTCGGCGCGGATACCGGGCCCGTTATCGTCCACGGTGACGACATTGCGACGCCCGACCCGCGACAGACCGATGGTGATGCGGCCGTTACCCTCCGGCACGAAGGAACGGGCATTCTCGATCAGATTGGTCACGACCTGCCCGAGCCTGAGATCGTGGCCGACGACGAAATAGCCCTTCACGCCGGAAGGCAGCCTGGCCGGTTTGAACTCGATCTCCACCTGCTTGCGGTTGCCGGTGATGTCGCGCGACAGCGAAACAAGATCGTTGAGCAGCTTCTTGAGGTCGAGACGCTTCGCGTCCTCGCGCGCCAGCTCCGCATCGAGGCGGGACGCGTCGGAAATATCGGTGATGAGACGGTCGAGCCGGCGCACATCGTGCTGGATGACCTCCAGGAGCCGCTTGCGCGAGTCCTCATTCTTGGCGAGCGGCAGCGTCTCCACCGCGCTGCGCAGCGAGGTGAGCGGGTTTTTCAGTTCATGGCTGACATCGGCCGCGAAGCTCTCGATGGCCTCGATGCGGGCATAGAGCGCGTTGGTCATGTCACGTATGGCAACGGACAGGTTGCCGATCTCGTCCTGCCGATCGGAGAAATCGGGGATTTCCTCGCGGCTCTTGACGCCGCGGCGCACCCGCACCGCCGCCGCGGCAAGCCGGCGCAGCGGGTTCGCTATGGTCGAAGCGAGCAACAGCGAAAGAATGGCATTGACCATTGCCGCCACGGCGAAGACCCGGAAGATGGCGCGCCGCTCCGCGGCTACGATGCGGTCGATATCGCCGCCCTGCGTGGAGAGCATCAGAACTCCCAGAATGGCGCGGTAACGCTGCACAGGCACGGCGACGGAGACGATCATCTCGCCCTGCTCACTGATGCGCACGACGGTCGACGGACTGCCCGTCAGCGCGCTCATGACCTCCGGGAACGCGGAGCCGTTGCCTCCCGGCTGCTCGTAGTAGACCGGCAGGTCGGTGCGCCGGAAAAGATCGGCGATGAACTTCTCGACATGATCCAGCGGGCCGAGCTTCTCGGCCTCGAGGGACGGCAGGTCATAGCGAAGAATCTGGCCGCGCGAATAGAGCGCCCGTGAATCGAGCAGCATGTTGGCGTCGCGGTCGAACACCCGGGCGCGGATACGCGAGGGCGAGATGAGCCGCCTGAGCACCGGCGCGACGCGCTCCGGGTTTATCGGGAAATCGAGGCTTTCGAGCTGGCCCGAACCCGGCGGCAGGCTTTCGCCCGCCTGCAATTCGAGCAGCTTTTCCGGGTCGATGGTGATGGAATCCATCTCCACGGTGGCCGAAGCGGCGATGGTGTTGGCGATGATCTCGCCCTGCGTCATCAGGCTTTCGACCCGCGCGTCGATCAGCCCGTCGCGGAACTGGTTCATGTAGAGGATACCGATGACCAGCACCACGAGCGCGGCAAGATTCAGGGCAAGGATGCGGCGCGTCAGGCTCGAGAAGATGTAGTGGCCGAACAGGCGCCGCATCGGCACGGTGAGCCAGGCCAGGAAGCTGCGTATGCCTCCTGCTGCGCTTGCCGTCCGGCGCGGCGGATTGTTCGTTTCGGCAACCATTCGGTCCTGTTCCGTCAGCCGCGCGGCCCGAAAGCCGCCGCCCATCTCCCGATCCTACAGGATTGCGGGGCGCGCGTCCAAGATACCGCGCGTCGGCTGCGGGCGGGATGCACCGGCTTTGCGACGAAGCTAGACCTCCCGGAATCGGTATCCCACGCCATAGAGCGTTTCGATCATGTCGAAATCGTCGTCCACCGCCTTGAACTTCTTGCGCAGGCGCTTGATGTGGCTGTCGATGGTGCGGTCGTCCACATAGACCTGCTCGTCATAGGCGGAGTCCATCAGCGCGTCGCGGCTTTTCACGACACCAGGCCGCTGCGCCAGCGAATGCAGGATGAGAAATTCGGTCACGGTCAGCGTCACCGGCTCGCCCTTCCAGGTGCAGGTGTGCCGCTCCTGGTCCATGACGAGCTGGCCGCGCTCCAGCGAGCGCGCCTGGCTGGCAGGCGTCTTTGCCCCGGCCTCGCGGGCACTGGCGCGGCGCAGAACGGCGCGCACGCGCTCCACAAGCAGCCGCTGGGAAAAGGGTTTGCGGATAAAATCGTCGGCGCCCATCTTGAGGCCGAACAGTTCGTCGATCTCGTCGTCCTTGGACGTCAGGAAGATCACCGGCAGGTCGTTCTTCTGGCGGAGCCGGCGGAGCAGCTCCATGCCGTCCATGCGCGGCATCTTGATATCGAGTATCGCAAGGTTCGGCGGGCGTGCCGACAATCCCTCCAGCGCGGATGCGCCGTCCGTGTAGGTTTCGACCCTGTAGCCTTCGGATTCCAATGCAATCGAAACGGACGTCAGGATGTTACGGTCGTCGTCGACTAGCGCGATCGTTGCCATTTCAAGCTGCTCCCTCATGAGCCGGCGTCCCTTCCTGCTGCAGAAGGGTTATTGGAGGACAAATTAGGTACAAAATGTGGCAGCCAATTCCAAGCACCGTCGCACAAGCATGAGGCGGCATGTTTCGTACGCTGTATAAATGTTAGGCAGCTAGATGCAAATTGCCATTTCAGTTAACCGATTTAAACGAATTTCAAATCTTTAAATCGATTATTGATTTGATACTGTTCATTTTTTCTGTTTGGAGCGGAGCTGCTCCCTCCCGATGTCACGTACAGGGTCGGCGCGGGAGGCACTCGATTCAACTGCACGACTCCGGAAAGGGGGGAGCATGAAAGAGACAGGCGCACGCAACGCTGCCATCGGTATCGAAAGCATCGGCTTCAAGAATCTCGGCACGGTCCGCTACAATCTCGCAGCGCCGGAACTCTATGAGGAATCGCTTCGTCGCTCGGAGGGCATACTGACCGCCGATGGCGCGCTCGTTGCCTATACCGGCCAGCACACCGGCCGCTCCCCCAAGGACAAGTTCGTCGTGCGCGACGAGACCACCGAGAACCAGGTCTGGTGGGACAACAACAAGCCGATGACGCCGCAGCATTTCGAGGCGCTGTTCCAGGACTTCCTCGCCCATGCAGAGGGCAAGGACCTGTTCGTACAGGATCTCCACGGCGGCGCCGATCCGGCGCATGTGCTGCCGACGCGCGTCATCACCGAATATGCCTGGCATTCGCTGTTCATCCGCAACCTCCTGATCCGTCTCGCGCCCGAGCAGATCGAGAATTTCGTGCCGAAGATGACGGTGATCGACCTGCCCAGCTTCAAGGCCGACCCCGCCAGGCACGGATGCCGCACCGAGACGGTGATCGCCATCGACTTCAAGCGCATGCTGGTCCTGATCGGCGGTAGCGCCTATGCGGGCGAGATGAAGAAGTCGGTCTTTACGGCGCTCAACCATCTGCTGCCGGTCAAGAACGTCATGCCGATGCATTGCTCGGCCAATGTCGGGCCGAACGGCGACACTGCGATCTTCTTCGGCCTGTCGGGCACCGGCAAGACCACGCTCTCGGCCGATCCCAACCGCACGCTCATCGGCGATGACGAGCATGGCTGGAGCGAGAACGGCGTCTTCAATTTCGAGGGCGGCTGCTACGCCAAGACGATCAAGCTCTCGGCCGAGGCCGAGCCTGAAATCTTCGCCGCCAGCAACCGCTTCGGCACGGTGCTGGAGAATGTGGTGCTCGACGAGCAGCGCAAGCCCGATTTCGACGATGATTCGCTGACGGAGAACGTGCGTTCGGCCTATCCGCTGAACTTCATCACCAACGCCTCGGCCACCGGGCGCGCCGGCCAGCCGAAGAACCTCGTCATGCTCGCCGCCGATGCGTTCGGCGTGATGCCGCCCATCGCGAGGCTGACGCCGGCGCAGGCCATGTACCACTTCCTGTCGGGCTACACCGCCAAGGTTGCGGGAACGGAGCGCGGCGTGACCGAGCCGGAGCCGGAATTCTCGGCCTGCTTCGGCTCCCCCTTCCTGCCGCGCCATCCTTCCGAATACGGCAATCTGCTGCGCGAGTTGATCGCCAGGCACAATGTCGATTGCTGGCTGGTCAATACGGGCTGGACGGGCGGCGCCTATGGCGTCGGCAAGCGCATGCCGATCAAGGTGACGCGTGCGCTGCTTTCGGCGGCCCTCGACGGCTCGCTCGCCCATGCCAAGTTCCGTACCGATCCGAATTTCGGCTTCGAGGTGCCAGTCGAGGTGCCGGGCGTCGACACCGCCATCCTAGACCCACGCTCAACCTGGTCCGACAAGGCCGCCTACGACAAGCAGGCCGCGCGGCTCGTGGGCATGTTCATCGACAATTTCGGCAAGTTCGAAGCGCATGTCGATGCCGCCATCAAGGGCGCGGCGCCGCGGGTCAGCATCGCTGCAGAATAAGATCGAGGCATCGCCTTTCAGGAACGGCCCGCTCACGCGGGCCGTTTTCTTTTGCGCGGGAATATTGTTTGCTCGCGGCAAAGCTGGACGAGCGAAATGAACGAAACCGACATCATCAGGGTCGCGCCGGGCGTGACCATAGCGCCCGGCGACCTCGAGGAGAATTTCATCCGCTCCGCCGGCCCGGGCGGCCAGAACGTCAACAAGGTTTCGACGGCGGTACAATTGCGCTTCAACGCACGAGACGCGCAGGGCCTGCCGCCTGCAGTGCGGGAAAGGTTGCTGCGGCTGGCTGGCCAGCGCGCGACCAAGGACGGAGAGGTCGTCATAGAGGCCAGCCGCTTCCGCACGCAGGAGCGCAACCGCGAGGACGCGCGCGAGCGCCTCGTGGCGCTGGTGGCCAAAGCTGCGGAACCGCCACCGCCGCCGCGCAAGAAAACCAGGCCCTCAAAGGGCGCAGTTGAACGGCGGCTCAAGGCCAAAGCCGGGCGCTCGACGGTGAAGAAGATGCGAGGCCGCGTCGGCCACGATAGCTGACAACGAAGCCGGCGCAGGCTTTTTGCTTTTCAAGCCCGGCGGCAAATGCCACAACTCGTCATCGCTCGTGCAATCTCGGAGGCTGGAATATGGGCATTTTCGATTTCGTGAAATCCGTGGGCAAGAAGCTCGGTATCGGTGACGAGGAAACCGCGCCGGATGCGGAGACGATCAAGAAGGATCTCGATTCCTACGATCTCGGCACGAAGGACGTGCAGGTGGAGATCGTCGGCGACAAGGCGGTGCTGAAAGGCTCCGTGGCCGATCAGTCGGCCTTCGAGAAGGCGGTGATCGCCGTCGGCAATACGCTCGGCGTCTCCAAGGTGGAGGCAGGCGAGCTGGCGGTGGCCGAAGCGCCGGCGGCCAAGGAGCCGGTTTTCTACACCGTCAAGAAGGGCGACAATCTCTGGAAGATCGCGGAGAAGCATTACGGCAAGGGCAAAGGCGCCAAGCACACTGTAATCTTCGAGGCCAACAAGCCGATGCTCACGCATCCCGACAAGATCTATCCGGGCCAGGTGCTGCGTATTCCCGAGCTCAGCTGAGCCGGCTGCGAGGCAGAACGACCGAACCGGCGGCTGCAGGGCCGCCGTTTCTTTTTCTGGATGGACACGAAATGCATAGGCTGCCGGATGGCGTGAGGCATTTGCCGGGTTTCCTCGAGCTCGCCACGCAAAAGGCTCTGGTCGAAGATATCCGCGCCGTGGTGGCTGCCGCGCCGCTCTACACGCCGGAAATGCCGCGAACGGGCAAGCCGATGAGCGTCCGCATGACCAATTGCGGCGCGCTGGGCTGGGTCACGGACCGGGAGCGCGGCTATCGCTACCAGCCGGCCCATCCTGCTACAGGCTTGGCATGGCCGCCGATCCCGCAGTCATTGCTCGACATATGGGCCGCCGTCTCAGGCTACGGCCTGCCGCCGGAAGCCTGCCTCGTCAATTTTTACTCCGATGTCGCTAAAATGGGGCTGCATCAGGATCGGGACGAGGCCGATCTCGCCGCGCCGGTCGTTTCCGTCTCGCTCGGCGATAGCTGCCTGTTCCGCATCGGTGGGACGCACCGCAACGATCCCACCGTATCGCTGCGGCTGCACAGTGGCGACGTCGTCGTACTGGGCGGCGAAAGCCGGCTGGCCTTTCACGGCGTGGACCGCATCTACGCTGCAAGCTCGGCCTTGCTGCGGCAAGGCGGGCGGATCAACCTGACGATGCGGCGGGTGAGCGCGCGATAACGGTTCCAGCCTCTCGTTTTACCTGGATCGCGCCATCGGAGAGCAGGACAGCCAGCACGCCGACGACGATCAGCGGCGCAAGCGGTACGCCGAATATACCGGCCGGAACGATGAGAAGCGGAAGATATGCGCCCGCCAGCAAAATAAGCCGGCGTCCTGAAAAGGGTGACGCCGGCGATCGGGTCATGCCAAGCGCCACGGAGGCGGCAAAGCCACCCAGGTCATAGGCCAGCGAATAGGGCGTCACCGCGATGGTCGCGACGCAAAGCACAGCCCCGCGCAGAACAGGATCGCGGACAACGGCGAATCCGTAGACGGTGACAGCGAGCACGGGTAGCGCCACCGCCGCATGAACGGCAAATGCGAGCGTCGGCTCCGCGCCCAAATTGCGCATTACCCCGAACGGGGCCGGCATCATGTCGAGGAAGATTCCGGTCGCATAGGCCATCACGGCGCTCTGGCTGGCGAATGTATTCTGCACATAGCCGATCCACCCCTCCACTCCGAAGCACGCCGCCGAGACGGCGACAAGGAGCAGCGTGGTGAGGGCGGCGGAAACCATGCTTAGCCATCGCCCTTCGATCAGATAGAGAATTGGAATCAGCACGCCGAGTTGCGGCTTGATCGTCAGGCACCCCGCCAGCACACCGGCGAGAACCGGCCTTTCATACCGCAATGCAAGCGCGCCAAGGAAAAGCGCGGCAGTGAGAAAGCCATTCTGCGCCGCCCAAATATTGAAAAGGGCAAAAGGAAGCACCGCCAGCAGGATATCGGCGTCGAGTCTGCCCGTGAACGAGCGCAAGGCCGCGAGATAGAGCAGAAAGGTCACGCCGAGAAACGCGATCATCGCGGGCAGATAGGCCAGCAGGCCAAGCGGCCACACGAAAAGGAGATAATGCGGCGGATAGCTCCAGGCATGCCACGGATAGTCCATTCCGAATGCCGCCTGCATGTGCCGGAAATAGTCGGCATGGGTCGAAAAAAGGTCCATCGCATTGCCGGACAGAGCCAGTCTCGCGGCAGTCCAGTAGTTGGCGAAATCGCGGTTGGCGAGAGCCGGCGGCACTTGCGCGGGCGCAAACAGCGCGGCGGCGACAAACGCTGCTGCGAGCGCCAGACACCCCAAAACCGCCGCAAGCCGGAGAAAATCCCGATGTGGCAGAACAGCTGTGCTTCCCGGCGAGAGCCGATCGCCATCGGCCGGGGACGCGTCTTCATCTTGCTGCTCGCGCATCGGATGCCTCCGAAAGCCGTTCCGGTCTTTCAGGCCGATGCCATAGCTTGGAAATCTTAATATTTGCGGGCCCTCGGGGCCTCAAAGCCTGCGCAGCGCCACTTCCTCCACCCTGTGACCCTCGCCCTTGCGCAGGATGAGGTGCGCACGCGGGCGCGTCGGGAGGATATTCTCGCGGAGGTTCTTGAGGTTGATATTGCCCCACAGCCCCTCCGCGATGGAGCGGGCCGCATCCTCCGAAAGCTGCGAGTAGCGGTGGAAGAAGGAAGCCGGGTTGCGGAAGGCCGTCTCACGCAGGCGCATGAAGCGGCTGATATACCAGCGGTGGATAAGCTCCGGCTCGGCGTCGATATAGATCGAGAAATCGAAGAAATCCGACACGAACGGCACGTAGTTTCCGTCCTTCGGCAACTCGCGCGGCTGCAAGACGTTCAGCCCCTCGAAGATGAGGATGTCGGGCTGGTCGATGGTGATGAATTCGCCCGGCACCACATCATAGGTAAGATGCGAATAGACCGGCGCGGGCACGTTGCGGCGGCCCGACTTGATGCCGGACAGGAAGCGCAGCAGCGCGCCGACATCGTAACTCTCGGGGAAGCCCTTGCGCTCCATCAGATTCTCGGCGCGCAGCACCGCGTTGGGATAGAGAAAGCCGTCGGTCGTGACCAGATCGACTTTCGGACTGGAAGGCCAGCGTGCCAGCAGCTCCTTCAGGATGCGCGCGGTGGTGGACTTGCCTACGGCGACCGATCCGGCCATGCCGATGATGAAGGGCGTTTTCACCGCGCTGTCGCCGTTGAAGAAGGCCTTGCGCTGCCGGAACAGCAGCTGGCTCGACTCGACATGGGCGGAGATCAGCCGCGACATGGAGAGATAAATGCGGCGCACCTCATCGAGGTCGATCGGCTCGTAGAGCGATGAAAGCCGCTGAACCTCGTCCTCCGTCAGCGTCAGCGGCGTATCGGCGCGGAAGGCCGACCATTGCTCGGCGGTATAGAAGCGGTAAGGCGAGTATTTCTCGGTGGAAACGAGCTGGTCCATATGCGCCTCCGCTGCCGCCATATCAGCCGCGCGCCGCCTTTTCGGCAATACCGGATTGCGCGGTGCGGCGCTCCAGTTCGGCAAGCACGTCGGACAGCGGAATATCCGCGATCGCCAGCACCACGAGCCAATGATAGAGAAGATCGGCGCTCTCCGAGACAAGCGCCCCGCGATCGCCGCCAACGGCCGCGATCACCGTTTCGACCGCTTCTTCGCCCAGCTTCTTGGCCGCTTTCTCCTGGCCGCTGGCAAAGAGCTTCGCGGTCCACGATCCCGAATCGCCGGAGCGGCCGCGCGCGGCCACGATGCGTTCCAGATCGGAGAGGGTGAACTGAGACATTCGCGGTTCCCGGACAGAACTCAGACGGTGTCGAGCCGCATGGCAAGACCCGCTTTTGCCATATGCGCCTTGGCCTGCGCAATCGTATAGGTGCCGAAATGGAAAATCGAGGCGGCGAGCACCGCCGTCGCATGGCCGTCGCGTATGCCCTCGACCATGTGGTCCAGCGTGCCGACGCCGCCCGAGGCGATGACCGGCGCGCGCACCGCGTCGGCCACGGCGCGGGTCAGCTTCAGGTCGAAGCCGGATTTGGTGCCGTCGCGGTCCATCGAGGTCAGCAGGATTTCACCCGCGCCGAGATCGACCACTTTCCGGGCGAACTCGACCGCGTCGATGCCCGTCGCCCGTCGCCCGCCATGAGTGAATATCTCCCAGCGGTCCGCCTCGCCCGCGCCGGACACCTTGCGCGCGTCGATGGCGACAACGATGCACTGGTTGCCGAACTTGTCGGCCGCTTCCGCGACGAAATCCGGGTTGTTCACGGCCGCCGTGTTGATCGACACCTTGTCGGCGCCGGCAAGCAGCAGGCGGCGTATATCGGAAACCTGCCGCACGCCGCCACCCACCGTCAGCGGCATGAAGCATTGCTCCGCCGTGCGCGCCACCACGTCGAAGATCGTCTCGCGATTGTCCGATGACGCGGTGATGTCGAGGAAGCACAGCTCGTCCGCGCCCGCCGCGTCATAGGCCTTCGCCGCCTCGACCGGATCGCCGGCATCGACCAGATCGACGAAATTGACGCCCTTGACGACGCGGCCGTCCTTGACGTCCAGACAGGGGATGACACGGTATTTCAGGGTCACCGGACGGCCTTTCTCTTTTCTTGCGCGTCCTCGCCGCCAAGCGGCTGCGGGCGGCGCGGGCTGTCCTTGACGTCAAGACAGGGGATGACGCGATATTTCAGGGTCACCGGACGGCTTCCTTCTTCCCCCGCAGCAGCGCGAGGGCTTCCACCGGGTCGATGCGGCCATCGTAGAGCGCGCGGCCCGAGATCGCGCCTTCCAGTTTTGCCGCGTCGGGCTTCGTCAAACGCTCGATATCGGCCAGCGAGGCGAGCCCGCCCGAGGCGATGACAGGGATAGACACGGCGTTGGCCAATGCGATGGTGGATTCCCAATTGATGCCCGCCAGCACGCCGTCGCGGTCGATATCCGTGTAGATGATGGCAGCGACGCCTGCGCCTTCGAATTTCCTCGCCAGCTCGATCACGCCGAGCGAGGAAGCTTCCGCCCAGCCTTCGACCGCGACCTTGCCGCCCTTCGCGTCGATGCCGACGGCTATCCGGCCCGGAAAGCGCCGGCAGGCCCGTTTCACCAGTTCGGGGTCGCGTACGGCGATGGTGCCGAGGATGACCCGCGCCAGCCCCTTGTCCAGCCATGCCTCGATCTGCGCCAGCGTGCGGATGCCGCCGCCGAGCTGAACCGGATTCCCAGTTGCCTTCAGTATGGCCTCGACCGCCGCACCGTTGCGGCTTTCGCCGGCGAAGGCGCCGTCGAGATCGACCACGTGCAGCCACTCGAAGCCCTGATCCTCGAAGGCTTTGGCCTGCGCGGCGGGGTCTTCGTTATAGACGGTCGCGCTGGCCATCTCGCCAAGCTTGAGGCGGACGCATTTTCCGTCCTTGAGGTCGATGGCGGGAAAGAGGATCACGGCTTCCAACTCAGGAAATTGGCTATCAGGGCAAGGCCGAGCGCCTGGCTCTTTTCGGGATGGAACTGGGTTCCCGCCATGTTGGCGCGCGCGACGGCGGCGGTGACCGGGCCACCATAATCGGTCACCGCCAGCACGTCGCCGGGATTGGCCGCCGCCAGTTGGTAGGAATGCACGAAATAGGCGTGCAACCCGTCCTCCCCGGTGTGGATGCCGTCAAAGAGCGGGTGGGCATGTTTCACGTGAATCGTGTTCCAGCCAATCTGGGGAATCTTCAGCGTCGGGTCGGAGGGGGTCATCTCGACCACATCGCCGGGAATCCAGCCGAAACCCTGCGTCACGGTCTTTTCCAGCCCGCGCGTGGACATGAGCTGCATGCCGACGCAGATGCCCAGAAAAGGCCGCCCGCCCGCCTCGACAGTTTCTTTCAGGGCCTCGATCATGCCCGGCACGGCCGCAAGGCCCGCCGCGCAATCGGCATAGGCGCCGACGCCGGGCAGGACGATGCGGTCTGCGGTGCGAACCCGATCCGCATCGGCGGTCAGGTCGATTTCGGCGGCGATACCGGCTTCGCACGCCGCGCGCTCGAAAGCCTTGGTGGCGGAGCGGAGATTCCCCGAACCATAGTCGATGATGGCGACGCGCATGTCAGTGTCCGCCCGGATAGGAGAAAAGGCCGAGGGCAGGCGCGGGGCCAGCCTGCGGCAAAGGAGCAACCCGCTGTGGCTGGACGGCGGCAGGCGCCGGCCTGCCTTCCGCATCGGTTACAGCTTCGGCGAGGTAGCGCGTTTCGGCATCATCAAGATTGGCGGCTTCCACCACGCCCCAGTCGCGCCAGCCGCGCCTGCGCAGCGCGGCAAGCCTGAGCGCGGAGCCTTCCACGCCGACATAGACCGAGATGAGCAAGGAAAGCAGCGGAGCGGCCTGGCCGAAGCCCGCATAATTCCCCAGCATCGAGATGGCGGCCATTACAACTATGGACAGGAGCGCCTCGATCCAGAGCCGGTGCCACAACAGCCAGATCGCGGGCAGCAGGAACGCGGCCAGCGCGAAGCCGTCGCGCACGATGCGGAAATCGACCGGCGCATCGCCAATGCCGGATTGCGCGGCGGGACCGCGCTCCATGACGACGAAACTGGCCATCGTCAGCCCTTCAACGAGCCTTTGGTGGACGGGATTGCCCCTTCCAGCCGCGGGTCGATGGCAACCGCCGCGCGCAGGGCACGTGCGACCGCCTTGAAGCAGGTTTCCGCCAGATGATGGTTGTTGGCGAAATAATGGTTCATCACATGCAGCGTGATGCCTGCATTCTGCGCCAGCGCGTTGAAGAATTCGCGCACCAGCTCCGTATCGAAGGTGCCGATCTTCGGCGACGAGAAGGATACGTTCCAGACAAGGAACGGACGGCCGGATACATCCACAGCCGCCTTGGTCAGCGTTTCGTCCATCGCAAGGTCGATAGATGCGTAGCGGGCGATGCCGCGCCGCTCACCCAGCGCCTTGGCCAGCGCCTGACCGATGGCGATACCGACATCCTCCACCGTGTGGTGGTCGTCGATGTGCAGATCGCCTTTGGCGGCAACCGAAATGTCGATCAGGGAATGGCGGGCGAGCTGGTCCAGCATATGGTCGAAGAAACCCACGCCAGTGGCGATATCCGCCCTGCCGGCACCATCGAGATCGACGCTTACGCGGATCTCCGTTTCCTTCGTCTTGCGGCTGATTTCAGCCACGCGTGCGGCGCCTGCCATGAGCGCAACCTTCCCGGCTAATGATAGCGGATGCCTCTTAACAGCATGGTCCGGAAAAGACCAGCGGCAGCCATGCAGGCGCGGTTTGCAATCGCGGCTTGCGCGCTTACATATGCCTCACGCGGCGGGCGCTGCATTTCGCGGGCCGGCCGCAGGCAGTATCGGAGTTGATATGTCGAACGAACTGACAATGCACGCCACGACGATCGTGACCGTGCGCAAGGGCAACAAGGTCGTGATCGCCGGCGATGGCCAGGTGAGTCTCGGACAGACCATCATGAAGGGCAATGCCCGCAAGGTGCGCCGCATCGGCAAGGGCAATGTGATCGCCGGTTTCGCAGGCGCGACGGCGGATGCCTTTACCCTGCTGGAGCGGCTGGAAGCCAAGCTCGAGCAATATCCCGACCAGCTGATGCGGGCTTCGGTCGAGCTTGCCAAGGACTGGCGCACGGACCGCTATCTGCGCCGGCTGGAGGCGATGATGCTGGTGGCCGACAAAACGGTGACGCTGGCGCTCACCGGCAATGGCGACGTTCTGGAGCCGGAGCAGGGCGTCATGGCCATTGGCTCGGGTGGCAATTACGCACTGGCCGCAGCCCGCGCGCTGATCGACACGGACAAGGACGCCGAGGAAATCGCCCGCACCGCCATGCGGATCGCGGCGGATATCTGCGTCTACACCAACACGAATGTCGTCGTCGAAACGCTCGATGCCGCGTGAGCCCGTCTACGGCTTTCGCGCGGTAACGGCAAAAGACCTGCCGATGCTGGAACGCTGGCTCGCCGAGCCGCATCTCAGTCAATGGTGGGGCGATCCAGCCGAAAGCGTCGCGGAAATCGGACAGGCCATCGACAGCATCGAGACGGAACCGCTGATCGTGGAGCTGGACGGCAAGCCCGTCGCCTATCTCCAGAGCTACGATCCGCATCTGGAGGACGGCCATCCCTACCAGGACCAGCCTACCGGGACGCTCGGCATAGACATCTCCATCGGCCTCCCGGAGCTGATCGGCAAGGGCCACGGCCCGGCGATCATCCGCCAGTTCGTCGAAACGTTGTTCGAGGAAGGAACGCCACGCGTCATCATCGACCCGGATCCCGGCAATGCCCGCGCCATCCGCGCCTACGAGAAGGCGGGCTTCAAGGCATTCGACACGCGCAGCACAATCTACGGTCCCGCCCTCATGATGGCCCGGGACGCACCTGAGGAAACGAGTTAGTCATGTCCACATTTTCTCCCCGGGAGATCGTCTCGGAACTCGACCGCTACATCATCGGCCAGAAGGACGCGAAGCGCGCGGTCGCCATTGCGCTGCGCAACCGCTGGCGCCGCCAGCAGCTCGAGGGCCATATGCGCGAAGAGGTGATGCCCAAGAACATATTGATGATCGGACCTACAGGCGTCGGCAAGACGGAGATTTCGCGCCGCCTTGCCCGGCTGGCGGGAGCGCCCTTCGTCAAGGTCGAGGCGACCAAGTTCACCGAGGTCGGCTATGTCGGCCGGGACGTTGAGCAGATCGTGCGCGATCTGGTGGAGATCTCCATCGGGCTGATGCGCGAGAAGATGCGCGAGGACGTGAAGGCCCGCGCGCACATGAACGCCGAGGAGCGCGTGCTGGAAGCCCTTGTCGGCAAGACGGCAAGCCCGGCCACACGCGATTCCTTCCGCAAGAAGCTGCGCGACGGCGAGCTGGACGACAAGGAGATCGAGGTCGAGGTGACCGATACCGGCACGGGCGGCATGCCCGGCTTCGAGATTCCCGGCATGCCGGGCGCCAATATCGGGGTGCTCAACATCAACGACATGCTGTCCAAGGCGATGGGTCAGAAGCGCACCAAGAGCCGCAAGACGACGGTGAAGGAATCGTACGACCTCCTCATCAACGACGAATCCGACAAGCTGCTCGACCAGGACGAGGTGGTGCGGCGGGCGCTGGAATCGGCCGAGAACGACGGGATCGTCTTCATCGACGAGATCGACAAGATCGCCGCGCGCAGCGACATTTCCGGCGGGCCGTCGCGCGAAGGCGTGCAGCGCGACCTGCTGCCGCTGGTCGAAGGCACGACCGTCGCGACGAAATACGGATCTATCAAGACCGATCACATCCTGTTCATCGCGTCGGGCGCCTTCCACGTCGCCAAGCCGTCGGACCTGCTGCCGGAGCTTCAGGGCCGTCTGCCGATCCGCGTCGAGCTGCGGGCGCTGGAGAAGGCCGATTTCGTGCGCATCCTGACGGAAACCGAAGCCAGTCTCATCAAGCAGTATATCGCGCTGATGGAGACGGAAGGCGTGAAGCTGGCCTTCACCGAGGATGCGATCGATTCGCTGGCCGGCATCGCCGTCGATCTCAACGCAACTGTCGAGAATATCGGTGCGCGGCGCTTGCAGACGGTGATGGAGCGGGTGCTGGACGATATTTCGTTCGATGCGCCCGACCGTTCCGGCAGCGAGATCGTCATCGACGCCGAATATGTGAACAAACAGGTCGGGGACCTCGCGCGGAACACAGATTTGTCGCGATTCATCCTGTAAGGGTGGCGGGCGAAAGCCCGCCGTTCCTTTCTGCGCCGGCCCGTGTTTTCGTTCGACCGTTTTCGCTCGACACGGGCTGGGGCTCCGAATAGGTTGCATCGTCTTTCAGCGGCATCTCCAGACAGGCGAATGAAGCGGCAAGCAGCTTCTCTCATCATCTTGCTTCTTGCAGCTTTCGGCGCGCCGGCACATGCGGCAACGCTTGTGCCGGATGGCAACCGCAATGCCGAACAGCCGGCCATACCCTTCGGGTCGGCCAGCCGCACCCGCGCAGCCAAATCCACCTATGAGGAGAAATTCCGCCGCGTCTACGCGCTGCTGCAACGCGACCGCGAGCTGATCGGCAAGATCCGGACCGTATCGCGCCAGTACGGCATCGACCCGATCCACATGATCGGCGCCATCGTCGGTGAACATACCTACAATGTGGATGTCTATGACCGGCTGCAAACCTATTACGTCAAGGCGGCCTCCTATCTCGGCGCATCGCTGACCTTTGCCCACCGGGGCGAGGCCATCGGCGATTTCGTGGACCGGCCCCAGTTCAGCGAATGCGACAAGCTCCCCAGCAGCTACGAAATCTGGGCCTGCCGCGAGCGTATCTGGAACACCATATTCCGCGGCAAGACGGTCGACGGAACGCCTTTCCCGAACGAGCGCCTGGGTTCCGTATTCTTCCAGCCGCTCTATGCGGGCCAGACCTTCGGCATCGGCCAGCTCAACCCGCTCACAGCCTTGCAGATGAGCGACATGGTCAATGATATATCGGGCTATCCGAAGCTGGATGCCGACCAGCCGGGACGTGTCTACCAGACCATCATGGACCCCGACCTGACGCTCGCCTACATGGCGGCGGTCATCAAGACGTCGATCCGCGCATATCGCGACATTGCCGGCTTCGATATATCGGAGAACCCCGGCATCACCTCCACGCTCTACAATATAGGCGACCCGGAAGGCCGCGCGCGGGCGCTGAGGGCGGAAAACAACCAGCGCCGTCAGCGGGGCGAGCCGCCGCGCCTGCCGCAGGAAAACTACTATGGCTGGCTGGTCAACGACCGGCTGGACGAGTTGAAGAAGCTGCTCTGAACACTACGCCGGCGGCCGTCGCGGTCAATCCCGCCGCCAAGGAAACAGCCGCCGCAGCGCGGGATCGCGCAGCCATAGACCGCCCCACATGAACAGGCCGAGATAGATCGAGAAGAGGGTGTGCGTGAACAGCGGATTGCCGACGCGTATCTGCGTCGCCATCGCGCCGCCCAGAAGCCCCATCATCAGCACGGCGCCCAGCACGCTGGTCCTGCGGAACAGGTAGAGCAGCAGGCAGCCGAGCTCGATCAGGCCGATCATCAGCACATAGCCATCCGGCCAGCCAAGCTGCCGCATCGTCTCGGACGCCACGTCCATGCCTGCAAGTTTCGGTGCAATCGAAGCCCCAAGCATGAACAGGGCAAACAGCCCCGTCAGCGTCCAGCCTGCAATTCTCATCGTGCGTTCGGACATAACCCTCTCCTCCGTAAGCGTGCCCCGCAAGCAAATCAGGCCACGCGCTTCAAATCACGGATCGAGGACGTCCGCATGCCGCCGATTCCGACAAGACCGTCACGATTTCGGGCGGGAATCGATGATTGCAAGCAGCGCGTCGAGGGTCCGGTCGTCCAGCGTCGCGATTTGGGCGGCCAGCCTGTTGGCCACCATCGTGGCCCTGACCGACAAGCCGGACGTATCGACGACAACGCGCGGGTCGGAGTCCCGCGCCAGCCGTTCCAGCTGCTCCGCATCGTCCCAGATCACATTGAAATAGCCGATGATCTTCTGCACCATCGGCCAGCTTGGCGTACCGCGCCGACCATGCTCGAGAGCGGACAGGTAGGCCGGGCTGACCGCGAGAGCGGCAGCCATTTCCTTCTGCGTCACACCGCGCTCGCGGCGCAATTCCCGCAGGCGCTTGCCGAAAGGCGTCATGACTTGCCCTCGCGCCGACGCAGCCGGACGTAGAGCGCGCCGCTGCCGCCATGATTGCGCGCGGCATCCTCGAACCCGCTGACAAGGCCCCGAAAGGCCGATGTCCGCAGCCAGTCGGGGACGGCGCGGCGCAGCACGCCGTCGCTGCCCAGAGACGAGCCTTTTCCGGTGATGACCAGAACATGACGCAGCCCTCCCGCATGTGCGCGGTGCAGGAAGGACAGCAGCAGCGAATGCGCCTCCGTCTGCGTCAGCCCGTGCAGGTCCACGCTGGCCTCCAGTGGTATGCGTCCCTTGGCGATCTTGTTCCGCGTCGGCCTGTCGATGAGTCCGGTGGCCGGCGGGTGGGGCGCAGCCGGCTTTCCGGGCGGCGTGTTGGCCGCTTCGAACTGGAGCTTCGGCGCGGGCTGTAGCTCCGGCTGCGTCTCTTCCGGTTCAGGCGGGAGGCTCTTGCCGCGCAATGGCTCGACCGTGCGTGCGATGAGGTTCCACAGCATACGATCCTCGTCGCTGAGATGCCTGTGGCGCTTGCCGGTCATCGCCGCGCTCCGGCCAGCGCGGAGGGGATCAGCGCATAGAAGGTCGCAGGATGCTTCACCACGCCGGCAATCTCGCCCGCCGCATCGCCGGACCCCACGAACAGGTCGCCACGTACGGGGCCGGTAATGGCCGAGCCTGTATCCTGTGCGATCATCAGGCGGCGGAATCCCGTGCCGCCGAACGCGTCGAGTAAAGGCGCATCGATGAAAAAGGGTGTCGCGAAGGTGTGCAGCAGGCGGTCCACTGCGACGGAGCGCCCCGGCGTCAGCGGCACCTTCGCCGCCGCGACCGGCCCAAGCGCCGGATCTTCAACCGGGGCCTCGCGGAAGAAGATGAATGAGCGATTTCGCCACAGGATTTCGTCGATCCTGCCCGGATTCGCCCAGAACCAGGCGCGGATCGACTGCATGGTCACGTCCTTCGCCGGGATTTCGCCCATCTCCGCCAGAATGCGGCCCGGTCCAGTGAAGGGATGGCCGGATTTCGCCGCATAGGTGACGCGCACGACGCGGCCATCGTCAAACCGCAGCCGGGCGGCGCCCTGCACATGGATGAAGAAGGCATCGACCGGATCGGCCAGCCAGGCGATCTCAAGTCCTCTGCCAGCCAGCGCGCCCTGCTCAATGGCGCGTCGGTCATGATATTCAACGACCGTTCCACCTTCCTCGCGGCCAAATGCGGGATAAGGATCCATCCCCGAGGGACGGCTCGCGTCATCGACGTCGATCAGGTCGGCGGGGCGAGCGTAAAGCGGGACGGCATGGCTTGTCGTGCGAACCGGAGACGCGTCCGCTTCCGGCTCGTAATAGCCGGTGACAAAGCCAGCGCCTTCACTTGGCGTGATCCTGTGGGGAACGAAATGGCGCTCGAAGAAGGCTTTCGCTTCGGTTTCGCCGGCATCCATGCCGCGCGCCTCGGCGAAAGCTGGCTCGAAAGCGGCTGCCTCGATGCCAAGGCTGCCGGTCCGGCAGGACTTTTCAAGGGCATGGAAGGCGGAACGGCGGAACGCTGCGAAGGCGGCCAAGGCATCATCCACCTGCCAACCGGGTAGATCGGCATAGGAAACCGGCTGGAACAAGTCGCCTGCCGCGAGCATCGCCATCGCTTCCCCGGCAGGCGCTACGCCTTATTCCTCGCCCTCGGTCGCCGCCAGCTTCCAGTTCGGATCGCGCGAACGCGTGTCGCGCGCGAAGGTCCAGACATCCTTCACTTCGGCCACCGTCTCGGCGTCGCCGTCGATGACCGTGCCGCTCTTGTCCAGCGTCGCGGAAATCAGCTCGGAAACGATGCGCAGCGTGATATGCGCTTCCGTTCCCTTCATCTCCGCCCCGACGATTTCGGCCTTGTCGATGCCCACGAAGGAGGACTGGATCTTTTCCGAACGCGCCTCGCGTTCGTTGATCGCCGCGACGAAGCCTTCATAGACCTCGCGCGAAAGCAGGTTCTTGAGGGTACGCTTGTCGCCATCGGCGAAGGCCATGACGATCATCTCATACGCCATCTTCGCGCCTTCGAGGAAAGTCTTGGGATCGAAATCGGGATCGGCATCCTTGACTGCACGCAGGCCCTTGTTGAGCTCGGTGCCCGGCTTGGCGAAAGCGTCGATCGCCGCATAGGCATCCGGTGTGTCGGCGGCGCCCTTGCGGCGCGGCAGCGAAACGACGTTCTCGGGCGCGGCTTCCTTGGTGCGTTCGCGCCCCGCCGTATAGGGATCGAAAGGCGGACGCTCGCTGCCCGTGCGCCGGCCCAGCACATTGCGCAGCTGGAAAAAGATCACGATGGCCGCGACCATGAAAAAAATAGTTCCGAAATCAAAGAATTCCATATTGTCCGCCGGTTGGAACGGTCATTCTTGCTGCCGCCGGGCGTCCTGGACCGGCCGGTGCGCCACAATGCACGCAAAAGCTTTCAAAACATATAGAACGCCTGCACCAATCATTCAAATCATCAACGCCCCTTCCTATGTGAGGGAACGATAGATGGTCCATCGAAAGCCCGAGATTCGCGCGTGCCACTGATCCCCTTCGTGTTCCTGCTGCTGCCGCTGGCCGAGATCGCCACCTTCGTCGCCGTCGGCAGCCGGATCGGCGTGCTCGCCACCATCGGGCTGGTGGTCGCTTCGGGCGTGCTCGGCATGCTGCTTCTGCGTATCCAGGGTTTCGGGGCGTTGCAGCGCATCCGCGCCATGACGGAAACGGGCGGATCGCCCGGCCGCGAGATGGTGCATGGCGCGATGATCGTGATGGCGGCCATATTGCTCATCCTGCCGGGATTCCTGACGGATGTGGCCGGCCTGCTGCTGTTCATCCCGCCCGTGCGCGAGATCGCATGGCGGTTTCTGCGAGGCCGCATTACCGTGTCGGCAAGCACGGGCGGCTTCACCCGCACTTACCGCGACGATCGCGTCATCGACCTCGACCGCGACGATTATTCCCGCCGGCCTCCATCAGACGACAAGAACCGCACCATCGAGGACTGACGGCGCGGCAGACCGCGCGTGGCGGCTGTCAAACTTGTCATCGCCAACCCTCCATGCTAGCCAACGCGCGGCTTCACGACCGTCCGCACATGCGGACCGCAGACAGAAAGAGGATTGACGCCTGATGGCCGATCAAAACGCAGGAACGGCGACCAACGGCGCGCCGGCGGCTCAGCCGACGCTCAACATCATGGCGCAATATGTGAAGGACCTGTCCTTCGAGAGCCCCAAGGCCCCGCTTTCGCTGCGCGGCCGGCCTGACAACAAGGCGCCGGGCATCAATATCAGCGTCAATGTCAACGCCAATCCCATCGCGGACAAGGAGTACGACGTCACCCTCTCGCTCAACGCGCGGGCGGAATATGACACCGACGTGCTGTTCAACGTAGAGCTGGTCTATGGCGGCGTGTTCCGCGTGGACGGGTTCCAGCAGGAGCACATGCTGCCGATCCTGTTCATCGAATGCCCACGGCTTCTCTTTCCGTTCGCCCGCCAGATCGTTGCCGAGGCGACGCGCAATGGCGGCTTCCCGCCGTTGCTGATCGACCCCATCGACTTCAACCAGATGTTCCAGAAGCGTCTGGCCGAGGAGCAGGCCAAGCCGAAGGCAAGCTAAAGCATGTCTCTCGAAAGTGGCCCCGGTTTCGGGAGACATGCGTAAAATCAAAGAAGCTGAAGCACAGGATGCGAATCTGAAAGATCGCGGCATGCGTTAGGCGTTCTGCATTTTCGCGAAATGGATCAGGTGGCCGGAACGGGTATGTTCCGGCCGCTTTTCTTTGAGCGGCGCTGGCCGGGCTTTATCGCCCGGCTGTGCCGGAAATCTTCTTCCACACCGGTTCGCCGCCCATTTTCTCCACCATCCGGCGGTGCGCCTCGATCTCCTCCGCGCTCAAGCGCGCCGGCAAGATGCGCTCCCTTACCGGCGCACTCAGCGTGACAGCCGTAGTCTCCACCGCGGTTTCGGTGCGGGCGGCCGAATCGAGCACCAGCACCGCCTGCTTGCCGCCGATCAGCTCGATATAGACCTCGGCCAGCAATTCCGAGTCGAGCAATGCTCCGTGCTTGTCGCGGCGGCTATTGTCGATGCCGTAACGGCGGCACAGCGCGTCGAGCGAGTTCGGCCCCATCGGATGCTTGCGGCGGGCAAGGGCCAGCGTGTCCACCATGCGCTCCACGCCAACCGGCGGCTGGCCGAGACGCTGCAATTCAGCATTGATGAATCCGAAATCGAAGGTCGCATTGTGGGCGACCAATACGGCCCCGTCGATGAATTCGAGGAAGCGGCCGGCGATTTCGGAAAATTTCGGCTTGTCGGCCAGATCGGCATCGCTGATGCCGTGTATCGCCAGAGCCTCCGGGTGGACGGGCCGCCCGTCGGGGTTGATGTATTCGTGAAAGAAACGGCCGGTCGGAAAGCGGTTGACCAGCTCTATGCCACCCACCTCGATGATGCGGTCGGCCCTGTTGTCGAGGCCGGTCGTCTCGGTATCGAAAACGATCTCGCGCATCGCTGGCTCCCTTTCTTCCGGCTTCCCGCCCAGTGCTTCAGACCTTTGCGCGGTCCCGCACCTTGAGCCGGGCGACGATCTCGCGGACGGCTGCGCGTGCCGCGTCCATCCCCTCGCCCGTATCTATGATGAAATCGGCATTACGGCGCTTCTCGCGGTCCGCCACCTGATTCGCTAGGATGGCAGCAAATTTATCCTCGGTCATTCCGGGACGCGCCAGGACACGCTCCCGCTGCACCTCCGGCGGCGCGGTGACGACGAGGATGCTGTCGACCCGCTCGGCACCGCCCGTCTCGAAAAGCAGGGGAATGTCGAGCACGACCAGCGGCGCGCCTCTTGCCCGATGCGCTTCCACGAATTTGTTCTGGTCGGCGCGCACCAGCGGATGGATGATCTCGCCCAGCCGCCGCAGCGCCTGCGAATCGTCAAGCACGGCGCGGGACAGCCTCGCGCGGTCGACCACGCCGTTCACGACCGTTCCCGGAAAGGCTTTTTCGACGAGCTGGGCAGCGGGTCCGGCGTAGAGCCGATGCACGGCCTCATCCGAGTCGTGGACCGGCACGCCCTCCTCCGCGAACATCTTCGCCGTGGTGGATTTGCCCATTCCTATGGAGCCTGTAAGGCCCAGAACGATCAATGCCTGCCCTCCAGATCGGCGACGATCCGCGCCCTCAAACCCTCGCTCACCTGCGGACGCTGCCCGAACCAACGCTCGAAACCGGCCACAGCCTGATGGAGCAGCATTCCCAGCCCGTCCACCGTGGCAAGTCCCCGCGCGGCGGCTGCTTCGAGCAGCGGCGTGACAAGCGGCACATATACTATGTCTGCGACGACGGCGGAATCCGGCAAGCCGCCGAGTTCCACATCGAACTCGGCTGCGCCTGCCATTCCGAGCGGCGTCGTGTTGACCAGCAGGCCGCTGTCACGGGTGATTTCGCCGGTGGCCGCCCATTCATGCGCGGAGACGGCGGGGCCGAAACGGTCCGCCAATTCCCTTGCACGCTGGAGCGTGCGGTTGGCGATCCGGATATCCCTTATCCCGGCCTCGACCAGCGCGTGGACGATCGCCCTCGATGCGCCGCCTGCTCCCAGCACCGTCGCCGCACCCACTTCACGCCAGCGCGGAGCGGAGGCATCGAGATTGGCGGCAAAGCCGTAGGCGTCGGTATTGCCGCCGACCACGGTGCCATCCTCGATCCAGAGCGTGTTGACCGCGCCGATCATCTCGGCGGCATGGTCGCGGCGAGCCACCGTCTCGAAGGCCGCTTCCTTGTGGGGAATGGTTACGTTTCCGCCGACGAAGGCGCTTTGCGGCAGGCCCGCTATGAAATCCCTGATTTCATCCGGGGAAATGTCGATTTTTTCGTAGCTGCCGGCAAGGCCAAGCTCGCGCAGCCAATAGCCGTGAATGAGCGGCGAACGGGAGTGGCCGACCGGATGGCCGCAGACGAAAGCGCGCGGCTCAGCCATCTATCGCTCCAAGTTCGCGAAGCGCACCCAGCAGCGGCAGCAGCGGAAGGCCGACAATGGTGAAATAGTCGCCTTCGATGCGCTCGAACAACTGGATACCCTCGCCTTCGATCTGATAGGCGCCGACACTGGTCAGGGCGCGGTCCCCTACCCTCGCCAGATGGCGGCCAATGAATTCCGGCGAAAGCGGACGCATGGTCATCGAGGCTGTCGCCACATGCCGCCACAGCACATCGTCGCCGCGCGCGATCACGACGGCGCTGTGGAGCTGGTGAGTCCGGCCCGACAGGGCCAGCAGATGGCAGCGCGCACCTTCCATATCGGCGGGCTTGTGGAACATGCGATCGCCAAGAGCCATCGTCTGATCCGAACCGATGACCAGCGCGCCAGCATGGCGGCCGGCGACGTCGAGCGCCTTCGCCTCCGCCAGTATGGCCGCCGTTTCGCCGGGCGTGACGCCGCTTTTTTCTATCGCCGCCTCGACAGCGCGTTCGTCCGTCTGCGGACGGGCAACATCGAAAGCCAGGCCGGCATCTTCCAGCAGCTTGCGGCGATGCTGGCTGCCTGAACCCAATATGATGCGCTCGGCCATGCGTCCTCCCGATCCTGCGCTTCGGCTAGCGCGATTTCTGGCGCAGGGTAACGATGGCAGCCGCCGTTTCCTCGATGGAACGCCGGCTGACATCGATCACCGGCCAGCCGTGGCGGGCGCAGATCTGGCGGGCATAGGTGAGCTCGGCGGCGATGGCCGCCCGGTCCACATAGCTTTCCGTCGCGAAACCTGCGCCCGCGCCCAGAAGCCGGTTCTGCCGGACCTGCGAGATGCGTTCGGCCGAAGCGATCAGGCCAACGATAAGCGGCTTTGTTGCGCTGCCCAGGCTTTCGGGCATCGGCACGCCCAGCACGATGGGCACATTGGCGGTCTTGATGCCGCGATTGGCGAGATAGATGCTGGTCGGCGTCTTCGAGGTGCGGGAAATGCCGATCAATACGATATCGGCGTCGTTCACGTCGTCCGTCAGTTGCCCGTCATCATGCTCCATTGTGAAGTTGAGCGCGTCGATGCGGCGGAAATAATCGGCATCCAGCACGTGCTGCGCGCCGACCCGGCGCCCGGCAGGCGTACCCAGATAGGACTGGAACACGGTCAGCACCGGCTCAAGCACGGATACGCAAGGCAGGCCCATTTCGAGGCAGCGGTCGTCGATCATCTTGGCGAGCGCCTGATCGACGATGGTGTAGAGCACGATGCCCGGTTCCTCATCCACTTCCGTAAAGACGCGTTCGAGCTGCTTTTCCGTGCGTACCAGCGGATAGATGTGCTCGATGGCGCGGGCATCCTTGTATTGCGCAGCGGCCGCGCGGCCGGCAGCCAGCAGCGTCTCGCCGGTGGCGTCGGAAATGAGATGCAGATGGAAAAAGCTCTGCGGTTTGTTCACATGGGCCGGGGATGGGCTGTTGGCAGATGTGGACAAGATACGGCTCTCATTCGCGCGGAGATGTACCCTTGTATCAGACGGCTGTTTTTCAACAACAGCGGGAGCTGTGCGGCTGGACAGAGGGCTGTTGAGAATGGCGCGGACATGCGGACGCTATCCCACCAGCTCCTGCATGGAAGCTGGCGAGGCGGGCTCCTGAAGGCTCTGGAATCGCAAGGGAATGCCGGATCGTCCCCGATATTATAGGTATCAGGCCCAAAACCGCGGACGATGGGTCGCAGAGCCGTCGGGATAAAGCCCGTGGTGGATGAAGGCCAATTCCCGTAAGCAACAGACTCGAAGAATTAGAATAAATTAAAAATCTTACGATTTTCTTTATGGAGTGAACGGGATGAGTCGGCGGAAGGTTCTCGACGTGTTGCGTGGCGAGACGGTGTTTCCGCCGCCGATCTGGCTGATGCGGCAGGCGGGACGTTATCTGCCGGAATATCGTGAAGCCCGAAAGACAGCCGGAAGCTTCCTCGACCTTTGCTATAATCCGGACTTTGCGGTGGAGGTCACGCTGCAGCCGATCCGCAGATATGGCTTCGACGCATCTATCCTCTTTTCGGATATTCTCGTCGTTCCTCACGCGCTAGGTCGCGAATTGCGCTTTGAGGAGGGGCGAGGCCCTGTCATGAAGCCGATCCGGCCCGAGGAGGTCGGTCAGCTGGATCAGTGGGGTTTCCACGAACATCTGGCGCCGATCTACGAGACGGTGAAGCGTCTGCGCCGTGAATTGCCCATAGAGACGACGCTGATCGGCTTTTGCGGGGCACCCTGGACGCTGGCAACCTACATGATTGCCGGTCACGGTACGCCGGATCAGGCCCCGGCGCGCCTGTTCGGCTATCGCTATCCCGAGGCAATGGATCGCCTGCTGACTGTGCTTGCCGATTGCAGTGCTGACTATCTGGCGCGGCAGGTAGAAGCCGGCGCAGACGTATTGCAGATATTCGATTCCTGGGCGGGCGTTCTTGACGAGGCAAGTTTCGAGCGGTTTTGCGTGCAGCCGGTGGCGAGAATGGTGGAACGGCTGCGCCGATTGCACCCGGATGTGCCGGTGATCGGCTTTCCGCGCGCGGCGGGTTCGCTTTATGCGGGCTACCGGCGCAGGACAGGCGTGACGGCGCTTGGGCTGGACTGGACCGTTTCGGCGGCGCAGGCGCGTGTCTTGCAGGAGGAAGGGCCCGTGCAGGGCAATCTCGACCCGCAGAGGGTTGTGGCCGGCGGCGGCGCGTTGCGCGAAGGTGTGGCGAATGTTCTCGATGTGCTTGGGCGGGGTCCGTTGATTTTCAATCTCGGACACGGCATCACGCCGGACGCTCCGACGGAGCATGTTGCGGAACTGGTCGAGTTGGTCAGGAGCGCGAGGCTATGAACGACATGACGAAAGGAAGAGCCGAAAGGCCGGGGCCGGCAGGCCGGGCTGTCATCGCGCTGGCGATCGTGGCGGCCGGGGCCGGCGTGCTGGTCTTGTCGGACCCGGTGGAATTCTATCCGTGGATCAAGGCCTTCCATGTGGTCGCCGTGATGGCGTGGATGGCGGGCATGCTCTACCTGCCGCGCCTGTTCGTCTACCATTCGCTGAGCGAGACCGGCTCGCAGCAATCCGAGACGTTCAAGATCATGGAGCGGAGGTTGCTCAGGGCCATCATCAACCCCGCAATGATCGTGACCTGGATACTGGGCCTTTGGCTTGCGTGGCGCGGCTTTTCGTTCACGGGTGGGTGGCTTCACGCCAAGATCGGGCTTGTGGTGCTTTTATCGGGCGTGCACGGCTATCTTTCAGCCTCGGTGCGCCGATTTGCCGAAGATCGCAACACCAGGCCGACGCGGCACTGGCGAATCGTCAACGAGGTCCCTACATTGCTGATGATCGCAATTGTGATTCTGGTCGTCGTCAAGCCGTTCTAGATGTAAAGCTGGCGGAGCAGGAGCTGAAAGCGTCTTGCTCTTTGGAAATGGCGGCGATATGAGTCTCGCCTTCTCCCAGCCCAGCGCCTGCATGTTCTCTCATCCGCGCTTACGGCAATCCTCTTTGCATATATCATCTCTCCATATCGAGCCCCGAGTCCGCACATGCAGGAAATGAAACTACAAGAACTCAAGAGCAAGACGCCGACCGATCTGATCGCGTTCGCGGAATCGCTCGAGGTCGAGAATGCCAGCGTGATGCGCAAGCAGGAACTGATGTTTGCGATCCTCAAGAAACTCGCGAGCCAGGATGTGGAGATCATCGGCGAGGGCGTGGTGGAGGTCTTGCAGGATGGGTTCGGTTTCCTGCGGTCTGCGAATGCGAATTACCTGCCTGGGCCGGACGACATCTATATTTCGCCATCGCAGATACGGCGTTTTTCGCTCAAGACCGGCGATACGGTCGAGGGTCCGATCCGCAGTCCAAAGGAAGGCGAGCGTTATTTCGCGCTGCTCAAGGTCAATACGATCAATTTCGAGGATCCTGAGAAGATCCGTCACAAGATCCATTTCGACAATCTGACGCCGCTTTATCCGGATTCGCGGTTGCGGATGGAGCTTGAGAACCCGACGACGAAGGATATTTCGGCACGCGTCATCGACCTCGTCGCGCCACTGGGCAAGGGCCAGCGTGGCCTGATCGTCGCTCCGCCGCGCACCGGCAAGACGGTGCTGCTCCAGAATATCGCTCATTCGATCACGACCAATCACCCCGAATGCTATCTCATCGTGCTGCTTATCGACGAGCGGCCGGAGGAAGTCACCGACATGCAGCGGTCGGTGAAGGGCGAGGTGGTGTCGTCGACATTCGACGAGCCGGCGACGCGGCACGTGCAGGTCGCCGAGATGGTGATCGAGAAGGCCAAGCGGCTTGTCGAGCATGGACGTGATGTCGTTATCCTGCTCGATTCGATCACCCGGCTTGGACGCGCTTACAATACGGTAGTGCCGTCCTCCGGCAAGGTTCTGACCGGCGGTGTCGATGCGAATGCCTTGCAGCGGCCCAAGCGTTTCTTCGGCGCCGCGCGCAATATCGAGGAAGGCGGCTCGCTGACTATCATCGCCACGGCGCTCATCGATACGGGCAGCCGCATGGATGAGGTGATTTTCGAGGAGTTCAAGGGCACGGGCAATTCGGAAATCGTGCTCGACCGGAAGGTGGCGGACAAACGCATCTTCCCGTCGATGGATATATTGAAATCCGGCACGCGTAAGGAAGATCTGCTGATCGCGCGCCAGGATTTGCAGAAGATCTTCGTTTTGCGTCGTATCCTGGCGCCGATGGGAACGACGGACGCGATAGAGTTTCTTATCGACAAGCTCAAACAGACGAAGTCCAACGCCGAATTCTTCGATTCGATGAACAGCTAAGGTCGATTCGGCACCGGAACGTTATGGTTTCCGAAACCATAACGTTCCGATTCGGATACGAAACGAATGGCTGACGGATGTCGCGTTCCGACACGATCTTTACGCTGTCAAGCGGCGCGCTGCCGAGCGGGGTGGCTGTTATCCGCGTGTCGGGAAATAAGGCTCTAACTGCTGTCGAGCGGCTTTGCGGGCATATCCCGCTTCCGCGACGCGCGAGCTTGATGCCGCTGACCGCATGCGATGGCGGCTTGATCGATCATGCCCTCGTTATCGTATTTTCCGCGCCGGCAAGTTTCACGGGCGAGGATTGCGTCGAATTTCATACGCATGGCGGCCGTGCTGTCGTAGCGGCGCTTCTGAATGAACTTGCTGCGATTGAGGGGTTTCGGCCTGCGGAAGCCGGAGAGTTTACGCAGCGAGCGTTTATTAACGGCAAGATCGACCTGACAGGAGCCGAGGCCCTGGCAGACCTGATCGATGCCGAGACGGAAGCGCAGCGTCGTCTTGCACGCGTCAACGCCGACGGGCGTCAGCGCCGTCTCTATGAAGGTTGGCGCGATGCAATTTTGCGCTGCCGGGCCTATATCGAGGCCGAGCTTGATTTCTCTGACGAAGGCGATGTGCCGGGGTCAGTGGCGGAGCAGGTCTGGCGTGAACTCTCCGAATTGCGGCAGGCAATGTTGAATCACGTTGCCCAGTTCAGGCGCGGCCAGATCATCCGTGAAGGTTTCAGGATTGTCCTGCTCGGTGCGCCGAACGCTGGAAAATCGGCTCTTATCAACGCACTTGCCGATCGGGATGTGGCGATTGTGTCTGATGAGGCGGGCACGACCCGGGATCTGATCGAAGTCGCGCTCGATCTGGATGGGCTGAAGGTTCTGGTAACGGATACCGCCGGCATTCGCGAGGTTGACAGCAAGGTGGAGCGAATCGGGATCGACCGTGCTCTCGCTCGCGCCGAGGATGCCGATCTGGTGCTGTATCTCGAAGATATGGACGATCCGCGGCCTCTGGAACTGCCTGACGGGTGGTCGGTACTGCGGGTTGGCTCGAAGGCGGACCTTGTTCAGCCGAACACTTCCTACGATTTATGTATATCCACTGTGACCGGCGAAGGCATGCAAACATTGACCGAGCGGCTGACCGCATTGGCCGCAGCATCCATTGGAGGGGTCGGAGATATCCTGCCCACCCAGATGCGGCATGTTTCGTTGATTACGAAAGCTGCGGAGTTTATCGGAAGAAGCTTGGATGGCAGCTTACCCCTGGAGCTCAGGGCAGAGGAACTGCGACTTGCGGCCGATACGCTTGGCAGCCTTACGGGCGCCATTGGAGCCGAGGAACTGCTGGGCGTCATTTTCTCCCGTTTCTGTATCGGAAAATGATTCACGTGAAACATGCCGAGTGCATTGGGCATGATTCACGTGAAACACATCCGTCAGGGCTGTCGAGACAAGGTTTCACGTGAAACAGCTTGACTGACGCGGCGCGAAAGCACATTTCCCTTCCCTCTTTGGAGAGATCCATGAGTGAGAAATTCGATGTCGTTGTCATTGGCGGCGGACATGCCGGCTGCGAGGCGGCGGCTGCGTCCGCGCGCGCCGGCGCCCGGACGGCTCTGGTCACTCTGCGTGCCGATACAATCGGCGTCATGTCGTGCAATCCAGCTATTGGCGGTCTGGGCAAAGGCCATCTTGTTCGCGAGATCGATGCACTCGATGGGCTGATGGGTAGAGTTGCGGATCAGGCCGGCATACAGTTTCGGATGCTGAATCGCCGCAAAGGCCCGGCTGTTCGGGGACCGCGCACGCAAGCCGACCGCAAACTATATCGAACTCATATGCAGGCTGCGATCGAGGCTCAGGCTGGCTTGACCGTCGTGGAGGGCGAGGCGGCTGAACTGGGAATTGAACAAGGCCGTGTCGCACACGTCGGATTGGCCGATGGCCGAGCATTCGCCTGCGGTGCGGTCGTCTTGACGACAGGAACCTTTCTTCGTGGCCTGATCCATATCGGCGAGCGCCGTTTTCCGGCTGGCCGGATGAATGAAAAAGCCGCCGAATCCCTGTCCGGGGCGATCATGAATGCAGGCTTCAAGCTGGGCCGTCTGAAAACGGGCACGCCGCCGCGCCTGGATGGGCGGACTATCGATTGGTCGATGCTTGAGATGCAGGGCGCGGATGAAGAGCCGATTCCGTTTTCGCTGATGACGGATCGCATCACCGTCCGGCAGATCGAATGCGGCATAACCCGGACGACGCCTGCTACACACGGCGTGATCCGCGATAATCTGCACCGTTCCGCCATGTATTCCGGCTCAATTCAAGGTGTTGGGCCACGTTATTGCCCATCCATAGAAGACAAGATCGTGCGCTTCGGTGACCGGGAGGGTCATCAGATCTTTCTGGAGCCGGAGGGTTTGGATGACGATACGGTCTACCCGAACGGTATATCGACCTCCCTGCCGGAAGATGTGCAGGTCCAGATCCTCGCTTCGATCCCAGGCCTTGAGCGCGCCGCGATGCTGCAGCCGGGATACGCGATTGAATATGATCATATCGATCCGCAGGAGCTTTATCCGAGCCTTGAAACGAGACGGATCGCCGGTCTTTTCATGGCTGGCCAGATCAATGGAACCACGGGATATGAGGAAGCCGGGGCGCAAGGGATTCTTGCTGGATTGAACGCGGCCCGCCGCGCCGGCGGTTCCGATCCAATAGAGATCAGCCGTACTGAGGCCTATATCGGGGTCATGGTCGATGATTTAACCTCACGAGGCATCACCGAGCCGTATCGTATGTTTACGTCGCGGGCGGAGTTCCGGCTTTCGCTCAGGGCGGATAACGCCGATGATCGGCTTACGCCATTGGGGATCGAACTGGGAATTGTCTCAAGCGAGCGTGCGCATAAATATGGGATGCGCCGAGACGCCTTGGAAGATGCTCGTAACCTATCGAAGTCATTGACTATTTCTCCAACGAAGGCTCGGCGTTTCGGTCTGGAGCTGAATCAGGATGGCGTGTTGCGGTCGGCTTATGATTTGCTGGCGCGTCCGGATATTAACGTGGCGTCGCTATCCGTAATATGGCCGGAACTCGCTAAACTCGAGGCGCCCATCATTGCCGCCCTCGAGAACGAGGCGCTGTATGCCGTCTATATGGACAGGCAGCGCGTCGAGGCGGAGCAGCTCCAGCGCGAGGAGCGTCGCTCGCTTCCTGAAGGTCTCGATTATGCTGCCCTGGCGGGGCTTTCCAATGAGCTGAAGCAGAAATTGGCCGTAAAGCGTCCGCGTAGCGTGGCTGAGGCGCAGCGGATCGAGGGGATGACGCCGGCGGCGTTGGCTATCATTGTAGCCAGCGCGCGTGTGCTCGAAGGCCGGGATGCGGCATGAGTGACGATCGGCTGGGCCGTCTGGAATCCATAGCCGGTCCTGTTTCACGTGAAACATTCGAGAGCTTGCTGGCGTTCGAGGAACGCTTTCGGCGCTGGTCAGCGAGCATAAATCTCGTGGCTCCTTCCACTCTTGCCGAGCTTTGGAAGCGTCACATACTTGATAGCGCGCAGCTCATGCGGCTTGCACCTGCCACGATGCGTTGGCTCGATCTGGGCTCCGGCGGCGGCTTTCCAGGTGCGATTGTGGCGATTCTACTTAAAGATCGCCCTGGCTCGTCGATTTCGCTTGTGGAAAGCAACCGAAAGAAGGCTGCGTTTCTTCAGACCAGTCTTTCCTTGCTGGCTGCTCCGGCTCGCGTATTTCCCATGCGAATCGAGGACGCCCCGGACGCCGTAGAGCAGCCGGAGATCGTCACGGCGCGCGCGCTGGCCTCGCTGAACGATCTTATGCAGCTTTCGCTGCCGTGGATCGAACGGGGCGCAAGAGCTTTTTTCCATAAAGGCCGGGATTATCGGCGGGAAGTGGAAGAAAGCCGTGTCACATGGATGTTCGATTTGATAGAACATCCAAGTGCGGTGGACGATGACAGCATCGTTCTCGAAATCGCAAATTTGCGGCGACGTTAGAAGGGGCCATTCCTCCGTCGCCATCCTATGGGACGATGTAGATGCGGATCATAACGGTTGCGAACCAAAAAGGCGGTGTCGGCAAGACAACGACGGCGATCAATCTGGCGACGGCGCTGGCGGCCATCGGAGAGAAGGTGCTCGTCATCGACCTAGACCCTCAGGGCAACGCCAGCACCGGTCTCGGTATCGACCGTCACGAGCGGCCTCTATCTTCCTACGACGTCCTGACCGGGGAAACCGACATCGCCCGCGCGGCGATGCCGACGGCTGTGCCCGGCCTATGGATCGTCCCATCCACGCTCGATCTTCTGGGAATCGAGATGGAAATCGCCTCGGCGCCCGATCGGGCGCTGCGGCTTCGCAATGCGCTGTCGGCGGGCGTGGTCCGGGCGCAGGGGTTCGGCTACGTGTTGATCGATTGCCCGCCGTCGCTCAATCTTCTCACGCTCAATTCGATGGCCGCCGCCGCTTCGGTGCTCGTTCCGCTTCAGTGCGAGTTCTTCGCATTGGAGGGCTTGAGCCAGCTGCTGCACACGGTCGAGCAGGTGCGCGGTTCCATTAACCCTGAGTTAACCATACAGGGTATCGTCCTGACCATGTATGACGGCCGCAACAATCTGGCGAACCAAGTGGTGGACGATGTGCGCGCGCATATGGGCGACAAGGTCTACCAGACCATCATTCCCCGCAATGTTCGCGTCTCGGAGGCGCCGTCCTACGGCAAGCCTGCGATTCTGTACGACCTTAAATGCGCGGGCAGCCAGGCATATTTGCAACTCGCCTCCGAGGTTATCCGGCGGGAGCGTCAGCTGCGCGCGGCCTGACCGCATTTCATTCGGCCTCGCGGCCATTTCGATTCGCCTGTGAAACAGTCCGGATAAAATGAACGACGATCCTTCAAGAAAACGCCTTGGCCGCGGCCTTGCCGCCCTGATCGGTGAAATCGACAAGCCCAGCAGGCCCGAAGCGCCGCGCGCGGCTGACAGCCTCGTGCCGATCGCTTTCGTGGTGCCGAACCCGAACAATCCGCGCCGCAATTTCGGCGATGCGGAGCTGGCCGATCTTGCGCAGTCCATTCGCGAGCACGGTATCGTTCAGCCGGTCGTCGTCCGACCCTCGGCGAGCAGACGCGACCATTACGAGATCATCGCCGGCGAGCGGCGCTGGCGGGCGGCGCAGCGCGCCGGCCTCACCGATCTGCCCGTCATCATCCGCGATGTCGATGACCGCGTGGCTCTGGAACTCGCCATCATCGAGAATGTCCAGCGCGCCGACCTCAACCCTGTGGAGGAGGCGCTGGGCTACCAGCGCCTGATCGACGAGCATAGTTACACGCAAGCCGACCTCGCGCAGATCATCGGCAAGAGCCGCAGCCATGTGGCAAACACGCTTCGTCTCCTGAAGCTGCCGGATGTGATCCGGGACATGCTCGTCAACGGAACGCTTTCGGCAGGTCATGCGCGCACGTTGGTCAACAGCGACGATCCGGCGCAACTGGCCAAGCGCATCGTGGAAGATGGTCTTTCCGTGCGTCAGGCCGAGGCGCTGGCCCAGCTTCCCGCCGAAGAACGAAAGACGCCGAAGCCGGTCGAAAAGACGGTGAAGGATGCCGATACGCTGGCGCTCGAAAAGCTGCTCTCGGACGCGACGGGGATGCTCGTCGCGATCAATCACAAGAACAAGGGCGGGGAGCTGAAGATAAGCTATCGTTCGCTGGAACAGCTCGACGAGCTTTGCCGCCGTCTCAGGCATTGAGGCGGCTTGGAACGGGTGCGTTCTTCACTTCATTTAGTCTATCTAACTATTAATCAAGGATATTTTAACGCGGATGGAATCCCGCCCCTGTCCCGATCATCGTCCGGCGCGCGCCATTTCGAGCGCGAGCGCCAGCATTGCCTGACGCGTCAGCGCCTCCGCGAGTGCGGGGCGGCGTCTCGTTTCCAGAACGGTGGTGTTGATGCGATCCAGCGCGCGGGCAAGCGATTGCGACGAGCTTCGCTCCAGCGCGGTCTGCACCAGCGATCGTCTCGAGAAAAACACGGGGGGCCGGGCCGAGACCACCACTGCCGACGCCGGTTTGCCCTCCCGCTCCATTGCGGCGCGCATGGCCTGTAAGTTTTGGAATTGGCGCATCGCAGCGGAGAGGATGAGGAAAGGCGGACTGCCGGCGGCCACGAATTGCGCGAAAGCGGTATCGAAGGCCGCTGTCCTGCCCGCGAGCACCGCATCCAACGCGGTGTCGGCCGACTGGCTGGAAACGTCGCCTGTCGCCAACCTCACATCCTCGACCTCAATGCGCTGTTGCCCGGCGCAATAAAGAATGAGCTTGCCGATCTCGGATCGGCTGGCCAACCTGTCCCCTCCAAGGGAGGCCTTCAGGGCCTGCCGCGCGTCGAGCGTTATGGACAGGCCGGCACGTGAGAGTTCGTCGTCGATCAGCGCATCGATGCTGCGGCCCTCATCGGGATAACATGGGAGAGCCATCGCGTCGCCCGCCTGTTCGACAAGGGTACGCAGCGGTGCGGATTTCTTCAGGTCCGCGGCTTCGATGAGGATCGAAGTGTCGGGCACAGGCTCGGCCAGAAGCGCGGCCACACCGTCCACAAAGGATTTCTGTGCCGATGCCTCCGATATCCAGATGAGGCGCCTGCCACCGAACATGGGTACTGTCCGTGCTTCGTCGAGCAGCCGGCCGGGGTCGTTCTCGACCGTGGAGCCTTCGAGCCTGATGACGGAGAAGGGATCGTCCAGAGGAAGGCCGGTGGCGGTTGCGAAAAGCCTCGCGCGCTCTGAAACCAGGCCACGATCCGGCCCATAGATCAGCACGGTGCCGATCCGGGAATCCGGCCGGGCGAGCCATCCGTCTACTTCATGCGCTTTCTTCTGTGCCATGTGAATCCCGTCGCATCCGTCACTTGTTTGGATCAGGCAGGCGGTACGGCGCAAGGGCTTCAAGCGGCGGATCGCATCGGCGGCAGAGGCCGGTTCAACAACCGAACACGAAAATGTGGTATATTTCACCCTTTCGATGTGCTCGAAACTTTGTCTTTGCTGATTACGTAGTTTTCGAAAAAAGCAAACAGCCCGCTCCAGGAGTGCCGGTCATGCCCAGACGCTCGATCCCCAGGATATTGTCGTCCGAGATCACACCGCAGCATGCCTATCTGAATCGCCGTTCATTGCTTGCCGCGAGCGGGCTCGGGCTTTTTGGATCGCTGCCGGTGGCCAAAGGGCTGGCTGCCGTGCTGGATGCCAAGCCGGGAGGTTTTGCGACAGACGAAAAGCAGACCTCATTCGAGGATGTGACCCGCTACAATAATTTCTACGAATTCGGCGTGGGAAAAGGCGATCCGGCCGCCAATTCGGGCAGTTTCAAGACGACACCCTGGACGATCAAGGTGGACGGGCTGGTCAACAAGCCTGCCGAGTTCGATCTGGACGCGTTGCTGGCGTTTCCACGCGAGGAGCGCGTCTACAGGATGCGCTGCGTGGAAGCGTGGTCGATGGTGATCCCGTGGGTGGGCTTCCCGCTGGCCACATTGCTTGACAAGGTCGAACCGCTCGGCAGCGCCAAATATGTGGCCTTCGAGACAGTGGTGCGGCCGGAGGAAATGCCCGGCCAGAAGGGTTTCTTCCAGCCGCTTCCCTGGCCTTATGTGGAGGGCTTGCGCCTGGACGAGGCGCGGCATCCGCTCACGATCCTGGCGCTCGGCCTCTACGGGCAGACATTGCCGAACCAGAACGGCGCGCCGGTGCGCCTTGTCGTCCCGTGGAAATATGGCTTCAAGGGCATCAAGTCGATCGTCCGCATCTCGCTGGTAGAGGAACAGCCAGCAACGACCTGGGCGCAGTCCAACCCGAGCGAATATGGTTTCTTCGCCAATGTGAATCCGAAGGTGGATCATCCGCGCTGGAGCCAGGCGGTCGAGATCAGGATCGGCGAGGGCGGCTTTCTCTCGCCGTCGCGCCGGGAGACGCTGCCGTTCAACGGTTACGCGGAACAGGTCGCCCAACTCTATGACGGCCTCGATCTGCGGGCGAATTATTGAACATGGCACAAAATGCCCGCAAGCGGGGCTGGCAATCGGCCAGCGTGTGGGCGCTTTACGCAGCCGGCTTCATTCCGGCCATCTGGTATTTCTATCTGGGCGCGACCGGCCAGATCCTCGGTAATCCGGTCAAAGAGTTCGAGCATCTTCTAGGCATCTGGGCGCTACGTTTTCTCGTGGCTGCGCTGGCCGTCACGCCGCTCCGCGACCTGACCCGGCTGAACCTGCTTCGCTATCGCCGGGCGCTCGGACTTCTGGGCTTCTATTACGTCGTCATGCATTTCCTGACCTATACGATTCTGGATCAGGGATTCGATGCGACGCGCATCCTTGCGGACATCGCACAACGGCCATTCATCACGATCGGCATGGCATGTCTGGTACTGTTGGTCCCGTTGGCGCTGACATCGAATAACTATTCGATCAGGCGGCTTGGACGGAGATGGACCTGGCTGCACCGGCTCAGCTATCTGATCGTGCTGGGCGGCGCCACGCATTTCGCCATGTCGGTCAAGGTCGTGACGGTGGAGCCCTTCGTCTATCTGCTGCTTGCCGCCGGCCTCGTGCTTTACCGGCCCCTGCGGCGGCCGCTCCTGCAATGGCGCAAGGCCAGCCGGCTGGCTGCAAGCCACTAGGCGTCTTGTGCCGCGCCGCTACCCCGGGGACGTCGAATTGATCCGTTCCCACGCTTGTGTGCAGTGCAGCATCGTGTTAACGTCAGATTAATAATCTAGCATTGCTGCACTTCATACTACGTATTTCGATCCGGGCTCGAGTGGTCGGGCGTGCTTGGAAGTGTTTATATATGCCTCGTGTCGAAAGTACTCGCCGGGATGTGGGGATCCTGACGGTTAGCCGGTATGCCGGCTATGCCTTCGCGTTCATTTTATTTGGAATCATCTCTATTGCGATGATTCCAAACCAGTTTTTCGTCGTTTCGACGCGTGCTGTCGTCAATGCGCCGGTTCAGGTCATTTCCGCGCCAATCTATGGCCGCGTGAGCCGCATCGATCTCCAGATCGGCCAGTCCGTCACGCCGGGACAGGTAGCCGCGGCGATGACCAATCCCAATATCGACCAGACATCGCTGACGGGGCTGAGACTTGAGCGGCTCGACCTTACCGAGCGGCTGAACAACCGCACGGATACGCTGAAGCAGCGGCAATCTCAGCTGGAAACGCTGAAAGCACAGATCGAGGCAGTAAAAGGCGCGGTGGTGAGCGAGCTCAACATGGTTGTGGAAAACGCCGCAGCTACAGTGAACCTTTATCAGGCTCGGGTGGACGAGCAGGACGCTCTGCTGGAGCAGCAGACGACGCTCGCCAAGAAAGGGATTGTGCGGGAAACGAGCTACGCGCCCTTGAAGCAGAAGCGCAACGCCGCCCAGTTCGAGCTCGATGCGGCTTTGGCGGAGCTTCGGCGATACAAGTTGGTGCAGGAGCTGGTCCGGCAGGATATCTATACGGGAAGCAGCGTTTCCAACGATCTGTCGCAGCTCGAAATCCAGCGCAAGGCTTTGGTGGCGAGCATTTCCGAGGACGAGGTCGAGCTTCGGCAGATGCAGGACCGCTTCAAGGAACTGGAACGCCTTATCGGACGCGAAGAGAAGCGGGTCGATGGAAGCGAAACCGCGAATGCGGTGGCCGAACATGCTGGCCAGATTGTCAGCGTTGACGCTTCATATGGCCAGTTCGTGACGCAGGGCCAGCCGATTGCCCGGTCGCTCAATTGTTCCGAAGCATTCGTTGCGGCGGTCTATTCGGCGCGGGACGTCGCGGATGTGCCCATCGGCACGAAGGCGCTCGTGAACATGCGCAGCATCGGCAAGAAGCGAGGCGGCACTGTCACGAAGATCGTCCGCTTCTTCGAGACGAACAGCGAAAGCCGTTATTTCGAACGCTTCCCCAAGGCGGAGGCCAACGATGTCTATGTGCTGGTGAGGCTTGACGACGAGCCGGGCGCGGCAGGCAGTGCGGATGGAAACGACAGGTTCTTCGGCTGCCATGTCGGCGACGAGGTGATCGTGTCGCTCGGCGAAACGCTGATCTCCAAGGTATCCACCCTTTATGCCGCCGTGAAATCTGCGGTCTGGTCGCGGCAAGTCGCGCTGGCGTCGGAGGCTCCCGGACCCGATGGCGGCACACGCGGCCCGCGCGTGGGCAAACTGGTGGAGTGAGGGAGCGTTGCCGTCATGGTATCTTTCGGGCGAAACGGTACCTTGGCAATCTTCTCCGCTTGCCTCGTCCTGTCGCTGGCAGTGAATCCGGCCAAGGCCGACGATACGGCGCGGAGCAAATTGGCCTGCGGCATATGTGACAGCTTTGCAAGCCACATGCGGGACGAGACCGGCTCGCCCTTTTTCCTCAGAAGCTATGAGCCGGCAAATGGAGGCTCGGCGCTCCATCCGGCGCTGGAAAACGTCGCTTTCGTCTACGACAATGCGCTGGCGCTGATGGCGCTCTATGGCTGCGGCCGGGCGGCGGAGGCGCGGCGGATCGCCGATGCGTTCGTCATCGCAGTCCAGCGCGACCGTTTCTATCGGGACGGGCGGCTGCGCAACGCCTATCGCTCCGGGGCCGTGACTGCCGGAAACGAGGGCATATTGCTGCCCGGCTATTGGGATGCGGCCCAGAACAAATGGATCGAGGACGGCTATCAAGTCGGCTCCGCCGTGGGCAGCACCGTCTGGGGCGCATTGGCGCTGCTGACAGCCCATGACCAGACCGGCGAGCCGGCTTTTCTGGACAGCGCGCGGCGAGTCATGTCGTGGACGACAGGCATGAACCTCGATTCCGGCAATGCCGGTTTTTTCGGCGGCTTCATAAATCATGAGCCGCAGCCGGAAAAGCTCGGCTGGAAATCGACCGAGCACAATACGGACGTTTACGCGGCTGCAAGCTGGATGGCGCGGATAGACCCCGAAGGGGGATGGGACGCGGATGCGGACCATGCGCTTTCCTTCCTCGACGCCATGTGGGACGGTTCGGAAGGCAGGTGGTTCGTCGGCAGCGTGCCGGGCAGCAACCGGCCCAATGTCGCCACCTCCGGCCTCGACGCGCTGCTGTGGCCGCTGATCGCCGTGCCGCCGCGCGCCGACCGTGCGGACGCGGTTCTGGCGTGGACGGAACGCAATCACGGCGTGCCGGGCGGCTTCGACTTCAACGAGGATCGTGACGGCATATGGCTGGAGGGGACGGCGCAAGCCGCGCTCGTCTATGGTCTGCTTGGCAAGCCGGAAAAGGCGGAACCGCTTTTCGCGACGATGGAGCGCGAGATCGCTCCCGACGGGCTGCTTTTCGCCACCGTCAATGACGAGCTGACGACGGGACTGTCGGTGGGACCGGCCTCCGAACCCGGCGATTTCAAATATTACCGCCTGCCGCATGTCGGTGCATCGGCCTGGGCCGTGCTCGCCGCGCTGGATTGGAACCCCTTCATGCCGAGGGGGAAGGCGTCGCCAGATCAGGAGCCTGCATGTCGCCCGAAATCGTGACCTTCGCCGACTCCGTCCTCTTCTGCCTGATCGTCATAGCTCTGATCTTCATTTGCAGCCGGCTGCTCGACAGCCGCAGGACGACCGATCGTGTCATCTTCGGCGGCATACTGGCGCTGATGCTGTCCAACTATGTCTATTACCGCTTCCACGCTTCCCTGCCGGAGTTCCAGTGGTCCGCGCACTCTCTCTGGCCGCGCATTTATCTCGGGTTCGAGACAATCGTGATCCTCTATACCATCCTGTCGGTGTTCTTCTTCTTCCGCAGGACAGATCACACCGCAGCCGCCGACGCCAGCGAGCGCAGGCTCTCGGAGATGCCGGCCGGCGAGGCACCCGGCGTCGACGTGTTCATCTGCACCTACAATGAGGATCTGGTCATACTGGAGCGGACCATCCTCGCGGCCACGGCCATCGACTACCCGAACTTCACGGTCTGGGTGCTCGACGACGGACGGCGCGACTGGCTGAAACGATATTGTGCCGGCGCGGGCGTGCGCTACGTGACCCGCGACGACAACAAGGGTGCCAAGGGAGGCAATATCAACAATGGCATCCGCGTTTCGGGGCTGGAGACGAACGCGCCCTTCATCCTGATCCTCGATGCGGATTTCTGCCCGCAACGGAAAATCCTGAAGCGGATCGTCGGCCAGTTCGACGATCCCGCGATCGGCCTGATCCAGACGCCGCAATTCTACTACAATGCCGATCCGGTCCAGCATAATCTTCTGGCCGCTCATGCCTGGGTCGACGATCAGCGTATCTTCTTCGACATCATGCAGCCCTCCAAGGATGGATGGGGCGCGGCCTTCTGCGTCGGAACATCCTGCGTGGTGCGGCGCGACGCGCTGAAGCTGATCAGCGGAATGCCGCAGGAGACGGTGACGGAGGACATTCACCTTACCTACCGGCTGATGCAGAAGGGCCTGAGGACGCGGTGGCTGAACGAGCGCCTGAGCGTAGGCCTGTCGGCGGAAAGTCTCTCCGCCTATATCACCCAACGCTGCCGCTGGTGCCTGGGCACGATACAGGTCGCGCTGCTGAGCGACGGTCCGTTCTTCGGGCGCGGCTATACCATGCTGCAGCGGCTGCATTATCTGCATGGCCTGCTGTTCTGGTTCTGCCGTCCCTTCGTCCTGATGATGATGGTCGCGCCGATCCTTTATTACTTCCTCGGACTTCCGGCCTTGCTGATGGAGCCGGCGGCGTTCTTCATGTACGCGCTGCCGATGGTGGCCGGCATGTGGGTGTTCCATAGCTGGGTGTCGGGAAACCGGAGCCTGCCGCTTTTCACGGAGGTGTCGCAGATCGTCTCGGCCGTGCCTATCACCTTCGCCATCATCCATGCGCTCTGGCATCCGTTCGGGCGCCCCTTTAAGGTGACGGCCAAGGGCGAGGACCGCTCGCAGGTGCAGGTGCTCTACCAGCTAGCCGCGCCGTTCCTTGCCATCATCGTGCTGACGCTGATCGGCATGGCGAATGGCCCGCTGCTGAATACCTATAGCGGCCTCGACATGTTCAGCGTGGCATGGGGAATCGTGGTGATGATCTATGCGTTCGTTGCCATGATCATCTGTGTCGAACTGCCCCGGCGGCCAGCGGAGGATGTGCGTTTCCATCCCAATCTTATTGTGCCGATGGCGCTGCAAGGCGTCCGTTCATCCTGCCTCGTGCGCGAAATCTCAAGCGGCCACGCGGAGATCGTACCTGAGAAAGCCGTGCTCGATACGCTGAGGCCGGGCGACGATATATTGTTCAGGCCGATGGAGCGGCTTGCAGCCATAGGCCGCGTCCGCCGCATCGACGCCGGGCAAGGCACGGCCGAACTCGATATCGTCGCTGTGAAGGAGATGGGAATGGCCCGGCGGGTCGTCAGCGCCGCCGGGAAAGTCCGCGAGATGATGACGGCGCATCTTTTCAGCGACACGCCCACCAATATCGCCTCGAAGGCGAAACCGCGCGCGGCTGTTTCCGCCTTATCCAGACGGATTTTCGCGACGCCACACACCTATCTCGAACCACTGGCTTAGCCGGCTTTATATACGATGCGATTTGAGGTTGGGAAGCGAGAATCAGTAACCCGCAGCCGGGTCCACCACGTCGAGCGGCGGCTCTCCGCGTACGTAACGATCGAGATCACGAAGAGCCTTGGCCACGAGGCGCTCGAAATTGTCCTCGGCCATCCATGATATATGAGGCGTCACCAGCACATTGGGGTGGGAGAGCAGCCTATGATCGGGCGGCAGCGGTTCCGGCTCAGTGACATCGAGCGTGGCGAAGCCGACCTTGCCGCTGTCCAGCGCCTCGAGCAGCGCCTCCTGATCGACGATAAGCCCGCGCGAGACGTTGACGAGATGCAGGCCCGGCTTCGCCGCATCGAACGCGGCTTTGTCGAGCATCAGGTGAGTTTCGCCGGTAAGCGGCAGCGTGACGATCACATGGTCGGCTTGCGCCATCAGTGCCGGAAGGCTGCCGATCATGGTAATATCGAAGCCGTCGGGTTTCCTGCCAGAGCGCGAACAGGCAAGCACATCCATGCCGAAAGCCGCTGCGCGGGAGGCTATCGCCTGCCCGATCGCGCCGATGCCCAGCAGGCCGAGCTTCTTGCCGGCTATGCCGCGCATCGCCGGCTTCTGGCCCCGCAACGCGGGATTGGCGAGCTCGATGAAACACTTCTCGCGTGCGAATACCGCCGTAAGCGCATATTCGGCGATCCCCGCCGCAGAGACACCGCGCCCGCAGGTCATGACCGTTCCCTTGAAGAACCAGTCTGGATATTTGTCCACGCCAGCGGTCAACACGTGAATCTGCTTGAGATTGTGGGGCCAGCCGGCGGGCGCGACCTTTGGTGCATTCTCCCAGCCTGTGTGGAAGCAAATGAGGAGATCGGCGTCCTCAGGAACTTCCCACGGCGGCCGGTCGCCGGGATAGTCGAGCATGACAGGCTTCGACCAGTGGGCCGCAAGCCTCTCTTTCAGCGCATCCACGTAATTGTAAGCGATCCTCGGTCGGCGTTCCGGCTGCGAAGCTGCCATCGGCTGTCACTTTCTCCAACTCCATGCAATGCAATCTTGCACCGCTGCCTGCGTCAAGTTCCCCGGCGGGCTCGTGTCACTTCGGCAAATGGCGGTGGCACATGCGGGAACACGCGTTCATGAAGCGGTGCGAGAGAAAAGAGAAAGCCGCCCGCGTGAGCGGGCGGCTTGTCCCGGGAGGGCAATGCCTACGCCTGATCGAGCCAGACGGTGTGGAACTTCGGCGAGGTGATGACGCCGTAGCGGAAGTCCTTCACGTTGAGCGAATGCACGGCCATGCTGGCCGACATGTATTGCGGCAGGTGAAGCGCCTGTTCCACGACGAAGCGGTGCAGCTTGTGAAGCGCCTTCGTACGTTCTTCCTGGTCGAAGATGGACATGGTTGCGTCCACCAGCGGCCTGTAGCCATCGACCTCTTTCTTGCTCGCATTGCGCAAGGCGTCGGCGGCGAACATGCGCTCATAGGCGATGCTCGGCTCGGGCAGACCCCCGGTCGGCGTCACGATCATCTGCCCGCGCTTCTCGATGAAGAAATTGCTCATCGCCTGGGCCGGCGGAACCGGAGTCAGCTTCAGGCGGATGCCTGCCTGCGCGAGCTGGCTGGAGATCAGTTCCTGGCGCTGCACGGATGCCTGGTCGGGCCAGCCCCACGCCTCGATCTCGATGCCGTTGGGATGTCCGGCCTCCGCGAGCAGGCTTTTCGCCTTGTCGACGTCATGCTTGTAGTAATCCACGGTCTCGGGATCGGCGGCCCAGAAGCTGCGCGGGAAGATGGAGCAGGTCGGATCGCCCAGCCCCAGCATGAGCACGCGGTTCAGTTCCTCGCGGTTGAGGGCATAATTTGCAGCCTGCCTTATGCGGACGTCGCCGAACGGGCCATCCACATAGTTGTAGAGCGCGGTATAGACCGTCATCGACGGCACGGCCGTCGTCGCCAGATTTGAATCGCGGCGGGCGAGTGCGATCTGCTGCGCGGCAAGGTTGAGCGCGATGTCGGCCTGACCTGCCGTCACTGTGCGGGCGGCCGTGTTCAGCTCGTTGATGATCTTGAATTCGATGCCGTCCAGATAGGGCTGGCCATCCTGCCAGTAATTGGTATTGCGCTCGACCTTGATGAGGTCGTTGTCGCGCCACTCCACGAATTTGAACGGGCCGGTGCCGACCGGTGCGCGGTCCACATTGCCATCCGCGACCGCCTTAACCGAAGCGGGAGACAGCATGCACCCGGCGCGATTTGACAGTATGGCCGGCAGGCCAGCATTCGGAATCTTCAGCTTCAGCGTGACCTGATGCGGTCCCGTCACTTCTACCGACGCGACGGTCGTGAGATCGGACTTTACGTTCGATCGCTGGTCGGTCATCGAGCGGTCGAGGTTGAACTTCACCGCCTCGGCATCGAATGGCGTTCCGTCATGGAATTCCACGCCTTCCCGCAAATCCATGACGAGGGTGGTCGAATCCGGGAAATTCCACGCTTTGGCCAGGCCGGGCTTCATCTCCAGCGTGTCGGGATCGAAGTCCACCAGCGCGTCATACAATGCATAGAGTGCGTTGAAATCGGGCTGGTTGCGACCCGTCATCGGGTCGAGGGCCGCGGGATTGTAAGGCATGGAGATGCGCAACGTACCGCCGCGCCTGGGCTGGGGCGCCTGCGCGCGGGCCTGCGCGGGAAGCAAAAGGGAACCGCCGAGAGCGGCGGATGCTGCAAGCAAAGTCCTGCGATTAATATTCGGCAACGAGTTGCGCGACTCGACCATATTTTCTCCTCCACGAGCAAAGTCAAAGCCAGTCCACATATTGGGACAGTTTCAGCCTAGCCGGTCGGAGCGCCTGCGTCGATACCGCATTCGCAAACGTGATTTTCGCAAGGGAAGGCGGCCGGGGAAGACCCGGCCGCCGATGTCTAGCAATAGCGTTCCGGGCCGGTATTCGTCTCGACATAACGGTCGCCGTGAGCGAAGCCGACGGGCAGGATGGTTTCGATCTCGGCCATGTCGGCGTCGGTCAGCACGATTTCCGCACCCTTTGCATCCTCGGCCAGATGCCGAGCTGTGCGGGTGCCGGGAATCGGGATCACATGCTCGCCTCGCCGCAGCGTCCAGGCCAGCGCCAGGGCCGCCGTCGTGTAGCCTTTCTCGCGCGCATAGGCGGAGAAGCGGGAAATCGCCTTCACATTGTAGGAGAAGTTCGGCTCGGCGAAGCGCGGGTTGTTGCTGCGGAAATCCCTCGCCGACAGCTTGTCCAGCTCGACCGGCGTGTCGCTCAACATGCCGCGGGCGAGCGGCGAGAACGCCACCAGCGCCGTGCCCAGCCGCGCGCAGGCCTGTATCAATCCGAGCTCGGGCAAGCGGGTCCACAGCGAATATTCGGATTGCACCGCCATTATCGGATGGACGGCGCTGGCGCGCTCCAGCGATGCGGGTGAAATCTCCGAGAAGCCGATGCCGCCGATCTTGCCTTCTTCCTTGAAGCGGACAAGCGTCTCGACGACATCCTCTATGGGACGGGACTGTTCCCTGCGATGGATATAATAGAGATCGACGTGATCGACGCCGAGCCGGCGAAGCGAGCCTTCGAGCGAGGCTCGCAGATATTCCGGCGAATTGTCGAAGGGATGCTCCGGCTTGCGCGTGATGCCGCCCTTCGTGGCGATGGTGAAGCGGTTCGGATGGTCCTTGATGAAGGCTCCGATCACGTTCTCCGATATTTCTGGGCCGTAGACGTTCGAGGTGTCGAGGTGCGTGACGCCGAGTTCCAGCGCCTTGGCCAGCGTCGCGTGGCTCTCCGCCTGGTCTGTGGAGCCGTAGAAATTGCCGAAGCTCATGCAGCCAAGGCCGATGGCGCCGATGAGAGGACCGTCACGGCCCAGCTTCCGTTTCTGCATCGTGATCTCGTGAATTCAGGAAATTGCGGGAGGAGTCATGCCGGCCTCGCCGCCGGCAAGCGAAGTTTAGGACTGCATGGGCATCAGGTCAAAGGCAAAGACCGCTTTGCCCGGGAGGCGGAAGGCGTCAGGCTTCGAGCAGATGGGCGCTGCCCGTCACGTTGATGCGGACGCGATCCCCCGGCCTGGGCGCCTGCGAGCTATTGACCTTCAGGCGGATGGGCGTGCCGCCCGCCACCGATACGGCCACCGTCCAGGCCGAGCCGCCGAATTCCACATAGGTGATCTCGCCGGGGCATCCGACCGAGCCATATTGGGATGTAGGCTCGCCGGCGAGGCCAAGCTGCTCCGGCCTGATCATGATCGAGCCGATTTCGGCGGTTGCCGATGTATCGACGGGAATCCGGCCCAAGACACAATCCGCCATTCCGTTGCTCATCCTGGCCTCAAGGATCACGCCGTCGCCGAGGAACATCGCCGTCTCGCGGTCGCGCGGGCGAAAGTAGAGGTCCTGCGGCGATCCGGCCTGCACCAGCCTGCCGCCGCGCAGAACCGCCACCTGATCCGCGAAGGACAGCGCCTCGGCCTGGTCGTGGGTGACGAGGATCGCCGTTATGCCGGCCTGCTGGAGCACATGGGCGACCGCGCGCCTCATCTGGTCGCGAAGCCCGGCATCGAGCGCGGAAAACGGCTCGTCGAGCAGCATCAGTCTCGGATGGCGCGCCAGCGCGCGGGCCAGGGCCACGCGCTGCTGCTGGCCGCCCGATAATTGGTGTGGCCGGCGCGTCAGCATGGAGGCGTCAAGCTCGACGATACCCATCAGTTCGCGAACGCGCGCCTCGCGGTCCGGCATGGCTGCGTCCAGCCCGAATGCAACATTGTCGAATACGCTCAGATGCGGGAACAGCGCGCCGTCCTGCGAGACGATGCCGATCTGACGGCGATGGGCCGGAACGGCGCGCGCGCCGTTGTCCAGAACCTGCCCATCCAGTGCGACGCGCCCGGAATCGGCAGCTTCAAAGCCGGCTATGATGCGCAGCAGCGTGGACTTGCCCGATCCCGACGGTCCGACGACAGCCGTGCGGCTGCCGGCGGCGACATCGAGGCTTACGGCGTCGAGCGCATCCACCCCGCCATACCGTTTGCTGACCTTTTCGATGCGCAGATAGCTCATTGGCCGGCAAGCCTCCGCGCCTGTGTATGAAGGACGAGGCTCAGCGGCAATGACAGGACGATCATCATTACGGCATAGGGGGCCGCGCCTGCATAGTCCAACTCGCTGGTCTTGGCCCAGAACTCGGTGGCAAGGGTTCGCGTGCCGTTGGGCGAGAGCATGAGCGTCGCCGTCAGCTCGTTGGCGATGCCGAGCGCCACCAGAGCGATGCCGGCAGCCGCGCCGGGGGCGGCGAGCCGCACCGTCACCTGCCTGACTGCGGCGAATGGCGAGCGGCCCAGCGCCATCGCGGCCTGTTCCAGCTCCACCGGAACCTGCGCGAGGCTCGCGGTCAGGCCGGCGATGGCGCGGGGCAGGAACATCAGCACATAGGCGAGCAGCAGCGTGGCGTAGGTCTGGTAGAGCGGCAGCGCGACACGAACCGTCAGCGTAACCAGCGCCAGCGCGACGATGACACCGGGCAGCGAGCCGACATAGTAGTGACACGCCTCGACAAGGCGCTGGAGCCGGCTTGGCGCGCGCACGGAAAGCCATGCAGCCGGCGCGGCGGCGAGGGCTGCAAGGAGCCCGCCGGCAATCGTGAGCGCCAGCGTTTCACTGAAGGCCGTGCCGATTTCCAGCGCGGGCCAGACTTCCGCTCCGCCGAAGGCGAGCCAGCGAAAAGCCGTCAACAGCGGCACGCCCAACGAAAGCAGCGCCCCCGCTGCGAGCATGAGCAAGGCCGGGGCCGACCACAGGCCGAGCCTGTGCCGCGTCGGCGGGCGCGGCGCGCCGGATCCGACCCGCGCATAGCGTTCCCGGCCGCGCAGGCAGGCTTCGAGCGCGAGCAGGGCTACGCAGCAAAGTACCAGAACGCCGCCCAGCATGTTGGCCGCGGGGCTGTTGTAGGAGGATTGGAACTGATCGACGATGGCGGTGGCGAAGGTGTCGAAGCGGATCATGGCGTAGAGGCCGTATTCTGCGAGCAGATGAAGTCCGACAAGCAGCGATCCGGCGAGGATCGCGAGCCGGAGCTGCGGCAGGACGACCGAGAAGAACACCGCGCGCGGCGGCTTTCCCAAGGAATACGCGGCTTCCTCAATAGCCGGATCGAGACGCCTCAGCTGGGCTGCGATGGGCAGGTAGAGAAAGGGCGAATAGGCCAGCACCGAGACGAGAACGGCGGCGGGCAGGCCATGCAGGCGCGGCGCGAAGCTGATCCATCCATAGCTGTGAACGAAAGCCGGTATCGCCAGAGGAGCCACGGCGAGCGCGGCCCACCAGCGCGCGCCGGGAAGGTCGGTCCGCTCTGTCAGCCACGCTTCCGCGAGCGCCAACGCGATGGCCGGCGGGAGGACGATGATTTCGAGGAGCGCCGTGTTGAGAAGCAGTTCTCCGACACGCGGGCGAAAGACCAAGGCGATCACCGTTTCCCAGCCGGTCTCGACCGCCACCCAGATGATGAAAGCGAGGGGAACGAGGCTCACGAGCGAAACGAGGACGGCAATTCCCGTTACCGGCGCGTAGCGAACGATGCTGTGCCGCCGCAAAGGCTCGAGCGCCCGGCTTCCGGCGGTACTTTCGGTCAGTATCGAGCTGGCTTCGGACATGGCTTGCTCTGGAGGAAGGGCGGTCCCGCCCGGGTGATCAAAGCAAGCCGGCCGCCGTCATCAGTTCGGAGACTTTTCTGCTGTCGAGCGACGAGGGGTCTATCTTGGGCGCCTGCAATTTGTCGAGCGGCTCCAGCGCCGGGTTGGAGGACTCGCCTGCGCCTACCGCGTATTCGTAGGAATTGCCGGTGCGCAGCACGGACTGGCCGCTCGGGCCGGTGATCCAGTTCAGGAATGCCTGCGCTTCCTTCGGATGCTTGCTCGACGCGAGCACGCCGCCGCCGGAAACGCTGACGAACGCGCCGGGGTCCTCGTTGCGGAAGTAATGCAGGCCGATATAGCTGGAATTCTCCCCAGTCCGCGCCTGATCGCCGAAATAATAATAGTGGTAGATGAGCGCGCCCTCGATCTCGCCCGAATTGACGCCCTTCATCGCCGCGCTGTTGCCGCGATAGGCGATAGAGTTTTCCTTCATCGCCGTCAGCCAGGCGGCGGTGACATCCTCGCCTTTCAGCTTGAGCAGGGCGCCGACGATGGCCTGGAAGTCGGCGCCGCTCGGGGATGCCGCCCAGCGGCCTTTCCACGCCGGATCGGCAAGGTCGAGCATGGATTTCGGAAGCTGGTCCTCGCTGAGCCTGGTCTTGTCATAGGCGAATACGGTGGTGCGCGCGGCGATGCCGGTCCACAGGCCGCTGGAAGGCCGATAAACTTCCGGCACCTGAGCGAGCGTGCTCTCGTCCAGCGGGGCAAAGAGCCCGGCTTTTTCGACTAGCGCCATTGCGGGCGAATTTTCCGTCAGGAATACGTCCGCCGGCGAGTTCGCGCCTTCCGCCACGATCTGGTTGGCGAATTCAAGGTCGCTGCCTTTGCGAACGACGACATTTATTCCCGTTTCGGCGGTGAATTTATCGGACCATTCCTTGGCCAGCCCTTCGTGCTGGGCGTTGTAGACGACGATCTCCTCAGCGCCTGCTGCAGATGCAAACAGAATGGCGGCGAGAGCCAGCGTGCCCGCGAAGGGTTTCACCATGACGACCTCTCCTTGATGGTTGGCGGCATGGATAGAATGTTGACCCTTGCAGTCAAGTTAGAAGCGATCACAGTTGCGCGACTGGCAACACGCATCCGAAACGCGAAACGGCGCGGGACTGCCCCGCGCCGCTATCCTCCGGAGCATGCAGATCGCTCAGGCTATGCGGGCATGCTTGATGTTCTGAACGGTCTTGGCGTAGGGCGCGTCCGCGACCGTGACGCGGACCTCGGTCTGGCGATGCCGCTCGACATGCGCCTTGCGCGACCCGCCATTCGGCTCGCCCCAGGTCAGGACGAGTTCCGTGCCGGGCTCCGCATGGTCGAGGTCGATCATGACCAGCGACAGCATCTTGGCTTCATTGGCCGTGTAGCCGACGAAGGTCGAATAGCCCACGATCTTGCCGTCCAGCGTGCGGACCGCATCATATTGCTGGTACGCATAGGCCGCGTAGGGGAGGCGGATCATCTTGTAGGCGAGGCCCGGCTCCAGGATGGACGAGAAGATGCGGGAGACGTCCTCGGGGTTCCACACCAGCGTGCGGCGCGCGCGCGTCGGCTTCGCAGCCATTTTCTCCAGCGCCTCGCGGCCGATGAAGTCGTGGTCGAACTTGATGCGGCCCTGCACGCCCAGATCCCACGGCGTGACGTAGTAATCCTCGATCTTGTCCGAGACGAAGCTGCCGCCGAGCTGCGCGCCGGCTTCCCAGGTCGTGGCCGGCAGCCATTTGCGATAGTCGCGCAGCTTCTCGCTGGTGAAGATCGCGGGGAACGGCGATGCCATCCATGCGCTCTCGGCGGTGGCGCTGAAATAGGTGACGGTGCCGCCCTGCCGGAGGCCGTATTTCTCGCCGACCTTGAGCATGTGCGCGCGGACGATCTCGCCGTCCTCGTAGCGGCCGGAAAGCTCGACGCCCTGATGACCTGCCATGCCGTGACGCAATGCGGTGACGTCGCAGCCGGCGATCTTCACATTGGCGGCCCAGAAGAACTTGATGTCCGGCAGGTCGCCTTCGATGGCTTCCTTGAAGATCTGGCCCGCATTTGGGCCGTCCATGCCGAAACGGAACTTGACGCGCTTGCCGGTCGGGTTGCGCGCAGTGTTGTTGTCGCGCTCGATGGAGACGTCGTAGCCGCCGATCCTGGCGTTGTATTCCACCCAGTTGAGCAGGGGCATGCCGCTGACCAGCTCGAAATCGTCGGCGGCGTGGCAATACATCAGCGTCTCGCCGATGACCTGGCCCTCATGGTTGCAGACCAGATATTGCTTGGCGCGGTTGGGGACGAAATTGGCGAAGCTGTTGATGCCCAGGTCGCTCAGCAGGCGCATCGCATCCTTGCCGCGTACAAACAGCTCCGGCATGTGATGCGACTGGTCGAACAGGATGGCGGTGTTGCGCCACGCGCGCTGTTCATCGATCCAGTTCGACTGCTCCGGCGGAACCGGCGTGAGGCCGGGGCGTGCCTTGACGTGAGGCGCCAGCGTATCGTTGTAGAAATAGTCGACCAGATCGGTTTTGGACGCCAGAAGCTCGTCAAGGTTCTTGAAGGCAGTCACGCGCGTCTCCTCCTTTTCTCAATTTAATTTGGGGCAAAATTCCATTGTGGAGAGTTGCTAGACGATATTGTTGGACAATTCAAGCGGAAACTCAAACGGCCCGACAGCATTCCGTGTGGGCCGCGGGAGGCCCGGCTGATCAGAGAAAGAAATGATCCGGCGCGCTCAGAATCAGTTCCGTACTGCCGCGTATGTGGCTGCGCATGAGCGATTCCGCCGCCGGTGCGTCCGCGGCGATGAGCGCCTCCACGATCCCGGCATGTTCGGCGCGGGAGACCCTGATGCGGCGGGAGGACAACAGGAATGCCTGGAACTGCATCCTGAACACGGCCAATCGTGTCTGGTCGACGAAAAGCGGCAAATTGCGGTTTCCGCCGGCTGCGAGAATCAGCGCGTGGAATTTCTTGTTGTATTCGTCATAGGCGTCGAAATCGCTGGTGCCGGCCTCGCTCATTGTCGCCTCAAGACGCCGCAGCGCCTCGATATCCATGTCGGAGCGGCGTTGCGCGGCGAGCCGGGCGCCATGACCCTCCAGCACCTCCCGGATCTCGTTCAGCTCGAGCACGTCGATTTTCGTCATCTGGCGCACGCTCGCGCCGCGATGAAGCTCGATGGTTACCAGCCCTTCGGCGACGAGCTTGCGAAGGCTTTCACGAATCGTGCCGCGGCTCACGCCGAGGCGGGCGATAAGGTCCGGCTCGAGGAGTCGCTGGCCGGGCGCGTAACGGCCGGCGCGTATGCCTTGCCGGATGAAACTGGCGACGCGGTCCGCGGCATTTTCAGGCGACGAGGCCGGCGCTTCCGCGTCGAATTCTCTGCGATGGATTGTGCGGGCCGTCGTCACGGCATGAGCCTCTTCGATGCGCAGGTTGGGACGGGGAGATTCTATAACCGGATTCGCCCGGATGGATACCTGCCATGTCGCGACGAGAGGGATGCGCGGCCCGGCGTGGAGGATCCGGACCGCGCCGAAGACCGCCGGATCAGATTCCGAAGACGTCGCGGAACATTTCCTTCAGGTCTTCGATCTTTGCCTGTTCCTCGGAGGACACCGAGAGCAGGGTCAGTTCCGAAAGCGGCTTCACGCCGGGCGCGGGCGCAACGTCATCGCGCAGCGGCAGGCGGTAATCGGCAGTCAGCACCCCGGATACCTCCGTGCCGAAAAGAAACTCCATGAAGAGTTTCGCGGCATTGGGGTGAGGCGAGTTCTTGATGATCGCGGAGGACCCCGGAATGGCCACGATGCCTTCGGCCGGATAGACCTCCTGCACCGGCTCGCCCTTCCGCCGGCCTTCGATGATGTTGTAGACGCCCTGCACGGCGACCGCGCGCTCGCCCGAGGCGGTCAGGTTGTAGCCATCGACGATGGAACGTCCGATCTGCGGATTGTTGTCGGCCAGCTTCTTGAAGAAATCGTCGCCGTAGAGCCTGCGCATCGCGATGGCCCAGACGCCGGCGCTGCCCGAAAAGCCCGGATGCGCGATCGCCAGCTTGTTCTTCCATTTCGGGTCCTGGAAATCCGCCCATGAGGTCGGGGCATCTTCAGGCTTCACGAGGTTGGTGTTGTAGACGATGCCGAAAGTGCCGATGGCAGTGACGTTCCAGAAGCCGCCATTGCCGAGATCCTTGAGCGGCTGCGGCACATGGGAAAGATTGTCCGGGAGATATTCCTCCAGGCTGTCGCCTTCCTTCAGCGTGACGAGCTGGAACTCGTCATTGGTGCTGAACACGTCGGCCTGCACCGCCTTCGCCTGGATTTCCTGCGCCAGACGCTGGAACGCGACGGTCGCCGTCGAGCGCACATAGTTGCATTTGACGTTCGGATATTTCGCGTTGAAGGCGGAGCAGACCTTGTTGGCCGCCTCATCGCCATATTGGGTGATGTACCAGGTAACGCTGCCTTCCTTCTGCGCCGCCTCGTACAAGCTCTTTTCACGCTCGGTCATTTCGGAAACCTGCGCCACGGCGGAGCCGCTCATGACGATCAGGCCCAGCGCAAGCGCGGCCGCGCCGCGCGCAATCATATGTCGGTTCATGTTTCCTCCCTGCATAGGCGCGCGTGCGGACGATCCGCCGCGATGCGACACGTCGTTGCGTCCATACCGGCAATCCGGTTGGGGTCAGATGCGGACGATGCCTCCCCACCGTCAGCCGCAACGCGGTTTCATTAACGCCCGCCTAAGCCAGCAAGTCAATCCGTCCGACTAAAACGTCCGACGAAATTGTGCCGGCATGGACGTGGACATGCACCGCAAACGGGCAGACGATCGCCGCCCGGCGCTTTTTTCGGCAAGGAGGATTGAAGCTACCGGGCGAGGAGCAGCAGATAGGCGAGCAGGCCGGCCAGCGGCGGCAGCATCCATGTGGACGCGAAGCGCACGAGCACGAACCGTCCGCCAAGCAGCGGCCATTCGAACGCGATCACCCGATGCAGGGCGAAGATCGACCAGGCGGCCAGGAAGGCCACCATCTGAGGCTCGCCGGCGCCCATCTGCCAGATGACGATGGCCAGGGGGAAGGACACCATCGGGCCGCCGGGAATCAGGCCGCCCAGCAGCGAAGATATGACGATGCCGCGCCAGCCGCTTTCTCCGCCGATGATGGAGGCTATGACTTCCGGCGGTATAAGCCGGCCGACGAACGACGCCATGAGCAGCGCCAGCGGCACACGCAGGAGGATGTTTCCGCCCTGCGCCTTCACATTGGCGAATACCTCGCCGAGCCGTGCCGGATGATATGCCGCCACCACCAGCAGCAGGGTGGCGGCAAGCACCGTCAGGAAGATGGTTCCGGCGTCCATGTCACCGCTCCTGCTCGAAGCGGAAGATCTGGAAGCGGTGGTGCAGGTAGCGGGCCATGATCCCGCCCAGGATCGGAAGCGGCAGGCTGGAGACAAATCTCAGAATGCCGAATTCGGTACCCATGAACGGGATTTCCCAGATCAGCAGCCGGTTGACGCCGATCGCCGCCCATGCGGTCAGGAACGAGACAAGGGCGCCGATATCGGCCCCGGCCTGCGCCAGCGCGAAAACCAGCGGAAAGGAAGCGAACGGCCCGCCGGGCATGATCGCTCCGATGCCGGTGGCGATGACCATGCCTTTGAGGCCGGCTTCCCTTCCGAGCCATTTGGCGACCCTCTGCTTCGGCACGAGCACCGTCACCGTACCTGCGACGATCAGGCCGAGGGCCACGTTGGGCAGGACGCCGATGATCTCGCGGCCCGTCTCGTCGAAACCGGAGACGACGCTCGACCAGCCCCGAAGGAAATAGCAGGCGATGCCGGAAACGACGGCCAGGAACAGGAATGCCAGCAAGGATCGCATGATGGTGTTTCGGCCCCCCGGTCGGAGTTTCAGGATCTGGCGATGTGGTATGCGCTACGCAAACAGCGTGCCAGAACGATGTGCTTGCCAGAGAAAACTCGTTGGACCCGCTGCCCGGACCATGCCGCCGACGGCGGATGGAGCGGCGGGCGGATGCGAACGCCCCGAACATCGCCGCCTGCCTATGAACCTTCCCCGCGCCCGCGTCAATTTCCTTGACGTAGCAGGAAGCAGCCGTGCCGCGCCGCTGGCACAGCTACGTCAGACCCGATCCGGGCAGTGGCGGTAAATACCGCCCGGATCCGTCTTTCCGGTGCATTCGCAGCCGCGCGAGGCCCGGAAGATCATGCACGGACAGATCGCCGCCGATGTTCCACCTCGTTATCCGCGCCCGACTCCGGACGCAAAATCGCTTCACACATCTGCTCGAATGGCTCTAGATACCGGATTGAACTCCATCCCCCTGAGAGCCGTGAAAGACATCATCGACATACGCGCCGCGGAGATATTTCTTGCCGTGTGCGACACGGGCGGCGTCAGCGCGGCAGCCGCCACGTTGGGCATATCGCAGGCGGCGGTGTCGCAGCGCCTGAACCAGCTCGAGCGCGAGCTTGGAACTGCCCTGTTCAACCGCCAGACGCGTCCGTTGCAGCTGCTTCCCGCCGGCATCGCGCTGCGGGACCGGGGCCGCAGCCTGGTGCATGACTGGCGCGACCTCAGCGCGGCGCTGAAACGCTTTCAGGATGTGGACCTGCCGGAGCTGAGGATCGGCATCATCGAGTCGATTGCCCCGGCGCTGGTGCCGCGTCTCGTGCCCGAGCTGCGGAAGATGGTCGGGACGCTTTCGCTTCTGAGCGGGCTGATCGGACCGCTGGTGCCGGAAGTGCAGGCGGGCAAGCTCGACATCATGGTCACCAGCGAAAGGCTGGATGAGGTCGACGGCCTCGAATGCCATACGCTGATCCGCGAGCCCTTCGTGCTGCTGCTGCCCAAGGGCGCGAAGCCGCCTGAGAGGTTGCGCGACATCATCGACCTGTCGCAGCAATTCACCTTTGCGCGCTATGGCCCCCGCCGGCGCATGAGCGCGCTGATCGACCGCCAGCTCGCGCGCTTCGGCGTGGAGCTGCCGCGCACGCTGGAATTCGCCTCATCGGCGCCGATTATAGATCTGGTGCGGCAGGATATAGCCTGGACGATCCTGACACCGCTTTGCCTCTACTCCGCCCGTGTGCCGGTGGGGGAACTGACGGTCGTTCCCATCCCGTCCATGTCGTTTTCGCGGAAGGTGGAGCTTGCCGCGCCGGAAGCGCGTTTCGGCGACATTCCGGCGCGTATCGCTACCTTTTGCCGGCGCATCATCGACGAGGACGTGATACCGCAGCTCAAGGCGCATGCGCCTTTCGCCGCGGACCTCATGATGAGCAGGGACCCGCTCTGAGGGCCCCGGCCTGTCCGATGCGGCGCAGCACTTCGGATGGGCGAGCCCTTGCCGCGCCGTGCAAATGCCGGGCCTGCTTAAAACAGCACGCCCTTGCGCAACATGCCGTGGACGCCCTTTTCGCCGTTGACGTTCTGCGTGACCTTGAAATCGACGGCCAGCGAGCAGCTCTTGTAGGCTTGCGCGGGCGTCCAGCCTGTCCGCTCACAGATGAAGGCGATCATCTCGCGCAGGGCCTGCTTCATGGCGAGGTCCAGATCGGCGTTGAGGCCCATGCTGATGTAATGGGTCGGCGTTTCCGCGCGGGGGAATTTAAGCTTGGGCGCATCCAGCCCGCCACCCTTGTGCAGGATGAAGGTGAAGGTGCCGGTCAGGCACATCTCCAGCGCATTGATGCAGGATTCGCCGTCGCCCTGAACGCCGTGGCCGTCGCCGGCGACGAAATTGGCGCCCGGCACCCAAACGGGCAGAAAGAGCGTGCTGCCGGCGGTCAGCTCCTTGTTGTCGAGATTGCCGCCGAACTCACGCGGCTCGCGCGTCGATAGCCGTCCATAGACCGGCTTGGGACCCACCGACATGATGCCGAAGAAGGGGGCGAGCTTCAGCTCGGGCCCCCAGGGCAGCTTGCAGGTGCCTTTCTCGATATCGACCGGGATATGGCTCACATCCCGGAACGGGAAATCCTCGGGCAGGCTGCCGAGCAGCGGGTGAAAGGCGCAATAGCCCCAGTCCGCGCCGAGGTCGATCCTGTCGATGCGTATTTCGAGCATGTCGCCGGGTTCGGCGCCCGCGATGGCCACGGGTCCGGTGACGATATGCGCGCCCACGCTGAGGGCCGGCGTGTCCAGGATGGCTTGCAGCGCCGGCGGCGTCTTGTAGCCGAGTTCCGCCGGCGGCATGACATTGGGATTGCCGGATACGCATTGCATGACAAGCGTGTCGCCCGGCTGCACGGTCAGCACGGGGGGAAAGCTGCCGTCCAGCATGCCGCGGCGGACCGTTTGGGGAGATGCTTCGAGGGTGTGTGTGGCCATGTCGCGAAACTCGTATTGAAGAGGGGGCGGTTGGGGAGGAAGGCGTCGCTTCCTCCCCGCGATGAAGGGACCGGGCAGCGCCCGATCCGGTTACTCGACGGTGACCTGCGTCAGGTCCACGAAGTAGCTCTGGGCCTGCACGAAGCCCTTGACGTTGGGGGCAAGTGCGCGCGGGTTGGTGTCGTGCACGATGAAGACACGCCCGGCATCGGCGACGACAGCCTCGTGCATCTTGCGGATGAGCTCAGCCTGCTGCTCGGGGTCGAAGGTCGCCAGAGCCTGCCTGGCCAGATCGTCCACTTCCTTGTTGTCGTACCAGCCCCAATTGCTGCCGGATGGCGCGCGCGCGTCGGTGACGACATGGTTGATGAAGCCGGTCAGCGGGTCGAGGACGGCGAGGCTGTAATTGATGGCGTCATATTGCGGGTATTCGGCAGCGCCCTTGCGGAATATCTCCACCATGGCGTTCCAGTCCATGACGTCGAACTTCACCTGGAAACCCACCGCCTCAAGCTGGGCCTTGACGAGCTCGTTCATGGGAAGCGGCTGCATCTGGCCGGAGCCCGACGTGGACATGGCGACGGTGATCGTGCAGGGAAGGCATCCGGCCTCCTCGAGCAGGGCCTTCGCCTTCTCCGGGTCGTACTCGTACTTCACCGGATCGCCACGGTAGGCGACGCTCGGCAGGAAGAAACCGTAGCTTTCAAGCGCGATGCCGTCCAGCAGCGCAACCATTTCAGCGCGGTTGATAGCATAGTTCGCCGCCTGACGGACCTTGAGGTTGGAGAAGGCGCCGTTCTGGAAGTTCAGCACGTAGCTCCAGGTATGCGGATAGGGGCCGGTGATGACGTTCATGCCGGAGGACTTGAGCCGCGGAATGGTGTCGGGCGACGGCGCCTCGATGAAATCGACCTCGCCCGACATGAGCGCGGCAGCGCGCGTGGTCGCCTCGGGCATGGGGATCAGCACGAGGCTGTCCTGCTTGGGAATCCGCGTCTCGTCCCAATAGGCCTCGTTCTTCGCAAGCTCGAGGCGCTCGCGCGGGACCGCGTTCACGAACTTGTAGGGGCCGGTTCCGCTGGGGTTCTTGGCGTAGGCCTGATAGTCGTTTCCGGCTGCCTCATAGGCGCATTTCGAGATCATGAGGATGCGCGGGACGAGGAACGGGAAAAGCGAATGCTCCTGCGTCGTCGTGATGGCGATGCTGTAGTCGCCGGTCTTTTCGAAGCCGGCTATGGCGTTGGTCAGGGAGCGGGCGCGCGCGAAGTTCACCGGGTTGAACTGGGCCACGCCTTCCTTGGTCAGCCGTTCGAGATTCCAGATCGCGACATCGGCGTTCCATTCGCAGCCATCATGGAACTTGACGTTTTCCTGAAGCTCGAAAAGCCATTTCTTCTTGTCGGTGTCGTCCACCTTCCAGCTCTTGGCCAGCAGCGGCCGAAGGGCCGGTTCCTTGTCGGCGTCGGAAAGATCCCAGCCGATCAGCCCCTCGTAGAGCTGAAAGCCGACGAAGCGGAAGCCTTCGAGGCCCTGGTCCGGCTGGCCAACATAGTCCGGTATGTCGCTGGCGGTCATTGCGATGCGGAGCGCGGTTTCGGCCCGCGCGCCTGCGACGGTGACGCCGCATAGCAGCGCGCCGGCGACAGCCGCTCCGAGCGTTCTGCTGAAAATCGAGAATCTGGCAGTCATTTTCCATTCCCCTGTTGTTGTTCGACGGGACGCCGCCGTTGGACGTTTTCAACCCTGTGGATTTGCCCTGCCGGTTCCCCGGAGGGCCGGCGGGTCGGTGTCATGCCATCAGCCGTTCTTCGCCGGCTTTCCGATTCTGGAGGCGGATGCAGCGCGCGGCATGCCCCGCGCCGATCTCGACGAGGTCGGGCATGGCGGCCCGGCAGTCGGGCACGGCGAGGGCGCAGCGCGGCGAGAAGCTGCAGCCACGCGGTATACGGCGCATGTCCGGCGGGCTGCCGGGAATGGCGTCGATGTCCTTGTCCCGGTCCTGGCCATGCACGGTCGAAGCCAGCATGCCCCGCGTGTAGGGATGACGCGGATTCAGCAGCACGTCGCGCACGCTGCCGTGCTCGACGATGCGCCCCGCATACATGACCGCCACGCGGTCCGCGATCTGGGCGGCGACGCCGAGGTCGTGGGTCACGAGCATCATGCCCATGCCCAGCTCGCTCTGGAGCTTCTTGAGCAGGATGAGCACCTGTATCTGCACGGTGGCATCCAGCGCGGTCGTCGGCTCGTCCGCCAGCAGCAGCGACGGTTCGCAGGACAGCGCGATGGCGATCATAACCCGCTGCCGCAGGCCGCCGGACAGCTCGTGCGGATAGGCCGCCAGGCGGCGCTCGGGCGAAGGGATGCGCACGAGGTTCAGCAGTTCCAGCGCGCGGTCCATCGCTTCCTTCCGCGAGCAGCGCCGATGCCGCATGACGGTCTCCGCGATCTGGTCGCCCACCGTGTAGGAGGGGTCCAGCGCGGTCATCGGCTCCTGGAAGATCATGGCGATCTCCGAGCCGGAGATGCGGCTGATCTCATGCTCCTTCATGGCGAGTATGTCGTGGCCGCGCACATTGATCTTGCCCTTGATAACGGCGCGCTTGCGCGGCAGGAGGCGCATGAGCGAGCGCATGGTCACCGATTTGCCGGAACCGGATTCGCCGATGACGCAGAGCACCTCGCCCGGCATGAGGCTGAAGGACACACCGTTGACCGCGCGGACGGTGGAGTCGCGGCTGACGAAATCGACCGTGAGATCCTCGACCGCGACGAGCGGCTGGGGCGAAACGGGGGAAGGGGCCGGCATTCTCATGGACCTCCTTAGAGCCCGGCCGCAGCGGCGGCAGGCTGATGGCGGGTTTGCGGGAGAACCGTTCCGGCGCGGCTATGGCCGGAGGCGGCATCGTGCATGTGGCAGGCCACCCGGTGCGGCCCGGCTTCCTCCGTGCCGAGCGACGGGGCGACGGCCTTGCAGACATCCTCCGTGAAGGGACAGCGCGTATGGAAGCGGCATCCGCTGGGCGGATTGATCGGATTGGGCGGATCGCCCGTGATAGGCGCGTCGTCCAGCCGGTCATCCGGGTCGGGACTGAGGCGCGACCTGAGCAGCGCCATCGTGTAGGGGTGCTTCGGACCCTGGTAGATGTCATCGACCGGGCCGATCTCCACGACCTCGCCCAGATACATGACCAGCACGCGGTCGGAGATGTACCGGACCACGTTCAGGTCGTGCGAGATGAACACATAGGTCAGGTTGAAGTGCTTCTTGAGGCTCCTCAGGAGATTGAGGATCTGCGCCTCGACCGATTTGTCGAGTGCGGAGACGGCCTCGTCCAGGATGAGCATCCGCGGCTCCAGCGCCAGCGCGCGGGCTATGTTCACGCGCTGCTTCTGTCCGCCCGACAGCTCGTGGGGAAAGCGCAGGCCGAACTGCTCGGGACGCAGGCCGACCTTCCGCAACAGATCCTGCGCACGCCGCTGCGATTCGATCTTGGGGACGCCGTGGACCCACGGCCCGTAGGCGATGGAGTTGACGATCGACTTGCGCGGGTTGAGGGAGGAGGAGCTGTCCTGGAATACCATCTGGAGGCTGCGGCGCAGGTCCCGCAGCGAGATGCCCTGCGTCTCGCTCACGGGATCGCCGTCGAATATGACCTCGCCCTCGTCATGCCGGATCAGGTGCATGAGCAGGCGGGCCAGGGTCGATTTTCCGCAGCCGGACTCGCCGACGATGCCGAGCGTCTCGCCCTTCTGGACGGTGAAGGAAACTCCGTCGACGGCGCGTACATGGCCGATGGTCTGGTTCAGAACGCCGCCGCGGATCGGGAAATGCTTCTTCAACCCGCGCACGATGAGCATGGGCTGCAACGGGCCGCCGCGGTCGCGCGGGTCTGTGGCGGGAACGGGGTCGAGCTGGGGACGTGTCATTGTGTTGTTCCCGGTCATGCGCGGATGTCCATCGCCTGGCGGAGCCCGTCGCTCACCATGTTGAAGGACAGGGATGTGATGAAGATCGCGAGTCCGGGCAGGGCACAGACAAGCGGCTGGACATAGATGGCCTGGCGCAGGCTGGAGAGCATCAGCCCCCAATCCGACGTTGGCGGCTCGACGCCGAGGCCGAGGAAAGAGAGGCCCGCGCCGAGCAGGATGGCGACCGAGATCAGGCTGGAGGAATAGATCAGCACCGGCGACAGGATATTGCCCAGCACGTGATGGAGGATGATGTTGAGCGACCCGGCGCCGCTGGCGCGCGCCGCCTCGATGTAGTCGAGGTTGCGGACCTGCGTGCTCGCGGTTTCCGCGACACGGCAGAGTGGCGGGATAAAGACGATGGTGAGGGCGACGATGCCGCTGCCCATGCCGCCGCCCATCGTGCCTGAAATCGCGACGGCCAGAAGCACGGACGGGAACGCATAGAACACGTCCATCGTGCGCATGATCGCCTGGTTGATGCGCCCGCCCATGAAGCCGGCGACGATGCCGAGCGCCGCGCCGACGATCGTTGCGATGACGACAGGCGTGAGCCCCATCAGCAGCGATGTGCGCGCGCCGAAGATCAGGCGCGAGAGCATGTCACGGCCAAGCTCGTCGGTTCCCAGCACGAAGCCCTGAAAGCCGATCGGCTTCAGCCGGTAGAGCATGCCGGCCGGCTGGTTCGGATCGTAGGGCGCCAAAGCCGGGGCGAAGATCGCGGCGGCCGCGATCAGCAGGATGATGCCCATGAAGAACAGCGTTACGTAGTCATAACGCAGGCGGCGCAGCACGGTGCGGACGAAGCTGTGTATCTCGATGTCCCCGAAGTCGGGATCATCCAATTCGGCTTCCGCCACGATAGTATTGGCCATCGCGGTGTCTTTCTTTTCCCTAGGCTCTCTTGATCCGGGGATCGGCGAGCATTTGCAGAATATCGACCACCAGATTGGTGACGACGAAGGCGAGCGCGAGCACGAGTATGGTTCCCTGCAGGACCGGGATGTCGCGCGCCAGAATGGCTTGCCCGAGCAGGAAGCCGGTGCCCGGCCAGTTGAATATCGTCTCGATCAGGATGGAACCGCCGATCAGGTAGCCGAACTGGAGTCCCATGACGGCAAGGATCTGCGGCAGGGCGTTGCGCACGGCGTGGCGAAGCACGGCCAGGGGCGGCAGGCCCTTGGCGCGCAGCATCTCGATGAAATCCTGCGACAGCACGTCGGCGACGGTCGCCCTGGTATTGCGGGTGATGATTCCGAGCGGCACCAGCGCCATCGTCAGCAGAGGCAGGACCGCATAGCGAAGCTGGTTGGGATCGAAGATGTTGAAATGCTCGGAGCCGCGCGGCCCCATGCCGGTCGCGGGCAGCCAGGCCAGCTCGACCGCGAACACGATGACGAAGACGATGCCCAGCCAGTAGTTCGGGATGCTCACGCCGAGGATCGAGATCATCGTCGCGAAGCGGTCGGTCAGCGAACCGACGCGGTAGGCGGCCAGTACGCCGAGCAGGATGGCCAGCACGAAGGCCACGACGATCGAGCCGGAGGATATGACGATGGTGTTGCCCAGCGCCCGCATGACCTCCTCCAGAACAGGCCGGCTGGTCTGGATGGAGGTGCCGAGGTCGCCGGAAAGCGCCCGCATCAGCCAGTTGAAATACTGGATCGGGAGGGGTTTGTCGAAGCCATAGAGCCTGCGCAGCACTTCCTCGTCTTCCGCCGAGGCATCGGCTGGCAGCAGCAATTGCAGCGGGTCGCCGGGCGCGAGATAGACGAGCCCGAAGCAAACGATGCTCACACCAAGCGAGATCGGTATCGCAAGCAGCACCCGCCTCAGTGCGTAGATCCACATTTAACGCCATTCCTTGTTCAATGCAGGGCGACAAGCCCCGACCGCTTTCCGGTATTCAGCAAGCCGCGTGCCAATTCGTCCCGGCCACGGCCGTCGCTGGAGGTTTCGCAGGCGATTTCCGCCGATTTTCAGCGGTTGGGGCCTTTCGCTCGCCGTCTTTGCAGTCGAAGGGCGGCGCATCTGAGCCGGCGAACCTCTCGTGAAGGTCGTTGGCGGAAGGCCGATATAGGGCCTGCACGGCATTTCATCCGCAGTTGCCGCCTGTCTATGCGAGGCAATATAAGGATCGCTTATATCGCCCCGCCCGATGACGCGCGCGGATGAGGGCCTATCCGGCGGCTCGTGCGCGCAGCAGCTCGACCGCCTTGAACAGCGGCATCGCTATGCTCACCACGATGAAGAACCGCGTGACCTGACTGACGCTGACAAATGCCGTGTCGGCGCCGACGCTGAGCGCGATGAGCCCCATTTCGACGAGTCCGCCGGGCGCGAAAGCCAGCAGCAGCACCGGGAACGGGCGGTCCACGATGTAGGAGGCTCCCCAGACGAAAAGCAGAGTGAACGCCAGCAGGTAGACCGTGATCTTCAGGGCGTTCACCGCCGCGGAGGCGAGGGCGCGGCGCGGCAGGGTCGTGAGGCGGGCGCCGAGCGCGGCGCCGCAGATCAGTTGCGCGATCGAGACGGTGACGGTATCGGGCTTCACGTCGGTAAAGCCGGCAATATGTACGGTCGCGCTGACGATCATCGGCCCCAATATGAAAGCCGCCGGCAGACGGACCAGCCGGCCAAGAAGGACGCCGGTCATGGCGAGAATGCCGATCCAGGCATAGTCCGTCAGCGAGCCGAGCCTTATGGCGGAGGGGCTGAGGGAAGGCCGCGAATAGCCGAAAGCTATGGCGAATACGACCGAGACGGTGAAGATCACGAGAATGAGCCGTAGCGAGTGGTGCACAGCCAGCGACGCCTCGTTGCCGCCGCGCTCGGTGCCCATCAGCGTCATCTCGTTCACGCCACCCGGAACGGCGGAGAAGAACGCAGTTACCCGATCTATTTTCGTCGTGCGGGTGAGCAGGACGAACACGAAGCCGGTGGCAAGGATCGTGTAGAGCATCAGCAGCAGCATGGTGATCAAATTGTCGCTGAGGCCCGCATAGAACTGGGGCGTGAAAGAACTCCCCAGCAGCACGCCGAGAATCGAGATCATGGCCATGCGAAGAGGCTGATAGACCGCGACCTGCCGTCCGGTCAGCGAGAATATCGAGGTTCCGGCCATGGTGCCGAGCAGCCAGGGCATGGGTGCGCTGATCAGATGCGCCAGACCCGCTCCGATAGCGCCTGACACGATGGCATTCACGAATGGCCCTCCCTCCGCGAGGAGGCGCGCACGGTCGATTTTCATGGAAATAACAATTCCTTATTGCTGATCACGTTTTTCTGCAATCAAGCAACAAGTGTGCCGAGTGCTGTCACGGCGGAGCCGGCCGGGAAGGCAGGCTTCAGATGCTCGGACAAGCGCCTGCGGATTTGCGCTTTCATATGACGGGGGCGCCGAAGATGGAGACGGGCGCGGTCAAGGCGCAAACCCTCGATGTGAGCATGCCTCGACCTGCAAACCGGCAGCCATGCGGCCTGCGGTGAGAGCCGGCGGCCTTCGCCTTCAGGAATCCGAACGCGAAGTTGGCTTTGGCGGCGTCTCGTTAGAGCGCGCCCGCAGCCGCGCGGTAACCGAACCCTTTCCCGCCGCTTCCGCGCCCCGCGATTTCAACCGCCCGGAAAACACGAAAGCCGCGGTGTTCCGCGGCTTTGGACTGATTGGAAAACTGGAGCGGGCGAAGGGATTCGAACCCTCGACCCCAACCTTGGCAAGGTTGTGCTCTACCCCTGAGCTACACCCGCTCGCGCGGCGATGCCGCAAGCCGCGCCTATATGGCCGAACTCCTCCGCGATTGCAACAGGCAAATGACGGTTCGGCGCAAGGCTTTCGGCATCACAGGAAACGGCCGTCGAAGGCCCGTGTGGCGGCGAGACACAGCCCCTGCTCCCTCCCGGTTATCATATCGCCGGCGGATGGTATAAGGCGGCTCACGGACGTTGGGGGAACGAGGACGGCATGGCGGCGACGGAGCAGGAACTTTTCGCTTTTCTGGAAGGGCTCGGTATCGCCACGCGCACATGGCGGCACCCGCCCTTGTTTACCGTGCAGGATTCGCAGGCGCTGCGGGGCGAGATACCGGGCGGCCACACGAAGAACCTGTTCGTGAAGGACAAGAAGGGCGTCTATTTCCTTCTCGTTCTGGGCGAGGATGCCGTGGTCGATCTCAAGAAGGTCCACGAAATTGTCGGCGCGTCGGGCCGCGTTTCCTTTGGCAGCGCCGAGGCGCTGATGGAGCTTCTCGGCGTGGCGCCGGGTTCCGTCACCGTATTCGGCCTGATCAACGATGCGGGTCGGCGGGTGACGCCGGTGCTGGATGCCGCGCTGATGGAGCACGAGACGATCAACGCCCATCCGCTTGCCAATACGGCGACGACGGCAATAGGCCGCGACGACCTCGTGCGTTTCGTCGAGGCCACCGGCCATCCGGTAAAAATCTTGAAACTGTCGGCGTGATCGCCACATTTGCGCTATCATCCGGCGGCGCGCCGACTGGGGCGCGGCGCAGAATTTCCGAAAGGCAGACCATGAACAACGCGAACGGGCAGGGCGCAGGGGCATTTCTCGAAGGTTTCGGAGCATCGAGCCCGGCGGGCGCCGATCCGGCGTCGCTCATCAAGGAGACCTCCACGGCGCAGTTCACCGCCGACGTCATCCAGGAATCGCGCAACCAGCCGGTTCTCGTCGATTTCTGGGCGCCCTGGTGCGGGCCGTGCAAGCAGCTCACGCCGGTGCTGGAAAAAGCGGTGAAGGCTGCGAACGGCCGCGTCAAGCTGGTCAAGATGAACATCGACGACCATCCCGCCATTGCAGGCCAGCTCGGCATCCAGTCCATTCCGGCGGTCATCGCGTTCCAGAACGGCCAGCCGGTGGACGGCTTCATGGGCGCGATCCCCGAATCCCAGGTGACCGCCTTCATCGACAAGCTGGGCGGTCCCGATGCGGGCGCGGCCGAGATCGGGGAGGCGCTGCAGGCGGCTGCCGAGGCGCGCGCCGCCAATGACCTCAACACGGCGATCCAGATCTATTCGATGATCCTCGAGCGTGAGCCGGAAAATCTCGATGCCATCGCCGCGCTGGCCGACCTGCTGTTCGAGGCCGGAAACGAAGCCGCCGCACGCGGCGTGCTCGACCGTGCCCCCGCCGACAAGGCGGATGCGCCGGCGCTGGCGGCAGTGCGGGCGAAGATCAGCCTTGCCGAGCAGGCTTCCGAGCTGGGCGATCCACGCGAGCTGGAGCGCCGCCTTCAGGAGAACCCGAAGGACCATCAGGCCCGTTTCGACCTCGCCATGATCCAGAACGCGCGCGGCGACCGCGCGGCGGCGGCGGACAGCCTGCTTGCCATCGTCAAGGCCGACCGCGGCTGGAACGAGGATGGCGCGCGCGCGCAGCTTTTGACCTTCTTCGAGGCGTGGGGACCGACCGACGAGGCGACGCTCGCGGCTCGCCGCAAGCTTTCGTCGCTGCTGTTCTCCTGATCCGGCGGCTGTGACGGACGGACAAACGCGGAGCAGGCCATGCGTGCCGGAAACGTCCAGTATCTGAAGGCGGAACATCTGCCGGAAACGGTTTCCGTCTTTCCGCTTTCGGCGGCGCTGCTGCTGCCTGGCGGGCGGATGCCGCTCAACATCTTCGAGCCGCGCTATCTGGAGATGGTGGACGCCGCGCTGGCCGGCGACAGGCTGATCGGCATGATCCAGCCGCGCCTCGACGGTGCGCTGCGCGGCGATGGCGAACCGGAGCTTTGCGATGTCGGCTGCATTGGCCGCATCACCTCCTTTGCGGAGAGCGGCGACGGCCGTTACCTGATCTCGCTGCAAGGCGTGTGCCGCTTCCGTGTCGGGGAAGAAGCCGCCGTGCGCACACCCTATCGCCAATGCAGGATATTGCCGTTCCTCGGCGATCTCGATGCCGAGGCGGGCGCGGCGGAGGTAGACCGGACCGGCCTGCTGCGCGCCTTCAAGGCCTATCTCGAAGCCAATGGGCTGGAGGCGGACTGGGAGAGCGTCAGCCGTGCCGAGAACGCCACGCTGGTCAATGCGCTGTCCATGATGGCGCCCTATGGCGCGGCCGAGAAGCAGGCGCTGCTGGAGGCGCCTGATTTCAGGACACGGGCGGAAACGCTGATCGCCATCACGGAAATGGCGCTGGCGCGCGACCGCGACGATTTCAAGTCGAGCCTGCAATGAGCGGCCCGGTCAGCATCGACCCGAAAATGCTGGAACTTCTGGCATGCCCGCTGACGAAGGGACCGCTGAAATGGGATGCGGAGCGCAGCGAGCTTGTCTCGCGGTCGGCCCGGCTCGCCTATCCGGTGCGCGACGGCATCCCCATCATGCTGCCTTCGGAAGCGCGCCGGCTCGACGAGAACGAGGGGTGATGCGTTGAGCCGGTGCCGGCCCTGATATAGAAAGCGAACCAGAAACCATCATCACGGCGTTGCCATGCGACTTTATCGTTTCCTTTCCGGCCCGGACGATTCCAGCTTCTGCCACAAGGTGTCGGCGGCACTCGACAAGGGCTGGCACCTGTTCGGCTCTCCCACTTATGCCTTCGATCCGTCCACCAATTCCATGCGTTGCGGCCAGGCTGTGGTGAAGGATGTGGAAGGCAAGGATTACAGCCCGGAGATGAAGCTCGGCGAGCAATAGGCGGCTGGCGGGTTTATTCCGCCGCTGCCTCGATCTGCTCCATGTCGTCGTCCGAGAGGCCGAAATGGTGGCCGATCTCGTGAATCAACACGTGGGTGACGATATCGCCCAGCGTCTCCTCATTCTCGGACCAGTAGTCTAGGATGGCGCGCCGATAGAGCGTGACGCGGTTCGGCCCCTCGCCGGTCTGTGGGTTCCATCTCTCGGCGATGCCGCGTCCCTCGAACAGGCCCAACAGGTCGAAAGGCGATTCCAGCGACAGATCGTCCATGATCTCGTCGGTCGGGAATTCGGCGATCTGGATGACGATCTCGCCGGTGAGCCGCCGGAACTCCTCCGGCAGGTGCGCGTAAGCCTCCAGCGCCAACAGCTCCATTTCCTCTATCGAGGGAGAAAGCTGGTCGTGCCAGGCGCGTGTCTGGTAGATGCGTGCCATGGAAATATCCTTCCGCGCGCATATAGACTGTGAGCCGGCACGTTTCGAGGGGGGTTGGCCCGAAACGGTAAATCTTCGCCAGTGGGCGCGGCCGGAACCGAGCTGCGAGGAATAAATTCTCCTTCGTAGGCGGGAGTCCGCTTGACTCTCCTGCGATGCTCTGGAATCCATGAGAACATAACAGGAACATACATGCGAGAGCACGTCATGGCGAAAGCCGCTATGACGCGGGAGAGTCTTTTTGCCCTGCGTCATGAGATCGCGAGAATCGAAGGCCGCTTGGCCGAAAGGCTGGATGCGACGGAAGCGGATGCCCGTACCCTGCTGCGCCGCGCGGGCGTTGCCGCGCCGGGCGTTCTGGCGACAGGCATTGAAAGGCTGGACGCGGGGCTGGGCGGAGGCGTGCCACTGGGGGCGCTTACGGAAATCCATTCGACCGAGACGCGCGACATGGGCGCCGCCGTGGGTTTCGCGCTGGCGCTGGCGGGCATGGCGCTGCGCCGCAATGCGGCCGGTCCCGTGGTGTGGATCGCCACCTCCGATGCCTTCCGCGAAGCGGGGCTGCCTTATGCGCCGGGGCTTGCCGCAGGTTTCGGCGTCGGTCCGGGGGAATTGCTGATCTCGGCCCTGCCCGGCGTGGAAGATGCGCTGCGCGCCGCGGAGGAAGCCGCAGCTGTGCCGGTCTTTGCGGCGGTCATACTCGAGTTGCGGGGCAATCCCCGCGCGCTCGACCTGACGGCGACACGCCGCCTGCAGCATCGCGCGCAGGAAATGGGTCATCCGCTCCTCCTGCTCCGGCAGGCGGCTATGGCGGAGCCGACTGCTGCCCCGCTGCGCCTTCTCGTTTCTCCCGCTCCCGCCGGATTGCGACGGACCGTCGCCGGTCCGCTTCCTTTGTCCATCGGCGCGCCGGCCTTCCGCGTCGGCATCGGCAGGAGCCGCACCGGCCTCACGGGCCAATTCCTTCTGGAGTGGAATCGCGATGACTTCTCTTTTCAGGAACGACGCGCAGAGGATGCTCTCCCTCTGGTTTCCCTATCTGGCGACGGAGCGGGTCTGGCGCGGCCGGCTGGGACGGTCGTGGCGTTCCCGCCGCCGTCCGCCGCTGGCGGTCAGCCACCGCGACCGCAACGCCCAACGCATCTACGCGCTGGACGAACAGGCTGAGGCGCTCGGCCTGAAGCGCGACATGGGCGTGGCGGATGCGCGCGCCATGCATCCTTCCATCGATTTCGTCGAGGCCGATCCGGCTGCCGACCGCCGCGTGCTGGAGGCGCTGGCCGACTGGTGCGACCGCTACACGCCGCTCGTCGCGCTCGGCGAGGAGGGAGACGGCCTGTTCCTCGACATCACCGGCTGTGCGCATCTGTTCGGCGGGGAGACGGCGCTGCTGCGCGATCTTGTCGAGCGGCTTGCCCTGCAGGGTTTCGATGCGCGGGGCGGGCTTGCTTCCACGCCGGGCGCGGCCTGGGCGGCGGCGCGTTGCGGCCTGCCGCCGATCCTGCCGGGCGAGGAAAGACCGGCCCTGACGCCGCTGCCGCTGGCCGCATTGCGGCTCGATCCGGCGGTGCGGTCGGGGCTGGAAAGCGTCGGGCTGCGGACCGCGGGTTCGGTGATGGACGCGCCCCGCGCCCCGCTGGCGCGCCGCTTCGGCAGGCAATTGCTCGTCCGCATCGACCAGGCGCTTGGCGATGTGGAGGAGGCGCTGTCCCCGCGCCTGCCGGTCGCACCGCTTTCGGCGGAGCGGCCGCTGGCGGAGCCGGTGTCGCGGCTGGAGGATGTCGAGCAATTGATCCTGATGCTCGCGGCCTCGCTCAAGGCCGATCTGGAACGCCGGGGTGAGGGCGCGCGTCTCCTGCAGGCGGCTCTGTTCCGGGTGGATGGCGCTGTCTGCCGCATAGAGGTAGGCGCATCGGTTCCCATGCGCGAGCCGCCCTCCATCGGCAGGCTCTTCCATGAAAAGCTGGCCGCGTCCGGCGAGGAACTCGATGCGGGATTCGGTTTCGATCTCGTCCGGCTTTCCGTGCTTTCGACCGCTTCCTTCATGGAAGCGCAGGCGGACATGACCGGCCCGAAGCTGGCGGATGAGAACGCTCCGGCCTTCTTCGCCGACCGGCTGCGCGCCCGGCATGGCGAGCAGGCCCTGCTGCGCCCGTTGCTGCAGCAGAGCCATGTGCCGGAGCGGGCCGTGCGTCTGGTTCCTTATTCCGCGGCCGTTCCGACGGAGGCGTTTCCCGCGAAGGAAAGGCCGGTGCGCCTTCTCTCCCATGCGGAACGGGTGGAGGTGACCGCCGAGGTGCCGGAAGGTCCGCCGCGCCATTTCCGTTGGCGCCGGGCCTCCTACCGGGTGGTGCGCGCCGAAGGTCCGGAACGGATCGCGCCGGAATGGTGGCGCGATGAACCGGATGCGCCCACGCGCGACTATTTCCGCATCGAGGACGAGGCGGGCCGCCGCTACTGGCTTTACCGCGAAGGCTTTTACGGCGATGCGCAACCCCCTCGCTGGTTCCTGCAGGGCCTGTTCGCATGAGCGCCTATGCCGAATTCGCCGTGCAGTCGAACTTCTCCTTCCTGCGCGGCGCGTCGAGGCCGGAGGACCTGGTCGTGACTGCCCGGATGCTCGGCCACAAGGCTATCGGCCTTGCCGACCGGAACACAGTGGCCGGCGTGGTGCGGGCATGGAGCCAATACCAGGCAATCGCGAAGGACCAGACCATCGGCATGACCTATCATCCCGGCTGCCGGCTCGCCTTCTCCGACGGCACGCCCGACATCCTCGCCTATCCGCAGGACCGGAAAGGCTGGGGGCATCTGTGCCGCATGCTGACCGAGGCAAACGAGCGCGGCGAGAAGGGCAATCCCGACCTTGTCCTCGACATGCTGCTTCAGTGGGGCGACCGCATGTCGCTTGCGGTGTTGCCCGATGCCAGCCCGAAATCTCATGATATATCAGGATTGATTTGCCGGCTGAAAAATCGCTTTGGAAAAATAGTGCGCATCGCCGCAATGGCTTGTTACGATAGCGATAACAGGTTCGCCATCGAGCAGGTGGCGGCGCTTGCGCAAACGGCAGGACTGCCGCTGATGGCGGTCAACGATGTGCTCTATCATTCGCCGGAACGCCGCCCCCTTCAGGACGTGCTGACCGCGATCCGGCTCAAGACGACGGTCGCGGAGGCAGGCTTCGCGCTCGGCGCGAATGCGGAACGCCATCTCAAGGCGCCACAGGAAATGGCCCGGCTGTTCCGCGCTTATCCTGAGGCGCTGGCCGAGACGATCCGCTTCGCCGGCGAGCTGAAATTCTCGCTATCCCAGCTGCAATACAATTATCCCGATGAGCCCATTGCTTCAGGCCTGGAACCGCAGGACGAGCTTGAGCGCCTGACATGGGAAGGAGCGAAATGGCGCTACCCGCAGGGCGTGCCCGACAGGATAAAGGATCTCATCCGCCATGAACTCGGCATTGTCGCCGAAAAGAAATATGCGCGCTATTTCCTCACGGTCCACGACATCGTGTCCTTTGCGCGGTCGAAGAATATCCTTTGCCAGGGTCGGGGTTCGGCGGCCAATTCCGTTATCTGCTACTGCATCGGACTGACCGAGGTGGACCCGCACCTCATGGGGGTGCAGACGGTTTTTGAGCGATTCATCTCAACAGAGCGGGACGAGCCGCCCGACATCGACGTCGATTTCGAGCATGAACGGCGCGACGAGGTGATCGCCTATGTCTACGAGACGTACAGCCATAAGCGGACGGCGCTCGCCGCCGCCGTTGTCTCCTATCGCGGCCGCTCGGCGCTGCGCGAGGTGGCCAAGGCGATGGGGCTTTCCGACGATGTGACGGATGCCCTGTCGGGCTCGATCTGGGGCTGGTCATCCTCCGAACTGGGCGAGAAGGAAACATCGGCCGCCGGTCTCGACAAGGCCGATCCGGTGACGCGCCATGTCATCGACCGCGCCAACGAGATCATGGGCTTTCCGCGCCATCTCTCCCAGCATGTCGGCGGCTTCGTCATCACCAGGGACCGGCTGGACGAGATGGTGCCCGTCGTCAAGACGGGGATGGACGAGCGCCGCATGGTCGAGTGGGACAAGGACGATCTCGACGCGGTCAAGATGATCAAGGTCGATGTGCTGGCGCTCGGCATGCTGTCCTGCCTGCGCCGCTGCTTCGGCCTTCACGAAAACCACTACGGCGAAAGACTGACCCTCGATTCCATTCCGAAGGAGAAGAAAGACATCTACGACATGATCTGCCGCGCCGACACGATCGGCGTGTTCCAGATCGAATCGCGTGCGCAGATGTCGATGCTGCCGCGACTGAAACCACGGGAGTTCTACGATCTCGTCATCGAAGTGGCCATCGTGCGGCCCGGTCCGATCCAGGGCGACATGGTCCATCCCTATCTGCGCCGGCGGGAAAAGAAAGAACGGCCTGAATATGTAAAGCCGGAACTCGAACATATCCTGAAAAGGACGCTTGGCATCCCTCTGTTCCAGGAGCAGGCGATGAAAATCGCTATCGATGCCGCAGGCTTTTCACCTGTAAAAGCCGACAAGCTGCGCCGCGCAATGGCGACCTTCCGGCGTAACGGCACCATAGGCAAGCTTAAGGACGAGTTCATCGCCGGTATGATGGCGAAGGATTACCCGGTTGATTTTGCCCAACGCTGCTTCAACCAAATCAAGGGTTTCGGCGATTACGGCTTCCCGGAAAGCCATGCTGCCTCCTTCGCCCTGCTCGTCTACGCCTCGGCTTGGTTCAAGACCTATTACCCGGACGTGTTCTGCGCGGCGATCCTCAATTCCCAGCCGATGGGATTCTATTCGCCGGGGCAATTGGTGCGCGATGCGCGCGAGCACGGCGTCGAAATCCGCGCGGTGGACATCAATCATTCCGACTGGGAATGTACGCTCGAACCATCCGCCTTCGACCCGGATCGCATCTCGCCCCGGCATGGCGAGATGCGCGACGTCATCCTCAGCCGCCATGCTGTCCGCCTCGGTCTGCAGCAGGTGAAGGGGCTTTCGGAAGAGGATATGAAACGCCTGATGGACGCGCGGACGCATCCTTTCACCTCCGTCCGCGATTTGTGGCTGCGGTCCGGCCTGTCTATGGACGCGATGGAGCGGCTTGCGGAGGCGGACGGTTTCCGTTCCCTCGGTCTAGACCGGCGCGCGGCGTTATGGGAGGTGCGCGCTCTCGACCGCAAGGCAGCCGCCGAGAAGCTGCCTTTGTTCGACCGGCCCGGCCTCGGCCTTCAGGATCGTGAACCGGAGACGAAGCTGCCGGCCATGCCTGCCGGCCAGCATGTGATCCACGATTACCGCTCGCTCGGCCTGTCGCTCAAGGCGCATCCGCTGTCCTTCCTGCGCGGCAGGCTGGACGGCGAGCGTGTCGTCCGCAACGAGCGGCTGGACAGGATTGCGAACGGCCGCCTTGTGTCGGTGGCGGGGCTCGTCCTCATCCGCCAGCGGCCGGGCTCGGCCAAGGGCGTCATCTTCATGACGCTGGAGGACGAGACGGGTGTGGCCAATGTCGTCGTCTGGCAGAAGATCTTCCAGCGTTACCGGCCCATCGTGATGGGCGCGCGGCTGGTGCGGGTGGACGGGCGGCTGCAATCCGTGTCCGGCGTCATCCATGTCGTGGCGGAGAAGCTGACGGATATGACGCCGCGGCTCGCTTCACTGATGGAGGACGCAAGCAAGCCCGGCGAACCGGGCCGCAACGCGCCTGCATCCGGCAATCTTCCTGCCGGGAAACGCGCCGAGATCATCCAGAAATTCCATGTCGAGCAGGAAGCGCGCAAGGCAGGACGCGATATGCCCAAAGGGCGCAATTTCCATTGAGATAGAGGCGAAGGTTTTCGGGTCGAGCCGGCGCGGGGATCAGCGGCGGGCCTTGGCCAGAAGACGTTCGGCCTGCGCTAGGTGCAGGCGCTCGACCATGCGGCCATCGAGGCTGACGACGCCTTTTCCGGCATTTTCCGGCAAGGCGAAGACGGCGGCGATCGCTTCCGCCTCCGCGATCTCCGTGGCCGATGGCGAGAAGGCGGCGTTGGCGGGTCCAATCTGGGCCGGATGGATCAGCGTCTTGCCGTCGAAGCCCAGATTGCGGCCCTCGGCACATTCCAGGGCAAAGGCATCGAGGTCACGGAAATCGTTGCTCACCCCGTCCAGCACGTCCAGCCCGCCGGCGCGGGCGGCGAGCACGATCTGGAGCAGCCACGGCATCAGGTAGCGGCGATCCGGGGTGGCCTTCACGCCGGTGTCCTTGATGATGTCATTGGTGCCGGCGACGAGACAGGCCAGCCGCGCTGCGTTGTCGCGCCCCAGCTCGGCGATGGCGCCGACATTGAGCAGCGCGCGAGGCGTCTCGATCATTGCCCAGATGGTCATTGTCTTGTCCGCGTCGCGCCAGTCCAGCGTGCGGTCGGCCTCCATGATATCCTTCGGGCCGTCCACCTTGGGCAGCAACACGGCGTCCGGTTCGCAAGCCTGCGCGGCCTTGAGGTCGTCACGGCCCCATTCGGTCGAAAGCGCGTTGACGCGGATCACATATTCGCGGCCATCGTTCGGCCGTTGCGACATGAAGCGGGCGGCGGCCTCGCGCGCCGCCGCCTTGGCGTCCGCCGCCACGGCATCCTCGAGGTCCACCACCACGCAGTCGCAGTCGAGCGAGGGTATCTTGGCCAGCGCCTTCTCGTTCACGGCGGGAACGTAGAGGACGGAGCGGCGGGGGCGTGGAGCGAAATCGGACATGCGGTTTCAATGCCCCGCAAAGGGCTTTTGCGCAAGATGCCGGGCACGGCAGGGCAGCCGCGCCCGGCCTCATAGGCTTTGCGTTTGAGGGAGAGCTTGTGTAAAGCAAGGCCAGTTCAGGACAAGAAACGAGCTCAGGAAGATGGAAAAGTTCACCAAGCTCACGGGCGTCGCGGCGCCATTGCCAATCGTCAATGTCGATACCGACATGATCATCCCGAAGGATTATCTCAAGACGATCAAGCGCACCGGGCTCGGCAGCGGCCTCTTCGCCGAGATGCGCTACAATGAGGACGGCTCCGAGAATCCCGATTTCGTGCTCAACAAGCCGGCCTACCGCACCGCCCAGATCCTCGTGGCGGGCGATAATTTCGGCTGCGGGTCGAGCCGCGAACACGCGCCGTGGGCACTGCTCGATTTCGGCATACGCTGCGTGATCTCCACCAGCTTCGCCGACATCTTCTACAATAATTGCTTCAAGAACGGCATCCTGCCGATCAAGGTCAGCCATGAGGATCTCGAGAAGCTGATGGATGATGCCGAGCGTGGCGCGAACGCGACGCTGACCGTCGATCTGGAGGCCATGGAAATTCGCGGCCCGGATGGCGGCGTGGTGCATTTCGACCTCGACGAGTTCAAGCGGCACTGCCTGCTCAACGGACTCGACGATATAGGCCTGACTATGGAGAAGGCGCCGTCCATCGCGGCCTTCGAGAACCGTTACGCGGAAAGCCGCCCCTGGGCATAGTGAACAGCCGTTTCAGCGGCCGGGAGAGGAGATGATTGCGATGCGGGCTTCCGGTTTCACAGGGGCCGCATTCGCGGCCATTGCCTCTCTCACGGCAGGCATGGCGCTTGCGCAGGATGCGCAGCCGCCTGTCCCGTTCGAGGGTGGCACGCTGACGATCACCGAAAACGCCGACTTCGAGAAGGTGCTGGCCTTCGACGGGCGCGAACTCGCCCGCAACTATGTCGTCTACTATAACCGCACGGTGGAGCTTGGTGGGACCAAGGTAGCACTTTTCGACCTCGGCGATGGTGGCAATGCCTGCGGCACCAACACGCTGATGGTCTGGAAGCCGGAGGGCGGCGACATCCAGACGGCGACGGCAGGCGACGATTGCGGCTCGCCGCCGCCGGCGGTGACGGACAGCGCCATCTATTTCGTGCCATATCTGATGCCGGGCGCTACGGGCGACGTGCAGGTATGGTCGCCGGACACGGGCATCCGCCTTGCCGGCACGCTCAGTTTCGTCCCTCAGCCTGGCACCGGATGGGCCGACATCGAGAGCAAGAAGCCAGACTACATGCTCGATGCCTTCTCGAATGCTGCCGTCTATGAAGCAGCGGTGACGTTGCTGGGCGATTCGTTGAACGAAGTCGCCACCGGCCTTGCCGTCAGCGGCGAAATACAGACGCTGCCATCGGGCGAGATTTATGGCAGCGGCTGCGTGCCCCATGCCTGCGGCGGAGCGGATGCGTTCATGGGCCTGGACGCGAAGGGGCACAAGCTCTACTTCGCCCAGCAGCAGGAAGGACCGGAACCGAGAAGCTGGCCGCCCGTGGCTGAATGGCCCGCCGGCCTCGCCGGCGCCATGAAAGAAGCACTCGCCCGTTAGGGGTCGCCATGCACAGGCTGATTTCCACCGGCTCGCACTTCGAGACGCAGGCGGGTTATTTCCGCGTCACGGCCGGAGTGTCCCGGCCGTGACCGTCCGGCGCATCGTCGCCAATATCGCCACGCCGGACGTGGCCGCTGCGAAACGATTCTATGGCGATGTGCTCGGCCTCGATCCGGTGATGGATCATGGCTGGATCGTCACCTATGGCTCTCCGCAGCGCATGGACGTCGAGGTTAGTTTCGCGGTCGAAGGCGGGTCAGGCACACCCGTGCCGGACCTGTCCATCGAGGTTGACGATCTGGATGCGGTGCTGGACGGCATGAAACGGGCCGGTTTCTCAATCGAATATGGTCCGGCCGACGAACCCTGGGGCGTGCGGCGTTTTTTCGTGCGCGATCCGTTCGGGCGGCTGGTCAACATTCTCGTACATGCCTGAAAGGCTCTGCGGGCTTGCGCGCCGGCCAAGCCGGGTCTAGCAAGGCGCGTCTGTTTTTCCGAGAGAGGGTTACTTCATGGCATCGCGCAAACTCCTGCTGCTTCCCGGCGACGGCATCGGCCCAGAGGCCGTGGGCGAGGTGAAGAAGCTGATCGCTGCCATGAACCAGGAGGGCGCGGGCTTCGAGCTGGATGAAGGGCTGGTCGGCGGCTCGGCCTATGACGCGCATGGCGCGGCGATTTCCGAAGCCGACATGGCCAAGGCGATGGCGGCCGACGCGGTGCTGTTCGGCGCGGTCGGCGGGCCGAAATGGGATGGCGTGCCTTACGAGGTGCGCCCCGAAGCCGGCCTGCTGCGCCTGCGCAAGGATATGGAGCTGTTCGCCAATCTTCGCCCGGCCATCTGCTATCCGGCGCTCGCCGCGTCCTCCTCGCTCAAGCAGGAGGTGGTCGAGGGCCTCGATATTCTCATCGTCCGCGAGTTGACCGGCGGTGTCTATTTCGGCGAACCGAAGGAGATCATCGACCTCGGCAACGGCCAGAAGCGCGGCATCGACACGCAGGTCTACGACACGTTCGAGATCGAGCGCATTTCCGGCGTGGCGTTCGAGTTGGCGCGTACGCGCCGCAACCACGTCACCTCGATGGAAAAGAACAACGTCATGAAGTCCGGCGTCCTGTGGAAGGAAGTCGTGACGCAGACGCACAAGGCGAAATATGCCGACGTGAAGCTCGATCACATGCTGGCGGATTCCGGCGGCATGCAGCTTGTGCGCTGGCCCAAGCAGTTCGACGTGATCGTCACCGACAATCTGTTCGGCGATATCCTGTCAGACATCGCGGCGATGCTCACCGGCTCGCTCGGCATGTTGCCCTCGGCTTCCCTCGGAGCGCCGGATGCCAAGACGGGCGCGCGCCGCGCGCTCTACGAGCCGGTGCACGGTTCTGCGCCGGACATAGCCGGGCAGGGCATCGCCAATCCCATCGCGATGATCGCCTCCTTCGCCATGTGCCTGCGCTATTCCTTCAGCATGATCGCGGAGGCGGACAGGCTTGAGGGCGCTATCGCCTCCGTGCTGGGCGAGGGACTGCGCACCGGGGATATAGCGGCGGCTGGCCAGCCTACGGTCGGCACCTCTGCGATGGGCGACGCGATCCTGCAGAAATACCTGGCATCGGTCTAGTGCCGGAGGTCCGCTGGGCCACGGAGGAGGATGCGCCGCAACTCGCGGCGATCCTCATGGTCATGGCGGACCACTATCGACAGGAACCGATTGAGCCTGCGCGTGCGCTGGCCAGCGCCCGGCAATGGCTGCAATCCGGGCGGGAAGAAGAACCGCATTTCGCAATGGCGTTTGCCGGCAACGCGGCAGTCGGCCTCGCTTCCGTATCCATTGCATATCCGGGAGGGAATCTTGCCCGGCTCCTTCTCCTGAAGGACCTGTTCGTGACGGCCGGCGCGCGCGGACAGGGTGTGGGGCGTGCGCTGGTCGTTTTCCTCGCGCGCTACTGCCGGGACAATGGCATCGGTCGGATCGACCTCAGTACGCCGGACTGGAACACGGGTGCCATCGCATTCTACGAGGGTCTGGGCGCGGTCCGGCGCAGCGAGCCTGTGTTCCTGCGATTCACGGCCGACGTGCTATCGAAGCTGGTGGATTAGCTCAGTCCTCGTCGCGGCGGCCGCGCTTGGCTTTAGGGCTGACAAGATCGCGGACGCGGTTCCGGACGATCCGGGCGAGGTTGCGCGTCTGGTTATAGAGATGGAGCTGGGCCGCGGCCTGCCGGGTCAGTCGGTCGGCGCCGGGCGTCAATCCAACCACAAAGGTGCCTATGGGCCTGTGCTCCATCCATAGCCGGCTCATGATCGGATGATCCGGCACCGCGCAGGAATCGGTCGCCGTGATGTTCGGGTCCTCCAGATGGCTCGCCGTCACGTCGATCATCAGCAGGGTGCCGGGCGAATACTGTGCATAGGCCTCGTCATAGGCCGTTTTCCAGGTGTAGGCGACGCCGTTTTCCACGAATACGACAAGGCAGGCGATGATCTTTCCGTCGAGCGTCAGCAAATGGACGCGGCTCAAGTCACGTTCGGCCAGGCCGTTCACGGCTTCGCGGGCGAAGGCGGCGCGGTAGCGGTCCACCACCATCGCGGAACGCTGCTTGCCCTTCCATCCGGAGGCTTCGAGCGTAAGAAACGCCTCGACGCCGACCCGGACTTCCTCGGGGCTTCGCGCCACCACATGCTCCAGCCTGCCAAGGTCGCCAAGCCGCCGGCGCAGGCGGCGGAACTCGCGCAGATGATGCGAGCGAAGCGCGGCGCGCAGATAGGCTTCGCCATCCAGCGTGCTTTGCAGGAAGGGGCGCTCGACCTCGTTGGTGGTGGTCAACGGCAGTCCGCGACTTTCGGCAAGCGAACGCAACATGGCGGCGAACGGCCCATCCATGCGCACGTCAGGAAGCACGAAGACGCGCGGCAGGCGCAGATGAGGCCGCGCGAGAATGGAGAAGAGATCGTCTATGACGCCGGCGGGATCGTCGCGGTCGATGAGCGGCGTGCCCAGCGGCCCGAACGGGCTGGCCCATGTGCGCATCACAGGCACGCCGAGCGGAATGGACGGCTTCTCGACGGAGAAGGGCACCAGAAGCCTGAGCCGCGAACGCTCCTCGTCGCCGTCGCGGATCACGGCGAGCCGCACCTCCCGGTCCTCCAGGCGCGGCATGGCCGGAGCGAGGAAGCGCGGGTTGAAGAACACGTTGGGCTCGATGGAGCGGGCACAGAGATGCTCCAGCTCCTCGATCATGTCAAAGCCGGCGGAAGCCGGATAGATGGCGAGCTTGCGCGGCAGGCGCATGCTGCCGATGGCCTCGACCTGCGAAGGGGCCGAGCGGCCATGCTTCATTTCCGCGAGGCTGGTCAGCAGCGCGCCGGACGAGCCGGAGCTGCTTTCCTCAACGAGCAAAGGTATGGCGGCCATCAGTTGTTCCTCCGCGCGGCGGGAACGAATATTGCCATCGAGATGCCGAGCTTCCAGCGCACCGTGGCTGAAAGGGCCGCCGCCTCGAAGCACATGGACAAGGCGGTGGATATGGCCGCGCCCCACAGCCCGAAACGGGGTATGAGGAGCAGGCTCAGGCAGATATTGACGGCGAGCGTCAGCGCGTAGGCGGCGGCGCATATGTTCTGGTGGCCGGTCATGGTCAGCAGGCTTTCCGCGGGGCCGACGGCGGCGCGGGCGATGACGCCCAGCACGACCACGAAAAGCAGCGGATAGCCGCTTTCAAAGCCCGGCCCGAACAGGGAGAGCATGGGCTCGCCGAGAAGCAGCACGATGACGCCCATGACGAGCGACGGCCAGAAGGTCCAGGACACGGTCTGCCGCGCGAAAACCGACAGGCGCGTGCGATCCGGATCCTGCGTCAGCTGGGCATAACGCTGCGCCACGCCCGCCTTGACGGCGAAGTAGACGAAATGCACCAGCGCCAGCGTCTTGACCGTGGCGTAGTAGACGCCGACATCGTGCGGCGGCAGGAAGAAGCCGACCATCAGCACATCGGCATTGGTCAGCAGGAAGAAGAAGCTCTCCACAAGGAAGATCGGCAGGGAGACGGCGATCCAGTGGCGCAGCAATATGCGTTTGGGCCCTGCCGGCAGGCTGCGGGCGGTGCGCGCCGTCACGCCGGCAAGCTGGTAGAGGGTCGTGGCGTAGGTGGCCATTATGGCGGCGATCACCGCCGTCTCGGCGGTTGGCGGAAAGCCGAGCAGCAGGGCGGCGACCATCGCGACAAGGATCAGCACAGGACGGACAAGGTAGGTGGGCGACAGGGCGGACAGCGCCCATGCGTTCGCCCGCGCGACGCCTTGCAGCAGGTCCGACAGCGCGATCATCGGCAGGCAGATCATGCCCAGATAGAAGGGAATGACGTAGTAGCCGGAAATGCCGGGGCTGAAATACCAGATGCCGACGCCGCCGAGGAGCGCGATCAGCGTCGAGGCCGCCAGGACGAACAGGTGGCTCGCGCGCAATATGCCCCGCAGTTCGGCCAGCCTGCCCGCTTCGCGGTATTCGGGGATGAAACGGATGACCGATGTGTGAAAGCCGAGGCAAGACAGATTGCCTACGATCACCACCGTGACCCACACCAGCACGAAGATGCCGTATTCGAAGCCGCCCATCCAGCGCGCCAGCAACACCTGGCTGACGAAAGCGATCGCGGCGCTGACGATACGGATGACGAAGGCGATGAGGGAGATGCGCCCGGCCTCGTTGTCGCCGCCGCCCGCCAGCATCGCGTCCAGCCGGTCGAGCAACGGCAGCAGGCGCGCGCCGACGCCGCCCGACAGGTAGCGTTCCGCTGTCGTGGCTGCCGAGAAACGCAAACGATGCTCTCCGTTATCCGGGTTCACCTAGCCAGCCTTAGGGGCAATCATTTAAGAAACGGTTGGATTGACGTAACGTCATTTGGCGGCAGGCGGCAAAGAAAAAGGCGGCCTGAGCCGCCTTTCGCATGTAACACCGGAAAGGCAAAAGCCTATTCCGCGGCTGCCTCGGCTGCGGCCTTCTCGGCGGCGAGAGCCTGGGCGGCAGCCACCTTCTCGGCTTCCAGCCGCGCCTTCTCGGCGGCCAGCGCGTCGCGCTCGTTGTCGTTCAGCTTGCGGGCGCGCACGCCGGTATTCTCGGAGATGCGGGCCGATTTGCCGCGGCGGTCTCGCAGGTAATAGAGCTTGGCGCGGCGGACCTTGCCGCGGCGTACCACCTCGACCGCCTCCACCAGGGGCGAATAGACGGGGAACACGCGCTCCACACCCTCGCCGTAGGAAATCTTGCGGACGGTGAAATTCTCATGCAAGCCGGCACCGGAGCGCGCGATGCACACGCCCTCATAGGCCTGCACGCGGGTGCGGCTGCCTTCGGTGACGCGCACCTGCACGCGGACCGTGTCGCCCGGCTGGAATTCGGGAAGTTTGCGCTTTTCTTCGATCTTGGCGGCCTGCTCGGCCTCAAGCTGACGGATAATGTCCATCGCCGTTCCTCTTTTCTATTCTCGACAGCCAGAGCGCCCGGCACTTGCCTCGCAGTTCACTGACCGCTCGGCTATGCCTGCCCGGCGAACCGGAAAGGCAGGGGCGATTTCACCGTCATTGTTGACGGAGCCGGGATTATTCCCGATTTCGTGCGGGGCGATACACGAAAAAGCGCGTGTTGTCACGCCTTGCGGCGCGGTTTTTTCTCCGGGCCGCGCGCTGCGACCAGGTCCGGCCGCCGCGCGGCGGTGAGCGCCAGCGCCTGCTCGTGCCGCCATTGCGCGATGCGCGCGTGATTGCCCGACAGGAGCACGTCGGGGATGGCCCGTCCCTCGAAATCCTGCGGGCGCGTGTAGTGCGGATGCTCCAGCAGGCCGTTCTCGAAACTCTCCTCGCCGCCCGACAGCTCGTTGCCCATGACGCCCGGCAGCAGGCGCACCACTGCATCGAGCAGCACCAGCGCGGCCGGCTCCCCACCCGACAATATGTAGTCGCCGATGGAGACTTCCTCGAGGCCGCGTGCGTCGATGACGCGCTGGTCGACGCCCTCGAAACGGCCGCAGACGATCACCGCGCCCGGCCCCCCGGCCAGTTCGCGCACGCGCGCCTGCGTCAGCGGCCTGCCGCGTGGGCTCATCAGCAGGCGTGGCCGGGGATCGCCCTCCGGCGATGCGTGGTCTATCGCTGCGGCAAGGATGTCGGCGCGCAGCACCATGCCGGCGCCGCCGCCTGCGGGCGTGTCGTCCACCGTGCGGTGCCTGTCGGTAGCGAAGTCCCTGATATGGGAGGTTTGGAGGCTCCATGCGCCCCCCTCCAGTGCACGGCCCGCGAGCGACATGCCAAGCGGCCCCGGAAACATCTCGGGGTAGAGCGTGAGGACCGTGGCATGGAAGCTCAACGGTTGCCACCGGCGCTGCGCGGGCCGCGCGGCCGCTGCCCGGCATCGAAGCCGGACGGGGAGCCGCCGGACGGCGGCATGCCGGGACCGTCGCCTTCATCGCCTTCCATGCCGGCTGCGACGGGATCGACGGTCAGCCGCCCAGCGGCCAGATCGACGGCGGGTACGGCGGTGGACGTGAAGGGCACCAGCACGGTGCGCTTGCCGGCCAGCGCCACCTCCATGATGTCGCCGCCGCCGAAATCGTGGAAGGCAATCACCTTGCCCAGCCGCTCGCCGTTCGGGTCCACGGCATCGAGGCCGATCAGGTCGGTATGGTAGAACTCGTTTTCCTCCAGATCGTCCGGCAGCGCGGCGCGGTCCACAAACAGGGCCTCGCCGTTCAGCGCCTCGGCCTGGTCGCGGTTCGTCACCTGCTTGAAGCGGACGACCACGACGTTCTTGGCGGGGCGGATATCCACAATATCGAAACGCCGCCCATCGGACGCGAAAAGCGGGCCATAGTCGCCCAGGGCCAGCGGATCGCCGGTGAAGGTCTTGACACGGACCTCGCCCTTGATGCCGTGCGGCGCACCTATGGCGGCCATTTGTATCGGGTTTTGCAGCTTGGGCATGTGGTTCGCGCTCCTGCCCCTCTCCTATTGGCCGGCGCGGCCGTTTTCAATCGCCACGCTTCACCCGATGATAACCTGTCGGCGCATTACTGTATGCCTGCCCGTAAGGAGCTCGGCATGGAATTTCTCATCGCGGCAAGGCCGGACCTCCGCGCCGCCCGTACCGAATGGCTGGCCTCGCTGGAGCGGGAACGGCGGCTTTCGGCGCTGACCGTCGATGCCTATGAGCGCGACACGCGGCAATTCCTGCAATTCCTGACCGGACATCTGGGCGCTGCGCCCGGTCTTTCCGACATCGCGGAACTCCGGCCATCCGATCTGCGCGCCTTCATGGCGCAGCGGCGCGGCGGCGGCGCGGGAGCGCGAACGCTCGGGCGCGGCATGGCTAGTATTCGCTCCCTGCTGCGTTTTCTCGAAAAGCGCGGCCTTGCCAATGCCGCGGGCGCGGCGGCGCTTCGCACGCCGAAGCAGCCGAAATCCCTGCCCAAGCCGCTGACTGCCACCGATGCGCGGCGGGTGGTGTCGGCGGAGGAGCAGCTTGCGGATGAACCGTGGATCGCGGCCCGCAATGCGGCGGTGCTGACGCTGCTCTACGGCAGCGGCTTGCGCATCTCCGAGGCCCTGGGCCTGAAAGCCGGCGAGCTGGCCGGCGCGGGCGACACGGTGCTGCGCGTCACCGGCAAGGGCGGCAAGACGCGGCTGGTGCCTGTTCTGCCGGCGGCGCTGGAGGCGGTGGCGGAATACAGGCGATTGTGCCCCTGGCATCTGGAGCCGCATTCGCCGCTGTTTCGCGGTGCGCGCGGCGGGCCGCTTGCGCCTGCCGTACTCCAGCGCGACATGAAACGGTTGCGCGGCGCGCTCGGTCTGCCTGATACGGCAACCCCGCATGCGCTGCGCCATTCCTTCGCCACGCATCTGCTCGGGCGCGGCGGCGATCTGCGCGCCATACAGGAATTGCTTGGCCATGCCAGCCTGTCCACGACTCAGATCTACACGGGCGTCGATACGGATCGGCTGCTGGCGATCTACGAGGCGGCGCATCCGCGCGCGTGAGCGACATCCCGTATGTTAATATTTCCGCCTTCATCGCATTTTAGCCTGCCGGCATGAGATCGCTCCTGCCCCTGACGTTCGCATTGGTCGCCGCCCTGCTCATATCGCCGGGCCCGGTCCTTGCCGAAGGAGAGGAACAAGCCGCCTGTGGCGGCAACGACATGCTGGTGCGAATGGCGCAGGAGGATCCCGCGTTGCTCGAACGCCTGCGCACCGAGGCCGCGGCGGTTCCGCATGGCACGGGCCTGCTGTGGCGGATCGCGCGCGACGGCGTGGCCGATTCCTTTCTCTACGGCACCATGCACATGACCGATCCCCGTGTGACGGAACTGCCGAAGAATGCGCAGGCCGCATTCGATGCCGCGAAAACGGTGGTGATCGAGACGCTGGAGGCGGGCGATCCTGCCAGCATGAGCGCACTCATGCTGGAGAAACCGGAACTGCTGATGTTCACCGACAGCCAGTCGCTGACGAGGCTGATAAAGGCGGAAGACCGTTCGGTGGTGGAAGCGGCCTTCGCCGCGCGGGGCGTGCCGCTCGGCAGCCTCGCCAAGACGAAGCCCTGGGTGGTCGCGGCGATGATTGCCCTGCCTGCCTGCGAGGCGGCGCGGCAGGCCGCGGGCGTGGACGTGCTCGACCTCAAGCTGGCTGCGGATGCGAAAGCTGCCGGCAAGCGACTGGCCGGCCTGGAACGGATGGACGAGCAGCTCGAAGCGATGGCGTCCCTGCCGATGAGCTTCCATATGGACGGGCTGGTGGAGACGGCGCGGCTGGGCGACCGCATCGCGGATGTCTACCAGACCATGATCGGTATCTACCGGCGGGGCGAACTGGGCCTGTTCTGGCCGTTCTTCCGCGTGGCGCTGCCGGGCGGCGGCGGCGAAACCTACGCCGCGTTCCAGGAAACGATGGTCGCGGCGCGCAACCGGCTGATGGCCAAGCGGGCGGAGCCGATCCTTGCCGGGGGCGGCGCGTTCGTCGCGGTGGGCGCGCTGCATCTGCCGGGCGAGGCCGGACTGGTATCGCTGCTGTCCACGGCAGGCTATCGCCTTTCCCCGGTTGAATAGCTTCGCTTGCGCACGCAATTGCGCGCCTTGTCGCATTTCGTGAGGGAACATCTCCGGGGGCGGGCCGTTTTACCGCAAACAACCGTGACGGAGACGTATGATGTCTACCAATCCTCGCGAATCCCATGATCCCCGCCTGAACCCGGCAGGTGTCGATCCTTTGCTGGATCCGCTGGCCGATCCCCGGCTTGCGGAAGCCGACCCGCGCGTCATCGATGCCGAGCGCCGCAATGCCGGTCGCGCCGGCCTTGCGATCGCCGCGGTGGTCGCGGCCTTGCTGGTGATCGGCTTCGTCGCTTTTTCGGGGAATGAGGCCGTCGATCCGAATCCGACCGCCTCGACCGACGCCACCGAAACCGTCCCGCCGGTCGAGCCTGAAAGCCCGGTCATGCCGGCGCCGGCACAGAACATGACGCCCGCGCCGGGCGGTCCGGCCCCTGCACAATAGACAGGGCACGATAAAAGAGATCAGGAAGGCCACCTGACAGGCGGCCTTTTCGTTATCCGGCCAAGTATGGCGCGGTCACGAGGGAGCCGCGGCTTTGCGGCGGCAGGCCGGTCAGGCGGCTTGCTTCTTCGGCTGGATCAGCCCGCGCGCAACCAGAAGCTCCGCGATCTGCACTGCGTTGAGCGCCGCACCCTTGCGCAGATTGTCGGAGACAATCCACATGGCGAGTCCGTTGTCCACCGTCGAATCCTCGCGGATGCGGGATATGTAGGTAGCGTCCTCGCCGGCCGATTCGAGCGGGGTGATGTAGCCGCCGTCCTCGCGCTTGTCGATGACGAGGCAGCCGGGGGCGTCGCGCAGGATCTCGCGAGCCTCGTCCGCCGTGATGGGCTTGTCGAACTCGACATTGACGGCTTCGGAATGGCCGATGAACACGGGCACGCGCACGCAGGTGGCGGTCAGCTTGATCTTCGGATCGAGCATCTTCTTGGTTTCGGCCACCATCTTCCATTCCTCCTTGGTGAAGCCGTCTTCCATGAAGACGTCGATATGGGGAATGACGTTGAAGGCGATACGCTTGGTGAACTTCTTGTTGGTGACGGGATCGGCCACGAAGACCGCGCGGGTCTGCTCGAAAAGTTCGTCCATGCCTTCCTTGCCGGCGCCGGAGACGGACTGGTAGGTGGAGACGATGACGCGCCTTATGGTGGCGCGGTCATGCAGGGGCTTGAGCGCCACGACCATCTGCGCGGTCGAGCAATTGGGGTTGGCGATGATGTTCTTCTTCGTGAAGCCGGCGATCGCATCCGGGTTCACTTCCGGCACGATGAGCGGGACGTCCATGTCGTAGCGCCAGGCCGACGAGTTGTCGATGACCACGCAGCCCTGGCGGCCGATCCTGGGCGACCACTCCTTGGATACGTTTCCACCCGCCGACATCAGGCAGATATCCGTGTCGGAGAAATCGTAGGTGTCGAGCGCGCGCACCTTCAGCGTACGGTCGCCATAGGATACCTCCGTACCCTGGCTGCGGCGCGAGGCGAGCGGCACGACCTCATCGGCGGGAAAACCGCGTTCCTCGAGTATATTGAGCATTTCCCTGCCGACATTGCCCGTGGCGCCGGCGATTGCGACCTTGAACCCCATTTGTGAACTCCTTTCCTCTCCGCTTTCCGGAAAGCCTGCTCGCGGCCGTCCGTTCCGTCTCCCCGGCCAGACCCGGGAGAGGGCGAGAAGGCCAGGAAGTTCAGACCGTTTTGGTCGTGGTGGCTTTGGCGGTTGCTTTTACGGTGCGATGACGCGCGCGGTCGCCCCCGGCCGATCGGCCGGCGAGATCGTATGACAGAAAAGCCATGAGAAGGCCGCGCATTTCAACTCCGTGGCGGCGGGGCTGGCCGGATATCGGCACGCCGCAGCCGCGACAAGGCGGCCTTTTACGCGCTTCGCGTCAAGAGTCAATCGAAGGGATTGGCCGCGTCAGTCGTTCGTTGGCCTGTTGGCTGGGGGGTGTCCACATTCGCTCGTCCATTCCACGGCGGACCATCATGCCGCTACTGCACTGATTCCGTGATCGGGCTGTCTCTCCAGCTCAAAATGCAGTGCGGCACTACCACCAATATTCATAAGCACATGGGAATGCTACGAACGCGGCAAGAGGGACCGCCGTGTACCGTACAGGGGACAAGAGAAGCTGCGCATTCGCCGTGTTCACGGCGATGCTCCTGTTTGTCCAGTCTATCGCGCTCGCTTGGAACGCGGGGGCAATGCCTCTGGGGCCAATGCTGGATCAGTTCGGCAACCCTCTATGCATCACGAGCGGTGATCGTGACGCCCCTGCGCAGCCTCATGGCAAGGTGCCAAGCTGTTGCGCCATCGGTTGCATGTCCGCCGTCTGGAGTGCGGGGGTATCCGGGGACAAACCCTCTTACCTGCTCGAGATCCCCGATCATGTCGCCACGAATCGACGCCCGGTCCATAAGTATCAAGCCCGGCCCGAATTTCGGCAGCACGGACCTCGCGCTCCACCGACTGACATCCGATCCATTCCAATAAGCCGGTAGCGTTCCAAGCGGACGCTGCCCGAATGGTTGTTGTGCTACCGGAGCACCCGATGTCAATTTTCGCAGTATCCAAATCCGAAACCAACAGTGCCCGGCTATATAGAGCCGTCTGGCGTTGGCACTTCTATGCCGGCCTTGTCGTGGTTCCCTTCCTTGCCGTTCTCGCATTGAGCGGCCTGGTCATGCTCTACGGAAACTCCGTGGAGACGTTCCTCGGCGCGAAGCATCACGTCACCGCCGGAGGCAAACGCGCCTCAATCGAGGATCAGGCTAAAGCCGCCGTCGCATCCATTCCCGGCGGCACTTTGAAGCTTGCCGTCCGACCGGCCTCGGGAGAGCGCGCCAGCGTGTTCGTCGTCAATGCCACTGATCGGGACATTGTAGTCACTGTGGATCCACATGGACCAAAGGTCATAGACACCATCGTCAAGGATGATACGTGGTTCTACTTCGCCAACAAGATACACGGAACGCTACTGCTGGGGGGCACTGGCGACCGCATTCAGGAGATCGTGGCCGGTCTTGGGGTCGTGCTTCTGCTCACCGGCTTCTACATGTGGTGGCCTCGCAACACCCGGAGCCTTGCGCGTGCTCTTGTGCCGAACCTCGCGCAGCGGGGACGTGGCCTCTGGAAGGAAATGCATGTCTCCCTAGGCTTCTATATCGGCGTGGTGCTGTTGTTCTTCTTGTTGTCCGGTTTGGCGTGGACCGGCATCTGGGGAACCGAGATCGTGCAGGCTTGGAGCACTTTCCCGGCAGAGAAATGGGGCAACGTTCCGCTTTCAGACGAGACACATGCCGCGATGAACCACGGGGGGATGAAGGAAGTGCCGTGGGCGCTTGAACAGACACCGATGCCATCCTCCGGTTCACATGCGGGCCATCAGGCAATGGCAGCGGCAACTCCTGTTACGCTGGATACGGTTGCCGCCTTCGCCCGCTCCATCGGCTTCGATCAGCAGTTCCGTATCAATGTGCCGCAGTCGGAATACGGCGTTTACACCATTTCCGCCGACAGCATGGACGGTGACACGAGCAATGCCACCGGAGACCGCACGGTGCACGTTGACCGTTTCACCGGCAACATGTTGGCGGAAGTGACGTTCTCCGACTACTCGCTTGGCGGGAAGGCTATGGCCGTTGGCATCGCGCTCCATCAGGGTAATTTGGGGCCGCTGAATACCGCCCTCAATCTGGCCTTCTGTCTTGCCGTGATGGGGATGTGCGCCTCGGGCGTCGTCATGTGGTGGAAGCGTCGTCCGGCGAGCCGCCTAGGCGCTCCGCTCTACCCGAAGAACTATAATGCGCCCGCTACCGTCCTCGTGATAGGGCTTGCGGTCTGCATCGCTCTTCCACTCACGGGCATCGCAGTGGCGCTGTTCGCGATTGTGGACTTCCTTCTGCCGAAGCGGTTCAAGGAGGTTTCTGGACGAACCGTCGAGGCAGGTGAATAAGCGTCAAGCGGGACGGCCCGCTGCACCGAAGGGCCGCTTCATCCGGGGCAACCCTTTTTATCGAGAGCTGGGTTGCAGGGAGGATTCAGGGATTCCGTTTCGAGAGCAAATCAGGTCCCATGCCGGCTTTTTGAGGTCAGTCATTGTCGCCGATGCACTCAACGATGAGCAGCGGCCCGGATCGATCCGCTCGTGCCCGGTGATCGATGGGACGGCGGCGCCGGGCGGCCAAGCCCAGCCTCGACTATTTGAGAGAATTGGACTGCCGCGCAGCAAGTTTCCGACAGCTGCATTTCACGGCGCAAACAAGCTCTATCTTAAAAAACGCGCCGCGATCTTTCGGATTCGCGTCACGCGCTTCAGCTTCCCGATTTTACGCGTGTCTCCCGAAGCCGTTGCCCCGTTGCCCACTTTCGGGAGACATGCTCCAGCCTGTCGTTGCGCGGATGCAGACATCCCGCGGCTGAAAGGCTGCTGATTCAAGGGTACGCGGCTGGGCGACTCCACCTGTCTCGCTGCGCCAGCAGAAATGAATATTAGAGACGACGTTTTAAAGGTTTAGCTAAGTCATTGAAATTATTGGTACGCCCAAGGGGAATCGAACCCCTGTTTGCGCCGTGAGAGGGCGCCGTCCTGACCGCTAGACGATGGGCGCTTACCGAGATTGGCGATATAGTCGGGATTGGCGCCGAATGCAACACGTGCCCGCAGCTTATGGCGGCCATTCCGGGAAATAAGCGGCGGTCCCTATTCCTCCCCCGCGACTTCGTAGCGCGCGACGATGCGGTTCTCGCCCATGTCGAACACGTAGATGGTGCGGGCGCCGCCTGCCAGCTCGACATCGAGGCTGAGCTGCCGTCCGGCAAGGGCATGGGAGAGCAGCCGCGCGCCGGCAGGCAGCGGGATGCGCCCGGCGATCACTTCCGAGCCGGAGGGAGGCATTATGCCGCCGGCCTGCCTCGGTTCCGGCGTATCGGATGTGCCGGAGCGGTAGACAATCGCGCCCACCACCGCCATAAGCGCGACCAGAAGGATGCCCAGATTTATGCCGACAAAGCGCACGAGCTTGCGCCGCACGCGCTCGACGGCCGGATCGAGCGGCTTTTCCTCGGTTTCGTCGTCAAGGGGGCGGGCCAATGGGGCTCCTTCCGGTTGGGAATGCCAATGAACGCTCCTGATAGCGAAGGGACAAGAGGTTTGAAAGCCTTTCAGGTGCCTCCGGAAGATGCCGGGGCCCGGCTGGACCAATGGCTTGCTGCGGCGCTGGGCGGGGAGATGTCGCGCAGCCGCGTGCAGGGGCTGATCCGCGCCGCCGCCGTCACCATCGACGGCAAGGCGGCCGGCGATGCGGGGCGCAGGCTCGCCGCGGGCGCAACCGTGGCCGTCTCCGTGCCGGAGCCGGAGCCGGCCGCGCCGCAGGGGGAAGCCATCTCCCTCGACATCTTATTCGAGGACGACCAGCTCCTCGTCATCAACAAGCCGGCCGGCCTTGTCGTGCATCCCGGCGCGGGCAACCCCTCGGGCACGCTGGTCAACGCGCTGATCCACCATTGCGGCGACAGTCTTTCAGGCATCGGCGGCGTGAGGCGGCCCGGTATCGTGCATCGCCTCGACAAGGACACCAGCGGCGTGATGGTGGTGGCCAAGACAGACCGCGCGCATCAGGCGTTGTCTGCGGCTTTCGCCGATCACGGCCGGACGATTTATCTGGAACGGGCCTATCAGGCGCTGGTGTGGGGCGCTCCGCATCGGGCGGGCGGAACGGTGGATGCTCCGCTGGGGCGCGCGTCCACCGACCGCACGCGCCGCGCCGTGGTCAGCCTCTCCCATCCCGATGCCCGCCGCGCGGTGACGCATTTCTCGGTTCTGGATCGCTATGGCGGCGAGCAGGCAACGGCTTCGCTGCTGGAATGCAGGCTGGAGACGGGCCGCACGCACCAGATCCGGGTTCACATGGCCCATATCGGACATCCGCTGGTGGGTGACGCCGAATATGGGCAGGGCTTCCGTACCAAGGCCAACAAGCTGCCCGACCCGCTGCGCGATCTCGTCTCCGCCTTTCCGCGGCAGGCGCTCCATGCGGGCCTGCTCGGCTTCGGGCACCCGCTGACGGGGCGGGAGATGCAGTTCGAGGCTCCGTTGCCCGCCGACATGGCGGAACTCGTGGCGGGGTTCCGGCGTTTGGGCGATGACAACAGGCGCTGAGGCCGCGGGTGGTCGTTCACTTCAACGTGACGGACCGTTTCCTGCCCGCATGGCCGTGTAATCGCCGAAATCGTTCCTATATAAACATTGGCGCGGAGCGCCCAGGCGGCCGCGCAGATGTTTCGCCCGCCGCGCACACGGGGGCAATTTAATCGAGGGAGGGCGCTATCATGGCCCAGACACTACCCAGCATCGTTTCCGGAGAAGGCGGCCTTTCCCGCTATCTCGAGGAAATCCGCCGCTTTCCCATGTTGCAGCCGCAGGAAGAGTACATGCTCGCCAAGCGGTTCCAGGAGCATAAGGACACTCAGGCGGCGCACAAGCTCGTGACCAGCCATCTCAGGCTCGTCGCGAAGATAGCCATGGGCTATCGCGGCTACGGCCTGCCCATTGGCGAGGTTATTTCCGAAGGCAATGTCGGCCTGATGCAGGCCGTCAAGAAGTTCGAGCCCGAGCGGGGCTTCCGTCTTGCCACCTATGCGATGTGGTGGATCAAGGCGTCGATACAGGAATATATCCTGCGCTCGTGGAGCCTCGTGAAAATGGGCACCACGGCGAACCAGAAGCGCCTGTTCTTCAATCTGCGCAAGCTGAAGGGCAAGATTCAGGCGCTGGACGAGGGTGATCTCAGGCCCGATCAGGTCAAGGAGATCGCTACGCGGCTGAACGTCAGCGAGGAAGAGGTCATCTCCATGAACCGCCGCCTGTCCGGCGACGCCTCGCTCAACGCGCCGATCCGTGCGACAGAGGGCGAGTCCGGCGAATGGCAGGACTGGCTGGTCGACGACCATGAGAGCGCCGAGGAAATCCTGGTCGAGCAGGACGAGCTCGAAAACCGCCGCGCCATGCTGGCCGGCGCGCTTTCGGTTCTCAACGACCGCGAGCGCCGCATCTTCGAGGCGCGCCGCCTGTCGGAGGAGCCGATGACGCTCGAGGAGTTGTCCTCGGAATTCGACATCAGCCGCGAGCGCGTGCGGCAGATCGAGGTGCGCGCCTTCGAAAAAGTGCAGGATGCGGTGCGCGCCGCCGCCAAGCGGCAGGCGCAGTCGCTTCGCACCATCGAGGCCGAAGCTGCCTGAACCGGGAAAATCCGGGAATGAGACGAGACCGCCGCGGCTTCCCGCGGCGGTTTTTTTATTGGCCGGCGGCGGGCTGGCTCGCGCCCGGCTGCGGCGCGTTGCGCCATGCCTCAAGCGCCTGATTGAACACCTCGTCGCCCGGAATGCCTTTTTCCATGGTGACGAGGGCGCGGCGGCCGGACGTATAGACGATGGGAATGTCGATCCAACGCTGGCGCTGCAGGAGCTGCAAATTGGTGTCGCGTTCGGCCTGCCGGTCGCTCAGCGCGACGAGGAAATATCCGTCAGCGATCTTTGCCGGGATGCCGAGCAGCGGGCTGCCCGGCGCTTCCTCTGAATCCTTGAGCGCGATGCGCAGCACGTTGGAGATCGCGCCGCCCTCGAAATTGCCGGGCGTCAGGAAGATCATCTCTATGATGTGGCTGGCGGGCAGGGTGCTGTCCGCGTTGCGGCGGATAGTCATCCTGAGCTGGATTTCCTTCGACGGGACGGTGACCTCGGCGCGGATGGCAGGCTCCGGCGGAAGGTCCGCCCCCGGAGATTCCTGCACCAGCGACCACACGATCGAGCCGGGATCGGCGGAGCCTTCGGTGAGGTTGGTGCGCTCCTCGTAGAATATTGCGCGCTGCCCGACCGGCAGGGCGGCGGGCTGTTCGGCGGGGGCTCCGTCGGCGGCCGGCTGGGCCGTCCCGGAGGCCGGGCTGCTGGCGCCGCCGGCCGGCGCGGATTGCGTCGCGGCGGCGACGGATGTGCCTTCTCCGATGGAGGGGCGTCCGCCGGCCGGTCCCTCGTCAACCTCCTCGCCTTCCGGCGTGAGGCGCTGGGTGAACTTCGCGACGTCCTCGCCGTCTCCGTCGGCTGATGGCGCGGCGCCTTCAGGCGCGGCCTGCCCGGCGGAGGCGGCCGCGTCCGGCTGGGCAGCTGGTTGTTCCGGTTCGGAAGCCGTTTCCTGCCCGGCGGGGGCCGCGGTTTCGGCGACGGTTTCCTCGAGGCCGAGCATTCCGGCAAATTCGGCGCGGTTGAGCCATATGCCGTATGCGCCGCCGCCGACTATCGCCAGCGCGAGAAGTGCGGCCATGATACGGCCCACGGCCGGCTTGCGGCGTTCCTCGTGCGACGGCGACCCGGCGAGGCTGGGCTCCGGGCGCCGGAGCGGTGGCGCCTCGACCAGACCGGCTGCCGGATCGGAAAGATCGCGTTCGTCCGAAGGCTGCTCTTCTTTCTGCCCGGCAGCTTCCGGCTCATCCATGAGGGGGGCGGCAGGAACGATCCGAGGCGGTGTGGGCGCAAGGGGCTCATTGCGCTCGAAGCGGGTGAAGATCTCGTCCAGCTCGTCGTCTGCCGGGTCTTTCTCCGGGACAGGCTCGGCATAGCCCGCCTCCACCACGGCAATGGCGTCCTCGAGCGCCTGCTTCTGACGTTCGGCGACTGCGGCGGGCGGGGGCGGGTTTATGGCGGCAAGCTTGGCGGCGATGGTCGAGCGCGCCTTGTCATAGACCTTTCCGCGCAGCTCCGGCGTGTTGTTGCCCAGGCCGTCTATGGTCTTTCTCAATACCGCGACGAAATCTGCCATTCTGATCCTGTACTCCCGCCCGCCCGACATGCGCTTGCCACGCGCCGTCAAGCATAAAATTCAACCTAATCTTGAAAAGGATCGGTCACAAGTATCGTGTCCTCACGCTCCGGGCTCGTGGATAGAAGCGCGACCGGAGCACCGATAAGCTCCTCGATGTGACGCACATATTTCACTGCCTGCGCCGGCAGCTGGGCCCAGCTGCGCGCGCCGGCGGTCGTGCCTTTCCAGCCTTCCAGCGTCTCGTAGACCGGTTCGACGCGCGCCTGCGCGCCCTGCCCCGCCGGGAAATAATCGATGACCTTGCCGTCCAGCCGATAGGCCGTGCAGACCTTGATCTCGTCCAGCCCGTCGAGGACGTCGAGCTTGGTGAGGGCGATGCCGTCAATGCCGTTGGCGGCGACGGCCTGCCTCACGAGAACGGCGTCGAACCAGCCGCAGCGGCGCTTGCGTCCGGTGACGGTGCCGAATTCATGGCCGCGCGTGCCGAGGAATTCGCCGACCTCATTATCCTGCTCGGTCGGGAACGGCCCTTCGCCGACGCGAGTGGTGTAGGCCTTGGTGATGCCGAGCACATAGCCGATCGCGCCGGGGCCGATGCCGGCTCCCGTCGCGGCCTGGCCGGATACGGTGTTGGACGAGGTGACGAAGGGATAGGTGCCGTGGTCGATGTCGAGCAGCGTGCCCTGTGCGCCCTCGAACAGTATGCGGCTGCCGGCGCGGCGCGCGTCGTCTAGGATGCGCGAGGTGCGGTCCATATAGGGAAGCACCCTGTCCTTCACGGAGGTCAGCTCGGTCATGATCGTTTCATGGGCCGCTTCGGGGTGGCCGAGGCCGCGGCGGAGCGCGTTGTGATGTGTCAGCAGCCGATCCACCTTTGCCGGAAGTGTTTCCAGGTCCGCCAGATCCGTCACCCTTACGGCCCTGCGCCCGACCTTGTCCTCATATGCTGGCCCGATGCCCCGGCGCGTGGTGCCGATCTTCGTGCCGGAATTCGATGCCGCGTCCTCGCGGAAGCCGTCCAACTCCCGATGTACAGAGAGGATAAGGGGGGTGTTTTCGGCAATTTTCAGGCGATCCGGTCCGATATCGACGCCCAGCTCCGCGAGCTTGGCCAGTTCGGCCACGAAAGCATGCGGATCGAAGACAACGCCGCTGCCGATGATGGAAAGCTTGCCGTCTCGCACTACGCCGGAAGGCAGAAGGGAAAGTTTGTAGACCTTGCCGTCCACCACGAGTGTATGGCCCGCATTGTGGCCGCCCTGGAAGCGTACGACGATGTCGGCCCGTTCCGACAGCCAGTCGACGATCTTTCCCTTGCCCTCGTCGCCCCACTGCGACCCGACGACCACGACATTGGCCATGACATGCTTCCTTCAGCTTGGATTGCCGGGCGGTTCCGGCATGTGACGCGCCTCTATAGCGCCGCGAAATGCCGTTCGCGACCCCCGTGCGGCGCATTCGCGCAGGTTTGGACTGCTTTTCACCGCGTCTGGTCCATTTACCTGCGGGCCGGAGGCACATAAACCCCGGTTTCCCGCCGCAGACGTCGCCGGAACCGAAACGAGATCATGGCCCGACGCGCCTATCTGCTACTTCTGCTGACGACGCTTTTCTGAGGCGGCAACGCCGTCGCCGGAAAACTCGCCGTCGGCCATTTCTCCCCGATGATGCTGACCATGCTGCGCTGGGCCATCACCTTCGCGCTGCTCATGGTGATCGGCCACAGGCAATTCATGCGCGACTGGCCGGTGGTGCGCCGGAACCTGCCGATGCTGTCGGCGCCCGGCATAGCCGGCTTTTCGCTTTTCAACGGCCTCATGTACACGGCGCTGGTGTTCACCTCCGCTGTCAACACGTCCATCGAGCAGGCGGCCATGCCGGTCGTCATCTTCATCGTCAACTTCCTGCTTTTCTCGACTCGCATGACGGGGGCACAGGTGGCAGGCGTCACGCTTTCGGTCATCGGGGTGGCGCTGACGGCGAGCCACGGCGACCTGACGCGGCTGGCCCAGCTCGACGTGAATATCGGTGACGCGATCATGATGGCTGCCGTCGTGCTCTACGGTATCTACACCGCCTGCCTGCGCTTCCGGCCTCCGATCCACTGGCAAAGCCTGATGATCGCGCTGGCAGGCGCTGCCGCCATCTCGTCGGTGCCCTTCCCGCTGGTGGAGCATGCGCTGGGAGCTTCACTCGCGCCGGACGCGACCGGCTGGTGGATCGCGGTATTCACCGCCGTCTTTCCGTCCCTGCTCGCCCAAGTCTTTTTCCTGTGGGGCATCGAGATGATCGGCGCCAACCGGGCCGGTCTCTTCGTCAATCTCGTTCCGATCTTCGGCACGCTGCTGTCCATCGCCATACTCGGCGAGGAATTCCATTTCTATCATGCGCTGGCGCTGGCGCTCGTGCTGGGCGGCATCTGGCTTGCCGAAAGCAGCGGCCGCAACCATGCCGGGCAGGAAAGGCGCGGAGCGATCCGCGCCTTCGATGTTCCTTGCTGCCGGGCGGCTTATATCGCGCCGATGTCGAAATGCAGGGGCTTGGCCGATTGGATGGCGGGGTGCGAGCGCACCTCCTCCAGCACCTTCTCGGGGAAGGGGGCATCGAGATAGAGCAGCGCGATGGCGTCGCCGCCCGGCCGGTTGCGGCCGAGCTGGAAGTTGGCGATGTTGACGCCGTTGCGTCCGCAGACGGTGCCCAGCAGGCCGACGATGCCGGGTGCGTCGGCATTGGTGGTGTAGAGCATGTGCTGGCCCACCTCGGCGTCGAGGTTGATGCCCTTGATCTGGATGAAGCGCGGTTTGCCGTCGGAGAAGCAGGTGCCGGCGATGGAGCGCGTGCTGCTGTCGGTCTTGACCGTCAGTTTGACGTAGCCGTCGAACACGCCGGACTTGTCGCGCTTGATCTCGGAGACGATGATGCCGCGCTCCTTGGCCATGATTGGGGCGGACACCATGTTGACGTCGGCGACCTGCGGGCGGATCAGCCCGGCGAGCGCGGCGCTCACCAACGCGCGGGTGTTCATCTGCGCGGTCGAGCCGTCGAACAGGATCTCGACCTCCTTGATCGGCTCCTCGGTCGCCTGCCCGACAAAGGCGCCCAGCACCTCTGCCAGCTTGACGAAGGGCTTCAGCCGGGGCGCTTCCTCGGCGGTGATCGACGGCATGTTGATGGCGTTGGAAACCGCGCCCTTCACCAGATAGTCCGACATCTGCTCGGCGATCTGCAGGGCGACGTTCTCCTGCGCCTCGGTCGTGGACGCGCCCAGATGCGGCGTCGCCACCACATTCTCCATGCCGAAGAAGGGGCTGTCCGTCGCCGGCTCGGTCTCGAACACGTCGATACCCGCGCCCGCCACCTTTCCGCTCTTGAGCGCCGCGACGAGATCGGCCTCGACGATAAGGCCGCCGCGCGCGCAATTGATGATGCGCACGCCGTCCTTCATCTTGGCGATGGCCTCGGCATTGATCATGTTGCGCGTCCGGTCGGTCATCGGCGTGTGCAGCGTGATGAAATCGGCGCGGGCGAACAGATCGTCCAGCTCGACCTTCTCGACGCCCAGCTCGGAGGCGCGGCCTTCCGACAGGAAGGGATCGAAGGCGATGACGTGCATCTTCAGCCCGACGCCGCGCATGGCGACGATGGAGCCGATATTGCCGCAGCCTATGACACCCAGCGTCTTGCCGGTGATTTCCACGCCCATGAAGCGGTTCTTCTCCCACTTGCCCGCATGGGTGGAGGCGTTGGCTTCCGGCATCTGGCGGGCGAGCGAGAACATCATGGCGATGGCGTGCTCGGCGGTGGTGATGGAATTGCCGAAGGGGGTGTTCATGACGATGATGCCTCGCCGCGATGCGGCGGGAATATCGACATTGTCCACGCCGATACCGGCGCGGCCGATCACCTTCAGATTGGTCGCGGCGGCGATGAGCTTTTCCGTGACCTTGGTGGCGGAGCGGATGGCGAGGCCGTCATAGCTGGCGATGACCTCCAGCAGCTTGTCCTTATCCTTGCCGAGATCGGGCAGGTAATCGACCTCGACGCCGCGATCCTTGAAGATCTGGACGGCGGTGGGCGAAAGTTTGTCGGAAACGAGTACGCGGGGCATGGGAGTGTCCTTCGCATTGTGTAGCGCCTGACCTTTCCCTGTGGGGAAGGTCGTCGTGCAGCGGCGGGTGAAGTGTGATGTCGCGGGTGGAGGGCTTGCCTCCACCTCGATCCTCCGTTCAGCCCTTCCCGCGCGGGAAAGGGCCAGGTGCCGTCAGGCGGCGGCCTTGAGGGCAGCCTTCTGCGTGGCGAACGCCCAGTCGAGCCAGGGAAGCAACGCTTCCAGATCGGCGCTCTCGACGGTCGCTCCGCACCAGATGCGCAGGCCGGGAGGGGCATCGCGATAGGCGCCGATGTCGAGCGCCACGCCTTCCTTCTCCAGCATGGAAGCGAATGCCTTGGCGAAGGCCGCCTGCGCATCCGCGTCGAGCGCGGCAATATCGGGATCGACGATGGAAAGGCAGACGGAGGTGTTGGAGCGCGTCTCGGGCTTCACGGCCAGATGACCCAGCCAGGACGATGCCGCGACGAAGCGGTCCAGCACGGCGAAATTGGCGTCCGCGCGGGCGATCAGCGCGTCCAGCCCGCCGAGCGATTTCGCCCATTCGAGCGCGTCGATATAGTCCTCGACCGCCAGCATAGAAGGCGTGTTGATCGTTTCGCCCTTGAAGATGCCCTCGATCAGCTTGCCGCCGGAGGTGAGGCGGAAAATCTTGGGCAGCGGCCATGCCGGCTTGTAGGTTTCCAGCCGCTCGACGGCGCGTGGCGACAGGACCAGCATGCCGTGCGCCGCCTCGCCGCCCAGCACCTTCTGCCAGGAGAAGGTGACGACATCGAGCTTCGCATAGTCGAGCCGCTGGGCGAAAGCCGCCGAGGTGGCGTCGCAGATCGTCAGGCCCTTGCGGTCGGCGGGGATGAAGTCGGCGTCGGCCACGCGGACGCCGGAAGTCGTGCCGTTCCAGGTGAATACCACGTCGCGATCGAAATCGATCTGCGTCAGGTCCGGCAGTTCGCCGTAAGGCGCTTCGATCTTGCGCGTGTCGGTGAGCTTGAGCTGCTTGACCACATCCGTGACCCAGCCGGAGCCGAAGCTCTCCCAGGCGACCATATCGACGCCGCGCTCACCGAGCAGCGACCACATCGCCATCTCGACCGCGCCCGTGTCCGACGCCGGAACGATGCCGATGCGGTAATCGGCGGGAATCTGCAGAATTTCGCGGGTGAGGTCTATCGCCTGCTGGAGCTTGGCCTTGCCGATCTTCGCGCGATGCGAGCGGCCAAGGGCGGCATCCTTCAGAACGTCCAGCGACCAGCCGGGACGTTTTGCGCAGGGACCAGAGGAAAATTGAGGGTTCGCCGGACGGAATCCGGGCTTCGAAAGAGTCGTCATCGTGGTTCCTATCCTTCCAGATAGCACGCGCCTCGTTGGGGAGGCGTGGCCCACGGATGCGGATATAGAATTGCATGCGGCGGTGCAAGCGGGAAAAGCGAATGCCTGCCGCGACAAACTTGCCGCATGGAAGCCCCGAACGAAAAAGGCGAGCCAAAGCCCGCCTTTGCTGTCGCGACCGAGGCGAATCCTACCAGAGCGCGTAGCGAAGGCCGACACGGACCTCGTGCTGGCCGAAGCCGGAATCGCTGCCCTGCGCGCCGCTGGCGCCAAGGCCCTGCTCGCTGGCGCTGAAGCGGAACATGTCACCGCCGTTCACATGGCGGTACTTGTAGCCGAGATCGACCTTGAGATTGTCGGAGATGTCGTAAGCGACGCCCGCCATCAGGGCATAGGTGAAGCGCCAGCTTGAAATACCGTCATTGCTTGTCTCGGTGATGGGCAGGGCGCTGCAGGCAACCGCGCCGGGAACGCAGTTGAGCGTACCCTGGAGGGAATTCCAGCTGGCGAGCGTGAGGCCCGCGCCCGCGCCGACATAAGGCGTGAAGCGCGCGAAGGTGCCCAGGTCGACATAGGCGTTGGCCATGAAGGAGGTCGCGTTCAGCTCCGCCTCGTCATCGCCCCGGCAGGTGGTGCCGGCGGGCTGGCCGGGGCAGGGAAGTGCCGCGCTGGTGCTGCCGCTGAATGTAGGAGAGAATCGCTCCGCCATCACCTCGGCGCGAATCCAGTCGTTGAAGCGATAGCCGAAGCCGGCGCCGAATATGATGTCGGAGTCGAGGCTGGCCGAATCGAAACCCGCCGCTCCGTAGGTGCCCGTCGCGGGATCGAAGGTGCGGTAGTTGAAGGAGCCGGCATTGGTGGAGAAGGTATAGCCGACGTCGCCGCGCAGGTACCAGCCATTGCCGACCTCGACCGGAACCGCCTGCTCGGCTTCCTCGATATAGACCGGGGGCTCGTAAAGCGGCGGATCGTAATCGGCCGCGAGCGCCCTGCCCGACGTAGAGAGGGCGAGCATGACAAGGAACAGGGACAGGCGGGAACCGACACCCATGACTCTTCTCCGTTACGCGACGAACGCCGCTTTGAACGTTGTTGAGACAGAATTAACCATGCCGGTTAAATTATCGTTAAGTATAATTTTCTCTCGTATCGGAAAAAATAAAAGCCCGGATTTCCGGGCTTTTATTTTGAACTTCAAGAAACAAGTCAGTTGAATTTGTATCTCACGCCGAATTTTATGTCGTGTGAATAAAGATTCTTGAATCTGAAACCATCGTTCGGAACAGTTATGCTCGGGTCGAAATTGTGGGCGGGCCCCGTCTTGGCATCGCCCAGATTGACGAAGCTGTATCCCAGATCGAGGGTGACCTGATCGGTGATCTCGTAGCCGACGCCGGCGTGCAGGGCCCATGCCAGTTGCCACAGGGAGCCGTTTTCAGCATAGCCACCGCCACCGTTGTATATATTCGTGTCGATGAACTCTGAGATGGTATTGCGGGACGCACCGATGCCGGCGCCGATATAGGGCTTCAAGCCGCGGAAATTACCCAAATCCACATAGGCATTGGCCAGGAAAAGCCATTCGGATTTCTTGCCGCCATAGTCGTTGACGGAGATAACGTTGTCCGGGTCAGCCGCATCGAGAACCGTATCGAGAGCATGGAATGTTGAACCGGCCCGGTACTCCGCGGTGAGGTCGCCGCGCAGCCACTGATTGACCTGATAGCCGACGCCGACGCCGAAAAGGGGCGCGGAGTCGAAGCCGCCTCGTTCCGGCCACGTCATGATTATGGCTGGGTCATTGTACCGGAAATAGTCCAACCCGTCGAAATGCTGATTGCTCATGCCGATATGGCCGCGGAGATACCAGCCGGCATATGACGGGGGCGGAGCCTCCTCATATTCCACGACCGGCGGTTCATACAGGTCGGCCGCAACCGCCGGCAGCCCCATTGCGGCGAGCAACGCCGTGCCTGCCACGATTCCAAGCAACTTCACCATCTGCATACCCTCATTATACCGAGCGCGCAGCCGCTTTCGGTTTCGCTTTGATTGAGCAGACAATGGGCCAGAAAGGTTAAGTTGAGATTAACCCTAAAAATTAACCTTGAAAGTTAACCGCGCGGCACGGGGCAAAAGAAAAGCCCGCACGAGGCGGGCCCTTCTGCAAGCTGAACGGGCCAGGTCAGGCCGCGTTGCGCGTCTCCGCGATGACACCGACGATATCGTCCACCACCTGCTCGACAAGCTGCGGATCGTCGGCCTCGGCCATGACGCGGATGAGCGGCTCGGTGCCGGAGGGACGGATGACGAGCCGCCCGCTATTGCCAAGCCGGCTGCGCGCATCCTCTATCATCGCCTTGACCGGGGCGCTGTCCAGCGGCTTGCCGCCGGAGAAACGGACATTCTTCAGGATCTGGGGCACGGGCTCGAACTTGCGCAGCACCTCGCTCGCCGGACGTCCGGCGCGCTTGATGCAGGCGAGAACCTGAAGCGCCGACAGCAGCCCGTCGCCCGTCGTCGAGAAATCCGACAGAACGATATGGCCGGACTGCTCGCCGCCGACATTGAAGCCGTGGGCGCGCATGTGCTCCACGACATAGCGGTCGCCTACCTTGGTACGATGCAATTGCAGGTTCATGCCGCCAAGGAAACGCTCCAGACCGAGATTGGACATGACCGTCGCAACCACGCCGCCGCCGGCCAGCCGGTTCGATTCGTGCCAGGTCTGGGCGATCAGCGCCATGATCTGGTCGCCATCCACCACGGCGCCCGTCTCGTCCACGATCACCACGCGGTCTGCATCGCCGTCCAGCGCGATGCCGATATCGGCGCGCACCTCGTGCACCTTCTTCGACAGGCCGGCGGGATTGGTCGAGCCGCAATCCTCGTTGATATTGAAGCCGTTCGGCTCGACATTGATCGCCACGACCTCCGCCCCGAGTTCCCACAGCGCGGCGGGCGCGACCTTGTAGGCGGCGCCGTTGGCGCAATCGACCACGACGCGCAGGCCCGCAAGGGACATGGAGCGGGGCAGCGTGCGCTTGGCATATTCGATGTAGCGGTCATGGACGCCATCGACGCGCTTGGCGCGGCCGAGCGCCGACACATCGGCGAGCTGGCGGCCGAGATCCTCGTCGATCAGTTCCTCGATGCGGTTCTCGATCTCGTCGGAAAGCTTGTACCCATCCGGGCCGAACAGCTTGATTCCGTTATCGGCATAGGGGTTGTGCGAAGCAGAGATCATTACGCCGATATCGGCACGCAGCGAGCGGGCGAGCATGGAGACGGCGGGCGTAGGCACCGGGCCGAGCAGGAACACGTCCATGCCGGCGGCGCAGAAGCCGGCGACCATCGCGTTCTCGATCATGTACCCGGAAAGCCGCGTGTCCTTGCCGAGCACGACACGATGCCGGTGATTGCCGCGCTGGAACGCGACACCGGCGGCCATGCCGACCTTCATCGCGATCTCTGCGGTCATTGGAAAGGAATTCGCGCGGCCGCGAATGCCATCGGTCCCGAAATAGCGTTTTGTCATGGTTCCGTGATGTATCCGCCCCAAGTCCCTCCCGGTCGTATTTGACATGATACGAACCGGCACTTGCATCACTTTATATGAGGGTGTGTTACTATTTGGTGCCAGTTACGGCGCGCCTGCCCCCTTCCGCCACAATACAGGGAAATGGCGGCGAATGCTCGAGGGGGATAAAGAAAAACGCCGCGACGACGTCCGCGGCGTTTTCGTTTCCAGCCGGCCTGCCGGCCCTCAGCCCGGCTGCGGTTCCATCCCGCCCTCGGGCTCTTCCCCGCCTGACTTGCGGCGGCCCCCTGAGGAGCCTGCTTTCGGCACGGTGGAGCCGCGCGAGGGAGGCGTGTCGTCGCCAAGGTCGCGCGAGGGCTTCTGGCCGGCCATGATCTGGCGGATCTCGTCGCCCGTCAGCGTCTCGTATTCGAGCAGGCCTTCGGCGATTGCCGTCCATTCCCGCTTCTTCTCGGTCAGGATTCGCTTGGCCTCGGTATAGGCCTCGTCGATCAGGCGGCGCACCTCGTCGTCGATGATCTGCGCCGTCTCCTCCGAGATGTTCTGCTGGCGCGCCACCGAATGGCCGAGGAACACTTCCTCCTGATTGTCGCCATAGGCAACATTGCCAAGCTTGTCGGAGAAGCCCCAGCGCGTCACCATCGCGCGGGCGAGCTTGGTGGCCTGGTCGATGTCGGAGGCTGCGCCGGAGGTGATGTTCTCCTTGCCGAACTTCAGCTCCTCGGCCACGCGGCCGCCCATCATGATGACCAGACGCGAGGTCATCCATTTGTAGCTCATGGAGTAGCGGTCGCCCTCGGGCAGCTGCATGACCATGCCCAGCGCGCGGCCGCGCGGGATGATGGTCGCCTTGTGCAGCGGATCGGCGGCGGGAACCTCCAGCGCCGTGATGGCGTGGCCAGCCTCGTGATAGGCGGTCAGCTCCTTCTCGGCCTGGGTCATGGCGTTGGAGCGGCGCTCCGCGCCCATCATGATCTTGTCCTTGGCGTCCTCGAACTCGGCCATGGTAACGAGGCGCTTGTTGCGCCGCGCCGCCATCAGAGCCGCTTCGTTGACGAGGTTGGCGAGATCGGCGCCGGAAAAGCCCGGCGTGCCGCGCGCCAGCACCTTGAGGTCGACATTGGGCGCCAGCGGCACGTTGCGCACATGCACCTTGAGGATCTTCTCGCGGCCGACGATGTCGGGGTTCGGCACGACAACCTGACGGTCGAAGCGGCCGGGACGCAGCAGGGCGGGATCGAGCACGTCGGGGCGGTTGGTCGCGGCGATGAGGATGATGCCCTCATTGGCCTCGAAGCCGTCCATCTCGACGAGAAGCTGGTTCAGCGTCTGCTCGCGCTCGTCATTGCCGCCGCCGAGGCCGGCACCGCGATGGCGGCCGACCGCGTCGATCTCGTCGATGAAGATGATGCAGGGCGCGTTCTTCTTGGCCTGCTCGAACATGTCGCGAACACGGCTCGCGCCGACGCCGACAAACATCTCGACGAAATCCGAGCCGGAAATGGTGAAGAACGGCACGTTGGCCTCGCCCGCGACGGAGCGCGCCAGAAGCGTCTTGCCGGTGCCGGGAGGGCCGACGAGCAGAACGCCGCGCGGGATCTTGCCGCCGAGGCGCTGGAACTTCTGCGGGTCACGCAGGAACTCGACGATCTCCTCGAGATCCTGCTTGGCCTCGTCCACGCCGGCGACATCCTGGAAGGTCACGCGGCCATGCGCTTCGGTCAGCAGCTTGGCCTTGGACTTGCCGAAGCCCATAGCGCGACCGGAACCCGACTGCATCTGGCGCATGAAGAATATCCAGACGCCGAGAATGAGGATCATCGGCAGCCAGGAGATCAGGTAGCCGAATATGGAATTGGAGCCATCCGTTTCCGGGCGGGCGTTGATGGTCACGCCCTTGTCTTCCAGGCGATTGACCAGCGCGGAATCGCCGGGCGAATAGGTCTGGAACGCGGTGTTGTTGTCGGCATAGGTGCCGGTGATGCGCTGGCCGGCTATGGTCACCGAGCGGACGCGGCCGTTGTCCACTTCCTGCAGGAACTGCGAATAGGCGATCTCTCGCGAGGCGCCCCGCTGCTGCGGCGTCTGGAACAGGTTGAACAGCGCGATCAGCAGGACAGCTATGATCGCCCAGAGCGCAAGGTTGCGATAATTCGGATTCATGGTGTTTCCCGTTGGTGTTTGCGGTCAAACACCGGTCCGTTTGATGTGCTTTTCGATAACATAGGGACCGCTCCGCCCCTTGCCAAGCGTGACCGCTCGTCTCGGTTAAGCTGAATTTGCAATGTGTCGCGCGAATGGCAGGCGCGGCAGGGGTTCGAGGCTGGCGAGCGCGGTCATGGCCTTTGCGGGGGCGAGGTCGAAGCAGGGCAGGAAGCGGGTCCACGGGCCGAGCGCGGATATGGCCCGCACGGGCGTCGTCTCCGGTCCGGGCAGCCCAACGCATTCATCGCCGCGCCAGAGCGCGGGCAGAGCCGAAAAAGCGGCCACCGCCACTGGCCGTGGCGTGTCGCCGGCATCATCGATCCGGCGCATGGCCTCCGTGCGGCCAAGCGGGGCGATGCGCAGGCCGTCTGCGTTATCGGTCAGGGTCAATTGCCAGCGCCCGTCCCAAAGCTCCATCGCGGCGGCGGCAGGGTCCGGCAGGCCGCGCCCCTCGCGATACAGAAATATGCCGCCGCGCCGCCTGTCCACCACGGCGCGCGAAAGGCCGGCGCGCGCCGCGCCTTCGGAGAGCTCGGAGACGAGACGTTTCGCCGCGGCCTCGTTCGGCATATGCGGCGTTCCGCCGATGAAGGAGAGCAGGATGCGCAGCCCGTAGAGAAGGGCATCCGGCGCCGCGTGCAGCGCCTCGGGCGGAAGCCGCAGCAGGCCGGGGAACGGGATGGACGCATAAGCCTCAAGCCAGCGGGCAGCCCGTTCGCCCAGCATGGTTCTGTCATTCGCCGCGCTTTCCGCGCGTCCGATCAGCGCGGCGAAGCCCGTCTCGTTGCCGATGATCGCGTGGCGGGTGCGCACCCGCTCGTAGTGCATGTCGAGATTGCTGGGATCGTCGATCCAGCCGATGCCTCCGGCGGACAGATAATCGCGCAGGGCCTGCCGCCGGATCGCGAGCAGGGGCCGCAGGAACCAGATACGCCGGTCGTAGAGCGTGGCGGGCGCGATGCCGGCCTCGCCTCGGCCAGCCGCGCGCTCGCCGCGCATGGCGACTGTTTCAGCCTGATCGTCGGCGGTATGGCCGGTAAGCACGATGCCGGCGCCTGCACCGGAGGCGGCTTCGGCCAGCAGGCGGTGGCGGGCTTCACGCGCAGCCTTGGAGATGCCGTGTGCGGGCTTCGGCTCCGTCCAGATCATGGTTCGATGGGCGATGCCGAGCGCCCGCGCCGTCTCGCCGACCTGCCTCGCCTCGTCTGCCGATTCAGGCCGCAACCTGTGATCCACCGTCACGGCGAGGATATCGGGGAAGCCGGGACAGCCCGCCGCGAACGCCTTGAGCAGATGCAGCAGCGCAAGGGAATCGCCTCCACCGGAAACGGCGGCGACAATGCAACGATGACCGGAAAAGTCGAGGGGCGCGAAAAGTGTATGCGGATCGGGAGGTACGGCGCCGTGAGCGGGCATGTCCGGAGCGAAGCCTGCCGTCAGCAGGACGCGGCCGCCTGTTCCTTCTTGGCGCGGTCGAGCACTGCGGGCGACGCCTGAGGATAGCGGCGACCGATCTCGGCGAAGGTGGCGCAGGCGACGTCGCGCTGCTTCATCGCGGCGAGAGAGATGCCCAGCTTGAGCATGGTTTCCGGCGCTTTCTTGCTGTCGGGGTGGTCACGGTTGGCGGCGAGGAAGGTTTGCGCCGCCTCGCGATTCTTGCCCTGCGCGAGCAGTGCCTCGCCAAGCCAGAACTGCGCGTCGGCAGCCCGCTTGTCATCGGGAAAGCGCGCGATATGGTCGCGGAAGCCGGCCTCGGCCGTGCCGTAGTCGCCCGACAGGATGAACTCGTAGGAATTGCGGTAAAGCTCTTCGGGGTCGTTGGTCGGCGGCAGCGCGGCCACCGTAGTATTGTCGGGCCGCGCGGGGCCGGTCTGGACACCGGGCAGATCGCCGGGCGCCGTGGTCAGCACATTGCCTTGCGCATCCAGGGTGATGCGGCCGAAGGTGCGGGGCGGCTCGCCGAGGCGCGGCGATGCAGTGCCGGGATCGGCCGGCGCTGCGATGGTTCCACCCGTCATACCGCCGGGCGTCTCGATGATTTCCTCGATCTGGCCGGAGCGCGCCGTTTCGTCTGGCCGGGCGGTCCTGCCCGTGCTGCCGCCCGCATCCGTGCGCTTGCCTTCAAGCTCCTGGAAGCGGAACTCGTTGTCCTCCTGCATCTTGCGGATCTGCTCCTGCATCTGGAGCACCTGGAAGTTCAGCTCCTCCAGCTGGCCGTTGAGCTGGCGGATCTGCTCCTCGAGCTGCATCACGCGCGGATCGCTGGCCTGGGCAAGCTGCACGGGCACAGCCTCGATATTGCGCGGACCGGGGACCCTGATCCTGGGAGCGGGCTGGCGCGTATCGAGATATGCATTGCCGATTGCCGCAGGCACGCCCGGTTCGCCGCCGGGGGCGGCCCGAACGGCCGGCGTCTGGCTGAGGAGAAGGGCTGCCGCGGCGATATGGAGCGGGACGAACTTCATTCTATTCTCGTTTCCGGCTTCCGGGATGGATGGAGGTCGCCTTTTAGCAGGCGGCGCGACTTCGGCCAAATTTTGTTTTCGGCCTTGCCGGATGCAAAAAAGCGGCCCGCAGGCCGCTTTCAGCGAAATCATGTCCAACCCGCCAGGCGTCTCGATCCCGGCGCTCCGGCTCAGCTTCCGGCGCCGTTGAGCACCGTGACCGCGCGACGGTTCTGCGACCAGCAGGAGATGTCGTCGCAGACGGCGACCGGGCGCTCCTTGCCGTAGGAGATGGTCTGGATGCGGTTGGCGGCGACGCCGCGCGCGACGAGGAAATCGCGCGTTGCGGCCGCGCGGCGCGCGCCCAGTGCGAGGTTGTATTCGCGGGTGCCGCGCTCGTCGGCATGGCCTTCAACCGTCACCGCATAGTTGCGGTATTGCTGGAGCCACTGGGCCTGCCGCGACAGGGTGGCCTGTGCGTCCGCGCGGATCGATGAGGAATCCGTGTCGAAGAAGATGCGGTCGCCGACATTGACCGTGAATTCCTGCTGCGATCCCGGTGTGGCCGCGCCACCACCCAGCCCCAGCTCGGCCGCCGAATTCGGCACATTGTTCTTGGAAGCGCAGGCCGACAGGGCAAGCGCGGCGGCGAGCGCGACAATGACCGGGCTGCGGGTGATGTTAGCGATACGGCTCATGGCCGCCTCTCCTTCGTATTCTAGCGATTAGATTGAGCACTTCGTAACCATGTCTCGGTTAAGCCGACGCCAAGAAACATGGTTAACGAAAGATGACTTCCCCGTCCGAACCGCGATTCGCTGCGAAAATCCCCGACTTCCTGCAGGCTAGGGCGAATTGAGGCGGAAACGCGGCACCCGCCGGGAAGTTCCGCGGCGGGCACTCGAGGCCGGTCGAAGGGGCCGGGCGGCTTCAGTTCAGAAGCGGCGACCAGGCCGGGTCCGAGGCAAAGTTCGGTGTCGGGATGGGCTGCTCGTTGCGCCCGGTGAGGTCGATGGAGTAGAGGCGCGGCCCGCCGCCGCCGGCCTGCTCGCGAAAGAACATCAGCACACGGCCGTTTGGCGCCCAGGTCGGCCCTTCCTGCAGGAAGCCCGAGGACAATATGCGCTCGCCCGACCCGTCCGTGCGCATCACGCCGATCTGGAACTCGCCGCCGGTCTGCTTGGTGAAGGCGACGAGGTCGCCGCGCGGGGACCAGACGGGGGTCGAGTAGTTGCCGTCGCCGAAGGAGATGCGGCGAGGGTTCGAGCCGTCCGCGCCCATGACGTAGATCTGCGTGCGCCCGCCGCGGTCGGAGGTGAACACGATCTGGCTACCATCGGGCGAATAGGAGGGCGAGGTGTCGATGGCGTTGGAGTTGGTCAGCCGCGTCGTGTTGCGGCTGCGCAGGTCCATCGCGAAGATGTTGGAATTGCCGTCGTCCCTGAGCAGGCTCATGATGACCTTCTGACCGTCCGGCGAGAAGCGCGGCGCGAAAGTCATGTTGGGGAAATTGGCGACCAGCTCGCGTTGTCCGGTCTCGATCTGCAAGAGGTAGACCTGAGGCTTGCCGTTCTCGTAGGACATGTAGGTGATTTCCTGCCGGCTCGGCGAGAAGCGCGGCGTCATCACGATGCTGCGCCCGTCCGACAGGAATCGCTGGCCGGCGCCATCCTGGTCCATGATGGCCAGCCGCTTGACGCGCTTGTCCTTCGGGCCGCTCTCGTCGACATAGACGATTCGGGTGTCGAAATAGCCTTTCTCGCCGGTCAGCCGCTCATAGATCGCGTCGGCAATGATATGGGCGATGCGCCGCCAGTTGTTGGGGCTGGCGAAGAACTGCTCGCCGACGAGCTGCTGGCCGGCGAAAGTATCCCACAGGCGGAACTCGGCGCGCAGGCGGCCATCCGGCTCCTTGCTGACGCGGCCCGTTACCAGCGCCTGCGCGTTGATGACCTTCCAGTCGTCGAAGCGCGGCGCGACATCGGGGTTCGATATCTTTTCGATGAAGGCGGCCTGGTCGACGGGCGCGAAAAGGCCGGAACGCTTCAGGTCGGCGGAGATGACCGAGGCGATATCGCGGCCCATCTGGTCGCTTGACAGGAAATCCGTCACGGCGATGGGCAGGGGCTCGACAACGCCCTGGTTGACGTCGATCTCCAGCACTGCATGGGCCGGCTGCGTGACAGCCATGCCGGCGGCGGCGAGCGATCCGATCAGCAGGATTGTCTTAAGGAACTGTCTCATCAGGCTGAACCTCGTGGAAGCTTTCACGCGCGGGTCAGAACATGTCGCGCGGATCGAAATGAACGATGACGTCCGCCCAGGCCTCGTATTTGTCGGCGGGCAGATTGTAGGGAGCACATTGCAGGATGGCGCGGCGGGCCGATTCCGCGGCGGCGCGTTCGACGCCGCCACCGCCGCCGCCGGACACGATCTCGGGACGGCCTTCCAGCTCGCCGGAGCGGCTGAGTTTGAACTGGACGGAAACCTTCAGATTCTCGGCATCCATCGCCCCGGCGGGGATGTTCCAGCATCGCTGGATCTGGCCGCGCAGCGCATCCATCTCGCTCTGGGTGAGCTTGGCCCCGCCCGTCGTCTCGCGGCCGCCAAGCGCGGCCTGCTCGCTGGAGCGTTTGGCCCCGCCGCCGGACGGCTTGTCGCGGTTGAGCAGGGCCGCGATCTGGTCGGCGTTGAACTCGCGGTCCTCGGATTTAGGCTTCCGGGCCTCGCGCTCCGCCGGCTTCTCGGCATTCTTGCGCTCGGGAGCCTTGGCGGTCTGCGCCTGCGGCGGCTGGGGGCGTGCCTGCGGCGAGGGGGCGCTGTCGGGCAGCGCCACGGCTTCGGCCTCCGGCGTTTCCGCCACAGCGGTTTCCGGCGCTGGGTCCGGCCTGACCTCCTGCTTCGGCTGCGGCTCGGGCGTCATCTCCGTGGCGGGCACCGGCTCCGGCTTCGTCTCGGCTGGCACCGGCGGCGACTTTTCGGCGAGTTTTGGCGCGGGCTCCGGCGATGGCGGCGGAGCCGCAGCCGTCTGCACCTCGCGGGGCGAGGGAGCCGGCGTCGGCGGTGTCGGCAGGTCGACGGTGTTTTCCCCGACATTGCGGGCGTCCGGCACGGGTTCCGGCCGGGAGGTGGGTGTAGGCGCGGCGCGTTCGGCCACCGGCGCCTCGCGCTCGCCCTGCTGGATCTGCGTGATCTCGGAGACGGGCACGATATCCACCGGGAACGCCTCGACATCGGCGACTTCCAGCGCGCGCGGCGCCGACAGCGTGAAGAGGCCGAAGCCGATCAGAGCTGCATGGAGGCTTGTCGAGACGATAAGGCCGGTCTTCATGTCCCGGTCAGTTTTCCTGTTCCTGAAGCGTCACAAGGCCGAGATTGCGGTAGCCGGCGGCCGAAATGCGCGCCATCACCCTCATCACCGTGCCATAGTCGGCCGAGCGGTCGCCGCGCACATAGATGCGCTCGTCATAGCCGGTCTGGGCGATGGCCTGCAGCTTGGGCACCACTTCGTCGATGGGCGTCTCGGTTTCCTGCAGGAAAACCTTGCCTTCCTGGTTCACGGAGACGGTGATCGGCTGGGTGTCCGAATTGAGCGCCTTGGCCTGCGTTTCCGGCAGGTCGATGGGCACGCCGACCGTGAGCAGCGGCGCGGCCACCATGAATATGATCAGCAACACCAGCATCACGTCCACGAAGGGCGTGACGTTGATCTCCGACATCAGGCTGCGCCGCCGTCCTCGGCGGCGGTGGCCGCGTCCCTGGCTCTGTCCGACAGACATCCCCATGAAATCTCTCCTCAGGCCGCCCGGGCCACGACCTTCTCATCTATCTGGCGCGATAGTATGGCGGAGAACTCGTCGGAGAACCCTTCCATACGCGAGGCGAGCTTGGCCGCGTCGGATGACAGCTTGTTGTAGGCGATGACAGCGGGAATGGCGGCGAGCAGGCCCATAGCCGTGGCCAGCAGCGCCTCGGCGATGCCGGGCGCCACGACGGCGAGATTGGTGGATTTCGACCCGGCGATCGCCTGGAAGGATGTCATGATGCCGACGACGGTGCCGAACAGGCCGATAAAGGGCGCGGACGAGCCGATGGAAGCGAGGAAGCCCAGCCGGCTTTCCAGCCGCTCCATCTCGCGGGTCAGCGCGAGGTCCATCGCCTTGTCGATGCGGGTCTGGAGGCCGAGCGGCGATTTGGCGCCCTTCTCGAAGCTCTTCTTCCATTCCTTCATCGCGGCGACGAAGATGGAGCCCATGCCGTTCGTCTTGCGCTCGGACAGCGTGCGGTAAAGCTCCTCAAGCGACTGGCCGGACCAGAACACCTGCTCGAAGCGGTTGAGCGCCATGCGCATCCGCCCGAATGTGACGATCTTGTCCACGATGATCGCCCAACTCCAGATCGAGGCGGCGAGCAGGCCCAGCATCACCAGCTTGACCACCCATCCGGCCTGCCAGAACAAGGCCCAGATGGAGAGTTCGCCGCCCGGCGCGGCCAAAGTCACGTTTTCCATGGAATATCGGTCCCTCAGAGGCCCGCCGCGTCGCGGCCGGACAACGCGCATACAACCGGCGTCGGGTCGCAGCTTCGCCCTCATGCGCATCCGCGGCCTTTTCCGGGCAAATTTTGGTGAAAGGAAGGCGTTTCGGCACGCTGCCTTCACCAGCTTCTTCATCGGCAATTAAGGTTAAGGATGGGTTGATGCGCGGAAAATGCTGCAACGCACATAGATTCTTCCAAATCCACCGATGCGATCCCATCGCGTGCGCATGATGCGGGTCAGCCGGTGCTGTCCTCGCGGATGAAGGCGGCGATCCATTCCTTCGGGAAGCGACGCGGCCGTCCATCCCCGCCAATGATGGCGGCTTCCACCTTGGCCTCCACCAGCGCCTCACCGCCGCGCAGCAGCCGCTGCGCCATGAAGATGCGCGCGCCTGACACGCGCTCGGTGCGCGTCTCCACAGTCAATATGTCGTCGATGCGCGCCGGAGCGCGGAAGTCGATCTCCATGCGGCGGATGATCCAGGCGATCCGCTCGCCGAGCGCGCCGGCGTGAAGCTCGGTATGGTGCACGCCGCATAGACGCAGGAAATCGGAACGGCCCCGCTCGAAGAACTCCAGATAGCGCGCATGGTAGACCACGCCGGTGAAATCCGTGTCCGCGAAATAGACGCGCGCGACAAGCCTGTGGCCGAAGGGGGTCAGCTCGCCCGCCAGGAATGCCGATGGATTGAGGGTTTCGCTCATGACGATGCCTGCCCATGCCCGCCGGGCGGACGCTCGAAACGCTGCTCGCGCACACCGCCGGACCAACGGTCGATGGCGGCTTCCGACACCAGCCGGAAACCGCAGCTTTCGTAAAGATGGCGCGCCGGCGCAAGCCCGGCGAAGGTGGTCAGGTAGGTTCCGGGAAAGCCGGCGTCGTCGGCATGGCGCAGCGCCGCGGAAAGAAGCGCGCGGCCAAGGCCCGTTCCGCGCGCGCTATCGGCTGTCATGAACCACCGGAGATGGGCGAGCGGTTCGTTCTCTCCCGGAGCTTCGAGACTGATCGTGCCGAGCAGCGCGTCATGGGCGTCGCGTTCGGCGCGAAAAAAATCGGCGCCGGGGCGGAAGCCGAGCAGGAATTGCGAAAGCTCGCCCGCGACTTTCGCCTCGAATGCCAGCCCGAAGCCCCATTCCCGGGCATAATATTCGGCATGGAGACGTACGATCTCCCCGATTACGCCGGGCCTGTAGCCGGGCGGGGTCAATCTTCCTCCTGGAACAGGCTGATCTGCTGCCGGGCAAGGTCGGCTGGCGCATCGAGCCCCAGATGCTTCCAGGCATTGCCGGTGAGGACGCGGCCGCGCGGCGTGCGCTGGATGAAGCCCTGCTGGATCAGATAGGGCTCGATGATATCCTCGATGGCGTCGCGCGGCTCCGACAGGCCCGCCGCGATGGTTTCGATGCCGACAGGCCCGCCGCCGAAATTACGCGCGATCATGCCGAGGTAGCGCCGGTCGAGGCTGTCCAGCCCCAGCCCGTCCACCTCCAGCCGCGACAGCGCGGCGTCGGCCACCTTCCTGTCCACGATTTCCGCGCCGGCCACGGAAGCGAAGTCGCGCACGCGGCGCAGCAAGCGTCCCGCGATGCGCGGCGTGCCCCGCGCGCGCCGCGCGATCTCCACCGCGCCGTCGTCGCTCATGGGGAGCGACAGGATGCGCGCGCCGCGCCGCACGATACGGTCCAGCTCCTCGACCGTGTAGAAATCCAGTCGCACCGGGATGCCGAAGCGGTCGCGCAGCGGATTGGTGATGAGGCCGAGCCGCGTGGTGGCGGCGACCAGCGTGAAGCGCGCGAGGTCGATCTTCACCGAGCGGGCCGCCGGCCCTTCGCCGATGATGAGGTCGAGCTGGTAATCCTCCATCGCCGGATAGAGGATTTCCTCAACCGCCGGGTTGAGGCGGTGTATCTCGTCGATGAACAGGACGTCCCGGTCTTCCAGATTGGTCAGCAGCGCCGCGAGATCGCCCGCCTTGGCGATGACCGGGCCGGAGGTGGAACGGAAATTCACGCCAAGCTCGCGCGCCATGATCTGCGCCAGCGTCGTCTTGCCGAGGCCGGGCGGGCCGACGAACAGCACATGGTCGAGCGCCTCGCCACGCCCCTTGGCCGCCTCGATGAAGACCTTGAGGTTGGCGCGCGCCGCCTGCTGCCCGACGAACTCGTCCAGCGTCTGCGGGCGCAGCGTGGCGTCTGCGTCCTCGCCGCGCTTTTCCGACGAGATGAGGCGGGGGGAAAGGCTCATTGCGCCTTACTCACATGGCCGGCCCGGTCGTGCAAGCGCGTCACCGCGCCAGTTCCTTGAGGCCCAGACGGATAAGCCGCGCGGAATCCGCGCCGTTGCCCGCTTCCCTGAGCGCGGCCGCGACCGCGTTCGCCGCCATGTCGCGCGAATAGCCCAGATTGACGAGCGCGGAGACGGCATCCGCCACCGGGGCGGCGGCTACGCCTTCGCCCAAATCCTGCTTGAGGCCGATATCGCCTGCCTCGCCGCCCGCGAAAGCGGGAGCCTTGGCCTTCAGCTCGGTCACGATACGCTCCGCCACCTTGCGGCCGACACCCGGCGCGCGGGCCACCATGACTATATCGCGCAGGGCTATCGCGCTGGCGAGCTCGGCCGGGGTGAGCGTGGAGAGGATCGCCAGTGCCACCTTGGCGCCGACGCCCTGCACATTGTTCATCAGCAGCCGGAACCATTCGCGCTCCAGCGCCGTGCCGAAGCCGTAGAGGCGCAATATGTCCTCGCGCACATACGTCTCGATGAACAATATCGCTGCCTCGCCGGCAGCGGGCAGGGCGGAAAGCGTGCGCGAGGAGCAATAGGCGACATAGCCGACGCCGTGCACGTCAAGCACGCAATGGTCCTCGCCGATCTCGTCCACCACGCCTTTCAGCTTGCCGATCATGCCGCTCCCCTTAGCGCCAGCCGGGCAGCCGCGCTCTGCCGGTGATGCGCGTGGCAGATGGCTATGGCGAGCGCGTCGGCGGCGTCGGAACTGTCGAATACGGCGCGGGGCATCAGCACTTTCACCATCATGTGTATCTGCTTCTTCTCGCCGTGGCCGACGCCGATCACCGTTTTCTTGACGGCGTTGGGTGCATATTCGGCAACCGTCAGGCCGGCGCGCGCGGGAACCAGCATGGCGATACCGCGCGCCTGCCCCAGCTTGAGGGTAGCCGCGGCGTCCTTGTTGACGAAGGTCTGCTCCACCGCGGCCTCGATAGGCATGTGCAAGCCCATCACGTCGGTCAGCCCGTCATGCAACTGGCACAGGCGTGTGGCGAGGTCAGCCCCGTCATCTGAACGCACAGTGCCGGACGCGACGAAGCTGAGGGAATTGCCGGCGCTCTCGATGATACCCCATCCCGTGCGCCTCAGCCCCGGATCAATACCGATGATGCGAATCGCCTGTCGCATGTCGAATCCCGTTCATGCGGCCAGTTTTGGCAGGAATTTGTGAACAAATCAAGAACTTGCCGGCGTCAGCCGGGGGCGGTCCACCTGACGAGCGCGATGCCGTAGGAGTCCAGCCGCGCGAGCACCACGCCGCTTCGCGCGATTGCATCGAGATCGGCGGTCGCCACCCATGCCAGCCCGCCATTCGAGACAAGCTCCTGCCAGGGAATGTCGATCCGCCCGACATGCGGCGTCATGAAGCTGAGCAAAGTCATGCTCTTGGTGGGTACGACGGCGATATCCACGGTCTGCGAGCCTATCGCGGCGCTCACGTCAGCACTTGCGAGGAAACGACGCAGGACGGCACTTGTATCGCCGATGATGCCGGTCGCCGCCGCCACGACGAAGCCGAGCCACATACCCGCCATGATGCCGACGAGCCAGATGCGGAGCGGGCCGATAAAGGGCAGGTCCAACAGCCGCATCGACGGCCGGAAGCGGTCGAGCAGGCCGCCCAGAGCGATAGCCAGGCCGACCACGGTGACACACGCCGCGAGGACAGGCGCCTTCTGTAGGCCCACGAACCGCTCGAACTCGGCCTGGGCGAAGGGGAGCGCCGCGAGCACGACGATGCCGAACGCCAGCGTTACAAGGCCGATCCATGAGAAACGGCGGTCATTGCCGGCGATTCTTGCCAGAACCAGTCCCGCCAACAGCGCGATGAACGGGTAGAGGCTGAGCGAGTAATGCGGCAGACGCGTGGTGAACAGGGTCAGGCCGACAAAGGCGATGGCCGGATAGGCGACGAGAAGCCTCCGTTCCCCGGCGGAGCGGTCACGAAGCGCGATGACGAGGCCGCAAAGCGCGAAGAATATCCAGGGGAATGCGTGAACGGCCAGATTCCAGAAATAGAATTCGGGACCGTTGTCGCTTCGCTCGGTAACGGCCAGTTCGGCAGAGAAGCCGTAGAGAGACATAAAAATCGCGTCGCCCAGCCTGAGCCAGCACAGATAGAGCCAGACCGCGACCGGAACCAGCCCCAGGACGAAGCCGATGGCGAGTGGGGCAGCCCGCAGATTGCCGCGCCGCAGCTCGGATACGAGGAATGGCAGGACCGCGAGCAATGGGAGGAAGAGGGCCGGGCCGCGCATCAGCGAAATGAAGCCGATGGCGAAACCCGCGACGAAGCACCATGCTGTCTTTCCAGCATCCGTACGCCGGGCGCGCAGCAGCGCGTATATGGAAAGCAATGAAAGCGAGACGAAATAGAGGTCAGGCGACACCAGCCGCGAGGCGAAGAAGAAGAAGGGGCAAATGGCCAGTATGGCCGCCGCGAGCGCAGCCGCCCGCCCTGGCATGATCTCGCGGCCGATCGCGAAGGTGAGCCAGACGATGAGCGTCGCCATCAAGCCGGTAGGGATGCGCGCCGCTGTCTCGCTATATCCGAACAGACGGAATATGCCCCCCAGCAGCCAGTAATATCCGGGCGGCTTGTGATGCGGCTCGGAAAAGGGGTGGATGAAATCGCCGGTGTCCAGCATCAGCCGTCCGCGCGAGGCGTAGAGTCCCTCGTCATGGGCGATCAGGCTTTCAGGCGCGATATGCAGCAGGAAGAGCGGCGCGGTCCACGCGAGAAGCACGATCAGGCCGAAGGCGGCCTGGATGACAACGGGGCGTGACGATGAACCGGCCGAAAGCGACATAAGGTGTCCGCTGCAAACCTCGTCGGCCTTACGCCGGCTTGACGGAAGCCGCGTGAACATGAACACAAGCTGGCCGCCTGGAACTACATTCTGGCGCCCCGGCGCCGGTTCGAAGGCGAAGGTCTAGCGGCCCGCGGGAGCTTGTCAAGCACTTGTGGCCGGGGACGGGCAGAGTCCTCGTCAGCCGCGCGAGAATGCGGTCTTGAGCAGGGTTATCTGATCCGAAACCGGATTTGCGGCGCGCGTGGCGCCTTTCTTTCTTCCATCGCTTCCGGCACCGTAGATCTCGTCGTCCATGTGGCGCACGAGGCTTTGCAGGCGAAGGCTGTGCGAGACGATGCTGCGAAATTCCGCCGGCAGTTCAAGCCAGCCTTCGGCACCTTCCTGCGCCGAAGGCGTGTCGAGGCGAACCTTCGTTTTCTCCGAGGCCACCTGATCGCGCGTCATCTCGCCCGAATTCGCGGCGCGCTGCAAAAGCAGCCAGGACGCGATCTGCATCAGCCGCGTGGTCAGGCGCATGGATTCGGCCGCGTAAAGCGTCGCTGCGAAGCGCGACAATTTCTTTGCCTCGACGCGTCCTTCGCCATCGAGATATTCCGCGGCGCGCTCGACCAGCGCCATGCCTTCATTGTAGAGCGGCCTGAAGGACGCGGAAAATACGCGCCGTTCCGCCAGATTGATGGTCGATGCCCCGTCCGGTTCTGTCATTCTTCGTATTCCTGCCGCCGGGCGACGGCGTGAGTCGGCTCCCCAAAGCCGGCCGCTCGTCCCCTCAAGCACCCCTAACGCAGGCGACCATGCGCGTCGAGACGGGTCAAATCAAGCGGATGTTTAATGAAGGGTTAACGCCGGCCGGCGGATAAAAAAAGAGCCGCGGAAAAGCGGCTCTCAGGAGTTAAACAGGGAGGCGTCAAACAGAGTGGCTCCAACCACCCGGTCAGAATCCAGATCACTGGATAGACACAGTAAACGCCCGTAAAGCTTAACAACGGGTAAATGCCGCCGGAAAAATATGCGCTATCGGCCCGTTCATGTCCCGCCCCGGCACAAAATTACGGCGCATGACCGGGTTTCAGGCGAATCGTCCGCTCAGCCGGCGAGGTTGGTCACGCCGTCATAGATCAGCTTCACCGCGACGATGAGCACCATGCTGTACATCAGCGGATAGAACACTGCGGGCTTCATCCGTTTCACGAGCCATGCGCCGGCAAAGGTGGCCAGCGGCGCGATCGGCGCCAGGATTGCGGAAGCCGCGAGATTGACGGTATCGAACTGGCCGAGCGCAAAATAGGGGATCAGCTTCAGCGCGTTCACGACGGCGAAGAAGATGACGCTGGTGCCGGTGTAGAGCGCCGGAGGCTGGCGGAGGGACAGCGCGTAAACCTGATAGGGCGGCCCGCCCGCATGGGCGACGAAGCTGGTGAAGCCCGCGACCGCGCCCCAGAAGCCGCCTGCGGGCGCATTGTGCGGCCTCGCCGCCTCGTTGCCGGAAACGCGCTGCGTAAGCCAGCGCAGGAAGAACAGCAAGGCGATGGTTCCGACGATCAGGCGGATCATGTCGGCGGTCACGAAGGAGGCGGTCGCCCAGCCTATGCCTATGCCGATCACCGCGCCGGGCAGCATGATGCGCAGCGTCCGCGTATCGCGGTTGCCGCGCCATGACCAGAGCGAGGCGATATCCATCACGACCAGGATCGGCAGCATGATCGCCGCCGCCTGCACGGGCGGGACGACCAGCGCCATCAGCGGCACGCCGATGAGCGCCGCAGCGCCGCCGAGTCCACCCTTGGAAAGGCCGACGAGGAGCACGGCCGGAATGGCGGCTGCATAGAAAAGCGGGTCGGCGATGATGTTCTGCATGAAGGCTGTGTTCTGAAGGGGCCGTCACGCAATAGCGGCTGCCGGGACTGTTGGCGAGGCTTTGCAACTCGTCTATGCCAAAATCCAAACACGATCCGCCGCCACAAGGCGCAAATGTCCGGAACCGATATGCCATCATCCCCTGTCCCGCCACGTTGCCGCCTCGTCCTCATCACGCCCGAAGGGTTCCGGGCCGCGGATGTCGATCGCCTCGGCAATGCCCTTGCGGGGGGCGATGTCGCATCGGTCATCCTGCCGCAATACGGCCTCGACGAGACGGCCTACCAATCGTTCGCGGAACGGCTCGTGCCGGTGGTGCAGGAAGCCGACGCGGCCGCCATTCTCGCCGGCGACACGCGGGTCGCCAGCCGTGTCGCTGCGGACGGTATCCATTTCGAGGGCGGCAAGGCCGATCTGGCGGATCTGGTCGCGCGTTTCGGCGCGCGCATGGCCGTCGGCGCCGGCGGCGCGAAGACGCGGGACGACGCCCTGGAGCTTGGGGAGGAACGGCCCGACTACATCTTCTTCGGCCGCTTCGGATACGACAACAAGCCGGAGCCGCACCCGCGCAATTTGTCGCTCGGGCAATGGTGGGCAGAGATGATCGAACTGCCCTGCATCGTGCTGGGGGGCAGCGATGTCGAATCGGTGGCCGAGGTCGCGCATACCGGCGCGGAATTCGTGGCGCTATCGGCGGCGGTGTTCGGCGAAGGCGTCGATGGCGGCGAGGCCGTGCGCCGCGCCAACGCGCTGCTGGATCGGCACGCTCCCATGCTGGAGGCATGACCATGCGCCGGCTGGGGGGGCTCCTTCTGCTGCTTTCGCTCGCGCTTCCGGCTTCGGGCGCGGCATGGGCGCAGGGCGCCGGACCGCGTGTCGCGCCGACCGAGGTGAACCCGTCCCGTTTCGGCCCTGTTGCGGATGCCGCCTACGGCGCTTTCCAGCGCGGCCTCTACATCACCGCCCTGAACCTCGCGCTTCCGCGCGCCAGGGAGGGAGATGCTGCCGCGCAGACGCTTGCCGCCGAAATCTACTCGCGCGGGCTGGGCGTGCGCCAGAACATGCAGGAGGCGGCGAAGTGGTACAAGCTTGCCGCGGAGCAGGGCGTTCCCGAGGCGCAGTTCCAGTACGCGCTGATGCTGATCGACGGCGAGTTCGTCGACAAGGACGGGGACCAGGCGTTCGCCCTCATGGAGGACGCGGCGAATGCCGGCAACGCGCTGGCCCAGTTCAACTATGCGCAGATGCTGCTGGAACGGCGGCCGGGCGAAAGCGGCGTGAAGCTGGCCGTGCCCTATTACGAGAAGGCGGCACGGACCGGGCTGGCGGACGCCCAGTACGCGATGGCGCAGGTCTATGCGAACGGCGTGGGCGGCAAGCCGCGCGACGAGGCGGAAGCGCGCCGCTGGCTGGAGCGCGCCGCGCGTGGCAATTTCGACACCGCCCAGCTTGAGCTGGGAAGCTGGCTGGTGGAAGGCATTGGCGGCCCGCGCAACGAACCGATGGGATTCGCGTGGCTGAAACGGGCCGCGCAGGGCGGCAATGTCGCGGCGCAGAACAGACTCGCCAAGCTGTATGTAGCCGGGGTGGGCGTCGAGGCCGACCCGATCGAGGCAGGCGCATGGTATATCGCGGCCCGCCGCGCCGGGCTGATCGACCGGGACATGGACGACTTCATGGAGGGGCTGACCGACGAGCAGCGCGCGAAGGCGCTGGCACGGTCGAACGTGCTGCGCTGACAAGCGGCTCTCTTGCCTCTTTTGGCGTTTTGTGGTCTTGGAGCCCGCGAAGCTCCCCCTTCGCGGGCGAAATCCCATATCGGAAAGCAGGCTATGGCCAAGATCAACGGCAACGAAATCCGTCCCGGCAACGTCATCGAGCATGATGGCGGCCTCTGGGTGGCGGTCAAGACCAATGCGGTGAAGCCCGGCAAGGGTGGCGCCTACAACCAGGTCGAACTAAAGAACCTCATCAACGGCACCAAGCTGAACGAGCGATTCCGCGCCGCCGAGACGGTGGAGAAGGTGCGGCTCGAGCAGAAGGATTTCTCCTTCCTCTACGAGCAGGGCGACGCGCTGGTGTTCATGGATACCTCATCCTACGAGCAGCTGGAGCTGGAGAAGGATTTCGTCGGCGATCGCGCCGCCTTCCTGCAGGACGGCATGACCGTCACGGTCGAGCTCTACGAGGAGAAGCCGATCGGCATCTCGCTTCCCGATCAGGTGACGCTGACCATCGTGGAGGCCGATCCGGTGGTGAAGGGGCAGACGGCTGCCTCCTCATACAAGCCGGCGGTGCTGGAAAACGGCATTCGCGTGCTGGTCCCGCCCTTCATCTCGTCGGGCGAGCGGATCATCGTGGACACCAACGAGATCACCTATATCCGCCGCGCGGACTGATCCCTGCCCGCGTCAAGCCCCGGCAGCGGCTGAGGCGCGCGGCCACCCGGAGTTTTCCCTGAATGGCCCGTTCGGCGATCCTGAATGTGATGGTGCAGGCCGCCACGAAGGCGGGGCGTTCCCTGTCGCGCGATTTCGGCGAGGTGCAGAACCTGCAAGTCTCGCTGAAGGGGCCGGGCGACTATGTGAGCCAGGCCGACCGCAAGGCCGAGGAGATCATCTATACCGAGCTGTCGCGCGCGCGTCCCGGCTACTCTTTCCTGATGGAGGAGCGCGGCACGGTGCATGGAGACGACCCGCAGCATCGCTGGATCGTCGATCCGCTCGACGGGACCACCAATTTCCTGCACGGCATCCCGATTTTCGCCATCTCCATCGCGCTGGAGCGCCAGGGGCAGATCGTAGCGGGCGTCATTTACAATCCGGCGATGGATGAGCTCTACACCGCCGAGCGCGGCGGCGGGGCTTTCATGAACGACCGGCGGCTGCGCGTCGCGGCACGGCAGAACCTGTCCGATGCAGTAATCGGTACGGGTATCCCGCATCTGGGGCGCGGCCATCACGGGCGCGCGCTGATCGACCTCAGGAACGTGATGGGCGAAGTGGCCGGCGTGCGCCGGTTGGGGGCGGCCTCGCTCGATCTCGCCTATGTCGCGGCGGGGCGCATGGACGGCTTCTGGGAGGAGTGGTTGTCTCCGTGGGACATCGCCGCCGGCATCCTGATGATCCGCGAGGCGGGTGGCTTCGCCAGCGACCGTGACGGCAAGCAGGAGATGTTCGACACGGGCGCAATCGTCGCCGGCAACGAGGTGATCCATCGCGCGCTGCTTGCCACGCTGAAGAAACCCGTTTCCTGACCGGACGCCGCGTTTTTCGCCGTATCCTGTGTCGGGACGGAAAAAGCCTGCTCACGAAAACGCCCGCCGTCTTTCAATTTCGTCACAATTCCGTTTAGAGTCGCGGCCACACTCAAGACCGTTATAACGAGGCGGCCGATGGCATTGTTCAGTTCGCTGGGAGCGGGAGCTTCCCCGGGCGAGGCGGATTACGATCCGCGGGATCTTTCGAGCCCGCAGGTCTTCCTGCTGTCCATGCTGATCTTCCTCGTGATCGTCGGCTTCATCGCGGCAATCCTCTACCGGCAGATATCGGGCGCGTTCCAGACCAATCCGGGGCTCAACGGGCTGATCTTCGGCGTGCTCGCGGTCGGCATATTGCTCGCCTTCGCGCAGGTGCTGCGGCTGTTCCGCGAAGTGAAATGGGTGAATTCCTTTCGCGCCGGCGCAGAAACGACCCAGCCGGTGCTGCTGGCCCCGATGAAGGCGATGCTGGGCCGTTCCTCGGCGATGGCCCTCTCTACCAATTCGATGCGGTCGATCCTCGATTCCATCGCCACCCGCCTCGATGAGAGCCGCGACATCTCGCGCTACCTTATCGGCCTGCTGGTGTTCCTCGGCCTGCTCGGCACGTTCTGGGGCTTGCTCGGCACGATCGGTTCCATAGGCGACACGATCCAGTCGCTCGATCCGGCATCGGGCGATAGTTCCGATGTGCTCGACGCGCTGAAATCCGGCCTTTCCGCACCTCTGGCCGGCATGGGCACGGCATTCTCGTCGTCGCTGTTCGGCTTGTCCGGCTCGCTGGTGCTCGGCTTCCTCGACCTCCAGGCGGGGCGCGCGCAGAACCGCTTCTACACGGAGCTGGAAAACTGGCTTTCCACAGTCACCGATCTGGGGTCGGACATCGCCGTCGATCCTTCGCGCGCGGATTCGGCCGATGAGATCAAGGCGCTGTCCGAGCGGCTGCGGGCCATGCAGGAATCGGGCGGCGCGGCCAATCCGCGCGTGGCGGCGGCAATGGCCAATCTTGCCGACGGTATCAGCAGCCTCGTGAAGAACATGCGCAGCGAACAGCAGATGATGCGCGACTGGATCGAGGCGCAGGCGAACGAGCAGAAGGCGATGCGTGCCACGCTCGAGAAGGTGGCGGCGGCATTGCGCGAGCGGAGGGACGCCTGACATGGCGCTTGCGCGGGGCCGGCGGGAACGCAGGGCTGTCGATTACTGGCCGGGCTTCGTCGACGCGCTCTCGACGCTGCTTCTGGCCATCATGTTCCTGCTGTCCGTCTTCGTGCTGGCGCAGTTCCTGCTCAGCCGGGAGATTTCCGGCAGGGACGAGGTGCTGAACCGCCTCAACATGCAGATCAACGAGCTGACGCAGCTTCTCGCGCTGGAACGCACCAATACGCAGGACACGCAGGACCAGCTCGCCAACCTGCAAGCTTCGCTCGCAACAGCAGAGGCCGAGCGCAGCCGGCTCCAGCAGCTACTGGCCGCCGGCGCGGGTTCCGGCGACGCGGCTGAAAGGCGGATCGGCGAGCTGAGCGGGGCGTTGAGCGAGGAGAAGCAGATCAGCCAGCAGGCTCTGTCGCAGGTCGAGCTTCTCAATCGGCAAATATCGGCCCTGCGCAGCCAGATCGCCGCGCTGGAGGATGCGCTGGAGGTTTCCGAGCAGCGCGACCGCGAGTCCAACACGAAGATTGCCGATCTGGGCCGCCGCCTCAACGTGGCGCTCGCGCAGCGCGTACAGGAGCTCAACCGCTATCGTTCCGATTTCTTCGGGCGGCTGCGCGAAATCCTTTCCGATCGCGAAAACATCCGCATCGTCGGCGACCGCTTCGTTTTCCAGTCGGAGGTGTTGTTTCCGTCCGGCTCGGAGGTCATCAACGTGGCTGGGCAGGAGGAGATGCGCAAGCTGGCTGGCGCAATCCTCGAATTGCAGCGGGAGATACCGCCCGAGATCAACTGGGTGCTGCGCGTGGACGGCCACACGGACAATATCCCGCTCTCCGGCTCAGGGCGCTATCGCGACAATTGGGAGCTTTCGTCGGCGCGCGCGACCTCGGTGGTGAAATTCCTCATCGAGAACGGCGTGCCCGCCAACCGGCTGGTGGCTGCCGGGTTCGGCGAGTTCCAGCCGCTCGACGAGGCGGACACTCCCGAAGCCCGCAACCGCAACCGGCGCATCGAGCTGAAGCTGACGGAGCGATAGGTTCTGCCCTTCCAGAGCACGTCGCGATCTTTCAGATTCGCGCCAGGTGCTTCAGCTTCTTGATTTCAAGCATGTCTCCCGAAACCGGTTCCCACTTTCGGGAGACATGCTTTAGATTCCGGCCAGCAGGGCGGCGAGCGCCAGGGCTGCCGGCAGGGCCTGCACAAAGAGAATGCGGAGGCTGGCGGTCGCCGCGCCGAAAAGTCCGGCAACGATCACGCAGCCAAGAAAGAAAATCTTGATGCCGAAGCCGGCCTCGCCGAGCCAGAGACCCCAGATCAGTCCGGCGGCGAGGAAACCGTTATAGAGGCCCTGATTGGCCGCCAGAGTCCTGGTCGCGGCGGAAAATTCGGGCGTGGTGCCGAAAGCCTTGCGGCCGCGCGCCGTGTCCCACAGCGCCATTTCGAGCAGGACGATGTAGAGGTGGATCAGCACCACCGCCCCGGTCAGCAGATTGGCGATCATCGCGCGGCCTTCCCCAGCTCAATCCGCGCGAATTGAGCACTGTCCGCGCCGGGCCGCAAGGCCGCTATTCCGCCGCGCCGCGGAAGGCGTCGGCGCCGCTGTCGAATTGCAGCCGGGCGAGGCGGGCATAGATGCCGCCCTTCTCCACCAGCGCGCGGTGGGTGCCTTCCTCGACGATCCGGCCATCCTCCATGACGAGGATGCGGTCAGCCTTGAGCACGGTCGCCAGCCGGTGCGCAACGACGATGGTCGTGCGGTCCCGCATCAGCCTTTCGAGAGCGGTCTGCACCAGCGTTTCGCTCTCGGCGTCGAGGGCGGACGTCGCCTCGTCCAGCAGGAGGATCGGCGCGTCGCGCAAGATGGCGCGGGCGATGGCGATGCGCTGGCGCTGGCCGCCCGACAAGGTGACGCCCCGCTCACCCAGGCCGGTGTCGTAGCCCTTGTCCAGCGCGCGGATGAAGCCGTCCGCCAGTGCGTCGCGCGCGGCGGTCTCGATCTCGGCATTCGACGCGCCCGGCCTGCCGAAGGCGATGTTGTCGCGCGCCGATGCGGCGAAGATGGTGACATCCTGCGGCACGATGGCGATGCGGGACCGTACGGCCTGCGGATCGGCCTTCGCGATGTCCACGCCGTCGATCAGGACGTTTCCCGATTGCGGATCGTAGAAGCGCAGAAGCAGGGAGAAAACCGTGCTCTTGCCCGCGCCGGAAGGGCCGACGATGGCCACCGTTTCGCCAGCCTCGACCTGGAAATCGAGATTGTGCAGGGCTTGCTGGTCCGGTCGGGACGGGTAGGTGAAGGACACGCCGCGGAAAGCCACCACGCCGCGCGCCGGCTGTGGCAGGGCAACAGGCAGGGCGGGCGCGGTGATTGCCGGCGTCTCGTCCAGAAGCTCGGTGAGCCGTTCGGCGGCGCCTGCTGCCTGCGAAAGCTCGCCCCAGACCTCCGAAAGGGCGCCCAGCGCGCCGGCTGCAAAGACCGAGTAGAGCAGGAACTGGCCGAGCGTGCCGGGCGACATGGTGCCCGCCAGCACGTCGCGCGAGCCGAACCAGAGCACCGCGACGACCGAGGTGAACACCGCGAAGATGACCACGAAGGTGAGCAGGGCGCGCGCCAGGACCGAGGAGCGCGCGGCGCTGAAGGCCGTCTCGATGGCGCTCGCGAACCGGCCGGTTACGGTCGCTTCGTTGGTGAACGCCTGCAGGGTGCGCACCGCGCCGATCTGCTCGCTGGCATAGGCCGTGGCTTCGGCCAGCGTGTCCTGCGCCAGCCGCGACCTGCGCCTTACGGAGCGTCCGAAGGCGACGAGCGGCAGCACCACGACGGGGATTGCGGCCAGAACCATTGCGGAAAGCTTGGGGCTGGTCACGACCATCATGGTGACGGCACCCAGCCCGAGAAGCACGTTGCGCAGCGCGACGGACGCCGTCGCGCCCACTGCCGACTTGATCTGCGTGGCGTCGGCGGCCAGACGCGAGACGATCTCTCCGGTCTGCGACCGGTCGAAGAAGGCGGGCGAAAGCTGTGTCACGTGGGCGAATACATCGCGGCGTAGATCGGCGACCACGCGCTCGCCGAGCGTGATGACGAAATAGTAGCGCATGGCGGAGGCAGCCGCGAGCAGGCCGGCGATGACCACCAGCATGGCGAAATATTGCGCGATGAAGGTGCCGTCCGCATTGCTGAAGCCGTGGTCGATCATGCGCCGCACGGCGAGCGGCAAGGTCAGCGTCATCAGGGCGGCGAGCGCAAGCGAGACGAGAGCGCCGACGACGAGGCCGCGATAGAGGGCCAGATAGGGAAAGACGCGGCGCAGGGGCCGCAGCGTCCGTTTCCGCTCCGGGGCGGGGGAGGGATCGGCCATCTATTTCCTCATGCCGGGCCGCGCGTGCGGCCTTGTGGTCTTGAACCGGCTGATGTATAGGCACCGCCGACCGTTTGCGAAGCCGTAGCCCTCAATGGCCGCGGCTTCAAGTTTTCAAGCTGGGCGACATCGCCGCAGGCCGCGCATCGCCCCAAGCCAGGAATATGCCGATGAAAACCGACATCCATCCCGATTACCACACGATCAAGGTCGTCATGACCGACGGCACCGAATATGCGACCCGTTCGACCTGGGGCAGCGAGGGCGATACGCTCAATCTCGATATCGACCCGAACTCGCATCCGGCCTGGACGGGCGGTTCGCAGAACCTCGTCGATCGCGGCGGCCGTCTGTCGAAGTTCAAGAACAAGTTCGCCAATCTCGGCATCTAACGCGCGTCGCGATCTTTCAGATTCGCGTCCGCGTCTTAGCTTCTTGATCTTACGCATGTCTTTGTCCCGAAATCCGTGCCCATTTTCGGGAGACACGCTCTACGCCGATCAGCATCCGGCGACATGAAAAAGGCCCGCTCCAGCGGGCCTTTTGTTCTGGAGCATCAGCTTCAAAAAATGCGCGGCCGGTACTTCAGGTTGCTTCGCGCTCACCCTCGATGGCGGCGCGCGACATCTCCAGCCAACAGGGCGAACATCGGGGCCGGCGCCATGTCGGTGCGGCTGAGGCGTTCGTTGCGCTCATGGCCGCCGGCTGAAGCGGGCATGTTCATCGCAGATATGTCCTCACCACTTCGACGAGATCGTCCGCGCCCTGCTGGCGCGAGCGGTCGTCAGGCGCGGAGAGGACATGCTCGCGCAGATGATCCTCGACCAACTCCGCCGTCAGCCCGTTGAGTGCTCCGCGAACCGAGGCGACCAGATTGAGAATGTCGGCGCTGGGAACTTCCGCTTCCAGAAGCCGTTCCAGCGCCTCCATCTGTCCGCGCATCCGGCGAACGCGGCCGACCAGTTTCTGCTTCTTTCGAATCGCAGGTAACATACTATAGGTATGTACCCTATATTATCATCGTAAGTCCATGTTTTTATTCATGTCGGATTTACAGCTGGTGCGGCAAGGGCTGTCGGGGGCATCCGCAAAGAAAAGGCCGCCCGGAGGCGGCCTCGAATAATCTTCTCCCAGAAGCGGGACGGTTCGGCGGGATTCGGATCAATTTGCCTTCCCGCCGTTGGCTTTCGGAATAAGCCTAAAGGTGGATCGGCTTGAAGAAAGTGGCCAACGCCGCCTCCTTCACCGATTCCGACATGGTGGGATGCGCATGGCAGGTGCGGGCCAGATCCTCGGATGAGCCGCCGAACTCCATCAGCACCGCCGCCTCGTGGATCATCTCACCGACGCCGTGGCCAAGCATGTGCACGCCCAGCACGCGATCCGTCGCGGCATCGGCCAGAATCTTGACGAAACCGTCCGTATGAAGCGCGGCGCGGGCGCGTCCATTCGCTGAAAAGGGGAACTTGCCCGCCTTGTAGGCGATGCCGGCCTTCTTCAGTTCTTCTTCGGTCTTGCCGACGGAGGCGACCTCCGGACTGGTGTAGACCACGGAGGGGATCACGTCGTAATTCACATGTCCCACCTGCCCGGCAATGATCTCGGCCACCGCGACGCCTTCGTCTTCCGCCTTGTGGGCAAGCATTGGCCCGACGATGACGTCACCGATCGCGTAGATGCCCGCGACATTGGTCCTGAGATGCGCGTCGGTCTTGACGCGGCCGCGCTCGTCCAGCGCCACACCGGCTTCCGCGAGGCCAAGTCCTTCCGTGTAGGGCCGGCGGCCGGTCGCGACCAGCACGACATCGGCGTCCAGTGTCTCGGCGTCGCCGCCCTTGACCGGCTCGAAGGTCACGCTCGCGCCCTTCTTCGCCTTCTTCACCGCAGTCACTCTCGCGCCGAGCCTGAACTCGATGCCCTGCTTTGCGAGCAGGCGCTGGAACTGCTTGGCCACCTCGCCATCCATACCGCCGAGGATGGTGTCGAGATATTCGACCACGGTGACCTTCGCGCCCAGCCGCGCCCAAACCGAGCCGAGTTCCAGCCCGATGACGCCGCCGCCGACCACGACGAGGCTTGCCGGCACCTTGGCCAGCTCCAGCGCACCGGTGGACGACACGATGACCTTCTCGTCGAAGGCGACATCGACACCCGGTATGCCGGCCACGTCCGAGCCGGTGGCGATGACGATGTTCTTCGTCTCCAGCACCTGCTCGGCGCCATCGGCGCCCACGACCGACACCTTGCCCGCGCCGAGAACCTTGCCGGTGCCGGTATAGGTGTCGATCTTGTTCTTCTTCATGAGGAAATCGAGGCCCTTGACGTTCTGCTCGACCGTCCGGTCCTTGTGTTCCATCATCTTCGCCAGATTGACGGCGGGCTTGCCGATCTCGATGCCGAGCGCCGGAAAGCTGTGCTCCGCCTCCAGCAGCATCTCGGAAGCGTGCAGCAGCGCCTTGGAGGGGATGCAGCCTATGTTCACGCAGGTGCCGCCGAAGGTCGCGCGCTTGTCGATCAGCGCCGTCTTCAGCCCGAGCTGGGCCGCCTTGATGGCGCAGACATAGCCGCCGGGGCCGCCTCCGACGACGACGACATCATAGCTGGTGGACATGGAAACCCCCTTTTTCGTTTCGGGTCGGGCTCAGGCGACGAGCCGCCAAAGAAGAATGACGATGCCGGCCGTCGCCGCGCACCAGATCAGCGAGCGCAGCACCGGAATTCCGGCCAGATAGGTTGGCAGATATGCCAGCCGCGCCCAGAAATAAAGGGCGGCTGCAAGGCCGGTCCACGCGTCCTGCGCGCCCGTCGCCTGCACGGCCAGAACCAGCGCCGCGAAGGCAGGGAACGTCTCGTTGAAATTACGCAAGGCACGCCCGGCGCGGCCCGCGATTCCGTGGATGGGCCGGCCCTCGTCGCGCGGGCTGGCATTGTACCTCAGGCCGGCCTGACGGGTCAGCAATGCGCCCTGAACCGCGATATGGACAAGCAGGAGCGCAACCGACAGCGCCAGGTAGACGAGTTCAATAGAAAGGGTAGCTGCCATCACCGACCTCCTGAGACATCGATGACCGCCCCGGTGACGTAGGACGCCGCGTCGGACAGCAGCCACAGGATCGTGGCCGCCACCTCGTCCGCCGTGCCCTCGCGCTTCATCGGCACGAGGCTGCGCATGGCGGCCACCCGGTCCGGCTGGCCGCCTGAAGCATGGATTTCGGTGTCGATAATACCCGGCCGCACCGCGTTGACACGGATGTTCTCGGTTGCGACCTCGCGGGCGAGGCCGCGCGTGAAGCTGTCTATCGCCCCCTTGGACGCGGCGTAGTCGACATATTCGCCAGGCCCGCCGAGGATCGCGGCGATGGAAGAGACATTGACGATTGCGCCGCCCGTTCCGCCGTGAAGCGGCGACATGCGCTTGACCGCCTCGCGCGAGCAGATCAGCGGGCCAAGCACATTGATGCGCAGCATGCGCTCGAAGCGGCCCGCGTCCATATGGTCAAGTCGCGCCTTGCGGTCCACCACGCCGGCATTGTTCACCAGCGCGTCGAGCCGGCCGAAGCGGCGGTCCAGCTCGGCGAACATATAGATGACGTTGGTTTCGCTGGAGACGTCGCCCTGAATGGCGAAGGCCTCGCCGCCCGCTGCCTCGATCGTCCTGACGACATTTTCGGCCGCTTCGGCGTTGGACGCATAGTTGACCGCGACCCTGTAGCCCGCCGCCGCTGCCTGCAAAGCGACCGCCGCGCCGATGCCGCGCGAGCCGCCGGTGACCAGCACTGATTTCCGCGCGCTCAAGATGCGCGCCCCAGCGGTGCGTTGAAACCCCAGACATGGCCGAAGGGATCGGCAATCTTGGCGTAGCGGGCGCCCCAGAACATGTCGTCGGGCTTCACAATGGCCGCAGCGCCAGCCGCAACCGCCCGCGCGAAGGCGTCATCGACCGCGTTGGGGGCGGGCAGGTTGACGCTGATCGTCAGGCCCGCGCCCCCGCGTGAGAGCGGCGACATCACGTCGGGGCTGAATTCGGGGAACTCGTCGTGCAGCATGACCTCGGAGCCGAACATTGCGAGGTTCGCGTGGAGCACGCGCTCGCCGTCCTCGGCCATCTGCTCATAAGTCTCGACGGCGCCAAAGGCTTCCTCGTACCAGCGGATCGCCTCTTTGCCGTTCCTGACGCAGAGGTGCACCTGAATCGGTTGAATGTTCGGTTCGAAGGCCATAGGTCTACCTAAGAACTGGTTAAGGACGGCGGCGCTCTAAGATGCGAGCGAATTAGCTCCCAATTCTCACGATATGTCTCAAGCTCCGGGATGCTCCAAACTTTAGTTTGTCCCAGTTTACTGGTGGGGCGCAACGCTGCCCTTACAAGCTCAACGGGTAACACATAGAAATGCGGAGCCATCCGGCCTTCGTCAGGGTTTCGACCTCTTTTGTATCTAAAACCTCGATTTAGCGATACAAAGACCACAAAGTCACAGTCATAACGCTTGATTAAAAAGCCGTTGTTGTCAGTTGCCCAACGACTTTTGACCTGAATCCTTACAGAGCTACCCCGGTCAGGATCCGCAGCAATGAGGTCATAGCCGGCAGTTCGGACATAAGCTTTGTAGGCGACAATTCCTTCTACTAATAGATTCCCCAAGACAAGGAACTCAGCGCCTTCTGATTCCAACTTTGAATCGAGGCGTGGCATCTCATTAAAGGTCCAGCACCAGCCGCTCGGGGTCTTCCAGGCTTTCCTTGACGCGGACAAGGAAGGTGACGGCCTCCTTGCCGTCCACGATACGGTGATCGTAGCTGAGGGCGAGATACATCATTGGGCGGATGACGATCTGCCCGCCGACTACGACTGGCCGCTCCTGAATCTTGTGCATGCCGAGGATGCCGGATTGCGGCGCGTTCAGGATCGGCGTGGACATGAGCGAGCCGTAGACACCGCCATTGGAGATGGTGAAGGTGCCACCCTGCATGTCGGACATGGCGAGCTTTCCGTCGCGGGCAGCCACACCGAGCCGGCCGATCTCCTTCTCGATCTCGGCGATACTCATGCGGTCGGCGTCGCGCACCACCGGAACGACGAGGCCCTTGTCGGTGCCGACGGCCACGCCGATATGGGCGAAGTTCTTGTAGACGATATCGGTGCCGTCGATCTCGGCGTTGACGGCGGGAACTTCCTTCAGGGCATGCGTGACGGCCTTGGTGAAGAAGCCCATGAAGCCCAGCTTCACGCCATGCTTCTTCTCGAACACGTCCTTGTACTTGCCGCGCAGGTCCATCACCGCCTTCATGTCCACCTCGTTGAAGGTGGTGAGCATGGCGGCGGTGTTCTGTGCGTCCTTGAGGCGGCGGGCGATGGTCTGGCGCAGGCGTGTCATGCGCACACGCTCCTCGCGAACCTCATCGTCAGGCGAGGACGGGGCGCGGGCCGCGACCGGCGCTTCCGCCGGCTGGGAGGCCGCGCCGCGGGAAATGGCTTCCAGCACGTCGCCCTTGAGAACCTGTCCGCGCTTGCCGGAACCGGCGACCTGATCGGCCGCGATATTGTTCTCGGCCAGAAGCTTGGCGGCAGCCGGGGCCGGCGGAGCCTTGCGCTGCTCGGGCTCGCCCTCGCCGGCTATGGCGGCGGTCTTCTCCACCGCCTCCTTGACCGTGGAGGCGCTGCCGGGGCCGGTCGCGCTGGCAACCGCCGCAGGCTTGTCCTCGGCCTTTTTCGCTGCGGCAGGGGCAGGCTGCTTCGCGCCGCCCTCCGCGATCATGCCGAGCAGCGCGCCGACGCCGACCGTGTCGCCTTCGTTCACGGTGATTTCCGCCAGCGTGCCGGCTGCGGGCGCCGGCACTTCCAGCGTCACCTTGTCCGTTTCAAGCTCAAGCAAGGTTTCATCGGCGGCAACGGTGTCGCCGGCCTTCTTGAACCATTTGCCGATGGTCGCTTCCGTGACCGACTCGCCCAGTGTGGGGACGCGAATTTCGGTAGCCATTGATTCGATCCGTTGCCTTTTTCGCTTCTGTTCCAGTCAGGTCAACCGCCCAGCGCATCTTCGAGGAAAGCCTCGATCTGCTGGAGGTGCTTGGACATGAGGCCGGTCGCCGTCGAGGCGGAAGCCGGCCGTCCGGTGTAGCGCACGCGCTGGTGCTTGGCGTCGATATGGGCGAGCACCCATTCCAGATAGGGGTCGATGAACGCCCATGCGCCCATGTTCTTGGGCTCCTCCTGGCACCAGACCATCTCCGCGTTGCGGAAGCGCGACAGCTCGGTGATGAGCGCCTTGGCCGGGAAAGGATAGAGCTGCTCGATGCGCAGCAGGTAGATATCGTCTATGCCGCGCTTTTCGCGCTCCTCGTAGAGATCGTAATAGACCTTGCCGGTGCACAATACGACACGGCGGATCTTGTTGTCCTTGACCAGCTTGATCTTCTCGTTGCCGAGATATTGAGCGTCGTCCCACAGGAGGCGGTGGAACGTGCTTTCGCCCGACATTTCCGACAGGGAGGAAACGGCGCGCTTGTGGCGCAACAGCGATTTCGGCGTCATCAGGATGAGGGGCTTGCGGAAATCGCGCTTCAGCTGCCGGCGCAGGATGTGAAAATAATTAGCCGGCGTCGTACAGTTCGCGACCTGCATGTTATCCTCAGCGCACATCTGCAGGTAACGCTCGAGGCGGGCGGAGGAATGCTCCGGTCCCTGCCCCTCATAACCATGCGGCAGCAGGCAGACGAGGCCGGACATGCGCAGCCATTTGCGCTCGCCCGATGAGATGAACTGATCGAAGAGGACCTGCGCGCCGTTGGCGAAATCGCCGAACTGGGCTTCCCACAGCGTCAGCGCGCGGGGCTCGGCGAGCGAATAGCCATATTCGAAGCCGAGCACGGCTTCTTCCGAAAGCATCGAGTTGATGACTTCGTAGAAAGCCTGCTGGGGTCCCAGATTGTTGAGCGGGATATAACGGCTCTCGTCACGCTGGTCGTAGAGCACGGAATGGCGCTGCGAGAAGGTGCCGCGTTCCGAATCCTGCCCCGACAGGCGGACCGGATTGCCTTCCATCACGATGGAGCCGAAGGCCAGGGATTCGGCCGTCGCCCAGTCGATGCCCTCGCCCGTCTCGATCGCCTTGCGGCGGTTTTCCAGGAAGCGGCCGATAGTGCGGTGGACCTCGAAATCCTTCGGCACTTCGGTGAGCTTCTTGCCGATCTCCTTGAGCGTCTTGACGGGAACGGCGGTCTTGCCGCGGCGCTGCTCGTCCTGATTGTCCGCGGTGCGCAGGCCAGACCACGCGCCGTCCAGCCAGTCGGCCTTGTTGGGCTTGTAGGACTGGCCGGCCTCGAATTCGGCCTCGAGGCGGTTCCGCCACTCGGCCTTCATCGCATCGACGTCATCCTGCGTCAGCAGGCCCTCGGCGATGAGCTTCTCGCTGTAGAGCTGGACCGTCGTCTTGTGGGAGCGGATGGCCCTATACATGATCGGCTGGGTGAAGCCCGGCTCGTCGCCCTCATTGTGGCCGAAGCGGCGATAGCAGAACATGTCGATGACCACCGGCTTGTGGAAGGTCATGCGGAACTCGGTCGCCACCTTCGCCGCATAGACCACCGCTTCCGGGTCGTCGCCATTCACGTGGAAGATCGGCGCCTCGATCATCTTCGCCACATCCGACGGATAGGGCGAAGAGCGCGAGAAGCGCGGATTGGTGGTGAAGCCGATCTGGTTGTTGATGATGAAGTGCAGCGTGCCGGCGACGCGATGGCCGCGCAGGCCGGACAGGCCCAGAATCTCGGAGATGACGCCCTGTCCGGCGAAGGCGGCGTCGCCGTGGATCAGCAGCGGCAGGATCTTGGCGCGCTCCTCCAGTGGGATGAACTCCTCGCGCGTGCGGCCATAGAGCTGATCCTGCTTGGCGCGGGCCTTGCCCATCACGACCGGATTGACGATCTCCAGATGCGAGGGATTGGCCGTCAGCGACAGGTGCACCTTGTTGCCGTCGAACTCGCGGTCCGACGAGGCGCCGAGGTGGTACTTCACGTCGCCCGAGCCTTCCACGTCGTCGGGGGCGTAGGAGCCGCCCTTGAACTCATGGAAGATGGCGCGATGCGGCTTGGCCATGACCTGCGAGAGCACGTTCAGGCGGCCGCGATGGGCCATGCCGAACACGATCTCCTTCATGCCGAGCGCGCCGCCGCGCTTGATGATCTGCTCCAGAGCGGGGATCAGCGACTCGCCGCCGTCGAGGCCGAAACGCTTGGTGCCCTTGTACTTGACGTCGATGAACTGCTCGAAGCCTTCCGCCTCGATCAGCTTCTGCAGGATCGCCTTCTTGCCGTTGGCGGTGAACTCGATGCCCTTGTCCGGCCCCTCGATGCGGCTCTGGATCCAGGCTTTCTCGTCGGGGTTGGACATGTGCATGAACTCGACGCCGAGCGTCGAGCAGTAGGTGCGCTTCAATATGTCCAGCATCTGCCGGACCGTCGCATATTCGAGGCCCAGAACATGATCGATGAAAATCGGGCGGTCGTAGTCCGCTTCGGTGAAGCCATAGGCTTCCGGGGACAACTCGTTATAGTCCTCGTTCTCCTCGGCGATGCCGAGCGGGTCGAGATTGGCATGCAAGTGACCGCGCATGCGGTAGGCGCGAATCATCATGATGGCGCGGACCGAATCGCGCGTGGCGCGCAATATGTCGGCGTCGGACGGGGCGGCGCCGCTGGCGTCCGCCTTCTCCCTGGTCTTCTTCTCGAAATGCTTCTCGACGGTGCCCCAGTCGCCGTCCAGCGCCGAGACAAGCTCGCCATTAGCCTTGAGCGGCCAGGATCTGGAGGACCACGATGCCCCCTCGGCGTTCTTGCGCACGTCGCCGGCGTCGTCCTTGAGGGCGGCGAAGAAATCGCGCCACTCCGGCGTCACCGAGGACGGATCGTCCTGCCAGTCCGCGTAAAGCTCCTCGATATAGTCGGCGTTGCCGCCATAAAGGAACGAGGTGAGGGAAAACTGGTCGTTGGCCTGATCCTGCCGTGCCATGATGTTACCGGAGCGTCTCGCTCCGTCTCCTTAGATAGGTTGCGGCTCGCCGCTCTCCTGCGACGGCCGTGCCGTTCCCTTATATGGGCGTCCGGGCGCCCTTTTTCCTGTCAATTGCGACGGCCGCGTGGCCAGCCGCCGCAATTCTCGCATTCAACCCTTAATAGCTTCCACCAGCGTCTTGCCGAGCCGGGCGGGCGAAGGCGAAACGCGGATGCCTGCGGCTTCCATAGCCGCGATCTTGTCCTCGGCTCCGCCCTTGCCGCCGGAGATGACGGCGCCGGCATGGCCCATGGTGCGTCCGGGAGGGGCGGTGCGTCCGGCGATGAAGCCGGCCATCGGCTTCTTGCGGCCACGCTTCGCCTCGTCCTTGAGGAACTGCGCGGCATCCTCCTCCGCCGATCCGCCGATCTCGCCGATCATGATGATCGACTGCGTCTCGTCGTCGGCGAGGAACATTTCGAGGATGTCGATGAACTCCGTCCCCTTGACCGGATCGCCGCCGATGCCGACCGCGGTGGACTGGCCAAGCCCCTCATTCGTGGTCTGGAACACGGCCTCGTAGGTCAGCGTGCCGGAGCGTGAAACGACGCCCACCGAACCCTTGCGGAAAATGTTGCCGGGCATGATGCCGATCTTGCACTCGTCGGGCGTGACGATGCCGGGGCAATTGGGGCCGATAAGCCGCGAGCTGGACTTCACCAGCTTCGCCTTGACGCGCACCATGTCGGACACGGGGATGCCCTCGGTGATGCAGACGATCAGCGGGATCTCCGCGTCGATCGCCTCGATGATCGCATCGGCGGCACCTGCTGGCGGTACGTAGATCACGGAAGCGTCCGCCCCCGTCTTTTCCTTGCCCTCGGCCACGGTGGCGAAGATCGGCAGCGGGACGGAGCCGTCCCAGGTCGTGCCGCCCTTCTTCGGATGAATGCCGCCCACCATCTTGGTGCCGTGATAGGCCAGCGCCTGCTCGGTATGGAAGGAGCCGGTATTGCCGGTGAGGCCCTGAACCAGAACCTTGGTGTTCCTGTCGATGAGAATGGACATCGGCTCAGTTCCCCTTCACGGCCTTGACGATCTTCTGCGCGGCGTCGTCCAGATCGTCGGCCGAGATGACGTTGAGCCCGCTCTCGTTGATGATCTTCTTGCCGAGTTCGACATTGGTGCCTTCGAGCCGCACCACCAGCGGCACGGTGAGGCCCACATCCTTCACCGCCGCGATCACGCCCTCGGCGATGATGTCGCATTTCATGATGCCGCCGAAGATGTTGACGAGGATGCCCTTCACGTTCGGGTCGGCGGTGATGATCTTGAAGGCCGCCGTGACCTTCTCCTTGGATGCGCCGCCGCCGACATCGAGGAAGTTCGCCGGCTCCGCGCCATAGAGCTTGATGATGTCCATCGTCGCCATAGCGAGACCGGCGCCGTTGACCATGCAGCCGATATTGCCGTCGAGCGCGACATAGGCGAGGTCGTATTTGGACGCCTCGATCTCCTTGTCGTCCTCTTCGGTGATGTCGCGCAGGGCTACCACGTCGGGATGGCGGAACAGCGCGTTGTTGTCGAAGGACACCTTGGCGTCCAGCACGCGCAGCCGGCCGTCCTTCATGACGATGAGCGGGTTGACCTCGAGCAGGCTCATGTCCTTCTCGACAAAAGCCTTGTAGAGGATGGGAAACAGCGTTCCGCCGTCCTTAGCCGCATCGCCGGCGAGCGCCAGCGCCGCATTGAGCTTCGAGACGTCGTCCGCCGTCACGCCCGCTTCCGGGTCTATGGCAACGGTGACGATCTTCTCCGGCGTGTCATGGGCCACCTGCTCGATGTCCATGCCGCCCTCGGTCGAGACGACGAACGCGACGCGGCCCACGGAGCGGTCCACGAGGATGGACAGGTAAAGCTCGCGGTCGATGTCGGCGCCGTCCTCGATGTAGAGGCGGTTCACCTGCTTGCCGGCAGGGCCGGTCTGCTTGGTGACCAGCGTGTTGCCAAGCATTTCCTTTGCGTTGACGACGACATCCTCGACGGATCTGGCCAGCCGCACGCCGCCTTTCGCATCGGGACCGAGTTCCTTGAAACGGCCCTTGCCGCGGCCGCCCGCATGAATCTGGCTCTTGACTACATAGAGCGGGCCGGGGAGCTGCCGGGCAGCCGCCTCGGCCTCCTCGATCTTCAGGACGGGCACGCCGTCCGCGACTGGCGCGCCGAAGCTCTTGAGAAGCTGCTTGGCCTGGTATTCGTGGATGTTCATCGCCGCCAGCCCTATTTCTTCAGGGCCGGCGCGATGCCGATGCAAGCCTCGCACAGGCCCTCGACGGCCGCGACGGACTTCTCGAACATCTTCTGCTCGGCGCTGTTCAGGTCGATCTCGATGATGCGCTCGATGCCGCCGGCGCCGATCACGGTCGGCACGCCGACATAGAGGTTCTCGACGCCGTACTGGCCGTTGAGATGCGCCGCGCAGGGCAGCACGCGCTTCTTGTCGAGCAGGTAGGCCTCGGCCATCTGGATCGCGGAGGCGGCCGGCGCGTAGAAGGCCGAGCCGGTCTTGAGCAAGCCGACGATCTCGGCGCCGCCATCACGGGTGCGCTGGACGATCTGCTCCAGCTTCTCCTTGGAGGTCCAGCCCATCTTGATCAGGTCGGGCAGCGGGATGCCGGCAACGGTGGAATAGCGGGTGAGCGGAACCATCGTGTCGCCGTGGCCGCCGAGCACGAAGGCGGTCACGTCCTCGACGGAGACGTTGAATTCCTCCGCGAGGAAATAGCGGAAGCGGGCCGAGTCGAGAACGCCCGCCATGCCGACCACGTGGGTCTTGGGCAGTCCGGAGAACTTCTGCAATGCCCAGACCATCGCGTCGAGCGGGTTGGTGATGCAGATCACGAAGGCGTTCGGTGCGTATTTCCTGATGCCAGCGCCGACCTGCTCCATGACTTTGAGGTTGATGCCGAGAAGATCGTCGCGGCTCATGCCCGGCTTGCGCGGCACGCCCGCGGTGACGATGCAGACATCTGCGCCCTCGATGGTCGCGTATTCGTTGGTGCCGGTGTAGCGCGCGTCGAAGCCGTCCACCGGGGAGGACTGTGCAATATCGAGGCCCTTGCCCTGCGGAGTGCCCTCCGCGATGTCGAACATCACGACGTCGCCTAGCTGCTTGAGGCCGATCATGTGGGCGAGCGTGCCGCCGATCATGCCGGAGCCGATGAGGGCGATCTTGTTACGTGCCATAGCGAGGATTTTCCCTTTTGCGATGCCGTCGATGACGGCAGAATGAACGGGTTGACGGGCAGCGTTACGCGCAATTCTCCGGCAGCGCCTTAGCGCCGAAGGCAAAAATTTTCAACCGAATCTTTCGAGATCAGGAATTTCAAACGGTTAGCCTTAATGGGATTTACGTAAACGTCAAATATACATCGGCTTGGCGAGCGGAAAACGGCGGGCGGCGTGGAGATTATCTTACCGGCAGCGGGGATTTTGAATTGCCGTGGCGGGTTGCACCTGAGGTTTTCGGCAAGCCGGTTAACGAAGCGCGGACGGCGGTCAGGCCAAGGTGGGAGCGGCACCGGCTGCCTGCCGCGCGGCCCACGCATCCTGCCAATCCTTGCCCTGCATCTCGATGAGGCGGGACGCGGTGCGGTCGAACTCGAACGCCTCCGTGCCCTTCTTGCCGATATAGAGCGCATCGGGCTGCGCCTCGGCGCTCAGTACGAGCCGCGTGCCGCTGTCGTAGAATGTGTCGATGAGTAGGATGAAGCGTTTGGCCTCGTTGCGCTGCGGCTCGGCCATGACCGGTACGTGGTCGAGGAAGATGGTGTCGAAGCGGGCGGCGATGGCGAGATAGTCGCGCGCGGCAAGCGGCTTGCGGCACAGATCGGCGAAGTCGAAGCGCGCCGCGCCGCCGACGGCGCCCGGCACGGGCACGACACGTCCCTTGACCTGCAATTCGGTCGGCCATGCCGTCGCGCCGTTGGTCACGGCATGCCAGGCCTCGTCCATCCTCGCATCGGCATCCTCGCCCAGCGGTGTGACATAGACCGGCAGGCGGTTGAGCTTGCCGAGGCGATAGTCGGTTTCGCTGTCGAGGCCGATGATCTCGGCATTCCGCTTCAATATGCCGATAAAAGGCTCGAACAGGCCCCTGTTCAAGCCATCGCGGTAAAGATCGTCGGGTGCGACGTTGGAGGTCGCGACCAGCACCACGCCGCGCTCGAACAGCGCCGAGAACAGCCGTGAGAGGATCATCGCGTCGGCGATGTCGGTAACGGCGAACTCGTCGAAGCACAGTACCCACGCTTCCTCGGCCAGCGCGGCGGCGACCGGCGGAACCGGGTCCGCCTCCCTGGTCAGCCCCGCCTTGAAGTCCTGCCGGTGGCGGTGCACGCGGTCGTGGACATCGGCCATGAACACGTTGAAATGGGCGCGGCGCTTGCGCCTGACGGGCAGCAGCTCGAAGAACATGTCCATGAGCATGGTCTTGCCGCGCCCGACGCCGCCGTGGATGTAAAGGCCCTTGATCGTTTCCTTCGGGGCGCGCCTGGCGAACAGCCAGCCGAGCGCGCTTTTCTTGGCTGCCAGCCGCTTGGTGGCAATTTCGCCGATGAGGCGTTCGAGCGCCCTCGCGACATGCAATTGCTGCGGGTCGAACCTGATTTCCCCGGTCTCCACGAGATGCTCATATCGCTGGACAGGCGAAGGATGGGCCTTGAGGCCGTCACGCAACGACATGGGTCGAACCTGTGGCAAGTTGAGAATGGCGGCCGCAGCCGGTCCGGTAGTCCAACGGGAATGGCGCGGGCGGCTGCCCGCGCCTGTCGCCTCACCGCGAGAGCGAAAGCGGCTGGCCGGTCGAGGTCTGCCCGTCGAAGCGTTCACCCCCCGACGAATAGAGCCGCGCAAGAACGCCGCCGGACTGGTCGTAGAGGGCAAGCTGGCTGCCTTCCACATTCCAGGAGCGCACGCCGTCGAGCGGCGCGGGGCAGCGCAGAGGGCCGGCGCGGAAGCCGGAGCCGAAGCGCGTCTGCGGGGTGGCGATGCGGCAGCCCTGCCCGGCGACCGAGGCGTTCCACACGCCGGCCACGCTGCCCGCGGTCAGCGACGGCGCGTTCGGGGGCGGGGTCTGCGTCGCCGGGGCCGGCAGGCTTGCGGTCTGCGGCGCTTCCGGGAAGGCGGAAGGATTGCCCGTCTGGCCCGGCGCGCCCGGCGGCGGAAGCTGGCCGCTTGTCACCGTGCCGGCCGGAGCCGGGTTGAGCGGCTCGGCGACCGTGCCGGACCGCGTGTCCATCGAAGAAAAACGTTCGCTCTGGCAGCCCGCCAGAGCAACTACACCCAGCATGAGGGCCGCAGTACCGATCCTGATTGTCATTGTCCCGTCCTCAGTGGGGGCCGATGGCCCACGCTCTCATTCACCAAAAACATGGCGAGTTTGGCGATAAAATGAAGTGGTATCCTTAATGTGTGGTTTCCTTGCCGCATCGAGTTGCATTTCTGCAACGGCCACAGCCTGCAGTCGCGCGTCAACGGCCCATCGCGATGGCATTTCACGGATTCGCGCGTCCGGCGCCCGCCTTGCGCCCGCGCGGCTTTGGGGGGATAGTTCGGCCCCCGAGGCCAACCATCACAGGACGACAGCCATGCCTGCCAGCACGCCCAAAAGCCGTCGCAAGGCTCCCCTCACCACGCCAACCGCTCTCGGCGACAATGCGCGCCGCGACGTCACCGGCGCGTTGAACGCGCTTCTGGCCGATGTTTTCGCGCTTTATCTCAAGACGAAGAACTTCCACTGGCACGTCAGCGGCCCGCATTTCCGCGACTATCACCTGCTGCTTGACGAGCAGGCGGCGGAGATACTGGCCATCACCGACGCGCTGGCGGAGCGCGTGCGCAAGCTGGGCGGCACCACGCTGCGGTCGATCGGCCATATCGGCCGGTTGCAGCGGATCGACGACAACGACGCCGACTACGTGACCGCCGCCGACATGCTGAGCGAGCTCAAGCAGGATAACGAGGCGTTGATCGCCTCGCTGCGCGCCGCGCACGATGTCTGCGACGAGGTGAACGACATCGCCACGGCCAGCCTTCTCGAAAACTACGTGGACGAGGCCGAGCGCCGGGTGTGGTTCCTGTTCGAATCGACCCGGAAGGGGTGAGTTGCCGCTTCGCCACTGGTAATCCGCCGCCTTTTGCGCCACATAGCGGCGCATGAGCATGAGCGTTCCATTCGCGCGGATGAACGGGCTCGGAAACGAGATCATCGTTGCCGACATGCGCGGCCGCGCGGATCGCGTCTCGCCGGCGGCGGCGGTTGCGCTGGACGCCGATCCGGCGACGAAGTTCGACCAGATCATGGCAATCCACGACCCGCGGACGCCGGGCACGCGCAACTATATCGAGATACTCAATTCCGACGGCTCGCCGGCGCAGGCCTGCGGCAACGGCATGCGCTGCGTGGTGCAGGCGCTGGCCGCCGAGACGGGCGAGCGGCTTTTCACCTTCGAGACTGTCGCGGGCATCCTCACCGCACAAGAGCATGAGGACGGGCTGATCTCGGTGGACATGGGCTGCCCGCGCTTCGGCTGGCAGGATATTCCGCTCGCGGAGGAATTTCGCGACACGCGGATGATCGAATTGCAGATCGGCCCCATCGACGCGCCTATTCTGCACTCGCCCTCGGTTGCCTCGATGGGCAATCCGCATGCCATCTTCTGGGTGGATCGCGACGTGTGGGCCTACGAGCTGGAACGCTTCGGCCCGCTCTTGGAAAACCATCCGATCTTTCCCGAGCGTGCCAACATCACCATCGCGCAGATCATGTCGCGCGAGGCGATCGCCATACGCACATGGGAGCGCGGCGCGGGGCTGACGCGCGCCTGCGGCACCGCCGCCTGCGCAACCGCCGTCAGCGCGGCACGGACCGGGCGCACCGGGCGCGACGTCACGGTCACGGTTCCCGGCGGCCCGCTCAGGATCGAATGGCGCGGGGACGATCACGTCATCATGACCGGCCCGGCCGAATGGGAGTTTTCCGGCACGCTCGATCCCGCCACCGGTCAGTGGATGCGGGAGACGGAGGGCGCGGCGCGATGACGAAGCTCGACATCGTCACCTTCGGTTGCAGGCTCAATACCTACGAATCGGAAGTCATGCGCCGGGAAGCGACGCAGGCCGGTCTCGGCACGCTCGATGGCGGCGCGGTGATCTTCAATACATGCGCCGTTACCGGCGAAGCCGTGCGGCAGGCCAGGCAGGCGATCCGCAAGGCGCGCCGCGAGAACCCGGCCGCCCGCATCATCGTCACCGGCTGCGCGGCGCAGACCGACCCGCAATCCTTCGCGGACATGGACGAGGTGGACCTCGTGCTCGGCAACGAGGAGAAGCTGAAGGCGCATCATTACCGGGCGCTGCCGGATTTCGGCGTCAACTTGTTCGAGAAGGCGCGCGTCAACGACATCATGTCGGTGAGGGAGACGGCCGGGCATCTCGTCGATGCGATAGAGGGCCGTGCCCGCGCTTTCGTGCAGGTGCAGAATGGCTGCGACCATCGCTGCACTTTCTGCATCATTCCCTATGGGCGCGGCAATTCGCGTTCGGTGCCGATGGGTGCGGTGGTCGAGCAGGTGAAGCGGCTCGCCGGCAACGGCTATGCCGAAGTGGTGCTGTCGGGCGTGGATCTGACCAGCTATGGCGCGGACCTGCCGGGCAGCCCGCGCCTCGGCCGGCTGGTGCGGACCATACTCCGGCAGGTGCCGGACCTGCCGCGGCTGAGGCTCTCCTCGATCGATTCCATCGAGGCTGATGCCGAGCTGATGGAAGCGATCGCGACCGAAAGGCGACTGATGCCGCATCTGCATCTGTCGCTCCAGGCGGGCGACGACATGATCCTCAAGCGGATGAAGCGGCGGCATTCGCGCGACGACGCGATCCGCTTCTGCGCGGACGTCCGCGCAGCTCGGCCCGATATCGTGTTCGGTGCGGACATCATTGCCGGGTTCCCGACCGAGACGGAAGCGATGTTCGAGAACTCGATGAAGATCGTCGAGGAATGTGGGCTGACGCACCTGCACGTTTTCCCGTTCAGCCCGCGCGAGGGCACGCCGGCAGCACGGATGCCGCAGGTGGCGCGGGGTGCGGTCAAGGAACGCGCGGCGCGGCTGCGCACCGCGGGCGAACGCGCCCATGCGCGGCATCTGGCGGCGCTTTCCGGTACGCGCCAGCGCATTCTCGTGGAACGCGAGGGGCTTGGCCGAACGGAAGGCTTCACGCTCGCTGCCATCGCGGCCGGTGGGCCGGGAGAGATTGTCGAGGCGGTCGTGACCGGCCATGACGGGTCGCGGCTTGTCGCCAGTCCGCTGGCGGCGGAGGCCGCCTGACGCATGGCCCTCGGTTTCATCAGGAAGGTCTTTTCCTTCGGCCGGAAGGAGGAGGAAGCCAAGCCGGAGCCAGCCGTCGCCGAGACGCCCGTGCCGCCTCCACCGCTGCCCGTGGAGGAGGTACAGACAGCCGAGCGGACGCCGCTGGTAGAAACCGCCGTCCCGAAGCCCGCGGCGGACCTTCTTCCCGAGAACGGGGAGACGGAGGAGGAAGCGGTTGCGTCCGAGCCTCCCTCCCGGTCGGTCCAGCCTGACGAGGAGGTTCGCTCCTCTCTCGATGACGAGGATCGTGCCACCGCCGAGCCTGCCGCATCGAACCTGCCGGACGGGCCGGTTATTCCCGTAACTGCGGTCGCGCCGGCTGAAGAACCGCCGTCCGCCGTTGCTCCTGAAAAGGTCACGGTCGCGAGGACGGTCGAGCGTAAGGCGGAGGCCGCACCTGCCGCTCCTGCCGAGCCCGCGCCTCGCGCGAGCTGGCTGCAAAGGCTGACGCAGGGACTGTCGCGCTCCTCGCGCGAGCTGAGCGGCAATATTGCCGGCGTTTTCACCAAGCGCCGTCTCGACGAGGACACGCTACAGGATCTGGAGGATGTACTGCTGCGCGCCGATCTCGGCATGGAGACGGCGCTGCGCATAACCGATACGCTCGCTTCGGGACGCTACGGGCGTGAGGTGTCCGATGCCGAGGTCCGAGCGGTAATGGCCGCCGAGGTCGAGAAGGTGCTGTCGCCTGTAGCCATGCCGCTGGAGCTGGACCTGTCGCACAAGCCGCACGTCGTGCTCGTGGTGGGTGTCAACGGCACCGGCAAGACCACCACCATCGGCAAGCTCGCCGCCAAGCTCACGGCGGGCGGGCTGAACGTCATGCTGGCGGCCGGTGACACGTTCCGCGCGGCGGCGATCGAGCAGCTCAAGATCTGGGGCGAGCGCACCGGCTCGCCGGTCGTCTCCTCGAAGCTCGGCGCCGATGCGGCCGGGCTGGCCTGGGACGCCTATGAGAAAGCGAAGGATGCGGGGTCCGACGTGCTCATCATCGACACGGCGGGCCGGTTGCAGAACAGGGCCGAACTTATGGCGGAGCTGGAGAAGATCGTGCGCGTGCTCGGCAAGCACGATCCCGAAGCGCCGCATACGGTATTGCAGACGGTGGATGCGACCACGGGGCAGAACGCGCTCAATCAGGTCGAGATCTTCCGCAACGTGGCGGGCGTGAACGGCCTCGTGATGACCAAGCTCGACGGCACGGCGCGCGGCGGCATTTTGGTCGCAATTGCCGCCAAGCATAGGCTGCCGGTCTATTTCATCGGCGTCGGCGAGCAGGTGGACGATCTCGAGCCTTTTTCCGCCGGTGACTTCGCCAGGGCGATTGCGGGAGTTGAAGCGTGAACGAACCCATCCTCGAAAGCGGTCCCTCCGATCCGAAGAAGAAGGAGATCAGCCCGCTGTTCAAGCTTGCGCTGGAACTGGGGCCGTTGCTCGTATTCTTCTTTGCCAATTCACGCGGCGAATGGCTGGTGGAAACCTGGCCGGCGCTGAACGGGCTTGGCGGGCCGATCTTCATCGCCACGGCGCTGTTCATGGCGGCGGTCGCCATATCGCTCATTGCGTCATGGCTGCTGACCCGCAGCCTGCCGATCATGCCGCTGGTGTCGGGCATTGTCGTTTTCGTGTTCGGCGCGCTGACTCTATGGCTGCAGAACGACACCTTCATCAAGATGAAGCCCACCATCGTCAACACGCTGTTCGGCGCCGTGCTGCTGGGCGGCCTTTTCTTCGGCAAGTCGCTGCTCGGCTACGTGTTCGACAGCGCCTTCAAGCTCGATGCCGAAGGATGGCGCAAGCTCACCCTGCGCTGGGGCCTGTTCTTCATCTTCCTCGCCGTGGTGAACGAGGTGGTCTGGCGCGGCTTTTCCACCGATGCGTGGGTCGCCTTCAAGGTGTGGGGCATCATGCCCATCACCATCATCTTCACTATGGCGCAGATGCCGCTTATCATGCGCCACTCGCTGGACGAGAAACTGAAGGCGGGCGAATAGCGTCCCGGCGCTCAGATCAGGTCGTTATAGAGCCTGACGATCCAGCTTATCTGATATATCAGCCCCAGAAGCAGGAAGGCGTAGTGAAAGCGCCTGTGGGCCGTGAACATGGCAATGAGCGACAACACGACGATGGCGGCGTTGCGGGCCGGATATTCCAGCCCGAGCGATTCGAAATAAGTCTGTCCCTTGATCGCCGTATCCGCCAGATCCGCGACATAGAGCAGCGCCAGAAGCCCGAAGAACCAGAGCCGTCGCGAGAGGAAGTAGTCCTCGTAGCCCGCATATTCCGCGATGTCGTTCGGATAGAGCAGCGAGCAGAGCAGGAAATAGATGCTGCAATAGCCGATGACGAAAACGTAAATCTCGAATGTCATCCGCTCCAGCATCCTGAGCTGGAACTCGAACCACCAGAAATGGATGACCAGCAGGAACATCAGCAGCGTCCAGCCGAGATGGAGCCATGATATGCGATGGCGGCCGGGATGCTGGATGAATGCAGCCGCGCCCGAGAGCAGGCGGGTTATGCTGAGGCCGAGGATGATGCCCAGCACGATCCTGACGTGGAAATAGACACCGGGGTCTATGGTGTGCTGGTCCATCCCGTCCTCCGCTTTACCACGTGCTGTTCAGGGCCTAGCGAAGAAGGACGCTGCGTTCAACCTGTCCATTCGATCCAGCGGCCATGATAGTCGCATCTGGCAAGCTCACGCGTGCCGCCGCCCGGCCACATGGTGAGGCTGAGGGTAGCGTAAGGCGCTTTCTGCCGGACAGGTTCCATGCGCAGATGAGCCACCGGGCTACCGGCCGTGGCGCCGGCGCGCGCGAGTGCAGCGGCGACTCCCTGCCGTGAGGCCTCCGGCATATATTGCCACATGATGGTGTGGAACAGGATGAAGGCGGACCCTGGCACGCGAGCCGCGAGGCGCTGCCGGGCGAAATCGGCCGCGTCGCCCCGGTCGAGTGCCGGCGGCTGCCGGAGCGCGAGCGACATCGCCGCATCGAGGCGCTCCAGCCGCGCCGTCTGGTCGGCCCAGATATAGGAGCGCAGGCGCAATCGCTGTGCCGGATCGCCAATGTCGATGGGCACGATGTCGTTGCCGGCGCGGGCGGTGATCCTCAATTCGCCGTCAAGGGGCGGTGGCGCGCCCCGGACTTCAGGCGAAAGCCGGGCTGGTGAGGCCGGGTCGCCCCATGTCTGCCCGGCATAATCATAGTGGAAGCGGTCGAAATGGAGGTTCAGCCCCGCGCTGGTGCCAATCTCGTTCACGTCCAGCGGCAGGCCGGTTTCCCGCGCGATGAGCAGCAGGCCGGGCAGGATCATGCCTGCGCGAGCGGTCTCGTTCGTCTGCGGCGGCTGGTCGAGCCATCCGGCAAGGGCGGTGTCGTTGCGTTCGAGCGCAGCGGAAACCTCTCGCCGAAACGCACCGTCGTCTGAGGCGTGCGGCGGATAGACCGCTTCCAGCTCCTTATCCGTGCCGGCGAGAACCAGTGCATGAAGCGCGCCACACAATCGCAGCGCCAGCGCGTCGGCGGCGGGGTCGCCGGACCAATCCGCGATGCGGCGTCCGGTTGCCGTGGACGGGTCGAGCAATGACGGCAGGACGCGGCACAGCCGCGCGGTGAAAGGTGAGCCGAGCGAGATGCACGCACGCTCCTGACCGGCGAAACTGTCGAGAATTTTGGGAGGCAGCATAGGCCGAAAGTAACGTCAGCGCCGTCGTCCTGAAAAGATGCGCGGGGCCGTGGCCCAATCGTCCGGCGCGGCTGTCGCGGTCAGCCGCCAGCCAGCGCCTTCTTGATGGCGGGGAGCAATTCGCCGCGCGCGCTTTCGGGTGTGAAGGGGCCGACATGCTTGTAGACGATCCTGCCGTCCCGTCCGACGAGGAAGGTTTCCGGCGCGCCGTAGACGCCCCAGTCTATCGCGGTGCGCCCCGAAAGGTCGGCGCCCACCCTGTCGAAGGGATTGCCCATCTCGCCGAGGAAACGGCGGGCGTTCTCCGGCTGGTCCTTGTAGTTCAGCCCGGCGACGACGATGCGCTCGTTCCGCGAGATTTCCATGAGCAGCGGATGTTCCTCGCGGCAGGGCGCGCACCACGAGGCCCAGACATTCACCAGCGTCACCTTTCCGGCGAAATCGGCGCTGTCCAGCCCCGGCAGTCCAAGCCCCTCGATGGGGGGTAGCGCGGTCTGCGGCGCTTCGCGGCCAAGCAGCGCGGACGGAATGGTCGCGCCGTCGCGGCCGGACATGAGCTGCAGAAGGAATATGGCAGCCAGCGCGGCAAACACCAGCAACGGCAGCAGCACCAGCAGCCGGCGCGGTTTGCCGCCCGCCTGTCCGGTTTCCACGCTCATTGCGCCCCCTGCGAGCGGCGGCGTATGCCGCGCTTCTCCAGCTCGGCCAATTCACGCCGGCGTGCGGCCTGATCGAGGAGAATCCAGCCGAGCAGAGCAGCGAGCACCACAGCTGAGATGCCATAGGCAACGAGGACGTAGAGCGCGTGGGCGGACATGGATCAGGCTCCTGCGGCGTCGGCCCGGCGGGCGGCCAGCCGTCGCATCGCGGCCACGCGGCGGCGCCATATCTCGTTGCGCATCGCCATCAGGTGCAGCGTGAAGAAGATCAGCGTGAAACCGAGGGCGCAGACCAGCAACGGCCACAGCAGCGAGGGATGGATGGTCGGCCCGTCCATGCGCAGCACGGAGGCGGGCTGATGCAGCGTGTTCCACCAGTCGACCGAGAATTTGATGATTGGGATGTTGACGATGCCGACCAGCGTCACCACCGCCGCCGCGCGGGCGGCGCGCGAGGGATCGTCGAGCGCACGGGTCAGCGCGATCAGGCCCAGATACATGATGAAGAGCACGAATACGGAGGTGAGGCGCGCATCCCACACCCACCATGTGCCCCACATGGGCTTGCCCCAGATGGAGCCGGTGGCGAGCGCCAGCGCGGTGAAGGCGGCTCCGACGGGGGCGGCGGATTTCAACGCGACATCGGCCAGCGGATGCCGCCACACCAGCGTGCCGAGCGCGGCAGCGGCCATGACGACGTAGCACATCATGGAAAGCCAGGCGAAAGGCACGTGGATATACATGATGCGTACGGTGATGCCCTGCTGGCGCTCCTCGGGCGCGGAGAACGCCATCCACAGGCCGAGGGCGGTGACGATCACAGCGGCGGCTGCGAGCCAGGGCAGAACGCGCTCGACCAGCGCGAGAAACCGCGCGGGGTTGGCGAAATCGGTCCAGCTTCGGGATTGTGCGGCAGCGTCGCTCATGCCTTCCCTTAAACCGCCCGATTGCGGCGCGCAATTGACGGCGTTCAAAGCCGCGTGAACGCCGTTGCCGCATGCAGGCCTCGGCGGAAGCGAGCTAGTCCGCCGATTGCCTGAGCGCGACCGCCGCCGCGAACGGCCCGATCACGGCAAAGAAGAGCGTGATCGCGCAGAGAATGAGGAAAGGCGGCAGGAAGGGCGCCGGCGTGTTGACCGCAGCGTAGCTTGCGGAAACGCCGAAGATCAGCGTGGGGATAGCAAGCGGCAGGATCAGCACGGAAACGAGAAGTCCGCCGCGCGGCAGGGCCACGGCGACCGCGGCGCCCACCGCGCCGATGAAGGCGATGGCCGGCGTACCGGCAAGCAGGGTCAGCGCGGTCGCGCCGATGGCGGCGGGCTGCATGTTCATGAATACGCCGAACAGGGGAGCGGCGACCACCAGCGGAAGCACGCTTGCCGTCCAGTGGGCGAGGCACTTCACCAGAACGGTCAGTGCGACCATGTGGCGCTCCCCGCTCATCAGCAGCAGGTCGAGCGCGCCGTCCTCCCGGTCGGCCTGGAACAGGCGGTCGAGCCCGAGCAGGCTCGCCAGCAGCGCGGCGATCCATACCATCGCCGGCCCGATGCGGGCGAGCAGGTTGAGGTCGGGCCCGACGCCGAACGGCACCGTGACCACCACGGCGAAGAAGAATACGAGGCCGACCAGCGCCCCGCCGCCCGCCCGGATGCCGAGGCGTATGTCGCGGATATAGAGGGCTAGCATGGCGCGGCCGCTCCCATGCCCAGTTCCGCCGCCTCGATGCCCAGCGGTATGTGGGTGGCGGCGAGGACCATCCCGCCCTCCGCGAGATGATCGCGCATCAGCGCGGCGAAACGCTTCTCCGACGCAGCGTCGAGGCCGGCCGTCGGCTCGTCGAGCAGCCAGAGCGGGCGGCGGCTGACCAGAAGCCGCGCCATCGCGGCGCGGCGCTTCTGGCCGGTCGAGAGATAGGCGAAGGGCAGGTGGCCGATGCCGTTAAGGCCGACCGCTTCCAGCGCGTCGTCGGGAGAAAGCCGCGCGGCGCCGAGGAAATCGCGCCAGAAGGCGAGGTTTTCACCGACCGTCAGCGCATCCTTCATGGCGTTGCGCGGCCCGAGATAATGCGCGGCGGCCTGCGGTGTGGGCCAGTCCTCGCTCCCGCCGTCAAGGCGAATCGCTCCCTGCGCCGCAGGCAGAAGGCCAGCCACCACGCGCAGCAAGGTGGTCTTGCCGGACCCGTTCGGCCCCGTGACGGCGAGCGCCTGCCCCGCCGCCAACTCGAAGCCGATGCCGGCGAACACCATTTCTCCGCCGCGTTCGGCTCCCAGATCCCAGGCGATCAGCCGCATGGCAACTCCCGTTCACGCTGCCGGTGCGACGCAGCAAAATCACGCTTCAACAGTCTGGAACTCTTCTACGAAATTCACTATAGAACCCTCAACACGCCAGCGGTCGGCGTGTCATCCAATTTTGCGCCGAACCCAGCGCGCCCGCCAGACCATCGGACGGAACGCGAGGAACGGACAGCGGAAATGACCGTACCCGCAGCTTTGCGCGTGATACCCTCACGACTGGCCGTCCATTCCTAACTCGGCAAACGACAGTAGGGATCGCACGTGACCAATTCTCTTGACAGTTTCAATTGCCGCCGCACGCTTTCCGCAGGTGGCAAGGACTATGTCTATTTCGATCTCAAGATAGCAGAGGCGAACGGCCTCGCGGGTATCTCGAAGCTGCCCTTTTCGATGAAGGTGCTTCTGGAGAACCTGCTGCGCAACGAGGACGGCCGCTCCGTCACCAGGGATGCCATCGAGGCGGTCGCGGGCTGGCTGACCGACAAGGGCACTGCCGGCGTCGAGATCGCCTACCGTCCGGCGCGCGTGCTGATGCAGGACTTCACCGGCGTTCCCGCCGTGGTCGATCTGGCCGCGATGCGCGACGGCATCAAGGCGCTGGGCGGCGATCCCGAGAAGATCAATCCGCTGGTGCCCGTCGATCTGGTCATCGACCATTCGGTGATCGTGGACGAGTTCGGTACGCCGCTGGCCTTCGCGCGAAATGTCGAGCTGGAGTACCAGCGCAACGAGGAACGCTACAAATTCCTGAAATGGGGCCAGCAGGCCTTCCGCAATTTCCGCGTCGTCCCACCCGGCACCGGCATTTGCCACCAGGTCAATCTCGAATATCTCGGCCAGGTCGTCTGGACGAAGGATGAGGGCGACGAGACGGTCGCCTATCCCGACACCTGCGTCGGCACGGACAGCCACACCACCATGATCAACGGCCTCGGCGTCCTCGGCTGGGGCGTCGGCGGCATCGAGGCCGAGGCGGCCATGCTCGGCCAGCCCGTGTCCATGCTGCTGCCGGAGGTCATAGGCTTCAAGCTGACCGGCAAGCTCAAGGAAGGCGTCACCGCCACCGACCTCGTGCTGACGGTCACGCAGATGCTGCGCAAGAAGGGCGTCGTCGGCAAGTTCGTCGAGTTCTTCGGCCCCGGCCTCGAGAATATGACGCTGGCCGACCGCGCGACCATCGGCAACATGGCGCCGGAATATGGCGCGACCTGCGGCTTCTTCCCGGTGGACGGCGAGACGCTGAAATATTTGAACGTATCCGGCCGCGAGCACGACCGCATCGCGCTGGTCGAAGCCTATTCCAGGGCGCAGGGCATGTGGCGCGAGAAGGATTCGGAAGATCCGGTCTTCACCGATACGCTGGAACTGGACCTCGGCGATGTCGTGCCGTCGATGGCCGGCCCGAAGCGCCCCGAGGGCCGCACGGCCCTGGGAGATATCGCTTCGTCTTTCGCCAAGGCGCTGGAAAGCGAATACAAGAAGACAGTCGATCTCGAGCGCCGCTATGCGGTCGAGGGCGAGGATTTCGAGATCGGCCACGGCGACGTGGCGATCGCCGCCATAACATCGTGCACGAACACGTCCAACCCGTCGGTGCTGATCGGCGCGGGGCTGCTTGCGCGCAACGCCAACCGGCTCGGCCTGAAGCAGAAGCCGTGGGTCAAGACCTCGCTCGCGCCCGGCTCGCAGGTCGTCGCCGAATATCTGGAGAAATCCGGTCTCCAGAAGGAGCTCGACCAGATCGGCTTCAACCTCGTCGGCTTCGGCTGCACCACCTGCATCGGCAATTCCGGCCCGCTGCCGCCGGCGATCTCCAAGACCATCAACGACAAGGGCCTGATCGCAGGCGCCGTTCTTTCCGGCAACCGCAATTTCGAGGGCCGCGTGTCACCCGACGTGCAGGCGAATTACCTCGCCTCGCCGCCGCTGGTCGTCGCCTACGCGCTGGCCGGTTCGGTCAAGATCGACCTGACCACGGAGCCGCTGGGCGAGGGTGCCGACGGCAAGCCGGTCTATCTCAGGGATATCTGGCCGACCACCGCCGAAATCCAGGACTTCATAGCCGAATATGTCACGCGCGACCTGTTCGCGCGCAAATATGCCGACGTGTTCAAGGGCGACGAGAACTGGCAGAAGGTGCAGGCGCCTGCCGGCCAGACCTATGCGTGGGACGACCAGTCGACCTATGTGCAGAACCCGCCCTATTTCGCAGGCATGCAGAAGGGCTTCGGCAAGATCGGCGACATCAAGGGCGCACGCGTGCTCGGCCTGTTTGGCGACAAGATCACCACCGACCACATCTCGCCGGCCGGCTCGATCAAGGCTGCCTCGCCTGCCGGCAGGTACCTGACCGATCATGGCGTCGGCGTCGCCGACTTCAACCAGTACGGCACGCGGCGCGGCAATCATGAAGTGATGATGCGCGGCACCTTCGCCAATATCCGCATCCGCAACCACATGCTGGGCGAGAACGGCAAGGAGGGCGGCTATACGATCCACTATCCCTCCAAGGAGGAGATGTCGATCTACGACGCGGCCATGCGGTACAAGCAGGAAGGCGTGCCGCTGGTGATCTTCGCCGGCGTCGAATACGGCAACGGCTCCTCGCGCGACTGGGCGGCGAAGGGCACCAACCTGCTCGGCGTGAAGGCGGTGATCGCGGAGAGCTTCGAGCGCATCCATCGCTCGAACCTGGTCGGCATGGGCGTCATCCCCTTCACCTTCGAGGACGGGCTGAACTGGGCCAAGCTCGGGCTGAAGGGCGACGAGCTGGTCGAGATAGACGGGCTGGAAACCATCCGCCCGCGCCAGAAGATGGTCGCCAAGGTCACCTATGCCGACGGCACGGTGAAGGAGGTTCCGATTCTCTGCCGCATCGATACGCTGGACGAGCTCGAATACTTCAAGAATGGCGGCATCCTTCAATATGTGCTGCGCGATCTGGCTGCCTGACACGCCTTCACGCGATGGAATCGGAAACCCCGGCGGAAACGCCGGGGTTTTTGTTTTCGGCGGCGATGTTGCGCGGGGGTTCGGGCATCTGCATAGTTTCCATCAGGCATGGCCGTGCCGGGAGGGGTACGGCCATCTGCCTTCGAGGGAGGAGAACGCAGGATGCGCGCCGTCAGGTTCGTGGACCATCACAGCCCGCTGGAGCTTTTCCAGCCCGATATTGATATTCCATTGCCCGGTCCGGGGGAGGTGGCGATCCGCGTGCGCCATTGCGGCATATGCGGCAGCGACCTTCATCTGGCGACGGAACCGCAGTTCAAGGTGCAGCCCGGCTCCGTGCTCGGCCACGAATATAGCGGCGAGATCGTCGCCTGCGGGGAGAGTGTGGAGAGCCTGCGCGCGGGCATGAAAGTCGCGGTCATTCCCGTCGCAAGCTGTGGCAGATGCGGCGCTTGCCTGGCCGGGCGGCCCGCCGATTGCGCGCAGAAGCGGCTGGTTTCCGGCGGCTTCGCCGACTATGCCGTGGTGTCGGCCGCGCAATGCGTGCCGCTGCCGGATCATTTTCCGACAGAGCATGGCGCGCTGGTCGAGCCTTTGTCGGTCGGGCTGCATGGCGTGGCCAAGGCCGGGCTGGAGCCGGGCGCGCGGGTCATCGTGATCGGCGCCGGTCCTATCGGGCTGGTCACGGCCTATTGGGCGCGGCGCTTCGGCGCGGCGAGGATCGCCGTGACGGCCTCGTCGTCGCGCAAGGCCGATCTGGCGCTCCAGCTCGGCGCGGATGCCTTTCTTGCCCCTGACAGGCTGGATGCCACCAGCGTCGCGGACGCGCTGGGCGGCCCGCCGGACGTGGTGTTCGAATGCGCCGGCAAGGCGGGCCTGATCGACAAGGGCATCCAGCTCATACGGCGCGGCGGCACGGTCGTGGGACTGGGCCTGATCACCGAGCCGGACACGCTCGACAGCCTCGGCGCGATGCGCAAGGAAGCGCGCATCCAAATGGCCGGCTATTTCACCGTGGGCGAGTTCCGGGCCTCCGTGGCCGCGCTGGCGCAGGACGGCGCAACGGTGGCGCGCATGATCACCGGCCGCATCCCGCTCGACGCCCTGCCCGAAACCTTCGAGGAGCTGAAGCGGGGGAAGAACCATTGCAAGGTGATGGTAGAGATGGCGTAAGCGGCGTGGAAGGCGGCTGGCCGAAGCCGCTTTCCGTCCGGGGCCGATCCCGGTAAGAAAGGCGCATGTTCATTCCTTTCTTCCTCGAACTGAAAGCCGCGAAGCTTCCCGTTTCGCTGCGCGAATATCTGGCGCTGCTTGAGGGTATGGACGCGCATCTGGTCGATTACGACGTGGAGGGCTTCTACTACCTCGCCCGCGCCGCGCTGGTGAAGGACGAGCGCCACATCGACCGCTTCGACCGGGTGTTCTCGCTGATCTTCCGCGGTGTGGAAGCCGTCAAGGGTTCCGACGCGCCGGAAGCGGTGGAGCTTCCCGAGGAATGGCTGCGGCGGCTTGCCGAAATGCACCTCAGCGACGAGGACAAGAAGCTGGTCGAGGCGCTTGGCGGTTTCGACAGGCTGATGGAGATGCTGAAGAAGCGCCTCGCCGAGCAGGAGGGCCGCCATCAGGGCGGCTCCAAATGGATCGGCACCGCAGGAACCTCGCCTTTCGGCGCCTATGGCTACAATCCCGAGGGCGTGCGCATCGGCCAGCATGAAAGCCGCCACCGCAGCGCGGTCAAGGTGTGGGACAAGCGCGAGTTCCGCAACTTCGACGATTCGGTGGAACTCGGCACCCGCAACATCAAGGTGGCACTGAAACGCCTGCGGCGCTGGGTGCGGCAGGGCGCGGCGGAAGAACTGGACCTGCCCGGCACGATCCACGCCACGGCGGAGCATGGCTATCTCGACGTACAGACGCGGCCCGAGCGGCGCAACGCAGTGAAGCTGCTGATGTTCTTCGACGTCGGCGGCTCGATGGACGATCATATCCGCGTGGTCGAGGAATTGTTCTCGGCGGCGCGGGCGGAGTTCCGGCAGCTCGAATATTTCTACTTCCACAATTGCCTCTACGAGCGCGTGTGGAAGGACAATCGCCGCCGCTATTCCGAGACGATCCCCACCTACGACCTGCTGCGCAAATATGGCTCCGACTACAAGGCGATCTTCGTCGGAGACGCGTCGATGAGCCCCTACGAGATCGCCTATCCCGGCGGCTCGGTGGAGCACCGCAATGAGGAGGCGGGTTCGGTCTGGCTGGCCCGCGCGCTCGAGCAATGGCCGTCCACGATCTGGCTCAATCCCGCCGCCGAGAAGGGCTGGGAGCATGTCCATTCGATCAGGATGATCCGCGAGATCTTCGCCGAGCGCATGTTTCCGCTCACGCTTGCCGGGCTGGAACAGGCGACCCGGCAGCTTTCCCGCACGCATTGAGGGCCGGCTCCACATGGCGCTTGGTGAAAGAGGTCGCCGGACCTACATTTGCATCATTCAGGATTTTCCGGGAGACGATCATGGACCAGCATAGCTATCCCGTGACGCGGACCGACGCCGAATGGCGCGCGCGCCTCACGCCCGAGCAATTCTACATCATGCGCGAGCACGGCACGGAGCGGCCGGGAAGCTGCGCGCTTCTCTACGAAAAGCGGGCGGGCACGTTCTCTTGCGCCGGATGCGACCAGCCCCTGTTCGAATCGACGCTGAAATTCGAAAGCGGCACGGGCTGGCCGAGCTTCAACGATCCCGTTCCCGGCTCGGTGGAAACCTCGACCGACCGCAGCTACGGCATGGTGCGTACGGAAGTGCATTGCGCGACCTGCGGCAGCCATCTGGGGCATGTGTTCCCCGACGGCCCGCCGCCGACGGGCCTGCGCTATTGCATCAACGGCGTGGCGCTGAACTTCACGCCCGCCGCCTGAGCCGGGTCAAAGCAGCGTCGCAAGCAAAAGCCACAACAGCGCGCCCGCTTTGTAGGCGCCGGCGGAGCGTGGGGCGAGCATGGCGGCGCTGCGCCAGACCGCCGCCGTCAGGAAGATGTTGAATGGTATCGGAAGGGCGTAGACTGCCAGCGACAGCCATAGCGGCAGCTTGAAGCCCAGCACCATCAAAGACGCGAAGGTGCTCGCGAGGTTGAGAATGCTGCCAACGAGCAGCATATCCATGAAGAACAGGCGCGAAAGCGGAACGCGGCCGTTCCAGCGGGCGGCCAGGAAGCCATAGCCCGAATCGCCCGCCGCCGCGCCCTGCCGGGACATTGGCGGCGGCCGCGGCTCAGGCCATGCCCAAGGCGGCCATGTAGAGGTCGAGGATCGCCTCCTCTTCCTGCCGCTCGGCCTGGTCTTTCTTGCGCAGCCGGATGATGGTGCGCACGGCCTTTGTGTCGAAGCCGGTTCCCTTCATCTCCGCATAGACTTCCTTGATGTCGTCGGAGATCGTCTTTTTCTCCTCCTCGAGACGCTCGATGCGCTCGATGAAGGCACGCAGCTGGCCGGCGGCGACAGTCTGGGCGGTTTCGTTCGTGATGTCGTCGGCCATTGGTGAAACTCCGGAAGGGTGGCACTGAGTCGAAGGCGCGTAGAGCGGGTGGTTCGATGCCTCACCGGCATCGGCGGGTCAAGCGTTCAGTGATCTTTCGGCCTGTTCCGCTCGAAGTCCGCCTTTTGTGCGGGCGTGGCTTCCGTCTGGTATTTCGCCTGCCATTCCGCATAGGGCATGCCGTAGACGATCTCGCGCGACTCGTCCTTGCCAAGCGGTACGCCCGCCGCTTCCGCCGCCTCGCGGTACCAGTTGGAGAGGCAGTTGCGGCAGAAGCCCGCCAGATTCATCAGGTCGATATTCTGCACGTCCCCGCGGTCGCGCAGATGCTCCAGCAGCCGGCGGAAGGCGGCCGCCTCGAAATCGCGCTTCTGGTCTTCGCTCAGGTCGCTCATGGCGATTTCTCCCGGTCAGTCTACGGGTCCGGTCCGGGAACCGTACCGCTTTACCTTGTGGATATCGGCACGCGCATTGATCGCGTCAAGCATCGGGGCGAGGCGCTGCGCCCATGCCTCGACGCCGGCTTCGTCCGCGATCAGGTCCTGCCGCACCTCGATCAGTGCGTGGGCGAAGCCGTTGACGATGCAGTGCCGGAACATGGTGTCGCCACGCAGCGCGCCGTCATAAGGCTCGTTGTCGCCAATGGTCAGGCCGGGCTCGGCCGAGAGCATGGTTATCAGCGGCCGTGCCGCACGGTCGTCCAGATCCCATAGCACGCCGGCATGCCACGGACGCCTGCGTCCTTGCATCTGCGGTGTGAAGGAATGGACGGACAGGATGAAGGGCGCGTGTCCCGTGGCCTCGGCCACCGAAGCGATCAGCGCCCCCACGGCGTCGTGATAGGGCCGGTAGAAACGGTCGAGCCGGCGCTCGCGCTCCTCCTGCGCCAGCGGGTAGTTTCCCGCGATGACGGTGCCGTCATAGAGCTGGCGGATCAGCGTCGGGTCGTCCTCGCCGCGATTGGGGTCGATCAGCAGGCGTGAGAAACGGGCCATGAGCGCGGGCGCGCCAGTCAGTTCCGCAAGACGCCGCGTCAGCGGCTCCACGCCGATGTCATATGCTATGTGCCGGTCGAATTCGCTGCGCGACAGGCCGAGGGAGCCATATTCCTCGGGCAGCTCGCGCCCGGCATGGTCCGCCAGCAGCAGCATCCCGGCATCGCGCGCGCCCTCGATCAATTCAAAAGGGGCAAACAGGACGGAACGGGTCATCGCCAGGCTGCGCATCGGAAAGAACAAGTTCTGTTTTCCACGAATGGCGCGGGCAGGCAATGCCGTTGTTTGGACATTCTTGTCCCGCAGATCGGGCGAATGGTCACGGGGAGCCGGCGCGCATTTAGATGCGGACGCCGCCGCCATTGCGTTGACAGGGGCTTGCGCATTGCCGAAAAGGAATCATCGAGAATGCTGATTTCACACACCGGGGATTCGCGAATGATCGGAGCCGGAGCGGCAAGGCTTAACCGGCTGATGGGCGTGTCGCTCGTGCTGCTCGGCGCGGCTCTGGCCATGCTCGGCGGGACGTCGGCGGCACGTGCGGATTTCCGCGTCTGCAACGCCACGCAGAGCCTCGTCGGCGTGGCCATCGGCTACCGCGCGAGCACCGGCTGGGTCACGGAAGGCTGGTGGCATATAGACGGCTCGACCTGCAAGACGCTGATCGAGGGTGCACTCTCTTCCCGCTACTATTATCTCTATGCCGAGGATGCCGAGCGCGGCGGGCGGTGGGAAGGCCCGATCAGCATGTGCGTCGCGGAACGCGAATTCAAGATCGCGGGAGCCAAGGACTGCTTCGCGCGGGGCTTCCAGCGCGCCGGTTTCCAGGAATACGATACCGGCGGACAATCGAGCTGGATGGTGCAGCTCAGCGACGAGCCGGCCACCGACGGAACCGCCATAACGGGTGCGGGTGCTCCATGAGACGAAGCCGGAAGGTCAAGATCCTCGCGACTCTCGGCCCCGCCTCCTCGGAAGAGGCCATGATCCGCAAGCTCTTCGAGGCCGGCGCGGATATTTTCCGGATCAATATGAGCCATGCCGACCACGCGCTGATGCGGCTCTTGGTCGAGCGCATCCGCAAGATCGAATCCGATCTGGGCCGGCCCATCGGCATATTGGCCGATCTGCAGGGGCCGAAACTGCGCGTCGGCAAGTTCGCCAGCGGCGCGGAGCAGCTTACGCCCGGCCAGAGTTTCACGCTGGACGACGACCCCGCGCCCGGAGACGCGACGCGCGTGAACCTGCCGCATCCCGAAATCCTGTCGTCAGTCCAGCCGGGGCACCGGCTCCTGATCGACGACGGCCGGCTCCAGCTCCGATGCGAGGAGAATGACGGCAAGCGGATGCGCTGCGTCGTGGTTTCCGGCACGAAGATCTCCGATCGCAAGGGCGTCAGCCTTCCCGATACGGTGCTGCCGGTCGGCGCATTGACGGAAAAGGACCGCCGCGACCTCGATGCCGTGCTCGCCACCGGCGTGGACTGGGTGGCGCTGTCCTTCATCCAGCGCCCGGAAGATCTGGCGGAGGCGCGCAAGATCGCGCGCGGCCGGGCGCTGCTTCTCTCCAAGATCGAGAAGCCGCAAGCCGTCGAGCGGCTGGCCGAGATCATCGAGCTGTCCGACGCCGTGATGGTGGCGCGGGGCGATCTCGGCGTGGAGATGCCGCTCGAAACGGTTCCCGGCATCCAGAAGCAGATCACCCGAGCCTGCCGCCGCGCCGGCAAGCCGGTGGTGGTCGCCACGCAGATGCTGGAATCCATGATCACCGCGCCCGTTCCCACGCGCGCTGAAGTCTCGGATGTATCCATCGCCGTGTTCGAGGGCGCGGACGCGATCATGCTTTCCGCCGAATCGGCCGCGGGGCAATATCCGGTCGAGGCGGTGGCGATGATGAACAGCATTGCCGAGCAGGTCGAGAAGGATCCGCTCTACCCGACGATCATCAACGCCCAGCGATCCGAACCGGAAGCGACGGGGGCGGACGCGATCTCGCTAGCCGCCCGGCAGATCGCCGAGACGCTGAAGCTCTCCGCCATCGTGACCTATACAGGCTCGGGGGCGACCGGCCTGCGCGCCGCGCGCGAGCGCCCGCAGGTGCCCATCGTCGCGTTGTCGCCCGTGGTCGAGACGGCGCGCCGGCTTTCCCTGCTGTGGGGCACGCATTGCGTGGTGACGCCGGACGCGACCGACCTCGACGATATGGTGGAGCGCGCCTGCCGCATCGCGCATCGGGAAGGCTTCGGCCAGCCGGGCGACCGCATCATCATCACTGCCGGCGTTCCGCTGAGGACGCCTGGAACAACCAATATGCTGCGTATCGCCTATATCAACCCCGAGCGCCGGACCGGCTGAGCGGGGACGGGCTGATGAGATGACGCGGCAGGCCCGGACGCGACATCCCATGCGGCTGACGGAGCGCCATGTCGCGGCGATCATGCGGGAGATTCCCGATCCCGGCTTCAATTACGGACCCGAAGTCCGCCCCTCCACCGACGAGGACCATGCGCGGCATGCCGCCCGGATCATCGACGCCTCGCCGCCCGAGGGGCTGTGGGTGTTCGCCTATGGCTCGCTGATCTGGAAACCGGCCTTTGATTTCGTGGAGCAGCGCGTCGGCATCGTCCGGGGCTGGCACCGGGCCTTCTGCCTAGGCTGGGACAGGCGCTTTCGCGGCAATGCCGAGCAGCCGGGGCTGATGCTGGCGCTCGATCACGGCGGACAATGCACGGGCGTTCTGTTCCGCCTGCCGCCCGACACGCTGGCGGCGAATGTGGATAGCCTCGTGCGCCGCGAGATGGGCATGGTTCCAAGCTCGTTTCCGCCGCGCTGGGTCAATGTAGCTACCGCCGGCGGTCCGGTGCGTGCGCTGACTTTCGCTATAGACCGCAAGAGCGGCCGCTATGTCAGCGGCCTGAGCGACGCGCAGCTTGCCGACGTGCTGGCGACGGCCTGTGGGGCGCGAGGCTCAATGGCCGAATATCTCTTTGCCACGGTGGCCCATTTGCAGCAGCTGGATATCCATGACCGCTATCTGTGGCGCCTGCAGGAGATGGTGGCGGAGCGCATCGAGCGGGCGCACGGCGTCACGGCGGACAAATAAGAAGTCAGATCCCTTCGCCCGCAAGTTCCTCCGAGAGCCTGGACAATTCGTCTTGCGCACGGCGCATGGCCGGGTAGACGTCGAGCACGCGCTCGTAGATGGCGAGCGCCGCCTGCTTGCGGTCATACATCTCGAAGATGGCGGCCATGCCCGAAAGGGCGCCGAAATGGCGCGGTTCCAGCCGTAGAGCGCGGTCGATGTCGGCCATCGATTTGGCGTAGTCGTTCATCAGATAGTGCACGGTCGCCCGGCGGTTCCAGCCTTCCGCATAGTCCGGTGCAAGCAATGTCACCTGATCGAGAAAATCGAGCGCAACGTCGTATTTCTTGTCGGAGGTGGCTTTTTCCGACCATTGCATGATGAGGTCGATGGTGGCGCTGCCCGATTTCGTCCATTCGGCGCGGATGGCGCCGGCCAGCCGCTCGGCGGCCTTCGGATTGCGCTCGCGCTTGAGGTCCGAATAGAGTTTTTCGAGACGGGACGGGGCTGCCGCCTCAGGCTCCTGAGCGAAGGCGGAGAAGCCGAGCAGCGGGAAAAGGGTCAGGGCAACACAAAAGATCCGCATGCGGCGAATCTATCGCCACAGCGAACCGGGTCAAACTGAAATTCGCGTGAAGCGTATCAGCCCTGACGCGCCTTGAAGCGCGGCGCGGTCTTGTTGATGATGTAGATGCGGCCCTTGCGGCGAACCAAACGGTTGTCGCGATGACGGGCCTTGAGCGCCTTGAGCGAATTCTTGATCTTCATTTTTTTCGTCCGTCGAAAGGCCCGGCCAGATGGCTCCCGCCTGTCATGCAAAAAGACGCGCCCGAGGCGCGCCCAATCCGTGACAGGCTCATAAACGAAGCCGGCGGGGCGTGTCAACCGCGTCGGCTATCGTTCCGGCGCTTCCGCATCGCCGGGCACAACCGGGAAGCATGGCTTGAAACCGTCTGGAACGGCGCCGCGCCGGGTAGTCGAAGGCACTGTTGCAAATGCCTGTCAGAACCATTTAACTAACTGATTTATTTGACATTCTCTTTTCTTGCAGGTAGATGTCACGGCCATCGGGGAGTAGCCACCGCGCATGTGGGGCCGTATCAACACGATCGCCGGACAGGCGTGGTGCGGCCAGTCGATCTTTCGACCCGGCAAGACCGTGGCGGCCTCCATTCCATGACGGAAGGAATGCGGCGGCTTGCTCGGTCACGTTCCGTCCAATGATATGCCATGCCTCCCGCCGCGATCTTCCTCCTGTCCATCAGCATGTCGGTCGATGCCTTCGCCGTATCGGTCGGACGCGGCACGAGCCTCACGCGCCACCGCATCGGCGAGGCGCTACGCACCGGCGTAGTCTTCGGCATCGTGGAGGCGATCACGCCGCTTCTGGGCTGGCTTGCGGGCATGGCGGCAAGTGACTGGGTGGCCGATTTCGACCATTGGGTCGCCTTCGCCCTGCTGACGGGTGTGGGCCTGCATATGATCCACGAGGCGCTGAAGGGCGGGCCGGGCCGTCCCGCAGCCGAAAGGCGCCCTTCTATGCTGGTGCTTATCGCGACGGCATTCGGAACCAGCCTGGATGCGATGGCCGTCGGCCTGTCGCTCGCCTTCCTCGACCTCGAGCTGCTTGCGATGGTCACGGTCGCGGCAGCCATCGGAATCGCGACATTCGTCATGTCCACAGCCGGCATCCTGCTTGGCAGGATGATCGGCAACCGAATGGGGGTAGTTGCCGAGATCCTTGCCGGCATCGTGCTATGCGTGCTCGGAAGCTCGATCCTGTACGAGCATCTTACCGCGTGAGGGAAAGCGGCCACAGGCGGGTGAAATGGCCCATCTTGCGGCCTGGACGGGCTTCGGCCTTGCCATAGAGGTGGAGCATGAGGTTCGGCTCGGCGAGGAGGGCCGGCGCGCGCTCGACCTCGTGGCCGATAAGATTTTCCATCACGCAATCGCAATGGCGTGCGGCGTCGCCCAGCGGGAGGCCCGTTATGGCGCGGATATGCTGCTCGAACTGCGAGACGGTGCAGGCCGCCTCGGTCCAATGGCCGGAATTGTGCACGCGCGGCGCGATCTCGTTGACCAGCAGGGCGCCATCCGCAAGGGCGAAGAACTCGACGCCGATCACGCCGACATAGCCGAGGGCTTCCAGTATGGCGAAGGCGGCATCGCGGGCGGACGCGGCGGTGGCCGGGCCGATCGCGGCAGGCACGGTCGAGCTGTGCAATATGCCGTCGCGATGGACATTCTCGGCGGGATCGAAGGCGGCGAGCGCGCCATCACGCCCGCGCGCGGCGACAACCGAAATTTCGCGGACGAAAGGCACCAGCCCTTCCAGGATGAGTGGCACACCGCCCATCGCTGCATAAAGGCCGGCGGCTTCGCCGGCCTCGCGCAGGACGCGCTGGCCCTTGCCGTCATAGCCCATGCGGCGGGTCTTCAGCACGCCGCTCCCGCCGAAGGCGGAGAGTGCGGCGAGGATATCCCCGTTGTTATCGACAGCACGGAACGGCGCTGTGGACAAACCTGCTTCGTTCAGGAAGGTCTTTTCCGTCACGCGGTCCTGTGAAACCTCAAGCGCGCGCGGCGGCGGGAAAACCGGCACGTCAGCGGCAAGCGCGGTTGCCGCCGCGACGGGCACGTTCTCAAATTCGTATGTGACGATGTCAGCCTCGCGCGCCAGCTCCGCCAAGGCATAGGCGTTGTCGTAGTCGCCGACGATCTGCCGGTTTGCCGTTTGCGCGGCGGGACAATCCGCGTGGGGTTCGAGGATCAGCGTCCGGTAGCCCAGCCGCGCCGCCGCCATTGCCAGCATGCGGCCAAGCTGGCCGCCGCCGATGATGCCGATGGTGGAGCCGGGAGGCAGCGGCTCGATCATGCGTCGTCCGCCGGGCGCTCGGCAACGGAAGCGGTCTGCCTGGCGCGCCAGCCGTCGAGCCGGGAGGCAAGGGACGCATCCGAAAGCGCAAGCACGGACGCGGCCAGCAGCGCGGCGTTGACGGCGCCGGCCTTGCCGATAGCAAGCGTGCCGACCGGGATTCCGGCCGGCATCTGGACGATGGAGAGCAGCGAATCCTGTCCCGACAGGGCCTTCGTCTCCATAGGCACGCCGAAAACCGGCAGCGCCGTCATGGAGGCGGTCATGCCTGGCAGGTGCGCTGCGCCGCCGGCCCCCGCGATGACCACCTTGAAGCCACGCGCCCGCGCGTTGCGGGCGAAATCGTAAAGCCGTTCGGGGGTTCGGTGCGCGGATACGATCAGCGCCTCATGGGACACGCCGAGTGCGGCCAGCGTCTCGGCGGCGTGCCGCATGACAGGCCAGTCGCTCTGGCTGCCCATGATGATGGCGACGTCTGCGGGCATGTGCATGCTCCCTGAAAAGACGGGCGCTTAATGGAATTTGGAGCGGGCGGCAAGGATCAGCCTTCACGGGACCGTGCCCGTGCGGCGTCTCAGGCGATGATGTCGGGGATGATGCGGTCTTCGATCTGGAGCAGCCGGTCCTTGATCGCCAGCTTCTTCTTCTTCATGCGCTGTATCTGGAGCGGGTCGCAGCCAGTCGCCAGCATCGCGTTGATGGCGGCGTCGAAATCGGCATGTTCCTGCTTCAGACGAGCGAATTCGAGGCGAATCTCGGCCTGTTCCTGTTCAGACATCGAGTGGACCGTTCTCACTCTCGGGCACCCTGCGGCGCGTTCGGCGGGACCCGCGGAACATCATTTCCAAGGGCGCGCCCCCATACCACATTTCGCGCCGATACGGAATGCTACCATTCAAAATTCGACTTCGCAGGCGTGCGGTGGCAGAGTGTTACAGGGCTGTCATGGATGCGGCCAGCGGATGCCGCGACGGACTGCCCTTAACGAGGAAACGGAAGGGAGTTCACTTATGTCTCTTGCATCCCATCTTGCGGAACTGCAGCGAAAGCACGGCGAGATCGAGCGCGAGATAGACGACGCGCTCAATCACCCTTCGCTGGACGACCTTACCATCGTGTCGCTGAAGCGGCGCAAGCTGGCCATCAAGGACGAAATCGAAAAACTGAAGGCGGCTGAAACCCGCCATTGACCCTATCGGATCGACGGATGCCGCGTCTCCCGCGGCATCCGTCATTGTTTCGGCGATCAGCGCGACCGGCGCGAGAAAGCGCCCTGGAAGGCGATGGTTGCGAGAAAGACGCTTGCAATCACGTTCCAGCCGGCAAAGGAGAGGCCGAGGAAGCGGGCGGCAGCCTTGTCGCAGGATGGCGGGACGAACGCGTCGAGGGAATCGAGTATGCCGCCGGTTCCGCCTGCGGGAGGAGCGTCCACCGCGCCGCAATCGGTCGGTCCCGGCCACCAGCCCCATTCGACGCCCGAATGGAAGCCGCCCAGCCAGACACCGTAGAGCATCAGCAGGCCGCCGATCAGGAGCAGGCCGCGCGTGACGAGCGCGGGCCAGCGCAAAGCGGAGGAAAGCAGCGCCAGCGCCATAAGGGGTATGCCGATATAATAGGGGGTGCGCTGCCCGAGGCAGAGCTTGCAGGGTATGTAGCCGCCAATATGCTGGAAGGCCAAAGCCGTGCCGACCGTCACGGCCATTCCAAGAAGCAGGAGGAGCGCCGTCAGCGTCTGCCTTCTTCCGGTTTCAGCAGTCAATGTCATGAAGTCTCGCCTCGCGGATGATGTCGCGGAGCCGCATCTCTATTGCCGCGCGCGGGCGGCGGCAATCCACCAAGTCGTGAACGGCGCGGATGCGGGAGCAGGTATGCGCCATTCATTGCAACCTGCCCGCTTCAACGACGGGCTGTTTTGTCTGACAATATTGCCGTAAAACAGGCTGGCAACGAGAAGGACAAAGAGGAGAAGGCCCCGAAGCCGACGATGAACCGCAGTTGCGGTCATTTTTCGACGGTTATAACCTAGCCGGTGGAATCCGTATCGAGCGCCATCGGAAGCGTATGGATGCGGATCGGGGGCAGCCGAAACGGCGCTGCGAAACAAGTTTCCACCGGGTGGGCCTGCCGGTTGCGCGGCGGTGGCATTTGTTCTGAATGAGGAAATCTTGAAGGCAAATCAGTATTCGGCTGTGGACAAGGTGGTCACCGCGGTCAAGACGGGCATTCGCTTCGGGCGATACGTTCCCGGCCAGCGCCTGATCGAGAATGACATAACGTCTGCCTTGCAGGTGAGCCGCGGCACGGTGCGCGACGCATTGCGGCGGCTGGAAGCGGAGGGTCTTGTCCAGTTCGAGCGTTATCGCGGCGCGAGCATTCGCAAGATGTCGCGGCGCGACATCGCCGAGCTGAACCAGGTGCGCGCCGTGCTGGAAGGTTACGCTGCCGCCGAGGCCGCCCGCAACGGCACCGACGAGCAAAGACAGCGCCTGCTGGATATCGAGAAATTCTGGGAGAGCGAGGAAGCGAGCCTTCTCGACCGCTATACCGAATACAACACGGCTTTCCACGACCTCGTTGTGGAGATGAGCAGTGTCCGGCAGCTGGTGCCTTTCATCCAGCAGACCAATTTGTCGGTTTTTCGGCTGCAATTCCATTTCCTGCTCAACGATCCGCAGCGAATCTCGCTGTCGCGCATCGAGCACAGGGCCGTCGTCGAGGCGATCACGGCGCGCGATGCCAGGGCGGCGGATGAAGCCATGCGCAGCCACGTGAACACCAGCACGCGGATCATCCTGGGCGCGCCGGGCGAATATTTCTTCGAATAGGCTCGGTCAGGCGCGGACTCGAATCCGCAGCTTCCAAGGGTGACTGCCGGCCGGTCAGGCGGCCCTGCCGCTGGCGTGAGCGACGCGAATTGCCGTGCGATATGGAAAATGGTGCGGGCGGTCGGGATCGAACCGACACTCTGTTTCCAGAACCAGATTTTGAGTCTGGCGCGTCTACCAGTTCCGCCACGCCCGCCAACCCTGCCGGTTATCGCAAGATAGCAGCAGGGCGATTGCCCGTACTACGGCGCAAGGCGCATGTCCAGCAACAGGAACGGATGTCCTTCCGTGCGATGCGGCTTATTCGTTGCCGGTCGCGCGGCGGCTCCAATATTGCCACAGGCGGTCCACGGCGAACTGGCTGAGATTCATCTCGCCCGCCATGCGGCTTTCCTCCGGCGAAAGGAAGATCGGCTCGCCGATTTGGCTGGCGGCAAGCTGAAGGCGGGCATTCACCATCATGTAGATCGCGCTGGTGACGGCGCGCTGGAGCGATGTGCCCACCACGACGCAGCCATGACCGCGCATGAGGATGGCGGTGTCCTGGTCGAGGAGCGCGGCAAGATCCCGAGCCTGCTCGATATTGACCACGAGCATGTTGGTGTCGCCGAATTTGTCACGGATGTCCCAGGTGGAGACGTTCTCGCCCATCACCGCGCCCGTATGGCAGATGGGGCGCAGCGCCTCCTTCGTCACGGCAAAGGGGATCACATCATGTGAGTGATTGTGGATGACGGCCTGCACGTCCGGCCGGGCCTGGTAAACCCCGGCATGGATGAAACGCTCGGCGTAGGGCTTGCGCTCCGAAGGCGTGACCAGCCGGCCCGACAGATCGTAGACGGCGAGGTCGTCCAGTTCCACCAGCTCCGGGCTTTTGGAATAGGAGAGGATGAAGCGGTCGGGCTGTTCGGGGTGCCTGATGCTGACATGGCCGAATGCGTCCACGACGCCTTCATGCGCGAGAATCCGGTTTGCCGTCACCAGCTCCCGCATACGGTCCTGCAATTCGCTCATCCGCCTCCCTCCGGCTTTCCCATTCCTTGCCCACGGCATCACCGCGAGGCGCGGGTGTCAACGTTACCGGCTCCGTCGCCTGCCTCTATCGGGCTCGCCGCCGGTTGACATGGCTATCCTCCGCTGCCAAACTTTGTCTTACAAGATTGTCCGAAAAGCAAGCGTCGCCGACGGAACAATCCGAGCGTGAGGAGGAAACGCCCAATGATTGCTAGACTTGGTTTGGCTGCGGCCTCGGTCGCGGGAATGCTGGCGGCTGCGATGCCGGTGGGTGCGCAGGAATATTTTGCCGGAAAGACCATCACCTTCGTCGTGCCCGCCGATCCTGGCGGCTCCACCGACACTTATTGGCGGGCCGTCGCGCCTTTCTTCGGCAAGCACGTGCCGGGCCAGCCGAACGTCATCATCCAGAACATGGCAGGCGGGGCGGCGAACAACGGTTCCAACTTCGTCTATGAGCAGGCGCGCCCGGACGGTCTGACGCTGCTCACCGATCCGTGGAACGCGATGGGCGTCCTGACCAAGGCGCCGGGCACGCGGATCGACTATAGCGAGATGTCGCTGATCGGCGGTTTCCCAGACCCCGTGATCCATTATGCGCATCGCGACGTGGTCGAGGGCGGGATGAAGGACGCCACCGATATCATGAAGGCGGAGCGCGTGCTTCTGTCCGGCAGCCGGCCCGATTCCGGCACCGACATGATGGGGCGGCTGGCCTTCGACCTGCTCGGCATCAATACCCGCTATATCCCCGGCTATTCGACCTCGCCGCAACGCCAGTCGGCGCTGATGGCGCGTGAGGTCGACGCTGCCGGCATCGGCTATGTGGCCTACAAGAACACGGTGAAGCCCGCCGCCGGCGACGAGGTGGTGGGGCTTTTCCTGCACAATCTCCAGCCGCGCGCTTCCGTTCCCGATGTGATGGACTTCCCCAGCTTCTACAAGAAGGTGAAGGGCGAGGAGCCGTCCGGACCGAAATGGGAGATGCTGCGGACAGTCTATCTGGCGACCGGTGTGTTCTTCCAGTCCATGTGGGCTCCGCCCGGCACGCCGGAGGAAGTCGTGGCCGACCTGCGCACCGGCTTCAACGCGCTGATGGAGGACCAGGAGTTCCAGGCGATGACCATGAAGACGCTCGGCATGCCGATCGAGTTTGTGGGAGCCGAGCAGGGCAGCAAGATCGTGAGCGAGCTTCTCGACAATCCCGACCCGGAACTGGTCAAGAACATCACCGAATACATCGCGTCCGGGCGCTGAGCCGGGCGACAGGCCGGCGTTCGTGGCCCGATGACGCATATCCGAAAGCCGGGGGGCGCCTTCCATGCGGCGCCCCGAATTTCGACGAAGCGCAGCCGCCGTTCCGACGCGACCGCTTTCCCTCCCGTCCCGCATGCCCGGTCAGGCGGGCGGTCCAACGGTCCCTGCGGGCCGGCATTCCCTGCGGAGCATCTGAATGTTTGAGGCATTTTTCACCGGCCTGTCTCTCGTATTCCAATGGCCGTCGATCGGCTTCCTCATGCTGGGAGTGCTGATCGGCATCGTGCTCGGCGTCATTCCGGGGCTGGGGAGCATCGTGGGCCTCGTCCTGCTCCTGCCGTTCACCTATACGATGGAGCCGGTGCCGGCCTTCGCGCTCATGCTCGGCATGTTCGCCGTGACGACGACCAGCGACACGATCGCGGCGGTCATGCTAGGCATTCCAGGCTCCAGCGCCTCGCAGGCCATCGTCATAGACGGCTATCCGCTGGCGATGAAAGGTCACGCGGCGCGCGCATTCGGTGCCTCGTTCACCGTGTCGATGATCGGCGGGGTATTCGGCGCGTTCGTCATGGCCGTCTCGCTGCCGATCATCCGTCCGCTGATCCAGTCCTTCACCTCGCCTGAAATGTTCATGTTGGGCGTGCTGGGCCTTTCCCTGGTGGGATCGCTCAGCGGCTCGTCGCTGCTCAAAGGCCTTGCGGTCGCCGTGTTCGGCCTGCTGATCTCCACAGTCGGCTATGCGCCCACCGTCTCGCAGCCGCGCTATTTTTTCGACCAGACCTATCTTCTCGACGGGCTGCCGCTGGTTCCGATCGTGCTCGGCTTGTTCGGCCTGCCCGAGCTGCTTGAAATGGCGATCCGCAACACGTCGATCTCGCGCATCCCCAAGGAGCAGGCGGAGGGCGGCGGCATCCTCGATGGGGTGCGGGACGCGCTGCGCAACTGGTGGCTCGCGATCCGCTGCTCGGCCATCGGCACCTATGTCGGCATCATGCCCGGCGTCGGCGGCGCGGTCGTCGACTGGGTCGCCTACGCCCACACGGTGCAGAGCGCCAAGGACAAGTCGCAGTTCGGCAAGGGCGACATACGCGGCGTCATCGGGCCGGATGCGGCCAACAACGCCAATCTCGGCGGCTCGCTGATCCCCACCATCGCCTTCGGCATTCCAGGCGGCCTCGGTTCGGCGATCCTGCTGGGCGCTCTCGTCATGCAGGGCCTCAAGCCCGGCGTGGAGATGCTGACCACCAAGCTCGATATCACGTTCAGCATGGTATGGTCGATCATCGTCGCCAACATGACGGCGGCCATTCTGCTGATGTTCTGCGCCAAGCAGGTGGCCAAGATCGCCTTCGTGCCCGGCCATATCATCGTGCCGGTCGTCGTGCTGTTCATCCTGATGGGCGGCTGGCTGGCCAGCGCCAGCATGGGCGACTGGCTCACCATCGTCGCCTTCGGCATCATCGGCATCGCCATGAAGCGAGGCGGCTGGCCACGCCCGTCGCTGGTGCTGGCGATCGTTCTGGGCGCGCTGATGGAAAGCTCGTTGCTGCTCAGCATGCGGGTCTATGACGGCTTCGGATGGCTCAGCCGGCCGATGGTCATCATTCTCATCCTGCTGGTCGTCGCGGTGGTCGCGTCGTCCGCATGGGGCATCGTCAAGACGCGCCGGAAGGGAGACGAGGTGAAGGCCGGCGAAGGGCACGAAGGCTCCCCCATCGTGTCCCTTCCCTTCGCCCTGTTCCTGCTCGCGCTGTTCATCGTGGCCGGCATCATCGCATGGCCGTGGGAGCCGGCGGTCGGCGCGTTCCCTGTGTCCCTGGGCGTCGTCGGCTTCCTGCTGCTTGCGATGCGGATGCTGCACGAGGTGCGTGAGTTCCGCGTCGCCGCTGCCGCGGCGGGGGGCGTGGCGGCGGCGGGCCGGAATATTTCGCGGGAGTATCTGCTGGGCCAGACGGCCGCGTTCTTCGGATATCTCCTCGCGACGGTCGTCCTGTCGGTCCTTATCGGCCAGAAGCTTGCCATACCGATCTTCGTGGCGGTGTATCTTCTGCGGTGGGGCCGCTACAATTGGCGCGTCGCGCTCGGCGCGGCCGTGGCCTGCTGGGCTGTGCTGGTTTTCTTCTACGACCGCGTGATGCACATCTTCTGGTACCTGCCGGTACTGGATGCGCCAATACGGCAGCTCCTGCCGCAGAACTTCCCGATGTGGCTGATCTCGTAAGCCGCAGCGCCGCCCGCCGGGCGGCGCTTCTTTGGCCGGGGCGGCGGAGCTTCTGGCGAACGCAATCCCGCTGCTCCAGCTTGGCTTTCCGAGTCACATTTATGCGACGCCAGACGAATCATGTCCGGCTGCAAAATGCTTTAGAATTTCACGATGCTTTGGACCGGCTGGCCGGCAAGCCATCGCTCCACATTGCCGCGCACGAAGGCGGCGATGCCGGCTGAGGAGCCGCTGCCGGCGATATGCGGCGTGACGATGACATTGGGCGCGTTCCACAGCGCATGCTGGGCGGGCAGCGGCTCCGGCTCGGTAACGTCCAGCCCCGCGCCTCCCAGCCGGCCTTCCTTCAACGCCGCCACCACGGCGTCCGTCACCACCACGCCGCCACGCGCGATGTTGACCAGCAGCGCGCCGGGTTTCATGAGCGAGAGGCGGCGCGCGTCGATGGCGTTGCGCGTTTCGTCGTTGAGGTCGCAAGCGACGATGACCGCATCGGCGCGGCCGAGCGCATCGTCGAAACCGCTTGCCGGAACGATCTCGTCGGCGAACGGAGCGGGTCTGCCCGACCTGTTGACGGCGATGACATGCGTGCCGAACGCCTTCACGCGCTGCGCGACGGCCTGCCCGATGCCGCCAAACCCGAATATGAGAACGGTCGCGCCGCTCATGCCGGCGGGCATCCGCCCGAGGTCACGGGTCCAGACGCCGCCTCGCTGGTTTTCGAGTGTCTGCCGCAATCGCCGGCGCAAAGCCAGCAGGAGCGTTACCGCGTGGTCGGCGACCGCCGGCGCGAGGCTGTCTCCGGCGCTCGATACGGTCAGTCCCGGCGGCACATCGTAGCCGATCAGCTTGTCGTAGCCGGCGGTCAGCAATTGCAGCCAGTTCAGGCGCGGGGTGGCGTTGCGGATCGCGTCTCCGAGCGCCTTGTCGAATGAGAAGATGGGGAACATCACCGCATCGGCGTTGCCGATCTCGCGGACCAGCCGGTTCTCATCGGCATTCACCAGCTCGATACCGGCAATGCCGGCCAGCTCCCGCTCGATGTCAATGCGTGTTTCCGGCAGCGACGTGTAGACGATACGACGCGTCCCGCTCCTTGCTACGTTCGACATGAACCCTCCCTTTTCATCCAGATGTCACTCATAGCAGCAAGGCAGGTCCGAGATCATCCGGTCTGGGCGAAGATTGCCCGTTCCTTCTCGACAAGCTCCGCGATGAAGGTTGCGACGGTCTGCACGCGGCGCATGGGGCGCACCGATTCATGATAGACCAGCCAATAGGCGCGGCGTATGGGCTGCGCGGCCGAAACAGGCACGAGGTCGGGGTGTTCCTGTGCGATGAAGGAATGCAGGATACCGATACCGGCGCCGGAACGCACGGCCTCCACCTGACCGAGCGCGGAGGAAACGGAATAACGCGCTTTCCAGCCCGTCCAGAATTCGGTCGCATAGTCGAGGGAGGGGGAGATGACCAGATCCTCGACATAGCCGACGAGGCGGTGGGAGGAGAGTTCCGCAGGGCTGGCGGGCAGTCCGTTTTCATCGGCGTATGCACGGGCTGCGTAGAGGCCGAGCGTATAGTCCACCAGTTTGGAAGCGACCAGCCGCCCCTCCGTGGGCCGCTCGACCATGATGGCGATGTCTGCCTCGCGCCGCGACAGCGAAAAAGGGCGCGGCACCGGCGCAAGCTGCACCGACAGCGCGGGGTGGCGCGCCGCCAGCCGCCCGAGCCGCGGCGCGAGGAAAGCGACGCCGAAGCCGTCAGGCGCGCCGATGCGCACGGTGCCCGAAATCTCGTCATCCTCGCCGGCGATCTCGGCGCGGGCCGCGATCATGTCGGCCTCCATGCGCTCGGCCACGGCCATCAGGCGCTCACCGGCCGGCGTCAGTTCCGAACCTGTGGTGAGCCGGCGAAAGAGCTTGGCCCCCAGGGCCGCCTCAAGACCGGCGATGCGACGCGAGACGGTCGCGTGATTGACGCCGAGGCGCCGGGCCGCTCCGAGAATCTGCCCCGCCCGCGCGACCGCCAGAAAAACGCGTATATCGTCCCAATCCATGCCCTCTCCGCCTTGTTGATGCAAATAATCACATTCCATGAATGGTGAACATCAATTCATGCACATCCGCTGGGAGCTGCGCCACATTGCATTCGTGCCGCCCCGGCAGGACAATGCGGCCAAAACGATCCGGGAAGAAACACATGCTCGAAACAGGACATTTCATAGGCGGACGGCGGGTTGCGGGAACGAGCGGGCGCACCGCCGATGTGATGCAGCCGATGGACGGCTCCGTGCGCGGCAGGGTGGCGCTCGCCTCGGCGGCCGAACTTCGCGGCGCGGTCGAAAACGCGAGGGCGGCGCAGCCTGCCTGGGCAGCGACCAACCCGCAGCGGCGGGCGCGCGTGTTCATGAAGTTTCTCGACCTCGTGCAACGGGAATATGACGAACTGGCCGAGACGCTGGCGCGCGAGCATGGCAAGACGATCTCCGACGCGAAGGGCGACATCCAGCGCGGGCTGGAGGTGATCGAGTTCTGCGTCGGCGCGCCGCATCTTCTGAAAGGCGAGTTCACGGAAGCGGCGGGTCCGGGTATCGACGTCTATTCCATGCGCCAGCCGCTCGGCGTCGTCGCGGGCATCACGCCGTTCAACTTCCCCGCCATGATCCCGCTGTGGAAGATCGGGCCGGCGCTGGCGGCCGGCAACGCCTTCATCCTCAAGCCTTCGGAGCGTGATCCGTCGGTGCCCATGCGCATCGCGGAACTGTTCATCGAGGCGGGCCTGCCGGCGGGCGTGCTCAATGTCGTCAATGGCGACCGCGAGACGGTGGAGGCCATCCTCTACGATCCCGACATCAAGGCCATAGGATTCGTCGGCTCCACGCCCATCGCGCAATATATCTATGCCCGCGCGACGGCAGCGGGAAAGCGCGCGCAATGCTTCGGCGGCGCGAAGAACCACCTCATCGTCATGCCGGACGCGGATATGGACCAGACGGTCGATGCGCTGATCGGCGCCGGCTATGGCTCGGCCGGCGAGCGTTGCATGGCGGTTTCAGTGGCCGTTCCCGTCGGCAAGGAGACGGCCGACCGGCTGATGGAAAGGCTGGTGCCGCGTGTCGAGGCGCTCAGGATCGGCTCATCGCTGGACGCATCGGCAGATTTCGGTCCGCTGGTGACGCAACAGGCGCTGGAGCGGGTGAAATCCTATGTCGATCTCGGCGTGCACGAGGGCGCTAATCTCGTGGTGGACGGGCGCGGCTTTACCATGCAGGGCTACGAGAAGGGCTTCTACATGGGCGGCTGCCTGTTCGACGAGGTGAAGCCCGACATGAAGATCTACAAGGACGAGATTTTCGGCCCGGTGCTCTCGGTGGTGCGGGCGGCCAGCTACGAGGAGGCTCTGAGCCTTCCCAACGAGCATGAATATGGAAACGGCGTCGCCATCTTCACCCGTGACGGCGATGCGGCGCGGGACTTCGCGGCGCGTGTGCAGGTCGGCATGGTCGGCATCAACGTGCCGATCCCGGTTCCCATCGCCTATTACACTTTCGGGGGCTGGAAAGGATCGGGTTTCGGCGACCTGAACCAGCACGGTCCCGATGCGTTCCGTTTCTACACCAAGACCAAGACAGTGACCTCCCGCTGGCCCAGCGGAATCAGGGACGGCGCGGAATTCGTAATCCCCACCATGCGCTAACGCATGTCTCCCGAAAGGGGCTACAGGTTTCGGACAAGGGCATGCGTAAAATCAGGAAGCTGAAGCGCACTACGCGAACCTGAAAGATCGCGATGCGCTTCAAGCAGCAGCTTGGGCGGTCGCGGCGGATGACGGGGCGTTACCGATTCGTGATGGAACGGCCGGAGGCGGTCAGGGCTTTTTCCCGCGACGTTTGAAGGACATGTGCAGTTGCAACAGGCCGACAACTCGCATCCGCGCTGAACCGGCAGCCTCGACGCAGCCGGGATGCCGGCCATCGAGGAGAAGCTATGAAACCCCTGACCCTGATGCTCACCGCTGCCGGCGCCGCTACCGCGCTGGCTCTGGCCGCGGTCCCCGCCAATACGCAGCAATCGCCCGTTTGCGGGAAGCGCGACGATATCGTCAAATCCCTCGCCGATCAGTTCGACGAGCGCCCGCAGGCCGTGGGTCTTGTCGATGAGGACGCGGTGCTGGAAGTATTCGTTTCCGATAGCGGCAGCTGGACCATCCTCGCCACCGGAACCGATGGGAATTCCTGCCTCGTCTCGTCAGGCGAGAGTTGGGAAAGCCAGGATCGCGTGATCGGCGCATCCGCCGACGCGGGGGCCTGACAATCAGTCCCCGAGCGCGGCTTCGGCGTGACGTGCCAGCAGCGATAAAAGCTTCAGGCTGGCCTGCTCCGCGCCGGCGGGGTCGCCGTCAAGCAAGGCACGAATGGTGGCCAAATGCCTGTTGCAGATCGCGGCGAGGCCAATGTCGCGCTGGTAGCGGAACCAGCATCTGCGGCTGTGAATCTGGAGCGGGAGGTTCGCCCGCGCGGCAAACGGATTGTCCGTCGCGGCCGCCACGATCTGCTGAAGATCCAGTTCGGCAGCGAAAAATGCGATCAGATTATCGCCGATCATCGCCTTGCGGAGCGCCATTGCCGCCGCATGGAGGTTTCGGGCGTTTTCACCGTTGATGAAGCGCGCGGCTGAGCGCGTGATCACGGGCTCCAGCGCGCAGCGCGCTTCCACGATGCGCAGCCAGTCGCCGGGGGCGAGCGGGGCTATCGACAGGCCAGCGCGTGGACGCACGGCAACCAGACCTTCCCATGCCAGACGCTGGATGGCTTCACGCACGGGAGTGCGGCCCATCCGGACCAGATGGATGAGACGACCCTCAGACGTCTCGCTGCCGGGGGGAAGCTCAAGCGTCACAATCATGCGCGACAGCATGCGATAGGCGCGCGCCGCCTCCGGCTCATCTACAATTTCGGCCAATATTTCCTCCTGATATATCAGCCGTATATCAGGAGCTTAAACGATGGCAAGCATGAGGCGTGGTAATATATCATAAATCCGTGGAGATTTTGCAGGTGCAGCGCGTTCGCGCATATGAAGATAGGAACGCACGGACGGGCGAGGAATACCGTCGAAAGTGCTCTCCTCCGGGAGGATGATCCGCTCCTCACCCTTCTTGTTTGCGCTGCAGCAATTTTCTTGCAGCGCAATAAATTCCGGCTAATCTTTCGGCGTTGAATGCGAAGGCCGGAGACGCTCCTTGAAGGTAAGCAAGATCCTCGTCGCCAACCGATCCGAGATCGCCATCCGGGTCTTCCGCGCAGCCAATGAATTGGGAATCCGCACCGTCGCCATCTGGGCGGAGGAGGACAAATACTCCCTTCACCGCTTCAAGGCGGATGAGAGCTATCAGGTTGGACGTGGTCCGCATCTCGAGCGCGATCTCGGTCCCATCGAGAGCTATCTCTCCATAGAGGAGGTAATCCGGATCGCGAAGCTGTCGGGCGCGGACGCGATTCATCCGGGCTACGGCCTGCTCTCCGAAAGCCCCGAATTCGCCGAAGCTTGCGCGGAAGCCGGCATCGTCTTTATCGGGCCGAAGCCGGAAACGATGCGCCGGCTCGGCAACAAGGTGGCCGCCCGCAACCTCGCGGTGGAAATCGGCGTGCCGGTGATGCCGGCGACCGACCCGCTGCCCGACGACATGAATGCGGTCAAGGAGATGGCGGAGACCATCGGCTATCCGGTCATGCTCAAGGCATCGTGGGGCGGTGGCGGGCGCGGCATGCGCGCCATACACAGCGCAGCCGATCTCTCCCGAGAGGTAACGGAGGCCAAGCGCGAGGCCAAAGCCGCCTTCGGCAAGGACGAGGTATATCTGGAAAAGCTGGTCGAGCGCGCGCGCCATGTCGAGGTGCAGGTGCTGGGCGACACGCATGGCAATGTCGTGCACTTGTTCGAGCGTGACTGTTCCATCCAGCGCCGCAACCAGAAGGTGGTGGAGCGCGCCCCTGCACCCTATCTGGACAGCGCGCAGCGCGCGGAACTTTGCGGCTATGCGCTGAGGATCGCAGAGGCGACGGGCTATATCGGGGCAGGCACGGTCGAGTTCCTGATGGATGCCGATAGCGGCCAGTTCTATTTCATCGAGGTCAATCCGCGTATCCAGGTCGAGCATACCGTCACCGAGGAGGTGACCGGCATCGACATCGTCAAGGCGCAGATACATATCCTCGAAGGCGCGGCCATCGGCACGCCGGAATCGGGCGTGCCTGCGCAGGAGGAAATCCGGCTCAACGGCAACGCGCTGCAATGCCGGATCACCACGGAAGACCCGGAGCAGAATTTCATCCCCGACTACGGACGCATCACGGCCTATCGCGGGGCGACCGGCTTCGGCATCCGGCTGGATGGCGGCACGGCCTATTCGGGCGCGGTCATCACCCGCTTCTACGATCCGCTGCTGGAGAAGGTGACCGCCTGGGCGCCGACTTCCTCCGAGACGATCGCGCGTATGGACCGGGCGCTGCGCGAGTTCCGCATCCGCGGCGTGGCGACGAACCTGACCTTTCTCGAAGCGATCATCGGCCATCCGAAGTTCCGCGACAATTCCTATACGACGCGCTTCATCGACACGACGCCGGAGCTGTTCGCCAGCGTCAAGCGGCAGGACCGCGCGACGAAGCTGCTGAACTATCTCGCGGACGTGACCGTCAACGGCCACCCCGAAGCGAGGGGGCGGGCGAGGCCCAAACCCGATGCCGCCGCGCCGCGGGTGCCTTTTATCGGAGGCGAGCCGCCCGAAGGAACGAAGCAGCTTCTGGACCGTCTCGGTCCACGGGAATTTGCTGCGTGGATGCGGGCTGAGCAGCGCGTACTGGTCACCGACACGACGATGCGCGACGGGCACCAGTCGCTGCTGGCCACGCGTATGCGCACCTTCGACATTGCCGCTATCGCCGGCAGCTATGCGTGCGCCTTGCCGCAATTGCTGTCGCTGGAATGCTGGGGCGGGGCCACCTTCGACGTGGCCATGCGATTCCTGACCGAGGATCCGTGGGAGAGATTGGCGCTGGTCCGGGAGACCGCGCCCAATATCCTCCTTCAAATGCTCCTGCGCGGGGCAAACGGTGTCGGCTACACCAACTATCCCGATAATGTGGTGCGGCATTTCGTGAAGCAGGCGGCGGGTGGCGGCATCGACCTCTTTCGTGTGTTCGACTGCCTGAACTGGGTCGAGAACATGCGCGTGGCGATGGACGCCGTGTGCGAGGGGGGGAAGCTCTGCGAGGCGGCGATCTGCTATACGGGCGATATACTCGATCCGGCCCGTGCCAAATACGATCTCAAATATTACGTTGCGCTCGCAAAGGAGCTTGAAGCGGCGGGCGCGCATATCATCGCGGTCAAGGACATGGCCGGCCTGCTCAAACCCGCTGCGGCGCGCGTGCTGTTCAGGGCGCTTCGCGAGGCGACCGACCTGCCGCTGCATTTCCACACGCATGACACGTCCGGCATCTCGGCGGCCACGGTGCTCGCGGCGGTCGACGCCGGGGCGGACGCGGTGGATGCGGCGATGGACTCGCTGTCCGGCAATACATCGCAGCCCTGTCTCGGCTCCATCGTCGAGGCACTGAAGGGGTCGGAGCGTGATACCGGGCTGGATGCCGGATGGATACGCCGCATCTCCTTCTACTGGGAGGCGGTGCGAAACCAGTACGCCGCCTTTGAAAGCGATCTCAAGGGACCGGCTTCGGAGGTTTATCTCCATGAGATGCCGGGCGGGCAGTTCACCAATCTCAAGGAGCAGGCGCGGTCCCTTGGGCTGGAAACGCGCTGGCACGAGGTGGCGCAAGCCTACCATGAAGCCAACCTGATGTTCGGCGATATCGTCAAGGTCACGCCCTCCTCCAAGGTGGTGGGCGACATGGCGCTGATGATGGTCAGCCAGGACCTGACGGTGGCGGATGTCGAAAACCCGGCGAAAGACATCGCCTTCCCGGATTCCGTCGTTTCCATGCTGCGCGGCGATCTCGGCCAGCCGCCCGGTGGCTGGCCGGCAGACGTGCAGAAAAAGGCGCTGAAGGGCGAAACTCCGGCGACGGTTCGTCCCGGCTCGCTGTTGAAGCCCGCCGATCTGGCGCAGAGCCGTAAGGAACTGGCGGAAAAGCTCGGGCGTGAAGTGTCGGAGTCCGAGTTCGCTTCATGGCTGATGTACCCGAAGGTGTTCACCGATTTCGCAGCGGCTACCGCAGAATATGGCCCGGTGAGCGTGCTGCCGACGCCCACCTATTTCTACGGAATGGCTCCCGAGGAGGAGATATTCGTCGATATCGAGAGAGGAAAGACGCTTGTGGTCCGCTGCCTCGCCGTGGGCGAGACTGACGATCAGGGCATGGTCACGGTGTTCTTCGAACTCAACGGGCAGCCGCGCCGCGTCAAGGTGCCGGATCGCGCGCATGGCGCGGGCGCCGCGCGGGCGCGCCGCAAGGCCGAGCCGGGCAATGAGGCGCATGTCGGGGCGCCCATGCCTGGCGTTGTCTCGGGCGTCGGCGTGGCGGCTGGCCAGGCGGTCAAGGCTGGCGACGTGCTGCTTTCCATCGAGGCGATGAAAATGGAAACCGCGCTCCACGCAGAGCGGGACGGAACAGTGGCGGAGGTTCTGGTGCGTCCCGGCGAGCAGATCGACGCAAAGGACCTGTTGGTTGTCTATGGTTAGAGGCAGGCTTTCGGAAGGGCGTTAGCGGCGGATAAAGCTCTTGTAGATGAAGCCCTGCTTGCCGTCATAGACGACCTCGCACCAGTTGCAGCCGGTGGCCGCCTGAATCTCAGCATCGGCGGGAACGACCAGCAGCACCTCCGCGTCGTCCGACGGGCGGGCGCGGAGATTGACGAATTGCGTCACGCGCGCCGTGCCGAGAACCGGCGAGTTGAAGGCATTACCGCCTTCCTGTCCCGTGAGCGCCGAGAATTCCGCCGGCTCTGCCTGGGTTTCCGCCGTGGCGTTCTCCTTTTCCGGTTGGGCGGGAGGTTCTGAAGGAAGCGGAGCGAAATCGGGAGTATCGGCTATTGTTTCGCGGATGGCCGCCGTGGCGGCGGTGTCGCGCGGTTCCATGTCCGGTACAAAGGCGTTCGCTTCGGCTGCGACGGGTTGCGGCTCCAAGGCAATCGCCGGCTCGGGTTCGGCCGGCCTTCCGATGATGACGCCTTCCGGGAGGATTTCGGAAACGGGTTCAGGCCGAACGTCGGCGGTCACATCCCCGGCGACCGGAACCGGCGGCTCAGCCGCGATATCGCGGCCTTCGTCGCTCATCATCGACATGACGGCAAGGGAGCCGGCGGAGAAGATGACCGCCACGGCAAAGCCCAGCAAGGCGTAGAATACCGGCGTTTTCCCCGCCGGCTGCTGCTGCGCATCGTCCTGGGGTGAATGCGGGTCCGCGAGCGATTGCTCGCGCCAAACCTGTCTGTCGTCACTCAACGCACGTCTCCACATCGCCGGGCAGGGCGCGGAAAGAAAGCATCGCCCCAGCAACACGCAGCGTCAAAGCGGCCTTCCGCCGCGCGGGCAGGACGCTTCCTTTTTCGTTCGCACGACCTCCCCTCCAAAAACGCTGCCGCGCTTTCGGTATCGGTGCCGGCCGGTGCCTGATGGAGAGGGATTATTCCGCGTGAATGTGGCCCGACTTTGAAAGTCGGGCCATCCGATCGGTCGGCAGGGCTTACGCAAGGTTAAGAAAGCCCGGCAATTCCGGTTTGTCCTACGGTCCGCAGCGGGAAACCGGCCCGGCTAAAGCGTGTCGCGATCTTTCAGATTCGCGCCGCATGCTTCAGCTTTTCGATTTTACGCATGTCCCCTGAAACCGATGTCCATTTTCGGCAGGCATGCTTCAGAGCCTGCCGAGAAGGATGAGGATGATGACGATGACCAGCACGATTCCCAGGATTCCCGACGGCCCGTAGCCCCAGCCGCGTGAATAAGGCCATGCGGGGACCGCTCCCAGCAGGATCAGGATAAGAATGATGAGCAGAAGTGTTCCAGCCGACATGGCGCTCCCTTTCTTGTGAGGAAATGCGCCGGCAAAATGCGCGAACGGCGCGGGTGGTTCCTGCGCCGCCGCTTTACATTGCCATTTCGCAGCCGGTTATTCGGCGGCCTTGGGGTATGCCATCGCCGGCTTGGGCAGCAGGTCGAGCTCGCCCTGCGCCTCCTTGGCCTCGCCCTTCGGCTTGCCGCGGCGGAACAGGCGCGACCAGAAACCGCGCCTTTCCTCGCCTGGTTTGCGCTGCTCGCGGGTGAATACCATCAGCGCCGAGGGCGTCACCACCAGCGTCAGCACCGTGGCGAAGGAGAGGCCGTAAACGATGGCGGAGGAGAGCGAAATCCACCATTGGGTAGACGGTGCGTTGATCGTCGTCTCATGGTGGAAAAGCTCCAGCCCAAGCCCGAAGGCGATGGGCATGACGCCGAAGATCGCCGCCAGCGCCGTAAGCACGACCGGGCGCGCGCGCTCGCGGCAGGTTTGGAGGATCGCGTCGCGCTTGTTCCAGCCTTCGTGCCTCAGCCGGTCATAGGTGTCGATCAGCACGATGTTGTTGTTCACCACCACGCCGGCAAGCGCGATGATGCCGATGCCCGACATGACGATGCCGAAGGTCTGGCCGGTTATCAGCAGCCCGAGGAAAACGCCGATGGTGGCCATGACCACGGTCATGAGCACCAAAAGCACGCTGGTGAACTTGTTGAACTGCGCCAGAAGCACGACGAAGATCAGGAAGATGGCCGCGCCGAAAGCACTGGTGAGGAAGGCGCTCGCCTCCTCGCTGTCCTCGTTGGAACCGGCGAGGCGCCATTGCACCGCGCCGAGGTCCATCGCGCCGATGGCCTGCGAAACCGCCGCCTGCACAGCCGCGACCTGCATGTCGCTGGCGACATTGGCCTGCACCACGATGGTGCGCGCGCCGTCGATGCGGTTCAGGATGCCGACACGCTGCTCCGCCACGCGGCTGACGAAGTTGGAGATCGGCACCGAGCCTTGCGGCGTCTCGACGCGCAGGTCGTCGAGCGTTGCCAGCGTGCGGCGGTCGCCGGGCAGCCGCAGGCGGATGTCCACGGCGTCGTCGGCGCCGGCCGGACGGTAGTCGGACAGCTTGAGCCCGCCCGTCACCAACTGCACCACCGTGCCCACCGAGACAGGGCTGATGCCGTAGCGCGCCGCCTCGGCGCGGTCGACGTTCAGCGCCCAGTCCACGCCGGGAGGCGGCAGCCCGTCCGAAATGTCTATGACGCCATCGACCTTCGCGATCTCCGCCGCAACCTGCTGCGCAACCTTGTCGAGCCCGTCCGGGTTGTCGGCGGAGAGGCGAACCTGGATCGGCTTTCCGGTCGGCGGGCCGGCGTCGGGCACGCGGACCTCGACATCGACGCCGGGGATTCCGGCCATTGCGGCGCGCAAATCGTCCAGTATCTGATGCGCCGGCTTGCGCTCGCGCCAATCGACGAACTCGTACTGGATGACGCCGACGACATCCTCGGGAATGTCCTGCCCGCCTCCGCGCGTGCTGCCGACGCGGGTGTAGACCGACTTGATGCCAGGCCAGCCGAGCAGGCGGTTCTCCGCCGCGCGCGTCGCCGTATCCATCTCCTCGAGCGAAAGATTGCCCCGGGCATGGACATAGAGGAGGCCGTAGTCCGGCTCCACATTCGGGAAGAACTCGACGCCGGCGCCGAACTTCACATAGGCGGTCTGGACACCGATCAGCAGCGCGATAGTCAGCAGCAGCACAGTCTTGGGGAAGCGGATCGCCGTCTTGACCACGCTCATATAGATGCCGTCGCGGTGCTCGCCTTCCTCATGCGGATGCGCCTTGGCGAACATGGCGCCGAGCGTCGGTGTGAATACCAGCGCGTAGAGCATCGAGGCCGCCAGCGTCACGATGAGCGTGATCGGGAGGTATTTCATGAAGTCGCCGACGATGCCCGGCCAGAACAGCAGCGGGGAGAAAGCGGCGATACGGGTCATGGTGGCGGCGATCACGGGGCCGGCCATGCGCTTGGCCGCCAGTTCGAAAGCCTCTTCCTTCGGCATGCCTTCCGACATGCGCCGTTCGGCGAATTCGGTGACGATGATCGCGTCGTCCACGAGCATGCCCACCGCGAGGATGAGGCTGAACAGCACGATCATGTTGATCGTGTAGCCCATCATCGCCAGCGCCAGAATGCCCATCAGGAAGGAGGACGGTATGGCCAGGCCGATCAGCAGCGAGGCGCGGCCGGTCAACGCATAGAGGATGACGATAAAGACCAGGATGACGGCGATCAGCACGTGGTTCTGCAGATCGTTCAGCAACTGGTTGATGAAGGTGGACTTGTCCTGCGTGAAGGTCACGACCAGGCCCTCGGGCGCGGTCTTCATGAACTCGTCGGCGACCGCCTTCACCTGATCCACCGTGTGGACGAGGTTGGAGCCGATGCGCTTCTTGATCTCGATGGCGATGGCCGGCTTGCCGTTGAGCCGCGTGATCGTTTCCGCGTCGAGGAAGGTCGAGCGGACGGATGCCAGATCCTTGGCGCGGACGACCGCCTCGGGCGTGGCGACGATCGGCAGATCGGCAATGTCCTCGACCGTCTCGATCAGTGCAGGCACCTTGACAGCGAACTTGCCCTCCGCACCTTCCAGCGCACCGGCTGCGACGAGGCTGTTCGAAGCTGTCACGCCCTGGATGAGCTGGTCGAGGCGCAGGCCATAGGAGGAGAGCTTGACCGGGTCGATCACCACCTCGACCAGATCCTCGCGCGCGCCTTGCAACGTGCCTTCGAGCACGCCGGGAAGTTCCTCGAAACGGTCGCGCAACGCGCGCGCGGCGGCGGTCAGCACGCGCTCGGGCACGTCGCCCGACAGCGTGGCGACGATGACCGGGAATTCCGAGATGTTCACTTCCTGAACGCTCGGCTCCTCCGCGCCCTGCGGGATGTCGCGGCGGGCATCGGCCACCTTGTTGCGCACGTCCTGAAGCGCGTCGGCGAGATCGGTCGAGGGATCGAACTCCACCAGCACGTAGCCGCCGCCCTGGAAGGCGGCGGAGCGCATCTCCTTGAGGCCCTTGAGGCTTTTAAGCTGCGTCTCGACCGGCCGCAGCAGCAGGCGCTCGGAATCCTCCGGCGAGATGCCCTGATAGGCCAGGCTGACATAGATGATCGGGATGGCGACGTCGGGCTCTGCCTCCTTGGGAACGGACTGATAGGCAACTGCGCCCGCAGCCACCAGGAAGATCAGCAGCGAGATTGTGAGCCGCGCATTGTGGATGGCGAGGCGAACTATATCCATGTCACAGTGCCCCGCCGGTGGCTTCGTCGATCAGCTTTTTAGCCGTGGCCGGGTCGGGTTCGACCGGGTTGACCACGTCGCCTTCCCTAACCATCTCCTGTCCCGCGACGATCACGCGGACATCGGCGGGAATGCCGCCGAGGACGAGCCCGCCGGGCGTGTCGTCCACAAGGTCGATCGGAAAGAACACGACCTTGTTCTGCGCGTCGACCGCGCGGACGCCCAGATCGCCTTCGCCGCTCAGGGTGACCACGGAGCGCGGCAGAACCACCGAGTCCACCTGCGCGGCGCGCAATGTAAGCTCCGCCGTCATGCCGGCGGGAATTGCGCCATCGGCATTGGGCACCGCGACTTCGACGCGGAAGGTGCGGGTCGAGGCGGATGCGTCCTTGCTGACGAAGCGGACCTCGCCCTGGGCCTCGTCCCGGTTCACCAGCCTTATGTCCGCCTTGTCGCCCGGCCTGACATGGCCGAGATCGCGCTCGCTGACCTCGCCGATGGCCAGCACCGGATCGAGATTGAGGATGGTCGCGACGGTCGCGCCGGAGGAAACGGAACTGCCCAGCTCGACATCGATGCGGTCGATCACGCCGCCGAACGGAGCCCGCACCTCGATGCGTGCCAGCTCGGCCACGGCAGTCTCGAGTTGCGCGCGCGCCGCAGCAACCCCGGAACGTGCACTGTCGAGCTGAAGCTTGGGCAGGTTGCCCGTCTGGGCCAGGCGTTCGGCCGCCGCCAATTCCGCCTCGCGCTGCGACACCAGTGCACGGGCGGTTTCCACCGCCGCTTCCTGGCCTTCGTTCTCCAGCTTCAGCAGCAGGTCGCCGGCAGAGACGCGGCTGCCCTGGCGGACTGCCAGTTCGCCGATGATGCCGGCGGAGCGGGTGGCGAGCGTCGCGCGCTGGTTTGCCTCTGTGTGGCCCGAAATCTTGATGGCGCGGGAATGCGATACCCGCGGCGGCACCATGACGGCGACGGTGCGCAGCACCGCCTTCTCGTTCGGGTCCGGCGCGGTCGGCCCCGGCGCGTCCACGTCCGCGGCGCTGCCGACGGAGCTGAACTCACCCGTCGCCACCCAGGCCGCGGTGGCGATGAACACGACGATGGCCGCGATCTGGTGAAACTTGAATTTGGGCATGTCTGACATCCGTTCGACAGTTTTCGCCAGAAGCGTCTTCGAGCCGCAAGGCACTCGATATGGGCGGGCGCTGCCTGCTGTTCAAACCCGCCGCCGCGATAAAGACGCGCGGACGGCGGCTTTTACTACATTTTTGCACTGCACAAAAGTCGGCGCTTCCTCACTCCTGCCAGGCGGCAACGCGTGTCGTTTTTTCCATCGCGTCTTGCCGCCTCGTCCGGGAGGCGGCCATAAACGACACTCCTGAAGCACGTCGCGATCTTTCAGATTCACGCCATGTGCTTCAGCTTCCTGATTTCACACATGTCCTTATCCCGAAACCGGTTCCCACTTTCGGGAGACATGCTTTAGCGAAGCCTCCTTCAGAATTCCTTTAGCGCAGGCGGATTCTCGATCGTCATGCGGGCAAACCGGCTCTTGCTCGGTGCGCAGCCAGCGTTCCTTGCTTGCGACATACTGACAAAATATGTTATTATGTCAACATCGAATCTGAAAGCCCAGGCATGAACGTCATTTCTCCCGCCGACGCGATGAAGCGTGCGCGCATCCTCGAAGGTGCGACGCGGGTATTCCTCACCTATGGTTTCCAGCGCACCACGATGGACGACATCGCGCGGGCGGCGGAAATCTCGCGTCCGGCGCTCTATCTGCTGTTCCGCAACAAGACCGATATCTACCGCGCGCTGGCCGGCAACATGGTCAGCGAGACGCTGGAGGAGACGCGCGATCTGCTGGCACGGGACCTGCCGCTGGCCGACAAGCTGGAGGGCGCGCTTTCCTGCGCGCTCGACAAGACTGCCTTCATCGAGGAATCCCCGCACGGAGCCGAGATTCTCGACATGAAGCACAGCCTTGCGCGGGACATCATCGCGGCGGCGCGGGCCGAACTGGCCGACATGATGGAAGCCACGATTGCGGAGGCGACGGCGCGGCGCCGCGCCGATCTCGCCGCGCAAGGCTTATCGCCCCGGCTGCTGGTCGATATGCTGCTCGACGCGGTGGACGGGATGAAGCTGCGTAACCCCGACCGGCCCGCGCAGCGATCGCTCGCGCGGGGCTTCATCAACGTGATCGTGCAGTCCGTCGAAGGCGGATGAACTAAAGCGCGTTGCGATCTTTCAGATTCGCGCCGTGTGCTTCAGCTTCCCGAATTCTACGCATGTCTTTCATCCCGAAACAGGTGCCCCTTTCGGGAGAAACGGTTTGGCTGTCAGGCGCTGCGTGCGGCTTGAGGCCGCCCTCGCGTCGAAAGGAATTCGCGTACCCGCTTGCCGATGGCGCGCTGCGGGTCCGGTTTCAGGCCCGGCGCCAGCATGCCGCTGATATCGAGCGAGGCGCGGACGCCCACGGCGTCGAAATTTTCCGCCAGCCAGTCCTGCGCGGCGCTGCGGCCAAGGTCGCGCAGATATTCGAGGAACGCCCATTCCGCATTGACCTTTGACGAAGCGTCCAATCCCTTGAAGGCTTCGTCGGCGTCGATGCGATGCATGCGGATATTGCGGTACTGGCCGCCCTTGAGGATGCCGCTGCCGATCAGTTCGCTGACGAAGGCGATGGAGCGCAGCTCCCGGAGCAGACCGGCGTTGAAGGTGATTTCCTCGACGCGGTTCTGGATGTCGCGCGCCGTGCGCGGCACGCCCTCGCGGATCACCGGGTTGATCTGCACCAGCAGCACATCCTCCACCTCGCTGGCGTAGAAGAACGGGTAGAGGGCGGGATTGCCACCATAGCCGCCATCCCAATAGGGCACGCCGTCGATCTCCACGGCGCGGAATATCTGCGGTAGGCAGGCCGACGCCATGACGGTGTCGGCGGTGATCTCTCCGGCCTCGAATACGCGGAGCTGGCCCGTTTCGACATTGGTGGCGGAGACGAACAGCTTGGGGCCTTCACCAAGGCGCACACGCTCGAAATCGATCTCTGCCTCGATGACCTCGCGCAGCGGGTTGTGGTCCAGCGGATTGGCGGTATAGGGCGAGAAAACCCGCGACATGGCGTCGAACAGCATGAAGCCGGGCGTGTTTTCCACCGACCAGTTGCCCCACATCACATCCCAGGGGCTGCGCTGGACGGGGCTGAAGCGGCCGGTGCGGCCAACGGCCCGCCAGAAGCTGTGCAGTCTTTCGCGCGCGCCGTCGCGGCCGCCGCGGCTCCAGCCATCGGCGAAGGCAACCGCGTTCATGGCGCCGGCGCTGGTGCCCGACATGGCGTCGAATTCCAGCCGTCCATCCTCCAGCAGGGCGTCGAGCACGCCCCAACTGAAGGCGCCGTGGGATCCGCCACCTTGCAGCGCGATGTTGATCGGCTTGCCGATCTTCCGTTTCGGTTTCATCGGGTCTGTTCCGTTCCTCGCGATTTCCTCCCTTTGGCGGAAGGAATCACTGGGCGGTCCAGCCCCCGTCTATGGACAAAGTGGTGCCGGTGATCTGGGCAGCGGAGTCGGATGCAAGAAAAACGACGGAATCGGCGATCTGATCCACCGTGGCGAATTGCTTGCTCGGCTGCTTCTCGAGGATCACGTCGCGGATGACCGCCTCACGGTCCAGCCCGCGTTCCTTCATGCGATCCTCGATCTGCGTCTCCACAAGGGGTGTCAGCACGAAGCCGGGACAGACGGCGTTGCAGGTCACGCCTTTGCCGGCAAGCTCGATGGCGATGGTCTTGGTCAGGCCGACCACGCCATGCTTGGCGGCGACATAGGCCGCCTTGTTGGGCGAGGCTCGCAGGCCGTGGGCGGACGCGATATTGACGATGCGGCCCCAGCCGGCCTCGCGCATATGCGGTATGGCCGCAGCACTCGTATGGAAGGCCGAGGACAGGTTGATGGCGATGATGGCGTCCCATCTGTCTGTCGGGAACTCGTCCACCGGCGCGACGAACTGGATGCCGGCATTGTTGACGAGGATATCGAGGCCGCCGAAGCGGGCAACGGCTTCCCCGACAAGCGCGCGGCATTCCTCCGGCTTGGCCATGTCGGCCCGGACATAGACCGCCTCGATGCCGGATTGCTTCGCCAGCCGCGCGGCGATGGCGTGATCTTCCGTCGTGTCGGTGTAGGAATTGACAACAAGATTTGCCCCGCCTCGTGCCAGCGCCTCGGCTATTGCGAGTCCGATGCCCGATGTGGAGCCGGTGACGATGGCGGTCTTTCCCGAGAGCATGGCGAGTTCCTTCTACACGGCGGCCAGACACATATATTGCAGCGCAACAAACTTTCCAATAATTCCGCCTGGACTAACCGCCGCCGTAGCCGGAACGGAGTACGCACCCGCCCTCGACCGAAGGCGGGTGCCGGCGTCGAAACGTCAATGGCTCATCCTGGCCACATAGTTGTTCATCATCTGCTTGGTCTCGGCGGAGGTGTTCTTCACCTCGTCGATGACCTTGGCGACACCATCCGCCATCAGGATCGTCGGCTCGGTCTGCATCACGCGGGCGATTTCCGTCCTGAATTCATCGCTCTCGATAGCCTTGGCGAAGCTGTCGCGGAACATCCTGAGGAGATCGTCGGGCGTTCCGGGAGGGGCGACGACGAGCCACTGGACCGGATCGGTGACGCGGCCGTGATACTGGATGAAATCCCAGATCGGGCCGCTCGGCCGCTTGCCGCGTGTCTTCTCATAATAGACGTCGAACGGGTCCATCGTTTCCAGTCCCGCGACACGTTGCATCGCGCTGCCATCGGCCGTTGGCGGGCCGAAATAGAAAAGCGGCGTTATCCGGCCTTCCTTGATAGGACCGTCGCGCAGATGATTATTGTAGGCGGCGATGGTGGCCGGATATGCATCGATCTCGCCGCGCAGGAGGGCGGCAAGCATCTGGCCGTCGCCAGCAAATCCCGACACATAGTCGTATTCGAGGCCGAGCAGGTCGAAGCTGGCGGCAGCCCGCATACCGGAGGCGCTCTTGGGATGGTAGCCGCCATATTTCACGGTCTTCAACGCAGCCAGATCCTCGGCCGATTTGAGGCCGCCGCCGGTCGTGGAACTGGCCTGCATGTAGAAGGTCGCGCCGCCGATCCCCGCGATTGCGCCGAACTTGTCGAAGTCGAACTGCAATTCGGCCGGATCGAGAATACGGGTCGAGCCGCTCCAGGCGACCCAGCCGAGGGTCCGCCCGTCCGGCCGCGCATTCATTACCCTGTGTATGCCCCGGCTGAGATCGCCGCCGGTGACGGATTCGACCACTATGGTCGGATTGCCCTCGATGGTCTGCGCCCACGCCTTTGCGGCGATCTGCGCCGTGAGCGCAGTCGCGCCGCCGGGCGATGAGTTGACGACGAGCGTGATGGTTTCGCCGGACATGGATTGTGCCACTGCGGATACGGGCAATGCCAGCAGCGCCGCCGCGGCGGATATCGCTGCGATTGCTTCTCGGAAGTTGCAGATGTTCACGATGTTTTCCTCCTCTTTCGGACATCGGATCGAGCGGCGCAGCCGGCACGGGAATGTGCCGGCAATCCTCCACGCGCCGTCGGAGCGATCGAGCGCAGCTGTCACGCGCCGCTCGACCATGCTCTTCCGCTACTTTTCCTGATGATTGTTCTGGTTGTTCTCCGCCGGAGAGTTGATCGCATTTTGAGCGTCCGGTCTACAGCCGGCGCTGGTTGTTCCAGCGAATCCGCCGCCAGGCACGGTCGGGCAGCCAAGCTGGTCACTCCGATGCGTCCTCACGTGCAAACAGGCCAAACGAAAAACCCGGCCTCGCGGCCGGGTTCCCGTTCTTCTGACTTTCAGCGAAGGCTTATGCGGCCTCTTCCTGCTCGGCTTCCTCGGTGTCGGCCTTGGCGCCGCGGCGCGGACCCTTGTTGAGATTGAGCTCGATCAGGCGGACGGCTTCCGTCTCGGAGACGCGGTTCACCGCGGCGATCTCGCGCGCCATGCGATCCAGCGCGGCTTCATAGAGCTGGCGCTCGGAATAGGACTGCTCCGGCTGGTTCTCGGCGCGGTAGAGGTCGCGCACGACTTCTGAGATGGAGATGAGGTCGCCGGAATTGATCTTGGCGTCATATTCCTGCGCGCGGCGCGACCACATGGTGCGCTTCACGCGGGCGCGGCCCTGCACGACCTTCAGTGCACGGTCCACATAGTCGGTTTCGGAGAGCTTGCGCATGCCGATGGACGTCGCCTTGGCGACCGGCACCTTGAGGCGCATCTTGTCTTTCTGGAAATCGATGACGAAGAGTTCCAGCTTGTGCCCGGCCACTTCCTGCTCCTCGATGGCGACGATCTGGCCGACGCCATGCGCCGGATAAACGATGAATTCGCCGGTCTTGAAGCCGTTACGTGCCGCGGACTTCTTCTGCTGGGTTGCCATAACGCCGTAAACTCCTGTTGTGCCTGCGGCTCGGGACCGCAGTTGATACATCGGCCGTGAGGCCGGCCAGCCACATGCCGTGCACAAGGCGTCTTCCGGGGAGGGCGGGGACCGATCGACACGCATAGCGAGCGCCTGTCCCAAGTCGCCTTGGTCCGGACTGGAATTCACCTTTCAGTGATTAAGGCGTCAGCGCCATGAATCGATGCACCGGCATGTTCAACCTATGTAACATAAAAAGTCGCAAGAATCAAGAATTTGCCGCAAGCGCGAAGGCTGCGCGCGGCATTGCGGCGTGAAAATTCATGAAAAAGACGCCCTATGCGGCCGGCTTCAATTACCGTCGCCCGGCTCCGGCGAGAAATATTTCTCGAACTTGCCTTCCTCGCCGTCCATTTCCTTGGCATCCGGCGGCGGGTCTTTCTTAACCGTTATGTTCGGCCATTGCGCGGCATAGTCGGCATTGATCCTGAGCCACTTCTCAAGGCCCGGCTCCGTGTCGGGCTTGATGGCGTCAGCTGGGCATTCCGGCTCGCAGACTCCGCAGTCGATGCATTCGTCAGGATGAATGACGAGCATGTTCTCGCCTTCATAGAAGCAATCTACCGGACAGACCTCCACGCAATCCGTATATTTGCAGCGGATGCAATTGTCGGTGACGATGTAGGTCATTGCGCGCGCACTCGTGGTCGGCGGGTCGATGGAATGGCGGTTGACCTAATCCGTTTGCCGGATGCTGACAAGAGCGTGCATTGCGCGTGACACGGCAGGACCGGAACCGTTTTTCGTGCCGGATGACTTCATCAGTCCTCGTTGTTCAGCAATCTGTCGGTTTCGCGGCGGTCCCGCTTGGTCGGTCGGCCCGCGCCGGCATCCCTGAATGCCGCGAGGGAAAATTCCTCTCTCGGCAGGGGCGGCGGGCTCAGATCCTCGTAGAGTGTCCGGGCTTCCTCCGCCGGGCCGCGCCGCGCGCCGGGCGCAAGCACGCGATAGACCAGAACGCCGCGGTCGAGCGTGATGGTCAGCACGTCTCCCGGCTTCAACTGATGCGATGCCTGGTCGATTTTCTCGCGGTTGACGCGAACATGCCCGGACTGGGCGAGCTTCGCGCCCAGAGAACGGGACTTCGCAACGCGCGCGAAGAACAGCCACTTATCTATGCGCTGCCTGGATTCGTGCCCCATCTACTTCCGCAACTGGTCGCGCAGGGCGGCGAGCTTGGCGAAAGGCGAATCCGGGTCGATCTTCGCCGGCCGTTCCTCACGCGGCTTGTGCCGCTTCTGCTCCGAACGCTGTTCGGCCTCGCGGTCGTGCCTGCGGTTGCCGCCGCCGTCATGCCGGCCTGGCCTGTCCTTGAACTTGCGCTCGAAACGTTCGCGGCCGCCTTCGCGGCGCTCGTCCCCACTCCCCGCTTGCCCGCCCTGGCGTTCGCCGCGGTTCTGCCCGCGTCCATGCTGTTGCTGGCCGCGGGGCTGGCCCTCGCGCGGCGCATTGTCGCGCCTGCCTTGCGGGCGGCCGTGGAGGCGTCCCTCGGAGCGGCCCTGGCGCCAGACGATGACCGGCGGCCGTTCCTCGGCCGGGGCGGCTTCAGGCTGGGCCTCCGCCGCCTGCGCGGGAGCTTCCTCAACCGGGGCCTCGGCCACAGCGGGGGTTTCGGCTGCACGCGTAACATCGACCGGGGCGGGTTCATCCGCCGTGACCGGTTGTGAGGCCTCCGGCCTGGCTAGTCCAGCTTTGGTGTCCGGGGGAACCTCGCCGGACGGAGTTCCGGCGGGCTCGGCTTCCGAAGGTGCTGCTTCCGCCGCTTGCTCGGCGGCCAATGCTTTCGCAGCCTCGGCGGCGCGGTGCGCCTCGTCCAGCGTGGCGAGCTTCGCATCCACCTCTGCCGCCGGCTTCGGCTCGCCGCGATAGCCAAGGCCCTTGAGAATCTCCTCCATGTCCTCGGAGGTCGCGCCGAGGATCGACATCATGGGCGGTGTCACGATGAAGGCGCCGCTGCCGAACGCGGCGTCGGGCCGCTGGCCGACGCCCTCGCGCCAGGACGAGGCAGGGCGGATGAGGTCGGCCAACCGCTCCAGAATGTCCACGCGCACGGCGCGCCGGCCCAGATTCCGATAGCCTGCAAGGCGGTAGAAACTCTTGTCGAACGCAGGGTCTATCACGATGGAGGTGCGGCCGGTCGCCAGCGCGTTCACCACGTCGCCGAAGCCGGGCTTGTCCTTGCCGTCGTTCGACAGCGCCCACAGCAGCGTGACGAGGCCGGCGGGCGCGGGCTTGATCAGCGCCGGTATGAAGATGTGATAGGCGCCGAAGCGCACGCCGAGAGTACGCAAGGCGGCACGCGCTTCCTGATCCAGCGCGCGCACCTCCTCAGCCACGTCCCGGCGGTTGAGAAGGCCGAAATTCTCCACGAGCCGGAAGGCGATGCCGCGGGCGATCCCGGTCAGCTGCCCGGCCGATTTGAGGTCCACCAGCGGCTTCAGCAGCGTGTCGACCTGGAACCCGACGAAACGTTCGGCGCGCGCTGCCACTTTGTCGCGGGCCGGGCCGGTCAGCTGCTCGTCGGCAAGCAGGATCACGCGAGGCTTCAGCGGGTCATCGGTTGCGGCGAGCGTTGCCACCGGCGCGCCGATCCAGCGCAGCGTGCCGTCGGAGGCAAGCGCGAAGTCGCCGTTACCCGCCGCGGCGAAGCGTTCCGCGCGCGCCTCGAACTCCTGCGCCAGAGCCTTCTGCGCGGCGAGGCGGACAGCCTTCGCGTCCTCCCCGTCGGCGGTCTGGTCGGCGGTGAAACGGAACCCCTGCAACTCGCCGACATGGTGGCCTTCCACCAATACGTCCCCGGACGAGCTAATCTCTGCTTCCAGCATGCTGTTTTCTCTCAGGCGCTTCATGAGCACGGATGTCCTGCGGTCTACGAAGCGTTTCGTCAATCGCTCGTGAAGGGCATCCGACAATCTGTCCTCCGTCTCGCGCGTTTTTTCCTGCCAGTGTGCCGGATCGGCCAGCCAGCCGGGCCGGTGCGAGACGAAAGTCCAGGTGCGTATCTGGGCGATGCGCTGAGACAGCGTGTCGATGTCGCCTTCGGTCGAGGAGACGCGGCTGACCTGATCCGCCATGTAGTCCTCGTCCACATGGCCGAGCCGCGCGATGTCGCGGAAAATGGAGCCGACCAGGTCGGCGTGCTGCGCCGGCGCGATACGGCGATAGTCGGGCAGGGCGCAGGCATCCCACAATTGCTCGACACGCTTGCGGCCATCGGCAAGCGCGGCGATTTCGGGATCGCGCGAAAGCTGGTCGAGCACGCGGGCGTCGTCGGCGGGAAGCGCGCGCGTCAGCCCTTCGACGGGCGGCGGCGTCTCGATGGATTGCCGGAGCGCCTGCAGGCTGGAGAAGTCGAATACGGCGGTGCGCCATTGCAGCACCTTCACCGGCTCGAAATCGTGGCCTTCGATCCGCGCGACCAGATCGTCGGCCAGCGGATCGACCTGCCCGGTAACGCCGAAAGTGCCGTCGCGCAGATGACGCCCGGCGCGCCCCGCGATCTGGCCCATCTCCGCGGCCGTCAATTCACGGTATTGATGGCCATCGAACTTGCGGTTCTGGGCGAAGGCCACATGGTCCACATCGAGGTTGAGGCCCATGCCGATGGCATCCGTCGCGACGAGGTAGTCGACATCGCCGGACTGGTAGAGTTCCACCTGCGCGTTGCGGGTGCGGGGCGACAGCGCGCCGAGCACGACGGCGGCGCCGCCGCGCTGGCGGCGGACCAGCTCGGCTATGGCGTAAACCTCGTCGGCGGAGAAGGCGACGATGGCGCTGCGGCGCGGCAGGCGGGTCAGCTTCTTCGAGCCGGCATAGGCGAGATGCGAGAGGCGCGGCCTGGTGACGACCGATATGCCGCGCAACAGCCGCTCCAGGATGCCGCGCATGGTCGCGGCGCCCAGCAGCAGCGTTTCCTGGCGTCCGCGCAGATGCAGGATGCGGTCGGTGAAGATATGCCCGCGCTCGAGGTCGCCGGCGAGCTGCACCTCGTCGATGGCGACGAAGGCGGCGTCGGTCTGGCGCGGCAGCGCCTCGACCGTACAGACGGAATAGCGCGCGCCGGGCGGGACAATCTTCTCCTCGCCGGTGATCAGCGCGACTTTCGATGCGCCCACCTTGTCCGCCACGCGATGATAGACTTCGCGCGCGAGCAGTCGCAGCGGCAGGCCGATAAGCCCGCTTTCATGGGCGACCATACGCTCGATTGCGAGGTGGGTCTTGCCCGTATTGGTCGGGCCGAGCACAGCCGTCACATCCCGCCCGGAAAGGATCAGCGGTTCTTTCTGATGGAGCTGGATGTTCATGAAGCGGAGCGGTCTTTAGATCCGGCCGGACGAGCTGCGAGATTGACGGCACGATCCGGCTACCATGTCGGCAATGCGCATCCAAGACGATGCCCCGTCCCACAGCATATAGGAAGTCCTTTCGGGAAACGAAAAATTTCACCCGTTAACGACTGGAACGAGTCTGGAACGAATCGGCGACGAATCACTGACTCCGGCTGATTCAGTGTTTGTTCACGGCTATATATCGGCCTGACAGAAGCGATTCTCACCAGATACTGAATCCTGGGAACAGGTGTCGGCTCGCCTGGATGAACCGCTTCTCGTCCCGCAAAAAAAATTCACGCCAGATGTTTACCGATGAGAATATGCCTTCCATTAAGGCATAGAAATTGTTAATTTTTCTGAAAATCAGGTTAATGAAAGGCCGCGCATTTGCTTAAGTGACGTTAATCGCCGGCTCAAAGGCGGAACGAACCGGCTACAAATCGCAGCCTTTCTGGTTTTCGCGTTTCGTTCTCTGCCAGATATTGTGGCTTCCACAGCTTATCCACAGAAAGTCAACAGGCGCCCGGACTTGAGTGCGTGCCCCCGAAGGATGCTCCAATAACCATCTGTAGCAAAAGGAAACGGTGCTTGCGGCGGGCTGTCCGGAACCTGCCTAAAAAATAAACTGTGAGTATCTCGACAATCCGGCGCGGCAATTTCGCACAGAGATTGAAAGCTGCCGTTTTCGATGCCTTTTCTTCAGCCGTCTTGTTAAGGGGGAATTTACCATGTCCAGGAAATTTGCAGCCGAGCTGATCGGCACGTTCTGGCTCGTGTTCGGGGGCTGCGGCAGCGCGGTGCTGGCTGCGGCCTTCCCCGAGCTCGGCATCGGCTTCGTCGGGGTGGCGCTGGCCTTCGGCCTCACGGTGTTGACAGGCGCTTATGCGTTCGGCGGCATCTCGGGCGGGCATTTCAATCCGGCGGTTTCGGTGGGACTGCTGGTCGCCGGCCGGTTTCCGGCGAAGGATCTCGTGCCCTATGTGATCGCCCAGGTCATCGGCGCGCTGATCGCAGGCGCGGTGCTTTATTTCGTCGCCAGCGGCAAGGCCGGTTTCACGCCGGGCGGATTTGCCTCCAACGGTTATGGCGAGCATTCGCCGGGCGGCTATTCGCTGGCGGCGGCGCTGGTCATCGAAATCGTGCTGACCTTCATCTTCCTGCTCATCATCCTCGGCGCTACGGGCAAGACGGCGCCGGCCGGTTTTGCGCCTATCGCCATTGGCCTCGCGCTGACGCTGATCCATCTGATCTCGATCCCCGTTACCAACACCTCGGTCAATCCGGCGCGGTCGCTGGGCGTGGCGGTCTTCGCGGATGGCTGGGCGTTGCAGCAGCTCTGGCTGTTCATCGTTGCCCCGGTCGTCGGCGCGGCCATTGCCGGCGCGGTTCACAACGCGCTGCTCAAGGACGAATAGGCTCGGTTATCCGGGCAGAAACGGCGCCGAAAGGCGCCGTTTCCGTTTCCAGGACTTGTTGAGCAATCCGGCTTTCCCGTGCCCGAACCGCCAGGGCCTGACCCTAAAGCACGTCGCGATCTTTCCGATTCGCGTCATGTGCTTTAGCTTCCTGATTTTACGCATGTCTTTATCCCGAAACCGGTGCCCACTTTCGGGAGACACGCTTTAGACGAAGAACTGCCCGCCATTCACGGTAAGCGTCGAACCGGTGATGAAGTTGGCCTCGTCCGAGGCGAGGAATACGACGCAGCGCGCAATCTCCTCCGGTTCGCCGAGGCGTCCGACGGGAATCTGGGCGATGATGGATTCGCGCACCTTCTCCGGCACGGCCATGACCATTTCGGTGGCGATGTAGCCGGGACAGATGGCGTTGACGGTGATGCCCGCCTTCGCGCCCTCCTGCGCCAGCGCCTTGGTGAAGCCGAGGTCGCCCGCCTTGGAGGCGGAATAATTCGTCTGTCCCATCTGGCCTTTCTGGCCATTGATGGAGGAGATGGTGACGATGCGGCCGAACTTGCGGTCGCGCATGCCCGGCCAGACCGGGTGCGTCATGTTGAAAACGCCGTTCAGGTTGGTGTCGATCACCTCGCGCCATTGCTGCGGCGTCATCCTGTGGAACATGGCGTCGCGGGTGATGCCGGCATTGTTGACGAGCACCTCGACCGGGCCTAGGTCGGCCTCGACGGCGGCTATGCCCGCCACGCAGGCATCGTAATCCGCGACCGACCATTTATAGGCTTTGATGCCCGTCTCATCGGTGAATTTCGCCGCCGCTTCGTCATTGCCGGCATAGTTCGCCGCCACCCGGTAGCCGGCATTCCTGAGGGCGATGGAAATGGCGGCGCCGATGCCGCGCGACCCTCCCGTGACGAGCGCCGTCCTGCCCATTTCCGGTTCCTCCCCGATAGTCTTTTGTGCGTTTTCGCCTGCAGTCTGAAAGCCTGGAACTAAAGCGCCTCGACGCACATGGCGACGCCCATGCCGCCGCCGATGCAGAGTGTGGCCAGTCCCTTTTTCGCCCCGCGCCGGCGCATCTCGTAGACGAGCGTATTGAAGATGCGCACGCCGGAAGCGCCGATGGGGTGGCCGATGGCGATGGCGCCGCCGTTGACGTTGACGATGTCCGGGTTCCAGCCAAGCTCCTTGTTGACCGCGCAGGCTTGCGCGGCGAAGGCTTCGTTAGCTTCCACCAGATCGAGGTCGCCGACCGACCAGCCGGCTTTTTCCAGCGCCTTACGCGAGGCGGGGATAGGGCCGGTGCCCATGATCTGGGGATCGACGCCCGCCGTCGCCCAGGAGACGATGCGCGCGAGCGGCGCGATATTGCGGCGGGCGGCTTCCGCTTCCGTCATGAGCACCACCGCGCCCGCGCCGTCATTGATGCCGGAGGCATTGGCGGCGGTCACCGTCCCTTCCTTGTCGAAGGCGGGGCGCAGCTTCTGCATAGCGTCCAGCGTCGCGCCGTGGCGGATATATTCGTCGCTGTCCACGATCACGTCGCCCTTGCGGGTGGAAAGCGTGACCGGAACGATCTCGTCCTTGAAGCGGCCTGCCAGTTGCGCCGCCTCGGCCTTGTTCTGCGATGCGACGGCGAATTCGTCCTGCTGCTCGCGGGTGATCTGGTACTGGCGGGCGACGTTCTCGGCGGTGATGCCCATGTGGTAGCCGTAGAAGGCGTCGGTCAGGCCGTCCTTGATCATGGTGTCGATCAGCTTGAGGTCGCCCATCTTGGTGCCGCCGCGCAAATTCTGCGCGTGGGGGGCCATAGACATGGATTCCTGCCCGCCGGCGACGATGATGCCCGCGTCACCGGACTGGATCTGCTGCATGCCGACCGCGATGGCACGCAGGCCCGAGCCGCAGAGCTGGTTGAGCCCCCAGGCCGTCTTTTCCTGCGGGACGCCTGCCTTCATGGCGGCCTGCCGTGCCGGGTTCTGGCCTTCGGCCGCCGCCAGGACCTGGCCGAGAATCACCTCGTCCACTTCCGCCGCCTCAACGCCGGCCCGCTCGAGCGCGCCCCTGACGGCGACCGCGCCAAGCTCATGCGCGGGCGTGTTGGCGAACGAGCCGTTGAAGGAGCCCACAGGGGTGCGCGCGGCCCCCGCGACGACGATGGCATTTGCAGAGGACATGGCAGTCTCCCGTCGGGAACCAGAGGATACTGCAGTTTCTTGCCGGTTCCGCAAAGGCTGTCAAACCGGAATCCGGCCCCTGCGTCAGTTTTTGCGTGGCGTGTTGCATGCGGTGCGGGCAGGTGCGGCGCGGCTTTGCGCAGGGCTGTCTTCCGCATTGCACAAAGTGCTTTATTTTAAGGCGGTTTTGCGCATATCCTGAATGGAAAACCGCCAGAGCGACGGTGGTGATCGCAAGCTTACGGTTGATACGGAACCGTTTTTGGGGAGGTTCATGGATGCCCGCAAAGGACGATCCGGTCGTCATAAAAAAATATGCGAACCGTCGCCTCTACAATACGGGAACGTCGACTTACGTGACGCTCGAGGATCTGGCGGAGATGGTGAAGCGGGGAGAGGACTTCACCGTTCAGGACGCCAAGACGGGTGAGGACATCACCCACCCGGTTCTGACCCAGATCATTTTCGAGCTGGAGAACAAGGACGGGCAGAACATGCTGCCCATACCGTTCCTGCGCCAGCTCATCTCCTTCTATGGCGACCAGATGCAGATGGTCGTGCCGAGCTTTCTCGAGCAGTCCATGATCGCCTTCGCGAAGGAACAGGAGCGTTTCCGCGAGCAGATGAAGGAAGCGATGGGCCAGACGCCGCTCGATATGATGAAGCTCGGGCCGATGAAGGCGCTTGAGGAGCAGACGCGGCGCAACATCGAGCTGTTCCAGAACGCGATGCGCATGTTCACGCCTTTCCCGTCCATGTCTCAGGGCGCGGCGGATACGAAAGCCGCGGCGGCGGACGACGAGGCGGACGACCTGCAGCAGCTCAAGGAGCAGATATCGGCCATGCAGCGCAAGCTCGACACGATAGGCCGCAAGGGCGGCTGAGGGCGAAAGCCGGCGGCTGTCACTCACAAACAAGCGTCTTGCCGCCCGAAGCCGGTACACATCCCCGTTTTCCTGTACTAGACCTGCGCGGCAATCCAGAGAGAGGGAAGCTCACATGTCGCGCATCGCGCTCGCCAAAGCCAACAAGATCATCTCCGCTGCTTTCGCCAGAGCCAAGGAACAGGGCTTCAACCCCCTGTCCGTCGCGGTGCTGGACGCCGGGGGACACCTCATCGCCTTCCAGCGGCAGGACGGCTCGTCCATGCTGCGTTTCGAGATCGCGACCGGCAAGGCCTATGGCGCGCTGGCGCTGGGCGTCGGCTCGCGCACGATCAACAAGATGGCCATAGATCGCCCGCACTTCATCGCAGGGCTGGCCGGCGTTTCCGGCGACAAGATCGTTCCGGTTCCCGGCGGCGTGCTGGTCAGGGCGAAGAATGGCGAGATCGTCGGTGCGGTCGGCGTGACCGGCGACACCTCGGATAATGACGAGGATGCGGCGGTGACGGGCATCGAGGCAGCGAATTTCGTGGCGGATGCCGGTTAGAGCATGTCTCCCGCAAGTGGGCACCGGTTTCGGGACGAAAGGCATGCGTAAGATTGAGAAGCTGAGGCACATGACGCGAATCTGAAAGATCGCGACACGCTTAGACATGGCGCAAATCCGCACTCTCCCCGGTCACGGGGAGAGGCGTGGGCACGAAAATGAAGCGCGGTTCCTTCCGAACCCGGCGGTCCTGGCCTGCGGCAGCTTTCAGCTTCGCGTCCCGCCCTTGAAATTCCTGCTTTCATGCAGCCCGAAAGCGGTTCCCAGTTTCGGGCTGCGTACTTCAGCGGAATGTCACGTCGCGGCTGGCGGCGCGCAGCGACACCGAAAAACCGGCCAGCACGTCGAACAGCGCGATCAACATCAGCGTGAAGAAGAGCGAGCGCGCAGCGCCATCGACCAGCAGGAACTCCACCAGAAACGCCACGAATACGAAGGTGGACAGGAGATGGTCGATCACGGAGGCATTCGACGTGCGCGTCGACTTGACGATCTCGATGAAAAGCAGCAGCAGCGCGACGACGATCATCAGATCGGCCAGCGTCATCGTCCACATGCCGCCCGACAGCATCGGCACCCTGAAAAGCTGTAGCCCCCAGGGCTCATCGCCGCCGCCGAGCAAGCCGATCAGCCCGAGATTGTAGAGGATGAAAGGCACGATCATCAGCGGTAGCTGAGCAAGCATGGGATTTCCCTCTGGTCGCAGAACCAGTTTCAGAACGTCATGGCGCGATCTGTACGTTCGCCGGTACGTCAGTCAGATTGATCGGAAGCAAGTCCCGATTCTTTGCCCGACGTTCCGATTCACCGAGGAGCTTGTAGCGCGAGGCCCTGTCGGGGCGTCAAGGGGAAGCGAAGCCGGAACGCAAAAAGACCGGCCCGAGGCCGGTCTTGCGAACTCCGCGCGGCGTGAAAGCTCAGCTTTCCTTCGGCTCCAGAACCTGACGGCCGCGATACATGCCGGTCTTGAGATCGACATGGTGCGGGCGGCGCATCTCGCCGGAATTCTTGTCCTCGACATAGGTCGGAGCCTTCAGCGCATCTGCTGAACGGCGCATGCCGCGCTTCGACGGCGAGGTCTTTCTTTTAGGTACTGCCACGGGACTTGCTCCACTTGATCGTCAATGACCCGCGTTCCCTCGACCGAGAGCCCATGCGAGCCGAAATCCATGAAAGTCGCGTGCCTATACACGCAACATGCCGTCTTGACCAGCGCCGCCGCGCAAAAATGTGCGAATCGCCATCCTGGGCCTAGTCGACGCAGGCGGAATAGCTGCCAGCCTGCGCCGCGCGGCGCTCCACTATCGCCGCGACACGGCTCATGCTCCGGCTGGGCCGGGCGGGATTGCGCAGGCGGGGATTGGGCAGCGTGACCGCCATGAGCGCGGCCTGGCGACGCGTCAGCTCGCGCACCGGCTTGCCGAAATAATGTTGCGATGCCGCCTCAGCCCCGTAGATGCCCGGCCCCCACTCCGCGATGTTGAGATAGATTTCCATGATGCGCCGTTTCGGCACCAGCAGGTCGAAATAGATCGCCAGCGGTATTTCCAGCAATTTGCGCAAATAGGAGCGGCCGTTCCAGAGGAACAGGTTCTTGACCGTCTGCATGGGGATGGTCGACGCGCCGCGTGTCGGCTCGCCGGCGCGGAAATCCTCGATCACCACGGTCAGCTCACCCCAATCCACCCCTCGATGGCCGCAGAATTGCCCGTCCTCCGACATCATCACGGAATGGACGATGCGGTTGCCGAGATCGTCGATCGGGGTCCATTGCCGGTCGAAGCCGCGCAGGGTGACGAGATCGGCCATCATGAGCATGGAGACGGGACGCACGAAGGGGACCGCGTAGAGCGGCGTCAGGGCCAGCGGCAGGAGCGCGATCACCACCATCATGGCGACGATGCGGCGAAGCCATTTGCGCAGGGTTCCACGGCCGCCAGCCCGGCTGGCGGCACGCTTTGCCCGGCGTGTCCCTCGCGGCGTGCTGCGGGGCTCGACTTCCAAGGTCGGTTCTTTCACCGCCTGCCCTTCCAGCCTTCGACAGCAACGGAATATAGGGCCACGCCGGGCCGCGCAACGCCTGTGACGGAAGCCCTTGACCCGGATCGCGTTTGCCTGCATCGCAAGCATTCATGGAACAGACCGTCATCCCCGATTTCGCCCAAAGGCTGGCCCAGCGTGCCGACGCGGTGGAAGCCGCACTACGGGCTTTCCTGGACGAGCGGCCGCGCGGCGGGGAGATCGCACGCCCGGCGCGGCTGTTGGCGGCGATGCGGCACGGGGCGCTCAATGGCGGGAAAAGGCTGCGGCCATTCCTTGTATTGGAAAGCGCGGCTCTGTTCGACGCGGACCCGGAAGCCGCGCTCGGCGCGGCTGCGGCGCTCGAGTGCCTGCATTGCTACTCGCTCATCCATGACGATCTTCCGGCGATGGACGACGATGACCTTCGCCGCGGTCTGCCGACCGTGCACCGTGCCTTCGACGAAGCGACGGCTATCCTCGCGGGGGATGCGCTGCTCACGCTTGCATTCGACATATTGGCGGCGGACGACAATGGCGCACCCGCGGACCGCCGGCTGGAGCTGGTGCGGCTGCTGTCGCGCGCCGCAGGCGCTGGCGGCATGGTGGGCGGGCAGATGCTTGACCTTCAGGCCGAGTCGGACCAACCGGACGAGCAAGGCATCATCACGCTGCAGGCGATGAAAACCGGCGCGCTGATCCGTTTCGCCTGCGAGGCGGGCGCGGTGATCGCAGGTGCCGCGGAAGCCGAGCGCGAGAGGCTCGCCGAGTTCGGTTCGGCCATAGGGCTGGCCTTCCAGCTTGCCGACGATTTGCTGGACCTCACTGCGAGCGCGGCCGACATGGGCAAGGCGACGGGCAAGGATACCGCCGCCGGCAAGGCGACGCTGGCGTCGCTGCATGGTGTGGAGTGGACGCGGGCGCAGCTTGCAGGGCTGGTGGCGCAGGCCGAGGATTTGCTGGAGCCATTCGGCGCGCGTGCCGAGGTGCTGCGGCAGGCCGCGCGTTTCGTGGCGTCGCGCCGGTCCTGACCGGCACGGAATCCGTCTTTACTCCGCCGCCTGCTGATCGCTCGCGCCGAAGCGCGCCTCGATATAGTCGGCCACCATCTTCTGGAAATCCGCCGCGATGTCGGGGCCACGCAGGGTCGCGGCCTTGCGACCGTCGATGAACACAGGGGCCGAGGGCGTCTCGCCCGTGCCGGGCAGCGAGATGCCTATATCGGCATGCTTGGATTCGCCCGGGCCGTTGACGATGCAGCCCATCACGGCAACCTTCAGTTCCTCGACGCCCGGATATTTCTCGCGCCACACCGGCATGTTGGTGCGAAGGTCGGCCTGGATGGTCTGCGCCAGCTCCTGGAATACGGTGGAAGTGGTGCGGCCGCAGCCGGGGCAGGCGGCGACCACCGGCATGAATTGCCGGAAGCCCATGGTTTGCAACAGCTCCTGCGCGACCTGCACCTCGCGGGTGCGGTCGCCGTTCGGCTCCGGCGTCAGCGAGACGCGGATCGTGTCGCCGATGCCCTGCTGAAGCAGGATGCCGAGGGCAGCCGACGATGCGACGATGCCCTTCGACCCCATGCCCGCCTCGGTAAGGCCCAGATGGAGGGCGTGGTCGGAGCGGCTGGCAAGATCGGCATAGACGGCGATGAGATCTTGCACGCGGCTGACCTTGGCCGACAGGATGATCTTCGAGCGGGGCAGGCCGATCTCCTCAGCCATTTCCGCCGAGAGCAGCGCGGACTGCACGATGGCCTCGCGCGTCACGTCCTCGGCAGTCATCGGGGAACCGTTGACCGCGTTCTCGTCCATCAGCCGGGTCAGCAATTCCTGATCGAGCGAACCCCAGTTGACGCCGATGCGCACCGGCTTGTCATGGCGGATCGCCATTTCGACAATGGCGCCGAACTGCCGGTCCTTCTTGTCGCGGAAGCCGACATTGCCCGGATTGATGCGGTACTTGGCCAGCGCCTCGGCACAGGCGGGATGATCGGCGAGCAGCTTGTGGCCGATATAGTGGAAATCGCCGACGAGCGGCACGTTCATGCCCAGGCGCGCGAGCCTGTCGCGGATGCGCGGCACGGCGGCCGCACTTTCGTCACGGTCCACCGTGATGCGGACGATCTCGGAGCCGGCGCGGTGGAGCGCCGCCACCTGCGCGACCGTGGAGTCCACGTCGGCGGTGTCGGTATTGGTCATGGACTGCACCACCACGGGAGCGCCGCCGCCGACAAGCACGCCGCCGACATCGACACCCACCGAACCGCGGCGGGGAAAAGGTGCGGACATATATCCGGGCATGCCGGCGGGCCTCACGCTGGAACGGGATCGCCATTGAGGTGGATGACCCCGCGCCATATGTCAATGCCACAGATGGTCACGCGCATTTGAACGGCCGGGCATGGAGGCCCGGAGCGCGGGCGCCTTTTTGCCGGAACCTTCCCTGCTTCCCGCCGTTTTCCGCGACGGGAGAGCCCGACAGGCTCGTCCCGTGCTCGTATACGGGAGGCGATGATGGATGACCGGTCTGGACGTTCGCTTATCCGCGCCGCGATGAAGGCTCCCTATCTGGAGCGGAACGAGGAGCACGATCTCGCCATCCGCTGGAAGGAACAGCGCGATCAGGAGGCGCTGAACCGCATCGCGACGGCGCATATGCGGCTTGTCATCTCGATGGCGATGCGCTTCAGGCATTTCGGCTTGCCGATGAGCGACCTCATGCAGGAAGGGCATGTCGGCCTGCTGGAGGCTGCTGCCCGGTTCGAGCCGGATCGAGATGTGCGCTTCTCCACCTATGCCAGCTGGTGGATCAGGGCGTCGATGCAGGATTATATCCTGCGCAACTGGTCCATCGTGCGCGGCGGCACCAGCTCGACCCAGAAGGCGCTCTTCTTCAATCTGCGGCGGCTCCGGGCACGCATCAGTTCCGGCGCGGAAGCCCTGCAACCGGCCGATCTGCACCGCAGGATCTCCGAGGCCCTGGGCGTGCCGGAAGCCGACGTGGCGCTGATGGATTCGCGGCTTTCCAGCCCCGATACGTCGCTGAACGCACCGCTCGCAGACGAGGATGGGGCCGACCGCATGGATTTCCTCGTTTCCGACGCGCCGCTGCCCGACGAGATCGCAGGCGAGACGATCGACGAGGAGCGCCGCGCGCGCTGGCTCGACAACGCGCTCGGCGCGCTCAACGAACGTGAACTGAAGATCATCCGCGAAAGGCGGCTGCGGGAGAGCGGCGCGACGCTGGAATCGCTTGGCGCGCTGCTTGGCATATCCAAGGAACGCGTGCGGCAGATCGAGAACCGCGCACTCGCCAAGCTCAAGACCGCGCTGCTGAAATCCGATCCGGGCATGGGATCGACATTCGCCTGACGTCAGTGGCGTATCGCATTCAGCTGTCGGTGACGATCTTGACCTTGTTGCCGGCCGAAACGGTGCCACCGGGGCCGAGGCCGTTGAGAATCCTAAAAAGCTCCAGTGGGCGCTCGACGCCCACCATTCGCGCGGCGAGGGAGCCGACCGTCTCGCCGGGCCGCACGGTGACGACGCGTACGCGGAGCGGCTTGAGCGCCGCCTTTTCCGCATCGCTCAGGACGCGGAAGCTGGCGGCGACCGACTGTGCCGTCGGCATCAGGGATGAACTCCGCGTCGGGGCCGCCGTCAGCAGGCGGTAGACCTGCGAGCCGGCGCGCACGACGGTGACATTGAAGCGCCAGCCTTCGGCGCTGGCCTGCGCGCTTGCCGCGTCATGGCCGTTAAGCGTCTCGGCCCGTACGCTCTGCGGGTCGAGACCGGCGACCCAGCCGGAGCGTATATAATCGGGCAGGGTCACGCGGGGATCGAGCGTCACGCCGTCGAAGCGGACGGCAACGTCGCCCGGTCCGGCCGCCGTCACCGCCGCCGCCGAATTGTCGATGACGAAGCCTTCCGGCACGGAGAAGGTCACGCCGAGGCCAGGGTGCACGAATGTGCGACCGCGCACATAGCCTTCCTCCGGCGTATCGCCGTAGAGCATCCCGTCGACGCCGTTGAGCAGCGTGTCGCGGTCGCGCCCGACCGCCCCCGGCTGGCCGAACTGGCGCGCGTGACGCGTGGCAAGCTCGATGCGCTGCGGCGCATTGGGATGGCTGGCGAGGAAGTCGAGGCTCGTATCCGTATCGCCGTTGACGCTGCGATATTCGGAGAAGGAGGACATGGATTGCAGGAAACGCGGCGAGGCATAGGGGTCGAAGCCCGCCTCGCCGGCGGCCTTGATGCCGATGGCATCCGCCTCCAGCTCCTGGTTCCGCGAGAACTGGGCGAGCCGCAGCTTGCCGCGCACCAGAGCGGCTCGGGCGATCTGGCTGCCGCCGAGCACGTCGTTGACCACCTGTGCCGCCAGCACCTCCTCGGCTTCCTTCTGCTGGCGCTGGATGCCGTGGTTGGCGGTGACGTGCGCCATCTCGTGGGAGATGACGGCGGCCAGCTCGGAGGTGTCGTTGGCGAGCGCCAGCAATCCGCGCGTCACGTAGAGATACCCCCCCGGCAGGGCGAAAGCGTTGACGCTCGGAGAATTGAGGATGGTGACACGGTAGGTCTGGTTCGGGTTGCCGGACGTCACGGTGAGCTGGCCCACCACCTTGGCCACCATCCGCTCCAGCTTCGGATCGGAATATTCGCCGCCATAGGCCGCGAGGATGCGCGGGTGCTGCTCGCGGGCAATGCCGGCCAGCCGGTCGTTGCGGGTAACGGTATCGACCGTAACGGGATTGGGCGAAGGGCGGAACGCCTCGCTGTCGTCCAGCCCCAACCCCTGACAGGCGGCCAGCAGGCCGGCAAGCGCCAGTCCCGCCACCGAGCGCAGGACGTGGTGGGCGGTTTCTCCATGCGGAGCTGCTGGCGAGCGCGCTGCTGGCAGGGTCTGTTCCTTTCGGCCGGTTCCGGTGGTCGTCGCCGGATCGCCCCGGTCGCAACACGGCAACCCGTCCGGGACGAATCGTTGCCGGCGTGTCATATTTCGCTGCGAGCTTCTAGCCGAAAATACTGCCAAATTGTGTCCCGGCCGGGCATTGCCCCGTAAATGCTTCATCCCCGTTCACCGATATAGCGCCGGAAAGCTTCCGGTCCATATGGCGCGAAGAAACCAGCTGTCGGGCCGTAGGCGGATATGCGGCCATTCTCGACGAAGGCGAGCTGCCCGGAAATCGCCCTGGCGTCGTCGGGGTGGTGCGTGGCCATCAATATGGTCATCCCATGCTCGCGATGCAGCTCGCGCAGCAGGTCTAGCATCTCCTGCCGCAACGCCGGGCCGAGCGATGCGAAAGGCTCGTCGAGCAAAAGCAGCGGACGGTCGCGGACCAGAACGCGGGCGAGCGCGACACGCTGGCGCTCGCCGCCGGACAGTTCGCGCGGCAGGCGCTTCTCCATGCCGGCCAGCCCGACGCGGGCGAGAGCGCCGGAAATATCCTTGCGGTCCGCCGCCGTAAGCCGGAGCGATGGCGAGCGCCCCAGCCCGATATTGGCGGCGGCGTCGAGGTGGCCGAACAGGTTGTTTTCCTGGAATATCATGGAGACGGGCCGTGCGGCGGGCGGCAGCGACGTGACGTCCTTCCCGTCCATCAGCACCGTGCCTGAAACCGGCTCCTCGAAACCGGCGACCAGCGACAGCAGCGTGGACTTGCCCGAGCCGCTCGGTCCCATCACCGCGACGATCTCTCCGGCGGGAACGGCGAGGTCGAAGGCGAACTCCGCGCCAGGCCACGCGAAGCGCAGGTTCTGGCAAGTGAGCGCGATGCCGGTCATGCGTTCTCCCTGCCTAGACGGTTCGCGGCGAGCATCAGTGCAAGGCACAGCAGGCCGAGGAGCAGGGCAAGTCCCGCCGCATCGGCGGTGCGGTAGGAACCCATGCGCGCCAGCAGGAGATAGGGCAGGGTCTGGACATTTTCGCTGCCGAACAGGGCGATGACGCCAAGATCGCCGAGCGAGAGCGCCATCGCGAAGGCGAAGGCGGTCGCCAGCGGCCGCCGCAAGGCCGGCCAGTCGATCAGCCGCAGCCGCGCCCAGCCGGAAATGCCGAGCGAGGCCGCCAGCCGTTCGTGGCGCGCGCTGGCGGCATCATAGGCGGGACGAATGATGCGGGCGGCGAACGGCATGGCCATGACGGCGTTGACCGCCGCCACCATGCCCGGAGCGGCGGCAAAGACCCAGCCGCTCGTGCGCAGGAGGATGAACCAGCCCGCGCCGATGACGATGGGCGGCACGACGAGGACGAGGAGCGCGCCCCGGTCGGTCGCCCGTTCCAGCAGCAAAGGCGTGCGCCCGTTGCGGGAGAGTTCCAGCGCGCGGCGCGCAGCGACCAATGTGAGAGAGAGCGCGACCGCAAGAATGGCCGAGATTGCCGCAAGTACGAGGCTGGTCAGCGTGGCGCGCTGCACCGAAGCCTCGCCGGACAGCCGCGCGAGGTCGGCCTGCAGCCCGGACATGACGATTGCCGCCATCGGTCCCGCGACGAAGAGGAAAGCGAGGAGCGCGACCGTCGCGTTCGTTACCGTCTCGCCGGGTGAGGCGTCGATGTAGCGCCGGGAGGCGATGGCGATGTTCGTTTCGCCGGTCATGCTTGCGCCGAGGCGTGCCAGTGCGAGGACGACGATGACGGTGAGTCCTATCTGCAGAAGGGTTAGCGCGACGGCTCGTGCGGGATCGAAATCGAAGCGCAGCGCCTGATAGATCGCCACCTCCAGCGTCGTGGCGCGGGGGCCGCCGCCCAGCGTCAGCACGATGGTGAAGGAGGTGACGCAGAGCATGAAGACGAGCGCCGCCGTGCCGGGAAGCGCGGCGCGCAGAACCGGCCATTCGATCAGCCGGAAACTCGTGCGCGCGTTCATGCCGAGCTGTGCGGCGATCCTGTTCTGGTCGGGCGGGATCGATTCCAGAGCTTCCAGCAGCAGGCGTGCGGCAAAGGGCATGTTGAAGAATACATGCGCGACGAGGATGCCGCCGAGGCCGTATATGCCGTTCCACGCCCCGCCGGAAAGCCAGCCCAGCGCGCCCGCGAAGTAGCCTGCGCGTCCGAGCAGCGCCAGAACGCCCATCGCTGCGACGATGGCGGGAAGCGCCAGCGGCACGGCAAACAGACCGAGCATGAAGCTGCGGCCGGGAAAGCGCGGATGCCGGTAAAGCGCGCGCGCGACGAAAATCGCGGGCGCTACCGAAAGAATGGCGGATAGCAGCGCCTGCCAGAGCGTGAAGCGCGCAACGCGCAGCATGTAGGCGTCGAAGGACGCGAAGGCACGGGTCCAGTCCCGCGTTGCCTCCGCGGCGAGGCCGGCGAAGGCCCCGCCGATCAGCAGCGCGATGGCGGCCAGCGCGGCAATCCCGGCAAGAATGCGGCGGTCGGCAGCATGGCCGCGCATGTCAGGCGGCCCTTCGGTTCAGCGGCTCATCGCAGCCAGCCACTCGTCGATCCATGCCTGACGGTTGGCCGCGATCTGGTCGGATGGGATCGAAAGCGGCTGCGACGGCTTCACCATGCGGTCGAATGCCTCGTTGAGCGGCTTCGATGTAGCCGCCGCCGGGAACATCCAGTTGGTTTCGGGTATGGCGTCCTGGAAGGCCGGGCTTAGCATGAATTCCATGAATCGCTTGGCAAGCGGGTTGGCAGCGCCCTTCCCGGTGATGCCGGCGACCTCGATCTGCGCGTAGTGGCCCTCGGAGAAGGACGCCGCCTGATAGCGTTCGTTCTGCTCGGCGATGATGTGGTAGGCGGGCGAGGTCGTGTAGGACAGCACCATCGGCGCCTCGCCGCTGGTGAGCAGGCCATAGGCTTCGCTCCAGCCCGGCGTGACCGTCAGCACGCGGCCGCCCAGCTTGCGCCATGCGTCCGCCGCCTGATCGCCGTAGACCGCCTTGACCCAGAGCAGCAGGCCGAGGCCCGGCGTCGAGGTGCGCGGGTCCTGAATGACGATGTTCTGCGCGGGATCGCCTTCGACAAGCTCCTTCAGGCTCGCAGGCGGCGTGGAGATCGCCTGCGTATCGTAGACGACGGCGAAATAGCCATAGTCGAAGGGAACGAAGGTTTCGTCGCTCCAGCCGCCGGGCACGTTCACCGCGTCGAGCGAGATGCCGTGCGGCGCGAACAGTCCGGTCTGGGCCGCCTCATAGGTGAGGCTGGTGTCGAGGCCGAGAACGATGTCGGCGGAGCTGCCCGCGCCCTCCAGCTTCAGCCGGTTGAGCAGCGCCACGCCGTCCGCCACCGGGACGAAATCGAGCTCGCAGCCGCATTCGGCCTCGAACGCCTTCTTCACGATAGGCCCCGGCCCCCATTCGGCGGTGAAGCTCTCATAGGTATAGACGGTCAGCTTTTCCTGCGCGGACGCGGGCACGGAAAAGGACAACGCCGTGGCGGCTGCAAGGACGAATGCTGGAAACACGCGCATGAGCGCCTCCTTCGATGTGATGCGGGGAACGGCGCCTTGGGGAGCGTCTAATCCCTCCGCCGGTACAAACCGGATCAGGTTCGGCGGGTTGGCCATTCGGCCTCTCAGCCGCCGCTGCCGCGACGGCACCCCGTTAGAGCAATGGGAGACATAAGCCGGCTCCGGCAGGCGTGCAAGTGCGCCCTTTGCCGTTGCGGACGGCTTTCGCCGCCTTCACGCATCGTGATAGGGAGCGCGCCATGAGCCGATTCACCATTCTCCTCGGGGGCGACCTCGTGCGCACGCCGCTGCTCGACGCCCGTATCGCCGGCACCCGCGTTATTGCCGCCGATTCCGGCATAAGGCATGCCGCGACGCTGGGGCTGGCGCCGGAGCTGTGGGCGGGCGATTTCGATTCCGTGACGGACGATGTGCGGGCGGCCAATGCCGGCATCCCGGTTGCGCTCTATCCCAGCGACAAGGATGTGACGGACGGCGAGATCGCCATAGAGGCGGCGCTGGAGCGGGGTGCGACGGGGCTGGTCCTTGCCGGCGCGTTCGGCGGCAGCCGCGCCGACCATGCCTTCCTGCATCTTTCGGCCGCGCTCCGGCTGGCCGAACGCGGCTATGGCGTGCTGCTCACCAGTGGCTTGCAGGAGGGGCTGCCGCTCCTGCCCGGCGAGACGCTGTTCGACTATGCGCCCGGCACGCTGTTTTCCATCCTCGGCTTTTCCGATCTCGAAGGTCTGACGCTCGAAGGCGTGAAATGGCCGCTGACCGACCGCCATGTTCCGTTCGGCTCGTCGCTCACGCTTTCCAACGAGGTGCGCGGCCGGCTCGTGGCGAGGCTGGGTGCCGGCCGCGCCATGCTGATCGCCCATCCCTGCCCGGAGACGATCTAGATGGCGCCGCCGCTTCTCCAGCTCGATGGGATCAGGCTCACTTTCGGCGGCACGCCGCTGCTCGACGGGGCCGACCTGTCGGCCTCGGCTGGCGAGAGGATCGCGCTTGTCGGGCGCAATGGCTCGGGGAAGTCCACGCTGCTGAAGATCGCTGCCGGGCTGGTCGAGGCGCAGGAAGGCGAGGTGTTCCGCCAGCCCACGGCAACGGTGCGCTACCTGCCGCAGGCGCCCGACATGGATGGCTTCGCCAAGGTCGAGGATTATGTGGCCGCCGGGCTCGGTCCTTCGGACGATCCGCACCGCGCCACCTATCTCCTGCAAAATCTCGGCCTGACGGGCGAGGAAGCGCCGGCATCGCTCTCGGGCGGTGAGGCGCGGCGGGCGGCGCTCGCCCGCGTGCTTGCGCCGCAGCCAGACATTCTGCTGCTGGACGAGCCGACCAACCATCTCGACCTTTCCACCATAGAATGGCTGGAGGATGAGCTGGTCCGCTCCCCCTCCGCCATCATCCTGATCTCGCATGACCGGCGCTTCCTCGAGCGCGTGTCGCGGGCGACGGTGTGGCTCGACCGGGGCCGCACCAGGCGGCTCGAAAAAGGCTTCGCGCATTTCGAGGAATGGCGCGACCAGGTGCTTGAGGAGGAGGAGCGCGAGCAGCACAAGCTCGGCCGGCAGATCGTGCGCGAGGAGCACTGGCTGCGCTACGGCGTGACGGCGCGGCGCAAGCGCAACATGCGCCGGCTGGGCGAATTGCAGGATATGCGCCAGCGCCATCGCGGACATCGCGGCGCGGAGGGCACGGCGAAGCTGGTGGCTTCCGACGCGGTCGAATCGGGCAGGCTGGTGATCGAAGCGAAAGGTATCTCGAAAAGTTTCGGCGATCTCGCGGTGGTCCGCGATTTCTCGATCCGCATCAATCGCGGTGATCGCATCGGCCTCGTCGGCCCGAACGGAGCGGGCAAGACGACGCTGCTGTCGATGCTGACCGGCGCGCTGGAGCCTGACGCGGGCACCGTGCGGCTCGGGGCCAATCTGGAGATCGCGACGCTCGACCAGAAACGCGCGGGCTTCCACCCGGAGGAAAGCGTCGCGCATTTCCTCACCGGCGGCAGCGGTGACCAGATCGTGATCAATGGCGAGGCGAAGCACGTCGTCTCCTACATGAAGGATTTCCTGTTCAAGCCGGAGCAGGCGCGCACGCCGGTCAAGGAATTGTCGGGCGGCGAGCGGGCGCGGCTGCTTCTGGCGCGCATCCTCGCGCGGCCGGCGAACCTGCTGGTGCTCGACGAGCCGACCAACGACCTCGACATGGAGACGCTCGACCTGTTGCAGGAACTGGTGGCCGGCTTTCCCGGCACGGTCATTCTCGTCAGCCATGACCGCGATTTCCTAGACCGCACGGTGACGAGCGTGATCGTGCCCGAAGGCGAGGGTCGATGGGTCGAATATGCGGGCGGCTATGCGGATATGCTCGCGCAGCGAGGCTCGGCGCGGTTCGACCGGCGCGGCGGCGAGCCGAAGAAGGCGGCGCAGGCCGCCGACAGGCCCGTGCAACAGCCGAAGGCCGTGGCCAGGAAGCTCTCCTACAAGCAGAAATTCGCGCTTGAGAGCCTTCCTAAGAAGATGGCGGAAGCATCGGCCGAGATCGCGAAGCAGGAGGCCCGTCTCGCCGATCCGGCTTTCTACGCGAAAGACCCGGCAGGCTTCGCCAAGATCGCCGCCGCGCTGGAGAAGCTGCGCGCGGAGCTGTCGGTCATGGAGGAGGAGTGGCTGGAACTGGAGATGCTGCGCGAGGAACTGGAAGGCTGAACGGCTTCAATCCTGCCGCGCCGCAAGTTTTGTGGCGAGGGATTCCATGCGCCCTGCGAGGTTCGATAGCGCGCTCGACATGGCGGCCTCGTTCTTGTCGGCCTTGAGCAGCGCATCGTCGCGGGTCTTGCGCAGCGTCGCGATCTCGCTCTCCATGCCGCGCACGCGTTTCTGAAGCTCGGACAGCTCGTCCATCACCATGATGCCGGCCATGACGGTGACGCGCTGGTCGCCGATCTCCCCGAACGATCCCTTGAGATGCGTGACGTAGCGGTCGAAACGGCTGGCGAGATCGGTCAGATGCTCCTCCTGCCCTTCGTCGCAGGCCATGCGATACTGCTTGCCGTCTATGGTGACTGTGACCTGCGCCATGTCCATTTGCCCTATCTGTCGAGCACGGCGCGGATCGTCTCCATCGCCGTGACGAGCCTGCGCGACACTTCCTTGTTTGCGTCCTCCAGCCGCTCGGCGCGCGCCTCCGATGCGTCCAGCTCCTGCGCCAGCCGCGCGCGGTCGGCATTCATGCGCTGAACTTCGGCCTCAGCCTCGGTATAATCCTGCTCACGCTCCAGCCGCGCCGCCACCGCATCCTCGATGACATCGATCGCCCTGCCAATCCGCGCGATGACTTCCCTGAGAGTTTCTTCCCCGGTCATGGTTCCCGTTCCGCGCCCACCGCGCCCCGAATCGTGCGCTATCGCAGAAACTTAAGATCGAAACATTAGGCGGCGCGCGAAGCAGGCGTCAACCGAGGCGGTGCGCAATCCCCTTATATCCGCCTCCGGCCAGCTTTTTGGGCGGTGGAATGGAGCCGCGCTTTGTTGACTCGCTAACGGCACCTGCTATGTGTCCCCCGCATCTGCGGACCCCTATTTTGCGCGAAAAAGCGCGGCGATCAGCGAGCGATCCATGACCTCACGCGAAAAGCACGACCGGATGGCGAATGCGATCCGCTTCCTCTCCATGGATGCCGTCGAGAAGGCGAATTCCGGGCATCCCGGCCTGCCGATGGGCGCGGCCGACATCGCCACGGTGCTCTATACGCGCTTCCTGAAGCACGATCCGCAGCAGCCGCACTGGCCCGACCGGGACCGCTTCGTGCTGTCGGCCGGCCACGGCTCGATGCTGCTCTATTCGCTGCTCTACCTTTCGGGCTACGAGGACATCACGCTCGACGAGATCAAGAATTTCCGCCAGCTCGGCTCTAAGACGGCCGGCCATCCCGAATGGGGGCATGCCGCCGGCATCGAGACGACGACGGGGCCGCTCGGACAGGGGCTGGCCAACGCCGTCGGCATGGCGATCGCGGAGCGCAGCCTGAATGCGCGCTTCGGCGACGATCTCGTGGACCACTACACCTATGTGCTGGCGGGCGACGGCTGCCTGATGGAGGGCATCAGCCAGGAAGCCATCTCGCTTGCCGGCCATCTGCGCCTCAACCGCCTCATCGTCATGTGGGACGACAATAATATTTCCATCGATGGGCCGGTTTCCATCGCGGATTCGACCGACCAGTGCCGGCGCTTCGAGGCATCAGGCTGGATGACGCTCAAGGCCGACGGCCATGATCCCGAAGCCATCGCGGCGGCACTGGAAAAGGCGCGCGCATCCGACAAACCGACGCTGATCGCCTTCAAGACGACCATCGGCTTCGGGGCGCCGACCAAATCCGGCACCAACAAGGTGCATGGCTCGCCGCTCGGTGCCGACGAGATCGCAGGCGCGCGCAAGGCGCTCGGCTGGGATGCCGAGCCGTTTGTCGTTCCTTCCGAGATTCTGGACGACTGGCGGCTGGCCGGTCTTCGCGTCGCCAAGGAGCGCAAGGCTTGGGAAGGACGGCTGGCCGCCGCCGACGCACAGGCGCGCACCGAGTTCCAGCGCCGCATGAAGGGAGAATTGCCGGGCGAGCTGGACGCGGCGATCCTCGACTACAAGAAGAAGCTCGCGGCGGACAAGCCGAAGGTGGCCACGCGCAAATCCTCCGAAATGGCGCTCGAGGTGCTGAACGCGGTGATCCCGGAGACGATCGGCGGCTCGGCCGACCTGACCGGCTCGAACAACACCAAGACCAGCCAGACCGGGCCGCTGAGCGCAGAGGACTATTCCGGCCGCTATGTCCACTACGGCATTCGCGAGCACGGCATGGCGGCGGCGATGAACGGCATGACGCTGCATGGCGGACTCATTCCCTATGGCGGCACCTTCCTGACCTTCTCCGACTATGCGCGCCCCTCGATGCGGCTCGCCTCGCTGATGGGCATTCGCACCATCTTCGTCATGACCCACGATTCCATCGGACTGGGCGAGGACGGTCCTACGCACCAGCCGGTCGAGCATCTTGCGGCGCTGCGGGCGATCCCGAACCATTTGGTGATGCGTCCAGCCGATGCGGTCGAGGCGCTGGAATGCTGGGAGATCGCGCTCAAGTCACAGCGTGCGCCGTCTACACTGGCGCTTTCGCGTCAGAACCTCCCGGCGGTGCGCACGGAGCATGACGACGACAACCTGTCGGCACTCGGCGCCTATGAGCTGGTTCAGGCGAGCGACGAGGCCGAGGTGGCGATCTTCGCTACCGGCTCGGAGGTGTCCATAGCCATCGAAGCCCGCGCGATTCTGGAGAAGGCGGGGCATCCGACCCGGGTGATCTCCGTTCCGTGCATGGAACTGTTCGAGCAGCAGAGCGCGAATTACCGTTCCGCGATCATGGGCACGGCCAAGGTGCGCATCGCCATCGAGGCCGGGATCCGCCAAGGCTGGGATGCGATCATCGGTTCGGACGGCATCTTCATCGGCATGACCGGCTTCGGCGCTTCCGCGCCCGCCGAAAAGCTCTACGAGCATTTCGGCATCACCGCCGACGCCGCGGTGAAAGCGGCTCTCGCGCGCCTCGGCTGAGGCCCGCCGGAGCCGTTTGCCTGCCCCGCGCCGGCCTGTGCGGGGCGGCCTTTTCCGAATCAATCGATTAAGTGCGTCACGGCGCACGGAAGCCGGTTTTTTTTGCCGGAAGGGCGCTGGATTCTCTCAAAAACCGCCGGTATGACACGCCAAACCTTCGCGCGGCTCATGTTGCGCGGCGCGTTTCGTAAAACAGTCGTTTCATCGCCGGGAGAACCGCTTCATGACCGTCAGAGTTGCCATCAACGGGTTTGGCCGCATCGGCCGCAATGTCGTTCGCGCGATCTATGAATCCGGACGCAAGGATATCGACGTCGTGGCCATCAACGATCTCGGCCCGGTCGAGACGAACGCGCATTTGCTGCGCTACGACAGCGTGCATGGCCGCTTTCCCTCGGAAGTGAAAGTCAATGGCGAAACGATCAGCGTCGGCTCCGACAGCTTCAAGGTGTTCGCCGAGCGTGATCCTTCCAAGCTGCCGTGGAAAGATCTCGACATCGACATCGTGATGGAGTGCACCGGCATCTTCACTTCCAAGGAGAAGGCGTCGGCGCACCTGACGGCGGGCGCCAAGCGCGTGCTCGTCTCCGCGCCGGCCGACAATGCCGACCTGACCGTCGTCTATGGCGTCAACCACGACAAGCTGGCCAGGGAGCATCTGGTCGTCTCCAACGCCTCCTGCACGACCAACTGCCTCGCGCCCGTCGCCAAGGTCGTCCACGATGCCTTCGGCGTCGAGAAGGGCTTCATGACGACCATCCATTCCTACACGGGCGACCAGCCGACGCTCGACACGATGCACAAGGATCTCTACCGCGCCCGCGCGGCGGCGATGTCGATGATCCCGACCTCGACGGGTGCCGCCAAGGCGGTGGGTCTCGTCCTGCCGGAACTCAAGGGCAAGCTGGACGGCGTGTCGATCCGCGTGCCGACCCCCAATGTCTCGGTAATCGACTTCAAGTTCGTCGCCAAGCGCAACGTCACCGTCGATGAGGTGAATGCGGCCCTGGTCGCGGCTTCGGAATCAGGTCCGCTCAAGGGCATCCTCGCCTATACGACCGACCCGCTCGTCTCCATCGACCTCAACCACAACCCGGCCTCGTCGACCTTCGCGCTCGACCAGACCAAGGTCATCGAGGGCAACCTCGTCCGCATCATGTCGTGGTACGATAATGAATGGGGTTTCTCGAACCGGATGGGCGACACCGCGGTTGCGTTCAGCAAGGTGATCTGAACGACGCCGCCTTCAAGAAAATCGAAACGCCCGGCTTTACCCCGGGCGTTTTCTTTTTCTACACTGAGGATACGCACCGCCTTCCGGCGGGCGCTTTCCCTTCAAGGCGTTCTTATCGACGCTTCCGCCCGGAGGATCGGCGGGAGGGCAGGCGGGAGAATCGTCAATCGGCGGAACATGCCGGAGGAAGCAGGGCAGGATGTTCGAGGGGATCTATCTGGTAACGCTGATCGGCACGCTTCTGGTGCTGGTTTCCGCGTTTTCCAGCCTCCTCGCCTTCCGCTTCGGTGCGCCCCTGCTCCTGCTTTTTCTCGGCATTGGCCTCGTTGCCGGCGTGGACGGGCTCGGCATCGATTTCGACAACGCGAACGCAGCCTATTTTGTCGGATGCATCGCGCTCGCCATCATCCTGTTCGATTCCGGTTTCGGCACGCCGATGGAGGCTTTCAGGGAGGCCGCCGCCCCGGCGATCACGCTGGCGACCGCGGGCGTGTTGCTGACGGCGGCGATCTTCGGCTCCATCGCGCATATGCTGATGGATCTAAGCTGGATCGAGGCGATACTGCTCGGTTCCATCGTCGCCTCAACCGACGCGGCCGCGGTGTTCTTCCTGCTGCGCATCGGCGGCATCAACATACGGGAGCGGACACGTTCCATACTCGAGATCGAATCCGGGTCGAACGATCCTATGGCGATCTTCCTTACCATCGCGCTGGTGGAGATCATCCATTCCGGGGCGACCGTCGGCGAGCTGGGCGTCGGGCTGCTGATCGAGTTCGTCAAGGAGGTGGGCATCGGCCTGCTGCTCGGCTATGGCGGCGGGGTGATGATCGTGGGGCTCGTGAACCGGCTCAACATGGAGCGGGGGCTGACGCCGATCTTCGTGCTCGCGCTATCCCTTCTGGTCTTTTCGCTGACCGGCGCGGTCGGCGGCAGCGGGTTCCTCGCCGTCTATGTGGCCGGCCTCTATGCCGGCAACAGGCACCTGCGTTCCGCGCCGGCGCTGAAGCGTTTCCAGGACGGCATGACCTGGCTGGCGCAGATCGCCATGTTCCTCATCCTCGGCCTGCTCGCGACGCCGTCGCAATTCCCCGAGATACTCGTCGCGGGGCTCACCCTCGGCCTCGCGCTGGTTTTCGTGGCGCGGCCGCTCGCGGTGTGGCTGTGCCTTATCCCTTTCAATTTCCCGCGCTCCGAAACCGCATTCCTCGCGGTTGTGGGCCTGCGCGGGGCGGTGTCGATCATGCTCGCCATCGTGCCGATGCTGGCCGGCGTCGATCAGGGCACGACATTCTTCAACATCGCCTTCATCGTCGTTCTGGTGTCGCTGGTGTTGCAGGGCTGGATGATCGGGCCGCTGGCGCGCCGGCTGGGGCTGATCGTGCCGCAGCGTATCGGCCCCGTGGACAAGGTCGAGCTGGAGCTGCCGGGCACGGCGACCCACGAGCTGCTGGCCTATCGCGTCGTGGCCAACAGCCCGGTGGCACGGGGCGAGAGGGTGCCGCGCTGGGCGCGGCCCTCGCTGGTCATTCGCGACGGCCAGTCGATGCGCTATCAATATGTGGGCCGGCTGCGCGAGAACGATTACGTCTATCTCTTCATCTCGTCGCGCTATCCGCGGCTGCTCGACCGTCTGTTCGCCAGCCCGGCGCCGGTGGACGGCGACGATGCCGAATTCTTCGGCGCTTTCGCCATCGACCCCTCCCGTCCGGCGCGCGACCTGCAAGCCGCCTACGGAATCGGCCTGAAAGCGGGAGAAGACGAGATGTCCATCGCCGAGCTGATGACATCACGCCTTGGCGGCCGGGCCGAATATGCCGACCGCGTGCCCTTGGGGCCGGTGGACCTCATCGTGCGCGACGTGGACGAGCAGGGCCGTATCGACAGCATCGGCGTGTCGCTGGAGCCGGAAGCGGCGGTGCCGCATATACCGTTTTTCCTCACCGGGCGCGAAGTGCTCCACAAGCTGCTTACATTGCTGCTCCCGCCCCGAACACCGGCCCCGGCGGAGCCTGTGCCGGACACGGAGACGCAGGGCGGGGAGGAGCGTCCGGGCGGAAGGGACTGAAGCCGCTTGCTTCGCCTTGCGGGAAATGTATGGTCCGCGCGGTTTCACAGGAGCTTGAGAACATGACTGCTTTCCGCACTCTCGACGATGCCGATGTCGCTGGCCGCCGGGTTCTCGTCCGCGTCGATCTTAACGTGCCGGTCAAGGACGGCAAGGTGACCGATGCGACGCGCATCGAGCGTGTGGCGGAAACGATCTCCGAGCTTTCGGGCAAAGGCGCCAGGGTGATCCTGCTCGCGCATTTCGGCCGGCCCAAGGGCAAGCCGGACCCGGAGCAGTCGCTTGAGCCAATCGCCGCGGCGACCGCGCAGGTGCTTGGCCGGCCGGTCGGCTTCGCCGGGGATTGCGTGGGCGAGGCGGCGGCGAAGGCGGTCGCGGCGATGGCGGACGGTGACGTGCTGCTGCTTGAGAACACGCGCTTCCATGCGGGCGAGGAGAAGAACGACGCCGAATTTGCCCGCGCGCTGGCGGCCAATGGCGACGTGTACGTCAACGACGCCTTTTCGGCGGCGCATCGCGCCCACGCCTCGACCGAGGGGTTGGCGCACCTGCTGCCCGCCTATGCGGGCCGGACCATGCAGGCGGAACTGGAGGCGCTCGAAAAGGGCCTCGGCAAGCCGCAGCGGCCCGTGGTCGCCATCGTCGGCGGCGCGAAGGTTTCCACGAAGATCGACCTTCTCCAGAACCTCGTGACCAAGGTTGACGCGCTGGTCATCGGCGGCGGCATGGCCAACACATTCCTTGCCGCGCGCGGCACGGATGTCGGCAAGTCGCTCTGCGAGCACGATCTGGCGCACACTGCGCTGCAGATCATGGCGGCGGCGGCCGAGGCGGGCTGCGCGATCATCCTGCCTTCGGACGCGGTGGTGGCGCGCGAGTTCAAGGAGGGCGCGGCGAACGAGGTGGTGCCGGTGGAGGCAGTGCCCTCCGATGCCATGATCCTCGATGTCGGCCCCGAGACGGTGAATACCGTGCAGGACTGGATCGGTCGCGCGGCGACGGTGGTTTGGAACGGCCCGCTCGGCGCATTCGAGATCGCGCCCTTCGACAAGGCGACGGTGGCCGCCGCGCAATTTGCGGCGGGCCGCACGAAAGAGGGCAAGCTGGTTTCGGTCGCCGGCGGCGGAGACACTGTGGCGGCGCTCAACCATGCCGGCGTGGCGGAGGATTTCAGCTATGTTTCGACCGCCGGCGGCGCATTCCTGGAATGGATGGAGGGCAAGGCGCTGCCGGGCGTGGAAGCTCTGAAGGCCTGAAGGCATTGACGCGCGCGGCATCTTGGCATCAGGCCGCAGGCTGACGTATTGAGTTCTGGAAACCGGTCGACTTTGGGAGAAACCGATGAACAAGGAAATGGCCGCGCAGGCCGCAAACAAGGACGGCTTCATTGCTGCGCTCGATCAGTCGGGCGGCTCCACGCCCAAGGCGCTCAAGCTCTACGGCATCAATGAAGGCGCCTGGTCGAACGACGCGGAAATGTTCGACCTGATTCACCAGATGCGCGCGCGGATCATCAAGTCGCCCGCCTTCACCGGCGACAAGGTGATGGGCGCGATCCTGTTCGAGCAGACGATGGACCGCGACATCGACGGTACGCCGACGGCGCAATATCTGTGGGAAAAGCGTGGCGTGGTGCCGTTCCTCAAGATCGACAAGGGCCTGGCAGCCGCGGCGGACGGCGTGCAACTGATGAAGCCGATGCCGGAGCTCGACGCGCTGCTGACGCGCGCCGTGGCGAAGGGAATCTTCGGCACGAAGGAACGCTCGGTGGTCGACGCAGCCAATTCCAAGGGCATCGCGGCCATCGTCGCCCAGCAATTCGAGGTCGGCAAGCAGGTTCTGGCGCATGGGCTGGTGCCGATCATCGAGCCCGAAGTCACGATCTCGATCCCCGACAAGGCTGAAGCCGAGGAACTGCTTCTTGCGGAAATCCTGAAGCATCTCGACGGAGTGCCTGCCGGCCAGCAGGTCATGCTGAAGCTGACGCTGCCGACGAAGGCGAACCTCTACAAGCCTTTGGTCGATCATCCGCGCGTCATGCGCGTGGTCGCGCTGTCGGGCGGCTATTCCCGCGCTGAAGCGAACGAAATGCTCGCCCGCAACACCGGCGTGATCGCCAGTTTCTCGCGTGCGTTCACCGAGGGCCTATCCGTCGGCCAGAGCGATGCGGAGTTCGACGCCACGCTGGCTTCCTCGATCGACAGCATCTTCGAAGCGTCCCGCAGCTGACGGGTCCGTTCAGCTGAATAAAGGCCGGCGGCCCCCGCCGGCCTTTCCGTTTCAGGGCTTGACCAGCACGGTCAGCATCATCGCGGCCAGCGCCGCGACGGCGATCTTCCAGAAATCACCGCGTTTTCTCAGCCCCGGAAAGCCAAGCGGGCGGATGAGCTGCACGATCATCGCGGCGAGAAAGAGCAGGCCCACAATCTTCGTCATCGGAACGGTTCCTTGCCTCGGCGGCTCGCCGCCATGTCGCACGACGGCACTCACGGAACAAGCATCCGGCTTTCGTATCGATGGACATGCCCGGCGCCGGCTCGCTATTGATGCGGCGGGAGGAATGGCATGGCATCGCGATATCAGGACGTTTACGCTGGCTGGCGGCGCGACCCCGAGGCGTTCTGGGCGGACGCCGCCCGGAGCATTGACTGGTTCAAGCCGTGGGACAGGATCTTCGACGCCGGAGCCGGTGTCTACGGGCGATGGTTTGTCGGGGCAGAGTGCAACACCTGCCACAACGCCATAGACCGCCATGTCTCCGGCGGACGGGCGGACCAGCCGGCGCTGATCTATGACAGCCCCATGACCGGCACGCAGCGCAAGTTCACCTATGCGGAGCTGAAGGCCGAAATCGTGGCGCTCGCCGCGGTCCTTCGCCGGCAGGGCGTGGCCAGGGGCGACCGCGTGATCATCTACATGCCGATGGTTCCGGAGGCGGTCGTCGCCATGCTCGCCTGCGCGCGCATCGGCGCGGTCCATTCCGTCGTCTTCGGCGGCTTCGCGGCGCGGGAGCTGGCCACGCGCATCGACGATGCGCAACCCAAGCTCATCGTCTCGGCCTCGTGCGGGCTGGAACCGGGGCGGGTCGTCGCCTACAAGCCCCTGCTCGACGGCGCGATAGAAAGCGCGCGGCACAAGCCGGAGGGCTGCATCATCCTCCAGAGGCCGCAGCAGCCCTGCGAGTTGAAGCCGGGTCGCGATATAGATTATGCCGAGGCCGTGGCGGCTGCAAAGGCATCGGCGGAAGATGTCGCCTGCGTCGCGGTTGCCGCCACCGATCCGCTCTATATCCTCTATACGTCCGGCACGACCGGGCAGCCCAAGGGCGTGGTGCGCGACAATGGCGGGCACATGGTCGCGCTGCACTGGTCCATGACCAACGGATATGGGGTCAGGCCGGGCGAGGTGTTCTGGGCCGCGTCCGACGTGGGATGGGTGGTCGGCCATTCCTACATCGTCTATGCGCCGCTGCTCGCCGGCTGCACGACCGTTCTCTACGAGGGCAAGCCGGTGGGCACGCCGGACGCGGGCGCATATTGGCGCGTGATCTCCGAGCATGGCGTCGCGGCCCTGTTCACCGCGCCCACCGCCTTCCGGGCCATCAAGGGGCAGGACCCCAGGGGCGAGTTGATCGGCGGCTACGACCTGTCGAAATTCCGCACCCTGTTCCTCGCTGGCGAGCGGGCCGATCCGGAGACGGTGAAATGGGCGGAGCATCATCTTGGCCGCCCGGTCATCGACCATTGGTGGCAGACGGAGACAGGCGGACCGGTCACGCTCAACCCGGTGGGGCTCGGGCAGCTTCCGGTGAAATACGGCTCGCCCGGCGTGCCCATGCCGGGCTACACGGTGCAGGTGCTGGACGATGAAGGCCACCCCGCCGAAGCCCGCAAGCTCGGTAATGTGGTCATCTCGCTGCCCCTGCCGCCGGGCTGCCTGCCGACGCTCTGGAGCGCCGACGAGCTCTTCCGTTCGGCCTATCTCACGGAGTTTCCCGGCTGCTACAAGACCGCCGACGCCGGCTATCTGGACGAGGAGGGCTATCTTTTCGTCATGGCGCGGACCGACGACATCATCAATGTCGCAGGGCACCGTCTCTCCACCGGCGGCATGGAGGAGGTGCTGGCGGAGCATCCCGACATCGCCGAATGCGCCGTGATCGGCATGGCGGACGGGATGAAAGGGCAGGTGCCCTGCGGCTTCATCGTGCTCAACGCCGGCGTCTCGCGCGATCCGGCCGAGATCGAGCGGGAGGTCGTGGCGCTGGTACGCGAACGAATCGGCGCGGTGGCCGCCTTTCGCATCGCCGTGACGGTGAAGCGTCTGCCCAAGACCCGCTCCGGCAAGATATTGCGGAGCACGATGCAGAAGATTGCCGACAGGGAAGCGTGGACCCTTCCCGCGACGATCGACGATCCGGCGATCCTCGACGAGATCGCCGCCGCCCTGAACGAGCGCGGCATCGGCATCTGAAGGCCGGACAAACCGCCGGGGCTACTTCCCCTGTTCCCGGCGGCCCCAGGCGGCTATGATCCGCACGGCTCATCGCGGAGGCGGCCATGACGCTCGACGGCAAGACGGCTATCGTGACTGGCGGTGCAGGCGGCATAGGCTACGCCATCGCGGAGCGATTCCTGCGGGAAGGCGCGCGGGTCGTCATAGCGGACATAGATGCGGAGAAGGGCGCGCGCGCGGAGGCAGACCTCGGCAAGCTTGGAGTCGCGCGTTTCGTGAAGGCCGACGTGGCGCGCCGGCTGGATATCCATAATTTGCTGGCGGCGGCGGTCGATGCCAGCGGCGGCATCGATATCCTCGTCAACAATGCCGGCATCGTCCACAAGGCGGAATTCCTCGAACTTGCAGAGGAGGATTTCGACCGCGTGCTTTCGGTGAACCTGAAGGGTCCGTTCCTGGCCGGTCAGGCCGCGGCGCGTTTCATGGTGGACAGGGTAAAGCAGGGCGGGACACCCGGCTGCATCATAAACATGTCCTCGATCAACGCCGTCGTCGCCATAGCGGACGAGCTTCCCTATTCCGTGTCCAAGGGCGGCCTGGCGCAGCTGACCAAGGCGATGGCGCTGGCGCTCGCACCTTGGGGAATCCGGGTCAACGCCATCGGCCCCGGCTCGATCATGACCGATCTTCTGGCGGAGGTCGGTTCCGACGAAGCCGCGCGGGCGCGCATATTGTCCCGCACGCCGCTCGGCCGTATAGGCGATCCGTCGGAAATCGCCTCAGTTGCGGCGTTTCTCGCCTCCGAGGATGCGAGCTACATAACCGGCCAGACCGTCTATGCAGACGGCGGACGGCTGTCGCTCAACTACACTGTGCCGGTAAAGGGCTGAGCGCGGCAACTGACGGCAGGGTGGCGGCTGGCCTGTGCGACGATGTCGGAGTCGGTACAGGCTACGGGAACCACGTCCTCGAGCCATGCTGACAGCAGGTTGTCAGGAGCCGGGTGGCATGGTGGTAATGTCGAGGAAACAGGGAAATGCCGCGAGCGATAGCCGCCCGCGAGGCATGTGCTGCCAAAGCCATGAAAAGCCTGACCGGAAGAAAAAGCTGGACGGACAAGCTGCGCGCGCCAGCCCGGGTCGCGATAAAGCCCGCGCCGATGGACATCGCGGGCATGAGGAAGGGCGAGGTGATGCTGGTGCCGACGCCCGCGCTCATCGACGCCTTCATGCGCGAGCTACCCGCCGGCCGGCATGTCGGCGTGCGCGAGATGCGGCGCGAGCTGGCATCGCGTCACGGCGCAGAGGTCACCTGCCCCATCTACACCGGATACCATGTGCGTACGGTCGCGGAGGCGGCCTATGAGGCTCTCCAGCGCGGAGAAGCGGAAGACCGCATCACGCCCTTCTGGCGCGTGCTCGACCTCGATTCCCCGACCACGAGCCGCCTTGCCTGCGGCGCGGAGTTCGTGCGCGAGCGGCGTGCCCGCGAGGGCCTGCCGGAACGGAGCGGCGGATGAGACGTGCCGACCGGCTTTTCCAGATCGTGCAGCAATTGCGCGGCGGCCGCCTCGTCACCGCACGGATGCTGGGCGAGCGGCTGGAGGTTTCCGAACGCACCATCTACCGCGACATAGCCGACCTGCAATCGACCGGCGTGCCGATCGACGGCGAGGCGGGGGTGGGCTATATCATGAGGGAAGGCTTCGACCTTCCTCCGCTCATGTTCACGCGTGACGAGATCGTGGCACTGGTGGCTGGCGCGCGCATGGTGCGGGCCTTCGGCGGTGCAGACATGGCGCGCGCGGCTGAGGAGGCGCTGGTGAAGATCGGCTCCGTGCTGCCGGATGGCGAGAAGGCGCGCATCTCCGCCACGCAGATCCATATGCCGCTGTGGGTCGTGTCCGATGCGGACAGGATCACCATAGACCGCGCCGAGCGCGCCATAGAGGCGCGCAGCGTGCTTGCCATCGACTATTCGGACGAGGCAGGCAGGATCACGCGGCGCGAGGTGCGCCCGCTCGGCCTCTGGTTCTGGGGCAAGGTGTGGACGCTGGTCGCCTGGTGCGAGATGCGGGAGGATTTCCGTACCTTCCGCATCGACCGTATCGGTAGCCTTTCGGAAGCCGGACGCACCTTCCGGCCGGAGCGCGGCCGCCAGCTCGCGGATTTCTATCGCCGCATGGAAATGTGGGAAGGCTCAGGCGCCGCCGGCTGAAGCCTATAAGGCGGCCCGCATGAACGGACCGCCGGAAAGGCCGGGTCTATTCCTCGTCGTCGCTGCGGTTCGAGCGCAGCGAGGAGAGCTTGGCGAACACGGCATCCGGGTCGAGTTCCTTCTCGGACGGCTCGGTCTTTTCCTCCACGCGCAGCGTCTCGGTCATGGAAGCAGGCAGCAGGGTGTCACCCACGGGCTCGACCGGCTGCTGGCCGCGCGAGGCGCGCTGCACCTCAAGGTCGAGGTCGATCTGCGAGCAGAGGCCCAGCGTGACCGGGTCCATCGGCACGAGATTGGCCGAGTTCCAGTGCGAGCGGTTGCGGATCTGCTCGATGGTGGATTTGGTGGTGCCGACGAGGCGTGAAATCTGCGCGTCCTTCAGCTCGGGGTGATTGCGCACCAGCCAGAGGATCGCGTTGGGACGGTCCTGCCGCTTGGAAAGGGGCGTGTAGCGCGGGCCCTTGCGCTTGGATTCGGGCACACGCACCTTGGGTTCGGACAGTTTCAACCTGTAGTTCGGGTCGGCCTCGCCGCGCGCGATCTCGTCGCGGGTCAGCTGACCGTTGCTGATCGGGTCCAGCCCCTTGATGCCCTGCGCGGATTCGCCATCCGCAATCGCGCTCACTTCCAGCGGGTGCAGCTTGCAGAACTGGGCGATCTGCTCGAACGAAAGCGCGGTGTTGTCGACCAGCCAGACGGCGGTCGCCTTGGGCATCAGAAGCGTGTTGGCCATCAGATAAAATCCTTCTCCTCGCCCGCGTCCCTTTCGCGGGCGGTGGTCAAACCACCGATTTATGGGAAATCAGTGAGCGATATAGAGTAAAGGGGCGGGTGAGGCAACCGCGAGTTGGGACGCCGCACGGGGCGCCTGCAAGAATTGACGGCTGCGCCTTGTTTCTGCCATCGAAAGCGCCTATGCTTCAAATATCGATCTTGCTTGTCGAACTTTGTTACTGCGCTGAGGCGCTTCCGACGATTTTCTCTCTCAACATCGATCTGCCATGCACTGTCACGCATTCGGCGTGCCAGGCGAACTATCCTGAGCGATTGAAAGGAAAATCGTCATGTCCATCGGAACCGTAAAGTTCTTCAATACCACCAAAGGCTTCGGCTTCATCCAGCCCGAGGACGGCGCGGCGGACGTATTCGTCCATATCTCCGCTGTCGAGCGCGCTGGAATGCGCACCATCGTCGAGGGCCAGAAGCTCTCCTTCGATGTCGTCAAGGACAACCGCTCCGGCAAGAGCGCTGCCGAGAACCTTCAGGCGGCATAAGCATTCAGCCTCGACCCGCGACCACGGATGTACTGGCGCGGATCGACGGTATGACAGGAGAGGTCGGGTTCATGCCCGGCCTTTTTGTTTTCAGGCCCTGTTCCGATACGAGGAGGCCATGACAAATACGCTCACTAAAGAGAATCTGTTCAAGCCGCGAAAATCCACCCAGGAAACGAAGGCGGACAACACGACCCGCGTCGCCCGGCAGATGATCGATGCCGAGGCGTCGTCGCGCGAAGCCAAGACGAACAGGCTTCGCGAGGCACGGCTGGCGAAGGAGGAAGCCGAACGCGAGAGCGAGCCCGTCGCTCCCTCCAGGCAGACACGCGCGAAAGCCCGTGGCGCGAAGGGCTGAGCCCTTCGCATCCTTGGAAGCGGATTACGCGACGTCGAGCGCGATCTTGCCGATATGGGCGCCTTCCTCCGTGCGCCCATGAACTCCGGCATATGCGTGGCCCGCAATTCTCCCCATACGGCAAATGGGCTAATATGTGATTCTGGCATGGCCCATGCCTCCTCCCTCCATCCGGGAAAGCATTCCACATGCAGGGCCGGTCGATTTTTCTCGAGCCGACTGTCAGAGCGCCGGGCATAAGGAGGGGTTGCGGAATCGCTCGCAACAGGAGGTTCTCCGTTGAAACTATCGACCCCTATATTCCGCTTGAAACGCAAGGCCAGACTGCTGTCGCGGGAGGCCGGCATTCCGCTCCATCGGGCGCTGGACAGGATCGCGACGGCTGAAGGCTATGAAAGCTGGAGCCTGCTGGCCGCCAAGGCTTCCGGCGCAGCGCCGGGCGGCATCCTGTTCGAACGGCTGGGCCACGGCGACATGCTGCTGGTCGGCGCGCGTCCGGGGCAGGGCAAGACTCTGTTGAGCCTCAGGCTGGCCGTCGAGGCCATGCTCTCCGGCAACAGAAGCTTTTTCTTCACCCTGGAATATACCGAAAGAGATGTGGCGCAGCGATTCCGCTCCCTTGGCGCCGATCCAGCGGCGTTCGGCGGATTGTTCGAGTTCGACAGCTCGGAGGCAATCGGTTCCGACCACATCCAACGCCGGCTGGAGGCCGCTCGGCCCGGCACGCTGGCTGTGGTGGACTATCTCCAGCTGCTGGATCAGGACCGCCGCAAGCCGGAACTGGCGGTCCAGTTGCGGGCGCTGAAATCCTTCGCACGCGAGAGGGGTCTGGTCCTCGCATTCATCTCGCAGATAGACCGCTCCTACGATCCCGCCGCGAAGCCCTGCCCGGATCTCGCCGATATAAGGATGCCGAACCCGTTCGATCCGGCGATCTTCGACAAGGCGCTGTTCCTGCACAATGGCGAGGTCCGTTTCCTCGCCATCAATTGAGGCTACCCGCCTCGCCGCATCCCTGCCGGCGTATCCTTGTGCCGGCGGGGCACGATTCCCTCACGCCACGTCGAGCACGATCTTGCCGATATGGGCGCCTTCCTCCATGCGCTCATGGGCGCGCCAGGCGTCGCGGAGCGGGAAGATCATGTCCATGACCGGGGCGATCCGGCGCTCGGCGAGCAGAGGCCACACCTTCTCCTCAAGCTCGGCGGCCAGCGCGCCCTTGAACTCCACAGTGCGCGGACGCAGCGTCGAGCCGGTATGGACGAGGCGCTTCACCATCAGGCGGTTGAAATCCACCTCGGCCTTCGAGCCGCCCAGCGACGCGATCTGCACGATGCGCCCGTCGACGGCGGCGGCATCGTAGTTCCGCGCCACGTAGGAGCCGCCGACCATGTCGAGGATGACGTCGGCGCCGTGCCCGCCGGTGGCTTCCTTGACGGCTGCGACGAAATCCTCCTCGCGATGGTTCACGGCGCGGTCGGCGCCGAGATCCGTGCAGGCCTTGCATTTGGCGGCCGATCCCGCCGTGGCGATCACCTTCGCGCCGAAAGCCTTTGCAAGCTGAATGGCGGTGGTGCCGATGCCGGAAGTGCCGCCGTGCACAAGGAGGGTTTCCCCCGCCTTCAGCCCGCCACGCTGGAACACGTTGTGCCAGACGGTGAAATAGGTTTCGGGGACCGCTGCGGCCTCGGTGAAGGTAAAGCCGTTGGGCAGCGGGAGGACGTTGCTCGCGTGCACGGTGACGAACTCGGCATATGCGCCGCCGGGGGTGAGCGCCGTCACGGCATCGCCCAGTTTCCAGCGCAAGACGCCCTCGCCAAGCGCCGCGACCTCGCCCGACGCCTCCAGCCCCGGAAGGTCCGACGCGCCGGGCGGGGCCGGATAGACGCCGCGCCGCTGCGCCACGTCGGGCCGGTTGACGCCCGCCGCGCGCACGCGGATGAGAATGTGGCCGGCGGCGGGCTTCGGCACGTCGCGCTTTTCCGGCTTGAGCACCAGCGGGCCGCCGGGCTCGGATATCGCTATGGCGGTCATCTTCGCCGGTATCGCAATCGTGCTCATTTTTCCTGTTCCCTTCCGCATCCGAGGCCAGCCGATTTGCATCGACCGGGCGGCTTTATGTAGCCTCAATGGTGCGGCAGGAAAACCGCCGTCAGGAACGGGAACGGAGACAACGCATGGGCATTCTGGATGAGGAGGCGGCCAAGCCCCATCGTACGCACGAGATCGGGCAGGATCTGTCGCTGTTGTCGGCAGGGGATTTGCAGGAGAGGATAGGGATGCTGAAACAGGAGATCGCGCGCCTGGAAGCCGAACTGACGGCCAAGGGCGCTTCGCGCGCGGCGGCCGAGGCGTTCTTCCGCCGCTAAAGCGTGTCGCGATCTTTCAGATTCGCGACGTGTGTTTCAGCTTCTTGATTTTGCGCATGTCTTTATCCCGAAACCGGTACCCCCTTTCGGGAGACATGCTCTAGGCGAGGCGCTGCGCGGCGGCCCCGGCCAGAGCTATCGAAGAGAGGTTCAATGCTGTCCACCTTCGGCTCTATCGTCTCGCTGTTGTGCGGAACCGCGTTCCTGCTGGCCGCATCCGGCCTGCACGGACTTCTGCTGCCGCTTCGCGGGCAGGTGGAGGGCTTTTCCACCGCCTCGCTCGGGTTGATCGGAACGGCCTGGGCGGGCGGCTTCATAGCCGGCTGCTTCCTTGGGCCGCGACTCGTGCGCCGTGTCGGCCATGTGCGCTCCTTCGGCGCGTTCGCGGCAACGGGAGCCATCGTGGCGCTTTTGACGGGAATCATCGTCGACGAGCGCGTCTGGATCGTGCTGCGCGCCTTTACCGGCTTCACTATGGCGGGGGCCTACATGGTCATCGAAAGCTGGCTCAACGAGCGCGCGACGAACGAAAACCGCGGCACCGTGTTCGGCCTCTACATGATGGTCACATATGCCTCCATCATGGCCGGGCAGATGATCCTCGCCGCAGGCGACGTGACGGGCGCGACGCTGTTCATGGCGACGGGCATATTGTTCTGCCTGTCGCTGATCCCCACGGCCATCTCCACCGCCGTCACGCCGAAGCCGCTGGCGGAGGTGTCGCTCGACATCAGGTCGCTCTACGCGAACTCGCCCATCGCGGTGGTGGCATGCGTGCTGATCGGCGTGGCCAATGGCGCATGGGGCACGCTCGGCGCTGTCTATGGCGCGCGTGTCGGCATCTCCACGTTCGAGATCGCGCTGATGATGAGCATCACCGTGGTCACGGGCGCGGTGCTGCAGCTGCCTATCGGGCGCATCTCGGACCGTACCGACCGACGCTACGTGCTGGCGGGAGCGGCGCTCGGCGCGGCGCTTTTCGGCCTGCTCGTGTTCATCGCCACGCCGCGCAGCGGGCCGGTGGTGATCGCCATGACCGCAGCCTATGGCGGGCTGGCATACACGCTCTATTCCGTTGCGGTCGCGCATGCCAATGACCACGCCGATCCAACCAATTTCGTGAAAGTGTCCAGCGGACTGCTGCTGCTCTATGGCTTCGGCACGATGGCAGGCCCGGTCGCGGGGGCGCTGCTGATGGACGCCTTGCGGCCCGAAAGCCTGTTCCTGGCGACGGCGCTCGCGCACGCCGCGCTGGCCGGTTATGCCGCCCTGCGCATTTCCCGCCGGCCTCCCGTCCCGCTTGAGGAGAGGGAGGCGTTCAAGACGCTTCCCTCCGAGCGCGCCGTCACGCCGGCGGGCGTCATGCTCGATCCTCGCGCCGAGGGCGAACAGCAGAGTTGAGATTTATTTCTCAGGGCGTAAGAATAGGGCATGGTCCAGCCCGACGCGTTCCTGGCTATTTCGGATTCCAACCGGCGCTATCTGCTCGAAGAGCTGCGGCGCGGACCCAAGACCGTGAATGAGCTTGCGCACGGGCTTACCGTTTCGCGCCCTGCCGTCTCGCAGCATCTCAAGGTTCTTCTGGATAGCGGACTGGTCAGCGCGAAGGCGCAGGGCACACGGCGCATCTACGCGATCAGCAAGGACGGGTTCCTGAAGCTCAATCTCTGGCTCGACCAGTTCTGGGAAGGTTGAACATGGCGGGCTGCCGGCATTGCCTGCAACCTTCGGATCACGGCTCCAGTTCGACGTCCCAGTAAAGATAGTCCATCCAGCTTTCGTGCAGGTAGTTCGGCGGGAAAAGCCGGCCATTATTGTGCAAATCGTGCACGGTCGGCTGGAAGGGCTTCTGGCGCGGCCACATCTTGGCGTCCGCCGGCATCGCGCCGCCCTTCCTGAGATTGCAGGGCGAGCAGGCGGCCACCACATTTTCCCACGTGGTCGCGCCGCCGCAGCGGCGCGGGATCACGTGGTCGAAGGTAAGATCGTGATGCGTCCCGCAATACTGGCACTGGAAGCGGTCGCGCAGGAATACGTTGAAGCGCGTGAAGGCCGGATGCCGCGAAGGCTTCACATAGCTCTTCAGGCAGACGACACTCGGCAATTTCATGGAGAAAGTAGGCGAGGAAACCGCATGGTCGTATTCGGCCACGATGTTGACGCGGTCGAGGAACACCGCCTTGATCGCATCCTGCCAGGACCAGAGCGACAGCGGGTAGTAGCTCAGTGGCCGGTAGTCCGCGTTCAGCACAAGTGCTGGCAGCCCATCCGGTGAGACTGCGATCGTCACCTGCTCACCTCCTTAGGATCCTTGGTCGATCGACGCGGATACTGTAAGCCCGACGTGACAGGAATGTGAAGCGGCAAAATGCCGGCGTAATTGTCGCGGCCGCGAGAATTTTTGCAGGAAATTCAACGCCTAGCCGGGCGGCGCGGCATCGCGCCCCTTGATCGTGCGGTAATGCGCCCAGAACAGGCGCGCCGCGACGCCCCGCCAGGGCGCCCATGATTCGGCAATTTCGGCCACGCGGCGCGCGCCGGGACGGGGTGAAATCCCCAGTGCATGGCCCACCGCCGTCTGCAGCGCGACATCGCGCGCGGGGAATATGTCCGGATGCCCGGCGGCGAACAGCAGATAGACCTCCGCCGTCCAGGGACCGATGCCGGGAACCGCGGTCAGCCGCGCCATTGCCTCCGCAGGGTCGAGACTGCAAAGGTCATGGAGATCGAGCCCGTCGAGGACCGCCTGCGCCAGCGCACCGACCGTGCGCTGCTTTGGCCGCGACAGTCCTGCCTGCCGGAACACCTCCTCGCTGGCATCGCGGACGGACTCCGGCGTAAGCGGGTCGAGCAGCGCGGTAAAGCGGGCCAGAATGGCGTCGGCGCTGGCGCGCGACACCTGCTGGGCGACGACGATGGAAACGAGGCTGGCGAAGCCGGGCGCGGTCCGGCGCAGGGGCACCTCACCGCGGCCGGCGATGACGGCAGCGAGCCTTGGATCGAGCCGCGCGAGCGCGGCCAGACCTTCGGCCATGTCCTCCTTGCGCTCGATCAGCCGCAAGCGGCGCTCCATGCCTGTACCCGTCACGCGCTCCAGCCCGACGACGCATCGGCCCGAAAAACGGATTCCGGTTTCCGGGCCGATGCTGTAGCAATCCCGCGATGAACCCCGCAACCCGATTCCGCCGATGAGCAGGCCGGTCTTCCGTTTCGCGCCAAGCCCGAACGGTCGCCTGCATCTCGGCCATGCCCGTTCGGCGTTGCTCAATGCCGACATGGCGCGCGAGACGGCCGGGCGGATGCTGTTGCGCATCGAGGACATCGACACCCTGCGCTGCACGCCGGAATTCGAGCAGGCCATCTATGACGACCTGGCATGGCTGGGAATCGAGTGGGAACAGCCGGTAAGACGGCAATCCGAACATTTTGCCGACTATCTTGCGGCGCTTGAGGGGCTGATGGCAGAAGGTCTGGTCTATCCCGCCTTCATGTCCCGGACGGAGATCCGGGACTTCATTTCACGACGGGAAGCGGATGGCGTCCATTGGCCGCGCGACCCCGACGGCGTGCCTGTCTATCCCGATACGGACCGGCGGCTCGGCTCCCGGGAGCGGCAGCGGCGCATCGAGTCGGGCGCGCCGTTTGCCTGGCGGCTCGACGTTTCCGCCGCGCTGGCGCGTGTCGCCGGCAGGCTCGACTGGACCGAAACCGGCCTCGGGCCGCAGGACGAGACGGGAAGGGTTCCGGCCGATCCGGCCGCGTGGGGCGACGTTGTGGTCGCCCGCAAGGAGGTGCCGACGAGCTACAATCTCGCAGTGGTGGTGGACGATGCGCTTCAGGGCGTCACCCATGTGGTGCGCGGGCGCGATCTGTTCCACGCCACCGCGATCCAGCGGCTGCTTCAGGAACTGCTGGGGCTGTCGCCGCCGATCTATCACCACCACGGGCTGGTGCTGGGGGATGACGGCCGCAAGCTGTCAAAAAGCCAGGGCGCCACGGGCATTGCCGAGCTGCGCGCAGGGGGTGCTGCGCCTGCCGATATCAGGCGGATGGCCGGCCTGCCGCCTCGCGCCTGAGAGCTATCTGGTCAGGCGCACGGCGAACGCCCGCAGGATGACCATGAGGAGGAAGAGGCCGAATGCGCCGCCGATGCCGTACACGAGTGCGTCGCCCAGTTCGCGCAGGTTGACGCCGTAGTAGTAATTGGCGCCGAAGATCGCGCCGAAGAAGCCGGCGGTGATCAGCGCCGCATTGCCGAACGGGCCGTAGCCTTCGCCGCCAAGGCTCGATTCGAGCATCAGGCAAAGGATATAGGAGACGATGGCGACGGAGCTGAGCGCCATGAGGAACCAGCCCCAGTCGAGATTCCAGATCATGCGCCACCCCGCCGAAGATCACCGGGTCGGAACGTCGCATAAAAATCTTTCACTTTGCTTGCAGGCCGGGCCGGACTACAGCATCGCCCGATCCCGGTTCAGGGCGGCGCTCCCGGACCTGTCCGCCGTCCGCAATGTCGCATGGGCCAGCATGATACGCACCGTCACCGTCATCCCTACCCTGTTCGTCCTGCTGTGGGCGACCGGCTTCATCGGTGCGCGCTACGCGATGCCGTGGGCCGAGCCGTTCACCTTCCTGACCGTGCGCAACATGCTGACGCTGGCCTTGCTCGCGGCGCTGGCGCTGGTCATGGGCGCGAAACGGCTTGCGCCGCGCGACGCGCTGATGGCGGCGGTCGGCGGCATGCTGATGCATGGTGTCTATCTCGGCGGTATCTTCTGGGCGATCGACAATGGAATGCCTGCGGGGCTTTCTGCGCTCGTCATCGGTCTTCAGCCGCTCATCACCGCCGTGATGGCTGGCACCTTCCTCGGCGAGGAGGTGCTCAAGCGGCATTGGGTCGGGCTTGCGGTCGGCTTCGCCGGCGTGGTGCTGGTGGTGGCACCCACCTTCATCGGCCACATGACCGGAGTGACTGCGGCAACCTTCGGCGCCTGCGTGCTGGCGGTGTTTGCCATGAGCGCCGGCACGATCTGGCAGAAGCGATTCGTCTCCGGCGCGGACATGCTGACGGGCACGATGTGGCAGTATCTCGGCGGCGCGCTGCTGATGGCGCTGCTCTCCTTCGGACTTGAAACGCAGTCGATGTCCTGGAACGGCGAACTGGTTTTCGCGCTGCTGTGGCTGGTGCTGGTGCTGTCCATCGGTGCGATCTTCCTGCTGATGTATCTGATCCGCGAAGGAGCGATGGCGCGTGTCGGATCGCTGTTCTACCTCGTTCCGGCGGCGACGGCTTTCCTCGCATGGCTGCTGTTCGGCGAAAGGCTTTCGGCCATGCAGGTCGCGGGGATGGCCGTCGTCACGGTAGGCGTGGCGCTCGCCACTCAGCCGACGGCGCGGGTGCGGGCGTCGGTATAGCGCCTGATGGCGGCGTTCATCTCGCCGCCGAGGATGAATACCGCCGACACGATATAGAGAAAGACGACCGCGATCATGATCGAGGCCAGTCCCGCATAAGTCGTCACATAGGACGAGAAGCGGTCGAGATAGGCGGCGAACAGGCTCGATCCGATCAGCCATCCGGCCAGCGTGAAGACGATGCCCGGTATGATGTCGGCAAAGCTGCGCTTGCCCGCGGGCAGCCAGAAATGCACCGCGACCAGCCCGAGCACGATGACCGCGGAGGCGATCATGTAGCGCCACAGCGTGATGGTGCCCATATAAGGTTCGATCCACGGCATGTTGCGGATGGCGATGCCGCCGATCAAAGGGGTCAGCACCAGGAGCACGCTGATCGCCACGAAGCCGAACGTGGCAAGGAACACGAAGGCGAGGCTTTGCAGTCTACGGAACAGGAAGGGCCGGTCCTCGACCACGCGGTAGGCCCGATTGAGCGAGACGCGCAGCGCCTCTATGCCGTTCGAGGCGAAGATGGCGGCGATGACCACGCTGACGGTGAGGAAATCGCCGCGCTGGACGGTCAGCACGTTCACCACCTCGCTCGCGATCGGCTCGGCAATTTCCTTCGGCCATGTGTCGAAGACCAGATGGACCGCCGTATCGGCGAAGGCGTTGGCCCCGAGGAAGCTCGCAAGGGCGGTGGCGAAGATCAGGAACGGAAACAGCGCCATCAACGCGGTGATGGCGAGGTGGCTCGACATGGACCAGCCGTCGTCCGAATCGAAATGGCCGAACGCGTCGGTCAGCACCTGCCTGATCGCGACGATTCTGCGCACTTCCTCTCCCTCGATTGTTTCGCCCGGGCAAATATGTGAAGTCTTGCCGCCATTAATCAATGAAACACCCGGAAGGCCAGCCGGTTTCGCACATGTCCCAGAAAGCCCGCACGATCATCGTCACCGGCGCGTCGTCCGGGATCGGGGCATATTGCGCGCGGGCCTTGCGCGACGAAGGCTGGCGCGTCCTTGCAACCGCGCGCAAGCCGGAGGACATCGCCGCGCTGAACGCGGCAGGGCTGGAGGGGCTCTATCTCGACTATCGCGAGCCGGATTCCATCGCCGCCCTGTTCAGCGAGGTGATGGCGCGCACGGGCGGGCGGCTGGATGCCCTCTACAACAACGGCGCCCATGCGCAGGCGGGCGCGGTCGAGGATCTGCCGGTGGAGGCGCTCCGCGAGCAGTTCGAGGCGAACTTCTTCGGCTGGCACGACCTCACCCGCCGCGTCGTGCCGGTCATGCGCGGGCAGGGACATGGTCGCATCGTGCATTGCTCGTCGATCCTGGGGCTGCTGCCGGTCAAGTGGCGCGGCGCATACGCTTCATCGAAACATGCGCTCGAAGGGCTTATGCTGTGCCTGCGGGCAGAGCTTGAAGGTTCCGGCATCCATGTCAGCCTGATCGAGCCGGGGCCGATCGAATCGCGGCTTGCCGAACATGGCCTCGGCTGGTTCGAGAAGAACATAGACTGGCGCAACTCGGTGCATCGCGACGCCTATCAGCCGCAGCTCGCCCGGCTCAGGCAAGGCGGCGTGAAATCGCGCCATAAATTAAAGCCGGATGCGGTGCATGCCGCATTGAGGCATGCACTGAACAATCCGCGGCCACGGCCGCATTATCTCGTCACGCGGCCGGCAAGGCTCGGCGCGCTCGCCAAGCGCCTGCTGCCGGCTTCCATGCTCTACCGGCTGCTTGCCGGGCAGGCCTGAAACACCGCCATCGCGCGGCAAAGGAAAGAACAATGTCCACCGTCTTCAACATGCTCGCCATACTCGTCATGCTCGCGGTCGTGTTCGTGCTCGGGCGCGGCCTCGTCAACATGATGCGCGGCGGCTCCGGCAACACCTCCAACAAGCTGATGCAGGCCCGCGTGGCGTTGCAGTTTGTGGCGCTGATACTGATCATGGCGGCCCTGTGGGCCTCGGGCGGGTAAATCCGGCTGAGGACGGCCTGCAAATGGCGCGTTTTGCGCTTCCGGTCCCCGCGTGCGTTCCTCCCATAGAGCGAGCATGATCTGGCCGAAAGCCGGTTTCCACTTTTCGGGATCGTGCTCCGAATGTACGCTCCGGTCCGGTTCTCAAATATACCATTTTCGGCTCGGCCTGAGCCGGATTGGCGCTTGTGCCCGGAGGAGCCGATGGTCGTCCTGAACAAGATCTATACGCGCACCGGCGATGACGGAACCACGGCCCTGGCATCAGGCGAAAGGCGGGCGAAGTTCGACCTGCGCGTGGAAGCCTATGGCACGGTGGACGAGACGAATGCCTGCATCGGCGTCGCCCGCATTCATGTCGCGCCTCTCCGCCGCGAGATAGACGCCATGCTCGGCCGCATCCAGAACGATCTGTTCGACCTGGGCGCAGACCTTTCCACGCCCGATACCGGCGAACAACTGTCCTATGAACCGCTGCGCATCGTCGCCTCGCAGGTCGCACGGATCGAGGCTGATATCGACGTGCTCAACACGCCGATGAAGCCGCTGCGCTCCTTCGTACTGCCGGGCGGAAGCGCAGCGGCAGCCCATCTCCATGTCGCACGTACCGTGGCACGGCGCGCCGAGCGGCTGATGGTCGAGCTTGCCTCGCGGCCGGGCGAGACGGTCGGGGCGGAGGCGGTCAAATACATGAACCGGCTATCGGACTTCCTGTTCGTCGCCGCGCGCGCGGTCAATGACAATGGGAACGCCGACGTGCTATGGGTGCCGGGCGCAAGCCGGTAAGGCCGGCATCTCCTGGGGGCGTCGCAGATGTTCATTCCGCTTCATGACGCCAACAGCCTCAGATATATCCGGCTGCCCTTTGTGACGATCGGCCTGATCGTGGCGAACTGCGCGGTCTATCTCCTGACCGTCGTCGGCCCGGAAGAGGCGGCGCAGGCCGCCGTATTCGGTTTCGGTTATATTCCGTCGGTCGCTTTCGACCTCGCCGATCTGCCGCCGCAATTCGTGTTCGTTCCCGAGACGGCCACCTATCTCACCTATTCCTTCCTGCATGGCGATCTCTGGCACCTCCTCGGCAACATGCTGTTCCTGTGGACGTTCGGCGACAATGTCGAGGATGCGCTGGGCCACGTAAAATACCTGTTGTTCTACCTGCTCTGCGCGGCGGCGGGGGCACTGTTCCACGGGCTGATGGCGCCAGCTTCGGAGGCGCCGCTGATCGGAGCGTCGGGCGCCATCGCCGGCATCGTCGCGGCCTATCTCATCCTGCATCCGCGCGTGAAGGTGTGGGTGCTGGCCTTCGGCCGCATCCCGCTGCGTATTCCGGCGTGGATCGCGCTTGCCCTGTGGGTGGCGTTCCAGTTCGTCATGCTGGCCCTTGCCGGCGAGGAGGACATCTCCTGGGCGGCACATGTCGGCGGAATCCTCGCGGGCGCGGTGCTGGTAGTCGTGCTGCGCCGCCGGGGCGTGCCGCTCTTCGATCGCGAGATCGTCACGCCGGCCGCGGTCGAACTGGAGCGCCCGCCTGCGCGTCCGGCGGCGGAGACGCCATCGGGACCCTGGGGCCGGCAATAATCGCCATTCGCGCGCCGGATAGGCATATTGACGCTTCACGGCATGGTGACTAGGTTCCCGCCAGCCTGCACGGTTGTGCCGGGTTTGCGTCGTTTTTCGGCGCGGCATCGTCTCCGGTCGGCCTTCAGCGTCACCTGCCGCGCCGCAATCTCACGAAAGAGGTGAAACCTGCCATGAAAATCCTCGTCCCGGTAAAGCGGGTTGTCGATTACAATGTGAAGATCCGCGTGAAGTCGGATGGCTCGGGCGTGGATCTCGCCAATGTAAAGATGTCGATGAACCCGTTCGACGAGATCGCAGTGGAAGAGGCGATCCGGCTGAAGGAAGCGGGCAAGGCGGACGAGATTGTCGCGGTTTCCATCGGGCCGGCGCAGGCTGCGGAAACGATCCGCACGGCGCTTGCGATGGGTGCGGACCGGGGTATTCTGGTCAAGGTCGACGAGGCCGTCGAGCCGCTCGACGTGGCCAAGATATTGAAGGGCATCGCTGACGCCGAGCAGCCGGGGCTGATCGTTCTGGGCAAGCAGGCCATCGACGACGACGCCAACCAGACCGGCCAGATGCTGGCGGCGTTGCTCGGCTGGAGCCAGGGCACCTTCGCCTCGAAGGTGGAGATCGGCGACGGAAAGGCGAAGGTCACGCGCGAGGTCGATGGCGGGTTGCAGACCGTCGAGATCAAGCTGCCCGCGGTTGTGACCACCGATCTGCGCCTGAACCAGCCGCGCTATGCCTCGCTGCCCAATATCATGAAGGCCAAGAAGAAGCCGCTGGACGAGAAGAGCGCCGCCGATTTCGGGGTGACCGTGAAGCCGCGCCTGAAGGTGCTCAAGACCGAGGAGCCGGGCGGCCGCAAGGCGGGCGTCAAGGTGAAGGATGTGGCCGAGTTGGTGGACAGGCTGAAGAACGAGGCGGGCGTCCTCTAGGGAATTCCGGTGAGCCGGCCGGCAAATGGCCGGCTTGTACGCTTCCGGTGCCTGCGTGCCTGATACGCTTCGCACCGGGTCTCCAATCCAGTCTCTTTCGGCGCGGTGCAAGCGGATTTCCGACGCTGCGAAAGGGACGAAGCAGGGAACATGAACATGGCCATTCTTCTCGTTGCCGAACATGACAACGGATCGCTGTCGGACCAGACCGCCAAGGCGCTGACCGCCGCCCTCCAGATCGGGGCTGACGTGGACGTGCTGGTTGCCGGCAAGGACGCGAAGCCCGCCGCCGAGGCCGCCGCGAAGCTTGCGGGCGTGCGCAAGGTGCTGCTGTCGGAGGCGGAGGGGCTGGCGCAGCGGCTGGCGGAACCCACCGCCGCGCTGGTGGTGTCGCTTGCGGACGGCTATGACGCGCTGGTCGCGCCCGCCACCACGATGGGCAAGAACGTCATGCCGCGCGTGGCGGCGCTGCTCGACGTGATGCAGGTATCGGAGATCGTGGAGGTGGTGTCGCCCGACACGTTCAAGCGGCCCATCTACGCCGGCAACGCGATCCAGACGGTGCAGTCCAGCGATGCGAAGAAGGTCGTGACCGTGCGGACCGCTTCGTTCAAGGCAGCGTCCGGGGGCGGCTCGGCGCCGGTCGAGACGGTGAATGGCGCAGCCGATCCGGGCCTGTCGAGCTTCGTGGAGAACCGGCTGTCGGAAAGCGACCGGCCGGAACTGACCTCCGCGAAGATCATCATTTCCGGCGGGCGCGCCCTTGGATCGGCGGAAAAGTTCGAGGAAGTCATCCTGCCCGTCGCAGACAAGCTCGGGGCGGCGGTCGGCGCCAGCCGCGCGGCGGTCGATGCCGGCTACGCGCCGAATGACTGGCAGGTGGGACAGACCGGCAAGGTGGTAGCACCGGACCTTTACATCGCCGTCGGCATCTCCGGCGCGATCCAGCATCTGGCTGGGATGAAGGACTCCAAGGTGATCGTGGCGATCAACAAGGACGAGGAGGCGCCGATCTTCCAGGTCGCTGACTACGGCATCGTCGGGGACCTGTTCACCATCCTTCCCGAACTTCAGAAGGCGCTCTGAGAAATCTCCGATCCGGGCCGCGCAAATGGCCGAAAGCCGCTTCAAGCGGGCGGGAGGATGAACTACACTCGCACTGCACAAAAATCGGGCGCAGCGGGCAAACGGGAAACGCGTGATGACGGGCAGGATCGCAACTGTGGGGATTATCGGCGCTGGCCAGATGGGCGCGGGGATAGCCCATGTCGCCGCGCTCGCCGGCTACAATGTGCTGCTGCACGATATATCGAGCGACCGCATCGAGAAGGGGCTTGCCACTATCAATGGCAACATGGCCCGGCAAGTATCTTCCGGCAAGCTGGAGGAAGCCGTCAGGCAATCGGCGGTTTCCCGCATACGCGCGGCGGAGGCCGTCGAGAATCTCGCCGAATCGGATCTTGTCATCGAGGCGGCGACCGAGGACGAGAGCGTCAAGCGCAAGATATTCGCGCAGCTTTGTCCCGTGCTGAACCCCGAGGGGATCATCGCCTCCAACACCTCCTCGATTTCCATCACGCGGCTTGCCGCGCAGACGGACCGTCCGGAACGCTTCATCGGCATCCACTTCATGAATCCGGTCCCGGTCATGAAGCTGGTGGAGCTGGTACGCGGCATCGCCACCGAGGATACGACCTTCGAGGCGGCGAAGGCTTTCGTGGCCAGTCTCGACAAGACGGTCACGGTGTCGGAGGATTTCCCGGCCTTCATCGTCAACCGCATCCTGCTGCCGATGATCAACGAGGCGATCTACACGCTCTATGAGGGCGTCGGCACCGTGGAGGCCATCGATACGGCGATGCGGCTCGGCGCGAATCACCCGATGGGGCCGCTGCAGCTTGCGGATTTCATCGGCCTCGATACCTGCCTGTCGATCATGCAGGTTCTCTATGACGGGCTGGCCGATTCGAAATACCGGCCCTGCCCGCTGCTGGTGAAATATGTCGAGGCGGGCTGGCTCGGACGCAAGACCTCGCGCGGCTTCTACGATTATCGCGGCGAGGTGCCGGTTCCGACGCGCTGAGCGCGTTCAATCCGCCAAGGCGGCCGAGACGAGCCTTTTCGCATCGGGGCTTGCCCATTCCGCAGGCCCGTTCATATGGGCAAGCAGGCAGCCCTCGTCGTCCACGAGCAGCGTGACCGGCAGGCCCAGCGCCAGCGAACGGCGTTTCAGCTCGTTGAAGAGGCCGAGCGTATTGTCGCGATAATAGCCGAGCGTGTGGACGCCGGTTTCCTCGAGGAACTTCTTCGGCTTCACGTCGTCGCCGGTATCGACATTGACCGCGACCACCTCGAAAGCGTCGCTGCCCATCTCCGCTTGCAGCCGGTCGAGCGCGGGCATCTCGGCCCGGCAGGGCGCGCACCATGTGGCCCAGAGGTTCAGCAGCAGCGTCTTTCCCGAGAGGTCTGCCAATGTCATCGGCGTGCCGTCTGGCGCATTGAAGGCGAGGCTTGCCAGCGATTGCGGCGGGTCGGCCGGCAGCATGGCAGCGACTTCGCCCCCGGCGGTTCCGGCAACGGCCTGGGCTTCCCCGGCCTTGGCGGCGCAAGCGGTTTCATCCGGCGCAGCCGCTGCGGTCTGCGCAGGGGAATTGTTGCCAGAAAGGCCGCCCGTCACGTATACGGCAATCGCGCCTGCGACGAGGCCCGCGACGGCGGCCAGCGCAACGACGCGGTATCCGCGAGAATTTCCATCAGACATCAGCAACTCCGAAGCCGGTAAACAACATGAGCGACGAAAAGACCAGCAACCAGATGTGGGGCGGACGATTTGCCTCGGGTCCGGCGGCGATCATGGAGGCCATCAACGCCTCCATCGGCTTCGACAGGAAGCTCCATTCACAGGACATTCGCGGTTCCATCGCCCATTCCGAGATGCTGGCGCAAACGGGCATAATTTCGGCGGAGGATCAAAAGAAGATCGCTCACGGCCTCAACACGATCCTGTCAGACATGAAGGCGGGCCGGTTCGAGTTCTCCACCCGGCTGGAGGACATCCACATGAACGTCGAGGGGCGGCTGGCGGAGCTGGTCGGCTCCGCGGCGGGACGTCTGCACACGGCGCGCTCCCGGAACGACCAGGTGGCGGTGGATTTCCGGCTCTGGGTCAAGGAGGAATTGCAGCGCACGGCGGCGGCGCTGACGCGGCTGATCGAGGCGTTCCTGTCGCGGGCCGAGGAACACGCCGCGACCGTGATGCCGGGCTTCACCCATCTCCAGACCGCGCAGCCGGTGACGTTCGGCCATCATTGCATGGCTTATGTCGAAATGTTCGGCCGCGACCTGTCGCGCGTGCGCGACGCCATCGTCCGCATGGACGAGAGCCCGCTGGGCGCGGCGGCGCTGGCCGGGACCGGCTTTCCCATAGACAGGCACATGACGGCAAAGGCGCTCGGTTTCCGCGAGCCGACGCGCAACTCCATCGACAGCGTGTCCGACCGGGATTTCGCGCTGGAATATCTCTCGCTTGCCGCGATCTGCGCAACGCATCTTTCCCGGCTGGCGGAGGAGATCGTCATCTGGTCGACGCCGCAATTCGGCTTCGTGCGGCTGTCCGACAGCTTCTCCACCGGCTCGTCCATCATGCCGCAGAAGAAGAACCCCGACGCGGCGGAGCTGGTGCGGGCCAAGACGGGGCGCGTCAATGGCCATCTGGTCGGGCTGCTGACCGTGATGAAAGGCTTGCCGCTCGCCTATTCCAAGGACATGCAGGAGGACAAGGAGGCGGTTTTCGACGCCGCCGAGACGCTCGACCTCATGCTGGCGGCCATGACCGGCATGGTGGGCGACATGACGGTCAACGCGGCGGCCATGAAGAAGGCGGCGGGTTCCGGCTATTCAACGGCGACCGACCTTGCCGACTGGCTGGTGCGCGAGGCGGGCCTGCCCTTCCGCGAGGCGCATCATGTCACCGGACGCGCCGTGGCGCTGGCGGAACAGAAGAAATGCCCACTGGAGCGGCTGTCTCTGGAGGAACTGCAGGCAATCCATCCAGCGATCGGCGCCGATGTGTTCGATGTGCTGTCGGTTGCGAACTCCGTGCGCAGCCGCAAATCCTTCGGCGGTACGGCGCCGGTAGAGGTGCGCCGGCAGATCCGCTATTGGCGGAAACGCCTGAAACAGGATGCGCGGCGCGGCGAACTCCGCTAAACAGGCGCGAACCGAAGCGATACGGACAGAAGATGACAGCCGGCCGATATCTGACTCTCGCCGCGCTCGCGGCCACTCTGGCGCTGACGGCGGCATGCGGCCGCAAGGCGCCGCTCGACACGCCCTATCAGGGGGCGCTCGACGCACGCAAGGAAGCGATGGAAGCGCGCGAGGAAGCGGAGCGCAACGGCCAGCCGCTGCCCCCGCTCCCGCCCGAGCCTACGCCGCCCGTGAAGGACCGCCGCTTCATCCTCGACGGCCTCATCGACTGAGCCGTTTGTTCTTCCGATTTGCAGGTGCCCTGCGGGTGGCGCAATGAACCATTTCGAATATCGCGACGGCGTGCTTCATGCCGAGGACGTTCCGGTGCCGGAGATCGCGGCCGCCGTCGGCACGCCGTTTTACTGCTATTCCACCGCGACGCTGACCCGGCACTACAAAGTCTTTGCCGATGCGCTGACGGGGCTGGATTCGCTCGTTTGCTACGCGATGAAGGCGAATTCCAACCAGGCCGTGCTGAGGACTCTGGCCATGCTCGGCGCGGGCGTGGATGTCGTGTCCGAAGGCGAGTTGCGCCGCGCGCTCGCCGCGGGCGTCCCCGCCGGCAAGGTGATGTTTTCCGGTGTCGGCAAGACGGCGCGCGAGATGGATTTCGCGCTTGAGGCCGGCATCTTCTGCTTCAATGTCGAGTCCGAGCCGGAACTTGAGCTTCTGTCCGCGCGGGCGGTGGCTGCAGGCCGGGAGGCGCATGTGTCGCTGCGGATCAATCCCGACGTGGATGCCAGGACGCACCGCAAGATCTCGACCGGCAAGGCCGAGAACAAGTTCGGTATTCCGTGGCAGCACGCGCGGGAGGTCTATGGCCGTGCGGCCATGCTGCCGGGAATCCACGTGGCCGGGATCGACATGCATATCGGCAGCCAGATCACGGAGTTGCAGCCTTTCGACGACGCCTTCGCGTTGCTTACCGAACTGGTGGAGACATTGAAGGCCGACGGTCACTCGCTCTCGCATGTCGATCTCGGCGGGGGGCTGGGCATACCCTATCGCGAGGATAACGATCCGCCACCGTTGCCAGACGCCTATGCACGCATCGTGCACAAGCACATGGACAGGCTGGGCCTGAAGGTGGTGGTGGAGCCGGGGCGGCTGATCGCCGGCAATGCCGGCATCCTCGTCAGCGAGGTGATCTTCCTCAAAGAAGGCGACGCGAAGAACTTCCTCATCGTAGATGCGGCGATGAACGACCTGATACGGCCAACACTCTACGACGCCTACCACTCGATCCGGCCCGTCGTCGCGGCTGCGGACGACGCGCCGCGCGTGACGGTGGACGTGGTGGGGCCTGTCTGCGAGACAGGCGACTATCTCGGCCATGACCGCGACATGCCGCGCCTTGCGCCGGGCGACCTCATCGCCGTGGGGACCGCCGGAGCCTATGGCGCCGTCCAGGCGGGAACCTACAATTCGCGGCTGCTCGTGCCGGAGGTGCTGGTGAATGGCGACCGCTTCCATGTGGTGCGGCCGCGGCGTTCCTATGAGGAGCTGATCGGGCTCGACAGCCTGCCAGACTGGCTGTGAGCCGCCGATCACGTTTTCGTACTTCGCCTCGTCTTCGCCGCGTTTGCTGCTATCCTTGACGTTTCAGCGGCGCGCGCACGCGTCCGCGCCGCGCGATCCGGAAGGCCGATGGCAGACAAGACCGCCGATCCGAAATCCCCTCATATCGCCTCCGGGCTGCTGACCGGCCTGGGCCGTACCCGCGCCGCCACGCGCGCGGCAGTCGTGATCGAGAGGCTATGGCCGCTTGTGCTGCCGCTGCTGATCGTGGTGGCGCTGTTCCTCAGCCTGTCGTGGTTCGGCATTTTCCGCCTGCTGCCAGACTGGGCGCGCATCGGGCTGGCGGGGCTTTTCGGCCTGGCGCTGCTGGCGTCCCTCTTTCCTCTGACGCGGTTCCGGCGGCCCTCGGCTGCCGAGATCGACCGCCGCATAGAACGCGCCAACGCGCTGGAGCACGCGCCCGTTACCACGCAGACGGACCGGCCCGTTGCCGGCGACCCGTTCTCGCAAGCATTGTGGCGCGAGCACCAGAAGCGCATGGCGGACCGTCTCGGCTCGCTTTCCGGCGATTTGCCGCGCACCGGCGTCCCCGAGCGCGACCCGTGGGGCTTGCGCGCCGCCGTGGCGCTGCTGCTCGTCGTGGCCTTCGCCTTTTCCGGCAGTCCGCTCGGGGGAAGCCTGACCGATATATTCCGCCCCCATTCGGCGGCGAGCGCGGTGCCGCCGCGCATCGATGCGTGGGTGACGCCGCCCGCCTATACCGGCCGCGCGCCGATCTTCCTGACTGCCGAGGCGAACCGCGAGCAGGGCGCCTTCGTAGTGCCGGAAGGCAGCGATGTCTCCGTGCGGATCACCGGCGGCAGCGGCACGGAGACGCTGGCTTTCATGGATGAGCGCGGCACGGCGGTAATCGAGCCGGGCGCGCCTGCCGGCGACCAGACGACCGCGCCGGCGGCAGGCTCCCGCCAGTTTGCCACCCGGCTCGCGCAGGACGGCGTGCTCTCCCTCATGGAAGGCGAGGACGCGGTGCAGAGCTGGTCGTTCCGGGTGACGCCGGACAATCCGCCGGAAATCCGTTTCGCGGAGGAGCCGCGCCGCGCGGTCAACGGCACGCTCGACCTGCGCTACGAGATCGAGGACGATTACGGCGCAGTCTCCGCCCGCGCCGAGTTCGCGCAGACCGGCGAGGGTGCGGCGCAGGCCCGCCCGCTCTACGAAGCGCCGGACATGGCCCTGACCCTGCCGCGGCGCAATGGCCGGGACATCGCCGCCCGCACCAGCCGCGACCTTACCGAGCATCCCTGGGCCGGCAGCCATGTGGCGCTGACCCTGAAGGCGGTGGACGGAGCGGGGCAGGAGGGTGTCAGCGAGACAAGGGAGCTGGTGCTTCCCGAGCGGCCTTTCTCCAACCCGCTGGCGCGCGCGCTGATCGAGCAGCGGCGGATGCTGGCGCTCGACGCCAACAGCCGAGGGCGCGTGCTGCGGCTCATGGATGCGCTGACGCTGCGGCCCGAAGATACGTTCGATAATTCCAGCCACTATCTCGGTATCAAATCAGCCCGGACACGGCTTATCATGGCCGACAGCGACGAGGCGCTGCGCGGCGTCGTCGACTATCTGTGGGAAATGGCGCTGGCCATCGAGGATGGCGGGCTGTCGGATGCGGAACGCCGCCTGCAGCAGGCGCAGGAGGCGCTGCGTCAGGCGCTGGAGAACGGCGCGAGCGACGAGGAGATCGAGCGCCTGATGCAGGAACTGCGTCAGGCGATGAACGAATATCTGCGCGAGTTCGCCGAACGCGCCATGCGCAACCCCAACATGGCGCAGCAGCAACCCCCGCAGGGACAGGAGCTGAACCGCAGCGATCTCGACCGTATGCTCGACCAGCTCGAGGAACTGGCCAAGTCGGGCGCCCGCGATCAGGCCCAGCAGCTGCTCTCGCAGCTTCAGGACATGATGAACAATCTCCAGATGGGGCAGAACCAGCAGGGACAGCAAGGCGGCCAGCAGAGCCAGATGCGGCAGCAGATGGACAAGCTCGGGGAATTGATGCGGCGCCAGCAGGAGATGATGAACGAGACGTTCCGGCTCGACCAGATGCAGAGGGGAGAGCAGGGGCAACAAGGCCAGCAGGGACAGGGCCAGCAGCAGGGACGGGGCCAGGGCGGTATGTCGCCGGACGAGCTTGCCGAGGCGCTGCGGCAGCTTCAGGAAGGCCAGGGCCAGCTCCAGAGCGAGCTGGAGGAATTGTCGAAGGCTCTCGAAGGCATGGGCATACAGCCGGGCGAAGGCTTTGGCGATGCGGGCCAGGCTATGGGCCGGGCCGGTGAAGCCCTGGGCGATGCCGAGGGCGAGCGCGCCGTCGGCGAGCAGGGGCAGGCGCTGGAGGCGCTGCGGCGCGGCGCGCAGGACATGATGCAGCAGATGCAGCAGGCGATGGACGGCCAGCCCGGCGACGGGCAGGAAGGCGCCCGCCAGCGCGGCGCGGATCGCGATCCGCTCGGCAGGCCGCGCGCGACGACCGGGCCGGATTTCGGTGAGACGGTCGATGTGCCGGACGAGATCGATACGCAGCGCGCGCGCCAGATACTGGAGGAAATCCGCCGCCGGCTCGGCAACGCGCTCAGCCCCGAACTGGAGCGCAACTATCTGGAGCGGTTGCTGGAGTTGAGATAGAGGGGTTTCAGGCGCTCAGGCTTTGCCCTTGACGATACCGACGAATGGCAATTCGCGGAAGGCATGGGCAACGTCCATACCGTAGCCCACCACGAAATAGTCGGGGCACTCGAAGCCGACGAAATCGGCTTCGAGATCGGTCTGGCGGCGGCTGCTCTTGTCGAGGAGGACGGCGATGGAGACATTGCGCGCCCCGCGCGACAGCATCAGCTCGCGGGTGAATTTCAGCGTCTTGCCCGATTCGAGGATGTCGTCGATCAGAAGCACGTCGCGGCCCGCCACCTCGTTGTCGATGTCGCGCAGCACCCTTACCTCGCCGCTGGTCGTGCCCGCGCCATAGCTGGAGATGAAGATGAACTCGACCTCGGGCGAAAGGCCGGTGTCGTGCATGGCGCGGATCAGGTCGCCGGCGAAGATGAAGGAGCCTTTCAGGATAGAGATGACCAGCAGGTCGCGATAGTCGCGCTGCGCGATCTCCTTGGCCAGCTCCAGATTGCGGCGGGCTATCGCCGACGCGCTGTAGAGAACCTCGATGTCCTTGCCCCGCACCACCGGCATCACCTGTTCCCTTCGCGCCTGAAATCCACCGTCACGGTTCCTACCCCCTCATTGGGAGCGGCCAGCCGGCTGGAGAAGGGGAAGCGGCTTCCGGCCTCGAGCACATGGCCGTTTGTCCCCAGAAAATAGCTTTTCGACAGGCCGTCCCGCCCTGTGACGCGAATCGACAATGCCGGTATGGGAAGCGGCCCGTCCGTCGTGTTGGAGACCGTGCCGTCCACGACGAGGAATGAGCCGGTGTCATCGCGCAGGAGCCGGCTGGTGACATCGACGATGCGCAGCGGCGGCTGCGGCGAAGCACTTGGCGCGGCCAGCGGCGGTTCCGCCGGGTGGCTGACGAGGGCATGCCCGCCCGAAACCCAGAACGCGCCCAGCGCAAGCGCGAGCCCGAACAGCCAGAACAGGGGACCGGCCGGCTTTCCACGTGCGCCTGCGCGCGAATCACTGCCCTTGAGGATGTCCATGCCTGCCGACCGTTGCGCGCGATTGGGAAAGCCCACAGCTTCCACATGCCTGCTTTCGGCGGTGTTGTGCACCGTTTCGTAGTCGGCGTCCACGAAATCGGCGGGCTCCCGCCGCGCGGCGGGAGCTGCTGCGGCGCCGGACATGATTTCGCCGGAAACCGGACGTGCGATGCGATCGTCGGACATGGCGGCCTTTCGGAAGCCCTTCATTCCGGGTAAACGAAAATGGTTAATGCTTCGCGAGCGATGCGGAGCCGACCGTCATGCCGGCAGCCGCCGGTTGCCATCGCCGTCACGCATATGGCACCGTCTCACGAAAACCGGGAAGCCCGTAGTGATCCGCTTCGAGAATGTCGGCCTTCGATACGGAATGGGCCCTGAAATCCTGCGGGACGTTTCGTTCCATATCCCCGAGCGTTCGTTCCAGTTCCTCAGCGGCCCCTCCGGCGCGGGCAAGACCAGCCTGCTGCGTCTGCTGTTCCTTTCGCTCAAGCCGACGCGCGGCCTCATTACGGTATTCGGCAAGGACCGCACGCAGATCACCCGTGCCGAGCTACCGCTGCTTCGCCGCAGGATCGGCGTTGTGTTCCAGGATTTCCGGCTTCTCGACCACATGACAACCTACGAGAACGTGGCACTGCCGTTGCGCGTGCGGGGACGGACGGAAGCGAGCTATCGCAACGATGTGATCGAGTTGCTGCGGTGGGTCGGCCTCGGCGAGCGCATGCATGTGCTGCCGCCGGTATTGTCGGGGGGCGAGAAGCAGCGCGCCGCGATCGCGCGGGCGCTGATCGAGCAGCCTGAAATTCTTCTGGCCGACGAGCCGACCGGCAATGTCGATCCGCCGCTGGCGCGCCGGCTGCTGCGCCTGTTCATCGAGCTGAACCGTCTCGGCACCGCCGTCGTCATTGCCACCCACGACATCGCGCTGATGGAACAGGTCGATGCGCGCCGGATGGTGCTTTCCGCCGGGAGGCTCGACATCCATGACTGAGGTGGCCGGCGAAACGGGGGAGAGGCGCGCGCGGGTAGAGGTTCCGCCCTCGCTGTCGTTCTCGACCATCGGGACACGGCGCCAGCGCAACATGGCGCCCATCGTGCCACCGCAGAATGTGGCGGGCCACGCACTGGTCCTCGTCATCGCCATCATGACGTTCCTCTCCTGCCTGACGCTCGGCGCGGTCACGCTGGTCAACGACACGGCGACGACATGGCAGACGCAGATCGCCCGCGAGGCGACGATCCAGATCAAGCCGGAGGAGGGGCTGGACATCGACGCGGCGCTGGCCGAAGCGGCGCGCATCGCCGGCGGCTTCGCAGGGGTCCGCTCGGCCACCATAGTGGACCGCGCGGCGACGGCGCGCCTGCTTGAGCCGTGGCTCGGTTCCGGCCTCGACATCGACGAGCTTCCCGTACCGCGGCTGGTGATCGTCACGATAGACGCCGCGTCGCCGCCGGATTTCGGCGCGATGCGGGCCATGATCTCGGAACAGATCCCCAACGCGACACTGGACGACCACCGCACATGGGTGGACCGGCTGGTTGCGATGGCGCGCACCACCGTGACCATCGGCATGACCGTTCTCGGCCTGATCCTTTCGGCGACGCTGCTTACCGTCGTGTTTGCGACGCGCGGCGCGATGGCCGGCAACGGCCACATCATCGAGGTGCTTCATTTCGTCGGCGCGGAGGCGCGCTTCATCGCCGCCGAGTTCCGCCGCCATTTCCTGCTCACCGGCATGAAGGGCGCGGCGGCGGGCGGCGCGGCGGCCGGCATCGTCTTCGTCATCTTCTCATGGTGGTCGTCGCGCAACATGGCGACGCCGCAAGGCGACCAGGCGGCCGCGCTGTTCGGCAATTTCTCCATCGGCCTGGCAGGGTATGCGGGAGCCGCGGTCATCGTTCTGGCCATCGCGGCGCTGACGGCGGCGACCTCGCATCTTACGGTCGTGTCCTATCTCAGCGATATCGACTTGCGGCAGCATGACGGATAAGCGGATCACGAAACTGTTATATCATGTAACGATTTGTGCCTGCCGCATGATCATTTGCCCGGCAAATGCCGAAAACCCGTGTTAGCAATCGCTGATGGAAGGTCGGGATGCTGAAATCGTGCGCTTCGGGGGCGGCGCGCCGCGGCTTCGTACGCTGCGTCGGGCGTTGCGGTCCGTTCTGGTGACGATCGCAGCGGCTGTGTTCCTGTTCGTGATCGGTTTCGGCATATTCTCCATTCACGTCAGCGGCTTGAATGCGCCGGTCGCGCAGCGGGCGGCAGATGCCATCATCGTGCTGACAGGCGGGCAGGCGCGCATCGACACCGCGCTCGCGCTGCTCAAATCCGGCAAGGGCAAGCGCCTGCTGATCAGCGGCGTCAATCCGATGGCGGACATCGACGATCTGCAGCGAATCACCGGCGGCGACAAATCCCTGTTCAATTGCTGCGTGGACATAGACCATGCCGCGCTCAACACGGTGGGCAATGCGGAAGAAAGCGCGAAGTGGATGAACGCGCACGCCTTTTCCAGCGTGATCCTCGTGACCAACAATTACCACATGCCGCGCAGCCTGCTGGAAATGCGCCGCAGCAATGCGAGTGCGGAGCTGCTGCCTTATCCGGTGGTCAATACGCGGATGGACCGGGGCGAATGGCTGACCAAGCCGGATGCGTTGCGCGTGCTGTTCACGGAATATACGAAATATCTGGCCGCGCTGGCGCGCAGCGTTCTCGAAGGCGATGGGACGAGGCAGATGGCCACGACTATCGCGACCGTGACGGTGGCCGAGTAGGCAGTTTCCACCCCTCTCATCCGGCCTTGCCTTTCAGCGCGGCAGATGCCACCTGCTTGGTCCGATCAAGGTCCGGCTTTCCTCCATGCTCATCATCCGCTCGCTGGCGTTCAACGCGCTATTCTACCTGAACCTCATCGTACAGATGATCGTGTTCACGCCGTTCTATTTCCTTGCGCCGCGCCATCTTGCCTGGATCGTGCCGAAATTCTGGTCGCGCAGCTCGCGCTGGCTCCATCGGGCCGTCGCCGGGACGCGCGTTGAGATCGCGGGGCTGGAAAACCTGCCGGAAGGGCCGTTCATCCTCGCACCCAAGCACCAGTCCTTCTGGGACACGATCGCCTTCTTTCCCTATCTCCGCGATCCGCTCTACATCCTCAAGCGGGAGCTGATGTGGATACCCTTCTTCGGCTGGTACATCATGAAGATGCGCATGGTGCCGGTGGACCGGGGCAAGCGCGGGCGCGCCCTCAAGGCGGTGATGGAGCGCACGCGCGCCGAGATGCGCGAGAACCGCCAGCTTATCATCTATCCCGAGGGCACGCGGCGCGCGCCGGGGGCCGAGCCGGCCTATAAATGGGGCATAGCCGAGCTCTACAGCACCTTGCAGATGCCGGTCGTTCCGGTCGCGCACCAGGCCGGCCTGTGGTGGCCGCGCCGGAAATTCCTGCGCCACCCCGGCACGATCAAGGCCCGGTTCCTGCCGCCCATCCCGCCGGGGCTGGACAAGGAAGCGTTCATGGAGCGGCTGGTGCGGGAGACGGAGGCCGCGTGCGATGCGCTGCTGCTCGACGCGGCGAACGGCTCCAACCCGCCGCCCCTGCCCGACACGGCCCTCAGTCGGCTTGAGGCGCTTGGCTGGAAGCCGGCCTGATGGGTTCTCTAGCGCGCGTGCGAATGCGCGCGGCGACCTCTTCCATCCAGCTGTCGCGAATGCCCAGGGCGCGCATGTGCTCCAGCGTGTTCAGCACATATTCGTCATTTGCGCCGGATTGCCCGACGGCGCCGGAGACGCGCATCGCCGCATCCGCCGCGTCCATCCGGCCCGCATATTGCGGATGGCTGCGGTCCACCACATAGCACAGCGCCTCGACGCGAGCGCCGGTTTCCAGCGCGACGGGCAGGAGCTTTTCCAGATAGACATTCGTTATCAGCTCGCGCTCGTGGAGATAGGTGACCACCTCGTCGCGCAGCTCGCCCGGCACGCGGAAGGCAAGGCCGATGCAGGAGCCTCCCCGGTCAAGGCCGAGCACAAGGCCGGGCCGATCGGGCGTGCCGCGATGGACATGGGAATGCACGCAAAGCGAACGGCGGAAGCCGATGAGGCGCGCCCGCTCCGTCTCCACATGGGCGAAGCCGGGACGCCACATCAGCGAGCCATAGCCAAAGACCCAAAAATCGCCCATATCGCCATGCCTGAAAGCTGCGCCGGAAACGAGCCGGCCTCGGACCCGGCGAGGTAGCGAGGTCAGGCCCGCTCCGTCAAGCATCCTCATGCTCGAAAGGTCTGGCCCAATGTCCCGCCGTTTCTTCTGGCTCGCATTGCTCATCGTGGCCGCCATCGCGGCTTACAGCGCGGGTTGGTTTTATATAGCCGGGCAATTGACGCAGCGGACGGAGGCGGCTCTGGCCGCGCTCAGCCGTGCCGGCAACCGCGCCGTCTGCGAGCAGCCGGAGGCGCGGGGCTATCCGTTCCGCATCGGGCTTTTCTGCAACGCCACATTTTTCGAGGATCGCAGCACGGGCTTTTCGGTCGCGACCGGAGCATTGCGCTCAGCCGCGCAGATTTACGCTCCGCTGCACGCGATCGTGGAGGCGGACGGCCCCGCGCGGATCTCGCTCGCGGGGCTCGATCCGCTGCACGTCACATGGGACACGATGCGGGCCAGCGTTCGCATCGCGGAGCCGGTGCCGCAGCGCGTGTCCATCGTAGGAAAGGGCGTGCGGGTGGAGGCCGACACGCTGGCCGCGCGGATGATCGGGGTGTTCACGGCGGACCTGATCGAACTGCATATGCGGCCGAACGGCGGGGAGCTGGACTTCGCCGCACGCTTCAATGGATTCCGCGCCGGCGAAATGCTGTCCGAGGGACGCGACCTGCCACCGGTCAGCGGAACGCTCGATCTCTCCATACGCGACGGTATCTCCCGGTTCGAGCAGCGCAATGCCGGTCTGCGCGGCTTGTCGCTGGAGATACGGACCCTCGATATGCAAGCCGGGAACGGCGCGCGGGTGAATGCGAGCGGGCCGCTGTCGGTCGGCGAGGACGGGCTGGTCGATGGTGAGCTGGTGCTGACCGCGGCGAACACGGCGGCGCTGGCCGATTTTCTCGGCGCAGCCTTCCCTGACGCCGCAAAGGAGCTATCGTCGCTGCTCCCGGGCCTCTCCGCGCTGGGCGAGCGCCCGTCCCTGCCGCTGCACATTTCCGGCGGCAGGGTGGTTCTCGGCTTCGTGCCGCTGGGCATCATCCCGCCCCTGTGAGCATCTTGCCGCCGCTATGATTTGGCGGGGACAGCCGCAGCCTGCCGGCCGAAGTCCGGTGCGTCGATTTCCTGCCCGGCGTCGATGATCGAGCGGCGCACGGCACGCGTGCGGGTGAAAAGCTCGAACAGCTTGTCGCCGTCGCCCCAGCGGATGGCCCGCTGCAACGAGGCCAGATCCTCGGAGAAGCGCGACAGCATCTCCAGGATTGCGTCCCTGTTGTGCAGGCAGACGTCCCGCCACATGGTCGGGTCTGACGCGGCAAGCCGGGTGAAGTCTCGGAAGCCGGAGGCGGAATATTTGATGACTTCGGTTTCGGTCACCGTCTCCAGATCGTCGGCGGTGCCGACAATGTTGTAGGCGATGATGTGCGGCAGGTGCGAAACCATTGCCAGCACGAGATCGTGGTGCTGCGGGTCCATCGTGTCGATGTTGGAACCGCATGCCTTCCAGAATTCGCTGAGTTTCTCGATAGCCACCGGGTCGGTGCCCGGCAGCGGCGTGAGGATGCACCAGCGGTTGCTGAAAAGCTCGGCGAAGCCCGCGTCGGGACCGGATTTTTCCGTGCCCGCGAGGGGATGGCCGGGAATGAAATGCACGCCGGCTGGAACATGCGGCGCCATTTGGGCGATCACGGAGGATTTGGTCGATCCCACGTCGGTCAGTATGGCGCCGGGCTTGAGCGCGCCGGCAATGGCGGCGGCGACCTCTCCCGAGGAGCCGACCGGCACGGAGACGATGACGAGATCGGCGCCCGCTGCCGCCTCCGCCGGGTCGGTGGTATAGGAATCGCCCAACCCGAGTTCACCGGCGCGCGCAAGCGTCGCCGGGCTGCGGGTGGCAATGGCTATGTGGCCGGCCAGCCCTTCGCGGCGCACGACGCGCGCGATGGACGAGCCGATCAGGCCGATGCCGATGAGGGCGATCCTGTCGAAGAGGGGCATTATCGGGCAAAAAGCTCCTTGAGCGCGGCGACGAAGCCGAGATTGGCCTCCTCGCTGCCAATGGTGATGCGCAGCGAATTCGGGAAGCCGTAGGCGGCCACACCGCGCGGAATGAAGCCGCGCCGGCTCAGCCAGCTATCGACTTCCTGAGCGGTCTTTCCCGAGCCGTCGAAATGGACGAGCACGAAATTGGCGACGCTCGGCGTCACGCGCAGGCCAAGCCCGGTCAACTGTTCGGTGACCCATGCCAGCCATTTCTCATTGTGCTGCGCAGCGCGCTCGACATGCTCGCGGTCACGGATGGCGGCCGATCCGGCGGCGATGGCCGGCGCGTTCATGTTGAAGGGGCTGCGCACGCGGTTCAGCGCGTCGAGAATATGGGCCGGGGCGTAAAGCCAGCCGATGCGCAGCCCGGCGAGGCCGTGGATCTTGGAGAAGGTTCGCGCCATGACGACGTTCTGGCACGACGAAACCAGCTCGATCCCGGCCTCGTAGTCGTTCTTGCGGACATATTCGGCATAGGCCGCGTCGAGGACGAGCATGACATGCGGCGGCAAGCCCGCCTGGAGGCGGCGCACTTCCTCGAAGGGCAGGTAGGTGCCGGTCGGATTGTTCGGATTGGCGAGAAAGACGATGCGCGTGCGCTCGGTCACGGCGGCGAGGATCGCGTCCACGTCGGCGCGCTCGTCCTTCTCCTTGACCGCGACGGGCACGCCGCCGGCTGCCTGAATGTAGATGCGGTAGACGAGAAAGCCGTGCTCGGTGAAGATGCCTTCGTCACCGGGACGCATATAGGTATGGATCAGCAAAGCCAGTCCTTCGTCGGAACCGGCGGTGCACATGATATTTGCGGGATTGAGGCCGTGGACGGAGGCAATGGCCTCGCGCAATTCGGTGGACTGTCCGTCAGGATAGAACTCGGTCTTGTCCAGGACGTTCCTGGCAGCCTCGATGGCTGCCGGCGAAGCGCCCATCGGCGACTCGTTGGACGACAGCTTGTAAATCTTCTTCACGCCCTCCACGCTTTCCTTGCCCGGCACATAGGCGGCGATGTCCATCACGCCGGGGTTCGGCAGAGGGCGCAGAACTTCATTCATGGGATTATCCTCCGAAAGCGACGCCTGCCTCTAGCAAGTCTTTGCCGTTGACGCAAAGGCCGCCCGACCCTAATAAAGGCTACTCATCCGTGGTGATTTGGCCGGTCGGCTTGCAGCCACGTAAAACAACTCGCTAAACAGGCCGATCTCTTGTTGACCGGCTTTGCGACGCGCAAATGCCGGTTTTTTCGTTCCCCGATCGAACCGGCGGGAGCGAAGGAAGAAAATGTCCGCACTGCGTGCCGCGCGGAGCGCCAACGAAGCCGAGCGGCCTTCCAGCAAGGTTCTGACATTCGGAACGGACAAGCCGCTGAAGCTCGAGGCCGGCGGCGTTTTGTCGCCGTTCCAGATCGCCTACCAGACCTACGGCGCGCTCAACGAGGCGCGTTCCAACGCCATACTCGTATGCCATGCGCTGACGGGCGACCAGCATGTCGCCAACGAGCATCCCGTTACCGGCAAGCAGGGCTGGTGGGACGTGCTGGTCGGCCCCGGCCGCATCATCGACACGAACCGGTTCTTCGTCATCTGCTCCAACGTCATCGGCGGCTGCATGGGCTCGACCGGCCCGGCCTCGATCAATCCCGCCACCGGCAAGCCCTACGGGCTGGACCTGCCCGTCATCACCATCCGCGACATGGTGCGGGCGCAATCCATGCTGATAGATCATTTCGGCATCGACCGGCTGTTCTGCGTGGTGGGCGGCTCGATGGGCGGCATGCAGGTGCTGGAATGGGCGGCGAGCTATCCCGAGCGCGTGTTCGCGGCGCTGCCCATCGCGACCGGCGCGCGCCATTCGGCGCAGAACATCGCCTTCCACGAGGTGGGGCGGCAGGCCGTGATGGCCGACCCTGACTGGAAGGGCGGCAAATATTACGATGGCGGGAACAGGCCGGAAAAGGGCCTTGCCGTGGCGCGCATGGCCGCGCACATCACCTACCTGTCGGAAAGCGCCCTGCACCGGAAATTCGGCCGCAATCTTCAGGACCGTGAAAAGCTCACATTCGGCTTCGACGCGGATTTCCAGATCGAGAGCTACCTGCGGCACCAGGGCATGACCTTCGTGGACCGCTTCGACGCCAATTCCTATCTCTACCTGACCCGCTCGATGGATTATTTCGACCTCGCGGCGGATCATGGCGGCAAGCTGGCGGATGCCTTTGCGGGGACGCAGACGCGTTTCTGCCTCGTCTCCTTCACCTCGGACTGGCTGTTTCCCACCGAAGAAAGCCGCAGCATCGTGCATGCGCTCAATGCCGCCGGCGCGTCCGTATCCTTCGTGGAGATCGAGACGGATCGCGGCCATGATGCGTTCCTGCTCGACGAGCCGGAACTTTTCGCGGCAATCGGCGGCTTCCTGCAATCCGCCGCGCGGGCACGGGGGCTGGAGACGATATGAGCTTCGAGGATGGAACCACGGCCCGTGTCGATCTCGCTGTCGTGGCGAAGCTGATCGCGCCGCGCGCGCGCGTGCTCGATGTCGGCTGCGGCGACGGCGAGCTGCTGGAGCTGCTTCAGACCGACAAGCAGGTGGACGGACGTGGCATGGAGCTGTCGCAGCGCGGCGTGAACCAGTGCGTGGCGCGCGGGCTTTCGGTGATCCAGGGCGACGCCGATCGCGACCTGGAATTCTATCCCGACAAGGGCTTCGATTACGTAATCCTGTCGCAGACCCTGCAGGCGACGCGCAATCCGAAGCATGTGCTGTCGGAACTGCTCAGGATCGGGGACCGGGCAATCGTATCGTTCCCGAATTTCGGCTATTGGCGCATGCGCCTCTCGCTTCTATTCAAGGGGCGGATGCCCGTGACCAGGGACCTGCCCTATTCCTGGTATGACACGCCGAACATCCACTTCTGCACCATCCGCGATTTTGTCTCGCTGTGCGACGAAATCGGCGCGAAGGTCGAGAGCGCCACGGCGCTGGACGGCAATGGCCAGTCGCTCGGCCTGCGTATGCCGTGGTGGTTCTGGAACGTGTTCGGCCAGCAGGCCGTATTCCTGCTGCGCCGCTGATTTCCCGCCGCTGGCTTTCAGGCTGTCGGCGACTGTCCGACGCGGTTGTCCTCCGGCCCCGGCCGGGGAGAGAAATACCGGATTGCCGCCCGGAAGGCGCGGGTCGCGCCCTGCGGCGCAAGCACGGGCACGAACACGCGGCGCGACGCGCGCTGTACGACGGGTATGCCCTGATAGAGCCGCTTTTCGGCTTCGACGATGACGACGCCGGAGAAGATCGGCCACAGGCGGCGGCCCGCCTTCTCCATGATCTGGTAGAGGCGCATCATGAAGCGCCTCTGCGACGGCGGAAAATGCAGCGCGTCGGCCCATGCAGCGGGCGTGAAGTTCGTCTCCCGCAGCAGCGTGTTGAGCTGGCCGCGCGAGAAGGGCCTGCCTGTGCCGAACGGCGTATGCTCGAAGCGCGCCCACACGCCGCGCCGGTTCGGCGCGACGATCACCAGCCGCCCCCCCGGCGCCAGGACGCGCCAGACTTCCTTCAGCGTCTCGTGCGGGTTTTCCGCGTGCTCCAGCGAATGGACGAGCAATATCCTGTCGATGCAGGAATCGGGCAGCGGCAACTCCTCGTCGAAGACCAGCGCGGTGGCGGAGGGGGCGCCGGCAGGCCAGTTCACGGCGCCCTGCGTGGCTGGCATGAAGGCGATGGCGCGCTCGGCATCGGTTCCGAAGCGTTCCAGCCACGGCACCGCATAGCCTAGGCCCAGCAGGCGCTCGTTCTGCAGGTTCGACCAGACGGAGGACAGCGCCATGGCGATGGACCGCTCGGCAAGGCGGCCGAGCAGGGAGGCATAGAAATTCCTGAGATCGACGATGTCGGTCATGCGCGCGACCCTATCCATCTGGCAAAATCAGTTCAAGGAAGGTTGCGGCGTGACATGCGCCGGGGGCCTCAATATGCTCACGCCGCGAAGGAGGACCGGATGGCTCTTGAGATCGAACAGTTCATGTGCCGCGAGGACAATTTCGGTATCCTCGCGCGCAATCCAAAGACGGGTGAAACCTTCCTCGTGGACGCGCCGGAAGAACTGGCGATCGTGGAGGCGGTGGAACGCACGGGCTGGCGGCCAAGCATGCTGATCGTCACCCACCATCATCGCGACCATGTGGAGGCCAACCTCGCGGTGAAGGAACGCTACGGGCTGCGGATTATCGGTCCTGCGGCTGAAGCGTCGAAGATACCGGGCATCGACAGGAGCGTCTCGGAAGGCGAGCGATTCGAGGCTGCCGGCCATGCGGTCGAGGTGATCGCCACACCCGGCCACACGGCGGGGCATGTATCCTATTTCATCCCCGAGGCGGGGATCGCCTTCACCGGGGATACGCTGTTCGCCATCGGTTGCGGCCGGCTTTTCGAGGGACGGGCGGGCGACATGCTGTCTTCGTTGAGGAAACTCGCGGCGCTGCCGCTCGAAACCGAGGTCTATTGCGGACACGAATACACGCTTTCCAATGCGCGCTTCGCGCTCAGCGTGGATCCGACCAATTCGGCGCTGAAGGAGCGGGCGCGGCAGGTGGAGGAACTGCGCAAGCGAGGCAGGGCGACGCTGCCGACGACCATCGGCAAGGAAATGGCCACCAATCCTTTCCTGCGCTGGCACGATCCGGCCATCCGCAGGAATCTCGGCATGAAGGATGCTACCGACGAGGCCGTGTTTGCGGAGATACGCAAGCGCAAGGACGTGTTCTGACGATGGCGGAACCGGCTGCGGAGGAGATCATCGCACGTCTGGGGCTGATGCCGCATCCCGAGGGCGGGCACTACGTCGAGACGTTCCGCGACTCGGAGGATGGCGGGCGTGGGCATTCGACGGCGATCTATTTCCTGCTGCGATCCGGCGAGTCGTCGGCGTGGCATCGCGTGCGGGACGCGGCGGAGGTGTGGCATCATTATGCCGGCGCGCCTCTGGCGCTCGACATGGCGGCGCCCGGCGGGACGGGCGCCGTCTCGCTGGTACTGGGTACGGACCTCGCGGCGGGCGAGCGGCCGCAGCATGTCGTGCCGGCCGGCTGGTGGCAGTCGGCCCGAAGCCTCGGCGCGTGGACGCTCGCCGGATGCACCGTTGCGCCGGGCTTCGATTTCTCCGCCTTCGAGATGGCGGCGCCCGGTTGGCAGCCCGCCGGCTAATTTCCACCTGCCGGTGCTCTGGTGCGATCACGCAATTTCCGCGCGTGGCCTTTTGAGTGATCGTGACCGCGTACTCCTCCCCGAACAGCTTGCGGGTGGGAAGCGCGGTTGCCGGTCTTGCGACGGGACTACTCGAGCCCCAACGGAATCCCGCCTGGCGAAAGCCCGGACCGGCGGACGAGGCAACTCGATTGCCGCGCTCCCGCCCGCCTTTTTGCGGGTGGAGATGCCGGGCCGGCCGGTCCGGAAGCGTGGGGCCGGCCAGGCAGGCCCCGCATAGGACTGTTTCAGAAGCTACATAAAACTGTCATCGAACTGTTACACTGGGGGGCTAATGCCACTCCCGTCGCCAGAAGGCGTCGATACCAATTCCCGACCAGGAGTAGGCTGATGAACAAACTTTTCCTTGCGGCTTCTGCTGCCTCGATCGCCCTGGCCGTTTCGGCTGGCGCGACCTTCGCCCAGACGCGCGACACCATCCAGATTGCCGGTTCCTCCACCGTTCTGCCCTTCGCCAGCATCGTGGCCGAAGAGTTCGGCAACGCGTTCCCTGACTTCAAGACCCCGGTCGTCGGCTCGGGCGGCACGGGCGGTGGCCTGCGCCAGTTCTGCGAAGGCGTCGGCGCGAACACCATCGACATCGCCAACGCTTCCCGCCGCATCACCACGAAGGAAGTCGAGACCTGCAACGCCAACGGCGTGAGCAAGATCCACGAAGTGCAGATCGGCTACGACGGCATCGTCTTTGCTACCAGCGCCAGCAAGGGCGACTTCGCCCTCGAGCCGGTTCATGTATTCAAGGCGCTCGCCGCTCAGGTCGCCGTTGACGGCAAGCTGGTCGACAATCCTTACAAGAACTGGAACGAGATCGACGCTTCGCTGCCGAACCAGCCGATCGCGCTCGCCATCCCGGCTTCCAACCACGGCACCCGTGAAGTCTTCCAGGAGCGCGTCGTCGCTGCCGGCGCCAAGGAAGCGGGTCTCCCCGAGATGGACAAGGAAGCTCTCGAGAAGGTCCTGACCACGTTCCGTCAGGATGTCGTCGTCGAGATCTCCGGCGACTACACCGAGACGCTCGCCCGCCTGCAGTCGAACCCCGACACCATCGGTGTCTTCGGCCTGTCCTTCTACGAGCAGAACCGCGACACGCTGAAGGTTGCGACCGTTTCGGGCGTCACCCCGACGCTGGAAACCGTTGCCGCCGGTGAGTATCCGGTTTCGCGTCCGCTCTTCTTCTACGTGAAGGGCGAGCATATCGGCGTCGTTCCGGGCATCAATGAGTATGTCGCGTTCTTCCTGTCCGAGCCGATTGCCGGTCTGGGCGGCACGCTCGAGGCCGCCGGCCTGATCCCCGCTCCGGCGGAAGAGACGGCGGAGGTGCTCGCTGCCTTCAATGAAGGCAAGGTGCTGACCGCGGCCGATCTCAACTAATCGTCTGCGAAGCCTTATCGGGGGCCGCCTCGGGCGGCCCCTTCACCGCCCGGTGGCTTGGGCGATATGGTGAAGCCGCCAGAATTCCGCAGAGGGGCGCCAGACCTTGAACTCAGCGATCGTTGCCGTCGTCCTGCTTGTCCTTATCGGCCTGGCCTATCAGGTGGGCTGGTCGCGCAGCCGCAGCCTTGAGAGCAGCGCGGGCCGTATCCATTCCCGTCCGACCTATCACGGCTGGCTGACGGTCGTCTGGGCGCTGATACCGGCGCTGGCGATCCTGCTGTTCTGGGCCGTGTTCGGTTCGGCGATCTCCCGTTCCTACATATTGTCGCTGCTGCCGCCCGAAGTGACGGCGCTGACCGGCGCGGAGCTTGAAACCGCCATAAGACGGGTTCGCGACATCGCCTCCGGCTTCGGCGTCGCGGGTGCCACCGAGCCTTATGAAAATCTTGCCGGCCAGCAGTTGCGCGAGTTCCAGTTCCTGACCTTCGCCATCGTGCTCGCGGTCGCAGCCGGCGCCGGCGCGCTGGCCATCTACGCCATGCGGCAGCGCATCGCGGCGCGGTTCCGCGCCCGCAACGAGCTTGAAGGTTTCGTGCGTATCCTGCTGGTGGCCTGCTCGGCGGTGGCGATCCTGACCACGGCCGGCATTGTCGCATCGCTCCTGGCCGAGGCCATCCGGTTCTTCACCTTCATCAACCCCATCAATTTCTTCTTCGGCACTGTCTGGAACCCCGGCTTCTCGAGCACCGGCTCCTCCAGCGGCGATTACGGCCTGCTACCCCTGCTCTGGGGCACGATCATGGTTTCCATCATCGCCATGCTGGTGTCGCTGCCCATCGGGCTGATGACGGCGATCTATCTCACGCAATACGCCTCGCCGCGCGTTCGCGACATCGTGAAGCCGATCGTCGAAATCCTCGCCGGCATCCCGACCATCGTCTACGGCTTCTTCGCTCTGGTGACGGTCGGTCCCGCCCTGGCGAATTTCGGCTCGCTCATCGGCCTGCAAATCCGTGCCACCAGCGCGCTGACGGCTGGCGTGGTCATGGGCGTGATGATCATCCCGTTCATTTCCTCGCTTTCCGACGACATTCTCAGGCAGGTGCCGCGCGCGATGCGCGACGGCTCCCTGGGTCTCGGCGCAACCAAGTCGGAGACAATCAAGCGTGTGGTGCTGCCCGCCGCGCTTCCCGGCATCGTAGGCGCGTTCCTGCTCGCCGTCAGCCGTGCCATCGGCGAAACCATGATCGTGGTTCTCGCGGCGGGCAACAGCCCGTACCTGCGCCTGAATCCCTTCGAGGCCGTGAGCACCGTGACGGTCACCATCGTCAACCAGCTGACCGGCGATACGGATTTCGCGACGCCGCAATCGCTGGTCGCCTTCGCGCTCGGCCTGACGCTGTTCATCATGACGCTGATCCTCAACGTCGTCGCGCTCTTCATCGTCCGCCGCTATCGGGAGCAGTACGAATAAGATGGCTGATATCATCTCAACCCATATGCCGGCGCCTGACAGGTCGAAAGAGCGGCTGGAGCGCATCCGCACCGGCCTGAAGGGCCGCCACGCGCGCGAAGCCCGGTTCCGCTGGTACGGCATCGCCGCGATTTGCGCCGCGCTCGCCTTCGTCGCGATCCTGTTCGGCATGATCCTTGCGAAAGGGCTTCCCGCTTTCACGCAGGCGAACCTGGAACTGGAAGCGTTCTTCGATCCTGAAGTCCTCAAGGTCGATCCCAAGCCCGTGCAGCAGGCCGGCCAATCGCCCGCCGATTACCGCCGCGCGACGCTGGACTGGGAGCGCGCGGTGACGCTGCTCAACTGGAACCGCATCGTGGAAAACGCGGTCAGGGCCAAGGCGCCCGACTTCCAGATCGATTCCCGTCAGGTGCTCTCCATGGTGGAGAACAATGAGCGGTTCCGCCTGCGCGACATGTTCGTGGCCAATCCCGGCCTCCTCGGTCAGACCGTGCCGGTGCGGATGCTGGCTTCGGCCAATGCGGATAACTGGCTCAAGGGCACGATCAACCGCGACCTGCCCGATGCGCAGCAGCAATTGCGCGAGCCGGCACGTCAGCTGCTCGACCAGTTGCACGCGGAAGGCACCATTAATTTCCGGCTGGCATGGCACATCTTCACGAATGTCGATTCACGCTCCGCGCCGGCGTCGGCCGGTCTGGCGGGCGCCTTCGTCGGCTCGCTTTACATGATGCTGGTCGTGATCGTGCTGGCTGTCCCGATCGGCGTGTCTGCCGCCATCTATCTGGAGGAGTTCGCGCCGAAGAACAGGCTTACGGACCTGATCGAGGTCAATATCAACAACCTCGCCGCGGTGCCGTCCATCGTCTTCGGTCTTCTCGGCGCGGCTGTCTTCATCAATTATTTCAAGCTGCCGCTGTCGGCGCCGCTTGTCGGCGGCCTCGTGCTCACGCTGATGACGCTGCCGACAATCATCATCGCCACGCGATCCGCGCTGCGCGCCGTATCGCCGTCGTTGCGGCAGGCGGCGCTCGGCCTCGGCGCGTCGAAGACGCAGATGGTATTCCATCATGTGCTGCCGGTGACCTATCCCGGCATCCTGACGGCGACCATCATCGGCGTGGCGCAGGCGCTGGGCGAAACGGCCCCGCTGCTGCTGATCGGCATGAACGCCTTCGTCGCGGCGGTTCCTGCCACGCCCGTCGACCAGTCGACAGCCCTGCCGGTGCAGATCTATCTGTGGCAGGGTAACGAGAACCGGAATTTCTTCGAAGCCCGCACTTCCGCGGCGATCATCGTTCTGCTCGGCCTCATGCTGGGCCTGAACGCCATCGCGATCTTCCTGCGCCGCAGGCTGGAAAGGCGCGGTTAACATGGACACGAAACCGGAGCAGAATGGGATGCACATGACCTCCGAGAGCGCAATCCTCAAGCAGTCCGATCTTGCTGACGGCAAGGGCGGTACTGTGCGCACCCCCGACAAGGAACCCCGCGAAATCCGCGTGAAGGCGCGTGACGTCGGCGTGTTCTATGGACCGAAGCAGGCTCTGTACGACGTTTCCATCGACGTTCCCGGCAAGGCCGTGACGGCCTTTATCGGTCCGTCGGGCTGCGGCAAGTCGACCTTCCTGCGCTGCCTCAACCGGATGAACGACACGATCGAGGGCGCCCGCGTCACCGGCACTATCGAGCTGGACGGCAGCAACATCTACGATCCCGCGCTGGACGTGGTGGAACTGCGCGCCCGCGTCGGCATGGTGTTCCAGAAGCCCAATCCCTTCCCGAAGTCGATCTACGAGAACATCGCCTACGGTCCGCGCATCCACGGCCTCGCGCGCAACAAAAGCGATATCGAGGAGATCGTGGTCAGCAGCCTCAAGAAGGCGTCGCTGTTCGAGGAGGTGAAGGATCGCCTTCACGAGCCGGGCACCGGCCTTTCGGGCGGCCAGCAGCAGCGCCTGTGCATCGCGCGCGCCATCGCCGTGTCGCCGGAAGTGATCCTGATGGACGAGCCATGCTCGGCGCTCGATCCTATCGCGACGGCGAAGATCGAGGAACTGATCGACGAACTGCGCGAGAACTACACGATTGTCATCGTGACGCACTCGATGCAGCAGGCGGCCCGCGTCTCGCAGCGCACCGCGTTCTTCCATCTGGGGATCCTGGTGGAGGAAGGTCCGACGGACCAGATTTTCACCAATCCGCGTGAAAAGCGCACCCAGGACTATATTACCGGCCGTTTTGGCTGATTTCCCGCATACCCACGGCCAAGAGGGCACGATCATGGGCGAACATACGGTAACCTCCTTCGACGAGGAACTCGATCACGTAGACCGGCTGATCCGCGATATGGGCGATCTTTCCGGTTCCATGGTGCAGTCGGCCACGCTCGCATTGCTCAATTCGGACAATGCCCTGGCCCAGCGCGTCGTGTCCGACGATACGCTGATGGATGCGCGCCAGCGCGAGCTTGACGACGCGGCGATCACGCTGATCGCCCGCCGGCAACCGATGGCGCAGGACCTGCGTTCGGTGGTCGGCGCGATCCGCATGGGTGCCGACCTCGAGCGCATCGGCGACCTTGCGAAAAACATCGCCAAACGTGTCGGCTCGGTGGGACAGTCCAGCGCGCCGCGCAGCCTCTCCCATTCGATAGAGAGCATGTCGGTGCTGGTGCTGCAGCAGGTCGAAGGGGTCATCGACCGCTACGTGGCGCGCGACGCGGAAGGGCTCAGCCGGATTCGCATCGAGGACGAGAAGATCGACGTTCATTACACGTCGGTGTTCCGCGAGCTTCTGACCTACATGATGGAAGATCCGCGCAACATAACGGCCTGCACGCATCTGCTGTTCTGCGCCAAGAACCTGGAGCGCATCGGCGATCACGTCACCAATATCGCGGAAAACGCCTACTACGTCGTGACCGGCACGCAGCTTCCACTGCATCGTCCCAAGCTGGACGAGACGGCGATGTCCGCGCTCGACGAGTAACCTGACGGAGCGGCGGAATGATCGCACCGAAGATCATGGTGGTGGAGGACGAGGAGCCGTTGTGCGAGCTTCTCCGCTACAATCTCGAAGCCGAAGGCTATCAGGTCGAGATCGTCAATCGCGGCGACGAGGCTGAGATCAGGCTGCAGGAGAACGTGCCCGACCTGCTGGTGCTGGACTGGATGGTGCCTGCCATCTCCGGTATCGAGCTGTGCCGCCGCCTGCGGATGCGGCCGGAAACGGAGCGCCTGCCTGTCATCATGCTCACCGCGCGGGGCGAGGAGAGCGACCGCGTTCGCGGCCTTTCGACCGGCGCCGACGATTATCTGGTCAAACCGTTCTCGACGCCGGAATTCATCGCCCGCGTGCGGGCGCTGCTGCGCCGCGCCAAGCCGGAGGTTCTGTCTTCCGTGCTCAAGGTGGGCGACATCGTGCTCGACCGCGAGGCGCATCGCGTCTACCGCAAGAAAAACGAGGTGCGGCTCGGGCCGACCGAGTTCCGCCTCCTGGAGTTCATGATGCAGCATCCCGGCCGCGTGTTCTCCCGCAGCCAGTTGCTCGACAATGTGTGGGGCGAGACGATCTATATCGATGAGCGCACGGTGGACGTGCATGTCGGGCGCCTGCGCAAGGCGGTGAACAGCGGCCGTCAGCCGGACATCATCCGCACCATCCGCGGCGCCGGCTATGCGATCCGCGAAGCCTGAGCGTCGTTTGCCGGGGCGGCTGTCCCCGGCGCAACGATCTCGCGGTCCACGACAGTCAGCGCGCCCATCGTACATCCCTCGCGGATAAGAGGCGTTTCGTCGGGAAGCGCCTCGAAGGAAACCGCGCCGCTGTGCTGGCCGCCGGCGGTGCGCGCGATGGCGGCGCGGATAGGTTCCTCCAGAATGTCGAAGGCGAGCGCACCGTGGCCGACGATGGCGACAGGAGCCGGATCGAACAAGGCAAATAGGCTGCCCAGGCCGAAGCCGATAGCTTCGCCCGCCTTGACGAAGGCCGCTCTCTCGGGACCGTCCGAACGCCGCGCTGCGTCGGCGAGGGCACGCAATTCTGCCTCGCTGACATCGGCAGCCGGCGGATCGCGCTCATCGCTGCCCCGCGCGTTCCGTGTCACCGCGTAGTTTCCCGCATAGGCTTCGATGCAGCCAAGGCGGCCGCAGCGGCAGCGCGCGCCGTCAGGTATGTGGATCATGTGGCCGAACTCGGCGGCGGAAGAACGGGTGCCGCTGAAGATCTGTCCTTTGAGCATCAGGCCCATGCCGATGCCGTCTGAAAGCAATATGGCGAAGAAATCGTCGCCATATTGCTGCGGCGCACGCCATTTCAGCGCCAGCGCGATCATGTTGCAGTCGTTCTCGACGGTGACGGGCGTGCCGAACTCCGCTCCGATCAGGCTCGAGAAGGGGATGTCCGTTCCGGGTGTGATCGGGGACCAGAGCATTGTGGCGGCGGCGGCATCGGTGATGCCCTGAACCGCTAGCGCGATACGGGCAGGGCGCCGTCCGCCGCCGTGGCGGCGGATCGCGGTAGCGATGCATTCGTTTATCGCGGCCAGAAGCTCGTGCCGCTCAAGCGTCGCGGTGGGAAGCCGGACAGTTTCCTCGCCCAGCAGCCTGCCCGCATAGTCGCTGACCGCGGCGGATAGCCGGTTAAGCGTGAGCATGACTGCGACGACGTTCGCAAAGCCCGGATTGAGGCCGAGCGCCACCTGGGGCCTGCCGCGCCGGGACGCCCCGCCGCCCCCGCTTTCCCTGACTTCCGCGAGTACGCCTTCTTCGATCAGGTCAGCCGCGATGGCTGAGATGGTCGAGTTGCTGAGGCCGGTTGCCGCCGCCATTTCGGTACGCGAGGGCTGGCCGGAGCGGCGGACTGCCGTGACGACCAGGGCGCGGTTGCGCCTGCGCAGATCGTCGTGCCGAACACCCGTCATCATGGGCCGTCTCTCCCGTCTTGCCCGTAATCCACGCGGCTGCCTGATAAATCGCCGCCGTAAGGGGCCTGAGGAACCGGCCCGCTCTCCGGGACTTTCGCCTGCTAGCGGAACCACCGAGCTTCGCCAAGCATATTGACATGGTGGAAACAGTGAGTCATTAATTTTTTCGAGGCTCGAAAAAAAGAGCTTCCCGACGCGTGCATGCTTCAACAAGAGCGCCGCAGTCGTGGCGCAGGGAGGAACATCATGAGGAATCTCGCAACCGCCCTGATGGCGGGCGTTGCCATGTCGTTCGCGCTGGCGACCGCCGCCCATGCCGAGGGCAAGGTGATCGGCGTTTCCTGGTCCAATTTCCAGGAAGAACGCTGGAAGACGGACGAGGCCGCGATGAAGGCGGCCATCGAGGCCGCCGGCGACCGCTACGTGTCCGCCGACGCCCAATCCTCGGCAGCCAAGCAGCTTACCGATGTGGAGGCCTTGATCGCGCAGGGCGCGAATGCGCTCATCATCCTCGCTCAGGATGCCAGCGCCATCGGCCCGGCGGTGGAGAACGCGGTCAACGAGGGCATTCCGGTGGTGGCCTATGACCGCCTGATCGAGAATGCCGACGCCTTCTACCTGACATTCGACAATATGGAAGTCGGCCGCATGCAGGCCCGCGAGGTGTTCAAGGCGGCGCCCGAAGGAAACTACGCCTTCATCAAGGGTTCGTCCGCCGATCCGAACGCGGACTTCCTGTTCGCAGGGCAGATGGAAGTGCTGAAGGAAGCGGTCGATTCCGGCAAGATCAAGAATGTCGGCGAAGCCTATACGGATGGCTGGCTGCCGGCCAACGCCCAGCGCAACATGGAGCAGATCCTGACCACCAACAACAACCAGGTGGACGCGGTCGTCGCCTCCAATGACGGCACGGCGGGCGGCGCCATCGCGGCGCTCAACGCGCAGGGCCTTGCCGGGTCCGTGCCGGTTTCCGGGCAGGATGGCGACCATGCCGCGCTCAATCGCATCGCGCTCGGCACCCAGACCGTCTCGGTGTGGAAGGATGCGCGCGAGCTCGGCCGCAACGCGGCCGAAATCGCTTCGGCGCTTGCCGATGGCACGGCGCTCGACGGCGTTGAAGGTGCGGTGAAGTTCACCACGCCGGGCGGCATCGAGATGAACTCCCGTTTCCTGACGCCGATCCCCGTCACCAAGGACAATCTGAACCTCGTCATCGATGCGGACTGGGTGTCCAAGGATGTCGTCTGTCAGGGCGTGGCTGCCGGTTCGGTTGCCGCCTGCAACTGACGGGGACTTTCACGACGGACGGGAATGCGCCGGGGACGGGGTTCGCGGCGCGGCGGGACGGGCCGTCCGAAACAGTGTAGGATAAACGGACGGCGACCCTCAACGCAGGGCGACGGACGGGAGGATGCCATGACCGACGCCACATCCAGCGCGGCAGCCGACCACGCTCGCGAATCCGAGACAGGGCCGGTCGCGCGCTTCCT